>Ga0308165_1000132_pt1 | contig 196006 bp, 174 predicted proteins | sample PhyWR2_FD_201032 | JGI IMG/M metagenome (GOLD analysis project Ga0308165, IMG submission 201032) | Phyllosphere microbial communities from UC Gill Tract Community Farm, Albany, California, United States - DLSLW.R2 | ecosystem: Host-associated > Plants > Phyllosphere > Unclassified | place...
CCATTCCGAACAGAGAAGTTAAGCCCACCAGAGCCGATGGTACTGCGGTAACACGTGGGAGAGTAGGTCGGTGCCGAACCTTAAAGAAACCTTGTAGTAAATCACTACAGGGTTTTCTTGTTTTATAAGGTTTCTGACTCCCCAACAAATAAATAGCAAGAAAACAAAAGTTTTCCTATTCCAATTCCCCGTAAAACTCGAACTTTCTTGTTTGAGGTTTATTGGCTACCTTCGCAGAAACAATTTCCTGTGCATACTTTAAAAGAACTTATTTCTGGGCAATTAGGCCAAGTCAAATCACTTAAAATTTCTGAAAATCTCGATTATTTCCCACGGGAGATTTTTTCACTCGTTGATACCCTTGAAGTTTTGGATTTATCGGGTAATTCAATAAGTGCGTTACCTGATGATTTTGGTTTGCTTAAAAAGTTACGGATTTTATTTTGCTCGGATAATCAATTCAAAGAATTGCCGTCTGTACTTGGAGATTGCCCCTTGTTGGAAATTGTAGGGTTTAAGTCCAATCAGATTGAGTCAATTGCTAAAGGAGCGCTAAATCCTAACCTCAAATGGCTAATTTTAACCAATAACAGGTTGACTGAGCTTCCGGCAGAAATCGGATATTGTTTACGAATGCAAAAACTTATGCTTGCTGGAAATCAACTTTCGGTCCTACCGGTAGAGCTGCAGTCCTGTCAGAATCTGGGACTATTAAGAATTTCAGCAAATCGGTTGCAATTTCTTCCAGGTTGGTTATTAAAAATGCCTAAACTCGCTTGGATTGCATTTTCTGGTAATGATTTCAATCGCAACCCGGCTCTGGTCTCCTTGCCACTTATCCCGTTGGATAATTTAACCTTTGGCGCCAAATTAGGTGAAGGAGCCTCAGGTACCATCTATAAGACGGCCTCAAATGACAATACGACTGTTGCGGCCAAAATTTTCAAAGGAAGCGTGACCAGCGATGGCTATCCAATAGATGAAATGAATGCATACATTGCTGCTGGCACACATTTCGGACTTGTTAAATTGCTTGGCCAGATTGTTTTACCAGAAGAATCCAAACAAGGATTGATCATGGAACTTATTCCTGACAGATTTTACAATTTAGGAAATCCACCCAGTCTTGAAACCTGTACCAGAGATACATTTACCGATGATTGTAAGCTCACTTTGGTACAAGTACTGAAAATTGCATATACAATTGCATCGGCTGGCGCGCATTTGCATAGCCGGGGTATCGTACATGGTGATTTGTATGCCCATAATATTTTAATTGATGCAGAAGGCAATACCTTATTTGGTGACTTTGGTGCAGCATCCATTTATATGGGTAGCGATGAGAGAACTGCTTTGGGGTTAGAAGTTATCGAAGTTCTTGCTTACGGTTATTTGCTCGAAGATTTGCAACAAATCTGCATTCATCCTCACGAACTTGAATCACTCATTACCTATCAACAACTGTTGCAAAAGTGCCTTTCTAATATACCATCGCATAGGCCTACTTTTCGTCAGATCGTATCGGCATTAGAAAAAATGGATATTAGCTTAACGGAGAATTAAGCTTCTTTTACAGCCAATTGGCCACATGCGGCGTCGATATCTTTACCACGACTTCTTCTAATGTTTGTCGTAATTCCCTGAGATTTCAAGTAGTTTGCAAAAGCATCGATTTTATCGCCTTCGGCATTTGTAAAATCAGCAAAAGAAATCGGGTTGTATTCAATCAGGTTTACCTTACAAGGAATATGTTTACAAAATTTTGCTAGTTCTGCTGCGTCTGATATTTCATCATTGAAATGATTAAAAACAATATACTCGTAAGTAACAGGATTCTTTGTTTTACCGAAATAGTATTTCAATGCTTCAGCTAAAGATTTTAATGAATTTGCCTCGTTGATTGGCATAATTTCATTTCTTTTCTGGTCATTTGCAGCATGTAGCGAAAGCGCTAGATTAAACTTAACGCCATCATCGCCCAGTTTCTTTATCATCTTGGCAATGCCTGCTGTTGAAACTGTTATACGTTTGTAGCTCATATTTAAGCCATCAGGCGACGTAATCCGTTCAATAGATTTCAATACATTCGCGTAGTTAAGCAATGGCTCGCCCATCCCCATATACACAATATTGCTCAATGGATGATTGTAGTTTTCTTTAGCTTGTTTATCGATTAAAACCACTTGATCGTAAATTTCATCGGCATTCAGGTTTCTTTTACGATCCATATATCCTGTTGCACAAAATTTGCAGGTTAAACTGCAACCTACCTGAGAACTTACACAGGCCGTCATCCGGTCATCAAGTGGAATCAATACGCCTTCTACAATATTTCCGTCCGCAAGGCGGAATGTATTTTTGATGGTCTGGTCGTTGCTAAACTGAGAATTGTTTACCTGTACAGCATTAATAACAAAACCCTCGTCCAATGTCTTCCGGAGATCTTTAGACAGGTTGCTCATTTGCTCAAAACTGGTGGCGGATTTTTCCCAAAGCCATTGATAGACTTGTTTTGCTCTAAAAGCGGGCTGTTGCATTGCAACTAAGTGTTGCTGCAACTGGGTTAAATCCAATGACCTAATATCGAGTTTTTTTGCTGTTACCATTTGCTGCAAAGGTACTTAAAAAAGATAGAAGGTAAAGAAATGGATAGTATAAGCCTGTTGTATATCGCCTAATTTTACAATCGTTTGGCTTTATCTACCTCTACCTCTTGTGTTTGTCTTCGCAGAAGGCTTGCCTTTTGCCGGCCTAGCATTTCTATTGCCTGATTGGCTTTTGCCGCTTGATTTACTTGCTGAGTGCGTACCTGGTCTTTTTCCGCCAGATTTCTGAGCAGTTGCTTTTGGTTTAAATGCTTTTTTAGGCTGATCTTCTTTTAATTCCGGAATCTCTTCCCATGCATTCGTTTTTTTCTTATTACTTGATTTTGACTTCGGTTTTGCTTCTGATGACGAATTCTCAATACTTTTCAGTATGCTTTTCATTTCCTCATCTGTCAGTTCTCTAAACTCGCCGGTTGGAATGCCTTTTAAGCTTATATTCATAATCCGTGTACGCTCTAGTTTGGTTACTTCATAATCGAAATGCTCGCACATTCTACGGATTTGCCTGTTTAAACCTTGTACAAGTGTAATATTGAAGACGTAGGTACTGACCTGGCGTACTTTGCATTTCCTGGTATTTACACCTAAAATCGGAACGCCATTGCTCATCTCGAAAATAAAATCGTCTGTAATTGGCTTATTTACGGTAACCAAATATTCTTTTTCGTGTTTGTTGCCAGCCCTAAGAATTTTGTTTACGATATCGCCATTATTTGTGAGGAAGATTAAACCCTGAGAATCTTTATCCAAACGGCCAATTGGAAAAATTCTTTCGCTATAATTGACATAATCGACTATGTTGTCGCGTACATTGCTCTCTGTTGTACTCGTGATCCCCGTAGGTTTATTGAAAGCGAGTAAAATAAAATTAGATTCCTCTTTTGGTTCAATATGATGGCCATTCACCATAACTTTGTCGCCTGCAAAAACCTGGTCGCCTACCTTAGCGCGTTTGCCATTGATAAATACATTTCCACGTTCGATGAAACGATCAGCTTCACGTCGTGAACACAATCCACTTTCACTGATAAACTTATTTAAACGCGTGGCCGACGAGATTTCCATATTTTATTTTTTCACAAATATAGCTAAATCGCTAAAACGGGCGTGAGCTTTTGATCTGTTTGATTAATAATGTCAGATTTTTTTGAACAGCATCCAAGGTGTCTTCATCTATAATTTCTGAATTTTTGTTGATTTTTGATCCAATGAAAGAAATTAGTTGCATTATGGGTCAACTTCTAGTACTTGCAAAATACTTTCGAGCGAAGAGAATGTCTTTTCACCCTGAACTGCGGCAACAATTGCCCAAGTTGGTTTTTTAGTTAAACTGGCAGAAGAAACTGTCCAGTTTAAAGCATTTTTGAAAGAACCTGGCAAACCCATTGCATATTCTGGCGTACAAATAAGAATGGCGTCTGCTGTTTTAATCACTGTTCGAAAGCTTGAGACCACTTCGGGCGCGCTTTGCTGATCGGAATCTAAATCTGGGTTAAAATGTGGAATTTGGTCAATATTTGGCCAAATGTTAAGCACAAAATCTTCAGGAAGAAAATTCCCAATCGCTTGAATTAAACGCGCGTTTGCAGAATCATTTCTGGTGCTGCCGCAAATGGCAAATATAGTTTTCATGGCACAAATATACTTGCGACGCATTTTTTTAGCTACAAATTTGTGTCAGAAATCCGGAGGATCTACTCCGGATTTTCTTAAAACGTATAATTATCTGCACTGGGACCATAACTGCTTGGAACCGGTATATTCAGCAACCGGAAATAAACGCCAAGTTGCGCGCGGTGGTGAGCAGTTTGGCTAAAAGAATGCCTGATCATTTCATATTTACTGTAATCAGCTAAGATTTGTTCGCCATTACGCAATATCCATCGCCCGGTTAAGTCTCGTTCATCGGCCTTTTGCAGTTCAGTTAAACTCTCATTATAACCTTTTTGAAACAGCGCCAGCAAATCCGTTGTATCTCCAATCGGAGTAGCCACATATTCTTTGGCAGCGAAATCGAGTTCTTCAGTCGTCAAAGCAAGATGAATCCATCCGGCAATTTCTGCCAAATGCGTAGCCAATGCGCCAAGTCTCATGCTTTTTTCATGCGGAGCCCAATCTGCCTGATCTAAAGGTACCAGCGGTAAAAATTTTTGGGTTGTAGCCGTTTCCTGCTCAAATTCTTTTTTTAATAAATTGATAATTTCCATGTCGTTTTGCTTTGTTGTTTCCATATTGTGCATGTCCATTAATAATAAATCTGCTATGCTCATGTCAGTTTTTGATTAGTATGACACAAAGAAAAAATACGCGACTGACAACCCTATGTCAGTACAGAAAAAAGAAATTAATAGTTTACCGGAAGTGCAGGCATATATTCGCTTAATGCAATATGTTTTTCTTTTTTAAACGGAATATTTAGATTTCGGATCTCAATCATCCGGGTTAAATTAAAATCCCTATACTCGCCCCTTAAATGGCACCAGGCAATAAGATGCCAGCTAAAAGCATAAAAAATTAAACCTATAGGTTCAACTTCGCGCGCACTCATTTCGTTTTTTGCACTTTTATATTCCAACCATAAAATTTTTCGATCGGATATGGCTTGCTGCACCAGCGATAAAAAATTAAAGTTATAATTTAATTGTTCTGGCAGTTGAAAGTGGATGTGTGCATTCAATCCATCTAATTTCTCTTTTTGGCTGCTTTTTAGAACTGCTTTTACTTTCGAAAGTGCAGCGGTATAATGTGTACGAATAGAGTTGTCGGCAAAACCATTCACCAAACTTTCTACCAACAACAATGCATTTGCTTCATCAGAATTAAAAGATATTGGCGGAAGAAAATATCCCTGAATCAGAAAATAACCTTTGTGAGATTCAAAACCAACCGGTACACCTTGTTCCTGAATTGCCCGTATATCCCGATAAACGGTTCTGATACTCATATTAAACCGAGAAGCAAGTTGATCTGCAGAAGTATACTTGTTGGATTGGAGTATGGTTAATATCCCGAAAAGGCGATCAATACGGTTCATGGATTCGTTTTTTGTAAAAATAGCGAATATTTCAAACCTACGTTAGTTTGCAACAAGCGTTAAAATTGCGTTTAGTGGTATGTTATTTGTGTTGTAAAAAAGTTCCATTAATATACCAAACGATATCTTATTCATGGCAGCCGAAAACCAGAAGCGTGTTTTTTTCAGAGCAATAAGGAGCAAAATTATTTTGGCTTTTTTGTTTGCTTGTTTTGCTTTGTTGATGGCCTGGGGCATTAGCCGGTTTGCTTTTACGCGGATGTTAAATACGGTTGAAGAAATATCTGCCCCGAATGATCGATTGAGACTGGTGAACGATTTGTCACACAAAATTGCAAGACTTGATCAGCTTCAGCGAGATGAAGCACTCAATAAACAGGGGAATTTTCTTCGCGAATCACGCAAACTCAGAAGTAGTTTAGATACATTAAGTAAATTGTATAAAGGGGATTCGATACAGTTAGGGCGAATAAAGTCTATTAAAGGTCTGCTGTCAGATCGTGATAAACAATTTGTTATGTACCTGAAAGTACGCGAGACACTGGTGAATACCAAATCCTTTTCTGAAGAAGTTCAGCGTCTCAATGATCTTGTAACAGAGCGAACAAGCCAAACCGATAGTGCAACCTTAACTACAGAAACAACGACCTCTACAACAACGGTTGCACCGGAAGAAGAACAAAAGTCGAGGGGGTTTTTCAGTAAGTTATTTGGAAAGAAGAAAGCCGATGTATATAAAATTATCAATGAAGAATTTAAAGTTATACGCGATACCTTAAATGCCAAGGCTGAAGACAGCATAATGAAAAGCATGACGGGTTCTCTAAAAAATATAGAGAAGGAGCAACGCCAGAAGAGTCAGAAATTTCTTAAGCGGGAAGCCGATCTTTCACTCGCCAGCAATGCATTAACCAATCAGATTTTACAGATTTTGCGCGAAGTAGAAAGTGAAGCTGTTGCGCAGGTAGACCTGAACGGATTACAGGCAAAAGCTGTGGTAAATGATGGAATTACGCAAATTACAGTCATAATCATCGCTTTTTTTCTGATTACGGTTATTTTACTTTATTTCATTCTTACGGATATCACTAAAAGTAACCGATACCGAAAACAGTTGGAATTGGCTAAAGATGAAGCAGAATACCACAGTAAAGCAAAGCAGAGATTTCTCTCTAATATGAGCCATGAAATTCGCACGCCTTTACAATCCATTTTAGGCTATGCAGAACTGGTTTCGAATCAGGATCATCCAAAGAAAAAAGATATAGATGCAATTTACCAGTCTTCGGTGCACCTGTTACAAATTGTAAATGAAGTATTGGATTATAACCGGATTATTTCTGGCGAGTTTAAATTTCACAATCAGGTATTTGACATTAGGAAGGTTTTGGAAGAAGTAGTTTCTGTAATGCGGCCACTTGCAGAAAAAAAACACCTTGAATTAATTGCCGATTATGCGCTTGATGATGTGCTATATATTAAAGGTGATGCTTTTCGTTTGAAACAGATTTTGTTTAACCTGATTGGTAACGCTGTAAAATTCACGTTAAAAGGTCAGGTGAAGTTATCCGTTTCTTGTAAAAAGCAAGGCGATGATTTGCATTTTAATTTCTCTATTAAGGATACAGGAATTGGTTTTGCCGAAAGCGATATCAGTAAAATTTTCAATGAATTTGAACAGATAGAATCTCCGGAGAAATATGTGATCAACCAAAATGGTACCGGATTAGGATTGCCCATTGTGAAATCATTGATCGAAAACCAAGGCGGGCGCATTTATGTAAAAAGTAAATTAAACGTAGGCACAACCTTTAATATTTTTATGAAATATGAAACTACAGATGAAGTGCCTGCAGAAGTTCTGGATCTTGAGCATTATGCTGTAGTAAATACCGGCACGGTTTGGGTAATTGATGATGATCAGCTTATTCTGGATTTGTGTACTATGATTTTACAGAAGAACAAAATTCCTTTCCGCGATTTTCATCATGTCGCCGAAATACTCAAAGCAGAACCCAGCGATGACCTGAAATACGTACTCATTGATATGCGGATGCCCGAAATGAATGGTATTGAGTTGTGCCGTGTGTTGAGAAAAAAACTTCCTGAACACGTTCAGTTTTATGCCATTACCGCTCAGGTTTTGCCAGAAGAACGTGAAATGGTTCTAAGTGAAGGCTTTGATGGTTTAATTCTAAAACCTTTCCGCGCGGAAGATCTACTGTCTATTTTTGATAAAACAGAAATTACTTCTGAAGTGCCTGAATATGATTTTTCTTCAATAGAAAAAATGACTTTTGGCGATCAGCAAATGCTTGAGAAGATTTTACATCGCTTTAAGCAGGATTGTATTGACGATGCCAATACTTTGAACGCTGCCCTGAACCAGAATGACGCAGAGAAATCCAGATTAATTGTGCACCGTTTAGCCGGAAGAACGGCTCAAATGGGTGCCAAAACACTCGCCTCAGCATTTCGGACATTGGAAATTAATATTGCAGATACTGGTCTGAATGATGAAATCATAAACACCATTCAGCAACAATTGAAAAGTTTAAAAGCCTTGATAAGTTTTATGGATGAGATGAATCCGGTAAATTGATCGTTTACTCAATTCCGTAACGTTCCATTTTAGCATACAAAGTCTTCCGGTCAATATTTAGCATTTTTGCGGCTTTGGATTTGTTGTATTTCGCCTTAATCAAAGTCTCAGAAATCAGCGCTTTTTCATTAAACTCATTTGCAGCTTTGAGATCAGAAGAATTTCCTGGTGCGGTTTGTTGATGCACAGATATCATCATTTCATCTGGCAAAGCCGAAATTTCTGCGGTTTCCCCCGGTGTTAACAACACCATTCGTTTAATTACATTTCCAAGTTCACGTAAATTACCTGGCCAGTCATATTTCATCAGCAAAGATTTTGCTTCGCTAGAAATATTACTTACTTGCCTGTTTAATTCCCGGTTTGAGCGTTGTACAAAATGATCAATAAAGAGTTCAAGATCGCCATCACGTTCACGCAAAGGCGGAAGCTGGATTTTAAATTCATTTAATCTATGATACAAATCTTCTCTAAATTCTCCTTGTTGTATGCTATTGGCTAAATCATCATTTGTTGCGGTGATAATTCTGACATCTACAGCAACTTGTTTGGTGCTACCTAAAGGTTGGATGATGCGTTCTTGTAAAGCGCGGAGCAATTTAATCTGTACTTCGTAACTCAGGTTTCCAACTTCATCCAGAAATAATGTGCCCCCATCAGCGGCTTCAAACTGCCCTTTTTTATCGTTTAATGCGCCTGTAAAAGCACCTTTAACATGGCCAAAAAGTTCGCTTGCGGCTAAATCTTTAGAAAGTGCGCCACAGTCTATGGCGATAAAAGGTTTATCTGCGCGTTTGCTTTGCTGGTGTAACGTACGTGCAGCAAATTCTTTTCCAGTACCACTTTCTCCCTGAATAATAACAGACATATCTGTTGGTGCAACCAAGTTAATGTGTGCATAAAGTTTTTCGGCAACATCACTTTTACCTTTAATCAGATCGGTTTCTTCAACCTTAATTTCTGCTTTGACCACGTCCTTTTTAGAAAGGGAGTTGCTGATTACCATTAAAAGTTCATCCGGATTTACCGGTTTGGTGATGTAATCAAATGCGCCCATTTGCATCGATTTCACGGCAGTTCTCACATCGTTGAAACTAGTCATGATAATTAACGGGGTACTCAGACCTTTATCGCGAACATAAGATAAAACGTCAAGACCAACTCCATCAGGCAAACGATAATCTACCAGTAGTAAATCGAATTCTTGCGATTCTATTGCTTTGAAAGATTGTTTAATATGGGTTACGAGCGTAATTTCATGCTTGTTTTTGGTAAGAAAACCATCAAGTAATTGAGCAAATGTTGTGTCGTCTTCTAAAATCAAGATTCTTGCCATGTAACAAAAATACGAAAAGCCAGTTAAAAAACCGGCTTTTCATATACTAGGTAGATGTAATATTTGGGGTTATTGTACGGGTTTACCGTCTTTGTCAATTTTCACAGAACCGGTTTCGGCCTCTTTTTTAACATTGATCACGTAATATTCTTTTGTACCTTCTTTAACTGCCCATGCTTCAGTTGGTGTCCAACCTTTGTAAGCGTCTGATTTAAGTGCAGTTGTTACCGGTTCTGGCAACTCTTCCAATTTAACCGGAGTTTTTACTGCGCTATCCTGAACGGCTACAATTGCAGTATTATTTAATGTTTTAACGTCTGATGCATTTGCTGCAGTGATTCCTGCGATTGCGAAGAATGCTGCTGATAAAATTAATTTTTTCATGGTTGTAATTTTTAATGTATGCACAATCCGAAGATTGTGCTGATGTTAATTATGCCTTAGGGCTGATTATATGATTAGGTTATTGTACGGGCTTACCGTCTTTGTCAATTTTTACAGAACCGGTTTCGGCTTCTTTTTTAACATTAATTAAGAAGTATTCTTTTGCACCTTCTTTAACTGCCCACGCTTCAGTTGGTGTCCAACCTTTGTAAGCGTCAGATTTTAGTGCGGTAGTTACGGGTTCTGGCAGCTCTTCCAATTTAACCGGAGTTTTTACTGCGCTATCTTGAACTGCTACAATTGCAGTGTTGTTTAATGTTTTTACTTCTGAGGCGTTTGCTGCTGTTAATCCTGCAAGAGCAATGAACGTAGCTGATAAAATGAACTTTTTCATAATCTATAATTTTTATTATTTATCTGTGTTACTATGCCAGGTATAAGTTCATAATGATGCCAAAAGAGAAACAAAAGTTAAAAACCTTATTATCAGTTGTTTAATTATTTTGTGGATGAAATTATCTGTAGAATTTCTCCACAGATTGTGGTTATTGGCTTCAATTTGTTAAGTAGAGTTAGAAATAATTTTTACGCAGATTAGAGTATGCCATAATGATCGAGGTGAAATGGAACCGAGACGTGGAGCTAATTTATCCGCGATAGCGAAATACCATATATAAAAAAAGAGAGGTCAGCGCAATGCCGATCTCTCTTATAACGGATAATGTTTAGTTGGTATATTATTCTACGGGTTTACCGTCTTTGTCAATTTTTACAGAACCGGTTTCTGTTTCTTTTTTAACATTGATTAAATAGTACTCCTTTGTACCATCTTTCACTGCCCATGCTTCGGTTGCAGACCAACCTTTGTATGCATCAGATTTAAGCGCAGTGGTTACTGCTTCTGGCAATTCTTCTAATTTAACTGGTGTTTTAACCGAACTATCCTGAACCGCAACAATTGCAGTAGTTTTAAAATCTTTTACTTCTGAAGCATTTGCTGCTGTTAATCCTGCAAGAGCGATGAACGTAGCTGATAAAATGAACTTTTTCATATCTATAAATTTTAATTTTTAATCTGTGTAACTATGCAGAGTAGTGTTACACAATGGTGCCAAAATAAAATTTATATCTAAAGGGTTAGTTTGCAGTTGTTTGTGTTTGTGCCAACCAGAAAAAAATGTGGATATGCGCCACACTCTGCTGATTTTAGCTGCAATGCGTTTATAAACTTCCGGTTAAAGCAATTAAAAACTCTGTCGGGATTTCTATATGTGGAATATGGCCACAGGCATCAAACTCTATAATTTTCGCATTGGGAATTTTGGCCGCTGTTTGTTTTCCTAAAAAACGATATTGGCCATGTATCGCTTGCTGATCTGGTGTTAATAATCCTTTGCCAACAATTGTTTTGTCTTCTTTGCCAATAAACAATACAGTTGGTACACGTATATTTTGAAATTCATACACAACCGGTTGCTCATAAATCATAGTGAAAGTCATTGCCGCAACTTTTGCCCAGCGCGGGTAATCTGCTCCAAATGTTACACCTGCTGCAACATTTACCAAGCTTTCATATTCGGGTTTCCAATAGGTGAAATAAGAACTTTGATAATATTTTCTAACACTTTCTGCTGTTGTTTTGAGTTCTGTTTGATATTGTTGTTCTGTACTTGCATATGGAACAAATGTTTTATAATCTTCCAATCCTATCGGGTTTTCCAGTAATAGTTTTTCGGTTTTGTCTGGAAACATCAAAGCAAATCGTGTAGCCAACATTCCGCCCATACTGTGGCCAAGTACAACAGTTTTTTGTATGCCCAGCGTATCCAAAAGCTGTTTATTCCAGCTTGCCATTTGATGGAAGCTGTAGTGGATAAAAGGTTTAGACGATTTTCCAAAACCGATCTGGTCTGGTACAACAACTCTGAAACCATTTGTAGTTAGCGCTTTAATTACATTTCCCCAATAATATCCTCCAAAATTTTTACCATGCAAAAGAATAACTGTTCTGCCATTCGGCGTGCTGGTTGGTGCAACATCCATATATGCCATGCGAATATCTTGTCCTTCTGTATGAATGGGGAAATATTTTACCGCATATGGATATTTAACGTTTTCTAAAGTTATGGATAAGGTATCCAATTTCTGTGCTTTTGCAATATTCAAAATGATTAACGAGCTAATCATTAGCAAAAAGAATCTTTTCATATTCGTTGTTGTTATTGACAATCCGGCCAATTTAACACTTAAAATAATTTCTGAGCAGTATTTCACTAAAATAATACCGCTTGATTACTTTGTGTTAACGTACACGAAAGTGCAATCTGGCAGAACCAGATTGCTCATAATTTCTATTTGTTTTGAAAAAGTTGTTTCAGATAAGGCGTTGGTACGGTCAATATTGTAGAGTCTGAAATCTGCCCGCTAATGGATTTGATATTCGTTTTTTCGATATTTAAACCTGAAGGTCCGTTTGTTTTAACCATCAGATTTTGAATATCAGAAAAAGATCGGTTTCCGGTTAATTCTATAGAAGATTGTCGTACATCTAAATTCATACTCTCGCAAGAAATTTGATCCGCAATAAGATGACTGTTTTTTAGATGCGCAACAATATGTTTAATCTGGTTTCCGGAGATGAAATTTACCCCTTCATTTTTTTTGTATATGCTTTGATACCCTTGTAGAGTGATTCGCCCTACATCATTTCCGTTGAGCACCAGTGAATCTTGTTTGGTGACGATAGAAATTCCTTCGGCCTTATTCAGCGTAATATCGCTGATCTGCTTGCCATAAATGGCGATGATGCCTCCATACTGACCATTTTGTTCTTCTTCCAACGCACCGTTAACTGTAATAAGCAATTGCCCGTTTGCCTCTATTTTCGTAGTTATGTTTTTTTGCATGTTGCTTTTAACCCGAATACCAGCATCATTACTTTTTATTAGGTAAATCTCAATATACAAATTGCGGGTACCCAATAATGTGATTGTTTTAAATGCACTCTTTAAAGGAATTTTACTAAAACCAGAGATCTCATCTGTATATTTTCTGGTTCTGATCAATTCTTCAGTGCTCAGTTGCTGTTGCGGCACTTTAGGTGCAACGGCACTGGCAATCGTGACTATTAAAATTGGAATGAGCAGGCCAAGTATGGCAGTGATTATCAATAATTTATTGCTTCTTTTCATGATTTAGGCGTTAAAGTTTTCTTTAATAAAGGCAGCATATTGATTTCGCAATTCATCAAAATCAATGTTTAAGAGATATATATTCCGGAAAAGACTAGGCAGTTCTTCGTTAATGAATTGCGTTTTTTTAAATTCCATTATATTTTTAACGCTGAACTCTGTAAGATAAAAGCCAACGCCTCTTTTGTTAAAAATAATTTCGCGGTTTTGTAAAAGCTCATACGTACGCATAACTGTGTTTGGGTTTACCTCAAGCTCTACGGCCATCTCTCTTACCGACGGGATTTTTTCCTCCTTATCCCATTTTTTCAGAAGAATATGTTCACAAACATAATCTGCAATTTGAAGGTAAATTGCTTTGGTATCTTTAAATTCCATTATTATACCTCTTTCTCTTTAAGTCTTACGTAAGCAATAAACCAAATCCAAAAAGTAACCAATATTGAAGTTGAGAAAACAATAATGAAAATTCCTTTCTGACCAATTATTGGGCCTTGATATTTAAATTGGGCATTAATTTTACTCATCACCTGATACAAAATATAACCGCCTGCCCAGAAAAAAACCAAGACAGATATTGCGGTTTTGATGTAATGGAAACGATTAAAGTAGATGGAGCCCAAAAGAAACAAACTGGTAGCAAAAAACGGCATAAATGTTAACGGCCAAAATTCTTTGTAATTGATTGTGGATGCAACCCTGGTTAATGTGAAATTATAGTATTGATCAGAAACTTTAGTTGATGCACTGCTTAATTCGAACTTATGATCTGCAAAGCTCATCACAATATATTTCCCAAATGCAAAATCTATGATGCCGAAGATTAACACGTAACTGAAAATGGATAAAATTGCAGTGTAAAATATACCGGTTAAAAATTTCTCAAAAATGGATGCAGGTACCATAAGTTCGATAATTGCACGCGATTTTTGTCCGAAACTGCTGAAATAACTGCTTGAAATTATGGTGATAAATAGAAACCCGACAATTACAAATAATGGATATCTGAATTTGAGATCAAGGTAGCCATCCGGATTTACTGGTGGCAAGCCTTGCGATACTTTTGGTATGCAAAACAAGTAAAACCCGCAAATTACGCTCGCCAAAACCACCAGGCTAATGAGGTAAATTTTGCCAAAGTCTAGCCACTGTCTTTTTACAAGTAATCTAAATCGGTTAAAGCTGAAAATATTGTTCATGGCATTTAATTGAAATAAGGTTTAAATTTGTTTTTATCTGTCAAAATCGCATTAAACAGCAACTCGATGTCCAGTTTGCTTTCTTCCTGATGAAAATTGGGCACAATTGCATGATAACCCGATAAGGAAGATTCTGCATAAATAACCGTATTGTCTACCTGATCAATTCTTTTGAAAGTTAATTTTTCGGTAATCTCATCAACTGATGCTTGCAGTGCAACGTCATTATCATCCAGCATGATAATCGTATCCATCAAATTATCTAAATCACGAACTTGATGTGTAGAAATGATAATGCAACGATCATCCGTTAACGCAGAAGCCATAATTTTTCTGAATTGCGCTTTGGAAGGAATGTCTAAGCCGTTGGTTGGTTCGTCCATAATAATCAGGTTTGCTTGTGTCGCCAATCCAAAAGCAATGATGAATTTTTTCTTTTGCCCGTAGCTCATATTGGTTAAAGAGTGGTCTTCCGGAATATTAAATTCTGAAAGCAATCTGTTGAAATAAGTATGGTCAAAATTTTCAAAAAATGGTGTATTTGCTTTTAGGTAGGTTTTAACTTTTACGGGCGGCAAATCAAATTCTTCTGGTATAAAACAGATTTTAGAGAGCAACTCTGGCTGTCGCTTTCGCGGATCTAAGCCCCAAACCATTAGGTTTCCGCTTTGCGGATAAACCAAACCGGCCAGATTTTTTAATAATGTAGATTTTCCAGCTCCGTTTTTACCCAATAAACCATAAATGTGGCCGGCGCTTAGTTGCATACTCAGGTTTTTAAATAGCGGTTTCCCTTTGCTATACCAGAAATTAAGATTGTCAATTTTGATCATTTCATACTGTATTAGTTAAATAATACACTAATGTAATTCTGAATTTTTACAATTGCAAATTTTCTGAAAAATAAGTCTCGAATTTCTTTATAACACCTATGTAAAATCTGGATTTTAATACTGTGCTGGCAAACATCCTTTGCGTAGAGATTGTATGTTTGTAAACAAGGTAATGTTATGGGAAAAAGAAGCGCTTTCGTACTCGCCAGATTGGCTATCGGTTTAAGTTTTTTAGGGCATGGATTGGTCCGTTTGCCCAAACTTTCTGGTTTTAGCCATTGGATGATGGAGCAGTTTACCAAATCTATTTTACCAGATGTATTGGTGTTGCCCTTTAGTTACGCGCTTCCAATTCTTGAATTTATATCAGGATTGATGCTTGTTTTGGGCTTGTTTACGCGTTGGGGATTAATTTTGGCCGGAGCCGTTTCCCTGGCTTTAATTTTTGGTACCACAATGATCGAAAATTGGGAAGCTCTACCATCACAACTCATTCATGTTGCATTTTTATGCGCTTTGATGTCTTATCTGCCGTACAATGCTTTTGCGGTAGATCAATTCATCGGAAAGAAAAACGAATTGCCTTTGTAAAATATAGAAAATAATAAGTTAAACCATCGGTAGGAAAAGCTTTACGCTACTTATCAAATACTCAAGTTATATGTCGAGATTATTTACACCTTTAAAATTAAAGGACATCACACTTAAAAATAGAATTGTTATTTCACCAATGTGCCAGTATTCGGCTGTTGATGGTTTTGCGAACGATTGGCACTTGGTTCATCTAGGTAGTAGAGCAGTTGGCGGCGCGGCATTAATTATCCAGGAAGCAACCGCTGTAACTGAAGATGGCCGGATTTCTCACGGAGACTTAGGCATCTGGAAAGATGAACAAACCGAGAAACTAAAACAAATTGTTTCTTTTATTCATGAAAATGGTGCAGTAGCAGGTATTCAGTTGGCACATGCCGGAAGAAAGGCGAGTTGTGAGGTTCCGTGGAATGGCGGCGAGCAGATTGCCGAAGGTGAAAACAGCTGGCAAACTGTGGGCCCGTCTGCAATTGCTTTTAAACCTGGGCAAATCGCTCCGCGCGAACTCTCCGTTAATGAAATACAGGAAATTGTTACCGCATTTAAAGATGCAGCTGTTCGTGCCAAAACTGCGGGATATAAGGTAGTAGAAATTCATGCTGCACACGGCTATTTGTTGCATGAGTTTTTAAGTCCGCTGAGTAATAAACGCAGCGACCTTTATGGCGGAAGTTTTGAAAACCGAATTCGACTGGTTATAGATGTAGTGGAAGCTGTACAATCTGTATGGCCCGAAGAATTACCAGTTTTCGTTCGTATTTCGGCAACAGACTGGACAGAAGGCGGATGGAATGAAAACGATTCTTTACAGCTTTCTGCAGTGCTAAAAGATAAAGGTGTTGATTTGATCGATGTTTCTTCTGGCGGAAATGTTGCGGATGCATTTATCCCGGCTGGGCCGAATTATCAGGTTCCTTTTGCAGATAAAATACGGAATGAAATTGGGGTTCGTACAGGCGCAGTTGGTATTATCGTAGATGCACATCAGGCAGAAGAAATTCTGGAAGAGGGAAAAGCAGATTTAATTTTTATAGCCAGAGAATCTTTAAGAGACGCTTACTTTCCAACACATGCGGCGCAAATACTTGGCGACGATGTTGAATGGCCAAATCAATACGTTAGAGCAAAACGGGAAACTACTAAAAAATAGAAAGAAGCCAGTGTCAAACTGGCTTTCTTTATAAAATGCATAGGAAACCTGCAATATTTAATGCAATTTTCAACATACTTTGCTTAGGTGTATCACCAAAATATTTTTTATAAACAGTGATAAAGTGCGACGGGCTGCTATAGCCCGTGCGAGTAGAAATTTCACCGATGGTTAGTTCATTACTTTTCAGCAATTGTGCCGCAATTTCCATTCTGAAACGAATTACATAATTGTAAATTGTTGTTCCACAAATTTCTCTGAAACTATTTTTAAGCTTAAGCTCATTAAGCGCGACCAACCTGGAGAGTTGTTTAATGGTTGGTGGTTCCGCGTAGTTTGAAGATAGAATACCTTTGGCCATTTCTATTTTCCGGATCAACTCTTCTTTGTATAAAGATGGCATAGCCGATGAGTTTTGACGGGCCTGCTGCTCGTAAGACAGAAACAAAATTTCTTTGATTTTTAGCTCGGTAAAGTATCGTTTGTATTTTCCGCTGTAAGTGTTTCCGCAAAGGCTGGATAAAATTCTATTCATCTCCGGACTTATCGCCATGCCACATTTATTTAAGGGATATGGTATGTTATTTTGAACGCAGCTGCTTAACTGGTCCTTAAAAATATTTCTGCCATCAATAGCGTTTAAAAAAAAGTCTCTTGATAAAATGATGCAAACGTAACGTACATTGCTTTTGCCGCTCATTTCAATCTGGTTTAAACTGTTCTGTTGAAAATGACAACGCATAAGACCTTCATCCAAAATAAAATCGCTTTGTTTTTGAGGATCCATAATACGGGAATGGCCTTGAAAAAAGAAAGAAAGCATTACGTGTCCGCCATGCACAGCAAAATAATCGATAATCTTTTTTTGGGTGTGCATGGTGGTTTCGATAATACAAAATCCATTGCCGTAAAACTGCTGACTTTTAAAACTGCAGTATCCGTCAATTACATTTTCAGAATGCTGTTCATAAAATGATGCTTCATCCTGGAGTTTCTCGTTGGTGTTGATTTCGAAAATATGTTTGTCGGAGCCGACAATTTTTGAATAGATATGCATTTCTCCCTCAATATTGTTTTGAAAATTTATTGTAGGGATGTTTTGTTGCAAATTTATTTAAAATTAATCTAAATAGCCTGTTTAAATGAATTTTATTTTAAAAGCATATATGTGGTAAAGGTTTTCGGGGGAGACGTTAGGTATAAAAACAAGAAAAGAGGCTAAAGCCTCTTTTCTTGTTTTATGATTTGATAATGGGTTATTTAACTAATGAAAATGGAATATATAAACCAAACGTGATGTTTCTACCTGGATTGTATACGCCCAAATCTGGATTTTCATAACTAAACCTTCCTGGTTTGAATCTGCTTAAAGCATCATAGTATTTTTGATCCAATAAGTTATTCGCAGAAACAGACAAGCGCACCGGCTGTTTGCCGAATTTAAAGGTTGCACCAATACCGGCATTCAACAAAGTGTAACCGCTTGTTGGTGTTTCAAAAATTTGATCTACTCTACTTTGTTTAAATGCCGAATTTATACCTACCGATAGATAGGCATCATTTGTACCTTTTAATTTTGGTTCAAAACGCAATTCATTTCTTAACGTTCCGGCAGGAGTAAAGGCAAGCGGCCTGTTTAAGGTTGTATTCTGTGCGTGTACGTAGCCAAACGTATTTTCAAAATGGATAAAAGGCACCGGATGAATAGTTAATGTAGCTTCTGCTCCATAAAGATTTGCGTTTACCTGTCCATATCTGTAAACCGGAAAAATACTTCCTTCTGCATCAATAGTTTCGCCATTATTTGATGCGTAGATGAAATTATGAATATAATTATTGTAAATGCTTGCGCTTGCGCTTACAATTTTCCCTTCATACTCTAAAGATGCATCTACCTGGTAACTGCGTTCAGGAGATAGGTTTGAATTTCCAATCTCATAACGGAATGTACCTTCATGAACACCATTTGAGCCAAGTTCGGCTGGGTTTGGCGCACGGAAAGCAGATCCTGCATTTGCTTTAAAGTTCCATTGATCGTTGAATTGATGTGTAAAACCTAAAGCACCGCTTACGTTAGAAAAATTGTTTTTGAATGGAGCAAAAATCTCTTCATTATCCTGGTAAAGTTGCTTGCCGGTATTTTTTCTGTAATCGTATCTTGCACCAATACTAAATGTGCTGCTTTCCCAGTTTTTCTTTGCGTATGCGAATACACCCACGCCATAAGTATCATAATCCGGAACTAAAAATTCTTCACCTTTATTCTGGCTATTGCCTGCATCTGCACTTACACCAAAAACAGGTTGCCATCCATTGGTTTCGTGGATGTAATATTTTAAATCGGCATTGTAGGTTTTCAGATCGAAAAATAACGATGGATCAGGACCATCTTCTAACTCTCTGCGCTGGTTTTGCTGAAAACCAAAATCGGCTTTTAAATTTCCATTACCCAATATAAAATTGTTGTTTAATGCAATTTTAAAATGTCTGATGTCTTGACGAGGATAATCTAAATCACGGCTTTTAAAGTCGCGGGTAATAAAAGCAGTGCCATCTTCCTTTACAAAATTGCCATTGTCATCTGTATCGCCTTCAAAAAATCCGATATTGTTCCTGAAACTCGATACGTTTAAATGCGTGTATCCCCAGCTTTTATTTAAGCCGACCATTCCACTGATATCCGTCTCATTAAACCCTGAATTCGGGAAATAACCTGTTGGCGTTTTGAACGAATAAGCATTTTTATAAGTTCCACGGGCTCTCCAAACAAAACCATCCTGGTTTCCGGTAAGCATTAGCGAATTGGCAGTTAAGCCATTGTTTGTAGAATAATTGCTGATAAATTCTCCATTTACTTGCCCCTCTGGGGCAGTACTTGGTTCAAGTAAGTTAATTACACCACCAAGTGCATCAGAACCATACATTAAAGAAGCTGCTCCACGTAAAATCTCTACCCGGTCTGATTTAAACTGGTCAATTTCAATACCGTGCTCATCGCCCCATTGCTGTCCTTGCTGTTTAATTCCGTCATCTAGAGTCACAATTCGATTGTAGCCTAAACCCCTGATTACGGGTTTGGAGATCGACGGTCCTGTTGTAATTTGCGACACACCGGCAACTCTGGATAGGGCATCTATCAGGTTAGTTGATGGTTGTAATAACTGATCTTTACCTACAACTGCTGATGAAGCACTATTTCTTTTGCTGGTGCTGCTAATTAAACTTCCGGTAATTACAACCTCTTTGGTTTCAATAGCAGTGGGTTGTAACTCAAAATCAAGTGCTCCGGCGGCGGCCAGATTTACAATTCTGGTTGCTGTTTTATAGCCTACATAATGCACTTCAATAAGGTAAGAGCCTTTTGACGGAACATTGTTTAAAGTAAACTCACCATCATTATTGGTTACTGCTGTAGACTTTAAATCAGGAATAAAAATGGTTGCTCCAGGAAGCGTTTGTTTTGTAGCGGCATCAATAACTTTTCCTTTAATATCTTTTAATACGTTTGCAAATGCAGTTGTGCTGAGTAAAGTATAGAGAATTACAAGGCCTATAAGCTGTAATTTTTTCATGTTTGTAATGTTAAATTGTAAATTTCCACGCGCTTGCCTTAACGCAATTTGCGGGATCTTTTAAAAAATAAAAAATTAGAACGCGTGAGATAACCACGCTTCTTGATTGAAAAAATTAAGCTTGAGGAGGCCCTCGCAGAAAACAACGCTTAATCTGTACAAAAGAACTTTTTAAAACTGGCGCTGTTTGATTGAATATTTTAGCGGAAAGAAAAACCCTGTACACATTGTGTGTTTGTACATAATTCTTTTCAAAACTTGCATTGCAAATTAAACAAGTTTCGGCACTGGCTTTAACATGAGTAATGTGTTTGCAGTTTTTTTCGTTTTTTATAAGGGGAAGTGGCTCATGGTGATGTAAAACACTCCAGGGGGTTAGTGCAATAGCAAAAACAACCAGCATAATTGCTGACAAATATCGTTTAATATGTTGTTTATGCCTTTTCAAGGCCGCTAAATTAGGAAATACAAATGGTAATTGTGTTTTTAAAAGGTAACATTGCTTTTATGCTCGCATATTTTTAACCAATAGATTTTCCAAATGGTGTAAAAGCCAGATTCATTAATTTAAAATGTTGTCTGCCAAATGGAATACCAATAATTGTTATACAGAACAGAATACCGAATAAAAAGTGAGTTAAGGCGATCCAAAATCCACCGCAAACTAACCAGATTACATTCATTACAGTAGAAAGGCAACCGGTATTAGATGATGTATCTGTAATTCGTACGCCAAATGGCGCGAGGCCTACAATGGCAAATTTAAAACATTGAATACCGAATGGAATACCCACAACAGTAAGGCAAAGAATCAAACCTCCAATAATGTATTCAAAGAAGATAAAAATACCGCCAAAAATGACCCAGATAATATTTCCTAATAAATTCATGTTTGTAATTTCTGTATAGATTGTTTCTTTCCGAAAATGTTACAATACTAAGATTCACGTTGTTTTGCAGGTTTAGAGCTTCTTGCTATATTAGACTTAACCAATATATTCTAATATGAGAAAAATTATTCTTTTAATTATTGCGATTGGCGCTTTTATAACTAAGGGAGTTAGCGCACAAAAAGTAAGTGGTGCCCGCCTGGCAGATATAAAAACAGAATACATTGAAGCGTCTGCGACTCAGGTGTCAAAAAAGATTTGGATTAATCTGGATTTCGGACAAAAAACAGGCGATACTTTTGTGCGTTCGGATGACGGCAAAAAAATAGAGTATAGCTCCGGAATAGAGTTTGTAAATAAAATGGCCGCTCAAGGTTATTTACTTTTTCAGGCTTACACCACACCATCGGGCCAAAAAATATATATTCTCAAAAGGAAGTAAGCTGACAACCTTCGGCAACTGCCATTTTGATTTAAAATATAACGTTAAGAGGCCGTAACATCCAATCGATATTATTGATGAAACAACCTCTTAATTACAAGATCGTTAAATAAAATCCAGCGAATTAAATTTTTTATTCAGGATTTCTGCATTGTTTACATCCAGCCATTTGTCGAGGATTGTACCATAAACTTCCCTGAAATCAATCTGATATTTTAGGTCTCCGGTATCCAGATCAGCTAAATTGGGTGCCGGATTATAGATTCCTTGCTTTCTCAGGCGACCGCCAAAAACAAACATATTGTTTGCTGTGCCATGGTCGGTTCCATTACTGGCATTTTGCTCTACTCGTCTACCAAATTCGGAAAATGTAATGACCAATGTATCATCCAGTTTGTTGTTCGATTTTAGGTCTTTAATAAAAGCAGCCATGCCTTCGCTATATTGTTTAAGTAAATTGCCTTGCTGTCCAATCTGGTTTACGTGTGTATCAAATCCACTTAAAGAAACGTAATAGACGCGGGTTTTTAATCCAGAGGAAATAAATTTCGATACCGTTTTTAGCTGATTGGAAAATCCGGTTGTTGGATACGTAAATTTTGACTGGTATACTTTTGATGTATTTTGGATGTAACTGGCCGATGAGGAGGTTTCAATCATGGTTTTATACAGGTAACCAAGATTGTCTTCATCTAGATGTTCTTTATCATTTTGTAGCATGGATTTGAAAAAAGGATCATTTGTGTTGCGAAACAATGCCGCCGGATCTTTTAATGCAATGCCTTTTTTAGTTTGGCCTTTCAATGCAAGTGATAATGAATCATCTACCTCAATTGCCGTATATGGAAACTTGCAGGTCTGGCAATTGCTATCCAGATATCGGCCAATCCAACCGGTAGAAAGAAACTGACTGCTATCGCTGCCCGTTTGCCAAATGTCCATAGATCTAAAATGCGAACGGTCCGGGTTTGGGTAACCCACATCATTAATGATTGTCATCCATCCCTGATCGTAAATTTCTTGCAAAGCGGCCATGTTTGGATTCAAACCCTGCATATCGTTTAATTTAATGATCTCTTCAGGTTTTATTGCAATACTTTTTCTTTTCTGATAATAAATATCATTGCCAAAAGGAATTACCGTATTAAGACCATCATTTCCACCAGAAAGCTGTACTACCACCAAATTTTTATATAACGATAATTCATCAAGAGCCATTGCTTCTAATGGCTTCATAAAAGCAGGGACAAATAGAGCGCCGGCAGCTACAAATCCGGTATTTCTTAAAAAATTTCTTCTGTTCATCTTGAATTCTAATTAACTGTAAAATTTAACAGAGTTGATATTCTGGCATGCTGGTTATCTCTACCGCAGTATTTCTTAAACCCTTATTGTCTTTAACCAATGAAGTGATTTTGTCGGTTAGTTTTGGCTGAAGGAGGAAATCTGCAAGCGCTACCGGGCTTAAATCTTTAGGGAAAGTGCCTAGAAATTTTGGCCAGTCCGCTTTTGCATCTATAAAAGATTTCGGTTTTGCTTTAGTATTGGCATTTGCTGTCGCATTTTTATTGAGTGCAATTACCGCTTCATCTTCCGGATCGGCTTTGCCGCTGAAATCAATCTGGCCATCATTCAAAACCAGCGATGGAATACGCATTCTTAACATGAGTGAAGAGCTGTCTATCCAGTTTTGTCCGCCTGGCCAACCGGCTACGTTTGGTGGGTTAAACAAATATTGCCCTAAACTACTTTGCAATTGAATTAACACCTGAGGTTTGTTGTAGGTAACAAAAAACTCGCGGCTTAAGCCTACCAAAAACTCTGCAGGCGATTTAATTTTGTTTCCCATATTTTCTGGGCTGTAAAACCAATCGGCGTTAAAAAGTTTTTTCATCAATTCAGCAATGTCATATCTTGAATTGTAAAAATGATCAGCAAGCTCTTTAACATGTTGATCGTTTGCTTTATCATTAACGAAAAACCTATACACCTTTCGCGATATAAATTCGGCAGCTACTGGTTTTTCAAGAATAATATCTATAATATTTTCACCATCGAGGTTTCCGGTTTTACCGAAAAAAGTTTTTGTTCCGGTATCGTGCTGGTTTTGTCTAAAGAGGAAAGAACCGTCTTTATCGTACATCCATCCCGTAAATGCGCGTGCAGATTCTTTAACATCTTCTTCAGTATAATTGCCGCGGCCAAGCGTAAAAAGTTCCATCAACTCTCTTGCAAAATTCTCATTTGGATGGCCTTTTTTATTTTGTTGGTTATTTAAATATTGCAACATGGCTGGAGATTTGGCTACTTCAAGAAGTAAAGTTTTGAAACTGCCCAACCCATTAACCCGTTGAATATTGTTTAGCTGTTGTGCGAAAAAAGGGTTGTTGCTGCGGCAGGCAAAATGGCCATGCCAAAATAAAGTCATCTTCTCGCGTAAAGGAGAAGCCGTATTAATCATCCTTTCTACCCAGGCAATATTCAAATCGCGGCTTACTTCATTCTGCATTCGCACAATTTCCTGGCGTGTTTTCTTTTCTTCATCACTAAGGTCTTTTTTGGCATAAAGACCAGCCTGAACCAATAGTTGTCGTTTAGATTCAAAACTGTCAACCTGTTTAAGGTCGTCATTTTCCTTTGGTGTTTTTAGAAGTGCATCGATTACTTTTTCGGGTCTTTTGTGGCTTAATTTTTTCAATTCGGCATATGAAATGCCAAATGCCGCACGGTTGTAGAGATGCTTTACCTTATAAAAATTATCATTTGCATTCATAGTGGGATGATTTTAAGGTTTTTGACATATTTAAAACGTAAGGGTTTAATGTTTGTTTTCTTGTTATTTTTGTGCATGTTTTTTCAATTGCCTGAAGATGAATTGGTGTTTCCGGATCCTGCACTAGCAGATGACGATGGTTTATTGGCCATAGGAGGCGATTTAAGTACACCACGATTGCTTTTGGCTTATCAGAACGGTATTTTTCCCTGGTTTAGTGAGGGCGAACCTATACTTTGGTATTCCCCGCACGAACGCTGCGTAATTTATCCCGATAGGATAAAAATTAGTAAAAGCATGCGCAAAGTTATCTCTTCAGGAATTTTTGAAATTTCTATTGATCGGGCTTTTGCAGATGTGATTTACAATTGTGCCGAAACACCAAGAAATGGACAGGAGGGAACCTGGATAACAACTGAAATGCAGCAAGCTTACGTAGCCTTACATCAAAAAGGTTTCGCGCACAGTGTTGAGGTTTGGATGGATGAAAAACTTGTTGGTGGTTTATATGGCATAAAAGTTAACCAGGTTTTCTGTGGCGAAAGTATGTTTAGCCATGTGAGTAATGCTTCTAAAGCCGCACTGATTTACTTAAGTGAATTAAATATTGATTTAATTGACTGTCAGCTGCCCAATGATCATTTAATGAGTTTAGGTGCAGAAATGATAAGCCGGGAGTTATTTTTCCAACACCTGAATGATGAAAAATAAAAAAACCTGCAGTTGACTGCAGGTTTCAATAATTATAATTCTCTAACCCAGATGTTTCTATAGCTAATTGGCGGACTTGGATCTCCGTGATCTTGTAATTTTATAGATGCTTCTCCATGTTTTTTGTATTCTGGTGCACCAATCCATCTGGTTTCTCCTTTTAATACGTAGTGATTTTGAAGCAAAACACCATTTAAAAATACCGTCACATTTGCTGGCGTTTTTACTGTTCCATCGTCGTTAAAACGTGGTGCATTCCAGATGATGTCGTAATATTGCCATTCTCCTGGTTTTTTATTTGCGTTTGCCAATGGAATACTTTGCTTGTAAACACTTCCTGTTTGACCATTTACATACGTTTTATTGTTGTAATTGTCCATGATCTGAATTTCGTAACCATCGTCACCACCGCCGGTCGAAGCTAAAAACACACCGCTATTTCCCCGAGCCTGACTTTCGCCAGTAATATTACTTGGGATTCTCCACTCCAGATGGAGTTGATAATCGGTAAATTTTTTATTGGTTTCAATATTTCCGGTTCCTTTTTTTACTGTGAAGAAACCGTCATCAATAGTCCAGCCAGCAGGTTTTGAAGCATCCTTTACAGAATGCCAGGCATCCAGATTTCTTCCGTTGAACAGAACAATTGCATCAGAAGGTGCATCTTGCGGTAAATTACCCGGAGTTACAATTTTCGGAACCGGTTCCCATACCTCGGTTTTAGCGGCTTCTTTTGCCGGGTCATTTTTTTTATCCTGTGCCAATGTTTGCATCGCAAATAAAGTAGGGATGAATAGTAATGCGTACTTGCTCATAATAATGGTTTAACATTTAAAGTTAACCAGTTTCTTAACAAATGGAAATTTAGTAGTGAATTTATTACGACAAATCGTCTACTACATAGGTTTCTTTTACAATGATTTCATCAGGAATCAGTTCTTCTTCCTGTTCAACAAAATCTTTTACGGGGCAATATCCGGTAATTCCTCTGAATAGAAGACCGGCACCAATTGCGGCTCCCGTAAGTCCGATTACCGGATGACGAAATAAGCCGGTTAAGCCCTTAAGAAGTAAATAACTTCCAGTTGCACCCGAGAGCCACCTTTCTGAGGCCGAAACATTTTGAAAAAGTTCAGGATATTTTAAAGCGTCTTTTACGTTTTTAAGAACGATATCTATTTTTTGAGCTGCCATGTTTATGTTTTTTTGTCCAAAGGTTTAACAATAGTTAGGCCTCAGAGTTTTAACATTAACAATTATTTACATCTGCTTAATTCAGAATTTCGCGAATGTCGTCTTTACTCAAAGATTTAAAAAAACTTTCTTCTGTTGTAATTAGTGAACTGGCTAAAGATTTCTTTCGGTTTTGCAATGCAAGAATTTTCTCTTCAACAGTATCTTTGGCAATGAATTTATAGATGAATACTTTTTTTGCTTGCCCAATACGGTGTGTACGGTCAATGGCTTGCTGCTCAACTGCCGGATTCCACCAGGGATCAAGAATAAATACATAATCGGCTTGCGTAAGGTTTAAGCCTACACCTCCAGCTTTTATGGAAATTAAAAATACTTTAAGATCGGTATTCTGTTGAAATTCAGAAACAATTTCTCCGCGGTTTCGTGTTCCGCCGTCTAAATATGCGAAAGGAATATTTTCGCGTTCAAAGTGTTTTTTAAAAATATCAAGGTGTTTAACAAATTGCGAAAAAACCAAAACCTTGTGACCACCTTTCAGAACGTTATCAAGCGTATGAATCACATTTTCAAATTTTCCGGAATCGGAAATATATGAACCATCAATCATTAACGGATGGTTGGCCAATTGTCTTAAAGCAGTTAGTCCCTGTAAAAGCTGCACTTGTTTTTGTGCGAAAGTACCATCATCCATACTTTGAAGTAAATCGTTCCGGTAAGCAGATTTAGTTTTTTCATAATATGCTGCCTGATCATCGCTCATATCACAATAAATTACCTGCTCTGTTTTTGGAGGCAATTCTGCTGCAACCTGTTCTTTTGTTCGTCTAAGTACAAAAGGCTTAATCAGTGATTGTAATTTTCTGGCCTTGTCTTCATCTTTCTTTTTTTCAATTGCCTGAACGTATTCTTCATAAAAGAAAGCTTGTGTACCCAGTAAGCCGGGGTTTAAAAAAGTTAGCTGTGACCAAAGATCGCTCACGGAGTTTTCTACCGGCGTACCACTCAAAATTAGTCTGTGCCGAGATTTTAAACTGCGCACCGCTTTAAAAGATTTAGATGATGGGTTTTTGATGTTCTGGCTTTCATCCAGAATGATGTAATTAAAATAGAAACTTTTCAATTCATCAACATCTACCCGGGTAACGCCATATGTAGTCACAACTACGTCGTAATTGGCGAAATTTGCAACATCTTTATTTCTGTTAGAACCCGTATGCGCCAGTATTTTTAGCTTCGGTGTAAACTTTTTAGCCTCCGTTAGCCAATTGTAAATTAGCGAAGTGGGCATAACGATTAAAGATGTGGTGTGTGAACCCGCCAAATGATCGTCTTCTTTTGCTTTCTGCAACATGGCGAGCGTTTGAATAGTTTTTCCCAATCCCATGTCATCTGCCAGGCATCCGCCAAAATTATATTCTCTTAAAAAGCTAAACCAATTGTAACCTGCTTTTTGATAATCGCGTAAATGGCCTTTAAAATTTTCAGGCATTTGCGTATCGGCAATATCTTCAAAATTGGATAAACGCTGGAGTTTTCTTTCAAGAGTAACGTTTGCCAAACTGTCTTCGGCCAAATCATTTATTAAACCGATATGGTGTTTTTTCAGCTTTAGATTTTCACCGGTTTCGGCCAAACTAAAGAGGCTTCCATATTGTGTAAACCATTTTTCAGGAATGATGGCAACCTCTCCATCCGGAAGCATGTATTCGCGTTTTTTATGCAGTATATGTTGTTTTAAAGAAAGGAAAGGAATTTGATATTTACCAAACCAAACTACGGCATGAATATCAAACCAATCATTTCCTTCTTTAATTTCAAGATCAATTTTGCTGGCTCCTAAAACAAATCTCTTTTGCCCGGTTGACTGCTCAATTTCGAAATCGGCTGCTTTTAAAATTTCAATGTGTTCATTTACCCAGTTAATTGCCGCATAACTTGGATTGTCTTCTTCATTTGCAACTTCCAGGTTGCTGAACAATGCACTTGCTTTTCTTAAACCCAGACTGAGCAAGAGGTTGAACTGTTTCTTCTCCCAATCTGCAGAACGTTTTATACGATGAAAAACATACTCATCGCCAATTTTCTCCAGGCGAACCGTTACTTTATGTGCGTTTTCTACAGAGAAAGTATATTCGCCGTATTTGAAGTACAATTGAATTTGCGAAATTCCACCATCAACATATAAAACTTTAATTACAGGAATGGCTTCAAACTGTTCGGTTCTGATTTCAAATCCTTCTGCATAAACATGATGTTTTTCAATTAGTGGAGCTACAAATTTTTCGAAGTAAGTGGCTTCTGTTGCTTTCGGAATTGCAATGTATCTTTTTGCTAAAAAGGGTTGAAGCTTTTTCCCTTCAATATCCTGATCAAAAAAATACAATACATCATTTAATAGTAACCATGCGGGTTTATTGCTGATGATCTGCGCATCTTTAAACATAAATTCGATACGTAGATTTTGATATTTGATTGTCGGGAAGTAGCGCGTTTCAAGTTCATTCCGTCTAAAGTGAAATAAAATTGAAGCGGCCTGGTCGGCCAGTTCTATTTTACGTTCTACAGGCCAGCCATCTTTGTCCATCAAATATAACTCCTCATGAGTTTTCAGGATTTCCAGTGCTTCTCCTAATTTCTTTTCGATTTTAGGTCTTACAGTATCGTAAAATTTGCTGTCAAAAATCTTCGTAAAAAACTCCGTCGGGCGGATCAGTTTTTTATAGTGTTTTTTTATTAAGGCATCCTGTTCTATATCATCCAATAGTTTGATCAGTTTGTAGTCAATATCTGATAAACAGGATTTGAATTCTTCTGCTGTACTGGTGAAAATCCGTTGATAAGTAAAAGAAAAATCGCCATGCGGATTCAATTGAACAATATGAGGTTCAATTAAATAGCCCAAATACTCGTGTTTGCACAATGAGTATACAATTTTACAAGGTTTTGAGCTATCGACGCGTAACATTGAAGATGATGGAAATTTTATTTAATTAGTCGCTTAAAAAACTTTAAACATACAATATTTTGGTATCACATCAAAAAAAAGGTGCGTTTTTCACACTAGAAAAACGCTTTTTTATGTAGAATGAAGAGATTGCGGGAAGGCATAAAATATTTAAGATTTGATGGCACAAAAAAGGCACCTTGAGTTAATCAAGATGCCCTTTTAGCAAATATGTTTGTTGCCGGTTATTTCCAGCCGCCACCTAAAGCGCGGTAAAGTTCAACTACCGATTGCAGTTTCTGCAAACGATCATTTATAGAACTTAGTTGCGCAGTAAGTAAACTTTGCTCAGATGTTAAAACATCTGTATAGTTGGTTGCAGAACTAAAACGCAACAATTCTTTCGTGAAATCTACTGCTTTTGTTAGTGATTCGATTTGTTTTGCACGAGTGATTTCTTTTTCTTCTGCGGTCTGATATGCATATAAAGCGTTAGAAACCTCTTGTCCGCCCGTAAGCAATGTTTGCTGAAAAGCATAGAACGTTTGTTGTTGAGTAGCTTGTGCTGTTCTCAAACGCGCTTTATTCTGGCCATTTGCAAAAATCGGTTGTGTTAATCCGCCAATTAAATTGTAGAAAATTGAATTGTCGAAAAAGTTTTTCAATTGCAAGGTTGAAAGTCCGCCTGATGCCGTTAACGTTAACGAAGGATAAAAATACGTTTTTGCAAGATTGGTATTTTCAAATGCCGATCTGAATTCAAATTCTGCTGCGATTACATCCGGGCGATTTTGCAAAAGCTGAGCAGAAACACCGGTTTTTAAATCACTGTATGGAATTTGCTGATCCAATGTTGTTCTGATAACGCTTCCTGGCGCTTGTGCCAATAAAACATTCAATGCGTTTTCGCCTTCTTTAATGCTTCTTTTTAAATCCGGAATGGTAACCTCTGCAGCATATAAATTGGCTTCGCTTTGTACAACAGCTGCGCCATTTACAATTGCACCATCTTTTAATGCACGCATTGTTTCTACATCACTTTTCCTAATTTCTATTGTTTGTTCTGTAATTTTCAATTGCTTGTCTAAAGCAAGTAAATTGTAGTAGGCATTTGCAATTGATGAAATTAATTGCGTTTGAACAGCTCGTTTTGCCGCATCTGTTTGCAGTAATGTTGCATATGCAGCTCTTTTTGCGCTGCTTAATTTTCCCCAGAAATCGGCTTCCCACGCGGTACTTAATTGTGCCTTGTATGTTTGCGTTTCCAGGTTAATGCCAATTCCTGCCGGGAAGTTTAATGCAGCTGCAGATTGTTTTGCATCTGTAACCGATAAATCGCCTTGTAAACTTGGTAAGAAAGCGGCTTTACTTTGTCTCAACGTTGCGTCAGCAATTTTGATGCGCTCAATAGCCTGTTTTAAATCCAGGTTTTGATCTATACCTTGTTGAATAAGTGTTTGTAACGTGGTATCTGAGAACAAACTTCTCCATGGCAAATCTGCCATGGTTGTTGTATCAGTAGTATTTTGGCCACGGTATAATTCATCTTTAGTGAGCTGTGGGCGGGTGTACTTTTGGGTTACACAGGCGCTCAAACTCAGTATGGCTACACCGATAAAAATTGAATGCTTATATCTGAATTTCATATTCTTTATATTAATGTTTGCTGGTAGTAGCCAATTTATATTCTTCTTCGCTTTGCTCATGGTCTACACCTTCATTGAACGGAGATTTGTTACTTACCCTTTCCTGTAAACTCTGGAATATGATAAATAAAGCAGGGATTACAAATACTCCGAAAATTGTTCCGATTAGCATACCACCAACGGCACCTGTACCAATTGATTTATTTCCGGCCGCACCTACACCGCTCGATAACATCAATGGCAATAATCCGAGAATGAAGGCAAATGACGTCATCAAAATTGGTCTTAAACGTGCAGTTGCTCCATCAATTGCCGAGTTTACAATACTCATCCCTTTTCTCCGTCTATCAACTGCGTACTCTACAATTAGAATTGCATTTTTGGCCAATAGACCTACAAGCATAATCAATGTAATTTGTGTATAGATGTTGTTATCGATTCCGAAGATTTTGTCAAAAACAAATACACCGGCCAAACCAACAGGTAATGAAATCAATACAGCAAAAGGCAGAATATAACTTTCATATTGTGCAGCAAGTAAGAAATACACGAAGATTACGCAAAGTAAAAAGATGAAAATGGTTTGACTACCACTGCTGATTTCCTCACGGGATAATCCAGAGAATTCATAACCGTAACCTGCCGGAAGTGTTTTCGCAGCTTCTTCTTGTACTGCTGTTAGAGCATCTCCAGAACTGTATCCCGGATTCGGATTACCCGTAACAGAAATCGAGGTAAATAAGTTGAAACGCGAGATTGCCTGAGGTCCGTAAACTTTTGTCAGTTTAATAAACTCAGAAACCGGAGCCATTGTACCGCTCGAATTGCGCACGTAGATACTTGTTAAACTTTGTTCGTTGGCTCTGAATTGTGCATCTGCCTGATACATTACCCTGAATTGTTTCCCGAATTTATTAAAGTTAGAGGCATAAACACCACCGTAATAACCTTGTAAAACACCCAAAACATCCGTTACCGTTAAACCTGCCTGCTTTACTTTTGCTACATTTACCTCAATTTGATATTGAGGGAAGCTTGGATTAAATGAAGTTGCGGCGTATTGAATTTCAGGACGCTTGTTCAGTGCTGCAAGAAAGGCATTCCCAATGTCGTTGAATTTGTTTATATCGCCTCCGGTTTTATCCTGAAGCTGGAATTCAAAACCACCACTTGTACCGAAACCCTGAATAGTTGGCGGAGCAAAAAATATAATTTTTGCACCTTTAATGCCAGCAGTTTTGGCAAATAATTCGCCGATAATTGCTTTTACATCTCTTTTTCTTTCATCCCATGGATGTAACCTCGCGATAACCATTCCATAAGAACTTCCCGAGCCACTAATCAGACTTCGGCCTACAACCCTCAAAGAATTTTTAATTTCCGGAACAGTGTGTACAATGCTGTCGATCTTCGAAATAATTAAATCTGTTCCTTCCTGTGAGGTTGAAGCAGGTAGAGAAATGTCGGACATAATTGTACCCAAATCTTCATTCGGTACAAAACCTTTTGGTGTTGTGCTCATTGTCCATACCAGAACTGCGGTAAATATCACAATGGCAACACCAACAATCCATTTTGCACGAGATAAAAAGCTAACCGATTTTTTGTATTTCGCAGTTACACTATCAAAAGCCGTATTAAAGGCACCATAAAAACGCTGTAAGAAATTTTTAGATTTTTCATGGTCGTCTGCATGGGGTTTAAGGAATAATGCACATAATGCCGGGCTTAACGTTAAAGCGTTAATAGCCGAAAGGATGATGGAAATTGCCAGTGTTAAACCAAATTGTTTATAGAATACACCAGAAGATCCAGAGATAAAACTTACCGGAATAAATACAGCGGCCATAACCAAAGTAATGGATATAATTGCTCCGCTGATTTCGTCCATTGCATCGATAGTTGCTTTTTTTGCATCAGTATATCCTTCATCAAGTTTGGCGTGTACTGCCTCAACCACAACAATTGCATCATCTACCACAATACCAATAGCGAGTACGAGGGCAAATAGTGTTAACAGGTTAATGGTAAAACCGAAAAGGCTGAGGAAGAAAAACGTACCTACAATAGCCACCGGAACACTGATTGCCGGAATTAAGGTAGAACGAAAGTCCTGAAGGAAGATAAATACTACTAGAAACACCAGAATAAAAGCCTCCACTAACGTGTGAATTACTTTTTCGATTGATGCGTCAAGGAAATCATTTACGTCAACAAGTGTAGCGTAGTGAACGCCGTTTGGAAAAGTTTTTTGTGCTTCTTCCAAAGTTTTGATTGAATTTTCGATTACTTCCTTTGCGTTAGATCCGGCAGTTTGGTTAATGGCAATACCTAAGGCCGCTTTACCGTCAAAACGCACACTACTTGCGTAACTTTGTGCACCTAGTTCTATACGTGCAACATCTTTCAAACGTAAAGTTTGTCCGTTTGCATTTGCACGGATAATAATGTTGCTAAATTCGGTTTCGTCCTTTAAACGGCCAGTGTATTTTAAAGTGTATTGAAATGCCTGATCTCCAAGTTCGCCGAATTGGCCTGGTGCAGCTTCAACGTTTTGTTCTGCCAATGCTGTATTTACATCTTCAGGAACCAAACCGTAAGTTGCCATTACATCTGGCTTCAACCAAATCCGCATAGTATAATCAAGCGTACCGAAAGCACTTGCATCACCCACACCGTTAATACGTTTAATTTGCGGAATGATATTGATGTTCGCGTAGTTTTGAAGGAAAGTTTGATCAAAAGATTTGTTATCGCTGTAAATAGCGAAAATCAAAACGTTACTCGCTTGTCTTTTCGCAGTGATTACACCAGATTTGGTAACCTCTGCAGGAAGTAAACTTGTAGCACGTGCAACCCTGTTTTGCACGTTTACCGCTGCCAAATCCGGGTTTGTACCCAATTTAAAGTTGATTGTAATGGTTGCAGAACCATCATTACTCGCTGTAGAAGTCATGTAAGTCATGTCTTCAACCCCATTAATTTGTTCCTCAAGGGGAACAACTACACTGTTCATTACCACATCGGCATTTGCACCCTGGTAAGATGTAGATACTTGTACGGTAGGCGGGGCAATCTCTGGATATTGCGATACAGGAAGTGTGGCTAAACCTAAAACTCCAAGGATGACAATAATGATGGATATTACCGTAGATAAAACCGGCCTCTCTATAAATTTCTTAAGCATATATTCTAATTCATCCGATTATTCATCGGTCAGTAAGCAGATATTATTTTTTTAATTCGGCATATACCGAATCAGCACTTTTTTCTTCAGGCTTAATTTTAGTATTGTCTCTTAAAGATTGAAAGCCTTCCAGAACAACTTTATCGCCTACTTTTAATCCTTTGGTTACGACGTAAAATTTGCCTTTGGCCAGTTGATTCACTTCAATTTCTGTATTGATTACTTTAGAAGAATCACCCAGTACATATACAAACTTTTTTCCCTGCACGTCCATCGTTGATTTCTGAGGGATTAAAATGGCGTTTTCTACATGTTGAGGGATTCTTACAGATGCACTGGCACCAGTTTTCAATAAAGCAATTGGATTTGGGAAAGTTGCTCTTAAGCTGATAGATCCCGTATTTGTATTGATTTGTCCGATGATAGACTCTACCTTACCGTTTTCAGCATAAGTATTGCCGTCGGCAAGCACTAAGCTAACTGGCGGTATATTTTTCATTTGCTCAGATAGTGTTTTTCCTTTGTATGTTTTGGAAAAATCTAAAACCTGTTTTTCATTTAAAGAAAAGTAAGCAAATACTTTAGAAATATTAGAGACCGTAGTTAAGGGCTCTGTACTCGTACTGCTTACCAAACTACCGGTTTTAAAAGGGATAGTTCCGATAACACCATTAACAGGACTTGAAATTGTAGTATAACCTAAATTCACCTGTGCATTTGCCAAAGTTGCTTTTGCTTGCGCAAGTGTAGCTTTTCTACTTTGTAAAGTCAGTTGTGCTGATTGTAGCTCGTATTTGCTGATAATATCTTTATCTACCAACGGCTTTGTTTTATCTACTTGCAATTGGGCAGCATTAACGTCTGCTTCTGCACTGCTAATTGCGGCTTTAGCAGTTCGCACTTCCTGTTCATATTGTGGTGCATTAATTGTAAATAAAACCTGCCCTTTCTTCACAACAGCACCTTCATCTACCAATATTTTTTCAACGAAGCCATCAATTTTTGGACGGATGTCGATGTTTTGAACACCTTCAATCGTTGCCGGATAATCTGAATCAAGCGTTGTAGATTGAGCTGTTAATGTAAAAACAGGATAGGCTTGTGGAGCTGCTGCAGCATCCGCAGCTTTTTTTGCGTCGTCATTGTTACCGCAAGATGCTAAAAGCATCCCGATGCTTATACTAAAGAGGAGAGTTGTTCCTTTTCTCATGGATATTCTGTGTGTTTAAATTTTAATTCCGGAAGTTGAAAGTGATTCGACTTAGTCTATGATTTCACTTAAAAACGCCCAAAAATAAAGCCTAAAAAAAAATAAATCTGTCCAAATTCTGTCATTTAATCAATCGATTGATTTATTTTTGAATCAGAAATGGCGATTTAGCCCTTTAAGGCTTTGTATTTAAGTGTTTTATGTGTTTAAAATACTCTGTAAATAAATTGCGACAGATGTTAATTGCTGTTAAATATCTTGGTTTATGATTGATATTCTATACATGAAATGTCGGGCATTCCATTCATTGTCCAATTTTTGGTAGCCTAATCCATAGCTCAAATATGTGTTGTCAAAACGTATGTATAGAGAGAAGAATAACCTATCCGTGTTTATGGATATTTTAAAATCCCTCTACATCCCCTTCAAACACGAGTTTTGCCGGACCACATAAAAATACATTGGTAAATGCATTTCCATCGTAATCAAATTCGACACGAATTTTTCCACCTAATACGTCAATATTGGTTTGAATGTGGCCGGTTTGGTTTTTGTGTTTTGCCACAGCCATCGCAACGGCCGTAACGCCCGTACCACATGCATACGTTTCATCTTCTACGCCGCGTTCATACGTGCGAACAAAAAGGTGGTCGCCTTTATCTTCCACAAAATTTACATTAATACCTTCTGTTTTATAGGTGTTATTGTATCTTATATTTCTTCCCTCTTGAAATACATCCAGGTTTTTTAAATCAGTTTTCAGTTCCACATAATGTGGAGAACCAGTATTTAAGATATAGGCTTCAACATCTCTTGTTACGGTATTTACATTAATCATTTGTAAATCAACCCAATCTCCACTTTCTGAAATTCTGGCATAGTGCGGTCCATCAACTGCCAAAAAGTTAGTTTCTTTGTCTATGATTCCCAGGTGTTTGGCAAATGCAACAATGCAACGCCCACCATTTCCGCACATGCTTCCTAACTTCCCATCCGCATTAAAATAATGCATTTCGAAATCGTATTCCGCGTGTTGTGTTAAAAACATCAATCCATCCGCACCTATGCCAAATCTTCGGTGGCAAAGCTGCTCAATGTAATCGTTATCGATATTTTTTATCGGAGATGCAGTGTGGTCGATTAAAATAAAATCGTTACCCGCACCTTGATATTTATAGAAATTGATTTTCATTTATTCTTCATTTTGATGTACAATATTTGAGAAGCGAAATTTGATCAACCTGGCATTAAAATGTTAATTTAACATTTTTTAACACCGATTATGATGTTTCGATTATGCAAATATCGTTCTTATGGTATTAAATTTGAATAATCTAACGAAAGAAATTTAAGCAGGCGAGTAAAGTAAGAGCATGCTGCTTAAACAAAAACAATGCTCTGCAATCTTTTAGAATTAATAATCTAATAAGCAAATGAAAAAGATACTAGGAATTACAGTTTTAGCTGCATTTATAGGTGGTGCAGCTGCAGTTGGAGGTTATAAACTTTTTGAGCGTAACCAGGTAGGTAGCACAATTTCTGAAAAACAAGATTTGTATTTTGCCAATAATCCACTAAAAGTTTCTTCGGCTGGAACAGCCGATTTTACACAGGCAGCAGCCGCAGTTGCGCCAGGTGTGGTTCACATTAAAACAACATATGCAGCTGCCAGCAGTGGCGGTAGAGGTTCTTCTTCTCCGTTTGATATGTTTGATGATCTCTTTGGCGGCGGCGGCCGTCAAATGCAGCGCCAACCAAAAGCAGCATCAGGTTCTGGTGTAATTATTAGTCAGGATGGTTACATTGTAACCAACAACCACGTGGTAGAAAATGCAGAGAAAGTAGAAGTGGTGTTGACTGATAGACGTAAAGTTGAAGCAAAAGTAATAGGACGCGATCCAAATACAGATTTGGCACTTATTAAAGTAAATGCAAGCAACCTTCCGGTGGTAAAAATGGGAAATTCAGATAATGTACAGGTTGGAGAATGGGTTTTAGCAGTAGGTTTTCCGCTAGATCTGAATACAACAGTTACAGCAGGTATTGTTAGTGCTAAAAACAGAAGCATTGGTATTATTGGCCGCGAACAGCAGGGCAATGAAATAACTGAAGAAGAATATAGAGAATACCAACGTACAGGTAAAAGACCAGATCGCCCTGCTAATACAAGTATTGAATCTTTTATTCAAACAGATGCTGCCATTAACCCAGGCAATAGCGGTGGTGCTTTGGTGAATGCCAGTGGAGAATTGATTGGTATTAATTCTGCAATTGCATCACAAAGTGGATATAACCAAGGTTACGGATTTGCAATTCCAGTAAATCTGGCTCGTAAAATTGTAGACGATTTTATGAAATACGGATCAGTTAAACGTGGATACATCGGAGTAAATTTTGTTCCGCTTAGTGCTGACGAAAAGCCAGAAGGCATTAAAACTAATGAAATTAGCGGTTTGTACGTGAATGATGTTGTTGCTGGTGGTGGCGCTGCTTCAGCTGGAATAAAATCTGGTGATGTAATTAAAAAAGTTGATGGTGTAGTGATCAATGATTCGCCTGATTTGCAGGAAAGAATCGGTAGATTAAATCCGGGTGATAAAGTTAAATTAACCATTTTGCGTGATGGTGCACTTAAAGATTTCTCTGTAACCTTAAAAGGCGAAGCAAGTGTAGGTTTAACAGCAAATAAAGCAAGTGAGAAAAGTGCGGAAGTTTCGAAACTGGGCGCTACATTTGCACCTGCAACCGCTGCACAAAAAACAAAATATCGCATTAACGGAGGTGTTGTTGTAACCTCTGTAACTACAGGGAAAGCTTTTGATAATTATGGAATTCCGAAAGGCTTGATTATAACTAAGGTAAATGGGGTTACAGTTGCGAGCGCGCAAGAGTTGCAAACAGCTTTATCTAGAACGAAAAATAAGAATATCGTGAACTTTTTTGGTGTTAACCCAGAAGATGGTTCATTCATTAGTTTCAACTTTCCCGTGGATTAAGAATCAAATAAATAAAGTCCTAGTTATTATTTAAATATAGTAGGATCTCAAAATTATGGCGAAGGTTGTTCGCAAAAATGGGGATAAAATTAATAGTTTTATCCCCATTTCATGTTTAAAAGAATAGAATCTAGTAACCCAGATCAGGAAACTTTTTAGATGCTATTTCATACTTTGCTTCTAGACGAGATATGTCACAGGCTGATCAACGGTACATCCTACTATGATCTGTCCGTTTTCAATGATTCCAACTTGTACCTGTTCGGTAGTAGAAGAAATTTGTACAGTTCTACTTTCTATACTACATGATCCTGTTGTAGTATATGATATTGGCGCTGATCCGGCACATTGTATTGTACATGTAGATGATTGTTGCTCGAGTCCACCCAATATCTGCTTCAATTCATTTCGACTCAGAATTCTTGCTTTGCTGATTTGCCTTGTTTTTTTCATGATGTTCGATTTATTTTAACTAAAAATACAATAATTAAAATTTAATTCCCAATAGTTGTGCGTTTGTGCTTGGCAAAAGTTTTAATAATCACATTTTTAGTAACTTATATGTTTATAAATCAATCCTGATTTATAGGTTCATGATTGGCGTGGCAAGCTTCGGCACATTCTTCACAAGCAATAGCACATTGTCTGCAATGTTCGTGATCGTGTTGACCACATTCCTCGGCACATAGCCTGCAAATCTCTTCGCACAATAGTAAATACTGACGAGCAATTGCAGAATCGCGTTGCAATAATCTTGCCGCTTGCGTGCAGATATCTGCACAATCCCTATCCAGACGAATACAATCAATCATCATTTCCAGATCATCTTCTTTTAAACATGAACTTGCACAATGTTCACACGCCAATGCACAATCTAATAAAGTTTGGATGAGCGCACTATTTCTATTTTCCATTTTAATACGATTAAGTGAATAATTGTTCTGTTGTTATATTAACCGAATTGTTGTGCGAAGGGTTTTTGAAATGAAATCTTACCTGTGTTTAGAAAGTCTGAAGCGAACAATTATTATACTGACAACAGTTTGATAGAACGCCGATTTCTGGATTATATCATCTCTGTCTAAATATCGAAGATAATACCTTGCTTTAAAGCCAAAAAAACTAAATTTGCCTAACAAAAATTCAAAATGATTATGAGTTTCAGAATAGAACACGATACCATGGGTGAGGTTCAGGTGCCTGCCGACAAATACTGGGGTGCACAAACCGAACGCTCACGCAATAACTTTAAAATCGGGCCTGAAGGTTCAATGCCAAAAGAAATTATTCATGCTTTTGGATACCTTAAAAAAGCGGCTGCATTAGCCAATACTGAACTTGGTGTATTGTCTGCAGAAAAAGCAGAATTGATTGCCAAAGCTTGCGACGAAATTATTGCCGGAGAATTAGACAGCGAATTTCCATTGGTGATCTGGCAAACCGGTTCAGGTACACAAAGCAACATGAACGGTAATGAAGTTATCGCGAACCGCGCACATGTGATTAATGGTGGTCAACTTTCTGATGATACAAAAATTCTTCATCCAAATGATGATGTAAATAAATCACAATCGTCTAACGACACTTATCCAACTGCAATGCACATTGCAGCATATAAACTTACAGTAGAAAATACCATTCCGGGTTTGGAAAAACTTAGAAATACACTGGCTAAAAAAGTTCAGGAGTTTTCTGGAATCACTAAAACCGGCCGTACGCATTTTATGGATGCAACGCCATTAACACTCGGTCAAGAGTTTTCTGGTTATGTTCAGCAAATTGATAACAGCATCCGTGCAATTAAAAATGCATTGGTTATGGTTGCAGAACTTGCACTTGGCGGTACAGCCGTAGGAACAGGTTTAAATACACCAAAAGGTTATGATGTACTTGTAGCACAAAAAATTGCCGATTTGACTGGTTTACCGTTTGTAACCGCCCCAAATAAATTTGAGGCACTTGCTGCGCATGATGCAATGGTAGAACTTTCTGGCGCGTTAAAACGTACTTCTGTAGCGTTAATGAAAGTTGCGAATGATATTCGTATGTTAAGTTCTGGCCCGCGTTGCGGAATTGGAGAAATTGTAATTCCAGACAATGAACCGGGGTCGTCAATTATGCCAGGCAAGGTAAATCCGACACAACCAGAAGCTTTAACAATGGTTTGTGCACAAGTGATGGGCAACGATGTTGCAGTTTCTATTGGCGGTGCAACAGGCCATTTCGAACTTAACGTTTTTAAACCTTTAATTGCTGCAAACGTTTTGCAATCTGCGCGTTTAATTGGTGATGCTTGCGTTTCATTTAATGATAAATGTGCAGAAGGAATTACAGCAAATCTGCCTGAAATTGAGAAACACCTTCAAAATTCACTGATGTTGGTAACAGCTTTAAATCCGCATGTTGGTTATGAAAATGCAGCCAAAATTGCGAAGAAAGCACACAAAGAAAATAAAACACTTAAAGCCGCGGCAGTTGAGCTTGGTTTGTTAACAGAAGCTCAGTTTGATGAGTGGGTACGACCAGAAGATATGGTTGGCAGCTTAAAATAATTTACAATACAACCGGTAAAGCATTGCTTTACCGGTTATAATAAACCACTTGATGCAGAAACGCTATCCGGCAATACAGCTTGCGTATTTTTTTCTTTTTGCAGGCTTATTCTTTTCGGCTTGTGTGGCAAGTCCGAACGTTCAAGGGAAAGGCTCAGACGCTGTACAAGGCGTTTGGAATGAAGATTCTGTTGCGTTTAGCTATAAGCTGAGTAATTACACCCAACACCATTTTAAATTTTCATGCGATTCTGTTTACATAGATTTTGTAACGCATAGCAAAGTCAATTTCTATGAAGATTCTTGCTACAATAATGGAGTTTGGAAAGAATACGCTAAAGGCGTTTACGCCATAAAAGGCGATACTTTATTTGTTGGCGCCACTTTTACCCACGAAAATTATAAACAAAAAATTTCTGGCTGTTACCGCATTGGGCGTTACGATCGTAATTTCCTGATAAAAAAGTTAACTGCCGATACTTTGCTGCTGGAAAGTTTAAGTGACCAGCGCCAGATTGAAATGATTCTGAAAGAAAAAACAACTTGTGTACAAAAAGAACTTTAAAATGAAACAAACATTAAATGGTACAAAAATCTCCCTTGTACTTTTACTCGCTTGCTTATTGTATATGCCAATGCGCGCAAATGCGTGGGGCATGCTTGGGCACCGAATTGTTGGTGAAGTAGCCGATAGTTATTTAAAAGCCAAAACCAGAAAAGCCATTGCAGGAATTTTAGGCAGTGAATCGTTAGCGATGTCTGCCAACTGGGGCGATTTCATTAAATCGGATTCTACTTACAATTACATGTACAACTGGCATTTCGTAAATCTTCCGGCAGGATTAAACAAAGACGGTGTGTACAATTTCTTAGAACAAGAAAAAGGACCAAACGTATATTCGAAAATTCCAGATCTTGTTGCCGTATTGAAAGATAAAGCGAGTACAATTGATCAGAAGAAACTGGCAATCCGTATGTTGGTACATTTGGTTGGCGATTTACATCAGCCAATGCATACCGCGAGAAAAGAAGATTTGGGTGGAAACCGTGTTTCTGTTTTATGGTTTAATGAAAAATCTAACATCCACCGTGTTTGGGATGAGCAGTTGATCGATTACCAACAGTTGAGCTATACGGAATATACTAAATACATCAATCATCCATCGGCAGTACAATTGTACAACTGGCAAAATACATCGTTAAAAGATTGTGTTTATGAATCTTATCTGGTTTGCAACAAAATATATGAAACAACCAAACCGGATTCTAAATTAAGTTACCGCTACAATTTTGATTGGATTTCTACATTAAATGAGCAATTGGTTAAAGGCGGCGTTCGTTTGGCGAAAATCCTGAACGATATTTACGCGTAGAAAGAACTTGTTCAAAAGAAGTAATGCCCTGACGATAAGTTGGGGCATTTTTTTTGAGTTGGCTAAAACGCAAAAATAAAAAGGGCAATCAAAAAAAACCAACTTACATCAGATTTTTTTGCTGCCCTTAATTGCTAATTTAGATAATGATTATTGCTGAAACGAGAATGTTGTGCTTGCGCTCAGAATCTGTCCAGTCGACTTTCCTTCTGCTTTCATCACGCCATCTACCCAAACTTGCATTGTCAACGTAGAATTAGCATCTGGCCCGGTACCATTTACTGCACCACCAAGCACAATTGCTGAAGAAGAAATGGTGTATTCAGGACTTGTCCACGTAGAGCCACTTAAACTTGTAAAGCTTTCAGTTGCGCCCAATCCGGTACTCACTACTGCTACACCGATATTGGTGCCCGAAGATCCGACAGCTTTGTAAACCACTTTATGGGTAGAACCCGAAGGAGTTTCATCATTGTCTTTCTTGCAGGAAAACAAAAAGGTTAAACTAAGAATTAAAGCTAAGGACAGTACTTTGGTAATGTTTTTCATAGGTAGATAATTTGTTTTAATTTCTACCTGCAAGAGCCAAAAATGCGCCAAAAATGACCTTTTTAACAAAAATACCCATAAGCAAGTAGAATGAACTACTGGTTTATGGGTATTTTTATGAAGTTTTAAAAATAAACCTATCTAAAAAACATACATGTTATTTCATATTCTGTACAAAATCGCGGATCGCTTCTCCGGGATTTTCTGTTTTCATAAAGTTTTCTCCAATTAAAAAACCATTAAAACCTGCAGCTTTCAATTGATTTATAATTTTTGGATCACTGATGGCACTTTCAGAAATTTTCAAAAATTCATTAGGTATTTCATTTACAAGGTCGAAAGATGTTTGGATGTTTACCGTAAAGTCTGCAAGGTTGCGGTTATTTACACCAATTGCATCTAAATCTCCACAGATGCTTCTTTCTAGTTCTTCGTGATTATGAACCTCAAGCAGCACATTCAGGCCGAGATTGTGGGCAAATTTTCCAAATTGTTTAATTTGCTGTGGGGTTAAAATTGCTGCAATTAATAAAATGATGTCTGCACCCCATGCTTTTGCTTCGAGGATTTGGTATTCATCAATCATAAAATCTTTGCGGAGAATCGGGATGTCATTCGCTGCTCTTGCCGCGAGAATATCATCGGTTTTACCACCAAAAAAATCAATATCTGTAAGTACAGAAAGTGCAGAAGCACCGGCTTTATTGTAGGCTTGTGTTACTTCCGAGACATCTGCAGTGCCGTTAATTAAACCTTTGGAAGGTGACCGTCTTTTAAACTCTGAAATAATACCCGTTCTGGTTTCATCCAAAAGAAAATCTTTAAAAGAATACGTTTCGCGTTTAAAGTGAATTGCATTTTCGAGATCGGAAACCGAAATCGTCGCTTTTGCATCTGCAACTTCCTGCTTTTTACGTTCAACAATTTTATCTAAAATGTTCATGTGCTAATTCGTTAACCAGTTTTCCATCATTTGTTTTCCATGCTCTGTGAGCACACTTTCAGGATGAAACTGTACGCCGCGAACGTCATACGTTTCATGTCTCAAAGCCATAATTTCACTAGTATGGTCTCTGGCTGTAATTTTGAGACATGCAGGGAAATTATCTTTGCTCACCACCCAACTGTGGTAGCGGCCAACATTAATTGTTTGCGGGCATTCCCAAAACAGAAACTCATCACCATCTACAACGGTAACAGGTGTTGCAACGCCATGCATTGGTCTTCCAAGATTTAGAAGATTGCCGCCAAATACTTCGGCTATGGCTTGTTGTCCGAGGCAAACGCCAAAAATACTTTTAGTAGGCGCGTAGGTTTTAATTACCTCCAGCAATAAGCCTGCTTCTTCCGGAATGCCAGGTCCGGGAGAAAGTAAAATCTTATCAAATTGAGCAACGTCTTCAATCTTAAACTTGTCATTTCTCCAAACCACTGCTTCATATCCAACTTCATTAATCAGGTGAACAAGATTATAAGTGAAACTGTCGTAATTATCGATAACTAAAACCGTTTTTTTATCGTTATTTTCCATTTCTAAATCGTTAAATGCTTTCTGCCATTTCAATTGCTTTTCTCAAGGCAGCAATTTTGTTATTTACTTCCTGCATTTCTGTTTCTGGTACAGAATCTGCAACAATACCAGCGCCTGCGCGATAATGCAACTCGTTATTTTTACTCATAAAAGTGCGGATCATGATGGCGTGGTTAAAATCTTCATTAAAACCCATAAAGCCAATTGCTCCGGCATAAAAGTTACGACCGAGTTTCTCATTTTCATCAATAAGCTGCATCGCTTTATATTTTGGTGCACCACTTAAAGTTCCGGCGGGATAAGTATCTGAAACCACTTTAAACGCAGTAACATTTTCTTGAAGATGGCCGCTTACTTTGCTGACTAAATGAATAAGATGCGAGTAGTATTGCACTTCTTTGAACGACTTTACTTCTACATTGCTACAATGTCTGCTCAAGTCGTTTCTTGCCAGATCTACCAGCATAACATGTTCTGCACTTTCTTTCGGGTCTTGCTCCAGTTTACGCGCCTGTTCTGCGTCTTCAATGTCGTTTCCACTGCGTTTAAATGTACCTGCAATTGGAAAAATATTCGCCGAATTGTTTTTGATGGTAATTTGGGCTTCTGGCGACGAACCAAACAATTTGAAATTTCCGTAATCGAAATAAAATAAATACGGCGATGGATTTATAGATCTTAAGCAGCGATATACATTGAATTCATCTCCTGAAAAGGCCTGTTTATATGCGCGGGAAGGAACAATTTGAAAAACATCGCCCCGGTAAATATGTTTCTGAAGTTTCTCTACCAAATCGATAAATCCCTGATCGCTTAAATTTGACGACTCTTTTCCGCGCGTTTGAAATTTATATTCTGGATAATTCTTATTCTGAATCAAGTATTCCATTTTATCCAGTTCATTTTCTTCCTCACCTTCAAAAGAATTTGTGAACAAGGTAATTTCGTTTTTGAAATGATCTATCGCAATGATGTATCGATACAAATGATATTGCATTTCTGGAATTTCTTCACCCTCTGGTGTTTCAGAAACAAACTTTATATCCTCAAAATGCTGAACGGCATTCCAGGTAAAATAACCGAATAAACCACTGGAAATAAATTTAATTTCAGGGAATTCTGTTTCCTTGAACTTTCCTTTAAATGCAGTGATTTCTTCAATCAGGTTTTTACTTTCTTTAAACTCTACAGTTCCATCCGGAAAATAGGTTTCCAGGCGCGTGCCTTTCAAAACAATGCCTGCTACCGGATCTGCGCAAACAAAACTCATGGAGTTTTCGCGACTGTGGTAATCCGAGCTTTCAAGCAATATGCTATTCGGGTAAACATCGCGTAAGCGCAGATATATACTTACTGGTGTAGTCGTATCCGCAAGTAGCTTTTTATATTTTGTATTAATCTTAAACATATTGCTTTACTGGTTTTGATCGTCTTAAAAATTTTTTATAATAAAAAACCCGGCGTGTGGTTCTACGCCGGGCTTTTAATGGTTTTTTAATAAAGTTTAGGTTGATAAACTATATTTTTTCATACGCAGCCTGCGCAATTCGATTGAGAATTACGACGCCAAAGCCATGTATGTATATTGCTGATCATGAGCCACAAAAATATAAAGAATTTTAAAAAAGCAAAATATTTTTAACTTTTATGCGAAATAAAATTTCGGAATGGTAAAGAAGAGGAGTGTACTAATGCCAGATAATGTGGCGAACAGCCCGTCTAGATGGCTTTATCTATTGATACGGGCAAATATTATATTGCCGTAAGTTTTAGGTTTTTCTGCCAGATGCAGAGTAGACTTGTAGGTAAACCAGTTAAAAAGGTATGACCGATAGAAAGCTGCAGCAGCAGAGCTACTGCAGCAATTTCAAAATGTAGTATTATGATACCCCAAAAAATGTTCTTCCCGGAACACTTTTGGTCATCAATAAGATGGTTACAATGATTATGATTAATGCCAAACCAAAAAAGATTGCAATGGTGCGGTGTTTGGCAACACCTTCAATGGCTTTTTTAGATTTTGAATTTCCAATAGTAATCAGAATGATGGCAACAATCATTAAACTGATGTGTTCCATTTTAAAATAACGAACTGCGGGTGCACCCTTGCTACTTAAACTGTACCAACCTTCAGTGAAATAAAGTACAAGGCCAATAAGCAATTGAATGTGTGCGCTTATTAAGGTGAAAAGATTCAACTTGCGATCACCTTCTGTATAGTTTTTATTTCCAAACCAACCAGAAAGTGCTTTGATCACAGCAATGATCAGCAGAATAAAAACTATGTAACGCCACCCGGAGTGCGCACTTTTTAAAATTTCGTTCATAAATAATATTTTCTAACGTCCAAAAATAGCCAATAATTGTAAAAAATAGGTTATCCACAACAAATCGTACTTATTTATATTAGTTTTAAACAAAATAAACCCCTAAACTAAGTTATGAAGAAAATTTTACTTGCCATTGTGCAGGTATTTCTCACAACCGTTCTTTTTGCACAACAAAATACTTTTCCTGTAAACGGCTCTTTTGATACCCGGCCGGGAATGTATGCGTTTACAAATGCAACTATTGTGGTAAATGCCAATCAGACTTTAACCAATGCAACGCTTTTAATTAAAGGACAAACCATTCAAAACGTTGGTGCGGGCATTGCCGTACCTAAAGGTTATGTTGTTGTAGATTTAAAAGGGAAATTCATTTATCCATCAATGGTTGATGCTTTTACCAGCTACGGAATTACAGAAGCACCGGCGCAGCAACGCGGTTTTGGCGGCGGCCGCCAATCTATTTTTGTATCTACAAAAAAAGGTGCTTATGGATGGAATGAGGCCATACGACCAGAAACTTATGTGAAAAACATTTTTACTGTAGATTCAAAAAAAGCCGATGAACTTAGGAAAGTGGGTTTCGGAAGTGTAAATGTTGTGAGCAGAGATGGAATTGCACGCGGCGTTTCTGCTGCGGTAACGCTTAATGAAGATGCAGACAATGCGGTTTTTCTTAAAGATGAAACCGGAGCAAATTATTCTTTTAGCAAAGGCAGTTCTTCTAACGATTACCCAACTTCATTAATGGGTTCAATCGCTTTGCTTCGCCAAACTTATTTCGATTCGCAATGGTACGGTAAACAAAAAGACGAATACAATATTTCTTTGCAAGAGTTTGCAAAACAGCAAACTATGCCGCAGATTTTTGAAGTTGATGGTTGGGCGAACGTACTTCGGGCAGATAAAATTGGTAAAGAATTTGGCAAAAAATATATTATCAAATCTACAGGCGATGAATATCAGCGTATTAATGAAATAAAAGCAACGGGTGCAACTCTGATTATTCCATTGGCTTTTCCGAAAGCGTATGATGTTGAAGATCCGGCAGAAGCCAGAAACCTTAGTTTAGCTCAAATGAAAGGCTGGGAGTTGGCACCAACAAATGCTTCGGTATTGGAAAAAGCAGGTGTTAATTTCGCATTAACGGCATTTGGTTTGGATAATAGCCGCGATTTTTGGGCAAATATCCGCACAGCTATTGAGAACGGATTGACAGAAAAACAAGCTTTGAAATCGGTAACGGAAATTCCGGCCAATATTTTGGGTATATCAGATAAAGTAGGTTCAATAGAAAAAGGCAAAGTAGCCAACTTCTTAATCTCTTCTGATAATCTGTTCAAAAACGGCAACATCATTTTCGAAAATTGGGTACAAGGAAAACGTTACGTGGTTAATAAAATGGATGTAAGCGATGTGCGCGGAAATTATAACCTGAATGTTGACGGTGTGGGCAGTTTGCTGCTAAAAATTACAGGAACAGTTGGTGGTTCTACTGCAGCTATCGAAAGAACCGGAACAGACAGCATTAAAACAGCTGCAACCTTTAGCAGAAATGGAGATTGGATAAGCATAAGTTTCAATCTGAAAAAAAGTCCGAAAGGCGATGTGCGTTTAAGCGGATACATCACCGCAGCAAATCCAATTGTTATTAAAGGCGAATCTGCATTGGCAGATGGATCTGAAGGCCATTTTACAGCAACATATAAAGAAGCAGCAAAAGAAACACCTAAACGCGATGAACCTAAACCTGTTTTAGCAGTTGGTACGGTTATTTATCCATTCTCTGCTTTCGGCTCTGCCGAACTACCCAAACAAGAAGCTGTACTGCTAAAAAATGCAACTGTCTGGACAAATGAAAAGGAAGGTATTCTGCAGAATGCAGATGTATTGCTGGAAAACGGAAAAATTAAAGCGGTAGGTAAAAATTTATCTGCTAGCGGTGCAAAGGTTATTGATGCAACCGGCAAACACATTACTGCAGGTATTATTGATGAGCATTCGCACATTGCGGGTTCTGGAGGTATTAATGAAGGCGCGCAATCGGTTTCGGCAGAAGTGAGAATTGCAGATATCATCAACTCAGAAGATGTAAACATTTATCGTCAGCTTGCCGGTGGTGTAACTACATCGCATATTTTGCATGGTTCAGCAAATCCTGTTGGCGGACAATCACAGTTGATTAAATTACGCTGGGGAAAATCTCCTGAGGAATTGAAATTTGCTGGAGCAGATGGCTTTATCAAATTTGCTTTAGGCGAAAATGTGAAGCAAAGTAATTTTGGTACAGGCGCACGTTTCCCGGTAACCCGTATGGGCGTTGAACAAACTTTTGTTGATGAATTTACCCGCGCAAAAGAATACCAGAAAGCGCTTGCTGTAAAAGGAAATAATGTGCGCAGAGATTTAGAGCTTGATGCAATTGTGGAAATTTTGAACAACAAACGTTTTATTACCTGCCACTCGTATGTACAGAGCGAAATTAATATGCTGATTCATGTTGCAGACAGTTTAGGCTTTAAAATCAACACCTTTACCCATATTTTAGAAGGTTATAAGGTTGCAGATAAAATGAAAGCGCACGGCATTGCGGGATCAACTTTCTCTGATTGGTGGGCGTACAAAAATGAAGTTGCAGAAGCCATTCCGTACAATGGTAAGATTATGCACAATGTGGGCGTAACAACAGCTTTCAATTCTGACGATGCAGAAATGGCCCGTCACTTAAATCAGGAAGCAGGAAAATCTGTATTATACGGTGGTGTGCCGGAAGAAGACGCATTGAAATTTGTAACGTTAAATCCTGCGCGCATGCTTCACATAGACGATAAGGTAGGAAGTTTAAAGCCAGGTAAAGATGCTGATGTAGTCGTTTGGTCTGCAAATCCGCTTTCCATTTATGCTAAAGCTGAGAAAACTTTCGTAGATGGGATCGCCTATTGGGATATCGAAAAAGATGCACAAACCATCAAATCACAGCAAACAGAAAAAGCTCGCCTAATCCAAAAAATGTTAGAAAGCAAAACTAAAGGAGGCCGCACACAACGCCCAATGGGAGATGCGCCGCGTTTATACAATTGCGAAACTTTAGAAAATTACTCAGCAGAATTAAACGAAAAAGAACATGCACAATAATATTAGAACAACTTTTTTAGGCTTGGCATTGTCAGCATCCAGTTTGATTTGTTTTGCACAGGCCAATATATCGCCGGCAAAAAAACAGACCAAAACCATTGCCGTTACCGGTGCCACAATCCATGTAGGTAATGGAGCAATTATAGAAAATGGTACTATCATTTTCAGCAACGGAAAAATTATCTCGGTTGGTGCTGCGGGTCAGGTTCCGCAGGGCGATGTTGTACAAATTAAAGCCGACGGAAAACATATATATCCGGGTTTTATTGCTGCGACAACGAATCTGGGTTTAACAGAAATAGAGGCTGTAAAGGCTACATTAGATTTTCGTGAAATTGGCGATTACAATTCTCACATTCGCTCCATTGTAGCTTACAATACAGATTCTAAAGTTCCGGCAACTTTAAGAAGCAACGGCGTTTTAATGGCACAACCTACGCCGCAAGGCGGTGCCATTTCAGGAAGTTCTTCAGTTGTGCAATTAGATGCCTGGAATTGGGAAGATGCAGCATTAAAAACAGATGATGCCATGCACATGACCTGGCCGGTTACACCACGCTTTCGTGGTGGATTTGGCGGTGGTGGCCGTATGCAGGCTTCTCCCGAATCACTTGCCGAACGCACCCAAGCTGAAATTGCAAAATTACATGCTTTTTTTGCAGAGGCCAAAGCCTATGCAGAAATGGGGAAACCCGAAGTTATCAATACGCGTTTTGAAGCTATGAAGAGGGTTTTCTCTGGTGATGAAAAGTTATTCATCGCGGCAGAAAGTCAGAAAGATATTGTTGTTGCGGTAAATTTTGCTAAAAAATATGGCATCACGCCGGTTATTACTGGTGCAGATGAAGGCTATTTAGTTGTCGATTTTCTCAAAGAGAATAATATTGCCTTAGTGGTTAAACAACCTCATGCTTTGCCAAATAATAACGATGATGATGTGAATATGCCTTATAAAAATGCTGCGGTTTTGGCCAATGCAGGTTTAAATGTGGTTTTAAGTATAGATGGATACTGGCAACAACGCAATCTGCCTTTTATGGCAGGAACAGTAAGTGCCTGGGGGCTTGATAAAGAAAAAGCATTGGCAACCATAACTTTAAATGCCGCAAAGGTAATGGGCGTTGATAAAATTACAGGAAGCCTGGAGAATGGAAAAGATGCTACATTCTTTATCTCAGCAGGTGACGCTTTAGATATGAGAACTAATAAGGTAGAACAAGCCTTTATACAGGGAAGAGATATTAATCTGGATAATCTGCACAAGCAACTGGATAAAAAATTCAGTGATAAATACGTTTCTGAGGTAAAATAAACCTTTTCTTTTTACTCAAAACAAAAAAAGCCTGCGTTAAGAAATTTCGCAGGTTTTTTTGTGGTTAAGAAATTAGGTTAAATTTCATATGTTTAATATTTTTTAACACTGTGTTTTTAGTTAGTTAATACTATAAACACATCTTTGGATGTAAATGATGATCTGAAGTACTATAGTAATTCCCTATTAGGATAACCAAATCCAAATAATTGTTTAATTCTTAACGGTACATGCCGTGTGGTTTCGCCCCATTAAGGAGCCAAATTTCATGTACAAAATCAGTTGGCTACTGTCGGCTGCTAAAAATCATGATTAAAATTTTACGATTAATGGGAATGTTATGGCTCAGCTGCTATATCCCAAATCTGGCTCTGTCTCAAACTACCCAGGCCTCAATCTCTGGTATAATCCGAGATGAGACAAAACAAGCAGTTCCCGGAGTATCTGTACAGGTTAAAAATGAATCTACAGGTTTCACTACAAAAACTGCAACGAACGCAAAAGGAGAATATACCTTTAAAGAACTCCCTCTGGGTGGGCCATATTCTGTTAGAGCACTTTTTGTGGGGTACGGAGAACAGTTACGCACGGGTTATATGCTTAATCTGGGCGATGTTGTACTGGTGAATATCGAGCTGCAGGTTGCTGCACAAACATTAGAAGCCGTGCAGGTTGTTGCCTCTGGCTTGCGGAATAAAACGCAGAATTTTGGGGCATCTACGGAAATCTCCGCAAAAACAATGAATTAACTTCCGGTCAATGGCCGAAATTTTTCCAACCTGATGGATTTATCTTCACTAAGTAATGGTGGTGGAATTTCTGGGCAACTGGCGTCTTCTACCAATTACACCATTGATGGGATGACGGCAAAAAACCCAACATCGGGAGGCAGTTCCACAAGCAGAAGCGGCGCACCATATTCTATATCGATAGAGACAGTTAGAGAATTTAAAGTGGTTACCAACCAATATGACGTTTCTTTGGGCCGATCCGGAGGCGGTGCCATTACAGCAGTAACCAAATCTGGCACCAATGAAATTACCGGAAGTGCTTTTACTTATGGCAGGGCAGACTGGCTTTCCAGTCCTTATGACATTAGAGGAAATGTTCGCGAAAACGATTTCTCGACATATCAATATGGCTTTACGCTCGGAGGACCGATTATTAAAGATAAGTTGCATTTTTTCGTTGGTTGGGATCATCAGCGGGACGCAACGCCACTCATAATTGCCGATGTACAATCTGCTGCAGATGAATCGAGATACAACATCACCAATGCAACGCTTAACCAGTTTCAAACCATTGCTCAAGAAAAATATGGAGTGGCCAATACTCCGCAATACGGAACGTTTAATAAAACGCGTGGTTCTGACGCTGCTTTTGCGCGTATCGATTGGCAAATTAATGACCGTAATTTGTTAACCATCAGAGATAATTATACAAATGATAGAAATCCGATGGGATTGGCGGATGGTACAGCCATTAACTTTTTGGAAAGTTACGGAACCGATAAAAATGTAGATAACAGTTTGTTGGCGACTTTACGCTCTACAGTAAGCAGTAAAGTAACAAATGAATTGAAAGTTCAGCATTTTTATACCTATCAGGCCAGTACGCAAGGCAATCAGTTACAAAGTTCAATACCCCGCGCAGTTGTGAGTAATGTATCATCTGTACTTTCAAATGGTTCTACGGCATCTACAGCAATCCAAATTGGTGGTCACAGGTTTGGGCAAGAAGGTTTTACAAATAATGTATTCCAATTGGTGGATAATTTCTATTACAATACCGATAAGATAAAATATACTTTTGGGGTAGACCTCATGTATACAAATGCCAAATCATTATATGGAAGTGAAGTAAATGGCAGGTATGAATACAATAGTTCTGATGGTGGTGCAACTTCGGCTTTGCAAAATTTCGAGAACCTGGCGCCTAATCGTTTTTACCGCGAGGTACCTTTGGTTGCAGATCCAACCGTGGTTGCGGATATATGGAATGCTGGCATATACGGACAAATGCAAACTAAACTTGCTCCTGGATTAGATTTTACCGGAGGTTTACGTATCGATTATGGAGCATACCCATCATCAGAATTAAATGAAGATTTGTACAATGCTTTAGGCGTCCGTACAGACCATAAACTTACACAATTTCTCATTCAGCCCAGACTTCAATTTAATTGGGATATTAATGAAAACCATACAGATTTTATTCGTTTGTGTGCTGGTATTTTCAGTTCTGATGTGAACAATTATGTAACCATAAACAATTTAACTTTCGATGGTACCAGATTCGGTACTGTAGATGTTGTAAATAGCGATGTTCCAACTCCAGATTTTATTGGCTACCGAAATGGTACCGTTGCTACGCCAACTCTAGAAGAATTTCAGCTCGCAACCCTCAATACCTATGCCGCCGATGCTAAAATTCCGGTAGTGTATAAAGCAAATCTGTCGTATAATAAATTAATTACAGATAAGTTTAAAGTTGGGATTACAGGGTACGCAACGTTGGGGCGTAATAATTACATGTATGTAGACCGGAATATGGCTGTAGATCCTTATTTTACTTTGTCTCAGGAAGGAAATCGGGGTGTCTATGTTCCATCAATAAATGAAAGTAATGGTGTTGCCGATTGGAAGACCGGCAGAATTACTGAGGAATTTGGTCGTGTACTCGAATTAAATAGCGATGGCAAAGTGAACCAATTTGCAATAGTGCTGGATACAACCTGGCAATACTTTAAAGATGGAGAATTGTCTGCGAGTTTCACCTGGAATGATACCAGAGATAATACCTCCTTTAATGGAAATGTGGCCAACTCTGCAACCAACTCGTTAAGTGTTGTAGATGACCTCAGAGATTTAAGTACAATGAGTTATTCTGATAACCAATTCAGAACTAAAATTGTACTTTACGGAACATTGCCAACTTTTTACGGAATAAAAGTGGGCCTACGTTATTCTGGGATTGGCGGTACACATTATTCTTTACTTTCTGGTGGAAATACCAGTGGCGATTTCAGCACATCAAATGATCTGGCTTTTATATTTGATCGCAATGATACATCCGTTCCGCAAACTGTACGTGATGGATTGCAAGCGTTGCTTGATAACCCCAATGCCAGCCAAAGTTTGAAAGATTATATTCTTAAATACGAAGGTCAGGTTGTTGAACGTAATGGAGGGATAAATGATTTTTTCGGCCTGGTTGATCTTCGGATTTCTAAAAAAATTAACCTTAACAAAAAACATAATTTAGAGGTTTCTGCCGATATTTTTAATGTAGCGAACCTGCTTAATAAAAACTGGGGTGTGAATGAAAGACTAATCACACAAGCTTTATACGCTGTAACCGGTTTCAACAATACAACCAGAGAATTTTCTTACCGGGTTAACAATACCGGAATTGTAAATCCATCGGGAAACCCGTATCAATTTCAGAGCGGTTTACGTTACGGATTTTAGAATCGCAGTTGAGACGAAAGAATTAATTCCAGTTATGAAAGTAATTTTTTATAACTGGAATCTCACTAAGAAAATAAGCAAAATTATCACATGAAGCCTAAAATTTACAAAAAATGAGAATTACGGTGTTTAACAAAGCATTATTTTAATGTTTTGTTAACCTGAAATGTCTACTGATTTAATATTGTGATTGGACTTTTGCTTGCAGAAAACAATCAAAAACTAATCATGCTAAGACGACTACTTATCGCAGTTCTTTTGCTGTGTTGTGGGCTTACCAATTCGGTATTTTCACAAACAACACAAGCATCTATTTCAGGCGTAATCAACGACGAGACTAAGAAACCCGTACCGGGCGTTTCTGTTCAGGTAAAGAATGAATCTACCGGTTTTACTACCCGTACTGCAACAAATGCAAAAGGGGAATATACTTTTAAAGAACTTCCCCTGGGAGGACCTTATACCATCAAGGCTGTTTATGTAGGCTTTGGTGAGCAGGTACGTACAGGGTACATGTTAAACCTTGGCGATGTTGTACGCGTAAACATAGATATGCAAACTTCTTCTCAAACCTTAGAAGCTGTACAGGTTGTCGCTTCCGGATTGAGAAACAAAGTGCAGAATTTTGGTGCATCAACAGAAATTTCAGCCAAAACTATGAATCAATTGCCGGTAAACGGTCGTAACTTTTCTAATTTGATGGATCTTTCTCCATTAAGCCGTGGTGGTGGTATTGCTGGTCAGTTGGGTTCTTCTACCAATTATACAATTGATGGTATGAGCGCAAAAAACCCAACATCTGCAGGGAGTACAACAAGCAGAAGTGGCGCTCCATATTCTATTTCTATTGAAGCCGTGCGCGAATTCAAAGTTGTAACCAACCAATATGATGTTACCTTAGGAAGAGCTGGTGGTGGTACGGTTACGGCTGTAACCAAATCTGGTACAAACACGGTTAGCGGAAGTGCTTTTATGTACGGAAGAGCAGACTGGCTTTCCTCGCCTTATGATATAAGAGGGGTGAAACGTGATAACGATTTCTCTACTTATCAGTACGGATTTACTTTAGGCGGGCCAATCATTAAAGACAAATTACACTATTTTGTTGGATGGGATCATCAGAGAGATGCGCGTCCTCTAATTATTGCAGACGTAAATGGTGCAGCTGATGAAGCCAGATTTAGAATTACAAACAGCACGCTGTCGCAATTTTTGGATATTGCACGTACAAAATATGGCGTTGCAAATACACCACAATACGGTACTTTTGATAAAAAACGTGGATCTGATGCAGCATTCGCTCGTTTAGATTGGCAAATAAATGACCGGAATTTATTGACCATTCGCGATAATTATACCAATGACCGTAATCCTTTAGGTCTAGGAGACAATACTGCGATCAACTTTTACGAAAGTTATGGTACTGATAAAAACGTAGACAATAGTTTATTGGCTACTTTACGTTCTACTATTAGTAGTAAAATTACGAATGAGGTAAAATTTCAACATCTATACACTTTCCAGGCAAGTACTCAAAATAGTGAGCTAAATGGTGCAATTCCGAGAGCAGTTGTATTTAATGTACCATCAAAATTATCATCCGGAGCGGATGTTGGAACAGATATTCAGATTGGTGGTCATCGTTTTGGCCAGGAAGGATTTACAAATAATGTATTCCAATTGGTAGATAACTTCTATTACAATACCGATAAAATCAAATACACATTTGGTGTTGACGTAATGTATACCAATGCAAAATCTCTTTATGGAAGTGAAGTAAACGGCCGTTTCGAATTTAGAAATACAGGAACAGCGATCAGTTCTTTACAGAATTTTTCTAACCTCATTCCAAATCGTTTCTATCGCGAAGTTCCTCTGGTAGACGATCCTACAGTTAAAGCAGGAATTTGGAATACGGCATTGTACGGCCAAATGCAAACCAATCTGGCTCGCGGTTTAGAATTTGTTGGGGGGTTACGTGTTGACTATAGTTCATATCCAAAATCACCTTTAAATCAACAGCTATTTGATGCTATCGGGGTAAGAACCGATAATGAACTGAAACAATTTTTAGTACAGCCAAGAATCCAGTTTAACTGGGATATTAACGAAAACAGAACGGACTTTGTGCGTTTCGGAGCCGGAATTTTCGGTTCAGATATCAACAACTACATGACCATCAACAACCTTACTTTTGATGGTAAGCATTTCGCAACCGTAGATGTGTTTTCTCCAAATGTACCTGTCCCTAATTTTATAGGTTATAGAAACGGATCGGTATCTACACCAACATTAGCTGCACAACAGGTTCCAACTATTAATACTTACGCATCAGATGCTAAAGTTCCGGTTGTATATAAAGCCAACTTGTCTTACAGTAAATTAATTACTGATAAATTCAAAGTAGGAATTACCGGTTATGCAACTTTGGGTAGAAACAACTACATGTACATTGATAGAAACATGGTAGCCAATCCATTTTTCACATTGCCGAATGAAGGTAATCGCGGAGTATATGTTCCGACAGTTGATGCATCTAACGGGTCGTCAGACTGGAAATTGGGTCGTTTAACCAATCAATTCGGTCGCGTTCTGGAAATGAATAGTAAAGGAAAAGTGAACCAGTTTGCTGTTGTATTGGATGCAACCTGGAATTATTTCAAGGATGGAGAAATTACGGCAAGTTACACATGGAATGATACTAAAGACAATACTTCTTACAACGGTAACGTAGCCAACACCGCTACACTATCTCTTCCGGTAAAAGATGATCCGAGAGATTTAAGTAAAATGTCTTATTCAGACGGTCACTTTCGCAATAAAATTGTGATTTATGGAACATTGCCTACATTTTACGGCATAACCGTAGGTGTACGTTATTCTGGTATTGGTGGTACACGTTACAGTCTATTGGCAGGTGGTAACATTAATGGAGATTTTGTGGCAACAAATGATTTGGCCTTCGTTTTCGACAGAAACAATCCAGGTGTTCCTCAAGCCATCCGCACAAGCTTACAAGCTTTATTAGACAATCCGGATGCCAGCCAGAGTTTGAAAGATTATATCAATAAATACTCAGGACAAATAGCTGAACGTAATGGTGGTGTAAACCGTTTCTTCGGTATTGTGGATTTGCGTATTGCTAAGAAGATCAAAATCTATAAAACACATAACATTGAAATTGCCGGAGATATCTTCAACGTAGGTAACTTGTTGAACAAGAAATGGGGTGTGAATGAAACACTTGGTACGCAGGCGCTTTATGCTGTTACAGGTTTTGACAATACGGCTAAAGCATATTCTTACCGCGTAAACAATACCGGTGTAGTTAATCCTTCAGGAAACCCTTATCAGTTCCAGATCGGATTGCGTTACGGATTTTAATCAACCGTAAGACTAAATTTTTTAGTTATAAAGTCATAAAAAAAGGGAATGGATTTTATCCGTTCCCTTTTTTTTATGTTTGTATTTCAAACAACAAAACTTAATGGGATTATTATTAAACTACTTAAAAAAGCACAAGTGGATTGTGGCCTTGGCGCTTCTGCTTGCGGCTATAAATATTGGTTTCTCGCTTCTCGATCCGTATATCACCGGGCAGATTTTAGACCGTTTTATCAATAAAAAAGCCTCTCTAACTAAAAACGATTACATCTGGGGATCGCTCGGTTTAATCGGGTTGGCCATAGGCGCGGCAATGGTATCGCGCATAGCGAAAAATTTTCAGGATTATTTTACCAGTGTAATTGTACAGAAAGTTGGCGCCAAAATGTATGCCGATGGATTGCAGCATTCACTAAAATTGCCTTACCAGGTTTTTGAAGATCAGCGAAGCGGAGAAACACTTGGTATTTTGCAGAAAGTGCGTCTGGATTCTGAGAAATTTATTACAGCATTTATCAGCATTCTTTTTGTAAGCCTGATTGGGATGGTTTTCGTAATTGTATATTCTCTTTCTGTGAGTTATAAAGTTACGCTGGTATACTTCGCTGCCATTCCGATCATCAGTTTTGTAAGCTGGTTTTTAAGCCGGAAAATAAAAACCATTCAGCGCTCCATTGTTGGCGAAACCACCGCATTAGCGGGATCAACAACAGAATCTTTGCGCAATATAGAACTTGTTAAAAGTTTGGGCCTTGCAGATCAAGAAATTGAACGGCTGAATAAAACCACGTATAAGATTTTAGGACTGGAGCTTAAAAAAGTGAAATATGTAAGAAGTATGAGCTTTGTTCAGGGTACAACTGTAAATCTGGTTCGAAGTACTATGATTTTAGTACTGTTGCTCCTGATTTTTGAAAACACCATCTCCGCCGGCCAATATTTCTCCTTTTTGTTCTATTCGTTTTTCTTGTTTGGACCTTTGCAGGAACTTGGAAACGTGATTTTAACCTGGCGCGAAGCGGAAGTTTCTTTAGGCAACTTCAAAAAAATATTAAGTACGCCAATAGATCAGAAACCAAGTGCACCGGTAACCATCCAGAACATTACAGATCTTACTTTTGACCAGGTATTGTTTAAACATCAAACCGCAAATCGCAATGCTTTGGAAGATATTTCTTTCAAAACGCAAAGCGGACAAACCATTGCTTTTGTTGGTCCTTCCGGTTCGGGCAAAACCACGTTGGTGAAATTATTGGTAGGTTTATATCAGCCAAAAGAAGGCGCTATTTTATACAATGGCATTCCGAGTAATAAAATTGATCTAGATGTGCTGCGCGAGAAAATCGGTTTTGTAACACAGGATACGCAACTGTTTTCCGGAACAATCCGCGAGAATTTGCTTTTTGTAAATCCGACAGCTACAGATGAAGATTGTTTGCGTGTGTTGCAGCAAGCGGCTTGCCAAACATTGATGTCTCGTGTAGACAAAGGTTTAGATTCTTTGATTGGTGAAGGTGGCGTAAAAGTTTCAGGAGGAGAGAAGCAACGTTTATCCATTGCACGTGCATTACTTCGTCATCCGGATATTTTGGTTTTTGATGAAGCAACTTCTTCGCTAGATTCGATTACCGAAGAAGAAATAACCAAAACCATTCGTTCGGTTTCTGATTTAACAGATCACATCACAATCTTGATTGCGCACCGTTTATCTACGATTAAACATGCCGACCGCATTTTTGTACTGGAGAAAGGAAAAATTATTGAAGCCGGAACGCATGATGAATTAATTGGCAAAAATGGCCTTTATCAAGCCATGTGGCGCCAACAAATTGGCGAGCGGATTGTTGAAGCTTAGAGTTTAATCTTTACTATATGCTTTTACAATCCAATAACACCGGGAGCAATCAAATTGCTATTGTCATTATCATTGCTGCAATATGCTGGCTTACGCTAATTTTAATGTCGCTTTATCATATTGCGAGAAACAATAACGTGAGTACAGCGGTGAAGGTTTTGTGGTTTTTGATTATCCTTTCTGCTCCGTTTTTAGGGTCGATAGTATATTTATTCTGGGGTAAGAATAAGAAGTTTTAATGTAATAGGCGTTAGCCTATTACATTTTCGCAGCAGTCTGCTCATTTATATCCTGTAAACTCAATTTGGTTAGCGATTTGGTTTTAAACCAGGTTAAGGCGGCAATGCCGATCGTCATACTTCCTCCAAATACTACTGCGGGCACCAACCTCATCAGCTTTGCTGTCAAGCCCGATTCAAATTCTCCAATTTCATTAGACGAACCGATAAACATACTGTTTACTGCAGAAACTCGTCCGCGCATGTCATCTGGCGTAAGCAACTGCATAATGGTAGAACGAATAATAACGCTCACACTGTCAAACGATCCTTCCAGGAAGAGAAAAAATAGCGTGAGGTAGAAATTTTTAGATAAACCATAGCAGATAATGCTTAAACCAAATCCGGTAACTGCAATCAATAAATTGCGCCAAGGTTTATTCATTGGCGAGAAGCGTGTCATTGCAAGCATGGTAATTACTGCGCCGGATGAAGCCGCACCGCGCATAATCCCTAAACCCATAGAGCCCATGTGGAATACATCCTTTGCGAACATGGGCAAAAGCGCTACGGCACCGCCAAAGAATACCGAAAATAAATCGAGGCTCATAGCCCAAACCATCATCTTCGTTTTAAAAACGAAACGGATTCCTTCACTAAGACTTTTCATTATATTTTGCGTAGGAACAAAAGTTGCCGGATGCTTTTTGAAGGTGAAAATGCAAATCAATGATATGGAAACAAGTACCACAATTACGCTGTAAGCTGCGGTTATTCCCCAAAGGCCATTAATAAATCCACCCAATACCGGCCCAAGAATAGTTGCCATTTGCCAGCTGCTGCTATTCCATGTGCTTGAATTTGGATACAGTTCCTTCGGGATGATTTTAGCCATTAAAGAGAATGTAGCCGGACCGAAAAAACCGCGGGCAATCCCAATGCAGAATACGAGTCCGTACATAATTAGTACGATGGTGTCTTCTTTAAGATTGAGGTATTTGCTGGTAATTAAAAGCATTAATGCAGAACAAACCCATACACCAGAAAATATCTTGATTAACAAACCACGCTTTTCGCTTTTATCTGCAATATAGCCACCGTAAAGCGCAATGCCAATTGCGGGTACAGCTTCACATAAGCCAACTAAACCAAGTTTTAGCGCATCGTGTGTTAAATCATAAATGTGGTAGCCAATTACAATGGCTTGCATTTGATAGGCCAGTGTAAAGAAGAATCGCATACCTAAAAAGGATCTGAATTCTGGGAAACGCAATGCTGCGTAGGGATCTGGTTTCGTAGAAACCGAATTGGGATCTGAATCTGCCACGTAGAAAATTTTTATGCAAAACTAAGCTTTGAAAAACAAAAAACGCAATCGAATTAAAATGGTATTGGAATATGGCGAAGTTATGATCTAGGAAATCTTATCAAAGGATATTCCGCGTTCTTGTTTTTGGAGGTAATTTTTGATGAGAATGTGTTCGGGTTTTTCCAGTTTGGCATCGTCTGCAAACATTTCTATAACGGTATTTCTGGCCTCTGCCAGAATGATCTGGTCTTTAGCCAAATCTGCCAGTTTAAGATCAAGAACACCACTTTGTTGCGTTCCCGTAATATCGCCAGGGCCGCGAAGTTGAAGATCTATTTCCGAAATTTCAAATCCGTTATTGGTTCTAACCATTGTTTCCAGTCTTATTTTTCCTTCCCTACTTAATTTATTTCCACTCATTAAAATACAAAAAGATTGTTCCGCACCGCGGCCAACGCGGCCACGCAACTGGTGCAGTTGCGATAAGCCAAAGCGCTCTGCATTTTCGATAATCATTACCGAAGCATTTGGAACATTTACGCCTACTTCAATTACGGTTGTTGCCACCATAATCTGGCTTTTGCCCTCAATAAACTGCTGCATTTCAAATTGCTTATCTGCATTGGGCATTTGGCCGTGTACAATGCTCATCTGGTATTCTGGCCGTTTAAATTGGTAGCTGAGTTGTTCAATCCCCGCTTCAAGATGGAGTAAATCCAGTTTTTCACTTTCTTTAATTAGAGGATAAACAATATAAACCTGTCTGCCTTTGGCAATTTCTTGCTTCATCAATCCAAACATACGCATCCGCTGGCCTTCGTAAAGATGGCGCGTTTCAATCGGTTTACGGCCTGCAGGCAATTCATCTATGATAGAAACATCCAAATCACCATATAAAGTCATGGCCAAGGTTCTCGGAATTGGTGTAGCCGTCATAACTAAAATATGCGGTGGAACAATACTTTTACGCCACAATTTTGCTCTTTGTTCAACACCAAAGCGGTGTTGTTCATCAATTACCACCAGTCCAAGATGCTTAAACTGCACTTTATCCTCAATCAACGCATGTGTACCAATCAGGATATCAATCTCTCCATTCTCCAGTTGTTCGTGAAGCAAGAGCCGTTCTTTTTTTCTGGTATTTCCGGTTAGAACAGCCACCTTAACCAAATCATCAGTTACCAATTCACGTATTGAGGCGTAATGTTGGCGGGAAAGGATTTCTGTAGGCGCCATCATGCACGCCTGGTAACCATTATCACAAGCCAGCAACATGCTCATCAATGCCACGGCAGTTTTACCGCTACCCACATCACCTTGCACAAGTCGGTTCATTTGTACGCCGCGTTGTGTATCGATCCGAATTTCCTTTACTACGCGCTTTTGAGCGTTAGTGAGTTCGAAAGGCAGAAATTCCTTATAAAAGCGATTTACCTTTTCACCAACCTTATCAAAAACAACGCCTTTAAATTTGAGTTGTCTAAGCTGCTTGCTATTCAGTAGCTGCAGCTGAATGAAAAAAAGTTCTTCAAATTTGAGCCGTCTTTCTGCGGCACTTAAATCTTTTTGATTTTTAGGAAAGTGAATATTCAGCAATGTGGTCCGCCGATCCGGAAGCTGATATTTATCCAGTATATATTGCGGTAGCGTTTCTGCTATTTGTTGAATAGTTTGATCAAGCAAACCTGCAATCAGTTTTTGAATACCTTTAGAATCGAGGTTAAACTTTTTAAGTTTTTCTGTTGAGTTGTAAACCGGTTGCAAAGTCAGGTTTCCTCTGGCGGTTGATCGGTTTTGGTACAGTTCCATTTCTGGATGTGAAATGCTGAACGTACCATTAAAAAGATTGGGTTTTCCGAAAGCTACATAAGCCATTCCAACCTGAATATTTTCTTCAACCCATTTCAGGCTTTGAAACCAAACAAGCTCCATCAACCCCGTTTCATCTTTAAAAACAGCAACAATTCTTTTAGCGCGCTTGTCGCCAATTTGCTTTTTACTGATGACCCTCCCGATAATCTGAATGTATTGCGATTCGGGATCAAGCTGATTGATTTTATGGTATTTTGTGCGGTCTATATACCGAAACGGATAATGCGAAAGCATATGCTGAAAAGTAAAAAGGCCTAAGTCTTTTTTAAGTACATCTGCCTTTGTTGGGCCAACGCCTTTAATAAATTCAACGGGTGTATCTAATATAGAATTGGCCAAAATAAATGCTCTTTTTAAATCTCAGGCAGGCAATATGTTCTAAAAATAATGATCCCCGGTAGCAAAAGCAAATGGCAAAAGGGCAAGTGCTTTAACCCAGCGCGTTAGAAATTATGAGAATTACCGGAAAATAGAAAACTCCGGATTGATCCGGAGTTTGATTAATATCGATGATGACAACTACCCAATCACGGCAATAACAGAGATTTCTACGTTTACATTTTTCGGTAAAACCGATACCTGTACAGTTTCTCTCGCCGGAAAATCAGCGGTAAAATATTGACCGTAGATTTCGTTTACTTGAGCGAATGTGCCCATGTCGCTAAGAAAAATTGTAGACTTTACAACCTTGTCGAAGGATAGTCCTGCTTCAAGCAAAACCGCTTTTAAATTGCGCATTACCTGATGAGTTTCTTCCTGAATATCTGTCAAATTCAGCTCTCCATTTTCTGGATTGATGGCAATTTGCCCGGAGATAAATAAAAAGTTTCCTGCTTGTACAGCTTGGCTATAAGGACCAATAGGAGCGGGTGCATTTGTAGTATTGATTATTTTTTTCATGATTGCTATGATTTGCTAAGCCATTGAATGAGCTTATAGATAATGCCTGCACAGAAAATAAGAATGGCTAATGCATTTATGAAATGCATAATCTTTAGATTGATATTGTTTGGCCTGTCCGGATTTTTTTTTCTGAAGAAGTACATAGTACAAACTTATCAAAAGCCAATTGAATTTTAGCGCAGATGGAGAAAAATATCAAAAAAAAAGGGTTCCGAATTTCGGAACCCTTTTTTTAAGCTTAATATTGAAGACTAGTTTCTGCTAGTTTCAACACGACGGTTTTGGATACGACCTTCTTCAGTATCGTTAGAAGCAATTGGATTAGCTTCGCCATAACCTTTAGTAGCAACTTGACTAGCAGTTACGCCAGAGTTTACTAAGTAAGTTTTAACAGAATTAGCTCTGTCTTTAGATAACTTCAAGTTATATGCAGCAGTACCTTCGCTAGAAGCATAACCGTTTACAGTTACTTTACCACCGTTTTCACGTAACACTGAAGATAATTTATCTAATGTTGGATAAGATTCAGTTTTCAAAACAGATGAGTTGAAATCGAAACCGATTTTTTCGAAACCAGTTACATTGCTAGTAGCAGTTGCAACTTCTGGTTTAGGAAGTGGACATCCTGAACCATCAACAGCAGTACCTGCAGGAGTTCCTGGGCATTTGTCGAATTGATCAGAAACACCATCACCATCAGTGTCTTTTTTCAAGTCTTCAACAGATTTCTCAACGTTAGAAACACGGTTTTTCAATGCTTCAACTTCTTGACGTAAAGATGGATCTTTCAAATCATCATACATGATCGCCAATGGGTTAGACCACTCTAAGCTAGGTTTAGCTGAAGAACCTAAAGAGAATTCTAAACCAGCATAACCGTAAGAATATTTATCTTTAGTAGTTCCTTTTGCATAAACACCATCAAAGTTATCTTCGTCGATGAAGTTCATTGTGTAACCTAAGTTAAAGTTAACACGCTCTGAAACTTTAAATTTCACACCAACTCCAACTGGAATGTATACAGATTTAATGTAGCTATCTTCACCTCTAGCTTCTTTAACTTGTTTGAAATCGGTAACAGTACCGTTAGCAGCAGTTAAAGTAGGCGCATAAGCCAAGAAACCGTAACCAGCAGTTACGAAGAAACCTACTGAGTTCTCACGACGTAAGAAATCAATAGAACCTACGTTGAATACACCACGTAAATCAACAGCATATTGCAATTGAGTTTCGAATTCTCTGTTTGTAGAACCAGCACCTAAAGTAGCTGCATCATTAGTTCCAGAAACTTTACCACGAAGTCCGTTTAATTCTAAAGCGAAAGAATGACCTAATTGTTTACGGATGTTTAAACCGTAACCTAAGTTAGCATCCCATTTGTTAAAGTCGTTAGAACCACCAAGAACTGTTACCGGAGTTAAAACACCCGCGTTAACACCAATTGACCAAGTTCTGTACTGTCCTCTTCCACCAAATACCTTGGCAGAAGAAGTCGTTGCAGGAGCATCCTGAGCAACAGCAACAGAAGCGGCTCCCGTTAATGCTACTAAAGAAACTGCAAGACTTTTCTTTAATGTAGAATAATTCATAATCTTTTTTTCTTTTTTAAGGGTTAAACAATTTAATTGATTAATTTTTCAGTAATCGCAAAATTAAACAAATTTTTAAATTTTCAAACTTTTACACAAACTCCGTTCCAAACTTCAAACCAATAGTTCATTTCATTACATTTGATCGTTCCCCAAGTAAATGTACAATAATTATGAAATACAATGCCATTCAACCGGCTTTATTTATAGATAACCGCCGAAATTTCTGCAAGCATCTTAAAAACAGTTCTTTAGCTGTGTTTAGATCTAATGATGAGTTTACGCGAAGTGGCGATCAAACATTCTCTTTTAAGCAAAATGCCGATTTATTCTACCTCAGCGGCATTGATCAGGAACAAACAATATTGTTACTCTTTCCCGATTGTCCTAATCCTTTATACAAAGAAGTCCTGTTTTTAAGACAGACTAATGATTTTTTGAAAGTTTGGGAAGGAAACAAATATTCTAAAGAGCAGGCCCGGCTCGTTTCTGGTATTTCAACTATTTACTGGCTGGAAGATTTTGACCAGATTCTCCATAGCATTATCTATTCCGCAGAATGTGTGTACCTCAATTCTAATGAAAATGAATATTATGCACAAAGCGTTCCGGATGCAAACTTGCGGTTTGTTCACCAAATTAAGGAGAAATATCCACTCCATCACCTGGAAAGATCTGCGCCAATTATGCGTGAATTAAGAGCTGTAAAGTCAGATTTTGAAGTAGAACAGATATCTAAGGCGATAGCTATCACCAAAAGTGCATTTGAAAGAGTTCTTAAATTTACTAAACCCGGAGTCAGGGAATACGAGATTGAGGCGGAGATTATTCACGAATTTATCCGTCAGGGAGCAACTGGACATGCCTATCCGCCAATTATTGCGTCTGGCTCAAATGCCAATATTCTGCATTATACAGACAATAACCGAAATTGTGAAAATGGAGATATGATCTTATTTGATTTTGGAGCCGAATATGCAAATTATAACGCAGATATGAGTCGTTCAATTCCGGTAAACGGAAGGTTTTCTCCTAGACAAAACGAAGTATATGAAGCGGTGTTGCGCGTAATGAAAGGTGCAACAAAGTTGATGATTGCCGGAACAAGTTGGGCAGAATACAATAAAGAGGTTGGCGAACTGATGACTGAAGAGTTGGTTGCGCTCAAATTGCTTTCCCTTCAGGAAGCGAAAATTAAACCCGGACAATTGCCCGCTTATAAACGTTATTTTATGCATGGCGCATCGCACCATTTGGGTCTAGATGTACACGACTTGGCCAATCGGTACACAAATTTTGTCGCAGGAAATGTGCTGACCATTGAACCAGGTATTTACATTGCAGAAGAAGGTTTGGGCATTCGCCTGGAAAATAATATCCTGATTACGAATGATGGCAATATAGATTTAATGCGGAGTATTCCTTTGGAAATAGAAGAAATTGAAGATCTGATGAACAGATAAATTTGCGTTAATTGTTTAGTTGAATTGATCCGCGAAGCGATACAGATTAAAATCAGGATCCAGTAAAGCAGTTTGCAATTGCTCTATTAGCTCTTTTTTGTTGATGTTGTGCATGCGTTTGTGTTCAATAATTTTCCAGGCTTTTTCTGCGTAGAGTAAAACCCTTTTCTGGTTGCTTGTAAAAGGCGTAGCCATAATCCACTCGCAAATTGGATTCATTCCACCGTTTTTATCTGCAACAGATTTGAAAACCGGAATGGTTTTCTTGCCTGAATGTACCATTTTGTTTAGGTTATTGGCAAATTGGTCTGCACCATCCCGATCGGCTTTGTTCACTACAAAAGCATCAGCAATTTCCATCAAACCAGATTTAATGTGTTGAATTTCATCTCCGGCTTCCGGCACCAGCACTACGAGTGTTTTATCGGCAAGTCCGGCAATTTCTACCTCAGATTGTCCCACACCAACGGTTTCTACAATAATATAGTCAAACGTCGATGCTTTCAGTATATCCACCATTTCCATAGTTTTTACAGAAATGCCGCCTAGCGCACCGCGTGTGGCTAAAGAGCGGATGTATACACTTGTATTATTAAATTGTGCAGACATTCTGATGCGGTCGCCGAGCAACGATCCATAATTAAAAGGCGATGTAGGATCTATGGCCAGAATAGCGACACGTTTTCCAGAAGCTGTGAGTTGACTAACAACCCCATTTACTAAGGTGCTTTTTCCTGCGCCGGGTGGCCCCGTAATACCAATTACCGGAACTTCTTTCGGTAAGGTCAAATCCCTTAGGAGGAGGTGAGCAGGAGCAATATCGTTTTCTACAAGTGTTAAAGCCCTTGCAAGGATCTTTATATTTCCAAGTCCAATCTGCTCCAAAATCGATAGATGCGTATTCATCAATTAAACTATCTTTGCAGCAAATTAACAGAATTATTTTCAATCGAAAGGTGAATGCAAAATTTATCCTTCTTTAATTATCCTGAGTATAGTATATGAAAGTTACTGGCTTTACATTTATCAGAAATGCAATTGCAAATGATTATCCTGTTCAAGAAGCCATTCTTTCTGTTTTGCCGCTTTGCGATGATTTTGTGGTTGCTGTAGGCAATTCTACGGATGAGACGGAAACTTTAATCAGAAGTATTGCACCAGATAAAATCAGAGTGATTAATACGGTTTGGGACGAAAGCATCCGCGAAGGCGGACGTGTTTTTGCCGATGAAACCAATAAAGCAATCGCACAAATTGCTCCAGATACGGATTGGATGATTTACATTCAGGGTGATGAAGCCATTCATGAAGACTATCTGCCATTAATAAAAGCGGAAATGGAGCAGGAGCTGAAGAATGACAAAGTAGAGGCTTTGCTGCTTAAGTACAAACATTTCTATGCGTCTTATGATTATCTGGCAGAATCGCGTCGCTGGTATCGCCGGGAAATCAGAATCCTTAAAAATTTAAAAGGTGTTCATTCCTATCGCGATGCACAAGGTTTTCGGATTAACGACCGGAAATTGCGGGTGAAACTGATCGATGCATATATCTATCATTATGGATGGGTGAAACCGCCGAAAGGTTTACAGGGCAAGGTGCGCAACTTCAACCAATTTTATCAAACAGAAGAATGGATTGAGGAGAATTTTCCGGTTCAGGAAACGTTTGATATGCATAACGCCGACCGTTTGGTTCATTTTAAAGGTACACACCCGAAAGTAATGCATCCGCGTATTGAAGCTGCAAACTGGAAATTCGAGAAAGACCTGACAAAGGAAACCTCCAAAATGAATTTCAGAAGAAGGGTGCTTCAGAAAATTGAAGATTTAACCGGCTTGAGATTATTTGAATACCGGAACTATAAAATTGTTAAGTAATAGTATAAGTGTGCAACTAAGATTATCTTTAAATTTATTTTTAAAAAATTAAATGAAAAAACCATCGGTTCTAGTTACGTTCGATTCAATGAAAGTGGTTAATTGCGGTTATTTCTCTTTTGGGAAAGGGCTGGGAGATGCATTGATCAAACGCAACCATGCCAGGTTTAACTTAAAATTTTACCTCTTTAAAAAAACTCAATATTTATTTAATGGCTTGGTAGATATAGTATACCTCTCAAGATTAGATAGATTGTTTTTCAAATCGAGAGATACTTTTGATGTCGTTCATCTTTCAGACCAAACCTGCAGATTGCGTCCTTCTAAGGTTAATGCAAAGAAAATCATGACGATTCATGATATGAATAAAGTTCACCTGAAAATAAGCAAACCCCATCGCATCCGGGTCTATTTAAGAAAACTTAGTAAATTGATTGCTCAATGCGATGAAATTGTATGCATTTCTCAATTCGTTGCCAATGATGTTGTGCATTATTTCCCTGAAGCAAAGAGTAAGGTAGGCGTTATCTACAATGGTGCAGACAGACTTGTTGTTTCTGACAATCATGTGCCAAAGCTTAAACCCCAAAAAGAATTTCTATTTACAATCGGACTATTGTCTCCTCAAAAAGGTTTCCACTTACTTCCGGCATTACTCAAGGGCAATGATTTTGAACTTGTAATTGCAGGCATTGAAACTCCACACAAACAAAAGATTATTGAAGAGGCAATTAAATATGAATGCTTAGATCGCTTGCATATCACTGGGCCGGTTAGTGACGATGACAAAGCGTGGTATTATAAAAACTGTAAGGCTTTTGTTTTTCCCTCAATCGCAGAAGGTTTTGGATTGCCGGTGATTGAGGCGATGCACTTCGGAAAGCCTGTTTTTCTATCAACTTTTACCTCACTTCCGGAAGTTGGTGGAGATGCTGCCTATTATTTCGATAATTTCGAACCTGAACATATGCAATCGGTGTTTAATAATGGCATGAATGATTTTGACGAAAATAATCGTGTTCCCGAGATAATTTCACAGGCAAATAAATTTTCATGGGACTCTGCGGCAGAACAATATATGCAGCTATATGAAAAATTGATCTCAGCAACTGTTTAGTTAGAATAAAAGAAAAAAATACTTTGGCAAAAACGGCAATCATTATACCTATTTATAAAAGTGATTTTTCTGAACATGAGATAATTTCCCTTACTCAGTGCATAAAGGTTTTATCAAACCATACAATTATTGTAGTTAAACCTGAGCATCTGCAGTTGCCGGCGCAGTTTGCAGATGTTGTGTCGCACAGTGAAAGTTTCGATGATAGATTTTTTTCAGGGATACGAGGATATAACGAATTGATGTTATCTCCTGTTTTTTATGAAAGGTTTTTGACATATGAGTATATTCTGATCTACCAGCTGGATTGTTTTGTTTTTAAAGATGAGCTTGACAAGTGGTGCGCGCGCAACTGGGATTACATTGGCGCCCCGTGGATCAAAAAAACATATCATAAGAATAGGTTTCAACTGTGGTTCTCAAATTTTAAAGAACGTCTGGAAATAAAATATGAAAACCCAGACGGTTCTAAGCATTTGCAAAGGGAGCAACGGAATAGAGTAGGAAATGGGGGATTTTCTTTGCGCAGAACGAAGAAGTTTTATAATATAGCTCAGCGCATGAAAACTACAATTGATCATTATCTGACGCAAGATTCGCATTTATTTAATGAAGATGTTTTCTGGAGTATTGAGGTAAACCGGTCAGGGGAATCTTTGAGTATACCAGATTATACTGAAGCTTTAAAATTTGCATTTGAAGTACCAGCAGTTAAAGCAGCTGATTTTACTGGTGATAATGTGCCCTTTGGATGCCACGATTGGGATCATTATATTAAATACTGGCGACCAATATTTAAAAACTTAGGCTATCAGATATAACTACGTTTCAGTTTTTTATTAGGTAGTTATTTTACTGCCAATTCAATGATATTTGGTTATCGCTGAAAACCGTACCTTTGAACTTTAAAAATTATGGCGAGCATTTAATTCACTTTCCATTACACTTATTTCGATCTTATAAAAATGAAGATTTATTTTCGTTTACTATCTTTTGCAAAACCTATTGAGAAGTTTGCAATACCTTATGTAGTTGCAACTTTGCTTTCCATTATCTTCGGCGTCCTTAATCTTGCATTACTTTCGCCTTTGTTTGAAACGCTGTTAAACAGTAAGAAAAGCATTAAACCAGAAACCTTAACCGATAAGGCAGCTTCGTCATTCAGTATACTTGGGCAATTTAGAAGGTATGTAAACGAGTCAATCGCGGTTAATGGCGAAACCAAGACACTTGGTTACGTATGTGTGGTGATTATCGTTTCTGTGTTGCTGTCTAATCTTTTCCGGTATTTTTCTCAACGTTTCATGGAAGATTTGCGGGTGCACACGTTGTTAAACCTTAGAAAAACAGTGTTTAATAATGTTATGAATATGCACGTTGGGTTTTTCAACAATGAACGTAAGGGAGATATCATTTCGAAAGTGGCATCAGACGTTCAGGTTGTACAGTTTACCGTAACCAATACCCTACAAGTAGTTTTTAAAGAACCCGTAACCCTTATTTTTTATATTATCCTTCTTTTTAATATCTCTGCAAAACTGACATTCTTTTCTCTGTTGGTTATTCCGGTATCGGCCTTTATCATCAGTAAAATCGTGAAACGGCTTAAACAGCAAGCCAAAGAAGCGCATGAGTCATTTGCCAAGATGATTGGTTTTTTGGATGAAGCGCTCAGTGGAATCAAAATTATAAAAGCCTTCAACTCTACAGAACGGATAAAAGACAAATTTGATCGGGAAAATATCTTTTACTCCAATCTAAACCGGAAAATGGTGAGACGCCAGCAATTGGGCTCTCCGGTATCTGAATTTTTGGGTGTTGTAATGGTTGCGGCAATTGTTTGGTATGGCGGAACATTAATTATAGAAAAACAAGCTAACGCTTTAGCCGCAGCAGATTTTATAGCCTACATCGCAATCTTTTCTCAAGTGATGCGTCCTGCAAAAGCTTTAACGGATTCCTTTAGTGGAATCCATTCTGGTATTGCTGCGGGTGAAAGAGTGTTGGAGCTTATTGATACTAAACCTGCAATGATTGATAAAACGGATGCTAGAGTATTTGATCGTTTTAATGATGCAATTACCGTTGAAAATGTTTCGTTCAGTTATGGTGAGAAACCAATTCTTAACAACATTAACTTAACCATAAAAAAAGGTAAAACAATCGCATTGGTTGGGCAGTCTGGTGGTGGTAAAAGTACTCTGATGGATTTGATTCCACGTTTTCACGATCCAAAATCTGGCACAATGAAAATTGATGGAATAGATTTCAAAGACATAACCACGGAAAGCCTGAGGGCACAAATGGGAACAGTTAATCAAGACTCTTTCTTGTTCAACGATACTATTTTCAATAATATCGCTTTTGGTAGACCAGATGCAACAATCGAAGAAGTGATTGCTGCTGCGAAAATTGCAAATGCACACGAATTTATTGAACAGACGGAAAATGGTTATGAGTCATTTGTCGGCGATCGTGGAAACCGGCTTTCCGGCGGACAAAGACAACGTGTTTGTATTGCTCGTGCTGTTTTAGCGAATCCCCCAATCATGTTGCTTGATGAAGCAACTTCCGCTTTGGATACCGAATCTGAAAAACTGGTTCAGGAAGCGTTGAACAATTTAATGAAAAATAGAACATCGGTAGTTATTGCCCATCGCTTGAGCACAATACAACATGCAGATGAAATTGTGGTTATAGATAAAGGTAGTGTTGTTGAAAGTGGAACGCACAGCGAACTGATGTCGCATAATGGCTTTTACAAACGTTTAATAGATATGCAGGCTTTTAATGATTAGTGAATGAATGATAACCCTCTTGTTTCAGTAGCACTTTGTACTTACAATGGCGAGTCATTTTTAAAAGAGCAGTTAGATTCTATTGTTAATCAGACTTATCCGAATCTGGAAATCGTAATCGTAGACGATGGGTCAACAGATGGAACCATCGATATTCTGAATGAATTTGCACAAGTCTATTGTAACATTAGAGTTTTCAAGAACGAAGTAAATCTGGGGTACATAAAAAACTTTGAAAAAGCAGTTGGTCTTTGCACAGGTGAATTCATTGCCCTTTCTGATCAGGATGACATATGGAGCTTGAATAAAATTGATTATTTGGTTCAAAATTTTCAATTAAAAGATACCCTAATTTATCACGATTCGCAGTATATAGATGAAAATAATGGAAGCTTAGGAAGGTTATTGTCACAAACATCTGGCTACATAGATGGACGTAATAAATTGTATGTTGCTTACAATAATTGCGTAGCGGGACATGCGATGTTTTTTAGACAGGATCTGGTACAAAAAATATTTCCGTTTCCTGATAAAATACCACATGACCATTGGATTGCCTATATCGCTTTGGCTGAGGGGGGAATTCGATTTATTAAAAAGCCTTTGGTAAATTATAGACAACACGCCAGTTCGGTAACTGATATTCTTGGTGGCAAGATAGATAGTAACTCGAAACGTCTAAAAGAACAACGAAGATATGAACATAATGAAAAGCGTATCGAGACAATCGAATGCTTAAAACAGGCTTTACAGAATACCAAAGATGATGTAGCTTTTTTAGCTAAGCTTGCAATGCTTTTAAAAGATCGTCAGAAAAAGAGAAGATCAAGGACGTTGTTTCTTTTTTTACTCGCAAACTGGCGAGTGTTGTTTCACTTCTATCATAAAAGCTTCCTAAGTATTTTTGTGAAAACTGTTAAGGAATCACAGTATTAATAAAAAAAATTTTTCGCGAGGACTAACTTTTTTTCGTATTTCTAGATTTTGAGTATAAATAAATAACCAGTTTAATAAACAATTTTAAAGATATTTTATTTGCTTTTCTTGCTTTTACTAAAATGTTTAGGGCTTGAGATCTCATAAAACCATAGTTTAGCATATCTCGAATGGTTCGTTTGAAAGCCCGTTTTTCAAAAGTGACTTGGTGTATTCCTGAAATATCTTTTTTCTTTATTGGTAAAATAAAAGCCCATTTTTCATAAAGTTTTAGGGTATCTAGAAACCAGTCTTTTCCAAAGTTGCCCATTGATAGATGTTTCATGATGATTTCAAAGGTGACTGCAACAGCGTACGTTTGTCCTACGTTTAAACAAAAGTCTATATCATATCCATGGAAACCTGCTAACAACTGCTCATCAAATGGCTTTTCTAATGCAATACTTTTGCGGGTAGAAAACCACATCCCATCAACGCAGGCAACAGGAGCAATGTTGATACCTTCAGCATTGTGGTAGACAATTTGATCAGGGTATATCGATTGTTTACTGGATTGGACGTAATTTATATATTTCATTTCTCCTTCAAAGCCTTCGACATCCCATCCTGAGGGTGCATATGTTTTATATGCGGCTCCAGCAACGCCTAAAATTCCTAAATTTAATTGATTGGCAAAACATCGCTCCACAATTTTCCCCCAATCAGTAGTCTGTATCACGATGTCCTCATGCATGAAACATAATAAGGAATATTTAGCTTTTCTTGCGCCCTCATTATATAAAGTAGAGATACTTTTATCGCCAGTAGAATTTTCAAACGAAATGATCTCATATTCGATGCCTATCGTACTCTCAATGTTTAGAGTTACCTGAGCCAATAGTTCTTTTCTCGCCGATGATATAATAATGCTGATCATTAATTTAAGTCATTTAGAAGGGCTTGATATTTTGCTATCTGATAGTCGGTCGTGTATGGATGCACCGCATTTTTAATTTCTTCATCATCTATTGTATGATCATTTTGAACTGACTTCATAGCTTCAATGAAGCTATTTATATCTCTATTATTGATCACTCGCCCAGTTTTTCGATTTATAAAAGATTTAGCAATCCCAACATCAAAACTGACAGTTGGCAACCCCAAATATGCTGCTTCAAGTAAAACTAAAGAAAATGATTCTTCTCTGGACAATAATAGGAGTCCGTTAGCACATGCCAGGTGTTCATAATAGTATTCTGCCTGAGGGCCGCATAAGAACATTTGGTCACTATAGTTTTTGGCAACAATTTCTCGAATATATTCATTTAGGCCATCATCTATTATTCTTCCAATCCAAAGAAATTTAACAGGTTTGCCTTTAAAAGCGTCTAAAATATGTAACATATGATCGAAACCTTTCATTAGCGTTGTTGCACCAGAAATAGCCCAAACAAAATCGTCTTTCTCTATGCCAAATTGCTGTTTAATAAGGTTTATTTTTGAGGAAGTTGGCAAAATAGAAGCCGGATCTATGAAGCTGGATTGTAACCTAACATCTTGATGATTTAATGCGCCAATTGCACTACAGACCTCCTCTGAGCAGCCAAGTATCGTATTTGAAGATTTTATCATGTTTCTAAATTGTTGAGCCTTGATAAAGCTGAACCCGTATAAGAGCTCATGGATATGCGTAACTATTTTTACGTCGAGTTTGACAGACACATCATAAACCCATGGTATAGACAAGGTGTTTACGTACCAATAATCTGGTTTAAATATTCTATGAATATAATTAAGTTGATAATGAAGAGGGTTGATCCCAGCTGTTTTTAAAAATGTTCTCAAAACCTTTTTACCAAATAAGCCAGATTCTTTATAGCTGGAACTTTTTTGAATACTCGATGGCAACAAATCATATAGTGCACCCCGGCGTATACAAAAAACATGTATTTTAAATTTCTTGAAATCGATATGATTAAAGAGGTGCCATAGAACCATCTCAGAACCAGTACGCTCCATATTTTGAGTAATGAATAAAATCCTTTTCATAAAAGAGTTGCCTTGATTGTCGTAATCCAATAGCGATGTGCAAAGAAACGACATTTATCTTTAACAGTGTATTCAATATTTATTTCGAATTTCAAGTTCTGCAGGCTAGAGTTTGTTTCCTGATCTAAGTGGCTTACATTTGTTCATCGTAATAATAACACTTAAAAAGGAAATAATTTATTGATGAAAATAGTGAAAATTTTAGGTGGGCTGGGCAATCAAATGTTCCAGTATGCCTTTTATCTCTCTTTGTGTCGCCGATATAAAGTTGTAAAGGTAGAAACGGGAGACTTTGATACTTATGATCTTCATAATGGGTTAGAGCTCGAAAAAATATTTAATATCAAACTCGATAGAGTTGCACCTTTCATGGCAAAACTATATGATTCAAATAATCGGACCTGGGCTTTTAGAAAATTGCGTAGAATGATGAATCTAAAACATGCTTATTATCAAGAGCCAAGTCTTTTCAAATTAGACTATAATGTATTTATTGATTCCAGGCCAATGATTTATTGGGGATATTGGCAAAATGAAAATTATTTCAAAGATATTGCAAACGTTATTAGGGAAAAATTTAGTTTTAAAGAGCCGATAGACAAGAAAAATACTGAAACTTACTCACTGATTGCAAATTGCAATAGTGTATCTATACACATTCGTCGAGGTGATTACATTGGGCACGAGCTTCTTGGAGGCATCTGTGACCTAGCATATTACCAAAAGGCGATCGATCTTATTCATAATAGAATTGATCATCCACACTTTTTCATATTCTCGAATGATATTGACTGGTGCCAGGAAAACCTCAAAGTGAGTCATTCAACTTTTATCTCATGGAATTCAGGAAAAGAGAGTTATAAAGATATGCAGCTGATGGCTTTGTGCAAACACAATATAATAGCGAATAGCAGTTTCAGCTGGTGGGGTGCCTGGTTGAATGAAAATCCAGATAAAATTGTAATTACCCCGAAGGTTTGGACAAACAACCCGATTGACAAGGATTCATTTTCTGTTCCTCAAAATTGGATTGCACTATGACTTCACCTAAAATAACCGTCTTTATGGCAGCCTATAATGCCGAAGACTACATCTCTGCTTCTATAAAAAGTGTTCTTAATCAAACATTTTCAGACTTTGAATTACTGATTGTGAATGATGGGTCTACTGACAAGACTGTGGATGTAATAGAGCAATTTGACGATAAAAGGATTAGGCTTGTTCACAATGAGCAAAATTTAGGATTAACGTTCACCCGTAATCGGCTGTTGGAATTAGATACTGCAGAATTAATTGCAATTCTTGATAGCGATGATCTCGCTCATCCCAATCGTTTGGAACATCAATATCGTTTTTTTAAAGAAAATCCAGCAGTAGCACTGTGCGGTGGTCATGCAAAGGTGATAGATGAAAATGGAAGTTACACCGGTTTACAATACATTGAGCCAACTGATGACTCCATTAGTATTTTTATGCTTTTTGGAAATCCATTTATAAATTCGGCAACGATGTTCAAGCGAACCATTTTTACTGCTCTCGGTGGTTATCGTGATTTTGCTCCTGCTGAAGATTTTGATCTTTTTGTTAGGATTTCTAGACAATGGAAAATTGCTAACATTGACAAGTTCCTCGTTGATTATAGAATTCATTTGAATAATAGCTCTGTTTCCGGTATAACTGCTCAACAAAAAAATGAAAAGCTGATATTAGAAAGCATGCAAGAACGTTTGGGAATGGAAACTTCAAGAGAATCTGTTGACTTGCATTTTGACTTGTTTAAAAGAGTTTATAAATTGGAGCTAACCCCAGGATATCTTAATTTTTTGATCGATTTGAAAAGCAGTAATTTGAAAACACAGATATATCCGAAAAAAGACTTCGAGTACTTTCTTTTTCAGAAAGCATTTGAAATAATACAAGCGAATAAAAATCAGCGTAAAGCACTATATTTTTATTTCAACTCTGGTTTATTCGCGTGGAAGTATTTTCAGCTCAAACAATTTAAACGATGTCTAAAAAGAAGTTTATTCGGTTTTTAGATCTTTAAACTACTGCCCTACAGTCCATTTTAATCGTGTTTTTGTAATGCCCTTGGTTAACAGTACAGATAAAACGTATACAATTATAAAACGAATAACATGAAGTAAGGTGTTTTGCCAAATCGTAAAATTGGATATATCTAATCTCATGGGTTGGAAGATCAGCGGTAAGAAACGGTCAATTATAATAAAGTGAATTAGATAAATTCCGAACGTCGTGCTTCTCGGCTGTAAGTTCTGTTTTAACCAACGAATATTTCCAATTTTTAGGAGAATTGAGAAAGTCGCAAATGAATATAGGATATTACTAATTCTTAATGTATTGTAGGCATCAGTTACACTAATTCTATTTAAGTTGGTTGATTCTGCACAGGCTACAATAAAAGTTGAGAAAGCAATAGCAATCAATACAATCCATTTTGCTCGATTAATATAATCCATGATCTGCTCGTAATACTTATTTAGGAAAACGCCTAACCACAGGTAAAAAACAAAACCGAATAGGGCAGTGGAATGCGTAGTAACAATCCATCCATAATATAAATTTATGCTGTAAAAAAGTGATACCAGACCCAATATAAGACCCATCCAAATAGAATATAGATATTTTTTAAAAATCAGTAAAATACTAATACAAATTAAAAAGTTTAAGATGAACCAGTAACTGGTATAAAAAAAGACACGAATGAGTAAAGCGCCAAAATAAGGAAAAAAATGCCGGACTATTGTGTCATTGCTCCCTTTTAGATATGCAATATAGCGGTCTAATAAGGTAATTGCGACGAAAATGGCGATCCAGAATAACCAGGGTTTTATAGTATTCTTAAACCTGTTTTTCAAATATTGCGAAGGTGAATATTCTTGAAACTTATGATTAATTAGAAAACCCCCAATAAGGAAGAATGCTATAGTGCTAAACTTGAATGATTGGATAATAGCTGTTTCAATAAAACTATCTAATTTATTATGGTAGATGTTTGATGCAACAGCGGCACAATGTTCGAAAACAATTCCAAACATCGAGATACACCGGATTGTATCTATAAAATCAAAATTCTTTTTTGTCTTACTTTTTGGGATGTCTTCTATTTTATTCATTATGGGATTAGCAAAACTGCAGATTTAAAACGATTTTGACGATTTAAATATGTTAAAAAAAAGATAACTTTTTCTTTACATTCCGAATCCTGTAAGGATGTTATTTTTCTCTTGAATAAATAAAAGGCCACAGAATCTTCCATTTTTATCATTGAACACTATCGTACTTTGTTCAAAAGGCTGTATCTTTTTGAAGATTTAGATTTTATATCTTCTTTATTCAAATTATTACATTCGGTTAAAAATGCGAGTTGATCTTCGAAATATTTAAACACATGATTCGTCTTAATTAGGTTGCATTAGTCGGAAGACAATTCAAGTCTTTTTCTTAACCACAACAAATGTTTTATTTTATTTTATGAAAACCTTTCCCGACATTAAAAACTTTTCAAATCGCTAGTTAAGAAGTTTACAAATTAGCCTCGCTTTCCGCAACCAATCAAAATTTAAAGCTCTAACACAAATCTGCGTTGTTAACGATTTTAATGGCCTGAATTTCTTGATAAAGCTATACCTCAAATAAAAATGGGAAAGTCATTCTACTATGAACTTTCCCATTCTTGCAAAACACCTTAATTGAGGCTTTGCCTATATAACAGAGCATTTATTATCTATTTAGGCGCGTAAAAAGCTATTCCTTCTGAAACGTAACCGCCCGGGGCAGGAGAACCTTTAGAAAACAAGTGATCGCCATTACCCGGATTGTAATATCTGTATATCGGAATTATATTTGAATCTGTAGCACTTGAGTAAGCATAGAAGCCAATTCCTTCTGAAACGTAACCGCCCGGCGCAGGAGAACCTTTAGAAAACAAGTGATCGCCATTACCCGGATTGTAATATCTGTATATTGGGACTGTATTCGGATTATTAGCGTTAGTAAAAGCGTAGAATCCTATTCCTTCTGAAACATAGCCTCCCGGAGCTGGAAAGCCTTGAGAAAATAAATGATCGCCGCTACCAGAACTATAGTATCTATAAATTGGAACTTCTCCCAATTCTTTGATTTCTCTGTCATTTATATACTTTTCAACCGCCGTTTTAACTTGTTCTTTTTTAATCGGATCGGTTATAAGTTCATATATAGGAATCGATTTATTTATATCAATTAGAGTTGCGTTGTTAACTGTGATGCTTTGTTGCCAGCCCGCAAGATTAACTGTTTGAGAAGTATTTCCTGCTGCATCTGTTGAAAAAGATGTTCCGGAATTTGTTCCTCCATAATAAGTTCCTACAAAGGCTTTTTCAGTGGTTTCGTTGGAAATTGTGGTCTTCTCTTCAGTGCTAACATCTGAACTTAGGCTGATTCCAAATATCTTATCTACACCAATAGAAAAACCGGCTTTTACAGCGCGTACTTTTCTTTCGGCAGTTGTTTCTTTAACTACAGCGCCTTTATAGTCGTATTTTAAGCGTCCGCCTAAACTTATGCCTAACAACACATGGGTTCCGTATCGTTCTACTAAAGCGTCTGCGCTATAGGCAGACAAGTTGGCCACAAAAAGTGGAGTTAAATAATTTCTTAAGAGATCAAGAGTCGCATCTTCCGTAAAATTGATGCTCTTAATCCGTACTCTTGATTCAAAAGAAGCATAAGAATATCTACTATTATAAGTGTACGTACTTTGATTTTCGTTTGTTTTGGAGAAATTACCTGAAGCAAATGTATTTTTCTCTTTTTCTCCAGCACTTGCCGTTAAGCCGTAAGTTTCCTTTGTGTTTACATCCTTCATATAATCAGTAGCTGTTGCACCAGTATACACAGCATAATATCCGTATGTATCTGTCGGTGTGTTAATTCTATTTGGGTAGGCCGAATTAAATGCAGCTACGTCAATAATTGCTGCATCCGAAGCATTTGCAGAAGCAAATAATTCGCCAGTGATGTCGTAGCCATATCCTAATAAATCCCACGTTCCATCGCCATGAATTGCCAAATTATTTTTGTTTGAGAATAACTTTTCGTTGTCTGATGTTTCGTTTTTCTTACAGGCTGCAAGTATTGCAACCGACGAGAGCACAAAGGGAATGATTTTGTTCTTTAGAATTTTTTTCATAATTAATTTTTTATGTAAATCTTCGGAATAATGAAGTGAATAATGATAAGTACGAATTATCATTATCTTTTAAATGATTGTATTATTATCTGTTATTATTATTGCTTGAAAATGTTACAATGATCTGATTGATTATTTATTAGATTTGGTATATCCCCATTGTCGAAAAAGGCTATTTTAGTCTACATCAACCATGCGGCAATACTATTTTCGATACCCGTTAACGCCTCAATAATGATAGATATTGGAATTACACTCAGAAGATATAGAGATAGGTTTGGTTTTACCCAACAATATGTTGCCAATTGTTTGGATATTAGTCGTGTTACCTACCGTAAGTGGGAAAACAATGGCGTTGAGTTTTCGATAACTCAATTACAGAAGATTTCAGAAATGTATGAAGTTTCTATTGATCAGTTGATTAAGGAATCTTATACTGTTGTTGATTATCTTCAACAATTTACGAATAGAAGGGGAATTAAAGTTTAATAAACTACGTTTTTCGGAGGTATGTCATTTACTGTCTATATGTAGATTCTAGTCCCAAAAGCTTACTTCACATCTTCACGCATAGTTAGGACGTTGTCGGTTTTAAGAATTTTACGGGCTTTAGTTTTTATGTACATATTTAACGGTCTTGCCGAGATTTGTTTATTGTTGTAGTCAGCGATCGTCTTTTTCCAAAATACTGAGAAATGGAATGTAATCAAATGCTGTGGCACCGCTGTAGATCATGGTGTATCCATAGGTATCTGTAGAGGTATAAATCCTATTCGGATAACCTGTATTAATCTATCTACATCATTAATTGGGGCATCAGATGTGTAAATTTTAATAACAAAAAAGTCCCGGCTTTCACCGGGACTTTACAATATTTCTAAACTGCCTTACTTACAGTTTGCGTACTTTTTCTACTTGTTCGTAAGCTTCTACAATATCGCCAACTTCAATGTTATTGAAATTCTGGATATTCAGACCACATTCGTAACCTTTAGATACTTCTTTAACATCATCTTTATAACGTTTTAATGAAGCAAGTTCACCTGTGTAAACCACTACACCATCTCTAACGATACGGATTTTGCTGTTTCTGGTAATTTTACCATCCAATACCATACAACCTGCAATGGTACCCACTTTGGTGATTTTGAACGTCTCACGAATCTCAACATTCGCAACAATTTTCTCTTCAAACTCAGGATCCAACATACCTTCCATCGCAGATTTAATCTCATTGATTGCATCATAGATGATAGAATATAAACGGATGTCGATTTGTTCCTGTTCTGCCAGTTTACGAGCGCCTGTTGACGGACGTACCTGGAAACCAATAATAATCGCATCAGATGCCGAAGCAAGTAATACATCAGACTCTGAAATCTGACCTACACCTTTACTGATAATGTTGATTTGAATTTGCTCAGTAGAAAGTTTCAGTAATGAATCGGCTAATGCCTCAATTGAACCATCCACATCACCTTTCACAATGATGTTAAGCTCTTTAAAGTTACCGATTGCTAAACGACGTCCAATTTCATCAAGCGTAATGTGTTTCTGCGTACGTAATCCTTGCTCACGTTGCAATTGCATACGTTTGTTTGCAATATCACGTGCTTCACTTTCACTTTCAAGCGCATTGAAACGATCGCCGGCTGTAGGCGCACCCTGCATACCCAAAACCTGTACAGGTTGTGATGGACCAGCAGAATCTACCTTTGCACCACGCTCATTGGTTAACGCTTTAACACGTCCGCTGTAACTACCCGCTAAGATTGGATCACCAACTCTCAATGTACCTGCCTGAACCAGGACTGTAGTTACAATACCACGGCCTTTATCCAATGCAGACTCAATTACAGAACCTGTTGCTCTCTTATTCGGATTTGCTTTAAGTTCTAATAATTCAGCTTCCAACAATACTTTATCTAAAAGCAAATCAACATTTAAGCCGCTTTTGCTTGAGATTTCTTGTGATTGATATTTACCACCCCAGTCTTCAACAAGGATATTCATTACCGATAACTGTTCACGAACTTTATCTGCATTAGCACCTGGTTTATCCACCTTAGTGAAAGCAAATACCAATGGTACGCCAGCAGCTTGTGCGTGGTTAATGGCCTCTTTTGTTTGAGGCATTACCGCATCATCTGCAGCAATAACAATAATTGCAATATCTGCAACTTTGGCACCACGGGCACGCATCGCTGTAAAGGCTTCGTGACCTGGAGTATCCAGGAAGGTAACTTTTTTACCTGATGAAGTGGTTACCATATATGCACCAATGTGCTGTGTAATACCTCCGGCTTCTCCTGCAACAACATTTGCTTTACGGATATAATCCAGTAGGGAAGTCTTACCATGATCTACGTGACCCATAATGGTAACAACCGGGGCTCTTTCAATTAAATCGGCCTCGTTATCTTCTTCCTCAATTACATTTTCCTCGTCTTCATCCGGTTTTACGAATTGAATTTCATAACCAAATTCATCAGCAACAATTGTTAAAGTTTCTGCATCCAAACGTTGGTTAATGGATACGAACATACCTAAGCTCATACAAGTACCAATAATTTTGGTTACCTGAACGTCCATCATATTGGCAAGTTCATTTGCAGTAACAAACTCTGTTACTTTTAATATTTTAGATTGAGATTCCAACTCATTTGCTGCTTCTTCTGCAGATAAAGCAACATCATCACGTTTCTGACGACGAAGTTTAGCACGTTGAGCAAATTTTCCAGACTTACCTGCTCCGCTTAAACGGGCAAGTGTTGCCTTAATTTGATCCTGGATCTCTTTCTCTGTAGGCTCCTCTTTAGGTGCTCCAGGGTTTGTATTTCTATTTTGGAAACCAGGTCTGTTGTTGTTCCTGTTTCCTTGATAAGGTTGACCACCTTGTCCAGCCGGACGATTACCTTGATAAGGTTGTCCGCCAGGTCTGTTACCTTGATAAGGTTGACGGTTACCTTGCTGATTTCCGCCTTGTCCGCCCTGATTTTGTCCGGTAGCACCTTGTCCACCCTGATTGCCATGCTGGCCAGGTTGTCCTGGTGCACCTCCAGGTGTTTTCTTGCGTTTGCGTTTGCGTTTTGCTGCTTCGCTATCACTGGAAGAAGCAACTGGATTATTTCTGCGGTCTGGAGTAGTTGGCAAAGTAATTTTACCTACAATGTTTGGTCCCGATAATTTAACGGTACGCGCTTTTATAACTTCAGGTTCGCTTGGCGGAGTAGGAGGTGTTTCCACTTTTGGCGTTGGGGTTACTACTTTAGGCTGTTCAACAGGTTTTGGCACTTCCGGAGCTTTAGCTACAGGTGCTTCTTCTTTTTTTACCTCTACCGGAGTTTCTACAACTTTCGGTGGTTCAACAGGTTTTGGTGCCTCAGGTGCCTTTGTTTCTACAACGGCTGGAGTTTCTTCTTTTTTCACTGGTCGATTTTTGGAATTCAGATCGTTTAAGTCAATCTTTCCAACAATCTTAACGCCAGGCAATGCGGCTTCTTCGGTCTTCTCCTCTGATGGACTTGTTTTTGCAGGTTCAGCCTTCGCTTCTGGCGCTGGGGCTTCTACCTTTGGTGTTTCTACAACTTTCGGTTTTTCTACCGGTGGAGCAAATGATTGAGTATTTTTAATTAAAATTTCCTCATTTTTCTCAAAGTCTGTATTCTTTTTAGGTGCTTCTACTGGCTTTTCAGTCTCAGGTTCATCACGACGTATCTTACCAATCACTATTTGTTTGGCTTCTTCTCTTACGATCTTATCTCCCTGATATTCTTTCAACAAGGCATTATACATCTCACCCGTAAGTTTAAACATCGGGCTTTTCTCCGCAGTGAAGCCCTTTTTGTTTAAAAACTCAACGGCCGTACCCATGCCTATATTAAGTTCTTTAATAGCTTTAATTAAAATGATTGGTTTGTCGTCTGACATCTAGCTCCTTTTATTTTTTCTAATTGTTATACAAAAGTAGTGTTTATTTGGAAATTACACCACTTATTCAAATTCCGACTGCAAAATTTGAACCACTTCTTTAATGGTTTCTTCTTCTAAGTCAGTACGTTTTACTAAATCTTCAACGGTCAAAGCTAAAACACTTTTAGCAGTATCGCATCCGATTGCTTTAAATTCATCGATAATCCAGCTATCGATTTCATCTGAGAATTCTTCCAAATCTACATCCTCATCTTCTTCTCCGGCTTCGCGGTATACATCAATTTCATAACCGGTTAATTTACCGGCAAGTTTAATGTTGTGTCCGCCACGGCCAATTGCTAATGATACCTGATCTGGTTTAAGGTAAACCGATGCATGTTTGGTATCGTCATTCAATTTTATAGAGGTAATTTTTGCAGGGCTTAAAGCACGCGTAATGTAAAGTGAAACGTTGTTTGTAAAGTTAATTACATCGATATTTTCATTTTTCAATTCGCGTACAATACCATGAATACGTGATCCTTTCATACCCACACATGCACCTACCGGATCAATCCGATCATCGTAAGATTCTACTGCAACTTTGGCACGTTCTCCTGGTTCGCGTACAATTTTCTTGATGGTAATTAAACCGTCGAAAATTTCAGGAACTTCAAGTTCGAACAAGCGTTGCAAAAATTCTGGTGCTGTTCTGGAAATGATAATTTTAGGGTTTGCATTGATCATTTCTACTTTAGAGATTACTGCTTTTACAGAATCGCCTTTTTTGAAATAATCTGCAGGAATTTGCTCTGTTTTAGGCATCAAAAGTTCATTTCCTTCATCATCCAGAACCAAAGTTTCTTTTTTCCAGACCTGGTATACTTCTCCGGTTACCAATTCGCCAACACGGTCTTTGTATTTTTTAAAAATTTCGTCTTTCTCCAGTTCCAAAACTTTAGATACCAATGTCTGGCGTGCAGCTAAAATCGCCCTGCGGCCAAAGCTTTCTAAGGTAATTTGCTCAATGTAATCGTCGCCAACTTCAAGGCTTGGATCAAATTGATGTACTTCAGCAAGTTCGATCTCTAAATCATCATCTTCAGAAAAACCATCCTCCATTACTTTTCTCGTTCTCCAGATTTCTAAATCCCCGTTGTCTGGGTTCACGATTACGTCACAGTTTTCATCTGTTCCGTATTTTTTACGCAACATGCTACGGAAAACTTCTTCCAACACGCTAATCACCGTAGGGCGATCTATATTTTTAAAATCTTTGAACTCCTGAAAAGAGTCGATCAAATTAATTGTTGTAGTACTCATTTTATTTAAATGAAATTAACACACTTGTTTCTAATATATCATTGAGCAAAACCACATTTTCTACGGTTGTTGCTTTTTTACCTTTTTCTTTAACCGATTCTTCTATGGTAATCTGATCTGCAGTGACAGATAAAAGTTTACCTTCTTTTTTACTCCCGTCTTTCATTTTCAAACCTACGGTTCTGCCAATGTTTTTTTGATACTGACGATCCATTTTTAAAGGTTCTCCAACTCCTGGCGAGCTTACTTCCAAATTATAAGCCTGCTCAATGGTGTTTTCTTCTTCGAGATGAAAACCAACATGTCTGCTAATGGCCACACAATCCTGAATACTTATCCCTTCATCTCCATCTACATGGATAATTAATTTATTGTTTGGCAACATTTTAACATCAACCAAAAACAATTCTGGTCTGTCGGCTATTTTCTCCTGAATGAGTTCTTTTACTCTCTTTTCTACCTGCATATTTAACCTGATTTCATAGAAAAAGGGGACAATGTCCCCTTCTCTTTTCTTCGATTACGATACAAAGGTAAGAATTTTTTAGACAAAATCAAGTCCTTTCGTCAAATTTTACCGATATATCTAACGCGTAAGTATTTGTCGTTGTGGCTGTAACTGCGGTTTAACCGCATTTCTGAGGAGTTTTTCTGTAGTGCCAAACATTACGCCGATATAGTTTTCAATCAGGTATGATTTACCTGTAACAAACATTGTATCTGGCGTGAAAACCAATGTATCATCAATCCACTTTATTTTTCCTTTAATCTTTCGCTCTGTTTGTATACTGTCCATTTCGGCGGGTTGTTCAAAAACAGCCATCAAACCGCTTGAGTCCGGATTTTCCACAAATGCTTTCTTTGCCTGGTACAAACTGGTTTCATCAATATTATTGATCTCTACAGAATGCTTATCTCCGGAAAACTTAATAATCGGTTCGTTGTTTGTATGTGAACAAGAAATTAACAAGATGCATGCAAATAGGAGCAAAACAATTTTATTCATTCCACTAAATTACACATTATGAGATTAATTATTGAAGTCCTATTGATGGGGCTGGCTTTTTTTATCGGCGCTAAACTGGTGCCAGGCGTATCTATAGATGGTTACGGCAATGCCATTATCGCCGCGATTTTAATTGCGTTGGCAAATGCTACAATTGGTTTCATCTTGAGACTACTTACCTTTCCAATCAATTTTTTAACCTTAGGTCTGGTATCATTTATCATCACGGTACTAATGATTTTACTGGTAGATAGTATGATGACCAGCTTTAATACATCTGGTTTTTTAGCCGCGGCTTTTCTAGCCATTATCGTGGCGTTGATTAATGCAGTTTTTAATTCTCTTGCCGGAGAAAAAAAATAATCTGCATATAAAAATGCACGGATTTGAAATCTGTGAATTTTTTTGAGAGAAGTGAGAAGCATATTTCTTTGTTTGAAAAGCTTGCTTCTCACTTTGAAAATGATCGCTATGCTCTGTACTTTTTTTCTATTTTAAAATCTCTCTTGAAATCACTACTTTCTGTATTTCAGAAGTGCCTTCGTAAATCTGAGTAATTTTTGCGTCGCGCATTAATCGTTCTACGTGATATTCTTTAACAAAGCCATAACCGCCATGTACCTGAACAGCTTCTACAGTTACATCCATTGCCACTTTCGACGCAAATAACTTGGCCATAGAGCCCGCTTCTGTATAAGGCAAATCCTGGTCTTTTAACCAGGCAGCTTTGTATACGAGTAAACGTGCAGCTTCAATTTGCGTTGCCATATCGGCCAGTTTAAAAGCGATAGCCTGGTGATCCGAGATTGGTTTTCCGAAAGATTTCCTTTCTTTAGCATACTGCGTAGCGAGTTCAAACGCGCCTTGTGCAATTCCTAAAGCTTGTGCGGCAATACCAATCCGGCCGCCTTCCAGCGTCTTCATGGCAAATTTGAACCCGAATCCATCTTCACCAATCCTGTTTTCCTTCGGTACTTTAACGTCATTAAACATGAGTGAATGAGTATCTGAACCGCGTATACCGAGTTTGTTTTCTTTCGGCCCAATGGTAAAACCAGGCGTCCCTTTTTCTACGATGAATGCATTAATGCCGCGGTGTTTTAATTCAGGATGAGTTTGCGCAATCACCAAATATGTAGACGCGGTACCTCCATTCGTAATCCAGTTTTTGGTACCGTTTAACAAATAATAATCTCCTTTGTCTTCTGCAGTTGTATGTTGTGATGTTGCATCAGAGCCCGCTTCAGGTTCTGACAAACAAAAAGCGCCAATTACCTCGCCCGATGCAAGTGGTTTCAGATATTTTTCTTTCTGTTCTTCTGTACCAAAATGTTCTAGTCCGTAACAAACCAAAGAATTATTAACGGAAACAACTACCGAGGCAGAAGCATCTATTTTAGAAAGTTCTTCCATTACCAAAACATAAGAAATGGCATCCAGGCCACTTCCATTATATTTCTGGTCCACCATCATGCCTAAGAAACCAAGTTCGCCTAGTTTTTTAACCTGTTCAGTAGGGAACTTCTGGTGTTCATCTCTTTCAATTACTCCGGGTTTTAGCTCTTGCTGGGCGAAATCACGCGCAGCTTGCTGGATCATGAGTTGCTCTTCACTTAATTCAAAATGCATAACAATTATTATAAATGGTTTTAATCAAATGTAATATTTATTAGCGAAAAATACTATGCAGCCATAGTATTTTTTTTCTGAATAGAAAGTAAACTTTGTTTCGCTACAGTGCGATGTAATCACCAAAAATAAAATAGAAAAACAAGTGTATTTAACAATGTTGTGCGCTTAGCAATTGCTTTGTTTAGACAGTGAAATGGATAAGCTCAGACTACCTAGAATCAATATCAGTAAGATTTGAGAAGAATGGATTAGGGTGGCATATGCGAGTCCGTCGTTAAATGATATGCCAAAAAGAACTAATCCTTGCGCAACAATCCAGTGAAATACGCCAATTCCGCCTTGCACTGGCGCAGCCATCGCAAAACCTGAAAATACAATTGAGGTAAATGCTGCAGAAAGTCCAAGATGTTCTGTTGGGGGGATCGCCATAAATGCGAAATACATAGAAAGGAGGTAAAATACCCAGATAAGCAGGGTATAGAGCACGAATGTTTTTTTGTTATTTAGTTTTTTGAAAGAGCTAAATCCCTGGCGTAGCGCAACCAACATTCTCAGTACTTTCTTTCCAAATTTTTTTCTAGCCAGCATAAACAGCATTATGACCAAAACGGCGATCAAGATCACCGTCGGAATCAGCCAGAGAAAACCTACAGCAGAAAGTTTGCTTAAAACCTGGGTATAAATTACATCGTGCAGAAAATCGGAAACTATAGAATGCTGAAAAATTATCATGCCTATAGCTGTGGTTAGCAATACAAACACATCAAATAACCGTTCTGTTATCACGGTGCCAATAGAGGCGAACATGGGTACTTTTTCTGTTTTTTGGATAATAGAGCACCGGGCAACTTCTCCAAAACGTGGGAGAGCCAGATTGGCAAGATAACCAACCATTACCGCGTGATAAGTATTCCAGAAAGTTACCCGATAACGTATAGATCGGTAAAGCATTTGCCACCTTAGCGCACGGAAAACGTGTGCCAGCCAGACGGCGAAGGCCGACAAGCAGACCCAAAAGATATTGGCTGTTTTAATTTCCAGCCAAATCTGATGTAAATTCTGATCTTTAAAGGCGAAGTATAATACGGCAATACCCAAAAAAAAGAGTAAACAGTATTTAATCGCGTTTTTAAAGCTCGATGTCAAGGGTTTATTTTAACAAATGGTTATTGTCGTCAGGGAATACCAGGATCGGATTGTATTGTTTTGCTTCGGCAATTGGGAGTGCGCCGTAAGACATAATGATTAACACATCACCTAATTGTGCCAAACGTGCGGTTGCACCATTCAGGCAAATCATTCCGGTTCCGCGTTCGCCTCTAATAACATAAGTTTCAAAGCGTGCACCATTATTATTGTTAACAATCTGAACCTTTTCATTAGCAATGATATTGGCGGCGTCCATTAAATCTTCATCAATCGTAATACTACCTACATAGTTTAACTCGGCCTGTGTTACACGCACACGGTGTATTTTCGATTTTAATATCGTGATAATCATACGGCAAAGTTAGCAATAAAGGATTGGATCAAAAAAGCAGAAATTTGTAATGTTTTTTAAACTGAAATAGGCCGCGGCTTGTGAATAAATCTAGGTCGATTTGTTAAAATGTTAATAACTTCGAAATTTTAATAGTTTACATTTGGATAACATTTGCATAATTAATACTTTTGGCAACCGACAATAAGCCACTATGGTTTACGTTAATGTGTAAGTGAATTCCCAAACAATAACAGTATAACATGATTAAAAAAGTTTTGTTTTCTACTCTAATCGCGATTTGCACGGTCTCTGCAACATTTGCGCAAACAAAAACAAAAGAATCTGGTAAAGAATTAAACGATCCTGACAACTTAGCTTCACAATACTTTTCGCAAGTTATGGGCGTTGCCGTAGATGCAACATCTAACCTAAAGTTGTATAAATTTATTTATGAATGGATTGGAACACCATATAGTTATGGTGGAAGTTCAAAAAAAGGTATCGATTGTTCCGCATTCACTAAAGCAATTTACGATAAAGTTTTCAACACAACCATAAGAAGGAATTCTCGTGATATTTTCAGTATGGTAGATCCTTTATCTAAAGAAGATTTGAAAGAAGGCGATTTAGTTTTCTTTAAAATCAAAAGCAAAAGTATTTCACACGTAGGCATTTACTTAGGAGACAATCGCTTTGCACATGCATCCAGCTCTCGCGGAGTTGTGATTAGTAACCTGAACGAGCCATATTACAGCCGTTACTTTTACAAGGGCGGTAGAGTTTTAGAATCTTTTAAACAGGAATTTACGGTTGAGTAAATCATAAAGTTCCCGTCAAATTATACAATCCTCCACGATTAAACTCTGGAGGATTTTTTTATTTCCAATATTTTTTTCCTCTTTTGCCCTTACAATAAGTATTTCCTAAGGTAGACGGTTTTGCAGCGCTCAATATCAATATTCATGAAGTTTTTAAAAATCATCATTTTTTCTTCGACAGCATTTGCACTTTTTCTCAGTTGTACCAACAACACTGCGCAGGTGGTTGTGCCGGTTGTGCAAAGCGATACAATTGTTAAGAAGATTAAAGACACGATTTCGATTACAGCTGTTGGCGACATAATGCTTGGTTCTGCTTTCCCATCTAAACAGAATCTTCCGCCAGATGATGCCCTTAATAGCTTTGCAGCCGTAGACAGTCTACTTAAAGGCGATATTGTTTTTGGTAATCTGGAAGGTTGCTTTCTCAATTCCGGAAATTCTAATAAATGTAATGGCGTAAACCCGAACAGCTGCTACGCATTTAGAATGCCAAATCGTTATGCGGCCATTTACAAAAATGCCGGCTTTAATGTATTAAGCATTGCCAATAACCACGTGGGTGATTTTGACGCCAAAGGCCGGAAAAATACGGCCAGAATACTGGATTCTTTGCAAATTCACTATGCCGGACAACTCAACAAGCCTTTCGAAATTTTTGAAAAAGACAGTATCATCTATGCATTCTGCGCCTTCGCTCCAAATGAAAATACGGTATCTATAAATAAAATCGACAGTGCAAAGGCGCTGGTCGCCAAGTTGAAAAGTAAAGCAGATATTGTAATTGTTTCCTTTCACGGCGGTGGGGAAGGTGCACGGTTTGAACATGTACCGCGTACGAATGAAATATTCTATAAGGAAAATCGGGGTAATGTATATGCTTTTGCACATGCTGTAATTGATGCCGGCGCAGACGTTGTTCTCGGTCACGGACCTCATGTAAGCCGTGCAGTAGAATTGTATAAAAATAAATTTATTGCCTATAGTTTGGGCAATTTTTGTACATATGGCATGTTTAGTTTAAAAGGCTGGAACGGATTTGCGCCTTTAATGCAATTAAAACTGAATGCCAAAGGCGATTTTCTTTACGCCGATGTGGTATCTGTTAAACAAGACAAAATAAACAGGTTACAGGTTGATGCTCAGCATAGGGCATTTAACCGTATTGCAGAATTGACTAATCAGGATTTCCCAGATCATCTGCTTAAATTTGAAAACAATAGAATTTCTTTAAAAGATTAATATGAAATCGAGCTTAATACTTCATTATATAATTGGCATTGCTGCAGCAGTTTTAGTCTTTGCTGCAGCTTTTTATATTCAGCAAAATACAGATAACCTGGTTTCTGGCGGTATCATTATCCTGGCCGGATCTGTGGTAGCCTACAGCCAGTTTCTGATCATAAAAAGTAAACGTAAAAAATAGCCATCAGTATTTCTGTTTTTTACCTTGCGTAATATTACCATAGGTTTCTTTTCTATATAAGATTTCCGAATTCACAGAGATACCTATATCACTGTAATCACTTGAACATTTGTGTCTGTTGCATAACCCAATCATCGGGTTTTGAACTGAATTGAACTGGCTATTCGTCTGAGTTTATTCTGAAATTTCCGATTGATGTCCGATGAAGTTCCGATTGAATTCCGGTAAAGTTCCGATGAAAGTTAAAACAAAGTATAGTGTTTTATGCCGGTAACTCCTCCGCTACGTTATGCACTAGAAAATTTTAATATTGTTTTACGAAGGTTCACTATGGGGATGTGAATAGAGGATGCTTGGCAGTTGTTTACTGTGTATCTACAGCGGGAGCCATATAGAAGTGAAGGCTTTTTGAAGCGGCGTGTCGCGATGATGAACGCAATACTTTAAGGTGATTTTCGAATAAGTCGGAAATAGAAAAATTCAATACAATGGAAATTTGAATTAGTCTTTCTACTGGCGCAGCCTTAATATTACGTTCGTTTTTAGAGTAGGTACTTTGTGAAATATTGAGCTTGAGTGCCATATCTCGCTGGCTGTAGCCCAATTTCGATCTTTTATATTGTAGTGTTTTGCAAATCAGATTGTTTTTACGTTCATCCATTTTGAATATGCTAAATGGGATGATTAAAAACTTTTTGTTAAACGGAGATGATGCGAACAAGGTACAAAACTTTTTATTTATAGCATAAGAATATTGAATTTTGCACCCTGATTTAGGATGGCAGAGACATCAACTGCCGAAAAAATAGATTGGCCTGGAGGTTAGTGTCTTCACCAACCTTGTGAAAATGTTCTTGTAGGTTTCAGTTGGTGGAGTCACTAACCGATGGGAAAGGATTTCCTTATCCCTCATCTTTTGTATTCTTCACCAATCCAATACCCGATACAAAAAATATTAAACCGATTATTCCATAAACAAATAAACCACGTGTATTCTGGCTGTGGTTTACAAATCCATAACCTGCGTAAATTAATCCGATTATGCCAAGTATGGTTAAAATTGATCCGAAGGTGCGTTTTATATTCATGTCTTAAAAATCTTTAGATTAAGACAACATATTTTTGGATTTGTTTTTGGGACATATAAAAAGAGGTTGTCCATTTTTAAATGAACAACCTCCTGGTGTATATGACTAAATTATGGTTTACCAAACACCAAGTCTATCTGCAGGAGCGATATACATTTTGGCTGTTGAAGGTACATTGAAAGCTTTATAAAAGGCTTCCATATTGTAAACCGGTCCATTTACACGGAACATTTCCGGACTATGTGGATCTGTTTTCAAACGTACGCGCATCGCTTCTTCTCTATTTTTAATTCTCCAAACCTGTGCAAAACCTAAAAAGAAACGCTGATCTGGTGTAAAACCATCAATTTTATCTTCGCTTTTGCCTTGTTTGGTTAATTTGAATGCATCGTAAGCGATGTTTAGTCCGCCCATATCGGCCAGGTTTTCCCCCAAAGTTAAATTCCCGTTTACGTGTTGGTTATCGAATAAAGAGAATGCCGAGTAAAATTTAGCCACTTTATCGGCTTTAGCCTTAAACTTATCGCCATCGGCTTTTGTCCACCATTCTTTAAGATTTCCCTGTGCATCATACTGACGGCCTTGATCGTCGAAACCATGAGTCATTTCATGACCAATTACTGCTCCAATAGCGCCGTAATTAACAGCATCATCTGCATTGAAGTCGAAAAATGGAAACTGAAGAATTCCGGCAGGAAATACAATTTCATTAAATGGTGGGTTATAATAGGCATTTACCGTTGGGGGTGTCATAAACCATTCGGTTTTGTCTACATCTTTACCCAACTTGCTCATCATTTCTTTGTACGCATGTTTTTCGGCAGATTGTAAATTTGCGAAGTATGTGTTTTTTGCAATCTCTACATCATCATATTTTTTCCATTTATCGGTATAACCAATTTTTTTAATAAAGGCATTTAATTTTTCCTGCGCTTTTTTCTTAGTTTCCGGGCTCATCCAGTCTAATTTTTTGATGCGTTCCTCGTATACCTTCTGTAGGTTATTTACCAGGTTTAACATACGCTCTTTCGCCTCTGGCTTAAAATATTTCTGCGTGTATAATTCGCCCAGTAAATCGCCCAGATTGTTGTCTGTATTGTTCACCATAGATTTCCAACGTTCGGTTTGTGCAGGTTGTCCGTACAAAGTTTTATTGAAAAAATCGAATCTTGCCAATCTGAAGGCTTTGGTTAATGCATTAGCAGAACTGCTCAAAGCATCGAACTTCAGTTTTTGTTTCCAGGCATCTATTGGCTGACTTTTGATCAGTTTAGACAATTCCTGATAGTATTTAGGTTGCCTAACCAATACCGTGTCTGTACTAGCTCCTAGTTTATTCATTACCGATTTCAGATCGATATTAGGTACTTGTTTCTGAAAATCTGCAACAGCAAATTTATTGTAGTTTTTCTGTGGATCACGAAGTTCTACAGGTGTAGAGTGTGATGGGGCGATAGCCGTTTCAAGTTTCAGGATGTTATCGGCATATTTCGCAGCATTTACAGAATCGCCGGCCAGCGTAAAAATCTTTGTAATATACTTAAGGTATTCAGTTCTTATTTTCTTTGCTTTATCATCCTGATCCAGATAATAACTTCTTTCGGGCAGTGTTAATCCGGATTGGGAGAAAGATAAGATATTTTTGGTGCTGTTTTTATCATCTGGTTCTACACCAAAACCAAGTAAGTCGCCTTCGGCATCTTTGTATCCATTAGCGATGAAGCTTATCAGGTCCTGATCATTTTTAATCTGGTCAATTTTAGTCAGCAAAGGTTTAATGGGTTCTGTGCCAAGTTTTTCAATGGTAAGTGAGTCCATTCCGCTGGCATAAAAATCACCAACTTTTTGTTCTGCACTACCTTTAGCTGCATTTCCTTTAGCTGCATCTTCTAAAATTTGTTTCAGGTTTTTCAGGTTGTCATTATAAAGCGTGTAGAAAGAGCCCCAACCGGTTTCAGTTTTCGGGATTTCAGTATTTTTAATCCATTTTCCATTGGCATAAAGGAAAAAGTTATCGCCTGGATTTACAGTAGAATCCATTCCGGCAGTATCTAAAAATACGGTTCTTGTATCGCCTTCGCCAGCTTTGTGGTTTGCATTATTCTGGCATGCAGCGAGTAGAAGGAGCGCTGCTGTCGGTAAAAATAGTTTTCTTTTCATGTTGGTTAATTAGTTAGTAGGTAAAGCTAAGAAAAGCTTAATGGAGTTGCATTAATTTTATCTAACTTCATAAAAAAATCTAATTATGCAATATACAATCTACATTCTCCTTTTTCTCGGGATTATTATTCTTTTGAGTTCATTTGTTACGGTTAAGCAGGGAACAATTGCTGTTGTAACTGTTTTTGGTAAATATCAACGATTGTTGAGACCCGGATTAAATTTTAAAATTCCTTTGATAGAACAGATTTATTCGCGCATTTCTATACAAAACCGATCTGTAGAACTTTCCTTTCAGGCGGTTACTCAAGATCAGGCCAATGTATATTTTAAAGCGATGCTTTTGTATTCGGTTATTAATCAAGAGGAGGAAACCATTAAAAACGTTGCGTTTAAATTTGTTGATTCTAACAATTTAATGCAGGCTTTAATCCGCACAATTGAGGGGTCTATTCGTGCTTATGTGGCTACGCAAAAACAGGCGAATGTTTTGGCACAGCGAAATGAAATAGTGCTGCATGTTAAAGAACAGATTGATCAGGTTTTGGATGGATGGGGTTATCACCTTCAGGATCTTCAATTAAACGACATTACTTTTGATGAAGAAATTATGCGTTCTATGAGTAGGGTTGTTGCTTCAAACAATTTAAAAGCTGCCGCCGAAAATGAAGGACAAGCATTATTGATTACGAAAACAAAAGGAGCAGAGGCTGATGGTAATGCAATAAAAATTGCGGCTACTGCAGAGCGAGAAGCAGCGCAATTGCGCGGACAGGGAATTGCTCTATTTAGAGAGGAAGTGGCAAAAGGTATGACCAATGCAGCGCATGAAATGCAGCAGGCAAACCTGGATACGTCTGTAATTTTATTTACGATGTGGACAGAAGCGATTAAACAGTTTGCAGAATATAGTGAGGGCAATGTAATCTTCCTAGATGGAAGTACAGAAGGTATGAACAAAACCATGAAAGAAATGATGGCCATGCAGATGAACAGACAAAACTCAGGAAAATAATTTTCGTTTATCACAATTTACAAAAAGGCGTAGCTTGCAGAATTTCTGCACTCTGCCTTTTGTGTTTTTGATGGATTGAGTTTTTTGCCACGGAAACACAGAAAGCACGGAGAAAAATTATGGTTTATACCTTGGATGCTAGCATAAGCTTTCTTGTGTTGAAACGTTTTGCTGCTCTTTGACAGGCTCAGAATGATAGTTAATGGTGAAAAATTGGTCAAATAAAAAAGCCTTCGGATTTTGTCCGAAGGCTTGTACTAAGATATTTTGATTGTTTTAGAACTTTGCTACACCTAAGTTCATTACATAATTTCCGGATTGCTGCATAAAGTCTCCCATTACTTTTAAGGATTCATCTTCAATAAAATCAAAATCGTCGTCTTTGGTTACTTTATCACCTTTTTTAATTGCTGGTAAACCACGCAAAGCCCTTAGTTCGTTTTTTCTTGCAAGGGTTTTTGCTTCCTGATCATCACGCTCTCCTTTAAGTTTAGCTTCGTTTAAAGTAACCGATACTTCAGCATCACGTTTCTTTAAAGTGGCAATATCTTCTTTAAGGTATTTGAAATCCAAAGAACTGGCAACGCGTTGTTCGCTATTTTTGATTAAGCCAGCTTTCACAGCGCTTAAATTTGCTACAGCTTTAAAGTTAGAACTTGGAATAACATCCCAAGGTAATGCAGATGGTTCTGTATCTTCACCAATTTTATCCATTGGATATAGTGATGGGAAAACGACATCTGGTAATACGCCTTTATGTTGTGTACTGCTTCCGGCAACGCGATAAAATTTAGCCATTGTTAAGTTAATCTGACCGAGATTGATATCCTGAGCGTTAGTCGCGCTAGGAGAAGTGCCCACAGTTTTATTTTTAGCCACCAAACCAGCAATGCGTTGCAACATACTTGGATTAACCAGTTTATTCAAATCTATAGAAGATTGTACGGTTCCTTTACCGTAAGTCTGGCTACCCATAATAATACCACGGCCATAATCCTGAATAGCACCAGCAAAAATCTCTGAAGCAGAAGCACTTAAGCGATCTACCATTACGCCAAACGGACCATCCCAGGCAACGCCGGCATTTTCATCTTCATCTACCTCAATTTTGCCTCGTAAATCTTTAACTTGTACAACAGGTCCGCGATCAATAAACAAACCTGTTAATGAGATGGCTTCAACCAATGAACCACCGCCATTGCCACGTAAATCCATGATAATTCCGTCTACTTTATCGAAAGTTTTAAGAGAGTCGATTAGTTTTCTAACATCGCGTGTGGTGCTTTTGTAATTTTTGTCACCAGCATTTGCAGCTTTAAAATCTGCATAAAAAGCAGGTAAGGTAATAATACCCATTTTATAGGTTTTACCATTGCTGTTCACTGTCTTAACTTTTTTCTTCGCTGATGTTTCTTCCAGGACAATCTTGTCTCTCATCAATTCGATAATTACGGGTTTTGACGACATTTCCTTACCTGAAGGAATCACTTTCAAACGCACTTTGGTTCCTTTCGGGCCTTTTATCTTCGATACTGTTGCATCTAATCTCCAGCCAACAATGTCTACAAATTCGCCTTCACCTTGTGCAACTGCAATAATTCTATCGCCAGCACTTAGCTGCTTGCCTTTAAAAGCAGGGCCGCCAGCAATAATTTCGGCAATTTTAACGACTTCGTTTTCCAATTGTAAACGTGCGCCAATGCCTTCAAAAGAGCGCGACATGTCTTCATTAAATGCAATGGCATTTGTTGGATTGAAATAATTGGTATGCGGATCTATAGACTCTGTAAAGGCATCCATCAAAATCTGGAATACATCCTGATTATTGGTTTTTGAAGTTTGCGATTGCAGGTTTTGATATCTTTTTGTTAGTGTTTCTACGTTTTTAGACTGAGCAGTTCCTGCGAGATTCAGGTTAATCAGTTCATATTTAACTCTTTTTTTCCAGGTATCATTTAATGCTGTACTTGAAACTGCCCAAGGCATTTTTTCACGGTCATACACATAGGTGTCGTTCTGGTTAAAATCAAACTTGGTTTTGATTTGAGCAAGAGAATAGGTGAAATACTCATTTAAACGCTTTGCGTAAACATTATAAATATAGAAGGGACCACTTAAATCTCCGTTTTTGAAGTCGTCATCTAAGGTATATCTGTATTTTTCGAACTCTTTTATGTCTGATGCAAGAAAATAGTTTTTTCCCTGATCTAGCGATTTTATGTATTTGTCTAAAATTAGAGACGAAATAGAATCATTAATCTGAATTTTTTTGTAGTTGTAGCTCTCAATCAGGTTAACCACCTCTCTGATTACCAGTTGTTGTTGCTCATCTGGTTTAACATTTGTAACTCCATCAACAATAGGCTGCTCTTTCGGCGAAGCATGGCAGGCCAGAACAGCTGCGGTAAAAATTATAACAAATATTCTCTTTAACATCTCTTTAAATGATTTAAAATCCATTTCCAATTCTATATAGCCAATATGATACGATTTTAGCAAAAAAACAAAAAAGAGACAGCATTATTACCGTCTCTAGTCTAAAAACGTATCAAAGCTAGCAAAAGCTTGATTAATTTCTAACTCTTTTTAATGCTAACGCAATGGTAAAGAATTTGTTTTGCCTATTCACTTGTGCTTTTGCGATAGACTTAAAAAATTACAGAAAGATTAAAATAAGAATAACAGATTAACTGCGTGGTTTTTTTGCAGACATTTTTTCTGAAATCAGTTCACGGGCGTCCCGAATCTGGCCTTTGTACTGTGTAGATTTTATGGAACTGGCCAACCATTCTGCTGTTTTCAGATCGCGCAATGCAAGGGTAAAATCCTTTTTTCTGATTTTTACCTGTACGATGCCCAAAATAGATTCTATATAAGGTATATTTTGTTTGAGTTGTTTAGCCAGAATGCCTTGTTGTGTGTAAAACCACATAGATTGTGTATAATGGTTATTGGCCAAATATACGCGTCCAAGTAAATTATAGGTATTCATCATTCCGCTTTTACTGCCGAGTTTGGAATAGTTTTTCAGCGCAACATTGAGTAAAATCTGTTCCGCATCTGTGTACCGTCCAAGCTGATAATGCATATTGCTCATCTTAATAATGGCTTGTCCATAGCGGTTAAAGTTTTTGATGGCATTATATTCGAAAGCTGCTTTGCCAAAAAGGGTTAAGGCTTCGTTATAATCACCTTTGCGTTCCAGACCTTCGGCTTCATCAAAAAAAGTATCGCCATCGGCGAGGTCGAATTTAGAAATGGCTATAGTGATTGCATTACCTCCGGATGATGGTTCCTGAAGATCAGATTTGATGATATTCTGAGCATTAGTTTGAAGGGATGCAATCAGGCAGGTTATTGCCAATACTATTTTTCGCATGCAACAAAAATAATACTTTAAATGATATTTTAGTTAAATACCTGTAAATTAAGATCAAAAGATGCCCACACCATGTAGGGGTGCGAATCGCAGTGGTAAATTTCGCCATTTGCAGATATACCAACAACACCGGCAAAACCATCGAAAGCTTTTAATTCTCTGAATGATTTATCACAGGCATCTTTCAAAGAAAACCCGTCTGTTACGCGTGTAACAATCTTTGAGGCAAGTGCCCCACTAACAATATCTTCACCAACGCCGGTGCAAGAAATACCTGCATGCTGGTTCGCAAAATTGCCGGCAACAGTTGCGGAATCGCTCACGCGACAAGGAATTTCAAACCCCTTTCCACCGGTAGATGTGGCTGCTGCAATATTTCCATAGGCATCAAGTGCTACGCATCCAACGGTTCCTTTGTTATTTTGTTGATTTAGTTTTGCTTCATATTCACTTTGCCGTTGTTCGGTTATTGGATTAAAATAATCAAAACCATGTTTCCGGGCAAAAGCCTGCGCTCCTTCGCCACTTAGCACGCGGTCTTCAAACGGCAGAAGTTCAAGTGCAAGCTGAATGGGGTTCTTAATGTCTTCGATATTAATTACACCACTAAACTTTTCCGTTTTACCATCCATTAAAGACGCACTAAGCCGAATTTTTCCATCACTTTGAATCTGAGAACCAATACCGGCGTTGAAAAGCTGATCGTCTTCAAGAAGTGCAACGGTATACACAACTGTTTCAAGCGCAGTATGTGTTTTCAAATATTCGTACCCGAGAGTTACAATTTTGGATAGCGCATCTTGTTTTGCCTTTTTTGTGGCCTGGTTGGTAGAAGATTCGCTAAAAAAACCGCCGTGGATAATCAGTTTCATACTGTAAATGAATAAAAAATTTAAGATTTGTGACTATGCAATCGGACTTACTTTAGGGTGATGGATTTTCAGGCTGTGGTCACTCAAATCATAAACATCGCCATCGCACATTACATGCACTACCATATTTTTAATAGAAACTGGCTGTCCCATTTCCACGTCTGTTAAATTGGTATCGGCCATTTGGCGTCCATCAACAAGAATAACCATTCCAGAACCAATCGCTTCCATGCGGTGTCCTTCAGAAATAAATAAACCGGTATCTTCACCAAGTCCGATGCCTAAATTTCCAGGATTACTTGCCGCTGCATAAAGCAATCGGCCAATACGCCCGCGCTGTACAAAGTGTGTATCAACAATTACATCGTCAATAAAACCAAGTCCGCCTGTAATTTTCACTTCGCCTTTCAGCAAAGCATCTTTACTGCTTCCCTGGTAAATCATATTTTTAGAACTTGCTGCTGCACCTGCAGATGTTCCGGCAATAACAACGGGTTCTGTTTTATATTTTTCGATTAAGATCTGGTGAATTTTTGTTCCTCCGAAAATAGAAGAAAGGCGCAACTGATCACCGCCGGTAAACATAATTACATCTGCAGCTTGAATGCGTTCGTAGTTTTCATCGGCATTGGCTTCTTCTCTGTTTGAGATATTTAAAACGCCTAAATTATGCACATCAAGCTGTGCAAATGCTTTAATATATTCTTCACCTACACGCTCTGGCATTAGAGATGCAGTAGTTATGATTTCAAATCTCGATTCGGTATCGTGAATTGATTCTGTAGTAATCCGCTTTAAAATACCACGTTCAAAGAAATTCATGTTGTCTGTTAAACCGAATTGTGTTTCGGCAAAACTGCCTGTATTTATTGCGCCACCAATGATGATGAGTTTACCCTTGGGAATCATTCTTGTTTATTTAATGTTGGAAAAAGCCAAATATATTAGCTTGAGATAAAAAACACGACAATTTTACCATTAATATTCATTTTTATGACATACAAAAACCAGAATTGACTGCTTTTTTCTTTCGTTAGATCCTCAAATGCAAACAATTAAGCTATAAAAATGATTAAGCTAAATGCAGTATTAGAATATAAATATATTGCATAATTTACAGTCATCAATTCTATACCAAAATAAGTTTTTTAATGGGCCAAAAATGCTTGTTTAGTTAAGACAATACAGAACATATTTCAACAATGAAGATATCAAAAATACAAGTACTTAGAGGGCCAAATATCTGGTCGATAAGCCGTAAAAAACTTATACAAATGCGCCTAGATCTGGAAGACCTGGAGCAAAAACCCACCAATGTGATTGAAGGATTTAGTGCGCGTATTGAGGCGCTTCTGCCGAGTATGTTTTGTCACCGGTGTTCAAAGGGTGTTGAGGGTGGTTTTTTTATGCGGGTGAAAGAAGGTACATGGATGGGCCATGTTATAGAGCATATTGCGCTTGAAATTCAGACACTTGCTGGTATGGAAACGGGTTTTGGACGTACCAGGCAAACCAAAACTGAAGGCATATATAATGTTGTATTCAGTTACCTAGAAGAAAAAGTGGGTGTTTATGCCGCAGAGGCTGCAGTAAAAATTGCCGAGGCTTTAATAGAAGGCCGGGAGTATGATCTGGAGCACGACATCAGGAAGATGAAAGAAATTCGTGAGCTTGAACGCCTCGGCCCAAGTACCGGTTCTATTGTCGAAGAAGCTGTTAGCCGGAATATCCCCTGGATCAGACTGAACAAAAGTTCGCTGGTTCAATTGGGCTATGGAAAAAACCAGGTTCGTTTCAGAGCAACAATGACAGAACACACCAGCTCTATTGCGGTTGATATTGCCAGTAACAAAGAAGAAACCAAAAGATTACTTACAGAAGCCGCAATACCAGTTGCATCTGGAGTAACCATTTCTAACGTAGAGGATCTTGAAGCTTCTGTTCAGAAAGTTGGTTTTCCCTTGGTATTTAAACCATTAGACGGAAATCATGGTAAGGGCGCTACCATTAATGTTAAAACATTGGAAGAATCGTATTCTGCATTTGAATATGCCAAAAGTTATTCCAGGCGGGTAATTATTGAAAAGTTTATTACCGGTTATGATTTTCGTGTGTTGGTCATCAATAATAAAATGGTTGCAGCAGCACAGCGAAACCCTGCACATGTAAAAGGTAATGGCGTAAACACGATCCAGGAATTGATTGACCTGGAAAATGAAGATCCGCGCCGTGGTTATGGACATGAGAACGTACTTACAGAAATTTCCGTTGACCGCGATACGCTTGATTTATTAGCTAAGTTGGATTATACGCTGGAAAGTGTGCCACAAAACGGTGAAACGGTTTATCTGAAATCTACCGCAAATTTGAGTACCGGCGGAACATCTGTAGATGTTACCGATCTTGTACACCCACAAAACATTTTTATTTGCGAAAGGATTTCACGCGTAATTGGATTAGACATTTGCGGGATAGATATTATGGCCAAAAACCTGACTCAGCCATTAACTGAAAATGGAGGTGTAGTTTTGGAAGTAAATGCAGCACCGGGTTTTAGAATGCATCTTGCACCAAGCGAAGGTTTGCCCAGAAACGTTGCCGCATCGGTAATTGATATGTTGTATCCCCAGGGAAAACTTTCTCAAATTCCAATTATCGCCGTAACCGGAACCAATGGAAAAACAACCACAACACGCCTTATTGCACATATTATCCGTAGTAATGGTAAACGGGTTGGTTTTACCACCAGCGATGGCGTTTATGTACACAATACCATGTTGATGAAAGGCGATACAACTGGACCGGTAAGTGCAGAATTCATCCTTAAAGATCCAACGGTAGAGTTTGCGGTTCTGGAAACTGCGCGTGGCGGAATATTACGCTCCGGTTTGGGTTTTAATGCCTGCGATATCGGTGTGGTAACCAATATTCAGGAAGATCACCTGGGCATTTCTGATATTCATACACTAGAAGATTTAACACGTGTAAAATCTGTTGTAATTGGTGCCGTACGAAGAAAAGGGTGGGCGGTACTTAATGCAGACAATAGCTATTGTGTGAAAATTGCACGAGATGCGAGATGTAACGTTGCATACTTTAGTATGGACGAAAGTAATCCGGTAATAAAGGATCATTGTAAAAAAGGTGGCATCGCGGCAATTTATGAGAACGGTTATATCACAATAAAAACCGGAGATTGGAAACTTAGAGTAGATAAAGCCACACATATTCCGTTAACGTTTGGTGGTTCTGTAAGTTTTATGATCCAGAATGTGCTGGCAGCAACGCTTGCTGCATATTTGTGGGGATATAAACCAGAAGATATTCGTTTATCTCTTGAAACTTTTATTCCTTCTGCTGCGCATACACCAGGCAGAATGAATGTTTTCCGTTTTAAAGATTTTAAAGTATTGGTAGATTTTGCCCATAATCCTGATGGTTTTAACGGCGTGAAAGAATATCTTAAATCTGTAGAAGCAACAGAACATGTAGGCATTATTTCCGGCACGGGCGACAGGCGCGATGAAGATATTGTAGAAACAGCCAGGATTGCAGCAGAGATGTTTGATAAAATCTACATCTGCCAGGAAAAATACCTTCGCGGCCGCGACCAACAAGAACTTACAGATCTTTTGCTTAAAGGAATACATGAAGTTGATCCGGGTAAAGAGATTATCATTAATCACAACAGCGCAGCATGTTTAAAAGATGCGCTGGACCAGGCTCAGAAAGGCTCATACCTTACCATTTTGAGTAATACGATTGACAATACAATACAACGCGTAACCGAACATTTAGATCGCGAATTGGAAGCCCAATAATAAAATTCGCATGTATTTTAAGCAGCTCCTGGAAACAGGAGCTGTTTTTGTTTACGTTAAATAATGTTAATATTCCGCTTTTGTTTAAAAATTTTGATGTGTGATGACGCGTATTGCCTCTGCTTTACGTTTTAGCTTACTGAATGTATTATTCACCGTTTTTTCATCATTCACCAATAGATTTGTGGTTTGCCGATTGAAAATCAACGTTTACCGATACACTGTAATTTTAATTTTTTTAAGTAATCATATTTGAAACAGCAATAACACCAGATATTATGGCTTTAGCTCACATCCACCTAAGTACAAAACAATATTTCAACTTTATGTGCAGAACTGAATTTGAAAGACGTATTTATCACGATTCATACAGAGAATTTCAAAGAAAGTCAAAGGTGTTTAATCACGATGAACGTTTACATACCTTTTCTTCAATGGTAAAGGCAAATCCCGAAGCGGTTTCTCTGCATCAGAAATTGAATTATGCCGTAGTGGGCAGCGTAGAATCGTTAGAGCACGAAATGCCCGTGCTGCGTGCAACCGATGGGAAGGCTATCCGGTTTGACTGGGCTGAATTTCATATTTGCGAATCTGACCTCAAAAATAAAGCGGCACATATAGTTTCCTTAACGTATACAAGTTCTAAACTGGTTCTTCATGAAATGGTTGGAAACTTTTTGATTTTGAGTTATAAATCCGCCGAAGATCTTAATGAAACATTTATGGTTGAGTTGAATGAGGATATTGCGGTGAACTATGAAAAAAGCACAGTATTGGTCTACTAAGTAGTAGAACAAACCCAATAGTTGAACAGTGTTTTTTAGGCATATAGAGAAAAAATTAGGCGTTATGGTCAGTTAAATTTGCTTACAACATGTAATAAACATTCATATCTACCATTAAAATCACTTATTTTGCAAGATGCAACGCTTTAAAACACCAACCTTTATCATACATGTTGCAGGTTGGCTTTTGTTCTTAACTTTTCCACTGTTGTTCATCAATAATGAGCAATCGGGGCAAAGTAGTTTGCTGCTTCTGGCTTCGCCTTATTACTGGCTTTTTTGTTTAACCTATATGCTGATATTCTATTTAAACGCTTTGGTTTTAGTGCCGAAGTTTATGTTTAGAAAGAAATATTTAATCTATGGACTGTTAATTTGGGGCCTTTTTTCTTTTGTTTATTACTCTCAACCCTATGATAATCTGTTGGGCCACAATAAAAATGTGATTGCTGCTTTACGTGGCGTGCAAAATAACCAACCGAATGGCCTCAATCAATCTCTTCAGCCCGGACGAGATTCTATAGTTGGTCCTGCTGCCGGAATGCCTTTTGGCCCGCTGCCGAACCAGGATTTACGCATGCAAGACCCTAATCTTAAAAAACAAAAAGGAATTCTGGATTTACATCAGTCAGAGAATATTGATGTAATCAGTTTATTTATTTTTATGATGATTATTGGTTTGAGTATTTCTACCAGCACGGTACAGCGCTGGCAAACTGCAGAATCTAAAGTGGTAAAAGCAGAAGCCGAAAAAGTGCATGCTGAACTGTCTTTCCTTAAAGCACAAATTAACCCCCATTTTCTATTTAATACGCTCAATAATATTTATACTCAGTCTGTAATCAACAGTGAACATACTTCTGAAAGTATTATGAAACTTTCGAATATTATGCGCTACGTGACTGATGACGTAACCCAAGATTCTGTTCTGCTTAATGATGAGATAGATTGTATCCGCGACTATATCGAGTTGCAGCGCTTGCGTTTAGGTGCCGATGCAGAAATCAACTTCAATGTTCAGGGAAGGCCCGATGGCAAAAGCATTGCTCCGCTTATCTTCATGACCTTTATAGAAAATGCGTTTAAGTATGGAGTTACCAAAAAGGAAAAAACCGTTATTCACATCAATTTAAGTATTAGTCCCAATCAGATATTGTTTTTCTGTCAGAACAAGATATATTCGCACAAATCTACCTTAGAACGCCGGGGGATTGGAATTGCAAATACCAGACAACGTTTGGAGCATGTATATCCCCATAAAAACAAATTGGATATCAGAACAGACGAGGATATGTTTTCCGTTAATCTTTCTGTAAATTGCTAAATTAAAACGATAATATGGCTTTAAGATGTGTAGCTATTGATGACGAACCATTAGCATTAGAATTGATCAAAACTTATGTTTCAAAATTTCCGGGGCTTCAATTGATCCACGTTTTTGAAGATGCACTTTCCGGTGCCGAATATTTGAAGCAAAATCCTGTAGATCTTCTATTCGTTGATGTGAATATGCCAGATATTACCGGAGTTGAACTGGTACGCAGTTTAACCAATAGTCCGATGATTATTTTTACTACGGCCTACCGGAATTATGCTTTTGAAAGTTATGAACTTCAGGCCATAGATTATTTGCTTAAACCGATAGATTTCACCCGTTTTACTGCTGCTGTAGAAAAAGCAATTGATTTTTATAAATATAAAAATGCCACTCAGGAAGCTGTAAATGACGAAAGCATCTTTGTATATTCTGAATATAAAATGATCAAGATTTTGCTTCGCGAAATAGAATATATTGAAAGTATGGGCGATTACCTGAAAATTTATATAAATACCAGCGAAAAACCCGTTCTAACGCTGATGACAATGAAAAAGGTTTTGGAAAAGTTGCCATCAGATCAGTTTGCCAGAGTACACCGTAGTTTTATCGTTGCCCTGAACAAAATAAAATCTATTCATAACCGAAAAGTAAACCTGAGTAATGCAGAATTGCCAATTGGCGATGCCTACAGCAGTTTTATAAATGAGCAAAAAAGTAACATTTAATGTCTCTGGCATTTTAATATTTATGAAGTTAAAAGCAAATATAGCCACCAGTGAAAATGGATTTATTTTCAATCCGACTACTGGCGATTCTTTCAGTAGCAATGCAATTGCCGCAGAAATTTTAAGTTACCTAAAACTGGCCGAAAGTGAAGCATCTATTAAACAAAAAATTTTGGATAAATACGAGGTGGAGGCCTGCCAGCTAGATCGCGACTGGCAGGAATATATGTTGCAGCTTAAAGAAGCCAACTTGTTAGAACGCTAAGCTAAATTACCACTAATCATGCATTTTTTTTCTGATACACGTAAGCCGGGCTTGCTAACTGTTGCTGTTAGCGGGTTGAATGCAAATGATAATCCGGGGCCAGGTTTATCCGTTATTCGGGCTTTACGCGATGGCTTAAAAATGCCTCTGAGAATAATTGGCTTAGCTTATGAAACGCTTGAGCCTGCAGTTTATTTGCATGAACAAATCGATAAGAGCTACCGCATCCCTTATCCAAATGCCGGAACAGATGCTTTAATAGACCGGATAAAATACATTGACGATATTGAACAGATTGATGTTGTAATTCCCAACTTCGATGCAGAATTGTTCAATTTCATAAAAATTGAAAAAGATTTGCATGCATTGGGAATACATAGTTTTTTGCCCACACATCAACAACTGGAACAACGTGACAAGGTCAATTTAAAACGCTTTGGAACAGAATACGGATTTAAAATGCCTGAGGATGAAATTCTATATGCCGAAGGCGACTTATTGCACGCATCTGCAAAACTCGATTTTCCGCTCGTTGTAAAAGGGCGGTTTTATGAAGCGCATATTGTGCAAAATATTTTGGATGGCAAACGGGTGTTTCATAAGATACAGGCCAGTTGGGGCTTGCCCGTAATTGCGCAAAAATTTATAAGAGGAACAGAAATTAATATTGCAGGTATTGGCGATGGAAAAGGCAATGCCTTAAGTGTGGTGCCTATGCGCAAAATGTATATAACAGATAAAGGAAAGGCATGGGCTGGCGTCACTATAGAAGATGAAAACCTGGTGAAACTGGCTAAAGATTTTGCAAAAGCAAGCCAATGGAAGGGCGGCTTTGAACTTGAAGTTATGAAACAAGAGAACGGTGAGCTATTTATCATGGAAATAAACCCACGCTTTCCGGCATGGATTTATTTAACAGTTGCAGCCGGGCAGAACCAACCTTTGGCATTGGTGAAGATGGCACTTGGACAACCAATTGAGCCATTTGATACCTATTTTGCCGGAAAAATGTTTGTGAGATACGCCTGGGATAATGTAATTGATATCCAGGATTTCCAGAAACTATCTGCCTTTGGCGAATTATAAAATTAAATCACCCTATTTTAATAATGCTGTGGAAAGGTGTTAATCCTATGAAACAAAAATACGAAAGACCTACGATACGTAAAATGAATGCCGGACTTATGAATAAGTTCGGTACAAGGAGAGATCTTGATCCATTAAAAGATATAGATGGTACATCTATTGAACAATTAAAGGAAAATTTCGGCTCACCACTATTCGTTATTTCAGAACGTCAGATTAGAAGAAACTATCAATCTGCCGTACGGTCTTTTAAAACCAGATACCCGAAAGTACAATTTGCGTGGAGTTATAAAACAAATTACCTCAATGCGGTTTGTAAAGTTTTTCATCAGGAAGGAAGCTGGGCTGAAGTGGTTTCTGGGTTCGAATACCAAAAGGCGCTGAACAATGGCGTTATCGGCAGCCAGATTATTTTTAACGGACCCGATAAGAAAGAGGAAGATCTTAGGCTTGCAATAACTCACCATTCATTAATCCATATTGATCATTTCGATGAACTCTACCTTTTGATGCGCCTTGCCGATCAATTGAACATCAAAGCGAAGGTAGCCATCAGGGTAAATTTTGATATTGGTGTTTATCCGGCATGGGATCGTTTTGGTTTTAATTATGAAAATGAGCAAGCGTGGTCGGCAATTTCAAAGGTTGTCTCTACCAAAATGATTGAATTGGTGGGTTTACATTGCCACATAGGTACATTCATGTTGTCTACATCAGCCTATGCAATTGCCGCGGCAAAATTATCAGCTTTAGCTATTCGATGTAAAACCGAACTTAATAATCCGATTCATTATTTAGATTTGGGCGGTGGTTTCCCTTCAACAAATACAATTAAAGGTGCGTATTTGCCAGGCGTAGATACTGTTCCATCTATTGATGAATTTGCTGAAATCATTACGACAACTATTTTAGAGGCAGGGTTTGTACAGTCTGAACTTCCCTTACTTATTTTAGAAAGCGGTAGAGCACTTATAGATGATGCGGGCTATTTATTAGGCAGTATATTGGCCAATAAACGGTTGTCTGATGGCAGGCGTGCTACGATAGTAGACTTTGGAGTAAATATTTTATTTACTTCCAACTGGTACAATCATAAAATCAGTGTGGCCCAGGAGGCCAGTCAGTATACTGAAGAAACCGTACTCTGCGGTCCGTTATGTATGAACATTGATGTTGTTCGTGAAAGTGTAAACCTGCCACTTTTAGAGGTTGGTGATTGTATTGTTGTGCACAAAGTTGGTGCATATAATATGAGCCAATGGATGCAATTTATTAACTTGAGACCAGCTGTAGTGATGATCGATTTGGAGGGAAACGTACATCGGATTCGAAAAAGTGAAACGCTTGAGTATATTGAATTGATGGAAGAAGTTCCTGAGCATTTAAAATAGAATAATAACATTTGAAGAGACTCATTACATATTACACCTTAGCCACGCTGAACAGCTATGCAATTTTGTTCTTTTCACAGAATAAAATTTTTGGTGTCTTATTGCTTCTCGTTTCTTTTTTCAATCCTTTAGCAGGACTTGCCGGATTAATAAGTGTTTTAAGTTCTTTAATTTTACTCAGCATTCTCGGGTATGGCCGTGAAGAAATTAAAACCGGACTGTTCAGTTTTAACTCCCTACTGCTAGGCATAGGTTTCGGAACATTTTTCGGTTTAAATGCAGCATTTTGCCTTTGGCTATTCACAGCGGTTTTGTTGTGTGTTGTAATTAGTGTGAACTTGCATGCATTGTTATCCAGATATGCATTACCTACGCTTTCTATTCCTTTCGTAATAACATTCTGGATTACATTAATTGCGGTAAACGGCTACTCTGGTATGGGTTTACTTCAAAAAAACAGTTATGTTATTTTTGAACTTACCACAAAAAAAGCACAATTTATTGACAGTGCAGATGGATTTTTAAGCCTGCACGGCTTAAGCTACCTGAGTTTGTTTTTTAGATCGGTAAGCGCTGTTTTGTTTCAGGATAGTGTTGTGGCAGGTTTGTTTATCAGCATTGGTTTTTTTATTCATTCCAGAATTGGATTTAGTTTACTTGCAATTGGTTTTGCGTGTGCCTGTTTACTTAATCACATTATCGGAATTTATCCTGAAGGCATTAGCTACTACCATCTGGGGGCCAATTTTATGATGGTAAGCTGTGCCATCGGCGGATTTTTTCTCATTCCGTCATGGCGTTCATATTTATGGGCCTTGGTTACAATTCCTTTTACGATTCTCCTCGTTAATGGTATTTCCAGATTCTTGGGAATATACAACCTTCCTGTGTTTTCACTTCCATTTTCTTTAGCCACAATTGGTCTGCTGTATTTTTTTATATTGCGAAAAACAGCCAATAAACTGACTTTAACCGCTTTTCAGAATTACGCACCGGAGGTTAATTTGTACCAGCATCATAACGGGCAGGAACGTTTAAAAGAATTTAACTACATTAATCTCGCATTACCATTTATGGGAACATGGGCGGTTTCTCAAGGCTATGGCGGGACAATTACGCACCGCGGAGAATGGAACCAGGCTTTAGATTTCTTATTGAAAGACCTTGACGGGAAAACCTATTCTGATGAGGGGATAAAACCCGAAAATTACTATTGCTTTGCAAAACCTGTATTAGCAGTAGCAGATGGTTATGTTGAAGAAGTGATTTCACATGTTGATGATAACGCAATAGGGCAGGTAAACCTGAAAGAAAACTGGGGAAATACCATTATCATTAAACACAGCAATGGTTTGTACAGCAAAGTTTCCCATCTAAAGAAAAATTCTGCAAAAGTAAAAACAGGAGATTATGTGCATCAAAGTGATATCATCGGTCTTTGTGGAAATTCCGGGCGATCACCAGAACCGCATATTCATTTTCAACTGCAGGCTACACCGTATGTTGGCTCTAAAACTCTGGCTTATCCTTTCGCTTACTTTGTAAGTGCTGATACAAATCAACTGCAATCTTTTAGTATCCCTAAAGAGAATCAATGCATTCAAATGCCCGAAATTAATCCATATCTAAAAAATGCATTTCATTTTTTGCCGGGTTACATAGCAGAAATTTCAGATGGAGAAGGTAAACGTGAAACCTGGGAAGTACGAACCGATGAATTTAACTCTACTTATTTTTACTGCCTCGAAAATCAAAGCATAGCATACTTTGTAAACAATGGGACAGTTTTTTATTTTACAAGATTTTACGGAAGCAAGCATTCTTTTTTGTACCGGTTTTACCAGTCAGCATATAAAATAATTTTTTCCGGGCATTTTTCAGATGATGTTTATGCTTTAGGTGGAGGAGATTTTAAGCCCGGTTTGTGGTTGCAGGATTTGATTTCTCCCTTTTATATTTTTACGAAAAATACCTACCGCAACCAGATTAAGGAAGTGAATAATGGCGCAACAATTTGTTCAGAAACAAGTATTTCAATCTTTAACCGGCAAAAAATACAGTCTCTCTCTGAAATCAATATTTCAGACTCTGGTATAACAGGCTTCAATATTTTAAGCGATAAAATAAATTTCAAATGGCAATCCGTACTTACCTGATTTTGTGTATGCTGGTTGTTTTTGCGAAAAGCAGCCAGGCGCAATCTGACTTTTTAAAGGCAGATAGTATTTCACTGGCGCTATATCAGGCTGCGGAATGGAAAGAATTGATTGTTTTTGCCGAAAACACGATAGATAGGGGAGAAGATTTTCCATTGCTCCGTTTGCGCCTGGCGTATGCATTTTTTGTTCGCGGGAAATATGGATTGGCACTCAAACACTATATGCACGTTCTTAAAGAAGATCGATTTAACCAAACCGCCCTATACCAGGCTTATTTGTGTAATCTCTATCTTAATCGTTTGGAAGATGCTGCTTCCTTAGCTAGAGATTTGGAAGGAAAAAATATTGAGGGAAAAGAGGTAAGCTCTTTTAAAATGCTTTCTGCAGGTATTGAATCTGGCTTGAAATTTACAAATGTTTTTGAACGTGGAAATTCTACCTACAACCGGGCTTTTCTAAATACGCGTTTGTTTTACAAACTAAATTTGTCTCAGTCATTTGTGTATTACAGACAGCCTGTTCGTAATGACAATATCAGGCAACCTGAATATTATGCTAAGCTAAATTATACCCCGTTCAGAAAAATAAATGTGATTGGCGTTTATCATTATATGAAATCTAATCTGTTTAATCAGGAATTTCAAAACAATACAGGTTTGGTTGGAATTAGATATGCTGGTAATAGTTACGACCTGCAGGCAGATTTTATTCTTTCCCAGATTGGAACTGAAGACACAAAACAATATAATCTTAAAATCGTAAAATATCTTACTAATAACCTAAACTTATACAGCATAAGTAAGTTATCTCTGCTGGCCGTACTTGGTAATGACAATTTCGTTTATCAGCACCTAATAGGTTTCCGGCCATTGCACAGGCTTTGGTTTGAAACAGCTGCAACGATCGGCGATCAATACAATTATGCTGATGCTGATGCTTTATATATTTATAACGGCTTCGATAAAACGAAATTCAAAGCTGCAGCAAACTGTTATTTTTTGTTAAAAGACCATCTAGTATTCGGACTGAATTATACATTTGAAAGAAAATCAGATAATATTTTTAGATTTAACTATTTACAACATTCATTTAACGGAAGTATTACATGGAATTTTTAAAGCGATTTATATGGTTTGCTTTTCTTGGAATGTTAGCGTTTAAGGCTAATGGCCAAGTCAATCCTGCTATGCAAAAAGCTTTTCAGAATAGTTATAATGAAGAGGGGAAAAAAAATTATACAGAAGCTATAAGTTATGTTATGCCCTTCTATTCTGAGAATAATTATGAAACCAACCTACGAATTGGGTGGTTATATTATCTCGCTAAAAATTATACTTCTTCCCAAACCTACTATCTTCGCGCAATCCGAATAAGGCCTGCAGCTGTAGAAGCAAAGTTTGGCTTAATTAAACCCTTATCACTATTAAGCAGTTGGGATAAAGTATTGGCACAGTATAACGATATCCTGAAAATTGATCCACAAAACACTCAGGCGAATTACTGGGCGGGCGTGATAATTTACAATAAAAAGCAATATGCCGCGGCGGTTAAATACTTCGCAAAAGTAGTATCGCTTTATCCATTTGATTACGATGGAAACCATATGCTGGGCTGGTCTTTGTTGTTTTCAGGAAGAAAGGCCGAAGCAAAAACGTGCTTCGAACGCGCGCTATTAATTAAGCCCGGCGATACCTCAAGTATTGATGGTGTAAACCGTTCTGCTAAATAGTTTTTTAGGAAGTTTTTTGGATAGCTTTTTCGAGTTCATATGAGATCATATCCATGCTGAGGTTATTGGCAATTACTTTACCAGTTTGATCTATAATGAAATAATAAGACGCATTAAAATTGCTGAGGTTTTTTGCATTGGGAGATTTAGAACCCAATAAGTCTGAGTATTGTGGCCAGCTCATTTTACTTTTTGCAATACCGCTTTTCCAGGAACGCTCATAATTGTCAAAAGATACACTGATGAATTCTACGTCTTTATTCTTAAAATCTTCATAGAGTTTAACGAAGGCGAGATTATCTCTGGTACTTTTTCCGCTATAGGCAGCCCAGCAAATGACTAAATTTATTTTCTTTAGAATCTTTTTATCGAATTTTTCTCCGTTTAAATTGTGGCCTTCGATATTTGCCATGCTGCTTCCAACAGCCATTTTATTGGCGCGTTCTAATTGAATATTAAATTTTGTGCCCAGTTTTCCTTCTCTCACATTTACATCAAGCGAGTTGAAAATTTTTGAAAAGCGTTGTGGATGATCGGAAGCATCCCCCAGGTCTTCCATTAATAATATACTCAATTCAGATTTTGGATAATTTTTTGCAAATTTTTCAATTGACTCCATTTCCGCATCAACCAAATTTCCCTGCCACTTTTCCATATTTCGTGCCCTGATGCCTACATTATCCGGATTTGCAGAATCCAGTAATTGGGTTGCATGCTCCAGACTATCGGCTATAATTTGTTTATTACGCCCGGTTGCAGTGTAGAAATCAATCAGTTCATTTTGTAGCTCATTTGTTGAGCTTATAATTGGATATATACTTTGTTTTCCGTCAATTTTCATTTCGTAATTGTCTCCATTTAAGAAAAACCAGTATTTTCTCTTTTTCCCATAACTGTCGATATCTATACTTGCGTAGCCTTTTTTAGGAAGATTGATGTGAAAATTTTGTGTGCCGTTATGTAAATTTTCTGCTTTGTAGAGCTCGCCGGTTACTGCATCAAAAACGCTCAGGACCGCATTGTTGTCTACATTGCTGGCTTTGATGTTGAACTGGGCGGGTTTCGGTTTACAGGAAGTTAAGATCAGCGCAAGCAGGCAGATAAATGAGAGGTTACTTTTCATTACGATATATATTTGAAAAGCTAATATAACGAAAAGGTTAGTTGTTTTAGAATTTGAATTTGTTGTAATATTTTACACAGAATAGTTAAAGATGTTTGCTATCTCCTTAAAAATGTGCTGGTTGGGTTGAGGTGTTGAAAACTGTAGCTTTCTTTCGTTTTTTTACGAATATGTCTTAGAATGTTTCTAAATAAATACTTTATCGCCATTTTGTCATAATCGTTTATAAATTAAACTCATAATTAAATACTTTTGCAGAAAAATAGACAAAAATCCTAATCAAATGAGCGGTTTCGGAAATGCTTTTTCTTCGTCAATTGGGAAGAAATTCATCATGGGTATCACAGGATTGTTCCTGATACTTTTTTTAATTGTGCACTGCGGCATCAACGCACTGATCTTCATCAACGATGGAGGACTGACGTTTAATGTTGGCGCGCATTTTATGGCCACCAACTGGATCATCAGAGCTGGTGAGATTGTATTATTTATCGGTTTACTTGCGCACATTTTTCAGGCCTTGAGGTTAACTTTGCAAAACCAAAAAGCCAGACCTGTAAAATATGCTGTAAACGATGGTAAAGCAAACAGTAAATGGTATAGCCGGTCAATGGGCTTGCTGGGCACATTACTGCTGATTTTTCTTGTTGTTCACCTTAAAGATTTTTGGGTAGTTTCTCGTTTCACAGGAATTCCAACGGTTGATGCAAACGGACATGAAGATTTGTATGCAGTAATGAAGGATAAATTTCAGGACCCTGTTAGAGTTGCAGTATATATTCTGGCTATGTTTTCTTTATGCTACCACCTATTGCACGGTTTTGCTTCGGCTTTCCAAACTTTAGGCTGGAACCACTCTAAATATAATGGTTTAATTAAAGGTGCTGGTGTTTGGTATTCGATAATCATTTCGATCCTGTTTGCAGCAATGCCGATTGCGGTTTATTTCGGTCTTATTCAATAATTTTTAGCACAAAAGAGATATGTCAGATATTAATTCAAATATTCCGGAAGGCGAATTAACCAGCAAATGGACTAAATATAAGTCTTCTGTGCCTTTGGTTAATCCATCGAACAAAAGAACAATTGAAGTTATTATTGTAGGTTCAGGTTTAGCGGGTGCTTCTGCAGCTGCAACTTTAGCTGAAATGGGTTACAAAGTAAAATGTTTTTGTTTCCAGGATTCGCCACGCAGAGCACACTCAATTGCGGCTCAGGGTGGTATCAATGCAGCAAAAAATTATCAAAATGATGGTGACAGCGTTTACCGTCTTTTCTATGATACAATTAAAGGTGGTGATTACCGTGCCCGCGAAGCCAATGTGCATCGTTTGGCAGAAGTAAGTGCCAATATTATTGATCAATGTGTGGCGCAAGGTGTTCCTTTAGCGCGTGAATACGGAGGTTTGTTAGACAACCGTTCATTCGGTGGTACTCAGGTTCAACGTACATTCTATGCAGCAGGTCAAACTGGTCAGCAGTTATTACTAGGCGCTTATTCTGCCCTTGAACGCCAGATTGGTATGGGTAAGGTAGAAATGTATACCCGCCATGAAATGCTTGAAGTGGTTAAAATTGATGGAAAAGCGCGTGGGATTATTGCCCGTAACTTGCTAACAGGAGAAATCGAACGTCACTTCGGTCATGCTGTGGTATTGGGAACCGGCGGTTACGGAAACGTATTTTATCTGTCTACCAATGCAATGGGCAGCAATGTAACAGCGGCATGGAAAGCACATAAACAGGGTGCTTATTTTGCAAATCCTTGTTATACCCAAATTCACCCAACTTGTATTCCGGTTTCAGGCGATCATCAGTCGAAATTAACCTTGATGTCTGAATCGTTGCGTAACGATGGAAGAATCTGGGTGCCTAAAAAGAAAGATGATACGCGTAAAGCTTCGGAAATTCCTGAAGATGAAAGAGATTATTATCTAGAGCGTCGTTATCCTGCTTTTGGTAACCTAGTTCCTCGTGATGTGGCTTCTCGCGCAGCAAAAGAACGTTGCGATGCTGGTTATGGTGTAGGTACTTCGAAACTCGCTGTTTACCTCGACTTCAAAGCAAACACAGAACGTTACGGTAAAATTGAAGCTTCTAAAGCGGGTAACCACAATCCGGATAAAGAAACTTGTATGCGTTTGGGAACCGAAGTAATTAAAGCGAAATACGGAAACCTTTTCGATATGTATGCACAGATTACGGGCGAAAACCCTTACGAAACACCAATGCGTATTTATCCTGCAGTTCACTATACAATGGGCGGTTTATGGGTAGATTATAACCTGATGACGTCTGTACCCGGTTTGTATTGTACAGGTGAAGCAAATTTCTCTGATCACGGTGCTAACCGTTTAGGAGCATCTGCATTGATGCAAGGTTTGGCAGATGGTTATTTCGTTCTTCCTTATACAATTGGTGCATATTTATCTAAAGAGATTTCAGTAAAAGCAATTTCAACAGATCACCCGGCATTCGTAGAAGCTGAACAAAGTGCAAGAGCAATTCTGGATACTTTCATTAATATTAAAGGAACCAAATCAGTAGATCATTTCCACAAACGTTTAGGCCACATTATGTGGGAAAAATGTGGAATGGCACGTAACGAAGCTGGATTAAAAGAAGCGATTGAAGAAATCAGAGCTTTGAGAAAAGAGTTCTGGTCTGATGTTCGTGTACCAGGATCTGTTGATGAATTAAATACAGAATTGGAGAAAGCCGGACGTGTGGCCGATTTTATCGAACTTGGAGAGTTGATGTGTATCGATGCTTTAAACCGTAATGAAAGCTGTGGTGGCCACTTCCGGGAAGAATATCAAACGGAAGAAGGAGAGGCACTGCGTGACGATGAAAACTACGCATATGTGGCAGCCTGGGAGTTTAAAGAAGGTGTAAACTTCGAACTTCACAAAGAAGAGTTAAAGTTTGAAAATATTAAAGTAGCACAAAGAAGTTATAAATAGTAGCAGGAAGCAGGTATCAAGTATCAAGTAATTTAAACTTGATATTTGATACTTACTACTTGATACTCAAAATCTCAATATCATGAGTACAGGAAATATGAACTTAACGCTAAAAATTTGGCGTCAAAAAAATAACAAAACCAATGGTACTTTGGTTGATTATAAGGTGTCAGATATTTCGCCTGACATGTCTTTCTTAGAGATGTTCGATGTGCTTAACGAACAGCTGATTAATAAAGGTGAAGAACCAATTGTATTCGATCACGATTGCCGTGAGGGTATTTGTGGTATGTGTTCAATGTTTATCAATGGACGCCCGCACGGACCGAAAGATTTGGTAACAACCTGCCAGTTACACATGCGTTCTTTTAAAGATGGAGATACCATTGTTGTAGAACCTTGGCGTGCAGCTGCTTTTCCGGTAGTTAAAGATTTAACTGTAGACCGTTCTGCATTTGATAGAGTTATTGCTGCAGGAGGATTTATTTCGGTAAATACAGGAAATGCGCAAGATGCAAATAACCTTCCTATCCCGAAAAAACAAGCAGATGCTGCTTTTGAAGCTGCTGCATGTATTGGTTGCGGTGCTTGTGTTGCAACGTGTAAAAATGCTTCGGCCATGTTATTCGTTTCAGCTAAGATTTCTCAGCTTGCATTGTTGCCGCAAGGGCAGCCGGAACGCTATCGTCGTGTACAAAGCATGGTGGCGCAAATGGACGCTGAAGGCTTCGGAAATTGTACAAATACAGGTGCCTGTGAAGCTGAATGTCCAAAAGGCATTTCGCTGGAAAACATCGCTCGTATGAACCGCGATTTCGCATCAGCGAAATTTATTTCTGAAGAAACTGTTTAAAATACTGTGCAACCCGAATGTATTTCGGGCTTCTTAAGCCTCCAGAATCTGGAGGCTTTTTTTATGCTTTGAACTCCAAACGAAAATTTATGAAAGCAATTGAAGTTAGTTGAAATAATATATGTAATCCTACAGGTCAGATGAAAATTCTGTCTTTGTTTAATTTTCTTATGTATGCATATGAAAATTATATATAGTATGGAATTTAATTTCGTATAACTTGTTTCTCTGCATAAAATTCCCTAATTTTAGTACTCCGAGACAGGAGAGAAAGCATAAAACCCCGGCTAGTATAGCAGGGGTTTTGTGTTAGAAAGCGTAGAAAATGTACTGTTAACTGTTTTTCTTGAGATTGAAAGTTACAGCGATATTGTATAAGGTTCGCACGGGTTTTCCGTTAAGAATTCCTGGATTCCACTTAGGCGATGCTTTTAATACTCGAACAGCTTCTTCATCTGTCCCTTTACCTAAACTTCTGAGTACTTTTATATCTGTAAGCTGACCATTTTTTTCAACCAGGAAGCTTAAAAACACCTTTCCATTGGTTTTGCTTTTTCGGGCTTGTTCTGGGTATCTGATATTACTGATCAGATATCGGTTAAAATTGTTCACTCCACCAGGAAAAGTCGGTTGTGTATGTACAGAAACGAAGTCATATACTTTCTGATTTTGTGCGTTTACTTTTTCAAACTGAAAAGTCAACAGCATGCCTATAAAGACAATTATTAATAGCTTTTTCATATTATTTTATATTAAAGATTTGTTATTCGGGCTTGCCGGATGTTTTGGTAGAAATGATAATTACACCATCGGCCGCAATTTCACCATAGATTTTGCTTGCATCGCTTCCTTTAATTATAGAAATTGATTTAACGTTTTCTGCGGCAATTATCTTTTCATTGGGGTTTTTTACTATTTTACCATCAAGCACATAGACAGGTTCTTTTGGCGATGCTTCTGAAGAAATTTTAATAAGTTTACTTAATGCAATATTTCCAATTTTAATAGACGGATTTACCGTAACCTGCGGATAGTTTGCCGGTAGATGTTCAAGCGGCGCATTCGTTAAGGAGTCTGATTCTAACGCATCTTTTGTACGGATTAGAATTACACCGTTTGAAGCCTCAGTTCCAAATTTAGAAATTGCCTGCGCATCTTTTATAATCGAAACGGTTTTAATTTTATTGGGATCAATCATTGTCAATGCTCCCGATTCCTGTTTTACCCCATCTAAATAAATTAAAGGTTGTTTGCCTTCAACAGCTTCACCTGTAATTTTAATCAGAGGTTTATTGTTGTCAGTAGAGATAACTTGTCCGAATGCAGTGCCTGTCATTGTAACACATAGCCCGATTGCAATTAGAATGGAATTTTTCATAAGCGCTTACCTTTCAGAAGTTTTATATTTAAGTGGATTGTTTTTCGTGGTTACGAGGATTACTCCATTTTCGGCCTTGCTGCCATAAAGAGCGGTTGCACTTTTACTTTTCAGAACATTGATGGTCTCAATATCATTTGGATTGAGTGCAGCGAGAATCTCATTTTCCTGGGCAATCCCATCCACAATAATTAATGGACGTAAGTCATCATTGAAAGTGCCTTTAATTTTTATGAAGCCGGGTTTTGTGCTGAGCGCAGAATAATCGATTTTGGTTAAGTCATTTGGCTGCCTAATCGCCGGTTCAGATCGTTTTGGTTCTTCGGTATTTAAAGTGAAATTCACATTGATGTTATATTTCACTCTCACTGCTTTTCCATTTAGTATACCCGGATTCCACTTCGGGCTTTCTTTTAACACCCTGATTGCTTCCTCATCAGTTCCGTTGCCCAAGCCTCTGGTAATTGTAATATCCGTTAAACTCCCATCCGTTTCCACAATAAATGAAAGAAATACTTTTCCTTGTACATTATGGTCTTGTGCCTCTTTTGGATAATGAATGCTGCTTCCCAGGTATTTGTAGAATTGTTTAAGTCCGCCAGGAAATTCTGGCTGTTTTTCAATTGATACAAAATCGAAAACCGTCTTGTCTTCGGGTTTTGCTTGTATATATTTTTGAGTTTCTTTTTCTTCTGGTTTTGGCTCCAGGATGTCTGCATCATAAGAAGATTCAGGCGATGATGATCTAGGCACTAAGGAATCTATTTTTTCTGGAAGTACAATTTCTCTTACAGTTTGCATGCTTTTTTCAAGAGGAATATGCTCGCTAAAGTCAATTAGTTTTTTGTTTTTGCGCACTGTTGCAGAAGAGAGAACAATTAGCAATGCAAAGACAGGAGCAATTAATCCGTATTTCGTGATCGCAACTCGCTTCGAACGTTCTTTCTGCAACATGTAAATACGCTTTTTTATCATAGACTTTTTAAAAAATCCGTTCGCGAGATTTGGATGCGGAAGTTTAAAGGCCCGACTTAACAATAGTAATGCGTAGGCGCGTTTATCGCCTTCAAAATTGGCTGCTTCTTCATCCGCCAGATATTCATGAATATTTTTGATCGCAGATTTGTATAGATAAATAATTGGATTAAACCAGCTAACCAATATCAGTATTTCAATAAGTGCAATATCCACACTATGAAGTTGTTGTATATGAACTTCTTCATGCCTGTCTATTGTGTCTTTGGCTGGGAGATCTTCATCAATATGCTTGATTGAGAAAAAAGAAAAAGCGGTGCCTTTTAAAGGATTTTGAGCCAGTTTTTTTAGAATGATGAGTTTGTACATCAGAAATAATAGAGAGATAATTACACCGGTAAAGTATACCGCTGCAACAATCTCTCCCATGCTGATATCGTTAATTTTTGGCTGTACTGTACTTACTTGTTCAAGAATGAGGTTAATGTTGCCATAAACCTGCTTACCTACCTTATGTTCACTTATCCATTCAAACCGGATAAACGGAATGGAAAACGATAGAATGAGAGTCGCCAATAGATATGTTCGGTTTAACTTAAACCAGGTTTCTTTTGACAATAGAAACCTGTAAAAGCCATAAAAAACCAGCATATACAAATTAGCCTGTAAAAGGTAGTGGGCAAAACTCATCTTGGTTTGTGTTTAATTTTATCAATCATTTTCAGAATTTCATCTACATCACTTACATCTAACTTTTCTTCTTTTACAAAGAAAGAAAACATGCTTTCTACAGAGTTTTCAAAATAATTTCCAAGAAGTTTGTCGGTTGCGTGGCGTTTGTATTCTTCTTTACTAATTAAGGGGAGATATTGGTGGGCTTTGCCAAATGCTTCATGGCCAACAAAACCTTTGGTTTCCAAAATACGGATGATTGTAGAAACGGTATTGTAAGCCGGTTTAGGTAGCGGCAGCTCGTCTATTACATCTTTTACAAATGCTTTCTCCAATTGCCACAAAACCTGCATAATCTGCTCTTCGGCTTTGGTTAAATCTTTAATTTCCATAACAATTAATTCTATAATAAGGACAAGACGAATAATCGCCTGATTTAAAGTTAGAACTAATTAATTAGTTATGCAAACTATTTGGAAGATTTTTTTACAGAATTAAATTGCGATCAGTTTGTGCTTGATGCCGTAAACAACAAGCCCGGTTCTAGATTTAATATTGAGTTTAGCGAATAATGATTCACGGTAGTTGTCTACTGTTCTGGGGCTTACATTCATAAGATCTGCAATCTCTTTATATGTCTTTTCTGAACTGCAGTGCTGCAAAAAAGTGAGTTCTTTTTCTGTGAAATTTGGTTTGGATTCATCTTCCTTTAAGGCAACAAAAAGCCGGCCCGAAACCAATTCATTAACATAAAAGCCTTTTTCGGCGACAGCTTTGATTGCAACCATTAAATCGCTAGGCGTAGATTCTTTTAACATATAACCGCTTGCACCAGATTTTAACATCTGGATAATTGCGCTTTCTTCTTCGAGCATGCTCAAAGCCAGTACATTAATGTGCGGGTAATTTGCTTTAAGCCATTTTGTTGCTGCAAAACCATCCATCTTTGGCATATTAATATCCATAAGAACAACTTTGATATTTGGATGGAGTAGGATTTTACTTTGCAAATCAATTCCGTTTATGGCCTCAAATTCAATGTCTATTTCATCAAATTCATCAAGCAAGTTTGCCAACCCAGATCTGAAAAGTGTATGGTCATCAACAATTGCAATAGAAATATTATTCTGTGGCATAACTTATGGATAAGGAATTTCAATTAATGTGGTGGTACCGGAATTTGCAGAAGAGCTTATTTCAATTTTGCCATTGATCATTTCTACCCTTTTATGGATAGAATTTAAGCCCATGCCAGATTTGCGTGCATTTGCTTCCTCAACATTAAATCCGATGCCATTATCTTTCACCTGAAGAAAAAGTACTTCGTTTTGGAAATAGGTATCGAACTGTATTGATGTAGCCTGAGCATGTTTAATGATATTGTTTATGATTTCTTGCAACAAACGCAGTATGATTAGATCTTTATCTGGAGCAGTAGCCGATAACTCATTTAAGTGGTTGTTAACTGTGATTTCGTAAGTCCCCGCCTTGTTCAGCCAGCTAATTTCCTGATCAATGGCATGACCGAGTCCATTTTCAATCAATTGTTCTCCATGTAAGAGCTTAGCCAGCTCGCGTAATTCTTTAATAGATTTATTCACCAGCGAAAGCGAGTTTTCAATTTTTTTGCTTGCCTTTTCCGTATTTTCAATATTGATGGAATTTAACGTTAGCGTAGTTAAGCTTAGTAATTGGCCAACATTGTCGTGCAATTCTGTCGCAATGGTTTGCATGGTCTGATCCTGTACTTCTACCAGTGTTTTTAAAATCTCTGCGTCGAATCGCTCTTGCATATGTTGTTTCTCAACAATGTGCTGTTTCTTGTCGCGCATGTATGATCTTACATATAAAATCAAAAACAAAGGCATAAGAAGAAAGATAAGCGTTGCTACTGCAACTAAGAAGATAATTTGCGTTGCTTCGCTCTGCATATAAATGAATAGCTCCAGATGGAATATAAAAATAAACTTAATACAACGTACATACTATACCTGAAATGATTGAGGAAGTAGAATGACGAAAAATTCTTTGGAAGATAAGGCTTGAAAAGATTGGTAACAGTACTGCCGAAATAATAAAACAGTGCAGCGGTTACCCACCAAAATTCGGGATGGAATTTAATTTCTACAAATTCCGGATCTTTTAAAAGGCGGTAATAATAGACCAACGCGTAAATGGTAAAAATAACCGACATCACATTTATGGTGTCATTTGGCATTGAACCGAAGCCTTTTGTGAAAAAATTATATAGATAAAATGCATAAATAATCCCCAGGCCTGAATAAATCAGAATCCGGGGATTGGTGTATTTTTTAAGACATTGATACATCCCATAGGAGATATAATTGAGTTCGCAAAACACGAAAAAATTATAAATCCAGAGGTTGAAATGAAACTTAAAGGTTAAGTATGAACCGATGAGCTCTGTAAGGGCTACAATAAATTGAAAACTTAATGCTAAAATCCAAAATAATTTTTTTTCGCGTGCCAGGCAATAAATACCTATGGCAAGGCAGCTCAGTTCAATGTAAGATATCAGATCAACTTTAATCATCGTCTACAATCCGGTACCGTCGCAATCATCAGGACACAACGTCGCTCTGTTTTCGATGGTGTTCAGGTTATCAGTAGAAGTTCCGTTTACTTCACTGGTTTGTACAAGTAATAATGTGTTTTTCCCTTCATAAGATTGAGGAAGTCCTTCAATTGTATCACTCAAATATCTGGCGAAATATATTCTCAGTCCATCAGCTTTATTTTCCTTCAGGCTATCCGCAATTTTTATAATCTGATCGGCAGGAAACCATGCACATTTTGTATAGGCTGGATTAAGACCAACACCGTTTTCTTCGTCGGCATATGCCTGAACCATTTTTTCAGCAATTTCTTTGGATACTGTGGTGTCTTTATTTTCTTTCATTTTGAATAAGGAATAGATTTTTTTGATAAAAATCGACATTAATTCGGGATATGCAAAGTGATTTACGAAAAAGCAATACCGTAAAAATACCCTATTAATTAGGGCGAATTACTGAAAACGAAAAATGAGTACGCATACTAATTTTGAGTATCAAACAAAGAGATGCTGATTGTAGAGGTTTACAGTCAGATAAAAGAAAAAATCAACCTTTAACCAAATTTAAAAATGGTACTAGATATTCCACAGTGTCTTTCCGATTCTATAAGTGACCGGGAAATAGAAATTGTACAACTTCTTTCTCTGGGTTACAATAGCAAGGAAATAGGGGAGACGCTTTTTATAAGTGAACATACCGTGAATACCCACAGGAGAAACATGGTTCGGAAACTGGATTTGCGCAATTCTTACCAGCTCATAGTTTGGGCTTTTAAACAGAAAATACTGGCTTTGTAGCCTGAAAGATATACATATTTAATGCCTCTCTCTCAACCTGAAAAGCCTGCTTTTTGAACCATCTATTCAAAAAAGCAGGCTTTCAATTTTTACGGTCTGGCCGCTTGTGCGGTTGGCAATTCTTTTCTTGGTATTTGTGCTTCGCGTTGCGAAGTATTGTATACAAATGAAGCAACAATTGTTGCCGCCTGTTTCAAATCATCTTCAACCAAACGATCATATGTGTCCATATTGCTGTGGTGCGTTCTGGTATTGTAATCTGCCGGGTCTTGAATGAACTGAAAACCCGGAATACCTATAGCATCAAAAGACTGATGATCTGTACCTCCGGTATTATTTATCGTCACTGTTTTCGCGCCAAGATCATTGAAAGGAGTTAACCAACTTTGAAAAATAGGTGCGGCAGCTTCGTTACCCTGCAAATATACACCACGAATTTTTCCTGTTCCATTGTCTAAATTATAATATGCAGAAACTTTTTTCTGATCTGGTGTTAAGGTCATCGTTTTTGAATCGCCAAAATGTTTTAACACATAATTTTTAGATCCGAATAAACCCTGCTCTTCGGAGCTCCAAAGTGCAATCCTGATGGTTCGTTTTGGTTTGAAATCTATTGCTTTCAAAATACGCATGGCTTCCATCATTACAGCAGAACCTGCGGCATTATCTGTTGCGCCCGTTGCAGCATGCCAGGAGTCAAAATGGCCGCCAATGATTACCACTTCATCTTTCAGTTTTTTATCTGTTCCCGGAATTTCAGCAAGAACATTATAGCCTTGTGGGTCCTGATCGTAGAAAGAGGTTTTAATATCGGCCTCTACCTCTACGTTTTTGCCGGCACGTAACAATCGCAGAATGTGTAAGAAATCTTCTGCTGCAACTTCAAGTTCAGGAGATACGGGTTTCGCATCAAGCGCGTAAGAAGCGCCGTTACTGGTAAAGAAAGTGCCTTGTCCACCACGTGCATAAGTAAGAATAAGGCCTACTTTCTCTTCGAACAACATGCTGCTTATCGCAGCTCTGGTTTCTCTCATTTTCATCATTTGCGCCATTCTATCTCCGGCGGCGCGTGGACGTGCAGCATTTGCGATCGGCTTTGCCTCAGCCATTGCTGTTAATGTGCTATCGCTATGTCTGGAAAAATCTGGTTTTAATCCACTGGTCAATGCCGTTCCTTGATCCAGCACAATAATTTTTCCGGCAAGTTTGCCTTTGTATTTGGCCAAATCGGAAATGCTGTCGGCCTTAATAAGTATGACTTCAGATTTTATTGGTCCATTGGTACCGGGCGTCCATGCTTTGGGTGATGCAATGATGGCATGGTAAAATGGTAGCGTGGTGGCAGCGTAATATTTATCAACCTGCCAGCCTTTTCCAAAATTTCCCCAGGCTTCTAATTGTGCGTTTTTAAGTCCCCAATCGGTAAGTTGCTTTTTAGCCCATTCCTGAGCCCGTTTTAAGCCAGGCGAATTGGATAATCTCGGGCCGGAAACATCAGTAAGGTTGAATGCAATATCCATTACTTTAGAATTTTCCAGACCTTCTTTTCTGATTTTTTGTACAATAGCCAAGTCTGGAGAGTCCTGGGCATACGCAGAAAAGCACAGTACAAATACAGCTGCTGTTAGTGTAAATCTTTTGATCATATTTTAGGAGTTTAGATGATTACCTAAAAATACGCGAATTACAGAACTATATTAATTTCCAATGAGATTTTTACATCATGCATTTTTTTCACGAGGATTCATCCCGACAGGATTATTTGATGCTTTTTCTTGAAACGATAAAATATCCAAGTATGAAAAGTATGGTCGCATAGATCAAACTTGTCCAGATTTCTGATGTAAAAATGGGAAAATCAAATAGATCGCCTTTTTTAACTTTGCTGATTCTGAGTGCAAGTGCAGGTAAGCTGTAAGGAATGAGATATGCATATTTCCATTGCAGAGATGCGGTTATTATACCCATAATTGTACCTACAAATCCAATTCCCATAGGTTTCAAAAAATCGCTCCAAAGTACGCTAAACAGAAACTGAATGGATAATATACCGAGCGATGAAAGAAAAAGTTTTGAATAGGAATTGATTAACAATTTAGACGGATTATATTGATCTAAATTATATTGGGGCACCAAAACCTGCAATATATGTCCGTAAGTAAATGTTAAACCAGCGAACAAAAACAGGCATATTGCAACCAGCAAAACGGCGTATACATATTTTGCTGCGTAAATGGAAAATTTGTGTAATGGCTGGGCGAAAAGGGTTTTCCATGTATCGTTTTTATGTTCGATATTATTTACGGAGAAAGCCATAAAAATTACATAAAATGGAAGAATAAGCATGCCCATAGAATCTAAAGATGCGCTGCAATATCTGGCCCAAAGCAACATTGGTGGGTAATGGTAGGCTAAAATTTTTTCTGAATTGGTAAAAAAACCAAAGGATATTAAGCTACAGACAATTAAAGGCAATAAGATTGCAGCCCAGAATGCCAGGGTTTTTCTCGATTTATAAAATTCAGAAACTAATGAAATGTAGAAAGAGCGCATATTTAGTTTTGTTTCGTAATGTCTAGGAAAAGGTTTTCGAGATCTTTTCGTTGTATAGAAAGGCTGCTTATTGTGAAACCGTTTTGTACCAGTAGGGTATTCAGTTTGCCGCTATCCTCTGCCGAAATATATGGCGTAGTAATTTTTTTCTGGTTACTGGATATCACTTCAATTTGCTGATTTTTTAGAAATTCCATAGCTTCAGCAACTCGATTGGTTTCAATTTCAAGAAGCGGTTTATTTAGCAATTGAAGTTCATCTATGGTTCCTTGAAAAAGCAATTGCCCTTTATTGATAATGCCAATATGTGTAGCCGTTCTTTCTATTTCTGCAAGCAAATGGCTAGATACTAAAATTGTTTTGTTGTGATTGGTCGTCAGTTCAATCATCAGGTTTCTGATTTCTATAATTCCGTTCGGGTCCAATCCGTTTGTAGGTTCATCAAGCAAAAGCAATTCAGGATCTGAGACCAAAGCCAGTGCAATTCCTAAACGTTGTTTCATCCCCAGCGAATATTTAGCTGCTCTTTTATTTGCAGAATCGCTCAAACCAACTAACGCAAGCATTTCTGGAGCTTTCTGTTTATTGATGCCAAGCAAAATGCACCGGTTTATTAAATTTTCGCGCCCGGTTAAGTGACCGTATATTGCGGGTTGCTCTACCAATGCACCAATTTTCTTTAAAGAAGCTATACGGTTTTGGTTTAGTTCCTGTCCAAAAATAAAAACCTGGTCATTTGGAGATTTCAGAAGATTTAACAGGATTTTTATTGTGGTGGTTTTTCCGGCACCATTTGGCCCCAAAAAACCGTAAATACTTCCTTTGGGGACCTGTAAAGATAAATCTTTAATGATGGTTTGGTTTCCGAAATTAAAGTTCAGTCCAACAGTTTCAATAGCAAGGTTTCGCATAGCCTATTTAAAAATTGCAGAAACTTGTTTTGCAATTGATGTAGAAGTTTTTGCTGGTTTTACGACCATTTCTTCATCATTGCTGTTTTGTGTATTTAAAGTTATTGTAAATACCAACATCATAAAAAATGGCAATAATAAAAGTAAAAATGGAGAAGTGTTACTTAGCTTTTTCATAATTGTGTTGCTGAAATTTAAAGTTGATAAACGGTCATCAACCATAAGTGCTGTATTGTTAATTGTGATTGTTGCTGATGAAGTTTTCATAATATTTCGTTTTTGTTGATTCAAAGAAAGGCAAGAAAAACAAGGTGCGAAAATGTATTATACCAAGCGTTCAAGATTCTAGATGAACGGCTCTTTTGTCCGTTCGTCGATAAATTTTGTGCATTGGGCGGTTGGTAGAAAAAAAAAGCCCGTTCGTAGATTGTGTTGGCCAGAAGTTAAAAGTTTGTTTAATTTGGAGCATGAAAAAAAGCAGGGGTCCTTTAGTTTTACACAGTTTATTCTGGTTGTTTATTTTCGCCTTTATTATTTTAGATTTTATTTTCAATAAAGAGGCTCGCCCAAAAAACTATTACCTGATTTCATTCGGTCTTTTCAGTGTGATCAATATTTCGGTTTTCTATATCAATTACCTCATACTTATTCCTGAGTTTATCAAAAGCCGAAAAAAATACTGGTTATATGTAATTACGTTTCTTTTGCTTATTGCTGCTACTGCATTTATTAAAACTGGCGTTGCGGTTTTGAACGTAGATACTATGATGCAGTATGAGTTTGAAGGACAAAAACGCAGTTTTAGTGTATCACAATATTACGTTGCACAGATCTTCGTTTGTGGCTTTTTTATGGTGTGCAGTTTTGTTGTAAAGTTCATTGTAGACTGGTTCAACAGTGAAAGGATACAACGCAACCTGGAAAGTGAACGGCGAGAAATGGAACTACAATTTCTGAAATCACAGTTAAATCCACATTTTTTATTCAACTCCTTAAATAATATTTATTCTCTGGCTTATCAGAAGTCAGATAAAACAGCAGATGCTGTTCTTAAGCTTTCGGAAATTATGCGGTATATGATTTATGAAAGCAATACCCCAACTGTAGCGCTCAATAAAGAAGTTGAATACCTTACCAATTACATTGAGCTTCAAAAAATCCGTTTTAAAGATGGTGCTTACATAGAATTAAGCTTGAATGGCGAAATTGACAATCAAAAAATTGTGCCGTTAATGCTTATTTCTTTCGTCGAGAACGCATTTAAACATGGCGTGGTTACAGATCCGGAAGAACCGGTTCGTATTAATATCATTGCCAACCAAAAAATTCTGCACTTTAGTGTGATTAACAAAAAAAATAAGCAAAATAAAGATGCGCAGGGCGGAGTCGGACTGGTAAACGTAGAGCGCAGACTGCAATTGATTTACCCGGACAGATATAAATTAAATGTCGTAAATTCGGCTACGCATTACACGTGCGAACTAATGATTGACATCTAACCGCGCTTTAAAAAACCTAAACCTAAGAAACTAAAAATGAACCTGAATTGTATTGTTGTTGACGATGAACCATTAGCCCTCGATATTCTGGAGGATTATATTTCTAAAGTTCCTTTTTTAACCCTGGCGAAAAGATGTGAAAACCCGATTGAAGCTTTACAGATTGTACAGGCAGGCGGTATAGATCTGGTTTTTCTTGATATTCAAATGCCCGAACTTACGGGAATTCAGTTTCTAAAAATTGCGGGGAACAAATGCCATTTTATTTTGACTACGGCCTATCCGCAATATGCCTTAGAAAGTTATGACCTGAATGTATCAGATTATTTGCTTAAACCTATTGCATTCGATCGGTTTTATAAAGCGGTAGAGAAAGTAAATAACCAGTTTAAGCCAGCAGAAGTTCAGGCAAGTGTTGCGCAACCTATTGTTACGCCTGCACCTTTCTCAGGTAACCCAAATCCGGTACAAGATTACATTTTCGTAAAAACAGAACATAAAATCCAAAAAATATACCTACACGATATTCTGTACATCGAAGGTTTAAAAGATTATATTTCCATTTTCACAAAAGGTGAGCGTGTTATTACGCTTCAAAGTATGAAAAAAATGGAAGAAGCTTTACCACAAGGACAGTTTATCCGGGTGCATAAATCATACATCGTTGCTGTAGATAAAATCGAAAGTATTGAGCGGAGCCGCATTACCATTCAAAGCAAAATTATTCCGGTTGGCGATACCTATCGGGATGAATTTTTTAGAGTAATTGGCAATAAAAATATCTAAGAGAATAATTAAAGGGCAACGGATGAAGTTATATCTTCATCTTGCCCCAGTAATTTTCTGATTTCAGTTTCGGCTTCTAAGGTAATGTCATTTGCAGTTTTTCCTTCAGGTTCAATTGGAGGTAAAACTGTCCATCTCAAAGCATTTCCCGGAGACAGGGGAAACATACCACGGCGAACAATCTTCCAGGAGTTCTCTATCGCAACCGGAACAATCAACGCATTTGGAACAGCCTTTAAAAGAGTTGAAATTCCGCCAAACTGAAAAGTTTTAACCTGTCCGTCTTTAGATCTTGTTCCTTCGGGAAAAATAACCGTGCTCCAGTTATTTTCTTTCATTCTCCGGCCTAGTTTAATAATTTCTGTAATGGCCTGTTTATTGTCTTTTCTGTTGATATTTGCCCCACCGCCTAAACGCAGGTTAATGGAAATAGATGGAATGCCTTTGGTCAATTCAATTTTCGAAATAAATTTTGCGTGGTGCTTTCTCAAAAACCAGATCAGAGAAGGAATGTCATACATACTTTGATGATTTACCGCGAAGATAATCGGGCGGTCTGAAGGTAAATCAAAACTGTTTTTAAAAGAAATGCTGTTCACTAAAAACAGCTGGCAATAGGTAAGACAAAAATTCAGCGCATCTACAGAAATTTTGTGTGCTTTATAGCCAAAAAACTTATAACAAACCCATTGTATTGGGTGGAAAATACAAAGCGATAATCCGAAAAAGAAATAGAAAACCGGAGTTAAGATATAGCCGAAAATTTTATTCATTGGTTTTTTTGTAACATGCAAAGATAAGGATTACAAATCACCCGATAAAATCATCAGCTTTGCTTTAAAAATAGCGGCTACAGTTATAGAATCTGTAATTTCTCCTTTTACAACCATTTGGTACGCATTCTCAAAAGCAATTTTTTTTACTACAAGTTGCTCGGTTTCTTCGGGCATTGCAGTTCCGTAGCTCAGATTGCGTGCAAGATAAATAATAGCGAGTTCATCACTTACAGAATTGGAAAGGTGCATATGCTGAATTTCTGTCCAGTTTTCCGCCCGCATTCCGGTTTCTTCTAAAAGCTCACGTTTTGCGCTGTCTAAAGGCAGTTCATCAAAAGGTCCGCCTCCTTCCGGAATTTCCCAGCTGTATGCTTTAAGTGGAAAACGATATTGACCAACTAACCAGGTATTCTGGTTTTCATCAAGAGCTAAAATGCCAATTGCATAGTTTTTAAAATGTACTTCGCCGTAAATTCCCTTTCCTCCGGATGGATTAATTACCTGGTGTTCGGTTACATTAATCCAGTTGTTGTTGTAAATCTCTTCGCTTTCTAAAATTTGCCAGGGGTTTTGTTCTTCCATCCCGCAAGGTAGAAAAATAAGAAATTAATTTTGCGCTAAATTTTTGGCTGGAAAAAGAAAAAGGCATCTAAACTGATTTAGATGCCTTAATGTTGGTATTTAGAATGAACCTTCGTCTGGTTGTCTGTCTTGCTGATCGTCTTTCTTTTTCTTGCTAAAATTGAAAGTGTTTTTACCGAAACGGTAAGAAAAAGTCAGGTTACCCATTGTACCTTGCATACGACGAGAGAAATCTACAATTGTTGATGCATCTTCTGTTGTCATGCTCCACCTTCTGGTGTTGAACACATCTCTTACATTAAAGCTTAATGAAGCTTTTTTGTTTGGGAAATCGTATTTCGCACCACCATCAATGCCATACATTGGATTGCGTTTTCCTTGTGCCATCACTTCTGGCGCGCGGTAATCTCCTCTAACCTGTACCGAAACATTTTTAGCTACTGTTAAATTTCCGGTTACGTTTGCATTCCAGCTAAATCCGCTGGTTGTTTCGATATTGTATCGTGCATCGCCTTGGTATTTTGCCTGATAAACGTTTACGTTGGTGGTAAAGTTTAAGGCTTTAATTAAATCAAAACGGCCAATTACTTCCAAACCACTATTAATGGCACTCGTTAAGTTTTGTGGTGTTGTTGTAATTACACCGTTTTCTGGTGTACTTCTAATTCTTTGAATAACGTCATTGGTTTTACGCAAGTACAAACTAGATGTTAAGGTTACTTTTTTCCAGTATTTGCTATATCCTAATTCAAAAGAGTGTACATCTTCCGGCAATAAGTTCGGGTTACCTTGTCTGTAATTTAACGGATCAGATACATCTAAAAAGGGGTTTGTATCCCAAGGGCGCGGACGATTTACACGGCGTGTATAGCTGGCCTGTAATTGTTGTTCGCCTTTAAATTTTTGCGTTAAAAATACACTCGGATACAATCTTTTGTAATGAATATTTCCATTTGATTCTGTTAAAACATTGTTTTGATAGCCCAAAAGGTAAGTGTCTAATCTTGCATCTTCTGCACGTAAACCCAACTGGTACCCAAAGTTTTTAATCTGGTTTTGGTAATTTAAATACAAGGCATGAACCTGGTCTTTATTGTTAAAATCATTGTTTAAACTATTATTCTGAATAACGAGATTGCCCGAATTCAATACAGAATCTGCATATTGATTGTTGTTGCCTAGTTTAATCTGACTGCGGTAACCGGCTTCAATTTTACCCGTTTCGCCAACAGGCAAAGCATAGTCCAGTTGGATGTTGTAATTGGTGTTGTTGCCCGTGTTCCAGATGCGTTGCAAACTCTGATCAATGTCTACAGCACGGCCAAAAGAATTATAAACATTGGTATAGTATTCCTGGTCACTGTTATTTGTTCCATGTGAGTAACCAAAGTTAAACAACAATTCTTCTTTTGGTTTTTTAAACTTCTGTGTTACATCCAGGTTTAAGTCGTAGCTGGAGCCATCTCCAGATGTTGTGTTGTATCTGTTACTATACGTTCTGGCATTTCGGTTAATATCGTTTTGCAAAATATTAATGGTTTCATCGCGGTCATTCGTTCTGGAATTAAAACCACCTGAAAGGCTCAACACCGTTTTCGGACTCACATAATAGTCTAAACCTGCTTTTGCATTGTGGCCTTTGTCTAATGAATTTTGCGTAGTCGTTTGGTTGGCAAATGCTGTTCCATCTGTCTCATCTTTGTACGTAATGTCTTGAAAACCACCGCCAACTCTGTTGCCATAACGATAGCTGTAATTTCCATAAATATTAACTTTGCTATTTTGGAAACTCAGATTGGTATTGGCGTTGTAATTATCGCGGTTACCGGCAGTAACTGCGGCAGAACCATTGAAACCAAGTTTTGTATTCTTTTTCAAAACGATGTTGATGATACCCGATTGACCTTCTGCATCGTACTTTGCCGATGGGTTGGTAATCACCTCTACTGTTTCAATAGAACTTGCAGGGATGGACTGTAGAATTTGTGCAACATTTCCGCCGGCAATTAGCGAAGGCTTTCCATCAATTAAAACCTTAACGCCGGTAGATCCGCGTAAACTTACGTTACCGTCCATATCTGTAGATACCGAGGGTACATTCTGAAGTAAGTCTCCGGCAGATCCGCCCTCGCTTACCAAACTTTGATCTACAGAAAATACTTTTTTATCTATACCCAATTGCATTGGTGCTTTTTGGGCAGTTACAGTAACTTCACTTAGAATATTTCCTTTTGAAGGATTCATTTTTATGTCGCCAAAGTTTAGTGTACCCGTTGTTGCGGTAATCACCACATTATCGCGCACCATTGTCTGGTATCCAACATAGCTAATTTTAAAAGTAAAGGTTCCTGCGGGAACGTTCGTCATAACAAACGCACCGTTCACATCGGTCTGTACAATTTTAACATTGGCTTTGGTTGCTTTATTAATTAATACTGCAGAAGCAAATGGAATGGTTTCTTGTGTGGCAGCATCTTTCAAAACGCCGGTAATTTTCGCTTTTCCTGTAGTTTGTGCAAATACACTCAGTGAAAAGCATAAGAATAATAAGGTAATCTGTATTGTTTTGCGTTGTAATTGTTTCATTAAGAAATCTATTTGTGTGTGTTTTTGTAAAGGGAGACAAAGTAACGGCAAGTTAGTTTAATTAGAGCGCGGTAACTATTTTATTACAGGGGTTTTATAGTAAAATTTTTGTGAGTTTGTAACGTCAGTTTAACGTTATAAATCAGCTTGTTCGCAATTATTACACGTAAGTTCATATTTTGGCAATGGCTAAAATGTTACATTTGCCTGCATGAGCAAGAAGATTTTAATTGTGGATGATTTGCATCCGATCTTTAAAGAACGGGCAATTGCTATGGGCTACCAAGTAGACGATGAACCACACATTACCCGCGCAGAAACTCTGGAAAAAATAAATGAATATACAGGTATTGCGGTTCGGACAAAATTCCGGATCGACGAAGAAATATTTGATGCTGCACCAAATTTGAAATTCGTAGCCCGCGCCGGCGCCGGCTTAGATAATATTGACGATAAAATTGCTTTTGAAAAAGGTATACAACTGATCAATGCACCAGAAGGAAATTGTGATGCCGTAGGTGAACATGCCACAGGGTTGCTACTTTCATTAATGAATAATTTCCGCAGGGCGGATATTGAAATCAGAAATGGAATCTGGAACCGCGAAGGAAACCGTGGTTACGAGTTAAAAGGGAAAAAAGTTGGGATAATTGGCTACGGCTTTATGGGGCAAAGTTTCGCTAAGAAACTGGCTGGTTTTGAAGTAGATGTAATGGCGTATGATAAATATAAAACTGGTTTTTCTGATGCATTTGCACGCGAGGTAAGCATGGAAGAAATTGTTAAACACAGTGATGTATTGAGTTTACATATTCCGCTTACGGCAGAAACACGCCAGATGGTAAATGAAGAATATTACTTTCATTTTAAAAAGCCGATTTTCTTCATTAATACCGCACGAGGAGAAATTGTTGATACGAACGCTGTACTGAATGCTTTGAAATCTGGAAAGATTTTAGGTGCCGGTTTGGATGTATTGCAAACAGAGAAGTTTCCGGCTTTGGGCGAACAAGCCTGGTATAATGAACTACGCGAAAATGAAAACGTAATTTTAACCCCTCATGTGGGTGGCTGGACTTTTGATTCTTACCGTAAAATTTCTGAAGTTCTTGCCGATAAATTGGCCGGAATATAGTTTCTTTTTGGATGATACTTCTGCATTGTCGATTTGTTTAAAGGAGTTTCAAGAACAATTGAGTTAAAATATTTTTCTGCAATCGGTCTGTTTTCTTAACTTGTTATACAAATCTAACTTATTACATCATGCCAAAAGATCATCAATACGCCGCAACAATTACCTGGACAGGAAACAAAGGTTCTGGTACAATGGATTACCGTTCTTACGATCGGGATTATGTTGTATCTGTAGAAGGAAAAGCTGATATTTCAGGATCTTCAGATTCTGCTTTTTTAGGCGATAAAACTAAACACAATCCGGAAGATTTACTTTTAGCATCAATTTCCAGCTGCCACATGTTGTGGTTTCTGCATCTCTGTTCACAGAATGAAATTGTGGTTATAGATTACAAAGATGAAGCGATTGGTGTGATGGAGGAAGCTGCCGATGGAAGTGGCCGCTTTCGCGAAGTAACCTTACATCCGCAAGTGTTAATTGCAGATAAAACACAATTTGAACTGGCAGAATCGCTACATCGTGAGGCGAATAAAAAATGTTTTATTGCCAATTCCCTCAATTTTCCTGTAAAACATATAGCCAGTTTTAATGCAGAAAACGCCTGATTTCCAATCGGAAAGGACATTAAAAAGTTCATGAACGTTTATCGGCGAAAGCAACATAAATCTAATTTACAGCTGGCAACACAATTTGGTTGCCAGCTGTAAATATGTTATCTACTTATCCAACTATTGTCTTCTGGTGTGGCATCCATAAAAATTCCATTATCCAATGTTATTTTCTGAATGCTTTTTCCTTTTGTTACATTTAAGTTTAATGTAATTCTTTTTGCACCAGATTTCCACACTGCAGGTGTAAAATGTTGTACAGAACTACTTCCATCTTCATATTCTATTTTTACATCGAAAGGAATGGCAAAACCGCCCGTATTATAAATAGATATAGGGGATTTTCCCGGAATTTTTTTAATGCCTTCCAGTTTTAAATCCAGGTAGTTGTTGGTGAAAAACCAATTCTGGAAAAACCAGTTTAAGTTTTGGCCAGATCCTGTATTCATCGAGTTAAAATAATCCCATGGAATTGGGTGTTTTCCATTCCAGGTATTCATATAATGATGTAATGCTTTTTTAAACAATTCATCGCCCAGCATATCTTTTAAAGCCAGGTAAGATAAGGAAGCTTTTCCGTATGAGTTATTGCCGTAACCAGAACCAGATACCTGATCTGACATGGAAATAACCGGCTGATCTTCTTCTGCAGATTTATCGTTAATGTAACGGTCTACCCTGAATTTTTTATAAAAATCATCTGCAGCCTGTTTTCCGTGCTCGGCAATGCCAATTAAATATTCGAATGTTGTAGCCCAACCTTCGTCCATGTATGCGTAACGCGTTTCATTAATGCCCATATAAAACGGGAAATAGGTATGCGCTACTTCATGATCCTGAACCAATTGTGCAAAAACCGGATCGTCAAAGTTAGAATCATTCACCATCATTGGATATTCCATATCGGCGAAACCCTGAAAGGCAATTGTTTTGGCATAAGGATATGGAATGCCAGGCCAGTTGTTGGAAAACCAAGATAAGGCGTTGATGTTGTATTTAACAGAGTTGATAAAATCCGGGCCGGTTTTGCCGTTGTAAGCCGCCTGTGCACTTGCACGTCTTCCGGTTTTAAAATCAACAATTACGCTTCCGCCATCCCAAAGGTAATGGTTGCTCAATGCGAAAGTTACATCAGTAATGTGATTTGCAGTAAATTTCCAGGTATTCCAGTCTTTCTGTACCGTTACTTTGCCATCTTTCAATTCCTGTTCTGTAGCTATATGGAAAATACCGTCGCTATTGTACGATTTTTTTAAACGTGCAGAAATTTCTGGTTGTAATACTTCATCCGGATTCAGAAAATCGCCCGTGGCATACACTACGTAATTTTTGGGCGCTTTAATTGAAAATACATAATCGTTGAAATCATTATAAAATTCACCTCTGTCTGTATGTGGAATCCTATCCCAACCATTATAATCATCATAAACTGAAATACGCGGATAGCTATAGGCTACAAAAAAGGAATTTGGATCAATCTGTCCTTCCCGTCCGCTTTGTTTTGAAAGCGGATAGCTCCAGTCTATTTTTACGGTAACTTTCGATTTAGGACTAAGCGGTTTATTCAGTTTTACATTGCCTACGGTTGCCCAGTCTTTCGCATCAACTTTGTAATTTTCTCCATCAACAGAAAACGACGAAATTTTAAGTCCGGTAGAAAGAAAATCTTCACTTACCGCACCACTTCTGGGCGAAGTGGGTTTGTGGATGTTGTTTACAAAGCGGATGGCAAGTGTTTTCAGCGTATCCATGCTGTTGTTGCTGTATAAGATTTCTTCCGTTCCGCTAACAATTTTGGTTTCCGCATTTACTTGTATTTCCATCGTATAACGGCCATGGTTTTGCCAATAGTTTGTGCCAGGTTTGCCGTCTACAGAACGAGTACCTTTCAAATATGCCGCTTTAATATTTCTGGGCATATACAGTTCCTGAGCGGAAGCAGCCTGAGAACCAAAAAAAGCGATTAGAGGTATGATTAGTAATTTTTTCATTGTTCAAAAATATTTTGGATAAAAGTAAAAATAAAGCGTGGAAATTCGGATTAGAACGGCTGCAACAACAAAATTGATACGCGAGCTTAAACACTGTAATATGTTAATGGGAGATCAAAATTTATTCAATTATTTGCTTTTGTAATTTCCGCATTTTATCTTCGTTATAATTGAAGCAAGACTATGTAGCAAACCAACTATATAGTCTTGTTTGTTTTTTATAGGATTAAAGAAAGAAAACGAGCTATGGCAGAGATTACCTATTATACTAAAGAAGGTTTAGATAAACTGAAGGAGGAATTACATTTTTTAAAAACCGAAGGACGTTCATCTATTGCGAAAGCAATTGCTGAAGCCCGTGATAAAGGCGATTTATCTGAGAATGCAGAGTATGATGCCGCTAAAGAAGCGCAGGGTTTGCACGAAGCAAAAATTGCGAAAATTGAAGATACACTTGCACATTCACGCCTGCTTGATGAATCTAAGTTAGACGTTACGAAAGTTTTAGCTTTATCTATCGTAAAGATCAAAAATGTAAAAAATAATGCAACTATGACTTACCAGTTGGTTGCAGAAAGCGAAGCAGATTTAAAAACAGGAAAAATTTCTGTAAAATCTCCAATTGCGCAGGGTTTGCTTGGAAAATCCGTTGGCGAATTTGCTGAGATTGAAGTTCCGGCAGGAAAAATGCAGTTCGAAGTTCTGGAAATTTCGAGATAAGGTATGAGGCGGAGGATTAAGACTTAATGTCTTCACTCCGCTATTAAACCATCAACCTTTATACCTTTAACCTTCTACCTTTTATGACTATATTTTCGAAAATTGTTGCCGGAGAAATTAATGCACACGTAGTTGCAGAAACGACAGAATATCTTGCTTTTTTAGACATTCAGCCACTTGCGCCCGGACACGTTCTGGTTATTCCTAAAATTGAAGTGGATTATATTTTTGATATGGAAGAAGATCTTTATGTAGGTCTTTGGATGTTTGCAAAAATTGTTGCCAATGGTTTAAAAGAAGCATTTCCGTGCAAAAAAGTTGGTGTTTCAGTAATCGGACTTGAGGTTGCTCATGCACATATTCATCTTATACCGATGAATAATGTAAGTGATATGAATTTTAGCAAAGAGAAACTTAATCCAACAGAAGAAGAATTGGCCGATGCTGCCGAAAAAATTAAAATGGCATTGCTGGCGCAGTAAAATGTGGCATTGATCGTTTTTATTGATAAAAGGGCAAATGATTTACTCATTTGCCCTTTTCTTATTTTTTAACATATTTACTTTGCTCCGGCAGCGGAACAAAATCCGTTTCGCCAGGTACGCGTTCAAAAGTCTGTTCTTGCCAATTTTTTTTAGCGTCTTCAATTAGTTGTTTGTCAGACGAAACAAAATTCCAGTAAATGAAACGTTCTTCCGGAAATGCTTCTCCACCAAAAATATAAACGGTAGTATTTTCGTGCATTGTAAATGAACAAAGCTTTGCATCATTTGCAATTAAAATATGTTTTGGTTCATAAATATGTCCATCACTTTCAATCGCGCCTTCTAAAATATAAAGTGCACTTTCGCCAAACAATTCATCACCAATATTAACTGTTTGCTTTGTAGATGATTTTAGTTCGAGGAAATAAAGCGGACTATAAACCGGAACCGGAGATTCTTGCCCAAAAGCCTTTCCGGCGATAAGCTTCACTTCAATATCGCCCATTTTCCATGCGGGGATGTCCTGTTCACCGGCATGGAAAAAATTAGGTTCCATTTGTTCCAGTTCTTTGGGTAAAGCCACCCAGATCTGTAAACCATGCAGCATTTTATCCGATTGGCGAAGATATTCCGGCGTGCGCTCTGAATGTACAATGCCCTTGCCTGATGTCATCCAATTTACCTGTCCTGGTTTAATTATAATATCAGATCCGAGACTGTCCTTATGTGTAATTTCTCCTTCAAATAAAAATGTTAAGGTAGAGAGTCCAATATGCGGATGCGGTGGAACATCCAGATTCTCATGATCGCTCAAAGCAGCCGGCCCCATGTGATCGATAAAAGCAAACGGACCAACCGTACGTTTTTCTCTGAATGGCAAAAGCCTGCCAACCATAAAGTTGCCGATATTGGCCGGTCGTTCATCAATGATTAGTGAAATGTTGGACATGTTTTTAAATAGTTTGTAATGGTCTAAGTTAGGCAAAAGACCGCGAATTTTTAGAAACGGAAAATCTGATTACAACAAAGGCGCCCTAAAATTTTAAAGCGCCTTTATTGTATGTGAAAATTGTTAAACCAAATCCATCAGGGCTTCTTTTGTAAAGCCTTTTAGCTCTGAAGTCTGGTTGTTTTGAATTTTTTGAACCCAGTTTGGATCAGCCAATAACGGGCGACCAACAGCTACAAGATCAAAATCTCCGCGATCCATTCTTCTGGTTAATTCATCCAAAGAACTTGGCTCTGAACTTTGTCCGGCAAATGCTCCGAAGAAGTCACCGTTCAGGCCAACAGAACCTACAGTGATGGTTGTTTTTCCTGTGATTTTTTTTGCCCATCCGGCAAAGTTTAAATCAGAACCTTCAAATTCTGGTTCCCAGAAACGGCGTTGTGAACAATGGAGAATATCTATCCCGGCATCTACCAATGGTGTTAACCACTGCTCCATTTCCTGCTCATTTTTCGCAAGTTTGAAATCATAGGCTGCAGGTTTAAATTGCGATAAACGGATAATCAGCGCGAAATCCTCCCCAACGCGTTTACGTACTTCTTTAATGACCTCAACGGCAAATCGTGTACGTTCTGCAAGTGTCTTCCCACCGAAAATATCTGTACGGTTGTTGGTCGCATCCCAAAAAAACTGATCAATTAAGTACTGGTGTGCCCCGTGAATTTCTGCGGTATCAAAACCCAATGCTTTAGCATCAGCAGCAGCTTGCCCGAAAGCGGCAATGGTATCTGCAATAGCTGCATCTGTCATTGGTACGCCGTTTTCGAAACCAGGTTTATTAGAACTTGATGCTCCTTCGAAAGGCGTACTTGGTAACCAACCAGAAGCGTGATTTTCCATAATTCCCTGGTGCCAGATTTGCGGGCCCATTTGGCCGCCAGATTGGTGAACACCATCAATTACGTTTTTCCAGCCAGCTAAGGCTTCAGTGCCATAAAAATGCGGAATGTTTGGATCTGCAGAAGAAGATGGCCTGTTAATTACGGTTCCTTCCGATAGGATTAAGCCAACATCGCCAGCTGCTCTCTTGCTGTAGTATGCTGCGACAGCATCTGTTGGTACGCCACCAGGAGAGAAAGATCTCGTCATTGGCGCCATAACAATTCTGTTTTTAATATTTAGTGATTTTAGGCTAAAAGGCCTGAATAAAACTTCTGTGCTCATTTTATGTAAATTATAATTCTGTATTTATGATTGTATTCAATTTTTCAAACCCTTCATCATTTCTTTTATAATATGTCCATTGCCCCATTCGCGTGGCTGTAATTAATTCTGCACGTTGAAGGATGGAAAGATATTCAGAAATAGTGCTTTGCGTTAGTCCACTTTTCATTTGTATTTGACCCACACAAACCCCAAGGTTTTCAAAGTCGGGATTTGCCTGTTCAGGGAAATTCTCCGCAGGAGATTTCAGCCAATTCAAGATTTGTAAACGCGTCTTGTTTGATAAGGCTTTAAATATTTCTACTTGATCCATGCACAAATGTATATCGGTTTTTCCCGATATACCAATATTCCGATTTAAGATTACATAAAAGTGATGTAGCAATTTTGAGATGACTTTAGATTTCCGTTTGCGCCTTTTTTACAACCGAAATTGTATATTCGTTTAAATCATTACTAACCAAAATAAGCCGCTCTCTTTTCTGTTGCTTGCAGAAAATTCAGTTGCAATCAATTTATCAGCCATATGGACTTATGTTTTATTTTCTCTGCGAAATGGATTGTTCCGCTAATGAGTATCTATAGTTTTTTTGTTCCGGAAAGCCGGGATAATGTTCCGGTAATAAATGCCAGAATTATTTCAGCTGAGTACCAGTTTGACAAGAAACCAAGCTGGCAAGAGGAATTTGACAATACCGGTGCACCACTCAATAAAAATTGGAATTATGACATTGGGGGTAGTGGTTGGGGAAATAATGAGTTGCAGTATTACACCAATAGTTTATCAAATGCAAGTGTCGCAAATGGTTTATTAACCATTACAGCGCAGAATGAAAATAAAGAAGGAAAAACCTATACTTCAGCAAGACTTGTAACCCGCGGAAAACTGGATGTTTTATACGGACGTTTTGAAATTAGAGCGAAATTGCCATCCGGCCGCGGTACCTGGCCAGCAATTTGGATGTTACCTACCGATCGGGTTTATGGTGATTGGCCGAAATCAGGCGAGATTGATATCATGGAACATGTAGGTTACGACCAGAATGTGGTGCATTTTTCTACGCATTCCGAAGCATATTATTTTAAAATCAATACACAAAAAACAGCAACCAAGAAAATTGAAACTGCCAGCGACGCTTTTCACCTATACCGGGTAGATTGGACACCTAATTTCATACGGGGATTTTATGATAACGAACAGGTTTTTGAGTTCATTAATGAAAAGAAAACTTATAAAGAATGGCCTTTTGATCAGAAATTTCACCTTTTACTAAATGTTGCCGTTGGCGGTGATTGGGGTGGCGCGAAAGGTGTAGACGAAAATATCTGGCCACAGAAAATGCAGGTAGATTATGTGAGATATTATAAAATGATCGGTAACTAGGTTCTGATGACCAGCGATGCTGAAGTTTCATCATGGCTCGTTAGAGGTTAAAAAAGAACGGGGATAAATCATACCGACCTATCCCCGTCATCTAAATTAACGCTCTCACATATATAAACAATCAAAAGACTGTTTTATTGTATAGGCCTTAATCTTTTTTATTTTTTGCTGCCGCTTTTTTTGCTGCAGGTTTTGGTTTTTCGATTTTTTCAGCTTCTGAATCAGCTTTTGCCTTTTTCACCGTTGTCTTTTTTACAGGTTTTTCTGTATTCTCAACCTCGGCTTTTTCAGCGACTTTAATCTCTTTAGTTGTTTTTACAGATTTTTTTGGAGAAGCTTTCTTTGCAGGTTCCTGTTCGTTCACCTCTGCTGTATCTGCAATCTTAGTTTCAGCTTTTGCACTTTCTACTGAAATTGCAGGTACATTTTGCAAATAAATTTTCAATACTTGTTTCAAATAATCTGCAGGTTTAGGCATACTGATTACCGTTCCGACTTCTTTGTCCTGTGATTGCTTAATGTAAGCACTTTTAATCTTACCCCATTCTTTGGAATATAGTTTGATAAACATCTCTACAAAGTCATCGTTTGTATATTTTTGAGGCAATCTGCCCAAAACAGCTTGTATTTTTTCCTCTTTCTTGTGTAGTATCGCCATCGTTTTTATTTTCAGCAAAGATAGTTGTTTTTCTCTTTAAAGATTTTCTGTTTTTTTGCAGCAATATACACGCATCTGGCAAGTACGCTATGCTATGTATTGAACTGGTCAGGCATACAATGCGCGGAGAATTTGCACTGTTCTGAGCTCAGCCTATTTCCAATTGTGCTGCATTTTTTTATAAGACTTCTTGCTTACCGTTTTTTTCTTTTTCTTACGTGATATGCCCTTCTTTTTGCGGGCATTAATGTTATTTACCAATGAATTTTTTACTCCTAGTTTGTTCTTGGTTGCTTTTTTCTTTTTCCTTGGCGTTCTGGTTTTTTTGGTCATGGGTCGAATAGTTTTATAGAGAACACTACATATTCTATAAAAGTTTAACTGTTGTTGCCAACAAAAAAAAGCATCCTGTAGTTGTACAGAATGCTTTAAAATAAAACACAGAAAGACTATTGCGATGCAGCAGTTAAGATTGAATTTGTGGTGAATGTGGTGTAAAGTGTACCTCTCGTATAGGTGTCACCGGTATAAAGATTATGGAAATTTGTTCCTCCGGTAACGCTTCCTCCAGTGTAAACAGAATATGTTGTATTTGCGGCAAGTTCTGGCATACTAAAAAGCATTTGTAACTGAGTATATGTTCTTGGCATTCTATAGGTAAATAATGCATTACCGGCTGCTGTTTCTACATGGAATAACTGATCAGAGCCGGATGCCCCTGTTAATAATACAGCACGTTGTGTACTTGTTGCTGCAGTTGGGCTGCTTGAAGTACCGCCAACGCTCATAATTGTTCCACCGGTTATATTAAATGTGTTGCCATTGCTATTTAGTCCACCCTTAGCCGTATTGTATCCTACCGAAACAATCTGGCCTCCGCTGATTGATAAAGTTCCACCGGAATAAATTCCATTTCCGGCTGTACTGTAGCAATAAATACTGCCATTGCTGATGGTTGCGGAAGCAGTACCGCTTACTGCGTCATCATAGGTTATGGATTCTATAGTACTATTTCCGGAAACGTTCAAGGAAGTGCTTGCCACCAGGCCTTTCGCGCCAATACCAGAAGTTCTGAGATATAGAGTTCCACCGGTTACATTCAGGTTGCCTGCGCTTACAACAGCGTTAGCGGTTGTGCTTAAACTACCCGATGTAAATGTGCCTCCTGCTGTAGTTGCAGTTAGCGTACCGCCGTTAAATGTTGTGGTTCCGGTTACCTCTAAACTTTTCGCACCGCTTCCAGTGTTATTAATTGTTAAGGCGCCCGCGTCTTGCTGATAGTTGCCTCCAACAATGATTCCTGATGATGAGGTAATTGCTGTGGATGTACTATTCGCCAAAGCAGTTCCAGTTGTACTGATCGTCATATTGGCATTAGTAATCGTCAGGTTTTTGGAAATAGTCATTGCCGGCGCGGCTATTCCCACAGTCGTCAAACGGACAAGATCTGTATTATTGATGACGGCTGCACCAGAACTTTTCATTGCAATTGCTGCATCAGCACTTGTTGATACAGTTATGATTCCTCCATTTAGATAAATGCCCGGATCTATATTCACATCGCTACCTGCGTAAGAAGTAAATAATCCATCATTAACACTACTTACGGTTAATGTTCCTCCTGTATTTTTAATGAAACCCGATTCTACACCAATCCCGCTGCTTTCTGAAGTAACTGCTAGCGAGCCTGCCTGCATTTCAAAATAGCTTGCAGCATGAACACCGCTTGTTACAGCTCCGGTTATGGAAATTATTCCGCCATTGATGGCAATCCCGCCTCTACTTGAAAAAGCGTAAGCATAATTTCCTTTTGAAATCAATCGTCCGTTTCCATTAATGACAATATTACCATTGCTATATAAAGCTCCGTTTTCGGTGCTAACAGAATTTGTGGCGTTGTCAATTAAGCGGTTGTTTGTGTTGGAAACTAAAGTTAATGAACTTGCTTGGCTAGACTTTAAATTTAATGCTGGGCCATTTTGGCTAATGATATCTGCTCCGTTAAGTACAATACCGAATGGGGTAGAACTGTTAATTTTTACTGATCCATTGCTGGCATTACCTGTTATTACGTAGTTTATTGATGTTGTGCTTGTAGAGGTTACTGTTACTACACCTTCAGAAGTAGTAACAGTAACACCATTCGCGGTGTACGGATTGGTAACGGTTGGTACATTACTGGCGTAGGAAATCGTTACGGCATTGGCAACGGTAGTATCCTGTGCGTTGGTAACCAGCACCGAATAGGTTTCAGTAGTCGTTGTGGTGGTCGTGCTTTCGTCGTCTTTTTTGCAGGAGGAAAGTGTGATTACAATAGCAATAAAAAATGCAAAGGGAGTAAATTTCAGATATCTCATTAGTTTTTTGATAAATCGAATGAAGGTATCAGTGCAAGTTGTTAAGAAATGTTAAGGGTCTATGAACGCCGGGATTGAATCGATAAAAGCCGGAAAATGAATGATTATAAAAAAAGCCATCCGTTAGGATGGCTTAAGAAAAATATTTATTGCTGTTTATTTCAGTGTATCATGAATTGCTTTCTCTACTAAAGTATCCATGATTTGATATCCGGCGAGGGTAGGGTGTACGCCATCTTTGGCCAGCGCTAAAGGTAAACCTTTTTCAGCATCTGCCATTTTCGAAAAATAATCTACATACGCAATGTTATTTTGCTTCGCATAGTCCTTAATCAACGCATTCAATGCTGAGACTTTATCAACAGGATTAATTTCCGGTCTCCATCTAAATTCATTGGCCGGTAATACCGAACATAAAATCACTTTAATTTTCGCTTCTTTGGCTAATATGGCCATCGATTTTATATTGCCAAAGATGTCTTCAGTTTTTATGGGGCCGTTATTTTCTGCAATGTCATTAATGCCTGCAAGAATAACTACAGCTTTTGGTTTCAGGTTAATTACGTCCTGGCGGAACCTGACCAGCATCTGAGTGGTGGTTTGGCCGCTAATCCCCCGATCCAGATATGGTTTTCCCGCCCAAAATGTGCTGTCTACCTTTATCCAGAAATCTGTAATGGAGTCGCCCATATATATTACACTTTTTGCAGATGCTTTGAAAGGTCCAACTTCTTCATTGGCAGCTTCATATCTTTTAACATTTGCCCAATCTTTTTCTTTGGTTTTTTGCGCATGTGCAGAGAAATAGCTGCATACTAATAGTACTACTGCATATCTTATTTTCATGGAATTTCAATTAAGGATGTATAGTCAAATGTAACCACTAAAATGGTTTGGTTGAACGTAAAAAATTTAATACCTGTCTGGACTTTTTGAATCAGCTCGTATTCAAAAGCCTTAGTCATTGATACTGTTACTAAAAACTCTTTTATCAGATTACATTCACAATCGTTTGCTGATTTGATATTTACATAAAAAGAGCTGGTCTAAAGAATTATTTTCCAATTTATTTGGAAAATTGACAGGTTGTTTGTTTCTTTGTTTATAATTAGTCTAAATAAGCATAGCCATTTTAGCTAACACACTTTTTACTCATCTCAATATAATATTTGGTTAGTTTATGTTGATTCAAGCCCTGTTTACCCGCATTTCATCGGATGCGGGTAACTCAGGCACAAACTCAAAAATCTATTTTCAGCACAAAAAGCAAAACAATGCGTGCGGTAATATGCCATTATTTTCATCATTTGTATTCTCCTAATTTTGCCGGCTGCCAAATATTCATAATTAATTCATCTTTCTGCAGTTTATTTGTCCTGTAGAAGATAAAAGGTATTGAAGATTTGATTGGGCAGAAAGTGCAGCTTGGCAATATTAGCCAGTAAAAGGAGGGAATTCTCAATCAAGTTCAACTAAAAAATAGTAGAAAATACCAGTATCTGCACGGGTATTGATTTTTAAATAAAATGAGGTTCATAATTGTGTTTTTCTTGTCGCTTTGTTTCCTTTCTATAAAAGGAAATGTTTTGGCTAACGGATTAAGCCATAAGAACATTCACTACGCAACCATCCAGCGTGCAGAAAGCGAAGAACGTTTACGTTTTAGAAAACAGACACACATCAATCATGATCTTTCTGTATTAAAAAATAACAGTTTTGATGATAAGAAAGAAGATGTGCTCCGTATTGAAGAAGAAGACAATACTGAAGAATCGAATTTCATCAAAAAACATATTCTGGCTGTTCAATATTGTATAGCACTAGCTTATGCATCTATTTATCTCGGTTTTAACCGCAATAGTAGAAAGCAGCTACCGGTTTATGCAGATGTGAATTTTAATACCACTAACAAATATATTCTACAGCGTGTGCTGAGAATATGAGAAAATCGCGTTCAGCAGAATTTCATTAAATCAGAACAGGCGCATTTTATTATTCGCTGGCATTCTGGAGCTGTGATTCATCCAGTTACTTCCTCTCTATGAGGGTTCTTTTAAATTTTAAATCGCTTAAAACCAATTGATATCATGAAGAAAATTGTAATGCTCATGGGCGTGTGTGCCGTATTGTGCCATGCAAGTTGTACCTCTAAAAAAGAAGAGAAAGAGGAAGAAGTTACCTACAGTGTAACCTCGCCACTCGCTATAGATACTTCTTATACTAAGGAATATGTTTCACAGATTAAATCTGTACGCAACATAGAAATCCGTGCGCAGGAAAAAGGTTACCTGCAAAATATTTACGTTGATGAAGGCCAGCGTGTACATGCCGGTCAGGTTTTGTTTCGTATTATGCCGAAAGTACTGCAGGCAGAATTGCAAAAAGCACAAGCAGAAACTACTGCGGCAGAAATTGAACTGCAAAATACCAAGCTTTTATCAGATAAAAATGTAGTCTCTAAAAATGAACTTGCAATGGCTAAAGCAAAACTGGCTTCGGCAAATGCAGAAACTTCGCTGGCTAAATTACACCTGTCTTTTACAGAAATCCGTGCACCATTTGATGGTACGATAGATCGTATTCCATTAAAATTAGGAAGTTTAGTAGATGAAGGTGCACTGTTGACCAGCCTTTCAGACAATGCACAAATTTTCGCGTATTTCAATGTTTCAGAACCTGAATATCTGAACTATCAGGCTGCGGCAAAAGTAAAAGGACAACAAGAAGTGAGCTTACTTTTAGCCAATAACGAACTGCTTAAATCTAAAGGTAAAGTAGAAACTGTAGAAAGTGAGTTTGATAACGAAACCGGAAATATCGCTTTTAGAGCGAGATTTAACAATTCCGATAACTTGCTCAGAAATGGCGAGACGGGTAAAATTCAGATGTTGGTTCCATTGAAAGGTGCTATTGTAATTCCACAAAAAGCAACTTACGACATTCAGGATAAAACCTATGTTTTTGTGGTAGACAAAAATAATGTGGTGCATTCCAAAGCCATTACCGTTACCGGAGATTTGCCTGATTTGTATATCGTTAGCGAAGGACTTACCGTAAACGATAAGATATTATTAGAAGGTGTGCAGAAAGTGAAAGATGATGATAAAGTGAAATACACCTTTCAAAAACCACAAACAGTGCTTAATCAGTTGAGATTGAAAGCTGAATAGTTAATTCTTAAGAGCAAATCCTATGTTTAGTAAATTCATACAAAGGCCCGTCCTTTCTATAGTAATATCTCTTATTATAGTGTTCTTGGGGGTGTTGGCCATATCCTATTTACCAGTAACACAGTTTCCGTCTATCTCTCCGCCAAAGGTGAATATCACGGCTGAATATCCTGGTGCAAACAACGAATTATTAATTAAATCGGTAGTAATTCCTCTGGAACGTGCTTTAAACGGTGTACCCGGAATGAAATATATTACTTCTGATGCGGGTAATGATGGTGAAGCAAGTGTTCAGGTAATTTTTAACCTCGGAACAGATCCTAACCAGGCATCCTTAAACGTTCAGAACCGTGTAGCTGCGGTGACCAATAAACTTCCGCCACTTGTTGTGCGTGAAGGTGTTAAAATCAGTCGCGAGGAGTCCAATATGTTGATGTACATTAACTTGTATACCAAGGACCCTAAAATGAATGAAAACTTCCTGTACAATTTCGCCGATATCAATTTATTGTCTGAATTGAAACGTGTTGACGGAGTTGGTTTTGCAGATATTTTAGGTAACCGGGAATATGCAATGCGCATCTGGTTAAAGCCAGACCGTATGCAGGCTTATAAAATTTCTGCTGATGAAGTGATGAAAGCACTGGATGAGCAAAGTCTGGAAGCTTCTCCGGGTAAAACGGGAGAAAGCTCTGGTAAACGTTCACAGGCTTTTGAATATGTTCTGAAATATCCGGGGCGTTACAGCACCAAAGATGGTTATGAAAATATCGTATTGCGTGCAAGTGCCGATGGCGAAATTCTTCATCTTAAAGATGTTGCAGATGTTGAATTTGGAAGTTCGATGTACGATTTGTATTCGCACCTGAACGGGAGATCATCTGCGGCAATTGTTCTTAAACAATCTTACGGAAGTAACGCGAGCCAGGTTATTAAAGACGTTAAAGCAAAAATGGCTGAGATTAAAGCGAGTTCTTTCCCGAAAGGAATGGATTATGAAATCAGTTATGACGTTTCAAAATTCCTTGATGCTTCTATAGAAAAGGTTATCCATACACTGGTAGAAGCCTTTATTTTGGTGGGTTTAGTTGTATTTCTTTTCCTTGGCGATTGGCGTTCAACACTTATTCCGGCTATCGCTGTACCGGTTTCGTTGATTGGTACCTTTATGTTTATGCAGTTTTTCGGCATCTCACTTAACCTAATTACACTTTTTGCACTGGTAATGGCGATTGGTGTGGTGGTAGACGATGCGATTGTGGTTATTGAAGCGGTACATGCGAAACTCGAAGAAAACCACAAAATGTCTGTGCTCCGGGCAACGCAGGAAGCCATGAAAGAAATTAGCGGCGCAATTATCGCAATCACTTTCCTAATGGCTTCTGTATTTATTCCGGTGGCGTTTATGTCTGGTCCGGTTGGGGTATTTTACAGACAGTTTTCTATAACTATGGCTACGGCAATTATCCTTTCGGGTATTGTTGCTTTAACTTTAACTCCCGCTTTGTGTGCCATTATGTTGAAAAACCAACACGGGAAGGCTAAAAAGAAATCGGCAGTAGATAAAATGCTCGATGGATTTAACAATGCTTTTGCACGTTTGTCTGGCCGGTATGAAAATATACTGACTAAAGTTGTGAGTCGCCGCGCCTTAACATTTGGAGTTTTGGCTGCATTTTGCGGCGGAATCTGGTTGTTGAATGGAAGTGTTCCTTCTGGTTTTATCCCGAATGAAGATCAGGGAATGGTTTATGCCATTATTCAAACACCACCGGGATCAACTTTAGAACGTACCGATCAGATTTCAGAACAATTGCAAAAAATGTCTGAAGATATTGAAGGCGTAAAATCGGTTTCTTCACTTGCCGGATATGAAATTCTGACTGAAGGTACAGGTGCAAACTCCGGAACATGTTTAATTAACCTGAAAGATTGGAGCGAACGTAAAAACTCTGCTCAGGATGTAATTGATGAGTTGGAGAAAAAAGCGAAAACCATCCCTGGCGCAACAATAGAATTTTTCCAGCCGCCAGCTGTTCCGGGTTATGGTGCTGCAGGTGGTTTTGAGTTGAGACTATTGGATAAAGCAGGTAGCGGCGATTATAAAAAGATGGAAACCGTAAGCCGCGATTTTGTTCGCGAGCTTAACAAACGCCCTGAATTATCGTCTGTTTTTACTTTCTATAGTGCAAGTTTTCCGCAGTACATGCTGCATATTGACAATGACATCGCGCAGCAAAAAGGCGTAACCATTGATAATGCAATGAATACTTTATCCACATTTGTGGGAAGTAATTACGAAACCAACTTCATTAAATACGACAGGCAATATAAAGTAATGGTTCAGGCTTTGCCGCAATATCGCGCCTTGCCAGAAGATATTCTAAAACTGTCTGTTAAGAACGATAGAGATGAAATGGTACCATTTTCGGCCTTCATGCACATGGAACGCGTATATGGATTGTCAGAAATTACCCGCCACAATATGTATAATGCCGCAGAAATTAGCGGACAGTCGGCGCCGGGATACAGTTCTGGAGAGGCCATTAAAGCCATAACAGAAGTTGCAAATAAAACCTTACCAAGAGGCTTTGGTATAGATTGGGCTGGTATTTCGAAAGATCAGGTATCTACCGGAAATGGTGCATTGTACATCTTCCTGATTTGTTTAACCTTCGTTTATCTGGTACTGGCCGCGCAATATGAGAGTTTCATTTTGCCTCTTTCGGTAATCATTTCTTTGCCTGCAGGTATTTTTGGTGCATTTCTGTTCCTCAAAGTTCTCGGCCTGGAAAATAACATTTATGCACAGGTTGCTATGGTTATGTTAATTGGTTTGCTGGGTAAAAATGCAGTTTTGATTGTAGAGTTTGCACAGCAAAGACACAGTCAGGGTTTAACCGTTATTAAGGCTGCAATGGAAGGTGCCAAAGTTCGTTTCCGTCCAATTCTTATGACTTCGTTTGCCTTCATTGCCGGTTTAATTCCATTAATGATTGCAACTGGTCCGGGTAAGATTGGCAACAGAACTATTGGCTCTGCTGCTGCGGGCGGTATGCTTTTCGGAACCATATTCGGTGTAGTTGTAATCCCAGGATTGTACTACATTTTCGGAACCATAGCTGCTAAACATAAGCTGATTAAAATTGAAGAAGAACATCCGTTAACTGAAGAAATTGAAGATAATGTTTAAAAATATCGGATATAAAGCCTCCGCCTTAGCACTTATGGCGGTGGCATTTGCGGCCTGTAAAATTCCAGAAATTACACAGCCAACGCAAAATAACGCCATCCCTGGCATGTTTAGTAATACCGCAGATACAACCAATACAGCAAATTTGCAGTGGAAAAGTTTCTTTACAGACAGCCATTTGCAAAACCTCATTGATACTGCATTGAAAAACAACCAGGAGTTGATGAGTACTTTGCAGGAAATTGAAATTGCGCGGAATGATATTCGCTTAAAAAAAGGAGATTTACTGCCAACAGTTGGCGCGCGACTTGGTGCTGGAATAGAAAAAGTTGGTCGCTACACCAGTCAGGGTGCAGGTGATGCTTCTACAGATATTGAGCCTGGAAAAGAAGTACCTGATGCGTTAACAGATTTTACCGGTCAAATTTACGCCAACTGGGAAGTGGATATCTGGAAGAAACTCCGCAATGCAAAAAAAGCGGCAATAACCAGGTATTTATCAACAGTAGAAGGTAAAAACTTTGTACTTACCAATTTGGTATCAGAAGTGGCCAATTCTTATTATGAATTGCTTGCGTTGGATAGTCAGTTAGAAATTGTACAGCAAAATATCGAACTGCAAAAAAACGCGCTTGAAATTATTAAAATTCAAAAAGAAGCAACACGTGTTAATGAACTTGCGGTTCAAAAATTCCGTGCAGAGGTTTTAAATTCCCAAAGTCTGGAGTTTGATATCCGCCAGAAAATTACTGAAGCAGAAAATAAAATCAATTTATTGCTTGGACGTTATCCGCAAGAAATCCCAAGAGAAAAAGGAAATTTCTTTGCGCTGACACCAGCTGTTGTCCGTACAGGTATTCCGTCGCAACTTTTGGCAAACCGTCCGGATATTAAAAAAGCAGAATTGGAACTGGAAGCATCAAAATTAGATGTAAAAGTAGCCAGGGCAGAGTTTTATCCATCGTTAGATATTACCGCAGCTTTTGGTTTGCAGGCCTTTAAGCCTACTTATCTCGTGAAATTGCCAGAATCTATGCTGTATTCTTTAGCCGGAGATTTAGCTGGCCCCTTGGTAAACAGAAATGCAATTAAGGCTGAATTTCTAAGTGCAAATGCCCGCCAGATCCAGGCCATGTTCGACTATCAGCGGATTATTTTAAATGCGTATATGGAAGTATCCAATCAGCTGTCGAGCATTGGAAATCTGGATAAAAGTTACGACCTGAAATCAAAACAGGTAGATGCATTAAGTAAATCTACAGAGATTGCAGGTGACTTGTTTAAATCTGCGCGTGCAGATTATCTGGAAGTATTGATGACACAAAGAGATGCATTGGAATCAAAATTAGATTTAGTAGAAACGAAAAAAGCACAGCTGAATGCAGCAATAAATGTGTACCGCGATTTAGGCGGAGGTTGGAAATAAGCTATCCCTATTAGTGAAACGCTGGCCGAAATTCGGTCGGCGTTTTTTTATTGCCCTGTTAAAATCTTTTTAATGAGAACGATTTGCCCGAGGTGATAATGACAATGCTCAATTACTCCAGCTAAATTTCGGTAGTAGCTCCCATATTTTGCTGCGGTGAAATCTTGAAAAAGTAAGGCCTCATCCAGCTGTTCAATTTTGATGCTCAGCTGTTCTGCTTCTTCAAATACACGTCCGATTAAGGTAGACCAATCTCTTTCTGAATGAATTTCCGGAGTATCAAAACTAAGCTCATCACTGGCAATCAAATCTCCACCCTGCAAAACCCGCAATACGGGTTGTACATAGTAATTGGTATGAAAAGTTAAATCTGCAATAGTATTCAGATGAGCAACAGGGGTAATGGCTTGTTGCCAGCGTACATCTGCAAGAACATCTTTAAAATTTACCGAAGTCCAGTTTCCGCCAAAATACACGTCATTAAAGTGCTTTGCAAGATGTTTGCTTAATAACATACTTAGATTTTTAGGTTTTATTACTACAGAATTTTAGGTTAAAATACGGAATGGTTTATATGATAACAAACCGGTGGGTTACTCAATCGGCTAATTTTGGAAGGTGAGGTTAAGCGTACTTTGGTCAGAGTAATGATGGGAATCTGTGGTAGGAACGGCAGATAGATTACGCTGGCGCGACTTATCGCACAGCATAAAAACAAGCTGCATATCGCAGGTCGCGAATGCAGCTTGCTTAAGTTATTATACTTTTTTTGGAGGCAAATCGAAAGCTACAGCTTCATGTTCGAAATGACCATTGTGCGCGCCATCACAAAATGGTTTGTTTTTAGATAACCCGCAACGGCAAATTGAAAGCACAGTACGGCCTTGCAATCCATATTCGTTGCCACTTCTATCCACAATTTCAAAATCGCCCTCAATCTTTACAGATCCGTTATTGTTAATGGTAAGTTTTGTTTTAGACATGCTATGTTTTGTTTGATTCAAAAGTACTGCAATAGCAGACAGCCTCCACCATTTAATATTAATTTAGAAATGGTCTGTGTCCATTGAACAGAGGTTAAGTCTAAACCAATACTTATAACTAACATTGTCTTAGCTGCATAATATCATTTGAACTGATAAATAAGGTTAATGAAAAAGTTTCTGCCCATTCTGGGGAAACGGTTCCAGTCGGAAAATGTGGTATAATATTTATCGAGAATATTTTCAATGCCAGCTTTGAGGGTGAATGCATTATTGTTAATCCGAAAATCTTTACCTATCGCAGCTCCATAAATCGCATAACCCGCCAGAGGCAGTTCACCAAATGAAGTGCTGTAATTAGATTTTTTTGTAGCCGCTTCCATATTCGCTTCGGCAGTAAAATCCTTTCTCTGGTATTTAAGTGCGGCTCTAAATTCCAAAGGCCGTATTTGCGGAAGCATTTCTCCATTGTTTGTACGGCCAAATCCATATGCTATACGACCTTCCAGACCTAATTGTCGCACAATTTGAAATGACGCGGAAGCACTTAGGTTTAAGAGGCTTGCATAAGGAAGTTGCTCGTATATCTTAATGCCATTTGCGCCGATTGTCATTGGAGATAGACTAAAGTCTGGCATCCCGATAATATAATCCGATACATGGAAAAAGTTGGCGCTGAATTTAAGACTCAGCTTATCCCCATTGTAAGTAGACGTTGCACTAAGTTCTGCAGATTTTTCATTATTGAGTAAAGGATTCCCAATATAATCGAAACGATCCGCACTATTAAAGAGGTAAAAGCCATAACCTTCGGAAACAGACGGTGCGCGCGTACTAAAGCCTCCAGATAGATTGTGTAACCAGCGATCATGATGGATGTTTATGCCAACAGATACATTAGGAAGCCAGGTTGTTTTTGCCGGATTAAGCGATGGATAGAAGATTTGTAAACTACTCAAACCCATGGCATCACCAATGTTATTACGTTGGTAAGCTAAACCAGCAGACAACAATAGTTGCTGATGATCGCCTAATGAAATTTTATCTGACAAAAATAAATTACTAAATGTGGTGCCAATGTTTGGCCAGGTGAGCATAAACATATCAGGCTCTGCCGGATTGTTAGAATGCATAGTCATCTCTGCATAAGACTGGTTGTAATGTGCAGATAAGTTGGCCATCCATTGATGATTGCCCAGTTGACCTTCCAATTTTGAATACAACCCAGAAGTACGGCTCCAGCCTGGCATATCCATTCGGATTGGCACATCTGGCCTTTTACTATCATCCATAATATGGTTTACATAGTTGTAGTAAATTTTGCTTTCCCATTTCTGGAAAAATGCGTTGCCAGGTTGCCAAATGTATGAAAGCGATGATATTAAAGCTTCTGCTTTTGCTACATCCATTGGTAAAGCCGGATAACCAACATCTACAGCACGATCCAGGATAACAGATGCTTCCAAATGCTGGTCGGCAGTCAACTTTATGCCAGTAGTTGCGGAAAGATTATATTTTGTGAACTGAGAATAAAGAATTTCACTTCCGCCACCAGCTTTATAATTATCCGCATCGCGGTAGGTAAAATCCAGGTCTGTAAATACCTTTTTTCCGGCGTAATGGAGCGCTGCACCGCCTATATGTTGGTTATTTGCAGATTCAAACCCTGCAAAGGCAGCAGCATTAAACCCGGTATTGTTAAAATTACTCTTACTACGTTCAAGGTCTATACTGCCGGCTATTGCTGCACCATTTGCATTTCCTGCCTGGCCGCTGTTAATTTTTGCACGGGCAAGATTGCTGATTTCTACATATGACGTAACCGGATCCATCTTATCTGTACAAGCACTATATATACGCATACCGTCTATGGTTATAACGCTTCGTTCAGCGTTCATTCCATTGAGTAAAGGTTCCCAGGCATAGGCTCCACGCCGAACCATATTCAAATGCTCTGCCTGCTCCAGATAGTTATCCAGAGTAGACAGTGCTTTTGTTTTGCTGTTTTTGGCTTCGCCAATGATCACTACATCTTCCAACTGTTTGTTTGTTGGTCCTGTTTTCAATAGCACGGTATCTTTACGGATTTCCTGTGCAAAAACAGTCGATGTAGTGAGTAAAAGCAAAAACCCTAAACGTGCTGCAACATTTATATTTTCTGGCATGTGTTAAAATTCCACTTCAAAGTATATATTGCTGCTTTCATTGGTTTCGGTAATGGGCTGTCCCTGTATGGTACTGCCTGAAGTATTCATTACTTGTAGACTTATTTTCCAATAACCCGTCATTGTTAAACTGAGTTTTCCCCTGTAAAATGAGTCTCCGGAAGATTGCACAAGGTTTACATTATTTGGCGAGCTGTGGTTGCCCATACTTGGCATTCTCGGGTCAATGGCTATTGTATAACCGCTAACACTGCTGTAGCTCATCATATCGTCCATTTTAAAAAGAAGCGCAGACATGTCATTTACGGCCACTGCAGGCATTGCCGGATCTACAAGTGCAAGCAGATAACTTACGCCATCTGTTCCCGTAAAACTTTCAAGATTACGGCTTGCAGAAGCCGCAACATTCAGTGTATCTGTAACGGAGTAATTTACATTATTAACGGAATAATTTATGGTTAATTCCCAGTATTCCATACTGTTTCCGGCCATTGAAAAAACAATATAACCTCCATATAATGCATCGGTATTTGCGATTTTGGTTACCAGAGAATAAGGCGCAGAGTGTTGCATAGTCGTCATATGCATGATTGGCTGCCAGTTGAAACTGACATTATTTACTGCATTCCCGCTAAGATCTTTAAGGCGCAGGTAAACTTTATTATAGCCAACCTTTAATGTTGGAGAGGTGGAGAAAAGTTCGATAGAATAATTTCCAGAACTAATGGTTTTGATCAGTGATAGATTCTCTGTACCATCAGCAGACGCAGGCGATGCCGTTTCTTTGCTGCACGATGCAGCGAGTATGCTCAAAACAAGCACACTTAAAAATTTTAAAATTTTCATTTTTTTTATTTGCAATAAGATGAACACTAGCCGGTGGTTCCGGACATTGTTTGTTTTTTAAGCCAGGGCAAACTTTGGAGGTTTGCGTTTAGCTGGTGCAAATAGAAATGAATAGTTATTGATGTAGGCAATGAAAACCGGTTGATAAACAATCTGGCTTTTTACCGTTGAAACATGAAGTGTTGATGGTGAGGTATACAGCTGAAAAATCTGCCCTTCAATAAAACCGAGCAAATCTTTAGCTTTTTTTTCCTCTGCATCTGCGCGCATTTTAGCCACTTTGCATTGGCCGTTACACTTTAGTTGAGGCTTGTCTTTGTTTACGCAAAAAAGAGTAATAAAGGTATCTTTATCCAATGTGTACAAACTCATTAATGCACCATTTTTTATACTGGAGAATAGTATAAAAGCTAAAAGAAGATATGCAATTAATTTTCGGTTTTCCACGCAGATCAATTTGTACAATTGGCCGCAAACCTACGGTTTTTTAGAAAAAGACGAGGTAAAAACTTCTGTTATTATGCAATCGGCATGAGTTTTACGCATTGAAATAATGCATTTTAACGGTTTAAACGCAATTCTTTTTAAACTTTAGTAATGGCTTCTTGCTGAATTGTGCACTGAGAATTAAAACGTACAAAGGTCGAATGCAGGTTTCTTAAACCAATTGTAAGATCCATTCTGTTGGTGCTTTACCAAACTTTTTCTTAAAAGCATGCGAGAAATGTGAGAGACTTTCAAAGCCGAGATCTAAATAAATTGAAGAAGGTTTTCTGTGTTTATTTTCCATGAGGTGGCGGGCTTCATCAAGCCTTCTTTCTTGCAGCCAATGTCTTGGTGCCATACCAAATGACTTTTGAAAATCGCGTTTAAATGCGGCCAGGCTTCGGCCGGTAAATTGTGCAAACTTTTCTACAGGAACATTGAAGTGGAAATTCTGCCGCATAAACTTCTCCAGGTCTATTTTATAAGGTGCAGAAAAATCGAAAAGAAAATCTTTAATCTCTGGCATAGCATGAATAAGCAGCTGTACAGCTTCTTTCACTTTAAGAATGCCTAAAGATTCTGTAATTTTCTCATTCGGATGTTCGATATATGGAATAATAGATTGAAAGAAGGCATGCAGAAAATCATTTCCGGGAATTATAATATTAGGCTGGCCGGTATATTTCTGGCCAATTTCAATTTGTTCTTCCAGGGCAATCTTTCTCAGCAAGTCTTCCTTCAAACTTATCACTACCGTTTGATAATCTTCGTCGGGTAGGGGCATTTTGGTAATTTCGCCCAGTTGGTTTTTCCTGATCAGCAACATCTCTCCACGCGTCATAGAAAATTTTCCGCCGGCAGTAACAAAAGTAAACCGTCCTGAAACCTGCAATACCAAAGTATTGTGTTCAGAAAAAGCAACCTTCTCTTTCCGCTTTGTAGCGAGATAAGAATAGAAGATCATTCCGGGAAAAATTTCAGTCGGTTTTGTCATAGCGTAAAGATACCAAAAGGCTTAATCTATTCTGCCTTAACGCTGAAGATATGTACCGCCCAATATTTCGCCTTCGGCAAAAGTACTGTTTAGCAATTGCACCTCTTCCGCGCTAAAATTTATGTGCATGGTTTGCAGGTTTTCTGGCAATCTGGAGCGGCGGCTCATACTTACCAAAGGCATTATGTGTTCGCCTTGTGCATTTACCCATGCAATAGCCAGTTGTGTTGGAGTGCAACCTTTATCACTTGCCAGTTGCTTCAGTACATCTACTTTTTGTAAATTGTGTATCAGGTTTTCACCTTGGAAACGTGAAAAATGATTCAGGTGGTCATCGGCTGCTAAGGGAGCAGTCATGTTTCCGCTTAATAAACCTTCTGCCGTATTTGCGAATGCTACAACACCAATACCCAACGCTTTTGCAGTAGGAAGCAGGTCGTGTTCAATTTGTCTGTCGGCTAAAGAATAACCGATTTCCAAAGCCGTAACGGGATAAATCTCATTTGCTTTTTTGAGTTGATCGGCCGTAATTTCAGAAACTCCAAGGTGGCGTACTTTTCCTTCTTGAATCAAATCTGCAACGGTACCAATAATGTCTTCAATAGGTACACTGTTATCCATTCTGCAAGGCTGATATAAATCTATTGTGTCGATTCCTAAACGCACCAGCGAATAATTGATGAAGTTTTTAATCGCGATAGGGCGGAGGTCTAAACCCAACCATTGACTGCCGTAAAATATTGCTCCGAATTTTACACTGATGAAAGCATCATCTCTACGGCCTTTTATAGCTTTTCCAACCAGCAGCTCGTTGTGGCCGCTTCCGTAAAAATCGCCGGTATTCAGAAAATTAATTCCCCTGTCTAAAGCTTCCTTGATAGTTGCAATGCTTTCTGTTTCATCCTGGGCTTTTCCTCCCCAAACCGGCGACATCCGCATGCAACCTAAACCCAGTTTAGAAACCAAAGGCCCGTTTTCACCTAATGTAATTTTATCTATAGAATTCATAATGATCTTTTTTTTATGATACAAAACTGCCTAAAATGCTTTTTTCCTGGTTTCGTTTACGGCTCAAATTACTTGCGTATACGGCTCACTTTTTTCGAGTATGCAACCGTTCATCTGCAAAACCTTCTAACAGACAACTGGAATTCACTTTTTTTGTTCTGATTAAGAAGGGTAGCGCCGGCGATGAGAAAAATTTCACGCCTCTTTTTTGAGCCCTGTTATTTTTGGAACTGATAACGCACATTTTTTCCTTCGTCAGAAGTAGTAATATTTGGGAAAAGAATCTAATGGTTACCATTTATAAAACATTTGTTTTTGATGCGGCGCATTTTTTACCCAATGTACCCGAAGGTCACAAATGCAGCCAACTGCACGGACACACTTATCATTTGAGCATTTACCTTAAAGGTTATTTAAAAATGCCGGAAGGATGGGTAATGGATTACGGAAATCTGAAAACGATTATTCATCCCATATTGGAAAAACTTGATCACCAGCTTTTGAACAATGTGGAGGGTTTGGAAAACCCAACAGCAGAGATGCTGGTACTGTGGTTGTGGAACAAAATTAAACCACTGATCCCAGAGTTGGATCGGGTTGAATTAAAAGAGACAGATAGCTCAGGCGCAATTTATGGGAGTTGAGCGCCGTAAATAGATAAGGAGCAAACGATTGAGAAGTCTGCTCCTTATTAAGGTACAGTGATACCTATCGATTTTTAATCGATAACGATACTGTCAATGCCTTTTTGCAATGCGTTTTCCTGGATTCCAGGAGTCTTTACGCCCTCGGCACGGAAAACCGAGACATCTGTCATGCCCAAAAGACCCAAAAATGCTTTCAGAAATGGTGCAACAAAATCGTTGTCTTTTGCAGGGCCTTCAGAATATATTCCGCCAGAAGACATTGCAATATATACTTTCTTACCTAGCACTTTTCCTACGGGTCCTTTTTCAGAATAACCAAATGTAATACCGGCGCGCGTTACGTGGTCTGCCCATGATTTCAATGTGCTGGGGATAGTTAGGTTATACAAAGGTGCACCGATGACAAGAATATCTGCATCAAGCAATTGCTGAACAGCAAAGTTAGAATACTCCAACGAAGCGCGCGTTTCATCTGTAAGCTGATCTGCAGGCGTAAACATAGATTGAAGAATTTTAGGATTCAGGTGAGGCAGATCTAAAGTATTCAGATCAACTTCAACAACTGTACTGCCTGGATATTGCTCAACAATTTTGTCTACAATGGCATGGCCTAATTTTAGACTGTAAGATTGTTCGCCCTGAATGGTCGAGATTAAATGAAGTATTTTTTTCATAAAAAATTTAATTACAAGTTTTGCAGACTCTACCGCTTGGAAAAAGTTTGTTGTCATTTTAACCTGCAACTTTCTTATTTCCACATTGTGGTGAAATTCTGTGAACAAAAGTAGCTGCTTAAACTATTAAAAGGATAGTACTTACCTAAAGGAAAGCGCTTACGTTTAGGAAAGTACGTATCTTTGGGCATGACAAATCCCTTGATGGCCAACATGATCAGCAGAGAAGAATGCAACAGTTCACTTGCGAATGTTATGGATGCTTTGTACGTGTTAAATGGAAAATGGAAGCTACCTTTAATTTTGAGCCTGATGCATTCCTCTAAACGTTTTAATGAAATTCAGCACGAGCTAAAAGGCATTTCGCCTAAGGTTTTGGCCAATGAATTAAAGGACCTGGAACTAAATGACTTTATCAAACGGAACGTCTATCCCACAACTCCGGTTACCATTTTATACGAAGCGACGGATTACAGCCTTACACTGAAAAATGTGTTGAATGAACTCAGCAATTGGGGCGAGCAGCACCGTGAAAAAATTAAGCAAAGTATGCGGACGGTAGTTAAGGATTTTGCTGAAAATGGGTTTACAAAGTAATATTTGAGTTTTGTACGGTTGTTGAAACGTCCCCGTAAAACATCTGCGTAGATATGTAGGATATCTATGATTAAATTCTCCTGGATTTAAATGATGGGTGCAGAATAGTCAAGTATATAAAAAACTGATTTTTCCATTTGAGCGCGGATCGATTTTAAAACGAAAGCGCAAAAAAAAACCTGCTAAATTAACTTAGCAGGTTTTGTAGCCCGTAGGGGAATCGAACCCCTGTTTCCAGAATGAAAATCTGGCGTCCTAACCCCTAGACGAACGGGCCATTTTCAATCAGAGTGTCTTTCAACTCTTTTGGTAGCGGGGACACGACTCGAACGTGCGACCTTCGGGTTATGAGCCCGACGAGCTACCAACTGCTCCACCCCGCACTCTATACTTCAGTTATTTTGTGTTGCTGAAGGAGTGCAAAGGTACTATTATTTATTTATTTTGCAAATGCCTGTATGGAGTATTTGTTGAAGTGTCTATAAATCAGTCGATTTATTTTTTGAATTATCGAATCGGGTGCTGTTTAATCTCCATTTTCAATTCCTGAATTTGTTCTTTGGCCTGCCTGTTTTCCAGATAGTAATAAATAGCAAAACCCAGGAATACTTTTCCCAGTACAAATACAGCAGCAAATACCCAACGCCATGCTTTATGAATACGCATGTGGCTATCTTGAGACTCTACTTCAATATATGGATTAGATTTTTCTCTTGGTTCATCATCCGGAATATCGATGGTTATCGGTTTTCGCAACGAGCGGTTTTCGCGCAGCTGAATTTCATGAATATGGTCTTCAATTCTTTCAAGCATGCCGGCAGGCGGCTCTATTGCATTACGTTGTGCAAAGCTTTCCATATCCAGCTCAATCTGATGTAAAGCTGTACGCACTTCTGCGTACTTTTTCTGGTAAGATAAAACCTGTTCGGCCTCCTCATCGGTCGCTACACCCATTACATAGGTTTCTAAAAGACCACTTTCTATGATTTCTCTAATTTCCACGGGCATTCCTGATTTTATCTAATGAAAGTTTGAATTGGTTGCGTATAACCGTAGCGTTTTCTTGCAACGCCGTTGCAAGGTCATTGATCGATTTTCCATGATAATAAATGGCACAAAAGATCTCTTTTTGTTTTTGATCCAGCAAACTCAGGTAATCATTCTCTGGAAATCCAGTTTCAATCTGTTTGGTTTTATCTGCAATATGGTTATGGCTAACAAACGCAGACATCGACAAAAAATTACATGCGTATTGTCTTAATTTTAGCCAGGTTACGTTTTTGTTCAATACATCGGTATTAAAATCGACCACAAACTGGCTCAATATCATCACCAGATATTCTTCAGACTTTTCCTTATCTCCCGTAACGGAATAAATATAACCCAATAAACTGGGCGAATATTTTTGACTTAAATGGCGTACGTAATTCTGAATGCCGGGTAGATTTTGTTTTTCGGTTTTGAGCATAAATCGGGATGAACCTCTATAAATCAGTGCAAATATACCTCGATTTTGGAAAAATGTATTCATACAATATCAAAAAATATTCAGAAAGAGCTGAAATAGTGGAGCTTTAGTACCCGAACATTCCTGGTTGTGGCTGAAATCAAGAAAAACATATTTCCACTTCTTCGCAATAATTTGACTTGTAAAAGCTGTTTAGGCTCATTCTGCAAAAGTGTACCTTTATGCCGGGTATAATACAATGCATAAAATGATTCCTATTCATCAAGACGAGTTACAGGCTGAAGGTGTGGATGTTGAACCCATCCGTTCAATAGCGCATGAATTTCAGCATGCACATCGCGACGATCATTATATGTTCGTGATTCAGCAAAGCGGAACATTTCTATGGGAGCTGGACTTCAAAGAAATACATTTAAACAGCGCTGCGGTCAGTTTTGTAGCGCCCGGACAGGTTCACCGTTACCTGCAATCTGCCGAAAGTACAGGTTGGCTGGTTTTTGTAGATGCAAACCTGATTGCTTCTGCTTACCGCGAAATACTCGATCTGTATTTGAATGTCCAGCAATCTGCAGTTGTTCAAAGTGACGATATTTCCTTCAATATTGTGCCCATATTGCAGTCGCTTGTTGCCGATGTTGGTTTGCCATTACGCAATGCGCTGATCCGCTCATTTACCGATGCACTAGCTGGATGGATAACAGGTAGTATTGTTGGTGCACAAAAATCTGATAAAGGCGTCAGTCCACAGAAACGCCAGATTTTGAGTCGATTTAAACGATTACTAAATTCCAATGCACGCGAGGTAAAACAGGTTAAAGCTTACGCATCTCTTTTAAATATCACTCCCTTATATCTGAACGAGGTGGTGCGCAATCTCACAGGATTTTCAGCAAGTTATTGGATTAACCAGGAAATTATTCTTGAAGCCAAAAGGTTGTTATATTACACTGCAATGGATGTGAAACAGGTTGCCTACGCGCTCGGTTATGACGATCATGCGTATTTCTCCCGTTTTTTTAAAAAACACACCGGAATAACAGCCTTACAATTTCGAACAGAAAACCATTATTTGTCCAATCATAGCCATTGAACAGCCAATTCTCTATAAAGCTGTGACCCTAATTTTGCACCCATAAAATATTGACCAGGATTGTTCCTGCAACGCATTTTTAACAACATGCGGTTTGCGTAAGCTACTCTGGTCAGTTACACACAAATTTTAATTTATATATGGATGCTATTATCGTAGACAGCGAAAGAAATCGATTCGCTAAAATTCTCGCCCCTGTAATTGCTTCGGTTTTTGCAGTTTACTTAACTATCGGAATGAGTTTGGGCGTACTTCCCGGATTTGTTAAAAATGATATGGTGCAGGGAAGTTTAATCGTTGGCCTTGTTATAGGTATGCAATCGCTTGCCACTCTTGCTACCCGAGCTTATGCCGGTAAACTTACCGACACTAAAGGAGCTAAATCCGCTAACCACACAGGCATTTTGCTAAGTCTTTTTTCTGGTTTGTTGTACATCATTTCAGTTTCATTCCACATGGATGTTTACCTGACTTTGGGGATTATTTTATTGGCACGCACGGTACACGGCATTTCAGAAAGTTTATCCATTACGGGCGCATTAACCTGGGGAATAGGTTTGGTTGGTGCAGAAAAATCTGGTAAGGTAATGACCTGGAACGGCATTGCTATGTATGCAGGCATCGCCATTGGTGCACCCTCAGCCATCTGGATTAGAAATACTTTCGGCATTACTGATGTCTTTGTCGTGGTACTGTTGCTATCTGTAATAAGCTGGCTTGCTACGGTAAAGCTGCCGGCACTGCCGGTAACGCTGATGCAAGTACGCACACCTTTTTACAAGGTTATTGGTCTCATTTCAGGGGAGGGAATTGGCCTGGCATTTTCCTCAATCGGATTTGCTTGTATTTCTTCTTTTATAGCACTCTTCTTTGTGCATAAAAATTGGGGAAATCCCTCAATGGCTTTTGTTGCATTTGGCAGTTGCTATATTTTAACCAGAGTATTTTTCTCTTCTTTCCCTGATCGCTTCGGTGGTTACAAAGTTGCAATGATTTCGCTGTTGATTGAAATTTGCGGTCAGTTAATCATCAGCTTTGCACCCACCAAAGAACTTGCCGTTGCAGGTTGCGGAATTACGGGAATTGGTTTTTCGCTTATATTTCCGTCACTTGGTGTATTGGCCATTAAAAAAGTTTCACCACAAATACGGGGCACAGCACTTGGGGGATATTCTGCTTTCTTTGATTTGTCATTGGCATTGGCAGGTCCTTTAGCCGGGATTATTGCAGGTTGGTACAATTACCAGGCGGTTTACCTTTTTGGTGCGTTAAGTGGTGTAGTAGCTATCGCTGTATTGTTGTACAACAGAAATAAATAAAAAAATGGAAGGGTTAAAAAAGAAAGGTATACGCTCGGTTTTTAATGTAAAAGATAAATATTTCCTCAGTCCGCATTACATTCGTGTAGTTTTTGAGATGAACGCCGAACAGATTGATTGGTTTGCGGATGCGCAGGCCGGGGCAAATAACAAAATTTTTATTCCTCCAGTGGGATCAAATCAAATCCATTTCCCTGATGATGCACTGGCGGATAAAGAAAATTTCGCGACCAGGCGAACCTACACAACAAGACATATTGATCTTAAAAACAAAGAACTATGGATTGATTTTGTTGCGCATGGCGATAACGGGCCGGCTTCTGCATGGGCAAACAAAGCAAAAACCGGCGATGTTCTGGGCATTGCCATGAAGGCGGGAAACAGACCACTATTTCCTGAAGCGGATGAATATTTGTTTGTTGGCGACAGTACAGCTTTGCCTGTAATTGCTGCAATGTTGAGCCAAATACCTGCGCATGTTAAGGTTAGTGCAGTTGTGGAAGTTTTTGGTGCGGAAGATGAAATTGTATTGTCTTGTGCTGCAGCTTTAAAATCGGTTTGGCTTCATAATCTCCATCCTGAAAATGGGAGCGAATTGGCAGAATACGTACGTAAAATGGATTTACCTGAAGGAAAACGGTACGTGTTTTTTGCGGGCGAAGCAGAGATCGCTAAAAATTTAAAGGAATATTTTAAAGGAGAACAGCAATGGTTGCCTACCGATTTTAGCATCGTATCTTACTGGAAAAAGGGCGAGTCGGAAGATCAATCAGATGCCGAGCGTAGCAAGCAAAGGAGGGCATAGAGAAGAGTTCGGGCTATTCCTAGTCCAGAACTTATTTAATGAAGTTGCCTTAATAACAATGGAATCGCCTGGAAATAAGCAAAGCGATTATTTCCTCAAAATCTTTTCCATCGTTTTGCCTTTGGCCAGTTCATCAATCAGCTTATCTAAGTAGCGGACTTTTTGCATCAGCTTATCTTCAATTTCTTCCACCCGATAACCGCAAATTACGCCGGTGATTTTAGATACATTCGGGTTGAGAAGCGGAGCCCCGCTGAAAAAGTGTTCAAAATCCGTTTTATTCTCAATCAGTTTCTTCAGGCCTGTTTCATCGTAGCCGGTTAGCCAAAATATAATTTCGTCTACCTCGGCTTTGGTACGTCCTTTTTTTTCTGCTTTATTAATGTAATGCGGATAAACTCCGGCAAAAGACATTTTGTACACTCTGGAATGGTCCATAAAATTGAGATTGCTAACCAAAGTTAATTTTTTTTAGTTCGAGTGACAATGTCGATGCGCCTTTTGAATGGTTTTGCCGTGCTTGATACCTAAACGCACACGTAATGCAGGGTAATTGTGTCCTCGGTTTACTCGTTCATCAGGAATAAGAATTTTAAATACACATATAATTTAGCAGCAGCCTGCATAGACGGTTAGAGTTTAAACTGAATTTAACCGGAATTTCATCGGAGCTTGATCGGAACTCTATCGGGATATTCAGTATGAAATCAGGTAAAAGTACGGGTGAAAAGCGAATGGACTTGCTTTAATTAGTTGATAATGTATAACTTAATTTTGTTTTCAAATGTTAACATTATGGCAAGGATTAAAAATGGAATTTTGGGCGCGTTTTCAGGTAAGGTAGGTTCGGTTGTTGGTGTAAGTTACAGGAATGGGATTTATTTGCGTAGCCTGCCAGCAACTACCAAAACAGAGCCAACAGTAAAACAGCTGGCGAGCAGAGCGCGGTTTAAATTTTTTAATGCCTGGCGAAATCCCTTAAGTCCTTTTTTTGCCATTACGTTCCAGAACCAAACGGAAACGTTTTCTGCACAGAACGCTGCGCATTCGTTTAACAAGGGCGCTGTTACGGGTGATTATCCTGATTTTAAGTTAGATTTTCAAAAAATCGTGATTAGTCAGGGTGATCTGCCGCCTGTTTTAGAACTCAAAATGGAGCAGGTAGTGACTGACGGATTGCGTTTTACCTGGTTGCCGAACCTGTTGGATAAAGCGAAAGCAACGGATTTACTCGCTTTACTTATTTGTTACGAGGATGATGTTCAGGTAATCGATAGCGCCACAAATGGCGCCGAACGCATAGCGGGTACTTATGATTTTATTCTTAGTGGCGTAGGGAAGGGGAAAGTTGGGCATGTTTATGCCACATTTATTGCCAACGATAGGAAAAAAGCTGCAAATAGTGTGTATTTGGGGGAAGTGAGGTTTTGAGGTCCAACAGCATCGTAATTCCTTAAGATTCTTCAATTGAGCTGAGATTTCACCATTCGGGATGATGCTCTAAAAAAAAGGAAATATGTATCTGTAGCCCGTAGGGGAATCGAACCCCTGTTTCCAGAATGAAAATCTGGCGTCCTAACCCCTAGACGAACGGGCCGTTTTTTTGACTGCCTTGTTAACGGCAATTTTAAGAACGGTATTAAATTAAGAATCCCGCTCTACAGTAGTAAAGCGGGATTTGTAGCCCGTAGGGGAATCGAACCCCTGTTTCCAGAATGAAAATCTGGCGTCCTCACCCCTAGACGAACGGGCCATTAATTAAAAGTGTCTTTCAACTTTTTGGTAGCGGGGACACGACTCGAACGTGCGACCTTCGGGTTATGAGCCCGACGAGCTACCAACTGCTCCACCCCGCACTCTATACAATCCGTTTTGTCTTTGTTAAATCCTTAACAGCGTTTCCGAATTGGAATGCAAAGATATAATTCGTTTCTTTGTAGTGCAAATTTTTTTAAAAAAATATTTAGATGGCTCATAAAGCAGGTTTTGTAAGTATTATTGGTAAACCCAATGTAGGTAAATCAACATTGATGAATGCCCTTGTGGGCGAACGACTTAGCATCATAACGCCTAAGGCGCAAACCACCAGGCACCGGATTCTCGGTATCGTAAACGAGGAAGATTACCAGATCGTTTTTTCTGATACACCCGGAATTATCAAACCAAAATACAGCTTGCAAGAAAGTATGATGAGCTTTGTAAACGGATCTTTGACCGATGCAGATGTGCTTTTGTTCGTTACTGATGTAAATGAAACGCATGACGAAGAAGATGTTTTGGAGAAATTGCTGAACAACAATATCCCAACTATTGTACTTATTAATAAAATAGACACTGCAGACCAGGATAAGGTAGAAGAAAAGATTGCGTATTGGCAAGAACGTTTAAAACCGGTTTCCATTTATGCCATTTCTGCTTTGCACAAGCATAATTTGTCCGGATTAATGGATCAGATTCTGGGTATGATGCCAGAACATCCGGCATACTACGATAAAGAAGACCTTACCGATCGTACAGAGCGTTTCTTTGTTTCTGAAATTATCCGGGAGAAAATCTTCCTGAATTATCAAAAAGAAATTCCTTATAGTACAGAAGTCATTGTTAAAAGTTTTAAAGAAGAAGAATTGCGCACGGGTAAAGCTGGCGGTTTAATGATTCGCATTTCGGCAGAAATTGTAGTAGAACGCGATTCGCAGAAAAACATTTTAATCGGTAAAAACGGAACTATGCTGAAGAAAGTAGGTACAGAAGCCCGATTACAAATTGAAAAATTTCTGGATAATAAAGTATTTCTGGAGCTTTTTGTAAAAGTAATTCCAGACTGGAGAAGTAAGAAGAATTATTTGAAAAGCTTTGGCTACGACAATTAATTTTTCCGAACTTTAAGTATGAAAAAAATACTCACTTTAATCCTTATTTGCTGTGCAACGATGGCTTTTGCACAAGAATCCAACAACGACAAAAAGTTGTGGGCCAAATCCATATTAAACGAAAAAGCACCGGAGTTGGTGGTTGAACAATGGATTTCTGAAAAACCTGATATCAAAGGCAAATTTGTACTTATCGATTTCTGGGCAACCTGGTGCGGGCCTTGCAGAAAATATATTCCAACATTAAATGAACTGCAAAAAAAATATGGCGAGCAACTGGTCATAATTGGTCTTTCTGATGAAAGCGCCGAAAAAGTAAAGGCATTTGACAATCCTAAAATTGGTTATTTTGAGGCGATAGATCAGCAGGCTACGTTAAAAGATCAGCTTGAAGTAAAAGGAATTCCTCATGCAATACTGATTGATCCGAATGGAATTGTGCGTTGGGAGGGCTTCCCGCTGCTGCCTAAACATGAATTAACTGAGGAAGTCATTGCCAGCCTATTGGAAAAGTATAAAAATTAAATGTTTAAAGGTTACGAAAAATAACCTTACCTTTGCAGGCCTTTATAAAAAAGGTTAATGACTGATAGTCAGGATTAAAGTTTATGCACATTCAGTTTCGCGAATGTCTCCTCTTTAAGTATCTAAACCATCAGCCAGACAAAATAAGCATACACAACGTTCACTGTAACGTTTCAATAACATATCATGAGTAATATTATAGCTATCGTAGGTAGGCCTAACGTGGGCAAAAGCACCCTTTTTAATAGATTAACAGAAAGCCGTAAGGCAATTGTTGACGATTTTAGTGGCGTAACACGCGATAGACACTATGGTGTTGGCGAGTGGACAGATAAACAATTTACCGTTATTGATACGGGTGGTTATGTGTCTGGCTCTGATGACGTTTTTGAAGCCGCTATACGCGAACAGGTTTTAATTGCCATTGAAGAGGCCAGTGTAGTTTTATTTATGGTTGATGTAACCACAGGTGTAACAGATTTAGATGATGAAATTGCTAAAGTACTTCGCAGAAGTAAAAAACCGGTTTTTGTTGTTTCCAATAAAGTAGATAACACGGCGCTTCATAATGAAACGGGCGTTTTCTATAGCTTCGGTTTGGGAGAAGTGCATGCTATTTCTTCTATGACAGGATCTGGAACAGGAGATTTGCTCGATGAAGTGATTACGCATTTCGAAGATGTGCCGGAAGATGAAAGTACCTTGCCGAAAATTACAATTGTGGGCCGCCCGAACGTGGGTAAATCTTCATTGATTAATGCTTTAATTGGCAAAGACAGAAATATTGTAACGGATGTTGCTGGAACTACCCGCGATTCAATTAAAATTCATTACAACCAGTTTGGTCACGAGTTTACATTGATTGATACTGCTGGTTTGCGTAAGAAAACTAAAGTAAAAGAAAACATCGAGTTCTACTCGGTTATGCGTACCATCAAAGCGCTTGAAGAGGCAGATGTAGTGGTGTTGATGATTGATGCTGTTGAAGGCATCGAAAGTCAGGATATTAATATCTTTCACCTTGCCGAAAAAAACAAAAAAGGTGTAGTGATTTTGGTGAATAAGTGGGATTTGATTGAGAAAAATACTAAGACCATGAAGGTTTTTGAAGACGAAATCAAAGAAAGGATTAAACCATTTACAGATGTTCCGATTATCTTTACATCCGTGTTAAACAAACAGCGTATTTTCAAGGCTATAGAAGAGGCATTAACGGTATTCGAAAACAGAGGCAAGAAGATTCCAACTTCGAAATTGAATGATGTGATGTTGCCTTTAATTGAAAACTATCCGCCACCAGCATTAAAAGGTAAACACATCAAGATCAAATACATCACGCAGATTAACGGAACATCTCCAATGTTCGCTTTCTTCTGTAATTTGCCACAATACATTAAAGATCCTTATAAGCGTTTCCTGGAAAATAAGTTGAGAGAACATTTCAACTTCTCTGGAGCACCAATTCAGATTTTCTTCAGACAAAAGTAGGGAGAAGTTGGATGTTGGAAGTCCGATGACGGAAGTTTGGGTGTTTAGAATAACCCGATGCCGTCATTGCGAGCTGAAGCCACGGCGGTGTGGAAGCGTGAAGCAATTTGTCTAAACGAGTTTTTTTATGATTTTGAAAATCATTGATATGGTTTAGGACTACGTCTATCTTATTCCAAAGACGTCATTGCGAGATGAAGCCAGGTCGGTGTGGAAGCGTGAAGCAATCTGTCTAAACGGGTTTTTTTACGATTTTGAAATCATTGACGGAAGTTTGGTTTTCCAATCCTCTCGAATGCCAGGGTAGATCTATCTAATGAACTAAAGAAATTCCATAAATTAGATGTTATCTTTGATGCGATTCTAATAAAGCACAATTTCAAACATGAATATCCAAGTTGTCAATAGCCACATTACAGACATCGATCTTATTTTCGACTTTTACGATCTGGCTATTGCCCATCAGAAAAAGGTCTTTAACAAACACTGGCAAGGTTTCAGCAAAGAATTGGTAGAAACAGAAATTTCTGAAAACCGTCAGTATAAAATCCTAGTTGATGGTAAAGTTGCCTGTGTTTTCGCCGTTACTTTTGAAGATAAACTCATTTGGGGCGATCGTGATCAGGATTCTATTTACATCCATCGCATTGTTACACATCCGGATTTTCGCGGTTATTCTTTTGTAAAAGAAATCATCAAATGGGCTAAAGTTTATGCCTCAGGCAACAGCCTGAAATTTATTCGCATGGATACCTGGGCCGACAATCAAAAATTATTGGAGTATTACACTGGCTGTGGATTCGATTATGTAGGTGTGGTAGCACTTCATCAATCAGAAGGATTGCCAAAACATTATGAAGGCATTAGTTTAAGTTTGTTTGAAATCAAGCTTTAAACCTGGACTCTGCTATTCAAAACCTCTTCGCATTCAGGTTTACTTAGCTCCAGCTTCCAGCTTAACATGTCGTCTACCTCTCCAATATGAACGAAATTATTTTTCTCCAATATGGAATAAGACGCAATATTTTCTTTCGCGGTTGCCGCAAAGATTGATTTAACTTTTTCCTGTCTTTTCGCCCATTCAATAATGCCTGCAACTGCTTCGGTCATGTATCCGCGCGCGCGAAATTCAGGATAAATTCCGTAGCCAATTTCAATTTCTCCTTCCTGATCTGGCTCGCCAACAAAACAAATATCTCCCACAATTCTATTGAATTCTTTGGAAACTATAATCCACAACGTATGATATAGATAGTCTCTATCTTTATTGGATACGTTTGGCAGAATGCTTTGCTCCAAGGCCTGTTGAAGCGAAGGTGAGATGTTTCCTTTTGAAGGTTTTAAATTGAGTTCTGTTTCAAGAGAATGGTCATCACGAATGAACTTGAGCAGTAGATCATGCGTTAATGGGAGTAATTTCAGGTGTGGCGTTTCCAGCATCTTAGTATACCTGAATAATTTGACCGTTAACAATTCCGAATACACTTTTTTCAAATGCTTTAATCACTTTGTACATGGACACGGGGATTTCTCCCGGAAAGGAATCAAAGTATGCGGGTGAGTCCTCTACAACATTCGGACTTACGGCATTTAACCTCACATTGTGTTTAAGTTCCAGTGCGGCAGATTTAACAAATGAATTTATTCCACCGTTAACAGTACTCAACGCGCTTCCGCCCAATACCGGATGATCAGAAAGTATACCGGAAGTTAAGGTGAATGAACCATTAGCCCGAATGAAATGCTGCCCAATAAGTACCAGATTAATTTGACCCAACAGTTTATTGAATATCCCCGACTGGATTTGGATTGACGTCATTTCCGGAATTGGGGCAAATGGGGCTTTGCCGGTTGTGCTGATTAAGGCATCGAAAGGACCAATTTCTTCAAACATCGTTTGGATTGATGTTTCATTTGCAATATCGACCTGAAAATCTCCGTGGCGATTTCCAACACGGATAATTTCATGTTTCTCTTCAAGTGTTTTAGCTATTTTGCTGCCTAAAGTGCCGGTAGCACCAACAATAATAATTTTCATATTCAATCCGGATATAGAACGGCGGCATTCGCCTCTCATATTGGATAAACAAATAATGGGGGTAAAATTGTTTTTGAAATTAATTATTGCAAACTGACTAAAGCTTGTTTTACAACATTATCATTTTGATTTGCGGCCTTGTAATAGCCTACATCGCCCATATAGTATCTGCAAAGCAATGCTTTAAGATCATTCAAAATTACATTTTTGGAGTTATTGAGTTGATTGCGGTCTACCTGAACATTTTTCCGCTGGATAAAAGCAACAAAGTCTTTAAAGTCATTGTCGCCAAAATTGAATGTATTGATATTCGCCTCTACATATGCCGCATTGTACTTATTGGTGAGGATATTAAATACATAATCCGATAATATTTTCCGGCTAACGAGGGTGCTGTAGGTTTTATTGTATCCAGCAGTATCCAGTTTGACAAAAATGTCGGGCTGTATGCCACCAATTGGTCGGTTTCTTTTAACGAGTGGCGTAGAAACGCCTTCAGTCTTTTCTACAGAATCCCGGAACGAAGTGTGGTCGCCAGTAAGTTCGCCGTCCATCATCCGGTCATCAAGTTCGTGTTTATAAGCGTCGTAACCTTTTTTATAAGATTTCTGAATGCTTTTGCCAGATGGTGTATAATATCTTGCAATGGTTAAGTTTAAAGCAGATCCATCTTCAAATGCAAATTGTTCTTGTACTAATCCTTTACCGAAAGAACGGCGACCAATAATTACGCCGCGGCCAAGGTCTTGTATTGCACCAGCAACAATTTCACTGGCAGAGGCCGTATTTTCATTAATAAGGATGGCCAGCTTGCCACTTTGAAAATTACCTGTACCGGTAGACATATAGTCGGTCCTGGGTTCATGTTTTCCCTGAGTAAAAACAATTAATTTGTTTTCGGGCAAAAACTGATCGGCCAGGCCTGTTGCAGCAGTAAAATAGCCACCACCATTGTCGCGCAAATCTAAGATCAGTTTTTTCATGCCTTTAGCTTTCAGATTAGAGGCGCTGGCAGCAAAATCTGAGTCGGTATTGGCACCAAATTTACTGATGCGGATATAACCGGTTTCGTTGTTAATCATATAGGTTGCATCAATGCTACTTATGTTAACCTTTCCACGGGTAACCATTAATCGCTGTGGTTGTGTATTGCCTGTATGAATTAGGGTTACGCCTACACCAGTTCCGGATTTGCCTCTGAAACGTCCGGTAAGCTGGCTTTTTTCCAATTTCCGACCACTTACAAAAGTTGAATCGATAGCGAGTATTTTATCGCCAAGTTTAATGCCCGCCTGAGATGCTGGTCCGTCTTTCACTACGCCGGTAACCATCATGGTATCATTAAGCATGTAATATTCAATTCCAACACCTTCAAAATTGCCTTCCAGATTGTCGGTCATGTCTTGGGCATCAGTTGGCGGGAGATAAACGCTATGCGGATCAAGCTGATGTAGCACGCTGTCAATAGAAAGATTATGTAAAGAATCTGTATTGATTTCGTCCACATAATTTTTATTGATGATGTGGAGGATTTCATTCAGCTTTTCATCGCTGTTTGTTGCAAGTTGAGGGCTTTTTTGAACACCATACCCCTGATCTTTAATGAATTTAATGCCCAAAACCATTCCAACAATTAAGATGATGGAATAACTTAAAGCAATAAGTAGATTATATCGGGTATTCTTTTTCATAAGCGCTACCGCAAATTTATGAAAATTAGCGGTTTGATCTATTTTTTAACCTCTTTTTATATGGTTTTGTTTCCATTTTTACACATAAATTGATGAATGCATTTTTTGCTTAGTATTGATCTGTACATATTTTTGAAGTTTTACTCAGTTTTTTAGAAAGAATTTACCGATTTTTATCAAAATTAAATTTATGAACAGAGTTACCGAGCAGGAATCTAATTACAACCACATTGAGCAAATGTCGGTTTTGGAAGTTTTGCAGGGCATCAATAACGAAGATAAAACGGTTGCATATGCCGTAGAGAAATCTTTGCCTCAAATAGAAAAACTTACTGTTGCCGTAACCGAACGAATGAGGAAAGGTGGGCGTCTGTTTTACATTGGTGCAGGCACCAGTGGGCGTTTGGGGGTTGTAGATGCATCAGAATGTCCGCCAACTTATGGTGTTCCGTTTGATTGGGTTGTTGGTATAATTGCGGGCGGCGACAGTGCAATCCGTAAAGCCGTAGAGTTTGCAGAAGATGATGCGGCTCAGGCATGGAAAGATTTGGAAGAATTTAACATCAATGATAAAGATTGTTTAGTTGGCTTAGCTGCATCTGGTACCACACCTTATGTAGTTGGAGGTTTGCAAATGGCACGTAAAGCGGGGGTTTTAACAGGATGCATTGTGTGCAATACCGGAGGGCCAATTGCCACTGAATCTGATTTTCCTGTTGAAGTTGTAGTTGGTCCCGAATTTGTAACCGGTTCTACACGTATGAAATCTGGTACGGCACAAAAATTGGTTTTAAACATGCTGAGTACTACTGTAATGGTTCAGTTGGGTAGGGTAGTAGGTAATAAAATGGTAGATATGCAGTTAACCAATAATAAACTGGTTGACCGCGGAACACAAATGGTTGCTGATGAACTGAACATTCCCTATGATGAAGCAGCAGAGTTGTTAAACCGCTATGGGAGTGTACGTAAAGCGGTAGAAGCCGGCCAACAGGAACCACATTAAAACAGATCACGAGTTTAGATTTACGGCTTCGGGCAATCTAAATCCGTTGATCAGAGATCAAAAAGATAACTCATGCACGAGATTGAACCCTATTACCAATGGAGAGATGAATACATCTCAGCTGAAGATGAACGTTCTCCATTTTACAATACAGAATATTCGGAGTTGTATTTCGATAAACAGATTTACAATTTCTTGTTGCATCCCCAATGGGATGAATTTGGCTCCAACACACTTTATTTAAAGGTTCTTTTTGCCGATTATGATCGTTCTTATGCCATTATAGAACTGATTGGAGAATGGAATGATGCCATTAATAACGATATCATGCTGTTAAAAAGAGATATTTTAGAATTGATGATGGATGAAGGCATTACCAAATTTATCCTCATTGGAGAAAACGTACTCAATTTCCATTCTTCTGACGACAGTTATTATGAAGAGTGGTTTCAGGAAGTAGAAGATGGCTGGATTGTTGGTATTAATTTCCAGGAACACGTTATCCGCGAGTTTAAGGAAAACAACATCGATTACTATATTAACTTTGGAGGTGCCTTTGATGAAATGCCCTGGAGAACATTAAAACCTTTACAGTTCTTTAAAAAAGTTGAAGAGCAGTTGACAAAAAGGTTAAACTAAAAGATTATTTTTATATTATTAAATACACAAAATAACAATGGAACAACAAAATTATCAATATCAAAAAGACAGTGTTTTCGTACAGGAAAAGTCTGCTTCAAAACGATTCTTCGGGAGTGTATTCTCTTGGATGTTTGTTGCCTTAGTACTTTCTACTCTTGCAGCCTATTTTATCGCCAGCACACCGGCTATTATGGAATATTTAGTTTCCTATAATCCGAATACAGGAAAAGGCGGCTTTACAGTGTTAGGTTATATTGCAATTTTTGCACCGTTGGGTCTTGTTTTTCTAATGGGAGCAGGTATGCAACGTATGTCTTATCAAGCGCTAATTGGCGTATTTCTTTTATATTCCATTTTAACAGGCGTAATGTTAAGCTTTATTCTATTAACGTATTCCTTACCATCTGTGGTAATAAGTTTCGGAGCAGCTGCAGCGATTTTCGCGGTAATGGCTATCATGGGATACACAACGAATACCGATCTGAGTAAATTTGGGCCAATTCTTTTTGCAGGCGTTATGGGATTGGTAATTATTAGTGTTATCAACATATTTCTCGGAAGTTCTACATTAGATTACATTATGGGTTTTTTCGGTGTGGCAATCTTTACCGCTTTAACAGCTTATAAGGTTCAGGAATTAAAGAAAATTGGAGAAGGATTGGATGAAAATGGAAATGCTATTGGTGTTAATGATAGCAAAAAGCTTGCGATCATGGGTGCGCTTACACTTTATATCACGTTCATTAACTTATTCTTATCGCTATTAAGGATTTTTGGTAATAGAAGATAAGTTTGGCTTATTCACAAAAAATGGCGGTAATCTTTTAGGTTACCGCCATTTTTTTTCCAACTAAATTGGTTTTATTCTATTGCAAAACAAGCTACAATGGTATTGCTGTTTGCAAGTGCATTTGGGTTTGAAACGATGATTCCGTATTCACCCGGATCTAATCCCGTTAGGTTTAACTGATATGAACTTTCTTTATACTTTTTAGATTTATAAGGGATGTAATTCTGATTGTTTGTTGATGCTCCGGAAAATGTTCCAACAGAACTGAGTTCAGATTTTCTTTGTCTGCTCGTTGCTTCAAACTTAACAATACTAATGATGGATAAAGGGTCTGATTTGTTGTCGAAGCTTTTTACGATGAATGTTAGCGGTGCAACTGCCGGCAATTTCACCGGAGAAGAATTGCCCTCTATTACCATTTTCGATTTTACCTTTCCAATTCCGGTAATAAATAATGATTCACCAGCTTTGGCCTGTACTTTTACAGCTTCCTTTTTGTTTATTTAAGATATACTACTAAGTTAGTTTAAAAATATAAAGTATCAATATGTGCAAGTAAGTGTCAATATGATTTTACAAGAACTAATTTTCTGTTCCGAATAATATATGGGCGGGCGAAGGAATGTATGGCTTCTGTGTAATTTTATTTGGCCTGGGGGCGATAAATTTTGGAAATGATGTAGCTTTGTTGCATTTTTGTATGCTTATTAAGAAAGACGGAGGGATTAGACCCAACGAAGTCTTAGCAACCTGTGCCAACAAGGTGCTAAATTCTATCTCGGTTTTTAATACGGGAACAGATAAGTTTAGGAGTACAATCGTGTACCAACTTTTTGAATAAGCTATTATAGTATCGAGTATCACGTATCAGGTATCAAGAATTTTCTTGCACTTAGACCGTAATGCTTCTGGTAAGTTCAAGTTTCGAATTTGTTTTTGCTACTTGCTATTTACTGCTTGCTACCAACATAATAATGAGTATAAGAGAAGAATTAGAAAAGCGTATTCTGGTGATTGATGGTGCAATGGGCACAATGATCCAGCGATATAGCTTAACAGAAGAGGATTTTAGAGGGGAACGTTTTAAAGATCATCCCAGCGATGTAAAAGGCAATAATGATTTGCTGAATATTACACGCCCGGATGTGATTAAACAGATCCATCTGGAATATCTGCAAAGTGGTGCAGATATTATTGAAACCAATACGTTTAGCACACAGCGTATTTCTATGGCCGATTACCAGATGGAAGACCTGAGCTATGAGCTAAGTTTTGAAGGTGCGCGTATTGCAAAAGAGGCAACGCTCGAATTCATGCAGCAAAACCCTGACCGGGTATGTTTTGTAGCCGGCGCAGTTGGCCCTACAAACCGTACACTTTCTCTTTCTCCCGATGTTAATGACCCCGGTTTTCGAGCAATTAGTTACGACGAACTTTTCGATGCCTATTATGAACAAGTTCGTGGTTTGGTAGATGGCGGTTCTGATGTGCTGCTTATCGAAACCATTTTCGATACCTTAAATGCAAAAGTTGCCATTGCGGCAATTAAACAATATGAAGCCGTAGTTGGCCGCAAACTGGAAATTATGATTTCCGGTACCATTACAGATGCGTCTGGCAGAACCCTTTCCGGACAAACTGCCGAAGCTTTTCTTAATTCAGTAGTACATGCAAAGCCATTAAGTATTGGCTTTAACTGTGCCTTAGGTGCTAAAGAAATGCGCCCGCATATTGAAGAACTTGCGGCAAAAGCCGGATGTTACGTTTCTGCCTATCCGAATGCCGGCTTACCAAATGAATTTGGTGCTTATGACGAGCAACCGCATGAAACTGCACATTTGGTAGATGATTTTATCGCATCTGGGTTTGTAAACATTGTAGGGGGCTGTTGTGGTACAACGCCAGATCATATTGGCTGTATTGCGGCAAATGCACGTAAAGCAGAACCTCGTAAAATTCCATCGGCTTCGCCTAATATGCGGTTAAGCGGATTGGAACCCGTAACCATTACGCCAGAAAGTATCTTTGTAAACGTTGGAGAAAGAACAAATATTACCGGTTCGCCTAAGTTTTCAAAATTGATTTTAAGCGGCGATTATGAAGCTGCACTTGCGGTTGCCCGTCAGCAGGTAGAAGGTGGTGCGCAAGTGATTGACGTGAACATGGATGAAGGTATGTTGGATTCTGAAGCAGCAATGACCAAGTTTTTAAACCTCATTGCATCAGAACCTGATATTGCCAAATTGCCCATCATGGTCGATTCTTCAAAATGGAGTGTAATCGAAGCCGGATTAAAATGTTTGCAAGGAAAAGGAATTGTAAATTCTATTTCACTTAAAGAAGGGGAAGAAAAATTTATTGAAAGTGCGTGTAAGATTTTAACCTACGGTGCAGCCGTTGTCGTTATGGCTTTTGATGAAAAAGGCCAGGCCGATAACTACGAAAGAAGAATAGAAATCTGTAAACGCAGTTACGATATCCTGGTTGATGGCGTTGGTTTTCCTCCGCAAGACATCATCTTCGATCCGAATATTCTTACTGTAGCTACTGGTTTAGAAGAACACAACAACTACGCTGTTGATTTTATTAATGCCACGCGTTGGATCAAACAGAATTTACCTTATGCCAAGGTAAGCGGTGGTGTTTCCAATATTTCTTTTTCTTTCCGTGGAAATAACGTGGTACGCGAAGCGATGCACTCCGCATTTTTATATCACGCCATTCAGGCCGGTATGGATATGGGCATCGTAAATGCCGGTATGCTTGAAGTTTACCAGGAAATACCGCCAGAACTTTTAGAGCGCGTAGAAGATGTGCTGCTGAACAGAAGGGATGACGCAACAGAACGCCTTGTAGAATTTGCAGAAACCGTAAAATCTAAAGGCAAAGAAATTGTTAAAAATGAAGAGTGGCGTAAAGGAACAGTAGAAGAACGTTTATCTCATTCTCTTGTAAAGGGCTTGATTGAATATCTGGACGATGACGTTGAAGAGGCACGTCAGAAATATGCCCGCCCGATTCAGGTGATTGAAGGCCCTTTGATGGACGGAATGAATATTGTAGGCGATCTTTTTGGAGCCGGTAAAATGTTTCTTCCACAGGTGGTAAAATCTGCCCGCGTAATGAAAAAAGCAGTTGCTTATCTGTTGCCTTTCATTGAGCAGGAAAAGCTGGATAACCCGGATCAGAACCAGAGCTCTTCAGCAGGAAAAGTATTAATGGCAACAGTAAAAGGCGATGTTCACGACATCGGTAAAAATATTGTTGGCGTGGTATTGGCCTGTAACAATTTCGAAATTGTAGATATGGGCGTAATGGTGCCCGCTCAGGATATCATTAAAAAAGCCAAAGAAATTAATGCAGATATTATTGGATTAAGCGGATTAATTACACCATCACTGGATGAAATGGTCCATTTTGCAAAAGAGATGGAACGCGAGAATTTCACTATTCCATTAATTTTAGGTGGTGCCACAACATCACGCATTCATGCAGCGGTTAAAGTTGCACCAAATTATTCTGGTCCGGCAATACATGTTTTAGATGCCTCAAGAAGTGTAACGGTTTGTAGCACGTTGATGAATCCGGAAACACGTGGTGAGTATATAGACAGCATAAAAGCAGAATACGATAAAGCACGCGAAGCACATTTGAATAAACGTTCTGACAAGCGTTTTAAGACACTTGAGGAAGCACGTAAGAATAAATTTAAAATAGATTTCGATCAGAATCTTCCCGTTCCGGAATTTACAGGTACGCGGGTTTTTGATCAGTATCCGTTGGAAGAATTGGTACCATATATAGATTGGACACCATTTTTTCATACCTGGGAGTTACGCGGAAGTTATCCGAAAATCTTCGATGATAAAAACGTTGGCGATGAAGCCCGCAAGTTATTTGACGATGCGCAGGTTTTGCTGAATAAGATTGTAGATGAAAAATTACTTACCGCAAGAGCTGTAATTGGTTTTTGGCCTGCAAATTCTGTTGGAGACGATATTGTTTTAGACGTCCGCAGGCAAGAGTCTGAGGACGGAATTTTGTCAACAGACGCCGGACTTCCGACTTCCGACCTCAGACAGGAAACCATTCATACACTTCGCCAGCAGGCAGAAAAAGTAGACGGGCAGCCGTATTATGCATTGTCTGATTTTATCGCGCCAAAAGAAAGCGGAATACAGGATTATTTCGGTGGCTTTGCAGTAACAACAGGAATCGGAATTGACGAGTTGGTGAATGCATTTGAAGCTAATCATGACGATTACAACAGCATTATGGTTAAGGCACTTGCCGATCGTTTGGCCGAAGCTTTTGCTGAGCGTATGCATGAACGCGTTCGGAAAGAATTTTGGGGTTATGCCCAGGAAGAAAACCTGAGCAATCAAGAATTGATTAAAGAGGAATATGCAGGCATCAGACCGGCGCCAGGTTATCCGGCTTGTCCGGAACATACCGAGAAAGGTACATTGTTCGAACTTTTAGATGCAGAAGCAAAAATTGGTTTGCGCTTAACAGAAAGTTATGCCATGTACCCAACTGCTGCGGTAAGCGGATTTTATTTTGCACATCCGCAATCGCGGTATTTCGGTTTAGGCAAAATTACCAAAGACCAGATAGAAGATTATGCCATCCGTAAGGATATGCCGGTAGAAGATGTTGAGCGATGGTTAAGCCCGAATTTGGCTTATTAATTAAAGAAAAATATTTGCAGTACAGTATAAAACTAAATACCCGGGCCCCTTTTGGGCTTTGACTATGAAAATTACAGACCATATTAATAATGCGAAAGGTAAAACTTTGTTCTCTTTTGAACTTTTACCACCAATTAAAGGCCAGAGTATACAATGGGTTTACGATGCAATTGATCCTTTACTGGAGTTTGAACCACCTTTTATAGATGTGACTTCGCTTCGCGAAGATTATATCTACAAGGAACAAGAGAATGGATTGTTGCAAAAAGTATCGTATCGTAAGCGCCCCGGAACGATTGCAATTTGTGCGGCAATTATCCATAAATATAAAATTGATGCCGTTCCGCATCTAATTTGCGGCGGATTTACTAAAGAAGAAACTGAAAATGCGCTAATTGATCTTCAGTTTCTGGGCATAGATAATGTGTTGGCTTTACGAGGAGATGCACGCCAGGCTGATGCAGCTTTTATACCAACCAAAGGCGGCCATTGCTACGCTACGGAGTTGATTGAACACATTAAAAATCATAACGAAGGAAAATTTTTGCATGAAGATGTAGAAACCTTTAAAAGTGATTTTTGTATCGGCGTTGCCGGATATCCTGAAAAACATTTTGAAGCGCCAAACCTGAATGCAGATTTCAAGTATCTAAAAAAGAAAGTAGATATGGGCGCAGAGTTCATTGTAACGCAGATGTTTTTCGACAATCAGAAGTATTTTGATTTTGTACGGAAGTGCCGCGAAAATGATATTCATGTTCCCATTATTCCGGGATTAAAACCCATCAGTACGGCAAAACAATTGGTTGCTTTACCGAAAATTTTCCATATCGATATTCCTGATGATTTGAGTGATGCTGTAGAAAATGCAAAAACTGCTGCAGATATTCGCGAAGTTGGAACAGAGTTTATGATTAAACAATGTAAAGAACTGATGGATTTTGGCGTTCCGGTTTTACACTTTTATACAATGGGTAAACCCGAACAAACCAAACGGATTGCAAAAGCAATTTTCTAATTATAAACAACAACCGCACAGCTTAGTTATTTGTACCACAATGTGGCAACAAAGGTCGTGCTGGGGCAGTATGTATTGATTTATTTTTTCGTATCTCACACGCTCAGGAAAAAAATCCTTATTCTCAATCTGAGTGTTCTATAAAAGATGAAGATAATCAACTAAAATGTTTTGATTTATTTTCTATCAGCGAAATGATTATCTATATTGAAATCTTAAGTTAAAGAAACAGGCTTTTCTATGGAAAAGCCTCTTTTACTATATTGAAACTTAAAAGTGTACATATCTAAAAATGGGCTTAGATACCCTGTTTTTTTAAAACTGTACATACAATTTGCCAATCGGTGTAAAATATGAGGGTGATGTAATGAAAGAAATTACCTTTATAAAAAAACAAACGACATGAAAAAAACAATTAACACTCAGCCAACAAAGAAATTATTTTTTAACAAAAAAACGATCGTATTATTGGATCAACAAGGTATGAGCAGTATTATTGGTGGGGGAGAGGATATTCTTCGTACAACAACTGCAAATACAGAATCCAGAACTACAGGAGTAACATTAGAAACAATATTAACCGGAGGGATAATTTCTCTTTAATACCAATGTAATTGACAAAACTTCGTAAATACAAAAACGTAATAATACATATTGCTTGCTGGACACTTTATATATCCTATGCAATCATTATGTATTATTTTACTTTTAAGGCAAGATTTCAGTTTAAAGATTTGCTAATCGGTCATTTGATGGCTGTGGCATTATTTTATGCTTTAGTTTATTGGGTAATTCCCTCATTCAGGGATAAAAAAAAGCGGATATTCGGCATCCTGTATTTCTTTTTATCCCTGTTGTTATTTTGCTTTTTCAGATACCTTTCCAAAGGCGTATCTGACTTAAACATTCTAAAAAAACCGTTTGATTCTTTTCTGCATCCGGCTTTCTTTAATTTTTGCCTATATGTATTCTTTGAATACTTTATCTACGCACTGGGTTTTTGGTTTGCGATAGACAGTATTAAGAAAAACAGAAATATCGCAGTGCTGGAACAACAGCGTTTGGAAATTGAAAACCAGTTTCTGAAAGAACAATTGAGTCCACATTTCTTGTATAATACCTTAAGTTTTTTCTATACCAAAACACTTGCGCTAGACGATAATCTCGCAGAAGGACTTATGATATTAACAGATATTTTAAGATATTCATTAAAAACAGATGGTGAAAAAGTTCCGCTTGAACTGGAGATGGAACATATTGAAAACCTTATTAAAATAAATAACCTGCGTTTTAGTGGTAAACTAAATTTTGTTTTTAATAAAAACTTTGAAACGGAAAGCGAGCACTTACTTATCCCTCATGTGCTGATCACTTTTGTTGAAAATGCATTTAAATATGGAGATTCAACTGATCCGGAGAATCCGATACGAATTGATTTAAAAACTACCAAAGAAGGTATATACTTTGAAATCCGTAATAAGAAGGCAATAGGTTTTAGGGTTCACTCCACAGGAATAGGTCTTGCCAGCCTGAAGAAAAGATTAGATTTTTTGTATAAAGATAATTATTTGCTTGAAATTGAGAATGAACCCACCTGGTACAATGTAAAATTATTTATTAAAGGATTATGATTAAATGTTTAGTATTGGATGATGAGCAGCATGCTATAGATCTGCTCAAAACATATATAGAAAAAATACCATTGCTGGAATTGGTTCATGCCACTACCAGCCCTCTGGAAGCCTTAACAATACTTGGGCAGAAAAAAGTAGATCTTGTTTTCTCTGATATCAATATGCCCGAAATATCGGGTATAGATTTTACACGTGCTATTGCGAATAAGCAGCAGATTATTTTTACCAGCGCGCATGGTGAATTTGCACTTGAAGGTTTTGAAAATGATGTGGTAGATTTTCTTTTAAAGCCGATTGCCTTTTCCAGATTTTTAAAGAGCGTACAAAAGGCATCTGCATTGATAAGTTCAGCTAAGCAATTGCAAACCAGTGCCGAAGAGAATTTTATTTTCGTTAAAACAGAGCAAAAAGGCAAGTTGATTAAAATAAATTTTGATGATATAGATTATGTGGAAGGAATGAAAAACTACGTCGGGATTTATCTGAAAGGTGAATGTGTGATGGCATTGATGAATATGAAATATCTTGAAGAAATATTACCCGAGCGTCTGTTTGTACGGGTACACAATTCATATATTATTTCAATTAATAATATAGAAATGGTAGAAGGTAACCAGGTTCGCCTGAGAAATGTATCTGGTAAAATTCCAATAGGCGTTACCTACAAACCTAATTTTATAGAGCGGATTAACCTGAAAGGTAAAGATATTTTTTAAATCCGTACCTAGTAAACTCAAATTGGTGTAACCAATTCGCAGTACTGAAGATTCCTTTTTATCATTGATCATACAATTCGAAAAGATATGAAAAATGATAAAAAGGACTTCCCATACGAGTTCCATCCAAAATTAATCTTGCGAACTCCACGTTACGCTTTCAAAAACTTAAATAAGGTAAACGATATTCATCATTTTCTGAACGATGAAGCTTTTCTTGAAGCAATCTATCTGGCTTCTCCAGTACTTCACAGAGAATGTTTACGTTTAAAGCACAACGAAATAAAAGAACAAAAAGATATCATTAGAGTAACCAATTCTCTGGTAAAATACATCAGTAGAATGAGCTCAAGATCTACCCCATTTGGTCTGTTTTCTGGCTGTTCTATAACCTCATGGAGCAATCAGCCTACTCAAGTTTCTTTCGATCAGGAAAATTTTGGCAGACATACGCGGTTAGATATGCATTATTTATGTGCCATGGCACAAGATCTTGCCAACAGACCCGAAATTAAACCATGGCTTCAATATTTTCCAAATTCGAGTATCTATTCCATCACTGATGAGATACGTTATGTAGAGTATAAATATCAGAACGGAAGCCGTTCGTATAGAATAAGCGCCGTAAATAACTCGGAATATATACAGCAAATTGTTGCTCTGAGCGCTAACGGAAAATCATTGTTGGATCTCGCTTCTGCATTGGTGACTGATGAAATCAGTTTGGAAGACGCTATATTCTTTATCGATGAATTAATTACCGCTCAGGTTTTAGTTAGCGAATTGGAACCTGCAGTGACCGGTCCGGAGTTTATTCACCAAATTTTAACAATCCTTAATAAAATATCTGCGGAGCATGAAAATGACGTACTAACTAATATTATTACAACTGTTGAAGAAATCAGACAACGTTTGGAAAATCTTGATAGTGAAGTACGGAATCCGATTTCAGCTTACCGCGAATTGACAAGCTTGATTAGCAGCTTAGGCGTCGCTTTTGATGAAAGTAAGTTGTTCCAGACCGATATGAGTAAAGCAGTATCTGCAGATCATGTAAATGAATCTGTTCAGGAAAGCTTAGCGGAGGCTTTTGCACTTGCAAATGCTCTTTATCCTGAGGTAAGGCAAAACAATTTAACTTCGTTCGCAAAACGTTTCTATGAGCGATATGAAGATCAGTTAATGCCAATGTTAGATGTTCTGGATACCGAAACTGGAATTGGTTACCTTGAAAACAGCAATCAAAACATTTCACCGCTTATTGAAGGCATTGTTTTACCCAGACGAGGAACTTCTGGCGGACAGCCAATTCCTTTTGATAAAACTTCGAGGCTTTTATTCAATAAATTGAAAAAAGTAAGTTCAGACAATAATTTTGAGGCTGTATTCACAGAGGAAGATTTTAACAATTTTGAACCGAACTGGAAAAATACGCCACCATCAGTATCTATACTGTTTAAGTTGGTAAATAATGAAGATGACCTGGTTCTGGTAGAAACCATCGGTGGATCCAGCGGTGCAAACTTATTGGGCAGGTTTACTCACGCAGATCAGGAAATTCATAAGGTAGTAATGGATATTACTCAGCGCGAGCAAGAGCTTAATAAAGAAGTCGTTTTTGCAGAAATTATACATCTGCCGGAAAACAGAATAGGCAACATTATGCTGCATACTGTTTTCAGAGATTATGAGATTCCTTACTTAGGTAAGTCGTCCTTACCTGCAGAACAGCAGATTGACGCTTCAGATTTAATGATTGGTGTGCGCCACAATAAGATCATTCTTTTTTCTAAAAGATTGGGCAAAGAAATTATTCCCCGTTTAAGTACAGCCCACAACTTCAGCTACAAGGCGCTTCCTGTTTATCAGTTTCTGTGCGATTTACAAACACAAGACATTCGAGCCGGCTTTAAATTTACCTGGGGTTCAATGGCCTCACAGTATTCATTTTTACCCAGAATGCGCTACAAAAACCTAATTCTGGCACCAGCACAATGGCAGCTTACGAAAAATGAATTTAAAGGTTTATTAGCAGCGAAAGATGATCAGTTGCAGGAAGAAATCCAATCGTTCCTCGGTAAATGGACAATGCCCAGATATGTATGCCTTGCAGATGGCGACAATGAATTGTTAATTGATTTTGAGAATAGACAAAGTATCAGGAGCTGGCTCAAAACTATAGAAAACAGGTCAAATATTATTTTAAAGGAATTCCTCTTTGGTGAAAAATCCTCAATTTGTACCGATGGCGGAGAAGCAGTAACCAACCAATTTATCGCTACTTTAATCAATAAAAATCCGGTTTACGATCTTCCGCTTTCTGAGAAATTTAAAGACGATGAAGAAGGAGAGGGTATCCGCCGTTTTGGCCCTGGTTCTGAGTGGGTTTATTTTAAACTTTACTGCGGTCCAAAATCTGCTGATAAAATATTGGAAGAAAATATTGCTCAGATTGTATCCGAATTGAAAAAACTAGATCTGATCGATAAATGGTTTTTTATCCGATACAACGATCCGCATTTCCATTTGAGGGTTCGTTTTCATTTAACAGATATCGAAAACATCGGCACCTGTATGAATATCATAAATCAGTTCACTGCTCACCTTCAGGTACAGGGTTTGATCTGGAAATCTCAGATTGATTCTTATCAAAGAGAAATAGAACGTTATGGAAAAAACAGTATTGAACTGGCCGAATCTCTTTTCTGTGCAGACAGCGAAGCATTACTTGGCTTTTTGGAGGAAACGCAGGGCGATGCAAGGGAAGATATCAGATGGTTATGGGGATTGAAATCTGCAGATGCGTTGTTAGATGATTTTGCCCTTTCATTAGAAGAAAAAAGCGAACTTCTTAATGTGATTAAAACGGGTTTTGCTTTGGAGTTTAATATGGACAAAAATCTCAAACTTCAGATCAATAAAAAGTATGCAGACCATCGGCCAATGATTGCCATGATGATGGATAAAACGAATGCAAATACGGAAACCTTTATGCCGTTGTTCAAAATAGTAGAAAACAGATCGGCAGCTTCTGCTACAATTACTAAACAAATTCTGGCACTTAAGGAGAAAAGACAGCTGAAAGTGCCCTTATCAGATTTACTTGGCGCTTATCTGCACATGTTATTAAACAGGTTATTCATTGCCGATGCACGCGTCCATGAACTTATTGTATATGATATTATGGCAAAATATTATCAATCACAAATTGCTCAAATGAAAAAGAAACAGCAGCTACAAATAACGGGCTTAAACTAAATATAATGTTGAAGAAATTTCCCTCTTATAAACAACATGATGAAATGGATTGCGGGCCCAGCTGCCTCAAAATCATTGCGCAATATTATGGAAAAACCTTTTCCCTGGAATATTTAAGGCAATTGTGTCAAACAAACAGGGCAGGCAGTACTCTGTTAAGTATAAGTGCTGCTGCAGAAAACATCGGATTCCGTACAATTGGAGCAAAGATTGAGTTTGAAGAAATACAAACCGAAGATTTATTTCCATGCATTGCTTATTGGCGACAAAAACATTTTGTTGTAGTATATAAGATTAAAAAAGACGTAGTATATGTTTCTGATCCTGCGTATGGATTGATTACCTACTCTAAACAGGAGTTCATGAAAAATTGGTCTACAGATGGAAAATCTGGAATTGTGATGGCCATTGAACCCACTTCAGATTTTTTTGAATCTGAAGAAGATGAACACGCCAAAGGCCCCAGAAAGGGCCTTGGCGTTCTGTTGAAGTACCTGGTTCCATACAAAAAAATGCTATTTCAGGTTTTTCTCGGACTAATTGTGGGGAGCGCTTTGCAGCTGGTTATCCCATTTTTAACGCAAAGTATTGTAGATGTTGGTATTAAACAGAATAACCTCAATTTTATAAATCTTATTTTAATTGCACAACTGGTTCTCTTTATCGGGCGAACCAGTGTCGAATTTATCAGGGCCTATATTCTGTTACATGTAAGTGCCAGGATAAATATCAGGCTCATTTCAGATTTTTTCATCAAACTGATGAAACTCCCATTGGGCTTTTTTGATACCAAATTAACCGGAGATATTTTACAACGAATTGCAGATCATCAACGGGTAGAATCTTTTTTAACCACAGGTTCGTTAAATATTTTGTTTTCCTGTATTAACATCATCGTGTTTGGTGGCGTTCTGGCCTACTACAACGTAATGATTTTTGTAGTATTTCTCTTTGGAAGTGCGTTTTATTTCATCTGGATTTCAATATTCATGAAGAAACGTGCTGAATTGGATTATAAACGTTTTTCTCAATTATCAGTCAATCAGGAGAAAAACCTGGAGCTGATTTATGGAATGCAAGAGATTAAACTTCACAATGCTGAAAGAAAAAAAAGATGGCAGTGGGAACACATTCAGATAAAGTTATTTAAAGTAAACTTAAAAGGTTTGTCTTTAAGACAAAGCCAAACAGCAGGTTCATCATTAATCAATGAGCTGAAAAATATTTTTATCACCTTTTTATCTGCAAAGCTGGTTTTACAAGGCGATATCAGTTTGGGGATGATGCTGTCTATTTCTTATATAAATGGCCAGTTGAATAGTCCGGTTGCGCAACTTTTAGAGTTCTTTCAATCTTACCAGGATGCTAAAATCAGCGTTGCGCGAATTAACGAAATTCATCAAAAGCCAGATGAGGAGCGGACAGATGTAGTTCATCTTGATGTTCCCGAAGCTGGAGATATGGAACTCAAAAATGTTTCTTTTTCTTATGAAAAAAGTTCGAGAAACAAATTGATTTTAAAGGACATCAATTTAACCGTACCACGAAATAAAGTAACTGCAATTGTTGGATCGAGCGGAAGTGGAAAAACTACACTTTTAAAGCTTTTACTTAAATTTTATGAACCAGACGAAGGGCAAATCCTTATTGGGGAAAACTCCATTGGAGATGTATCTCATTACAACTGGAGAAATCAGGTTGGGTCAGTTATGCAGGAAGGTTATGTTTTCTCAGATAGTATTGTAAATAATATTGCAGTAGGCGAGGAGGTTCCGGATAAAACCAGGCTTCTGGAGTGTTTAAAAATTGCCAATATTGACGACTTTGTAAGCAAACTGCCTTTAGGCATGGAAACGAAAATCGGTCCGAATGGATATGGCTTAAGTACCGGACAAAAACAACGGTTATTAATTGCAAGATCTTTATATAAAAATCCGTCATTCTTATTTTTCGATGAAGCCACCAGCGCATTAGATGCCAATAACGAAAAAGTCATTATGGAAAGGCTTGAGGATGCTTTTAAAGGCAGAACAGTTCTTACAATTGCTCATCGGTTAAGTACAGTAAAAAATGCCGATAAAATTGTTGTTCTGGAAGAGGGAAGAATTGCAGAAGAAGGTACACATGAAGAACTGGTTTTAAAGAAGGGACTTTACTATACATTAATTAAAAACCAATTAGAATTAGGAACATAATATGGAACAATATACAGATAAAGCAGAGGACCACAATCTTTTGAATGACGGGGAAGTCAATCAATTACTCGGAACAGGCCCATCCAAAATTGTTATTTTAGGCAATACGATATTACTCGCACTAATCATTTCATTAGGATTTTTGGCCTGGTATATTAAAATTCCTGAAACCATTAACGGTTTTACAACATTGAAACCGGTAGAGGCGGGGCAGTTGGTTACTACAAATGAAGATATTGTAGTTGCTAAAGTTTTTAGAAAAAATGGTGACTTTGTAAAGCTTGGCGACACATTATACACTGGAAACAGGGCGCAAACAATCCTGGCCAACACTTCAGGTAAAGTTGTTTACCTGAAACAAATTTATACCGGCGAAAAGATTGTAACCGGTACTCAAGTGATGGCAGTTACTCCGCTGAAGACCAATCTGGATGTTAGTGCTTTTGTTCCACTATCCGCTTATTGTAAAGTAAAACTGGGACAAAAAGTTATGATTTCATTATCCGGACAAGAATTTGGTGGGTTAGAGAAAATAACAGGAGAAGTTCAAGGACTGAGAATTCCGCAACAGGGTGAAAAATATGGAACAGTAGAGATAAAAATTGATCAGAAACTATCTGAAGCAATTTCTGCCCAAGGGCAAATTTTATACCCGGTATCTGGGTTGGTCAATATTTTATATAAAGAAGCCAGCCTGTTCAATTTACTATTTCAATCATAGATGTGTGGGCGTCAAGATTTGAATGTGTTTATACGGAAAAAACTAAAACGTATAAACATATTCCTTTGTCAAAAAATAGAAAGTAAAGACTTTTTACATAACTTATCGCTAATCTCGGGCACTTCGGGATTAGCGTTATTTTTTTATGAAAATGATCAGTTAAATCCGTCAGCTGAGTTAAAAAAGACCTGCTCAAAAGCAATCAGACACACTTTTAAATTTGTTGAAAAAGCAACTGTACTTCCTGCTTCGCTTTCTTCCGGACTCGCAGGCTGGGGTTGGTTTTTGTCATACATCCGTTCTCCAGATGCTATCTATAACGAAACTTGTGCTGAGATAGATCCAATCCTATTGAATGAATATAATCGTTTTATCAGTGCACAAAATTACGATCTTTTGCATGGTGCAATTGGTATAGGGCTCTACTTAATGAAACGTCAAAAATATGACTCCGTTGAGATTTTACTTAAAGCGCTTTATAGCAACGGGATTTATGAAAACGGTGAAGTAAAATGGGAAAGATATGACTCATTCAATTATCAGGAGCATATTATAGATTTTGGATTTGCTCATGGTGTTGCTGGAATCTTGGCATTTGTATTGAAGTGTTATGAAAATAACATTTGCAAAGATCTTTGTATTGAACTGATGGAAAAAGGATTCAGATTCTATCAGAACAATTTGAACCCAAGCAGCAAAACAGGTTCGTTTTTTCCAACAAAAATCCAGTCTCGGTTTTATGGTAGTGAAGTCGTTCATCCCTCAGCAATGCAAAGCTGGTGTTATGGCGATTTGGCAATCTCTCTCATCTTGCTTAAAATATCAAAGGCTTTGAAAGATCAGGAAAAGGAGCGACAGGTGGTACAGATCCTGCATCAAATTGTGGAAAGGCGAATGGTTGATGAGCAGAAAATTACAGACGCCGGATTTTGCCACGGCTCGAGTGGCATTGCATATCTGTACCTGAAGATCTGTAAGATATTACCGCATAGAATTTTTGAACAGGAACTCGACTACTGGATGTCAAAGCTGGTAGGGGAAAATACTGGTTTTGATTTTTACCTGGGAGAAAATAATGGTTGGGGAGAGGTAACCGGATTGCTGAATGGAACTACCGGAACCGGGATGGTACTCCTTAGCTATTTAAACCGAACTTCAGCAACGGGTACAGCATGGGACGAATGCCTGCTTTTATCCTGATGCGAAATATCTGGCTTATGTTTTAGGTTATAGTGAAATTTCAACATAAAGTTTCACATTTGTTTTCTTCCCCTAAATAAGAAAAGGGATATTTGCTTTAGGCCAAATATCCCTTTTCTATAATGTTTAACTTCTAAAAAATAAAATGTATTGTAATTGGTATTGGCCGAATAAATCTTAATTATTTTCTCCGTATTTATCGGTTTCCATACTTTTGTTAGAGGAGGATCCCACATTGGATTTATAGGTTTACATATGTTGGATAAAAATTTTAACTGGTTAACTGAGATTTCTCCTGTAAAATGCGCGTCTGCGCTATTGTTTATTTTTGCGATTGATTTAAAGATTTTACCTTGGATTTTTCCATCCGTTTTTTTTAACAATTTTTGTAAATATAGTATAGTGACAAGCTCTGAATACAATTAGCGGACAATAGTCGCGGTTATAGTGGTTGAGGGTTCAATAGTTGGCACCAGAGAAGTTAATGTCCAGAAAGTATCAGATGATTCGCCATGGCCTATTTGCGATCCTGCTGCTGCTCCGCCACCGTTTAAGCTTGCCATTGCACTTTGATCTAGTTTAGCGATGGTTTTTCTGTCGATGTTTAGTTTGTTGTTTTTAACTGGTTTCATGTTTTTAGTTTTAGTTTTTTACAGGCCTACTCTGTTTGAGCTTTTCGGCATCCGCTCATGTTATTGTTTAGTAAATTGTGGTTACAGTTGTTGCAGTTGTAGTCTGAGTTGTAGGTACCAGAGAGGTAACCGTCCAGAATGTTGCAGTTGTACCGGCATTATCCAATTCCTGTTCTGCTGCGGCTCCTCCACCGTTTAAGCTTGCCATTGCACTTTGATCTAGTTTAGCGATGGTTTTTCTGTCGATGTTTAGTTTGTTGTTTTTAACTGGTTTCATGTTTTTAGTTTTAGTTTTTTACAGGCCTACTCTGTTTGAGCTTTTCGGCATCCGCTCATGTTATTTGTTTAGTAAATTGTGGTTACAGTTGTTGCAGTTGTAGTCTGAGTTGTAGGTACCAAAGAGGTAACCGTCCAGAATGTTGCAGTTGTACCGGCATTATCCAATTCCTGTTCTGCTGCAGCTCCTCCGCCGTTTAAGCTTGCCATTGCACTTTGATCTAGTTTAGCGATGGTTTTTCTGTCGATGTTTAGTTTGTTGTTTTTAGCTGGTTTCATGTTTTTAGTTTTAGTTTTTTTACAGGCCTACTCTGTTTGAGCTTTTCGGCATCCGCTCATGTTATTTGTTTAGTAAATTGTGGTTACAGTTGTTGCAGTTGTAGTCTGAGTTGTTGGCACCAAAGAGGTAACCGTCCAGAATGTTGCAGTTGTACCGGCATTATCCAATTCCTGTTCTGCTGCAGCTCCGCCACCGTTTAAGCTTGCCATTGCACTTTGATCTAGTTTAGCGATGGTTTTTC
>Ga0308165_1000133_pt1 | contig 193124 bp, 160 predicted proteins | sample PhyWR2_FD_201032 | JGI IMG/M metagenome (GOLD analysis project Ga0308165, IMG submission 201032) | Phyllosphere microbial communities from UC Gill Tract Community Farm, Albany, California, United States - DLSLW.R2 | ecosystem: Host-associated > Plants > Phyllosphere > Unclassified | place...
AAGCGCTTGAGCTTGGAGTTCTCGGATTCAAGTTCACGCAGCCTCTTGGCATCCGTGGCCTGCATGCCGCCGAACTTGGCGCGCCACTTGTAGAACGTTGCATCGCTGAAACCGCCTTGGCGGCACAGCTCCTTAATAGGCATCCCGGCCTCTGCTTGCTTGAGGAAGCCAATGATCTGCTCTTCGGTGAATCTGCTCTTCTTCATATCCATCATTCTCCTAGTTGATGGACTTCAATAACTTTACGTTGGTAGGGCTAGAAGGGGGCAGGTCACAGGTCGCGCACAAAAGGCTGCCATGGGCCCATGAGCGGACCGTCCGTTGCAAATCTGAATCCGCCCGAAGCGGACCATCAGTGCGAAGAATGCCGCGCGAGGGGACGCGGTCCGGGCTTGGGTTGAAATGTTTAGACCTTGCGCAGCGCACGAATAATCGGATCGCCGTCGAAATTGAGGCCTACAAGGAACTTGACCGAATCGCCAAGTGCGATCTGACTGAAGCTCTCCTTGGGTTCCACGACGATGTTGTTGAATATGAACGACTGGCCGCTGGCGGTCTGTACTGTGCCGAATCGCTCAGTCAACGTGAGGACGGCCCCGGACTGCACGTCTGGGGATTGATCTAAGTCATATCGCACGACCCGTACATTCTCGGCAACGTGACGCCCCTCATCGGTGACAACAAGGTTGAATCTGACATAGTTTTGGTTCCGAAGCGAGTCGAATTCGAGCTGATCAACAAAGCTGCTTTTGTGGAAGAAGACGTTGTTCGTGGCGTCCCCGCCGCCGTACAGAAACCCGTAGGTCTCGCCAGGTTTCTTATTGCGTACTGGGCTTTCGCGTTCAAAAGGTAGATCCAGTTGTTGGTCATGGATGTTCTCCATCGACAGCCGCAACGGCTCTTCGGCGTGGAGGATGAACAGGATGCGCCCAGTGTTCGCATACGCCGTCTCGATATAGTGCAGATGCGGTGTGCGCGATGAATCCAGCCAGTCTCCCTTGCTTTTCTCGTTCGTCAGAAATACAGCATCGGTATCGTTCAACTTCATGTATCTCAAGATTTCATGGAAGATGAAAAAATCGCCGTAGGGATACTCCTTGCTTTTTACGTCTCCCTGGCCGGGGAAAGTTAGGCCGGCCTTGTTCGTCGCGCGGGCGGCCGAGTACTTGGTTTGCAGCTCGTCGAATAGCCCCTCAAGAAACTTTATTTCCGTATCAGACAGGGCGGGAGTCACCGTCAGCTTCGAGCATGCATCTAGCATCTCGTCGACAATCGTGATTTCCTTATAGCTGCTGGTGGTGGTCTTAACTGAGTCTTCTAGCTCTTGAACGGTGGCCTCGATGTCGATTGCCTTCGCTAACTCACACTCTGCTGCTTTTAGCTTTTCCCAGATTGCAGGGTAGTCCTTCTCGAGAATCTTCTTGGAGTTCTCAAGCGACGACCGAAATCCGTTTACAGCCAAATCTCGGCTCTTGCGAAGATCGGAACCCAGCGCGCTGAGCGGCGCGAACAGGTCGTTCTTGATCACCGTGACGCGATTCGACAGGTATTCCTTCTGAATCTGGTTGGTCAACCGAAGCCGCTGCAGGTTCTGCCTCAGGAAAGCAATGAGTTTCTTTTTTTCTGAGCTTGCCATCCCGTAGTAGCTCAGCAAGACATTCGCATCGAGGAAGATGGGCGCTGTTGTGTCGAGAACGACCATCTTCGGGAAGTGAGTGCTGAAATGCTCTAGCGCAGCTTTCGTGCGGGCGATAGTCGGATCGCCGCCGCTGTCGAAGCAGAAATCCTTGTCGATTGAGACTTGCGAAGGAGCCGTGTTTGCGACGGTTGCCGTGGCGGCGAGTTTTTTGATGGCCATGAGCGATTTCATCACAAAATCGGTTGCTCTCAGAACCAATTCAATCAACTGGGCAGGCGCCGAACGCTTCCCGTCAATCGATTGCTTGTTGTCGATGCCCGCTTCAGGCACAGTAAGCCTTGACACTGGCACATCAGATGACTGCTTAGGTCGAAAATGAGCAGCCTTAATCAGTGGCCCGCGGCAACTCTATAACGGGCGCGAGGCGGAAGTAGCGTCGGCGTTAAACCAAGCATTCATCGCACCTGTCACCATCGGATAGGCGTACGCACCGCGCCGAAAAGTCCTTGGGCTTGAACTGTGCTTTCTGACAGACGATCTTGCCCTTGTTCGAGGGCTCGCGGTGAACAACAGCGACAACGGATTTAATGATGGTCGCCCGTCGAGTGGATGGGTCATAAAGACGCGCTTTCTCGATGCAGCTGTCCACGAGTGATAACGCTGGGTGTTTCAGATCTTGATTTTTTTGGGGCTGGCCTATGACAGACCTCGACTGTCCGCTCTTTCGAGCAGCAGTCGCTCAGCATCGGAGGTGCGACCGGCGGCTCACAGCCTGTAGCAGTCGCCCAAAGATTCGGCGGTCGTCTGCTTATGACCGATGGATGACACTGAATGCACTTAGCGGTCACTGACGAACGCCAAGCTCATCCCGAATAGGTCACGATAAGTGATCCGCTTATCGCGAGTAATGCAGAGGAACCATTCCCGCTTGGCAACACACACCATGCCATGCATCTTTGCCGCTAGCCCACGGAGGTTCTCCAGCAAACGTCAAGATAGATTTCGGCTGATCCTGGGTTGTCCTAAACTATCAGCCTCGCATCGCCATCGCGGCAGCCTTACTTTTTTGCCAGAATCTACCCATCGTGTCACGCCCTACCTTGCTGCATTTGGAGACTGCGCTTTGCGTGGCCCACATCGGCACTTTCAGCGGCGCAGCTCGCAAGCTCGATGCCACCCAGCCTGCGATTTCAGCGCGCGTGCGCGAGCTGGAAGCAACGCTTGGCTACCGGCTGTTCGCCCGCCGTGGCCAGCGCATGGAAATCACCCCAAAGGGGCGGCAATTCCTCGAACAGATCGAGCCGCACTTTCTCGGGCTGCAGGGCATCCTCAACGAACGCGAGTCACCGATACCGGCCGTGATCCGCGTGGGTTGCGGGCAGATCGCCATGTCGGCCTGGCTGGGCAAGGTGATCGGGCGCATGCAGTCGAGCAACACGCGGCTGCGTTTTCACATTTCCATCGGTATCTCGACCGTGTTCATCCCCTTGCTGGACCAGGACAAGCTGGATATCGCCATCACGGCCGGCAAGATCGACTACCCGGGCCTGCACACCGAGAGGTTGGGGCGGCGCTCCACCGGGGTCTGGGTGACCACGCCTGATCGTTGGGAAAAGTACGCGTCCTATGCAGGCTCCGCGGAACCCCCCAATCTGGCCGATCTGATCAACCGTGGCCCTGTCTGGACGCCGCCGCTGACTTCCCGACTGTACGCCGAGCAAAGCGACATCCTGCGTGAGCACGGCGGCCACATGCGCAACATCAACACCTGCGACGATTCGCGCGTGCTCGGCGACATGATCCTCAACAGCAGCGGCCTGGGGTATGCACAGCATGTGTTGGTTGCACAGCGTCTGGCCAGTGGCGAGCTGATCGAGGTTCCGGGGCTTCCGGTGACGGGGGACTCGGATTACTACTTTGTGTGGCGCGAGGCCAACCTCTCGCCCATTGTTCACATGCTGATCAAGCTGGCCAAGACAGAGAGCGAGCAGTCGGCGATGTAAGCGCCTTGGGCGCTCGATATCAAAAATTTCTTGATATCAATCAAAAGAATTTTTGTTATCCCGGCGGACCCGGAACACCACACTAGCTCTTATCAAAAACAGAGCGACGGAGCGGTGAACCCCATGCTGAGCAAAGCTGACAACGATCTTCTCACACAGGTTGAAAACGACGCCCCCCTGGGCAAGTTGATGCGCCAATACTGGATTCCAGCGTGCATGTCGCAGGAGCTTCCAGAGCCCGACGGTGACCCGATCAAGGTAAGCATTCTGGGCGAGAGCCTGGTCGCCTTCCGTGACACCAAGGGACGCGTCGGGGTAATGGACGAACTGTGTCCGCACCGCCGCGCCTCGCTGTTTTACGGTCGCAACGAAGACTGCGGCCTGCGTTGCCTGTACCACGGCTGGAAAATGGATGTGAACGGCGTGGTCGTCGAGACGCCCGCCGAGGTGGTGCGCGAGGGTGCGCAGCCGCGCGTGATCAAGCACAAGGCCTATCCGGTGCGTGAAAGCCATGGCTTCGTCTGGATCTACATGGGCGACGAGGCGCAGATGCCGGAGTTCGAGCCGCCCGCGTTCGCCAACGGCACGAATCCGCGCATCAGCATCGCGAAGATCAATTTGCCTTGCAACTGGGCACAGATCGTCGAGGGCGGCATCGACTCGGCGCACGCCTCCCTGCTGCACTCAAGCGAAATTCGCCCCACGGGTAACACCGCCCGCGCCGGTCTGGCTGAAACCCATACCTTGACGCGTCCGTCGGTGGACAAGGCGCCCCGCCTGCAGGTGCACCGCACCGAGTACGGAATGCGCTACGTTGCCCTGCGCACGCCCATCACCAACCCCGAGACCGAGGAATACGCCCGCGTGGCCACGTTCATTGCGCCTTGCACCGTGCTCTCGCCGCCGAATGGTACGTACAGCACGATTCAATTCATCGTGCCGCGCAACGACGTCAGCACCAGCTTCTACTTCGTTGGCTGGACCGACGACCAGACAGAAGGCACGGGCGTTTCGCAGGAAGTCTGGCGTGAACGCATGGGCGGCACGGTGGGTGTGGATGTCGATGCCGACTACTGGCCCGTGCGCACCCCTGCCAACCACTTCTTGCAGGACCGCGCGGCAATGCGCAACGGCAGCTTTACGGGTGTGCGCGGCATTGCCAACCAGGACGCCATGATGTGGGTGACCATGGGCGCCATCAGCGACCGCAGCAAGGAACGGCTGGGCACCAGCGACGCCGCCGTGGCGCAGTTTCGCCGCGTGATGGTGGAAGCCATCAAGTCGTTCGCCCAAGGCAACCCGCCCATCGGCACCGTGCAGCCGCGCCTGCCGCACCGCCGCATCCGCTCGTTCGAAGGCGTGATCCCCAAGGGCGCCGACTGGCGCGAGCTGGGCATTCTGCCCGAGTGAAGCCCACCCCTTGAACCGCCCCGTCCACCACATTTTCTGAGGCACCATGGCTCAAATCATTCTGGGTATAGGCACCAGCCACAGCCCCATGCTTAACCTGTCGGCAAGTCAGTGGCAACACCGCGCCGAAGTCGACTACGCGAACCAGAAGCTGGCCATGTCCGACGGCCGCGTTCTGAGCTACCAAGCACTGCTGGCCGAACGCGGCCCCGTACACCGCGACCAGGTCGAACTCGGCCTGATGGAGCAGCGCGAGAAGGCGTGCCACGCCGCGCTCAACCGCCTGGGTGATGTGCTGGAACGCGCCGCGCCCGACGTGGTGGTGATCGTGGGCGACGACCAGGCCGAGCTGTTCTCCTCCGACAACCAGCCCGCATTCGCCATCTTCCACGGTGACGAGATCGTCACCACCACCGGCAAATACACTCCGGGCTCGCCCGACTGGATGCAGCAGGTGGGCAAGGGCTTTCTGATGGACGACATCTACCGTCTGCCAGCGGCGGGCCAATTTGGCTGGGAGCTGATCGAGCGCCTGATCGACATGGAGGTGGATGTGGCTTCGGTGGGCGGCGTGAAAGACCCGGTCAAGGCTGGCTTCGGACATGCCTATGGCTTCATCGTCAAGCGCCTGTTCCGCCGCGCCATCCCGGTGGTGCCGGTGATGCTCAACACCTACTTTGCGCCCAATGTGCCCAGTGCCAGCCGCTGCTACGACGTGGGCCGCAAACTGCGCGCGGCCATCGAGGCGATGCCGGCAGACCTGAAGGTGGCGGTGGTCGCCTCGGGCGGCCTATCGCACTTTGTCGTGGACGAGCAGCTGGACCTGCGCGTCATCGACGCGTTCCGCGAAGGCAACGAGGCCTCCCTGCGCAGTGTGCCGCGTGAAGCCCTCAAGTCGGGCTCCTCGGAAATCCTCAACTGGATCCTGACCGCAGGCGCGGTGGACCAGTTGCCGCTGCAGATGGCCGAGTACCTGCCGCTTTACCGCAGCGAGGCGGGCACTGGCGTGGGCGCGGGATTTTGCTACTGGGCCGCCGAGCCGCTGGCCGATTGAGCTCCTTTTATTCACACCACACGGAAAACACTCCATGACCCACCGCCGCCCCCGCTCCCTTGAAGTCGACGGTCTGAACCACGGCTCGGCCCCCATTCCCATGGGCGCGCGCGTGGGCAACATGATTTTCACCTCGGGCATTTCGGGCAAGGACCCGCGGACCGGCAAGCTCGCTGAAGGCGCGCAGGCCCAGGCCTTTCATGCCTTCGAGAACCTGCGCCTGCTGCTGGAAAACGGCGGCGCCACCATGGCCGACGTGGGCCAGGTCACGGTGCTGACGGCGGATGAGTCCCTGCGCGATGCGGTCAACACCGAGTGGCTGCGCCACTTCCCCGATCCGCACGACCGACCCGCGCGCCACACCACGGTGCAGGCCCTGCGCGGCGGCGCCCTGTTGCAACTGATTGCCATTGCAGCCCTTCCCCAGGAAGGCTGATTCCTCTTGAGTTGGAGTTTTAATGATTATTGACTGCCACGGCCACTACACCACTGCTCCCAAGCAGCTTGAAAACTTTCGCGCGCGCCAGCTCGCCGGCATGATTGACCCTGCCTTGCGCCCCAAGGTCGAAGACCTGGGCATCACCGACGACATGCTGCGCGCTTCCGTCGAGGGCGCGCAGCTGAAATTCCAGCGCGAGCGCGGCACCGACCTGACCATCTTCTCGCCCAAGGCCGCCGGCATGCAGCACCACTACGGTGACGAGCGCGTGTCCAACCAATGGGCGCAGGTATGCAATGACCTGATTTACCGCCTGACGCAACTCTACCCGGCGAATTTCGCTGCCACCTGTCAGCTGCCCCAGATGCCGGGCGTCTCGCCCAAGAACTGCATTCCCGAGCTCGAGCGCTGTGTCCTGGAGCTGGGCTTCGTGGGCGTCAACGTCAACCCCGATCCGTCCGGCGGCTGGTGGAAGGATCCGCCACTCACCGATCGCCATTGGTACCCGCTGTACGAGAAGCTGGTCGAGCTGGACGTGCCGATGATGGTGCACGTCTCGTCCTCGTGCAATGCCTGCTTCCATGCCACTGGCGCGCACTACATCAACGCCGACACCACGGCCGTGATGCAACTCATACAGGGCGACCTGTTCAAGGACTTCCCGCAGCTGCGCGTGATTGTGCCGCATGGTGGCGGCGCAGTGCCCTACCACTTCGGCCGCTACCGGGGCCTGGCCTTGAACCTCAAGCGCTCTTCGCTTGAAGAGCATCTGTTCAAAAACGTGTACTTCGACACCTGCGTGTACGACCAGCGCGGCATTGATTTGCTGACCGACGTCATCCCGCACGACAACCTGCTGTTCGCCTCCGAGATGGTCGGCGCGGTCAAGGGACTGGACCCCAAGACCGGCTACTACTTCGACGACACGCGCCGCTATGTCGATGAGGCCCAGGCCTTGAGCGATGCATCGCGCAAGAAGATTTACGAAACCAACGCCCTCAAAGTGTTCCCACGCCTCAAGGCGGTGCTGGAGCGGCGTGAAGCATTCCTGGAAGGCCAGACAGCATGAGCAAGATCCGACTCAATGGAATCATCCGCAGCCTAGAGCGCGGCGAGGTGGCGACAATGTCGTTTTGCCCGCCCACCATCGAGAGCGCGATCGGCTTCAGCACCACCGCCTACGACGGCGTCATGGTCGAGTGCGAGCACAATCCCTGGGATGCGCTCGCGCTGCGCGACACCTTTCAGTACCTGCTCAACCGCAAGCAGATCGCCCAATCGGGCTCGATCGCACCTGCCGTGACGCCCATCGTGCGCATTCCCGCCAACGGCGCCGAGATGAACCAGTGGATGGCCAAGCAGGCACTCGACCTGGGCGCTTACGGCATCGTCTGGCCGCATGTGAGCACGGTGGAGCAGGCGCATGCCGCGATTTCGGCCTGCCGCTACCCCACGCTCAAGAGCCATCCTCTTCACGAGCCGTTCGGCCAGCGTGGCGACGGCGGCATGGCCGCTTCGCGCTACTGGGGCATGTCGCGCGACGAGTACTACCGCAAGGCCGATGTCTGGCCGCTGAACCCGGATGGTGAAATCCTGGCCATCCTGATGATCGAGGACGTCGAGGGCATCGGCAATCTGCGCGAGATGCTGCGCGAGGTCAAGGGCATCGGCGCCATCATGATCGGCGAGGGCGACCTGTCGCAAGAGCTTGGCGTGCCGCGCCAGTACAACCATCCGGAGCTGCTTGAAGCCATGGCGCAGATTCGCTCCATCGGCAACGAATTCAACGTGCCCGTGGCCCATCCCCACGTAGGCATGGACAACGTCGAGCGCGCCTACGAAGAGGGCTACCGCATCCTGGTGTGCGGCGCAAGCAAGTCCTACCCCACGCTGGACAAGGCCCGCCAACTGGCCGGCCGCGGCAAGTAACTCACATATACAAGTAAACAGGAGTCGATATGGATCTGGGAATCTCGGGGCGCACCGCGCTCGTCATGGCATCGTCCAGCGGCCTGGGCCTAGCCTGTGCCAAGGCCCTGGCCGAAGAAGGTGTGAATGTGTGGCTGAACGCGCGCGACACCACCCGCCTGGAAGCGGCCGCAGCAGAGGTGCGCAAGACCGCCACCGGGCGGGTGCACACCGTGGCAGCGGACGTGACCACCGACGAAGGCCGCCAGACCATCATGGCCAAGGTCAATGACTTGGACATTCTGGTGACCAACAACGAAGGCCCCAAGCCCGGCAGCCTGGACGAGTGGGACCACGATGCCTGGGTGGGCGCGTTCGAGAAAAACATGATCCCGCATGCGCTTTTCATCCGCAATTATGTGCCGGGCATGCGCGCGCGCCAGTTTGGCCGCATTGTCAACATCACCTCGGCCATGGTCAAGGAGCCGCGCGTGCACCAGTCGCTCTCGGCGGCCGCGCGCACCGCGCTGACGGCGTTCTCCAAGGCTCTGTCGCGCGATGTGGTCATTGACAACGTGACCATCAACAACATCCTGCCCGAGCGCATCGACACGCCGCGCCTGAACTTCATGGCCGAGCGCCTGATGAAGCAAAAAGGCGTCACGCTGGAGGCGGCGCGCAAGACCTTTGCCGACAGCATAGCCGCCAAGCGCCTTGGCAAACCCGAGGAGTTCGCCGCCGCCTGCGCTTTCCTGTGCTCGGTCCAGGCCAGCTTCATCTCCGGCCAGAACCTGCAGCTCGACGGCGGCTCCTTCGGCGGCCTGTTCTGATTCGCCCAATCTGCTTTCTTCTTGGCAATCTCATGACATACCTTTTTGATCCGCCCGCTCTCGTGGGCATTCCCGTGGAAGGCCAGCAGGCACTTTTTCCGGCGCGCCGCGTCTACTGCGTGGGACGCAACTATGCCGAACACGCCAGGGAAATGGGCTTCACGGGCCGCGAGGCGCCGTTTTTCTTCCTGAAGCCGGCCGACGCCATCGTGGTGGTGCCCGCAGGAGGCACCGGTGCCCTGCCGTACCCACCGATGACCAGCAATCTGCACCATGAAATCGAGCTGGTGGTCGCGATCGGCAAAGGCGGCAGCAACATCACCGCGGCCGAGGCGCCGCAGCACATCTTCGGCTACGCAGTGGGCTTGGACATGACCCGGCGCGACCTGCAACTGGCGCAGCGCGACATTGGCCGCCCCTGGGACATCGGCAAGGGATTTGACCACTCCGCGCCCATCGGGCCCATCACCCCCGCGGCCCAGGTGCCAGGAGTGGAGTCGGCGCCGATCTGGCTGAACGTGAACGATGAGCTGCGCCAACGCAGCACCGTGGGCTCGCTGATCTGGAACATTGCCGAAATCATCGAACATATCTCCGCGGCCTGGGAGCTGCAGCCGGGCGACCTGATCATGACCGGCACGCCCGAAGGCGTGGGCCCGGTCGTGCAGGGCGACCTGATGGTGGGGGGCATAGAGGGCCTGGGCGAGCTGCGTGTGAAGGTAGTCTGACCATGGCAGCGACAACCATCTCATTGCAAATGCAGCTGGTGCGCAAGGAGGTGCAGACGCCCGACATCTGCGCGTTCGAGCTGCAACCAGCCGATGGAGCGGCGCTGCCGGCCTTCGAAGCCGGCGCGCATGTGGACGTTCAGGTGCCTGGCGGGCCGGTACGCCAGTACTCCCTGTGCAACCCGCCCGGGGAAACCCATCGCTATGAAATCGCTGTGCTGCGCGACGCGAATTCGCGCGGTGGCTCGGTGGCCATGCACGCGCTAGCCGCGGGGCAGACGCTGGGCATCAGCGCGCCGAGAAACCATTTCCCGCTGGTCGATGAGGCGCGCCATCACGTACTGTTTGCAGGCGGCATCGGCGTCACGCCCCTGCTGGCCATGGCCCATGCCCTGGCAGCCAAGGGCGCCTCGTTTGAGCTGCACTACTGCACCCGTTCGCCTGCAACCACGGCATTTCGCCAGCGCATTGCCGACAGTGCGTTTGTCGATCGCGTGGTGTTCCACCACGATGACGGCCAGGGCGCGGGCAAGCTTGACGTGCAGGCCCTGCTGGCGTCGCTGCCAATGCCGGACGCACACCTGTACGTCTGCGGCCCCGGTGGCTTCATGGATTGGGTGTTGGCCGCAGGCCGCAGCGCGGGCTGGAGCGAAGAGCGGATGCACCGGGAATACTTCGCCGGCGCGCAGATAGACACCGGAGCCGACGGCGCGTTCGAGGTGCAGATCGCCTCGTCGGGCAAGGTGATCCGCGTTCTATCGGATCAGTGCGTGACGGCCGCGCTGGCGCAAAACGGCATCGAGGTGATGACGTCCTGCGAGCAGGGCGTGTGCGGCACCTGTCTGGTGCGCGTGCTGGAGGGCACGCCGGACCATAGAGACATGTACCTGACGGACGAGGAGCGGGCGCGCAACGACCAGTTCACACCTTGCTGCTCACGCGCCAAGTCGGCCCGCCTGGTGCTGGACCTCTAGCGCGCTCGGGACCGGGGAAGCGGGTAGAGGCCGGTAGGCAACGCCGGCCGGCATCATGGGCCGCGGCGCGGGCCTGAGCGCCGGGGGGCCGGCCGTCCAGGGCGGCGGTGAAAACCCGCCGACTCACGCCACCATCTCCAGCGACGGATCCTCGACGCACAGATCGCCCGTCCTGGCGAAGTAGTCGATCAGGAAAGCCTTCAACACCTGGGCCACCGGCGAGATCGAGAGCGATCGGTTGGTGAACAGGTTGTAGTGGCGAATCACGGGCGGGTCTTCGCACTCCAGCATGCGCAGCTGGTGCACGCCCGTGGCCGAACGCACCAGGCCCGGGCAGATCGCCAGCCCTATCCCGGCGGCCACCAGCCCCAATGCGGCCGTCATGTCACCGACTTCATAGACGTTGGTCGGTTCAAAGGGCTTGCCCAGCTCCAGCCGCAAGCGCAGCAGCGGGTAGCTGCCGACAAAGATCAGGGGTTGATGCTGCAGTTCGGACCAGCGCAGGGAGCGGCTCTGGGCAAACGGGTGATCGGGATGGCAGACCGCATGCACACGCGACTTGAACAGCGGCGTGATTTCCATGTCGTCCTGCTTGGACGGGCCGGTAAACGTGGATATCGCCAGATCGGCCTGGCCCGACTCCACGGTCGCGCGTATGTCCTCGATCAGCGTGTCCACCGGCATCACGCGGATATCGGGGTGCAGGCGGTGGAACTGCGCAAAGATGGGGGCCATCAAAGACCATCCCACCAGGCGCGACGTGGCTATGCGCACCACACCGGAGCGATGGTTTCTCAAGTCGCTTGCAAAGCGCTCCGCTTCCTGCATGGCAAGAAGCACCTTCTCCGCATACGTGATGTATTGGGCGCCTGCCGCCGACAGTTTGACCTTGCGCGTCGTGCGGTCAAGCAGCCGCAATTCGACGATCAATTCAAGCTCGCGCATCACGTTGCTCAGCGCCGCCTGAGTGACGTGCAGTGCCCGTGATGCCTCAATGAAACTGCCCAGCCTGGCAATGGTGACAAATGCACGCAGATGACGGATGTTGACTTGCATTCTCTTCCTGATGGCAATGATCTGGCAGCTTCGGTAAATTATCGCCGCTCTATTCATCACCAAATCGATAACAATTAATAAGAAATCGTTGCTTGTTTTTAATTATGCTGGTTTTAGACTTTCCAGCGTCATGCCTGAGTCGTAGTGGGCAGAAACATGGGCAATTGTTTAAAGTTGGAGACAAAACGATGAAAAAATTAATGCTTGGCACGCTGTCACTGGTAGCTGCCGCAGGGTTGCTACTGTCCACCCAGGCAAGCGCCACGGACTACCCTCGTAAACCCATTCGCATCGTGGTCCCGTTTGCCACCGGAGGCGGCACCAGCAACGCGGCCCGCCTGATCGGTGAGAAGCTGACAGAGCGTTGGGGTCAGCCGGTGCTGATTGACAACCGTCCGGGAGGCAACACCGTGATTGGCGCCGCGCAAGTGGCAAGCGCCCCGGCGGACGGCTACACGCTGTTCTTTGCCAACTCCAGCTTCGCCATCAACCCCGGGCTCATGCCCAAGCTGCCCTACGACTCGGTACGCGACTTCACGCCGGTGGCTTCGCTGCTCACCAACAACTTCGTGATGCTGGTGCACCCCAGCGTTCCCGCGCGCAATCTTGCAGAGCTGGTCAAGGTGATCAAGGCAAAGCCGGACGACTACCCCTATCCCACCGTGGGCAGAACCGGCATCGGCCGGGTGGCCAGTGAAATGTTCAATGCCCGCATCGGCGTGGATCCCGTCAACATTCCCTACAAGGGCACCAGTCAATTGGCGACGGATTTGCTGGGTGGTCAGGTCAAGTACGCAATTGAGATTCCGGCGGTGTACATCCCCCACATCAAGGCAGACAAGTTGCGCGCAGTGGCCGTGACGGGAAAGGAACGTATGCCCGCCCTGCCCGATGTCCCCACCTTCGCCGAAGCGGGTATTCCCGAGTTCGACATCCAGAGCTGGTACGGCCTGCTGGCGCCTGCCGGCACGCCCCGCCCGATTGTGGAAAAACTCAGCGCCGAGATCCAGGACATCCTGAAATCGCCCGATGTGCAAAAGCGCCTGCAAGCCATTGAAGCCGAGCCCCTGCTCGGAGGCCCGGCCGAGTTTGGCGCCTTGATCAAGAGCGAGACCGCGCGTTTTTCCAAGGTCATCAAGGACGCAAAGATCCAGCCCGAATAACGCGGCCCGGCGCGCGCCTGACCGGGCCCATGCGTCGGCCCGGTTGCTTAACCCCCTCGGCTGCCTAACGACGGCCTGTCTACAGCCCACAGCCGCTCGATCGCGGTGGGCGGGGCGGTTTCACCCGCTGGTATCCCAGCATTTCGATGCCATCAAGGGCCTTGGGCCCGTCGCAAGCGCTTCCCCGCACGCACCTGTGCGGGTGCCTGCGCCCTGGCGGCGCTTGCGCGGCAGTCAAGCAGGGATGTTGCATTCCCAAATTTCTATAACCGGAGGAGACTATGAATAAATCAATGACCGCGACGATGCTCGCTGGGGTGCTTACCGCATCTTTGGCACCCTGCACCTGGGCCCAGGGCAGCCCGTCCAGCGTGACGCTGTATGGCACCTTGGACATCGGCCTTGCCCGCACCTTTACCGACAAGACAACGAGTGTGCGCGGTTCCAAATTTCCTTCCAACTGGGGGGTTCGCGGCAGCGAGGATCTGGGTGGCGGGCTCAAGGCCAACTTCAATCTGGAGTCCAGTGTGCTGTACGTGGATACGGGCGCGTATTCCGGCAATGGCGGCTTCGCGCGCCAGGCTTGGGTAGGACTGAGCGGCGGTTTTGGCGAGCTGATGCTCGGTCGCACCACAACCCCTCAGGCACGCATGATGGGCCAGTTTGACTTGAACGGCATCTCCGACGTCAACCCCTGGAAGCTATTGGGCGTGCCTGCGAACGGCAGCCTGGGCGGCGCGCGCCACAGCGACCAGGTGCAGTACGCCACGCCGCGCGTTGGCGGCTTGCAGGGGCGTATTGCCTATAGCTTTGACGAAACCCAAAAGGGCACGGCCACGGCACGCGACCCCATGCTGCAATTGGGCCTGGCATACAGCGCCGGCGCCTGGAATGCCGGCTTGGTGGCCATGCCGAAAGCTTCCGCCGGCAAGCTCGACAGCGTGAACTCCGACATCTATCAAACCGGGGTGGTTGCAGGCGTCAAGTACAACGCCGGTGCGTTCGTGGTCTCGACCCTGTTCCAACGCGATGAACAAAAGGCCCTGGGCGATTCGCTGTCATTGAGTGCCTCCATGCCCCTGGGCGCGCTCGAGCTGGGCGCGCAATACGTGCAGGTGCTCAAGAGCACGAACGCTGTCTACCGTGACGCCAAGGCATTGGAGCTGTTTGCCAACTACAGCCTGTCCAAGCGCACACGACTGTACGCCATTGCGGCCGGTGCCAATGACGACGCCAAGCGGGCAGGCAATCTTCTGCGTAAGCATTCGTTGTCAGGGGGGGTGTTGCACCGCTTCTGATCAGACTTTGAATCGACCCGACTTTTCTAGACACTTTTGAGCCGTTGGGAATGTCGCTGTTCGAACTCTACAGGAGATAGCCCTGCCGCCGACGAATGACGGCGCTGCGAGTTGTAGAACATCTCGATGTAGTTGAATACATCGGCTCTTGCATCGCTTCGGGACGCATAGATTCGACGACGGATGCGCTCGCGCTTGAGCAGCTGGAAGAAGCTCTCGGCCACAGCGTTATCGTGGCAGTTGCCTCGCCGGCTCATGCTGCTTACCAGATTGTGGTCACGCAGGAAGGTCTGCCACTCGTGGCCGGTAAATTGACAGCCCTGATCGGAGTGAACCAGAACAGGCGCCTGCGGCTGGCGGCGCCAAAGCGCCATCAGCAGCGCATCAAGGACCAGGCTGGTGTCGATGCGGCTACCCATGGACCATCTGATCTTGCCCCCGTAGTCCCGGACACCGTCCAGTCGCTACGTTAGCCCTTGCGGGTAGGTTCATTTTGCCGCCGTCGGAACTCCCTGGGCGACATCATTTTCAAACTCGAATGCGGGTGGATTTCATTGAAGTGCTCGAACGCGCCAGGCAACTGGGCCAGCACGGTCAGTTCATCGCGCAGATCCATGCGGCTCACGTAATCGCGTTTGAAGGTGTTGACGAAGCTCTCGGCCATGCCGTTGCTCTGCGGACTGCACACGGGCGTATTGATGGGCTTCAGGCCCAACGATCTCGCAATGCTGCGCGTCTCGTGCGCGATGTAGGCACTGCCGTTGTCCGTGAGGAACTCCAGTTCGAGCTCCACGGGCACGGCATCGACCGCGCCGAAGCGCCGCTCTACAGCTTCAATCAACATGTCACGCACCGGCGCGCCCGGCAGGCCTTTGCCGCCCCAGGCCCGCCATGCCAGGATCTCCCGGTCGCAGCAGTCCTTAGCGAAGGTGGCCGTCACGGTTTGGCCTGAGTCGCGTAAGCGGCCAGCCACGCCACCTTGATCGTCCGCGAGTTCCGTAGGAGTCTCGTGTCCACCTCAACTCCCTTGGTGGACACGTGAACACTATTCCCGAACAAGTCATCGACGACCGCCGGCGCCGGCGCATTCACAGCGACGAATTCAAAGCCAACGCGGTGGCGCTGTGCATGCAACCAGGCATGTCGACGGCAGCAGTGGCGATGGCCAACGGCATCAACGCAAACCTGCTGCGCCGCTGGGTGCGGATCGCCGAGACGGTCCCCGCCATCTGCCGGCAGGATGCGCTGCCCGCACCCCAGCTTCAGGCGGCTCAAGTGCCGTCAGCCTTCGTGCCGATGCAACTGCCCGCCAAGCCAGCGGTGCCCGACATCCGCATCGAACTGCGCCGCGCAGCGACCTCGATCACGGTGACCTGGCCGGTCGAGGCTGCCGGCGAATGCGCGGCCTGGATGCGCGAGCTGCTGCGATGATCCGCATCGATGCGATGTGGCTGGCGGCCCAGCCGGTCGACATGCGCGCTGGTGCCGATCGCTTGATCGCCCGCGTGGTGGAAGTCTTCGGTGCCGCCCAGGCGCACCATGGCTGCCTCTTCGCCAACGCGCGCGGCACGCGCATGAAACTGCTGGTGCATGACGGCTTCGGTGTGTGGTGCGCCACGCGCCGTCTCAACCAGGGCCGCTTCGTCTGGCCCGGCGATGGCATGCCACTGCAATCTCCCACGCTGTCGCGGGCGCAGTTCGACGCCCTGGTCGTGGGTCTGCCGTGGCAGCGGCTGGAGCATATGCAGGCCATCACGCGCGTGTGAGCTTGCTGCCCTATTCGCACTTGGTACGACAACGCCGGGGCAATTCGAGAATGCCCCGATGGCGACCGTCGCCCAGGCTGCGGACAATCAGCCCATGCTCGATGTGAACACGCTCAAAGCCCAGGACCTGCAAGGCCTGAGCCCGAGCGCCATGGCCGATCTGGCCGCGCAGATGCTGGCCCAGATGGCGGCGCTGAATGCGCAGCTGCAAGCCCGCGACCAGCAGGCCGCAGCGCACATCCAGGAAATGAAGTTCAAGGATGCCAAGCTCGAGCGCATCACGTTCGAGCTGGCGCGTCTGAAGGCCTGGAAGTTCGGGGCCAGGACCGAGCGGATGAACGCAGAGCAGCGACAACTGTTCGAAGAGACGCTGGCCGAGGACGAGGCCAGCCTGGAGGCCCAACTGCAAGCGCTGCAGGGCGCAGCCGACACAAGCACCTCGCCACCCGCAGACAAGCGCAAGCCACGCCGCCAGCCCCTGCCCGAACAGCTGCGCCGCGTCGAGCATCACCACGAACCGGAGAACACTATCTGCCCGTCGCCGGGCTGTGGTCAGGCGATGGTGCGCATCGGCGAAGACGTGAGCGAGCGGCTGGACATCGTGCCGGCGGAGTTCTTCGTGCACCGCCATGTGCGCGGCAAGTGGGCCTGCAAGTGCTGCCAGGTGCTGGTGCAGGAGCCGGTGGCGCCGCAGATCATCGACAAGGGAATGCCTGCCGCAGGGCTGTTGGCGCAAACCTTGGTGAGCCGCTTCATCGATCACCTGCCGTACTACCGGCAAGCGCAGATCAACGCCCGTTCGGGCGTGCACACGCCGCGCTCGACGCTGGCCGCATGGTCTGGCGCTGCGGGCGCCAGCCTGCTGCCGCTGTACGACGCGCACCGCGCGTTCGTACTCGGTGCGCAGGTAATGCACGCCGATGAAACGCCGGTGAGGATGCTTGACCCCGGCGCTGGCAAGACCGCCAAGGCCTACGTCTGGGCGTATGCCCGGGGGGAATACGACCCGATACCGGGCGTGATCTACGACTTCTGCGCTGGCCGTGGCGCGAAATACCCGATGGCGTTCCTGCAGGGGTGGGAAGGCACGATCACCTGCGACGATTACAAGGGGTATGACGCCGTGTTCCGGGCAGAGCGTCGCACCGAGGCGGGTTGCCTGGCGCATGCACGCCGCAAGTTCGATGAGCTGGCCAAGTCCCATGCGAGCCCGATGGCGACGCAGGCTATCCAGCGCATCGCCGGGCTGTACCGGATCGAGCAGCAAGCGCGCGAGATGAGGGCTCCAGAGCGGTTGGCTCTGCGACGACAGCATGCTCAGCCACTATGGGATGAACTGCACATCTGGCTGCGCCTGGAAAGAACGCGTGTGGCGGACGGCGGGGGCAGCGCCGCTGCGCTGGACTACAGCCTCAGGCGCTGGGACGCGCTGGGCCGCTTCCTGCACGACGGCGGCGTCAGCATCGACAACAACCACATCGAGCGTTTGATGCGCCCATGGGCGATGGGCAGGAAAGCCTGGCTGTTCTGCGGCAGCGAACTGGCGGGCCAGCGCGCCGCGATCGTGATGAGCCTGGTGCAGTCGGCCAAGCTGCACGGGCACGATCCGTGGGTCTACCTCAAGGACGTACTGGAGCGGCTGCAGGGGCATCCGAACAGCCGGATCGATGAATTGCTGCCGCACCGCTGGAGCCTGGCCACCTGAGCGTTGGCGAGAGGACTCTCGTCAGCGTCAAGGTGGCATGCCTGGCCGCTTACAACGGTTCTCCGCGGCAACAACCCCCTCCTGCAGTTCTGCCAGAAGCCTCTCAGCACTTTCCGCCGTGTACTTATCCCTGGTAGAAAAATCCAAGTCCCGGGTATAGCGGGAACTGTCATACCGTATGGCGAGCAACAACCCGCCCTTCATCACCATCTTGGCACTCAGATTCTTGGAGTGTCCAATGCTGTCCAGGATGGTGTGCACCGCCTCCCTGAAGCCTTGTTGTCCTTGAGGGGCCTGTGCGACCCAGGCCTCTATTTCGACTTCGTTCATCAGTCCTCCGAGTCGGTTGGCGGGGCCTCCAGCGACGGAACATTCACCGACAGCGCCCACCGTTCAGAGAAAAACGGTGCGTACTCTGCCTGGGGGTCCAGCTTACGGGAGCCTCCCCGTTGGACATGGGACGCCCAGACATCAACCAACGGGTCCGAAAGATGACACAAGTTTTCCAACAAATAGCCAGCCCGAGCCCGCTCAATCGACGTCCCATGCTTGTCGACCTCGTCAATGATGAGCTTTGAATACTTGGACCCATATTCCCGGTAAGTGTCGATGACATGCTGCATTCCGCCACACAACTCTGGCTCGCGAAGCATGTCCAAGAAGGTGCGCCCTACCATTGCAACCCGAATGCAGGGAGACTTGATGGTCTTGAAGGCACCACGGTGTGAGCGGCGTATCAACTCGATCCGCGTACTCTCTATGCGCTCGAAATTCTGAAACTTCAATAGGGGCAGCTTGGCCGCAATGTAGCGCTCCTTGCGCTGCTTGAGATCCTTGTCCATACGTGCCGCCGCTTGCTCTTTCCACTCCCCATCGGACGGCGTGGACAAAAACAGAATTTTGGGAAAACGATCGGTGACTCCGTAGTACTCCATAGCGCTCAAATGGCTGACATATGCAAACGGATCAACGGAGCAGGCCACTTCCTTGGGTTGCGGCTTGTTTCGACCAAAAAGATGGTAAACCGTGCCGGCCTTGAACTCCTTAGCGGGTGAAATCAAACCAAACGACAACAACAGGCGAAGGACTTCTGTATACAAATACAGTGAAAATAATTCGTCTGTTGCATGGGTCGCGGTCAAAACGCCCAATTCATATCCAGTTACAACAGGCCGCTCCCACACCCCCAATCGCTCTTGGATAGGTCGAATGAAATCATGCAAAGCTGCAGGTGACATTAGTTCATTACTCACTTGATATCATCAACGTCCTTAGGACGTTGATGATATCAAGTGATCATTCTTTTGTCAATTGACCAAGTTGACGCTTACGCTGCTGATGGTTAGGATGCGTCCTGAGGACGCATCCTAACCATCAGCATCCAAGACTCTTTCCGAAATTTTCCCATTCAACCCGACATGACCTGCCCCCTCCCACCGCACCAAGCAGGCAAAAGCACGGGATGAAACTCACCGATTTCTTTGCTAAAAGCAGTGGTTTCTGGTTGAAGACACGGTCACGCACGGTGACGTTGAGGCCTATCGCTACTTCGAAATGTGGCCACTTTAGCAAGGCGCAATTGACTAATGATAAGGTCCCCTTAACGGGAGCTTGAAGCGTATCCATCGAGCGGCCCTGATCGAACTTCGGCTGCGCCTGCGCAGCACAGACCTCAGCAGATGCGCGAGCCCTGGCGCCAGAACTCAGCACTTGCGCCACACGCTTGTCAGCCAGGGCTGTTTCTCGAACGGCAGGCCGATAAAAATGCTCCAACGCCACGAAGCCGGAGGCCGTCACCAAGCGCGCCAAGTGGGTCAGAAGTGAAACACGCCGTAGCGCTTACCGATCCAGCCCTCCCGCCCTGCCCCGCGTGCATTGGAGCTGAACAGTACCCCGCCGGGCCGCAGCCAGATGTGCAGTTGGCGCAGTACCTCAGGCAGCACCTGGCTGGGCACATGGAACAGCACGGCATTGGCAAATACACCGTCAAAGCGTTACGCGGGCAGATCGAGTTCCAGAAAGCTCTGCTCCAGCACCTCGCAGTCGCTATGCGCGCGCCATCGCCGCCGAACTGGGCGCGCCCTCCAAGGCCGCGGCACGGTGGCCCAGCGCCTTGAAGGTGCCCAGGGCGCGCCCGGGGCCGCAGCCGAAATCCAGCAGATCAAAGGGCGGAGGCCCGGCGATGTGCTTGAGCAGGGCTGCGATGTTCTGGCTGACGTCGTGGTCGCTCATGTCTTCCCAGAAGCTTTGGACCTGCAGGTGTTCGGAACGCTGTGTCATGCCGCATCATTGCATACGGCAGCGTCCTGATCCGGAACACCGAACGCTGGCTCGCTAGTAGTCCTCCCCAAGGACCTGCTTGATGAAGTCTTGTAGATAGACGACATTGATACGTAAGAGGCCTGACCTGTGCAGGTTTTTTCTGGGTCAATATAGGTGTTCAAGCCCAGTTCAGGGATTGAGAACGGTGCGTGCGGATCTCACAGTGAACCGCTCCGGGTTTGAACTGACCCCCAGAAGTTGGACAAACTTTAAAGGGGTCTTATGGCAAAGTACGAAACAGCGTTCAAGCTCAAAGTAGTCAAGAGCTTTCTGGCTGGTGAAGGCGTAGCGAAGTTGCTGGCCGACGCTTATTGCTCGATCTTGATGCCGCGGCTGCGGATGATCCGCGACCAGAAAACGGTGTCTTCCTTGATCATCTGGGCCATGGTCTCTGGTGGCGCATCGATGATGTGCATGTCCGGGACCGTGGACAGCTTGGCCTTGAATTCCGGCGACTTCACGACATCGCGGATCGCGGTGGACAGCTTGTCGACCACGGGCTGCGGTGTTCCTGCCGGCGCCACCATGCCGTTCCAGTAGGTGCCGACAAAGTTGTATCCCAGCTCCTTGAATGTAGGCACGTTGGGCAACTCGCTGATGCGCTCTTCGGACGAGATGGCCAGCACTTTGAGCTTGCCGCTTTTGTAATACTCGAGCACCGAAGCGACGATGCCCGACATCGCGGGCACCTGGTTGGCCACCAAGTCCTGCACCGCCGGCGCTTCACCGCGGTACAGCACTGGCTCGACTTTGAACCCGCCCTTCTCACCGATGTCCTCGGCCATCAGGTGGGTGGTTCCGCCCACGCTGGAAACGGCAATCGCTGCCGACTTACCGCTTTGCTTGACTTCCTCTATCCATTCCTGGAGCGTGTTGGGCTTGGCGGAGGCGGGCAGCGCAATCACGTGGTGGCCCTTGGAGACGGGCGCCAGGTATTTGAAGTCCGTGGGCTTGTATGCCAGATTTTTGTACAGGATGGGATTGAGCGACATCGCGGCCGACAAGGCCCAGCCTATGGTGTAGCCGTCGGCCGGCGCCGACGCCACGGCCACATTGCCAATCACGAAATTGCCACCGGGGCGGTTTTCCACCACCACCGGCGTCTTGAGGCGCTTTTGCAGCTCCAGCGCCATGGCCCGCGCCTGCACGTCAGTGGCGCCACCGGCGGCGATCGGCACGATGATCTTGATCGGCTTGGACGGGTACTCGCTGGCGGCATGACTGCAGCCGTAGACCAGCGAAAGCGCCACCATCACGGCGCTAGAAAAGGACGGGAATTGCATGTTGTCTCCTGGGTCTTTGTGGGGTTTATTGGTTCAACACAATTCAAGGAAAAAGCTCAGAGGATGTCGGGGGTCACCTCCAATAGCAGGGTGTTGTGCTGCCTAATGGGTGCGAGCCATGCAGCGACCAAGGGCAGCTCGAAGGCGAAGAAATAGCGCGCGCAAGAAAGCTTTCCTTCGCTGAAGGCACGATTCTTGTCCTTGCTACGCTGCGCGCAGACCGCGAGCTCCAGCCAGATCCAGGCCAACACCACATGGCCAAATGCCTTGAGGTAATGGGTCGCATTGCACAGTGCGCGCTGCGCGTTGGCGCTGCTCCAGGCGTCGTGCGTGGCCAGCTGCAACTGCGCCATGGCCTGGTCCAGCTGTATCCCAAGCCCGGCAGTGGGCGCATGCGCTTGCGCCGCGTCCACGCTGGCCTGCATCCTGGCCAGCAGCAGCGCCAAGGCGGCACCGTTGGCCATGCGCACCTTTCTGCCCAACAAGTCCATGCCCTGGATGCCATGTGTGCCTTCATGGATCATGTTCAGGCGGTTGTCGCGCCAGTGCTGCTCCACCGGAAAATCGCGCGCATAGCCGTAACCGCCGAGTACCTGAATCGCCAGGCTATTGGCTTCGAGGCACCATTCGCTGGGCCAGCTCTTGGCGATCGGAGTCAGGATCTCGAGCAGCAGACGCGCTTGCTCGGCCGCCTGGCCATCGCCGGTGCGCTGCTCGTCGACCAGGCGTGCGCAGTACAGTTGCAGTGCCAGCGCACCTTCGGCATAGGCTTTTTGCGCCAGCAGCATGCGCTTGACATCCGCATGTTCGATGATGGCTACCGGTGCCTGCTGCGCGTCCTTGACGACCCGTTGCCCAGCGGCAACAGGCCGGCCCTGGACGCGCTGGCGCGCATAGTCGAGCGATTGCAGATAGCCGGCATAGCCGAGCATGGTCGCACCCAGGCCGACCTGGATGCGCGCCTCGTTCATCATGTGGAACATGCATTGCAGACCCGCGCCCAGAGCGCCGATCCGGTAGCCCATGGCCCCCGCGCCCTGGCCATCGGTGCCGCCGGGCGCCCTGACCGGATAGGCGCCTTCGCCATAATTCATCAAGGTATTGGTCGTGCCGCGGTAGCCAAGCTTGTGGTTCAGGCCGGCGAGCGCCACGTCGTTGCGCTCACCGGTGCACTGGCCATGGACATCGACCAGGTAACGCGGCACGGCGAAAAGCGTGATGCCAGCCGTGCCTGCCGGCAACTGACCCTCGGCGTCGGGCACCTTGGCCAGCACCAGATGGATGATGTTTTCACCCATTTCGTGCTCCCCGCCCGAGATCCACATCTTGCGGCCCGTGAGGCGATAGCGCGGGCCCAGCGGCTCGTCTGCAAAATCGTCGCCGTCAGGCACGGCGCGGGTGGCGATGTCCGACAGGCTTGAACCCGCCTGCGGCTCGCTCAGGTTCATGGTGCCGAAAAAGCGCCCGTCGAGCTGCGGCTTGGCAAACGCGGTTTTCTGCGTTGGCGTGCCGTGCACCATTAGCAGCCCGGCATTGGCGGCCGTGAGCATCGAATAGGCCTTCAGGCCAATGCTGGCTGCCGATAGCAAACTATTGGCCGCCATCTCGACGACGCAGGGCAATTGCATGCCGCCAGCATCCTCGTCTTGCGACGCAGACAGCATGCCCGAGGCCGCATAGGCGGCGCAGGCCTGCTCGGTGCAGTCCGGCAGGTGTACGCGCTGGCCGTCGAAATGCGGCTCTTGCGTGTCAATCAGCCGATTGAAGGGCTCGAATTGCTCCGCGGCAAGGCGCTCGCATAACTCCAAAACAGCGGTGTAGGTTGCGCGCTCGTGGCCGCTAAAGCGTTCGCGCTTGCTAAGCGCCTGCGTATCGAGCCAGTCATAGAGCAAGAAATCCAGCGTGTTGCGGATGGCGGTGTAGTCAAGGCCCATGTCACGCCACCTCGAACAAAGCCGCCGCACCCATGCCGCCGCCGACGCACATGGTCGTAACCACATAGCGTGCGCCCCGGCGCTGGCCTTCGAGCAAGGCATGCCCCACGATGCGCGCACCCGTCATGCCATAGGGGTGGCCGATAGAGATGCCGCCGCCGTTGACGTTGTACTTGGCCGGGTCAATGCCCAGGTGGTCGCGGCAGTAAATCGCCTGACATGCAAAGGCTTCGTTGAGCTCCCACAGATCGATGTCCTCGACCTTGAGCCCATGGTTTCTGAGCAGCTTGGGGATTGCATAGATCGGGCCGATGCCCATTTCCTCGGGCGCACAGCCAGCGACCGCCATGCCCCGGTAGGTGCCCAGCACGGCCAGGCCGCGGCGCTGCGCGAGCTGCGAATCCATCACCACGCAGGCCGAGGCACCGTCCGACAACTGGCTCGCATTGCCGGCCGTCACGACGCCACCATCGAGCACCGGCTTGAGCGCATTCAGGCCTTCGAGCGTGGTCGTGGGCCGGTTGCCTTCATCACGCGCCAAGGTGACTTCCTGGTAGCGCACTTCCTTGCTGTCCTTGTCCGTGACGGCCATCTGCGTAGTGAACGCCACGATCTCGGCGTCTAGCCGGCCCGCGGCCTGCGCGGCGGCTGTACGCTGCTGGGATTCGAGCGCGTAGCGGTCCTGCGCCTCGCGCGAGATGCCGTACTTGCGCGCCACGAACTCGGCGGTCTGCAGCATGGGCATGTACGCGTTCTGCACCTTCTGGATAACGCGCTCATCCTTTTCCTTGGCCGCCCAGCCCATGTAGGCGTCCTGCACGGCAGTGATGTTGTCCTGGCCGCCAGCGACCACGACATCCATGCCATCGCAGATCACCTGCTTGGCGGCGGTGGCGATGGCCATCAGGCCGGATGCGCATTGGCGGTCCATGGTCTGGCCCGAGACCGTCACGGGCAGGCCCGCGGCCAGCAGCGCATTGCGCGCGAGATTCATGCCGGCCGTGCCCGCCGAGAGCACGCAGCCGACCACCACATCCTCGATTTCCACAGGGTCCACCCCCGCACGCTGCACGGCATGTGCAATGGCGTGGCCCATCAGCGTGGGCGATGCGGTGTGGTTGAGCGATCCTTTATAGGCCCGGCCAATGCCGGTGCGGGCCGTAGAGACGATGACTGCTTCTTTCATAGGAACTGCTCTTTCAATGGTGAGGGGGTCAGGCGGCAAAGCGTTGCCGTTCTTGGGCCAGGCGGCGCAGCAACGGCGACACGGTCCAATAGCCATAGGAGTTGCCGCGGGTCTGTGCGTAGTGGTCCAGGCGCTCAACGATGCGCTCGAGTCCTATGGACTGCGCCATGAACATGGGCCCGCCTTGGAAATCGGGAAAGCCGTAGCCCGCGGTCCAGACCACATCGATATCGCTGGTGCGGTAGGCAATGCCCTCTTCCACAATCCGGGCGCCCTCATTGATCAGGGGGTAGAGCAGCCGCTCGGAGATTTCCTGGTCCGAGATGTTGGTGCGCTGCGCGATGCCGTGGGCCTGCGCGAGTTCCGCTGCGATCCGCGCGGTCTGCGCATCAGGCAACGCCTTGCGCCCGTCGTAGGCGTAATAGCCGACGCCGGTTTTTTGGCCAAAGCGCCCAAGTTCAAACATCTTGCGCACCACGGCGCGGTAACTCGCATCGGGCGGCAGTCCCCCCGCCTTGCCATACTCGATCACGGTTTTCGCACCGACATCGATGCCGGCCATGTCCAGCATGCGGCACGGCCCCATTGCCAGACCCAGCGCCTGCACGGCGCCGTCGACCTGCTCCGGCGAAGCGCCTTCCATCAGCAGGAACTCGGCTTCGCGCATGTAGACTTCGGCCATGCGGTTGCCGATGAAGCCATAGCAGACGCCCGAGACGACAGCCACCTTGCCGATCTTCTTCGCCAACGCCAGCACGGTCGTGAGCACCGCGGGCGATGTCTTTTCGCCGCGCACGACTTCGAGCAATTGCATGATGTGGGCGGGGCTGAAGAAGTGCATTCCCACGACATCGGCCGCACGCCCGCTCGCCTGGGCCAGCACATTGACATCAAGCGTAGAGGTGTTGGTGGCGATGATCGCTCCGGGCTTGCAGATCTGGCCCAGGCGCTCGCAGACCCGGCGCTTGAGGTCCATGTCCTCGAAGACCGCCTCGATCACCAGGTCGCATTCGGCCAGCGCCTGGTCATCCAGCGCACCGTGCAGCAGACCCAGGCGCGCTTCGAGCTGCTGCGGCGTCAAACGCCCTTTGGCGACATTGGCTTCGAGCGTCGTGCGGACCATCTGCAGCCCGCGATCCAAGCCGGCCTGCGCGCTGTCGATCAGCACAGTGCGGATGCCAGCATTGAGAAAGCACATGGCAATGCCCGTTCCCATGGTGCCTGCGCCGAGCACGCCCACGCTCTCTATGGGCAGGCGGCCGCTTTGCGCGTCCAGTCCCGGCACTTTGGCGGCCTGCCTTTGCGCAAAGAACAGATGGCGCAAGGCCTGCGAGGTGGGACTCCCGCGCAGCGCATCGAATGCCTCGGCCTCCACACGCGCGCCCGTCACGAAATCGTCTTCGATCGCCGACCGGACGCAGCGCACCACGGCGGCCTCGGCAGGATAGGCGCTTTTCTTGTCTGCGGCCGCTTGCGCCGCGGCCAGTAGTTCCTGGTAATCGCCTGGCACGACCTGGGTTTGACTCAGTCGCCGGATCGGCGTGGCGGTTAGCAACAGCGCATGCACATAGGCCACGCCAGACGCCAGCGGCGCGGCGTCGCTGAGGGCATCGACCAGGCCCGCAACCTGCGCTTCCTGGGCGCCGACCATGCGGCCGCTGCGCATCATGTCCAACGCCAATGCGGGACCGACCAGCCGCGGCAGGCGCTGCGTGCCCAGGGAGCCGGGCAACAGACCCAGCCGGATCTCGGGCAGACCCAGCCGGGTCGCGCTGTGCGCCACCCGGAAGTGGCAGGCCAGCGCAAGTTCCAAGCCGCCGCCCAGCGCCGTGCCATGCAGGGACGCAACCACGGGCCGCTGCTGCCCCTCGATGCGCGCGAGCAGTTGGTTGAACGGCGCTGTGGAGAAGCCTGGGTCAGCGAACGCCGTGATATCGCCGCCAACGACAAAGGTGCTGCCGGCGCAGTGGATGACCAGTGCGCGCAGCGAGGCGTCTGCCTCGAACTGGTCCAGGCCCTGCGCCAAGCCAGCAACGACATCTGCCGACAGCGCGTTGACCGGCGGATGGGCAATGCAGATCTGGCCTATGCCCTCGTGCTTGTGAAACGTGATGGAGTCCATATTCGATGCGTGAAAAGGGTTTTCGAGACGCAGCTTCCCCCGCGCGCGGGCCGGGACGGCACGCACGTCAAGAAAGCAGCAGGGGTTCAAAGTGGCTTCAGCAAGCCGTCGCGCAGGCTTCTTTTGAGGATTTTTCCGTTTGCATTTCTGGGCAGCGGCTGCGCGCTCCAGGTCCAGCTCTCAGGAACCTTGTAGTCGGTCAGGGTCTCGGCGCAGTGGCGGCGCAATGCCGCTTCGTCTATCGCGATGTCCGGCGCATGAATGAACGCGTGCACTCTCTCACCGAGCACCGGACAGGGCTTGCCCACAATGGCAGCTTCGATGACGCCGGGATAGGCCATCAGGCGGTTTTCCACTTCCAGCGAATAAATCTTGTAGCCGCCCCGGCTGAGCATGTCCTTCTTGCGATCGACGATGTAGAGGAAGCCCTCGGCATCCATGCGGCCTATGTCACCGGAATGCCAGTAGCCGGCAGTGAAGGAATCGCGGTTGGCGGCGGGGTTGTTCCAGTAGCCGGGCACGGTCATCGGGCCGCCGATCCAGAGCTCACCCTCCTCTCCGCACGGCACTTCGATGCCGTCGTCGTTCATGACGCGCACATCGACACAGGGAAGCGGGGCTCCGATGCTGCTGGCATGCGCAATATCCGAGACCACGGGAGACACCGAGGTTGGCGCGGCTGTCTCGGTCGCGCCATAGGCATTGACCAAACCCAGGTTGGGAAGTGCCAGCGCCAGCGCTTCGATCGCGCTCACCGGCATTGGTGCACCGCCGTAGCCGCCGATCCGCCAAGCGCCCAGCTTGCGCGTTGCCAGTTCAGGCGACAGCAGGCACAGGCTGTACATCGCCGGCACCAGCAGGGTATAGGTGGCGGCTTCGCGCTCCATGAACGCGAGGAAGGCATCGGCCTTGAAGGCCGGCGCGATGGCGCAGGTGGCGCCCACATGCAGCGTAGTCAGCAGCAGCGTGACCAAGCCTGAGACATGGCTGATGGGCAGGCACAGGGCCATGCGGTCTTCGTGACCCAGGCCCAACGAGAACTCCAGATGGCGCACCGAATGGGCGATATTCAGGTGGGTGAGCATCGCGCCCTTGGGCGAGCCGGTTGTGCCCGAGGTGTACAGGATGATGGCGGTATCTTCTGCCTCCACAGGTACCACATCCATGGTCCGGGACGCCATGCCGCGTTGGCGCAACGCGGCCATGCACATGCCAGCGTCGCACTCTCCTTGCACGGCCCGCAGGCGCAGGGACGGTGCGTCCGAGCGATCGGGAATGCGCTCGGCGAGATCCGCATCAAACAGGATGCCTTTGGCCTCGCACTGGTTGAGCATGTAGGCGATGCCTGGACGCTGCTCGCGGCCGCCAATCGGCACGGCAATCGCCCCGATGCGCTGCAAAGCCATCAAGCTGAAGATGAACTGTGGGTGATTGCCCATGACCAGCGCCACCCGGTCTCCCCGGCCAATCCCTTCGCCAGCCAGGCCGTTGGCCAACGCCACCACTTCCTGATGGGCCCGCGCATAGGTCCAGCGCTGGTCCGCAAAAGTCACCGCTTCCTGCGCGGGGTAGCGCTCGACCGCGCTCTGCCATATCGCGTAAACGCTCTGTGGGCGTTCGACGAAGCAGTCAAACAGCCGGTCGCCAAACAGCGCTTCCTTGCGCATCGGAGGAACGGGCTTTGCATGCCAATAACGCATTTTTGTCTCCTGATTACTGTGCGGCAGGGCTCTAGTGGCCCCGTTGCCGATTCAAAGTGCAAGTCGGATGGGGGCATTCATGTCGAAGCCCGCCATCTGAAAACCGCGCTGGAAGTCGACCATGTGCTTGTGCATCCACTCCACCGCCAGGTCGGCATCTCCCTGCTTGAGGCCTTCGACAATGCGCCTATGCGCGGCCAGCGCCCGCGATTTGGATTGCGGAATGTGCGAATAAATGCGCAGCAGCGTCGGCTTGTAAAGCAGGCTGATCGGCTCTCGGGCCAGCATCAGCGGGCGGTTGTGGCTCGCGGCGCCGACCAGGGCGTGGAATTCGACATCCAGATCGACCAGCGCCGCAAGTTCGGCTTCAGGCTGTTCGCCCGGCAAGGTCAGCTCGGCCGTGGCGGTGATGTTGGATTGGAGTCGCAGCAGGTCTTCGGTGTTCGCATACTGCGCGGCCAGGCGCGCAGCCAGGGGCTCAAGCGTGACGGCGGTCTCCCAGAGCTCCTGGAACGTCGTCTGCTGGAGCATCAGCATGCGGGTCGCACGCGACGCCAGATCGTAAAGCCCGGGAAGACAGACGAACAGCCGGCGTCCTTCGCGGCGCTCCAGCATGCCTTCTTGCTCGATCAGGCGAATCGCTTCGCGCACGGTGGAGCGGTTGACACCAAAGCTTTCCGACAGCTCGATCTCGGTCGGCAAAGGGTCGCCGGATCGCAGCTCGCCGCTCACGATCAGCCGCTCGATCTCATCGGCCACGACCTTGTACGCCGGCACCGACCGGATGCGCTTGAAAAGATTGGCGATGGACGCGGGGGCCTCGTTTGCAGGCTGTATGGGAGAGGAAGTCATGACATCGGTGGTTGAATTAACGATGTCATGTTGTCGGACAAATGGACTCAAGCATACAGTGGTAACCCTCAAAACAACCCCATCCACGCGTTCAGCCGTTCATGGCAGGCACTGTCCGAGCACCGCGCCACCGCTCAGAACGTAGAGCCCACGCCCAGCACCATCCCAGGAATTGAGGTGGACGCGAGACTCCTACGGGATTAACGGGCAATCAAGATGCGTGGCTGAGCATGGCATAGCGATCCTTGGCGCCTTTGCCCTGTTCCACACGCAAGGTCATGCGCTGGCTGTCGACATCGGCGACGTTCAGGTTGACGACCTCACTGGCACGCAGGCCTGCACCATAGGCCACCAACAGGGCTACTTGATGCTTGAGGCGACGAGCCCGTGTTTACCAAGTGCAGCTGGAAATTGCACAGATCCTCCACCGTGGCCGTGTCAAGCGAGCGCTTGAGGTGAGCCGCGAGCTTGCGCACGGCTCGGATATAGGGATCCTGCGTGCGCAGGCTCCAGTTTGCGCATACGCATGTCATCGAGCATGCGCTGGCGCAGCGGAGAGATGGTTTGATTCGAAGGGGTCATGATCGCGCTTGCCTCAATCACCAACATAGAGGGGAACGCGATGTTTGCGCCCATCAGGGACTTCGTGGCGGACTACAGCGCGAACGGTTTAGTCCTGTGGCCGTTTGCAGACGCTGAATGCACCTGGGGATGGTCTATAAACGCTGAAAGCCGTCAAGCTTGGACACTTGAGCAGAACCGATAAGGTTCCCTTCTCAAGAGCTTTGGGCTCGACAGGCCCTGCTGGGGGTCACGTCGCGTGTGATGCCGCTGACGAGATTTTTCTTTCCGAGTCGCGCCCTTCTGTGCGCTGGCTTACAGGATTTGTGGCTCCGAAACGCCCTCGGAGATCCCTCGGGCAGACCATCACAATGCGTCTTGAATAAGAGTCAATTTCTACAGGCGATGCGAGCGCCTACGGTTGCGGCGAATCACAGCTACTTGCTCTCGGCCCTCATCTGGGCAGCTACTGCTGTCAGCCCTTCGCGGCCCGACATACTGCACTGGTGTATCGCCGTCCCTGAAGAGCGCGCTTGCGCACTGGCCAATCCTCGGCAGCCTGCGTGTCAGCCCAGCACCCTCACCTCATATCCGACCATATACGTCGGCCCGAAGCACAGGCAAAAATAGAGGAGCTCGCTTCCACGGGCATCGACACAAATCCACAGCTTGCGCCGAAAGACTAGGCCGACTGGCTGGCCCAACTCAAAGGCCAGATTGTGCAGGCCAGGCAACGCGCGGCGCTGGCCATCAACGCTGAACTGGTGCAACTCTATGCGCGCATTGGGCAAGACATTTTGCAACGCCAGCAGGCCCAGGGCTGGGGCGCCAAGGAAATCGAGCCGTTGGCGCGTGACCTCAAGGAGGCATTTCCAAATATGCGCGGTTAGTCGTCCAGCAACCTCAAGACATGCGGTTTTTGCCCAGCATTGCCCAGACGGTCAATTTGGTCAGCAGCCTGCTGACCAATTGCCTTGGTTCCATACTGTCACCTTGCTGACGCAGTTGGACAGCATGCAGGATAGCGCCTGGTACGCCACGCAGACGCTGCAACACGGCTGGTCGCGCACCACAGCGTGGTGTTATTCATAAGCTGCCGTCCTGGCAAAGCTGTGGCGCGCAGCGCCGAACCTTGCCACACATTCATCGGAATGCTGTCAGCCTATGGCGTTTGCGCTGTGCAAACTTTGTGTATCAGTATTCCAAAGTTTTGAGCCAAGCGATCAGGCTGGGGCCAACGACGTTTGCCAGGCCCATGTGATCAGTGGTCAGGATGCTGAAACTGCTCTTTGCATGCGGAGGTGCCACGGCAAAGACTGTCTTCTCGGCAAACGCAGACATGCGGTCGCCCGAGCCAACGGCCATGAATATCGGCAGGGCAGTCGGAATGGCTGCGGCGGTCTTCGGCATGTTTGCCAGGCCATCGGGATCGAAATAGGAAAAATAGGACGCTGCGGTAATGCGAATCTGCTGCGACTGCCCTTGGTTGAAATCGGCAAACGCTGCGCGACTGCTCCCAGCGCCGGACTTCACCATGTCGCTGGCTTTGGTCACGCTGGATTGGGCGGCTGTTTTCATCGGCGCGACATAGGGCGTATGTCCCGGAGAAAGAAGAACGATTGCATCGGCCGGCCTGCCCTGGCTGGCGTAGGCCAGCGCTGCGTTAGCGCCAATGCTGTACCCGGCCACAATGACGTGTTTGGCACCCTTGTCCCGCAAGCTCTTGGCGGCGCCATCGACTTCCTCGATCGCCTGAGAATAAGTGACGTCATACTCTCGCGTCGCCGACCACGGCATGGTTGGCGTAACGACTTCATAGCCCTGCGCCCGGAGTTCGCGCGACAGACCGAGCACATTGCTAGGTGGTTTGTCCCATTTTCCATGCAACAAAACAATGCCGACATCCTTTTCTGCGGCAGATGCCTGCGTCAGCACCAGATAGAAACCGGCAACGAGCGTTGCGAGAAAAAAAGAGCGCATGGAAGATGCCTTTGGTGATGCTGCAGGAAAGCAGAAGAAACAAGCCAACCGGCCGAATGCACTTTAAGCGCAAACTGCTCAACTCGCCAGCGCATATCGCCTGAACAATCCGATATCGCTATGGCTGCGGCACCTTCCTGTGGGAACGATGCCATTTCCAAGCGCAGCTGAGCAAGCAGTCCCGGATCAATTCATCCACCCGCAAGAAGGAAGCAGTGGAGTACGGCCGAGCAAAAAACTGGATTGCGCGCTCGCCCTTGTTGCCGGAAAACGACCGTTGAAGCCGGTCTGCGAAGTCCTTGGCGTAGCGCGCCCGGGAGCAACGGCACAACGGGCACGGCCTGCAGACTGGCGTGATGGCCGGTCGACGCGCCGCACGAACGATGAAGCCTTGGTCGGCGAGCTGCGCGAGGCGGTTGCTCATCTGCCGAGCTATGGCTACCGACGCGCCTGGGGCGTACTGCGTCGTCAGCGCGAAACGCGCCAAGTCCGCGCGATCAACCTGAAGCGGGTGTACCAAGTCATGCGCACGCACGGTCTACTCCTGGCACCTAAGCCAATGCCACCGCGCCCGCAGCGTCGCCATGAAGGCAGCGAGACTATGGATGCGAGCAACCTGCGATGGTGCTCAAATGGCTTTGAGTTCAGGTGCGATAACGGCGAGCCGGTGCGCGCCACGTTCGCGCTGGACTGCTGCGACCGCGAAGCGATGAGTTGGGCTGCGACCACCGCAGCGCAGACAGGTGACACCGTGCGCGACGTGATGCTGGCAGCCGTGGAGCATCGGTTCGGGCAATCACTGCCAAGCAGCCCCATCGAGTGATTGACCGATAACGGGGCGCCTTACTTCGCCCGGCGTACGCGAGCCTTTGCGCTGGACACCGGCCTGCAGCCCTTGACCACGCCGGTATGCCAGCCGCAGAGCAACGGAATGGCCGAATCGTGAAGACCATGAAGCGCGATTGCATTGCCTTCATGCCCAAACCAGATGCGCGCATGGCCATTGCGAACCTGGGGCTCGCCTTCGAGCATTACAACGAGCACCATCCCCATAGTGCTTTGAAACACCGCTCGCCTCGCGAGTTCAGACAGTTGAGAATTTCCCTAAACCAAGGGTCACTTGGTGTCTTGAGATACGGGTGGCAGTCCACCTTGCCTCCTGAGAAGCTAATGCCAAAGCCTGCCGCTGCACCTTGAACGAAAGTGCCTTTGTACGGCACTCCATCAATGTCAATTTGCAGTGTTTTGGAGACTTGGTCCTAGGTGCCTGAACGGATTTTTCCATCCTCAACAAGCTTTAAATTGCCTGTGCATCCAGCCAACAACAGTGCGGCGCCAGTCAGTAAGCACAGAGGAATTATTTTCATTTTTGGGTTTGGTTTTTTGCGCGAAATGAAATCGCAACGCATCGATATTGAAAATCGATATGCGTATGACAGGCGAAGTCGGTGTTACTCCATCAACAGATAAGAAGCCCTGAATTTTGATAAATTTTCGATCTGCGCAGTGTCTCTTATTTCGATGAACCTAACCATTTTCATGATACTTGGAATAATAGATTTTTCCCATGTGGATGTTTTGCCAAATAGCAATATCCTCCAGCCTCTTTGAAGAAAATTTTCGCTTTGCATTTTCCGTCAGTCATCTCAATAGGATTTACACTGTTTTCTATTGTCATGATCGCCTTTGATTTTTTTATGCACAAGATTGCACTTTGCCTCGTTAACGAGTGAAATCATAATTTGTATTTCGACCTGCGCAATGGGGGCGATGACGGCTTTTTTTATGAATCGCTGAGTAGTTAAAAAATATTTTTATATTAATTCTTGGGCGTACTTGTAAAACGTGCTGCGCCCGAATTCCCAGCACCTTGCAGGCTTTGGCGGCGCTGCGCCCACTGACGGCTAGCGCCTGGATTGCGGCGACCTTTTCCGCATGCAGGCCCGAGCCGGCCCCTTGCCGCCACGCGCCCTGGCAGCGGTAAGTGGGGCCACCGTTCTTTCAAAACCAAGCGCAGCGCAACTTCGGTTCACGCCCCGAACACATGGAACACCAAGTGCCCGGCCACCGTGCTGGTTGCTATGCGTTCCATGGTGCTCTCCAAACCCACGCGGGCGTCTCCAGTTCACCTACGACCTTGACAAGCTCGGGCAGCGAGCAGTCGGGGCGGTCGAACTGCCAGTCCACCAGCGAATCACCGTATTTGAAAAATGGATCAACTGACCAGGTGTTGATTGTCAAAATTTGTCAACTGGCTATTAAGGGTGATTGACGGTGTCATTGGTTTGAATTTTGTCAAGGTCGGCATTGTCAAACTCTGTCAATTGAAACTGTGATTGTCAAACTCTGTTAACTGAAACAGTGATTGTCAAACTCTGTCAAAAGTGGCGTTGTATCCGATGGTAACTTATACAGTTGAGTTGCATAATTCATTGCCTGTATGACCCATCTTTCATTGGCTGGGCATTACAGGCTCATTGACGGAATGTTATTAACGAGTGGGTTATTGACAATTTTCGGGACTCGTTAGCATTTATCACAAAACTCAGGAGATTTAGATGCAAGTTGTCCGTAAGGATAGCGGTATAACCACTAATAAAGTGGAAGCCGTTTCGCAAGAGCGCCCTTCTATTATTCAACTTCAGATTGCGCCTGAAAAAGTCATCAGGTTTGAACGTCAGGGCGATGATCTGGCTCTTATGCTTCGTGACGGAAGCAAGGTACTAGTTCCCAATTTCTTTCTGCAGTATCCCGACGGTGGGCGAAATGACCTGCTTCTCGAAGATGACGCAGGAGTGCAGTGGTGGGGCCAATACACATCCCCTTGGAGCGAGTTCCACTTCACTGAAATTGAATGGCTCGATGGCGCTCCCGTCTTGCCTCCAGAAGGTTTTCCGGCATGGTTGCTCGCCGGCTTGGCACTCTTGGGAGTGGCGGCGGCTTCGAGCGGCGGCGGTGGCGGTGGTGGCGGGGATGCACCTCCTGCTCTTAATCAGCCGCCAATTGGTGATTCGGCGCCTCTTGCCCTGCGCGCCGGGGAGGTTGGTCGTGGCCGCGTGCTTGGACGTGACGCTGATGGGGATGCTGTTAACTACACACTCACCAAGCAACCAGCGCATGGTTCGATCACGCTTGATCCCTTGACTGGCGAATACACCTACACTCCAAATTCAGGCTATCGAGGTTCGGACGTCTTTGAGGTGACCGTCAACGACGGTAAGGGCGGTACGGCTGTGGTCAGCGTGCCGGTAAGCGTTGAGCCTCCGGATAATCAAATTCCCACGGCCGACGCCCCTTCGCTTTCGACGCCCGAAGGTCAGCCTGTTGGCGGAAAGATCATCGCTGAAGACGCGGACGGCGACCCTCTTGCTTTTGTGTTGGGCGAAGGCCCATCTCACGGAACGGTAACGCTTGATCCCGGCACCGGCGAGTACATTTACACGCCTAACCCGGATTATGCGGGTACAGATACCTTTACGGTGGTGGTCAGCGATGGCAAAGGCGGCAGCACCACAAGCACGGTGAACATCACCGTAACTTCCGGCAACGACGCGCCCACCGTGCCGGATTACACACTCAGCACGCCTGAGGACACCCCGCTGCAAGGACAGGTGGGGGCCAGCGATACCGATTCGGACGGGCTGACATACATAGTAGGCAAGCCTCCAGCCAATGGAACATTGACGCTCAATCCTGACGGGACTTACAGCTACACTCCAGGTGCTGACTTCCACGGCACCGACATCTTCACCGTCCTGGTGAGCGACGGCAAGGGTGGTACAGCTACCAGCACCGTGAACATCACGGTGACGCCTGTCAACGATGCGCCCACGGCACCGAACTACACACTCAGGACGCCTGAAGACACTCCGGTGACAGGCAAGGTAGTGAGCAGCGACGTGGATGGAGACGTGCTCACCTATGTTGTGGGTAAACCTCCTGCAAACGGCACGGTAGTAGTTAACACCGACGGTACCTATAGCTACAGCCCAGGCGCCAACTTCAACGGGTCTGACACCTTCACTGTAGTGGTTAGCGATGGCAATGGTGGCACCACCACCAGCACGGTGAACGTCACAGTGACGCCGGTCAATCACGCGCCAACGGTTCCTGACTACACGCTCACCACGGCGGAAGACACTTCAGTGGCCGGCAAAGTGGTGAGCAGCGACATCGATGGGGACATGCTGAGCTATGTGCTCGGAACGCCTCCGACCAATGGAACTGTTGCACTCAACCCCGACGGCAGCTACAGCTACACCCCTGGCAGTGACTTCAATGGGCTTGACTCCTTCACGGTAGTCATCAGTGATGGCAATGGTGGCACAGCCGTCAGTACGGTCAGTGTCACAGTGACGCCCGTCAATGACTTGCCCACAGCACCAAATTACACGGTCGAAACTCCCGAGGACACTGCGGTCACCGGGCAAGTGGTTGGGAGTGATGTAGATGGTGACGTGCTCACCTACGTCATGGGTGAGACCCCGGTCAACGGCACTGTGGTGCTCAACCCTGACGGTACATACAGCTACACGCCGGGTCTCCACTTCAACGGATCTGACAGCTTCACCGTGGTGGTCAGCGATGGCAGCGGTGGCTCCATCACCAGCACAGTGAATGTCAAGGTGACTCCGGTCAACGACATTCCTACAGTACCAGATTACACACTTACCACTGCAGAAGACACTCCAGTAACAGGGCAAGTGGTTGGTGACGACGTGGAAGGGGATGACTTGACGTACACCGTGGGCGAACTCCCCACGAATGGCACGGTGGTCCTCAATCCTGATGGCACATACACGTACACCCCGGATGGCGACTTCGCAGGATCGGACAGCTTTACGGTGGTTGTCAGCGATGGCAACGGTGGCACGTCCACCAGCACGGTGAATGTAACGGTGACGCCGGTCAACGACATACCGACGGCTCCGAACTACACACTCAACACACCGGAAGATACTCCGGTCACAGGCCAAGTGGTAGGCAGTGATGTGGACGGCGACGACCTGACCTATGTGGTAGGTCAAGTCCCTGCGAATGGCACAGTGGTTGTCAACGCGGATGGAACCTACAGCTACATCCCGGGTGCCAACTTCAACGGCTCGGACACCTTCACCGTGCTGGTGAGCGACGGCAAAGGTGGCACGGCCACCAGCACCGTGAACATCACGGTGACGGCTGTCAACGATGCGCCGGTGTTTGTGGATCCGGTCAACGGTACACCGATCGTCAACTACGATTTTGTCTACAACGAGAACAGTTCGGAAACATCCGTTCTGGGCCGGGTACAAGCCACCGATGTCGACAGCGGAGTTCCCACCTATTCGATTGTTGCAGGCAATGACAATGGATGGTTCGAGATCAATGCCAGCGGCCAGATCACACTGACGGCTGCAGGCGCGGCCGCACAGGCCAATGACTTCGAAGCGGGTCCCAATGTGCATGCCCTGACAGTGCGTGCCAGCGACGGCAGTGGCGGTGTGACCGAAGTTGCGGTCAATTTGACGGAGCAGAACGTCAATGAAGCACCTACTCTCTCAGTCATCTCCGGCAATCCTGTTTATGAGGAAGGCTTGGCTAACGGCATTCATACGGGACCTGCTCCTGCCACGGTTTCTACCGGAACTTTCTCCATCGCGGATGGAGATGCGGGTACAGGGGCTTCCAATTTGACAGTGTCATTGACCGGACCCGTAGGCGTGACCTCTGACGGTCAGCCCGTGGTCTGGACTTGGAATGCAGCCACCAGCACGCTGACCGGCACGGCGACCTTGGAAGGTGTTTCGACAGCGATCATGTCGGTGCAAGTGGGCGCCGTCAGCCAGGTCAGCCCTGGTAATTTCACGGCCAGCTATACGGCAACGTTGACTGGGCCTGTGGACCACGGCGGCCTGGGTGAAGATACGCTGTCACTGAACTTCGCCGCTACCGTCAGCGACGGCTCGGCCTCCAGCCAGACGGCCAATTTCGTGGTGGACATCCAGGACGACGTGCCCGTGCTCGGAGATGGAAGCATCTCAGTGAACGTCGTGCCACTGCAGACCAACCTCATGGTCGTGCTCGATCTCTCGGGCAGCATGGCCAATGAAACGCCAACACGCCTCCAAAGAGCGAAGGAGGCCATTGAAAACCTCATCCAAGCCTACGATGACTATGGTGATGTGAAGGTCAAACTGGTGACCTTCAGCTCGGAGGGAGAAGCCATTGACGGCTGGCTGGATCCTGCAGCGGCCATTTCGACCATCAACGCTTTCGCGTCCGGCGGCGGAACCAACTACTGGGGGGCTCTTGAAGCGGCGATGGGATCGAGCGGTTACACCGATGCGGGCAAGCTCGCTGGTCCGCAAGTGCAGAACATCTCCTACTTTTTCACCGATGGTGAACCAACAGGCGGCCAGGACGTGAATGCGGCGCGGGAATCGCAATGGGTTGATTTCGTGCGAGCCAACGAGATCAATTCCTATTCCATCGGTATTGGCAACAGTCTGAACAGCTCGCACCAGGCAAGGGTGGACCCCATTGCATATGACGGCAGCGAAGGAGCTACTGGCACCAATACCAACGGCTTGATCATCTCCGATACCAGCGAACTGGACGAAATCCTGCAAGGCACTGTCGGAGCGCCCGCAACAGGCAATCTGCTGACGGGCGGTCTTGGTCAAGGCCAAGGGTTCGGCGCGGATGGTGGTTATGTATCGTCACTCACGGTCGATGGTGATGTCTACATGTACGACACCAAAACCGGGTTGATGACCGTCACGCCTGACGCAGGCTTGCCGAATTACTCGTTCAGCGAAGTTGACAAAGCGGTCACGATCATCACACAGGCCGGGGGCACGCTGATTGTGGATTTTGAGGCTGGTGAGTTTACCTACAACGCCAAGCCGCAGGCCTATACCGAAACCTTGACTTACCAGGTGACAGACCGTGACGGTGATGTGAGCAATGTGGGAACGCAAACGCTCAATGTGACCTTTGATGCCAATCCCACTCCTTTCGCCCGAATGGCATCACCGGAGATGGACATGGACCACAACGATGAGACCTCGTCGGCGCTAGTGGAAGATTTTGGCGTGCAAGAGTTCGCATTGACGGATCTGGTGAGCGAGTCCAGCAAAAATGAATCCTCCCTGGAGGATTGGCTGAATTCGGCCTTTGCACCTGCCAATGCCGACGCAGACAGCGCGCCAGATATTGCATGGACCGACGCCGTGGTGCAATTGGACACCGCTGCCTACGTCCCTCCCCATGTCAGCGCGTTGGATGAAGATCTGCACACCGCTTCAACCGCGTACGCCTAAAAGCCCTGGGTCAGTGACTCTCACGTCACTGGCCCAGCTCAAATCAAGAATCATTGCAATTTTCATGAAAAATAATTCATTTGTTTCGCTCTCGGTTGCCATTGCCACCGGCATTTTCATTGCAGGTTGCGCGACGGGCGGCAATAAAAATCCGGTCGATATCACCAGCAATCCATCAAAGCTCGATTATCTCGACGTCATTGCCAAGCGTCCTGATTTCAAAGAGCCATTTCTGCGTGACGGAGTCCGTACCCCAGCACAAAAATTCTCGCAAATTGCACCGGGTTTGCCGCAGGCCCAAGTGCAGAACATTCTGGGACAGCCTTTGCAGGTGAATCAAGGCGCCAAAGGCACTGAATGGGAATACAACTTCAAGTTTCAACTGCCTCAGTCTGAAAACTACTTGGTGTGTCAGTACAAGGTGGTGTTCGACACCAAGCAGCTGGTGCAACAGGCATCGTGGCGGCGCAAGCAATGTCTGGACATCTCCAAACTCGCCTGAAATTCACGATGGCTTGGCTGATGTGGCTTAGCTGAGAATTCACCCTGAAACCGGGCCTGGGGCATCTTCACGGCTTGTCCCAGGCCATTTACCGTCAGTATGCAGTGACCATATCGCACCTCGCTAGCGGTATGCGCCGGCATCTGATGGGTTATCTGCGCAAATTCCATATTTCCCTGGTGCCGGCTTTGGGTCCTACCGGCGCTCGGTACAAGCTCGTCCTCACTTATGTTTTCCCATTCTGTGCGCCCTTCGCGCAATTTCTCCACTCGCGCATATGTTGTAGGGACTTGCATGCTTGCATTGTTCGCCACAGCGCGCGCGCAAGCCCATGCGGACGCCATCCATCCAAGCAACCGCGCCAATGAATCCGCCACCGTCCGGCACATGGGTCTCGTGCAAGCCACCCGGGCCGCGGTGGAGTGGCATCCCACGGTGCGCACGGCTGCGCAGGAGGTGCTGCAAGCGGGCGAAGGTATCGCGGCCGCGCGATCCGGCTACTACCCGCAGGTGCGCGGCGGCATCGGCTCCCAGCTGAGCAATGGAAAAATCGGCTCCTATGACAGCCGCCGCGTCAGCACCGCGGAGGTTTCCGTGTCGCAGATGCTTTATGACTTTGGCAAGGTGGAAAGCGCGGTCGGCCAAGCGCAAGCCTCCGTTGCCGCCTCGAAGGCCCAGGTATTGGTCTCGGTGGACGATGTGGCGCGCGACACGGCGCTCGCGTGGCTTGAGGTTCGCCGCCAGAAGGCACTGGGCGTCACCGCCCACAACCAAATCAGCGGCATTCAGAAGCTTGCGGACCTCGTGACGGAACGCGAACGCAAGGGCGCGGTATCTCGCTCTGACGTGGCTCAAGCACAGTCGCGGGTGGAAGCAGCTCGCGCGCAACAGCTCAACATCCATGCCCAACACGCCCGCTGGCAGTCCAATCTGATGCAGTTGACTGGCTCGCGTCTGCCCATCGATATCAGCGATGATCCTCTCAGCGCGCTTGACAACGCGTGCCGTGTGCTTGTCGATGATTCTGCGTTTCAGCCTCCCGCAGTCCAGCTGGCACGCGCACGACGCGCCATGGCCGAGGCCAACTTGCGCACCGCCGACGCGCAACTGCTGCCCACCATTTCGCTGGACGGCTCGGTAGGACGCGGCATTGATGCTCGCTCTCGCTTGCCAGGTGAACGGGGCGTGGCCGCCACGGTGGGGGTCAATTTCTCCATGCCCCTGTATGAGGGGGGGGGCAACCAGGCGCGACAGCGCGCGGCGGTACATGCCGTGAACGCCGCCGAGGCCGCGCTGGACCAGGCCCTGCTGGGGGTGCGGCAGTCGCTCGACGACGCCAGGGCCCAATCACGGGGACAGGCGCAACGCCTGCCTGTGCTGGCGGCGCGCGTGCGCAGCATTCTTGACACCCGAAATCTCTACCAAGAGCAATACCTTCAACTGGGCTCTCGTTCGGTATTGGACTTGCTCAACGCCGAACAGGAATATCACGCTGCCCGTTTTGAAGAAATCGAGAGCGAGCATGAAATGCGGCGCCTGAGTATTCACTGTCTCTATCATTCCAACCGGCTGCGCCAGACCCTCGCACTGGATGAACCTGGTTTTGCAATGCAAGGGAGTGAACAATGAACGCGCCAGTTGCACCACAGGACATTCAAATGAGCAACGCCTCCAAGGAATCGAAGGCGGGCCCTGCATTCAAGGCACAGGCAAGCACGTTGGCACTGCGTCAATCTTGGCTGGAGGCCGTGCTCACCATTGCCACACACTACCAATTGCAAGCCTCGCGCGAGCGCATTCGTGTGGCAGCGGATTGGAGTGGGCCACTGAGCCTCCAGGAAAGTGCCCGGCTGATGGCACGCCAGGCAGGCCTGACGCTCCATTATGTTGAAACAAGACTCGATCAAATTACACCATGGCGTCTACCCGTAGCTATTGAGTTGGAAGCAGGTCAGGTTGCCGTCGTCACTGCGCTCACGGAAAAAGGCCTTCGGCTGATATTGAGCGGCGATCAAGGCGCAGAAACCACGCGAACGGTGGAGGAACTCCAGCCCCATGTCCAGTCCGTCGCCGTTCTTCGCCCGCTGCAGTCGGCGCCCGATTCACGTGTTGACGGCTATATCAAACCGGTAGAGAAAAACTGGCTGCGCCGCATTGTCCTGGCCGATCTGCGGCCTTACGCACATGTATTGATTGCATCCTTCATTACCAATCTGATGGCACTGGGGGGAATATTGTTCTCGATGCAAGTCTACGACCGCGTGGTGCCCGCTCAGTCCTCACCTACCCTGTGGGTACTTTTTGGTGGTGTTTTGCTGTCTCTGCTCTTCGCTTCGTTGATGCGCGGCGCACGCATGCGCATTATCGACATACTGGGAAAGCAGGCCGATCTGCGCATTTCCGATCGTGTCTTCGGACACGCATTGCGCGTTCGCAATACCGCCCGCCCACGCGCGACGGGCAGTTTTATCTCGCAAATACGCGAACTGGAACCGTTGCGTGAAATGCTGACGTCCACCACCGTGGTAGCCGCGGCAGATTTGCCTTTCTTTGTCTTGTTTTGCGTGGTGTTCTGGTTTATCGCCGGCTCGCTGGTGTTGGTGCCGCTGGCTGCGTTTGTCATGCTGCTGCTTCCCAGTGTGATGGCTCAGCGCCGGTTGCGTGAACTGGCACAGGCAAGCATGCGCGAAGCTGCGCTGCGCAATGCCATGCTGGTCGAGGCGGTGCAAGGAATCGAGGACATCAAGGTATTGCAAGCCGAGCCCCGCTTTCAAAACCAATGGAATCACTACAACGCCGTCAACGCCCAATCAGCGCTGAAACTTCGCTCGCTGCTCAACGGGCTGAACAACTGGTTGCAGACCGTGCAAGGCGGCGCATTTGCCGTGGTGGTGTTCTTTGGCGCCCCCATGGTGATGGCTGGGGAAATCACCACGGGCGTTCTTGTGGCCGCATCGATTCTTTCCAGCAGAATGCTGGCGCCCTTGGCGGGCGTCACCCAGGTTCTCAATCGATGGCAGCAAGCCAAGGTGGCCAGCCAAGCCCTCGATCAGCTGATGCAGCTGCCCGTCGACCATGCGGCCGAAGGCACGCGTGTGCACCGCGCCGCGCTCGACGGCGGCTACGATGTGCGCCAGGCGAGCTTCAGCCATGATGGCCAGACGGCCGCCTTGGTTGTCGACCAGTTGACCATTCAGCCGGGTGAGCGAATTGCCGTGCTCGGACGCAATGGCGCGGGCAAGTCGACCTTGCTCCAGGCCCTCTCGGGACTCATGGATGCCAAAAATGGAACGGTGATGCTCGATGGCGTGGCCTTGGCGCACATCGATCCCGCCGATGTGCGACGCGATGTGGCCCTGCTTTCGCAAAATGCACGCCTTTTTCATGGAACGCTGAGGGAAAACCTGACCCTTGGCGCGCCGCACGCCACGGATGAGGAACTGACCGCATCCTTGCAGGCAGTGGGTGCCTGGGGGTTTGTGCGAAGGCTGCCCACGGGTTTTGACCATCCGATTCTCGAAGGCGGCTTGGGACTGTCTGGTGGTCAGCGGCAGAGCCTGCTGCTGGCCCGCTTGATGGTGCGCGCGCCCCGCGTTCTGCTGCTGGACGAACCCACCGCATCCCTGGATGAGACCGCTGAGCGCGACGTCATCCGGATGCTTCGCTCACTGTCACCTGAAAGAACGCTGCTGATAGCCACCCATCGGCTGAGCGTATTGGAAGCCGCCGACCGGGTCATCGTGGTCGATGGCGGGGCCATTGTCATGGACGGGCCGCGCGTGGACGTGCTGGCGCGATTGAGAAAAGCGGCTGCCGCCAATAGCAACCTGCGCACACCGAACACTCGACCCACAGGCAAGCAAGAAGGGAGCACCGTATGAACGCAACGACCATGTCAAAGCAGATGAAGACATTGATTCAGACACGCAGCGCTCGCCGCGAGCCCACGCTGCGCGATCTTGAGGAGGTCGATGCGAGCAGTTCCGGTCGCGTGGTGTGGATCGTCGCACTGATGCTGGCGGCATTCTTTGGCTGGGCCTGGTATTTTGAAATCGACGAGGTCTCCAGCGGCACCGGAAAGGTCATTCCCAGTTCGAGGGAGCAGCGCATCCAATCACTCGAGGGAGGCATCCTGACGGAACTGCGCGTGCGGGAAGGGCAAATTGTAGAAAAAGGGGAAGTGCTTGCCCAGCTCGATCCAACACGGGGAGAGTCGAACGTCGAGGAATCTGCGTCTCGCTACCGGGCAGCTTTGGCGAGCAGTGCGCGACTGCGGGCGGAAGTGGAAAACCAGGACAGCATCCGCTTTTCTGCCGAATTGCGCAGCTGGCCCGAGCTGACGAATTCCGAGGCGGCGCTGTTTCGTTCGCGCCGTTCCAGCTTAAGCGAAACGCTTGCCGGATTGAACCAGGCCTTGGGCCTCATCCGGCGCGAATTGGAGATAACCCGTTCTCTGGTGGCCAGTGGCGCGGCAAGCAATGTCGAGCTCATCAGGCTGCAACGCCAAGGCGCCGAGCTGGAGCTCAAGATTGCGGAAGCACGCTCCAGCTACATGGTGCGCAGCCGCGAGGAATTGGCCAAAGCGGATGCCGAGGTCAAATCACTGTCTTCGGTGGTACGCGGCCGTGAGGATACGCTGGGTCGCTTGACCATGCTGTCTCCCGTGCGCGGTATCGTCAAAAGCCTCGAGGTCACCACCATAGGCGGGGTGGTGCCACCCAACGGTTCTTTGATGACATTGGTCCCGCTTGACGACCAACTTTTGATCGAAGCGCGCATCTCGCCGCGGGATATTGCGTTTATCCACCCCGGGCAAAAAGCGCTCATCAAAATCACTGCCTACGACTATGCGGTCTACGGAGGCCTGGAGGGTGAAGTCGTGAACATCGCGCCGGACACACTGCGCGATGAAATCAAACCGGAGGTGGTTTATTACCCAGTGTTGGTGCGCACCCAATCCGATGTCCTGGTGAGCAAGAGCGGAACACGCTTTGCCATCGTGCCAGGGATGGTCGCAACCGCAGACATCGGAACCGGACGAAAAACTGTTTGGGATTACTTGGTTAAACCATTGAATCGGGCTCGAGAAGCCATGCGCGAGCGTTAATCAACTTCTCTTGCCTGCGTAGACCCGGACATCGTTCCGGCGCTACTTGACTGCCCCCACTGCGGTAGACAAACGCCCGCCTCACGCCCGGGCGCGCTCAAACGCCTCGGGGCTGACTCCACCCAGATCACTGTGGCGGCGTGACCGGTTGTAGAACATCGGCCCGGGCCGGATCCTGGGTCTTATGGATGCGCTTGCGGATGCGCTCCTTTTTCAGTCTGCGACGTCCCCCCCGATTTGAGTAGCACAGGCACTTCAATCTGGGGGAATGTCGCCGGGCTGGTATGGATTCGGCACGGCCGTCGAGTCCTTGCTGCAGGCCCGGGCAAGAAGCCCGAAGCGCAGATGGACTTGCTGCATAAGATGTACCGCCAGTGGCCGTTCTTTCGCACGCTGCTGTAAAACATGGACATGCTGCTGGCCAAGAGCGACTTGGCGCTGGCCTCGCGCTACAGCGAACTCGTGTCCGACACGCGCCTGCGCAGGAAAGTGTTCGGCGCCATCGAAGCCCAATGGCAGCGCACCACCGATGCGCTGACCGGCATCAATGGTGAGGCTGACCGCTTGACCCACAATGCAGCGCTTGCACGCTCGATACGCCACCGCTTCCCCTGCCTCGACCCGCTGCACCATCTGCAGGTCGAACGGGCGCGCGGGCCAGGACGATGACCGCGTACAAACAGGCATCCATATCTCGATCAACGGGATTGCAGCCGGACTTCGCAATACGGGTTGAACAAGCTGCGCAGATACGCCGGCAATGCATTGGGCGATGCTTGCGTTGGGCAGCGTCCCGTGCCTGAAAGCCGGTTGCCAGATGCTTTTCCATGGCATCCATCAATCAGGTATCTGGGCTCTCCAGGAACTTTCGCGCTTGACCTCGGGCTCCGTCAAATATGGCCGCAGCCAAATCCGGTTGCACGCTGGGGTGCAAATTGGCATTCACCATTTCTATGCAAGCTTGCAGTCCTTCAACCATTGCAAGCATGGCCTCCCAAAGCCCTGCAATGCGAGTGAAATCAGCCAATGTTTTCCAGTGACGGCGCTGTATGTTCTGCAGAGGATAGTGCCGGCTTTTCTCGCCTGGTATGGCCATGGCCATCTTGGCTTTTTGCCGTTCTATCTTGCCGTGCCCATGGCCAATAACCGGCCATGCCGACAGCACGTCATACAGCGGTGTGAGTTGATAGGCTCCACCAGGTTGGATAAAGATAGAGAAATTTTTTGCATGTCCATCAATGGCGGCCAGTAGCCAAAATGCCAGCTGTGCCATCACAAAACGAGCGCTGTCTGCAGCCGACTCTTGACTGCCCGCCAGAACTTGCAGGCAGTCGAAAATGCCCGGCCCACCATCGGCTTCATATTTTTTGCGACCGGCAACTCCTTTTGCCTGGCATAAGTCTTCTTGCGGGAGCCGTGCAATCCATCCTGCAGGGTTCCAGGCGCGATCGAATCGTTCAACACACAGCACCGTGTGCGGGCCGAATGTTGCGATCGTGCTGGTAGCCACGGGGAAGCCCATCGCAGCCAGCAGCTGATTGCACAGCCACTCGTTTTGTACGGACTGGGTAAAGTCAAGACCAGACCTTGGCACCATGCCAATCTGAGGCTTGAGTATGTGCGTGGTCGGTGTGGCTTGCAAAGGCAAAAACCACTGTCCGTCAAAGCTCAAAAGCGCTGTTTTCTCCTGCGCGCCGGCGATCGACAAACGGAAATCTGCGTCATCTTCAAGCTTGCCAAAAGAATTTCCCAGGCTTGCCAAGTGTTCTGCAATAGTTTCTTCGTCCAGTGGCTTGCACCGCACTTGGTCGAAGCCCGTAGGCTGCTCGCCCTCAGGCATGAGCTGCACAGCACCCACACAGTCACGGCCAATGGCTTCCAGCAAAGAAAATGCGTCCCCGCCACGTACGCCGAAACGCTGATGAATGCGTTTGCGTATGTCGACATTGTCAGGCAGCAGGTTGTCGAAAAAATTTTCGACCACCTGCCCTGAAACTTGCAAGTCAGGGGTAAATGGCAGGGACAGCGACAAAGGCCGCGAATGAGAGCTGGCCAGCCATTCGGCGTCGTATGAAAGCTTGTGCGTTGCTGTTCGAGAAACGTCCCAACGCCCCACCCGCTCACCATTCATCCAGATGTCGAGTGCAGGCATTACCAACTACCTTTTGGTTTTTTGTTTTTCCAGTCGACTGGCAGGTCTTGAGGCCTCAATTTTGTGGCTTTTTGAACTTGCATTTTGGCGATCTCTGCAGCTTTCAGACCCCTGGCATTCCGGACCATTTCTGCGGGAGTCAGGCCCAAAGGTTTGGACGGGGCCTGGCCTGGGGCCATGAGCGCAGTCGGACCTTGCCCGTTCGCAGTCGCTGCCGCAACCGAATGATGATTTCGTACAGGATGCCCTTGTCTGATGACGAGCTGCGCACGGAGCAGTTTCAGAATCGCCATAAATTGCCCAAGACTCACTGCGGCAGGGTCTTTTTCAATGGCAGCGATACGCGATTGGGATACGCCAAGCAAGGTGGCCAACTCCACCTGGCTGAGACCTGCCGCTTTGCGCAATGACTTGAGGTGCAGCCCCAACTGCTCAGGAAATGTCAGAACAAAGTCCATCTCAGCCCCAAAAAACAACTTGTAGATAATTTATCACGAAATTACCCATAGATGATTTTTTGAATTTATAACCTTTAGGAGATTTTTTAGAAATATCACACTTAGATGATATGACACAGCGTGTTCGATGACCTCGGCAGACGCTTGATCGCAGCTGATGACAAGCCCAGCAAGGTCGACAGGCCCACTGATGCGAGCCAGCATCATTGGACCCACCATCTTGCCGAGCAACGTGAGCGATGTGGCGTGAAAACCGTGAAGGCGCAGCTCTTCAAACGTGCAACGCTCCCGCAGTTTGCGATGCAGGGCATCAAGGCTGGCACTGCGGAGGGCGAAATAGGTGCCTGCGCCGCGCACTGACCGCAATCCTGCGGCCAATGCCGCAGGCCAGTGATGCCAGCGTGCGCTGGAGCATAGCCTGCCGCGCTGCCTGCGTCGTTTGCGCGCAGTTGCAGACCTGGGACGCACATAAGTAACGACATGCCCCCTTGTCGCGAGCAAATCAAGTCGAAGCCTGCTCCGCGCCTTGCCAAGACCATGCTTGATATTTGGCGCCCACACTGCTGTTTCCCGCATTCTGACTTCCCAACGTCTGGCTCGCGCTCATGGCGCAGGCCGAACGAGCGCAGCTTGACGCGAAATTGCATCAGCCCGCAAAGATGCCGCCAGAGAGGTTCTGGCCGGGATGTTTGAACTGGTGAACGAATTTGGCTTCGACGCGCAGCAGGGGTGCCCCTGACCGCCGTTGGTGAAGAAACCCCGGCACACTAAGGCAAGGTTCGGGAGGCCGGTACAATCCTGGCTCTCTCCTTCCCAGCAACAGGTCGACATCGACGATCTCAGCCAAGCCAGGAGTTCTCTTTCTGACATCCGGCTGAGGTGTACCTGTGCCCGAGCACTATTACAGAGAACTGCTGCGGTATTTCACCCGCAGCGCAGGCGACCGCGATGTCGCCGCCGACTTGGTGCAAAGCGCCTACACCCGAATCTATGCGTTGCAGCGTTCCGGTGGCACGGTGCTGGATGCGCGTGCCCTTCTGTACAAAACGGCGCGCAACCTGGCGGCCAGCAACGCAACTCGCCGGCAGGCGGAGCAACGGGTGCTGGATGCGCTCAGCTTGGTGGCGCCGACCAGTGCACCCTCGGCCGAAAGCACGGCAATGGCCCGTCAACAATTGAACCTGTTCCTCCAGCGCCTGGAGGCCATGCCGCGCAAACGCCGCGACGTGTTCATTCTGGTTCGCATCTACGGCTACAGCTACCGAGAAGCCGGCGAACACCTGGGCATGACAGAAACAAATATCGAACGCCACGTCATGCGAGGCATCCTTGACTGCGCGGGCTATGCGCCTTCGCGCTCCTGATGATGGAAAAGATCAAACACCATGGCATTTTCTGAACCCCCTCGCAAGAGGGTGGAAGCAGCCTTGCTGCTGGTGGGACGTATGCATCGCGCCGACCCTGACTGCGCGATGGCGGCGGCGCAGGAATTGCAACGCTGGCGTGTCGGCACGGCAGAATGCCGCGCCGCGCTGGAAACCGCCGAACGCCTGTGGGCCAGCACCGACGGCAGCTGCCTGCAATCGAGCGTGCCGCCGCCACAGGGCCACGATGCTCGGCGCGCAAGGCGCAACACCCTGGGGCTGTTGGGCCTGGGAGGACTTGCTGCCGTGTTGTGGAGCGGCGGGCGCTGGTACTGGCAACAGCCGGTCTACGAACTGGCCCTGCAAACCGGGCACGCGCAGCAGCGCGACTTGCGTTTGCCCGATGGCTCGGAGATCAGCCTGGCGCCTCACACGCGCACACGCATCGTGATGTACCGCGACCGGCGCGAGGTCAGGCTGGAGCAAGGCCAGATGCGCTTCCGTGTGGCCCAGGACAGCGAACGCCCTTTCAGCGTGGCCACCGAATGGGGCCGTGTCCGCGTGCTTGGCACGGTGTTCAGCGTCGGCGCCCGTGCTGGCCAGATGCGGGTGGAGGTTGCCGAGGGCCGGGTCGCAGTGTGGCCCATGGACCGAACCGGCGCATCAACGGACCCGGACTCAACGCCTCCCATCAACTTGACGGCTGGAGATGCCATTGAAGCGGATCAAAGCGGCCTGGTACATCGCCTGCAGGTTGCCGCCGACAGCGTGGCGGCCTGGCGCAACGGATGGCTGGTGTTCCACAACACCCCGCTGTATCAGGTCCTTGCCCAATGGAACGACTACCTGGCTCGGCCACTGCTGCTGGGCAGCCACCCGCGGCTTCAGCAACTGCGGCTCTCGGGGAGCTTCCCGCTGCGCCAACCGCAAGCCTTCCTGGCCGGCCTGCCCGATATGCTGCCAGTGCGCATTCAGCGCAACGCGGCAGGCGATGTGACGGTGGAACTGCGTTGAGCTACATGCCCCGTGCGGGCTCATGCGGCGTTGTTACAAAATAGCCAGAGATCTTTTGTCAGGGTTGGGGCCGCTCGTTGGTCTTCTGTGGGAACTCCCCTCAACGCAAGCCCTTTCCATGAACAAAAATCATTCAGCAGCGTCGACCGAACCCTCATTTGACCGATTGCCCTTGGCCAAGACTGCCTTGGTCTGGGCAGCGACAGTCACCCTTTTCGTCATGGCACCCGCCGCCCAGGCCCAGAGCCCGGCAAGCGAGCCACGCGTGCCAACCGCCGTGCCCGCGCAAGCCTTGGCACAGACGCTCAGTGCGTTGGCGCGACAAACGGGCATCGCCATTGGCGGCGATGCGGCGCTCTTGCAAGGCAAGTCGGCGCCCGAGTTGCCGGCCGGGCTCACGCTGCAGCAAGCCATGGACCGGATTCTGGCTGGCAGTGGATTGATGGCAGTTCGCAGCGGCCCGAGCACCCTGTCCATTCGCCCCCAGGTGCCCGTGGGCCAAGGCACCACTGCCCTGCCGGCGGTGACGGTCACGGCCGCCAGGGACACGGAGACAGCCATCGGCGCTTTGACTGGCTATGTGGCACGCCGCGCCATGGCCGCAAACAAGACCGATACGGCCATCATCGATACCCCGCAGTCGATCTCGGTCATCACCAACGACGAACTGCGCAGCCGCCAGGCTGAAACCTTGTCCCAGGCGCTGAACTACACCCCGGGCGTCACCACCCAGCCCACCAGCTTCAGCCGCACGGCCGACCGTTTCCGCATCCGCGGCATGGATGTGGAATCGGCCAACAGCGGCTCCATGCGCGATGGCTTGCGGCTGCAAAGCAACTCCTACGATGGCATTCAAGAGCCTTATGGCCTGGAACGGGTGGAAGTGCTGCGCGGAGCGGCTTCGGTGCTCTATGGGCAGCTGTCGCCCGGTGGGGTGGTCAACGCCGTCAGCAAGCGCCCCACCTCAGAGCCCATCCGAGAGCTGGGCTTGCAGCTGGGCAACCACAACCGCCGCCAGCTGACGGCAGACTTCAGCGGACCCGTGGCCGGCAGTGACACCTTGGACTACCGGCTGACCATGCTGGGGCGCGACAGCCATACCGCAGATCGCTACATTCCGGACGACAAGCTGTACGTCGCACCCGCCCTCACCTGGCGGCCCAGCGCGGACACCTCGCTTACCTTGCTGTCGTTCTACCAAAAGACCAACACGCGCTTTTCTGCCCCCTTGCCCTACCAACTGGTCGAGGGCGTGGGCGAAGGCCCCCACGCCATTGGCCGTGGCAACTTCATTGGCGAGCCCGACTACGACAAGATGAAGGGTGAGATGTTCACGCTGGGCTATGAGCTGAACCACGCGCTGAACGCCAGCACAGGCCTGCACCACAGCCTGCGCTTCTTCGAGTCCAAGGTGACCTGGAACTATCTGCAGGCACAAACGGGTGCAGCTGCCATTGCCGCAGCAGCCTCCACGGGGGTGCTGCGCCGCCAGTACAGCGACCGGCAAGAACACGCCAAGGGCCTGGCCTCCGACACCCGGGTGGAGTGGAACGGCAAGCTGCTGGGCGCTGAACACAAAATGCTGGTGGGCTTCGATGCCTACCGCATGGACTATGACTCGCAGAACTTCCGCGCCAATACCTCGTCCCTCAACCTCGGCAGCTACAACTATGGCCAGCCGGTCGTGGTCAACCGCGACCCCGCGCTGAACCGCGGCTCGCGCCGGAAAACCACGCAAGCCGGCCTCTACCTCCAAGACCAGCTCAACCTGGGAGACCGCTGGACCATCCTGGCCGGCCTGCGCCGCGACTGGGCACAGCAGGACCAGACCGCGCACCGCGACGGCAGCAACGCCGTGCAAAAGGACGAGGCCACCACCTGGCGAACCGGTGTGGTCTACAAGGCGGCCAACGGACTGGCACCTTATCTGAGCTACAGCGAATCCTTCTTCCCGGTTTCGGTGTCCGAAGTGTCGGGCCAGAGCTTCCGGCCCACCCAGGGCAAGCAGTACGAGGCAGGCGTGCGCTACCAGCCCGATGGCAGCCGGATGCTGTTGAGCGCTGCCGTGTACGAGCTGGTGCAGGACAACGTGCTGAAATTCGATGCCGGCCAGAACACCTACCGTCAGACAGGACAGGTGCGCTCACGGGGCTTTGAGCTCGAAGCCAAGGCCGAAGTCTCGCGCGCGCTCAGCGTCATCGCCTCCTATGCCTATACCGACGCGCGGATCACCCGCAGCACCATTGCCAGCGAGATCGGCCAGCGCAGCGAAGACACGCCCTACCACCAGGCGGCCCTCTGGGCCGACTACAACTTTGCCTCCTGGGGCTTGCCACAGCTGCGCCTGGCGGCAGGGGCGCGCTACAAGGGCAGCACCCGCGCATCCGGCATTGCCACCGCCATGCCTGCGTACACGGTCTTTGATGCGATGCTGGGCTACCGCTTCGACGCCCACTGGGACCTCAGCGTCAACGTGAGCAACGTCATGGACAAGAAGTTCACCAACTGCGAGTTCGCTATCTGCCACTACGGTGACGTCCGCCAGGCCAGCGCCAACCTGACCTACCGCTGGTGATGCCGCAGCGCAAAGCCTCGCTGCGGGGCTGGCTGGTCGTCGCCCACCGGCTCGCCGGCCTGACGCTGGCGGCATTCCTGGTGGTGGCAGGGTTGACCGGCAGCCTCCTGGTGTGGAACACCGAGCTGGATGCGGCATTGAACCCGCACTGGCTTCGAGCCACGGCCTCCGACACCAGCGCCCGACCGATGGACGCGCTGGAGTTGCGCGACCTGGTCCAGGCACGCCATCCCCATGCCTTGGCCATGCGTGTACCCCTGGCGCAGGAGCCCGGCCATGCCCTGGTGTTTCTGCTGCGCCCGCTGCCGGGCAAGGCGCCGCTGGAGAACGACCAAGTCTTTGTTGACCCCTACAGCGGCCAGATCCTGGGCGAGCGGCGCTGGGGAGACATCACCCAGACTTGGCGCAACCTGATGCCTTTTCTTTATCGCCTGCATTACTCCCTGGCCCTGGGGGAGGTCGGAACCTGGCTGCTGGGCCTGGTGTCGCTGCTGTGGATGCTCGATAGCATCGTGGGCTTTGCCCTGACGCTGCCGGCAAGCGCGAAGAGCACCCAGCGCCCATGGCTGGGTCGATGGGCACGTGCCTGGAAGCTGGAAATGCACAGCCGCTGGCGCGCCACGTTCGACCTGCACCGTGCAGGGGGCTTGTGGCTATGGCCCGTCCTGTTTGTGTTGGCCTGGAGCAGTTTTGCCCTCAACCTGCCGCAATGGCACGATCCACTGCTACGGACCTTCAGCATGCAGCAGCCCGGTACGGCAGATAGCCCACGTCGCGCCCAGCCCTTGTGGCAACCCGCGCTTGACTGGAAGGCCGCGCATCTGCGCGCCCAGGCCCTGATGCAGGAGCAAGCCACGCTGCGCGGCTTTTCGGTAAGCGCAGAGAGTTCTCTGGCCTACGATCCCTTGCGCGGGCTGTACCGCTACGACGTGCGCAGCAGCCTGGACATCAAGGACAGCGGTGGCAGCACCCGGCTGTTTCTCGATGGCGACAGCGGCAGCCTGGTTGCCACGTGGTTTCCGACAGGGGCGGCAGCAGCCGACACTTTGATCACTTGGATCAGTAACCTGCACATGGCCTCGGTGGGTGGCGCGGCATACAAAGTGGCCATCACCTTGGCCGGCGCAGGCGTCACGATGCTCAGCGTCACCGGCGTGCTGATCTGGCTGCGCAAGCGGCGCGCTCGGCAAAAGCGTTGACGCATGTCTCGCCAGCGGTGAATGCCGCCTGGCGTCGCCCGCCCTGCGCGGGCCTTTGCGCTGAACATCGGCGTTCAACCCTAGACGACCCTGCTTGCCGCCGAGCAACGAAATGGCCGAATCGTTGGTGCAGACCATGAAGCGCGATTGCATCGCCTTCATGCCCAAGCCCAAGCCCAAGCCCAAGCCCGAGCCCAAGCCCGAGCCCAAGCCCGAGCGCGCACGGCCATGGCGAACCTGGGGCTCGCCTTCAAGCATGACAACGCGCACCATCCCCATGGTGCCTTGAACTCCGCTTGCCTCGCGAGTTCAGGCAGCCCTAAACCAAGGGTGACTTGGTGTCCAGAGATACGGGTGACAGTCCACTAACCCAAGCAGATGCCGATAACGTTCCTCCTGCTCAAGGGACTTGACGCGTTGATCCGCGTCGACATCCCTGCCCCATTGTTTACTCTCATGTCCTTTCATGTAAGCTGGATTCAATGATGGTCATATGAACTTAGCCCATCTGCGCCTACAAATCAAACGGTCATCCAAAATACGCCCGATGGGCAGCTCGATAACGGAAGAACGACGTGGCGGGTGTTGCCCATTGCCGGGCTGCCAGCCGGCAATGGGGCCGGGTGAAGCAGCGCACTGCGGTTCGCGCACCGAGGTCGTCACGGCGGTGGGCCAGCAATGCATGGCGATGCTCGGCAAGGCGCTTGGGTTGCAATGGCCGGGGGCCCCGGGGCCCTTTTGCGGGCGCCATGCCGTGTGCGCCCCCGGCCTGGGGCGATGCAACCATCGCCCAAGCCAATGCCTTCCTACGCCAGCAAGAACCCCGTGCGCTGCAGGCTGGCCAACGCCGCGGCAACCTGCTGCCGGGCGAAGTCATCCAGCAAGACCTCATCGACCAGCAACTGTCCCTCCTTGACAAAGCGCAGACGGCCTGCCCTGACCTCGTTGGCGACATGTGCGGCCAGAGCCTCGTGCGACAGGCTGCCGTCAAGCAAGGGCAGCAGCGTGCGCTCTATGGGTGAAACGCCTATGGACTCGTGCCAGAGATTGCACGCGGTGGCTTCCGGCCCGCGGTGCAGCGGCAGTCCCTGCGCGCTGCGCACGTCCACGGGCGCACGCGGAAAATCGCTGAGCAAGGTACCGATCTGTGCGGGCGTGCGGCGATAACGCACCAGGCCCGCGATCACGATGTCGCCCAGGAAGTGCACGACCAGGGGCGCCACCTGCGCCTCGGGCTGGCCCAGGCGCGCTGCGGCCTCGGCCACCAGCGCCGTGGCCCGCATGCTGGCGGGATAAGCCTGACCCAGCAGTTCAGCGGCGACATTCTGGGCCGGTTCCTGCAGGCTCACCTGCGCGCGCGCCACGGTGAAAATCTGCGGTTCAGCGCCGGGCGGCACGTCCACGCCGGCGGATACAAAGGGCGCAGCGTATTCCAGCGCCAAAAGCCGCTCGGACTGGAATTGATAGCGGATCTGCGCCGCCCGCACCTGATGCACCAGAAGCGTCTGGCGAAAGCAGCGATTGGCAACGAAGTCGAGGTATTGCTCCATCAATATCTGACCGCCAGCGCATTCCCGCATCAAGGGTTCGCGCACCTGCTCGTCATAGTTCTGCACGAACATGTTGGGAAGCTCGGCCTCGGCCAGGTAGGTCAGGCCGCGAACGCCAGCGCGCGCCAACAAGTCCTTGAAGTAGCACGGCGCGTTATAGGGTTCCAGGAATTCGTGCAGCAAGTAGTCGCTGCTGGCTGCGCGCACCAGCGGCAGGTTTTCCTCCAGTGCTTTTTGCAGCACCGTGCCGGGCCGGGCCGATGTCGCCAGAAATTCAAGCATGCCGCGCGCATAAGCCAGCTTTTCCGCAGGCGCGTCCCGCGGTCCGCCGCGCAGAATCATCGCGTCGCGCACGATCTCGCGCGCCTTCCAGCCAGGGTAGGTGTTGTAGCTCAGGTATGCCACGCCATCGGGCGCGAGGTTGTCCGCGCAGATGCGCATGATTGCTTCTTGCACCTTGGCCGGCACCCAGCTGTAGACACCGTGGCAGATGATGTAGTCGAACTGACCGAACGAGGCGTCGATCTCGGACAGGTCCATGGCCTGCAGTTCAATATTGCCCAGGCCCATTCGCGCGATGGCATGCTGGCCCTGGCCGATTTGAACGGACGAAAGGTCCACGCCCACGCAGCGCGACTGAGGATGGCGTGCGGCAAAAGGAATCAGGTTGCCGCCGGCGGCGCAGCCCAGCTCCAGCACCCGGGCCGTGCGCGCCGCCGGCGCGTCGAGACCAAACAGAAAGGCGATGGCCTCGAGATGCTCGACCGCCGACTGCGGAAACGGGTGCGACTCATAAGGGACGGCGTTGTAATAGTCGACCAGCGCCTCCTCAGCGCTATCGGCGGGCTGGCCTGTCATGGCGTCCTGCATGGCACTCCTTGGGCTGGACGGATGGAAAATGGCGGCAGCATGGAGAGCTTGCCAGACCAATGGACTTGAGGGCTGCTGCGCCACCGCCTGGCGCAGCAGCCCGGCGCCGGGCAAACCCGTGACGCCAGCGCCATTTGCAGCCCTGCCGGTGTCCTGCAAACTCAGTTGCCATCCTTGTTGGCCGGCTCCACGCCTGGCGGCAAACGAATGCCGTGATTCGTGATGCTAAAGCGCAAGGCCGCCAGATGGAACGGAACACTGGCCCCGGTCTGTAGCATGGGAGCCCCACTGTCGTCAGATGCGAGCTCCAGGGTCTCCAGCACATCGCGTCCATTGCCGGTATCCGCCAACGGTGCGTTGCCGACGCCGACCGAGGCACTGGCGCTGCCTGCAGTGGGCTGGTCGGCCGCACTGGCGCCGGCCGTGATGTCAGCCGTCAGCCCCGTCGGATTGCTCACGCTGTAATTGCTGGCCAGACCGCTGCCGTCGGTCAGGGTACTGCCAGACACCATGACCGCTTTGCCGCTGCCGACGCTGGCGCTGTCAAACCTTCCCGAGGCGCCTGACAGTCCCAGCGTCTCGTTGCCGACAAGGCCGGTCAGCGTGCCGCCACTGAGCGACGCCACCGGCGTGCCGTCAAAAACCTTGTGGGCGGCCGTCATGCCGGCGATGTTCAAGGCCTTGGGCGTGATGCTGGCGGTCAGGCCCGATGGATTGCTGACGGTATAGTTGCTGGCCAGACCGCTGGCCGTGTCCAGCAGGGTGGTGCCCGTCACCGTTACGGGCTTGGCGTTGGCCGCGTTTTTGTCATTAAACGTCGCCATCTGGCCACCGACGCCCAGGGTCTCACCGCCCACCAGGCCGTTCAAGCTACCGCCCGTCACCGACGCAACGCTGTTGCCATCGTAGACTTTATTGCCGGCGATCTGACCGGTCAGGGTCAGCTGCTTTTGCGCAATATCAGCCTTGGCAGTTGCCGTGGTGCTGGTCAGTTGGTAGTTGCCTGCGTCCGCGCCGCCGAGTGCAATGCCGGTGATGGCGACCTCCTTGCCGGTTGCCGCGTTCTTGTCGGCAAACGCGCCGCTGGCGCTTGCCGTCAACTGGTCGGTCAGCACGATGCCGTTGAAGCTCGCACCCGCCGTGTTCAGGCTGGCGGCGGTGCTGCCGTCATAGACCTTGTTGCCAGCGGTGATGCCGCTGACCGTCAGAGCCTTTTGCGCAATATCAGCCTTGGCGGTGGCCGTGGTGCTGCTCAGCCGGTAGTTGCCGGCATCCGCGCCACCGAGTGCAATGCCGGTGATGGCGACATCCTTGCCGGTTGCCGCATTCTTGTCGGTAAACGCCCCGCTGGCGCTTGCCGTCAACTGGTCGGCCAGCACGATGCCGTTGAAGCTCGCACCCGCGGTGTTCAGGCTGGCGGCGGTGCTGCCGTCATAGACCTTGTTGCCGGCGGTGATGCCGCTGACCGTCAGATCCTTTTGTGCAATATCGGCCTTGGCGGTTGCCGTGGTGCTGGTCAGTTGGTAATTGCCTGCGTCCGCGCCACCGAGTGCAATGCCGGTGATGGCGACATCCTTGCCGGTTGCCGCGTTCTTGTCGGCAAACGCGCCGCTGGCGCTTGCCGTCAACTGGTCGGCCAGCACGATGCCGTTGAAGCTCGCACCAGCGGTGTTCAGGCTGGCGGCGGTGCTGCCGTCATAGACCTTGTTGCCGGCGGTGATGCCAGCGACGGTCAGACCCTTTTGCGCAATATCGGCTTTGACGCCCGTCGCATTGCTTACCGTGTAATTGCTGGCAAGACCTGCGGTCGCGCCCGAACCTGCGTCGCTCAGCGTTGCACCGCTGATCGTCACGGTCTTGCCACTGCCTGCGTTCTTGTCGCTGAACACGCCGCTCTGGCCCGACAGGTCCAAGGTTTCCAAGCCCACCAAGCCGCTCAAGGTGCCGCCCGACAAGCTTGCGTTGTCATTGCCGTCGTAGGTCTTGTGGGCGGCCGTCACGCCGGTCACCGTCAGCACTTTTTGCGCGATGCTCGCCGTCAGGCCGCTCACTGGGTCGACCGTGTAGTTGCTGGCCAGGCCGCCGTTGCTGCCGTTGGACAAGGTGCCACCGGTGACGCTGACGGCCTTGCCGCTGCCGGCATTCTTATCGGCGAATGCACCGGCCAGGCTCGCCAGGTCGACCGTTTCCGAACCCACCAGGCCGCTCAGAGTGCCGCCCGTGATGGTGGCGTCGAGCGTACCGTCATAGGTTTTGTCTGCCGCCAGTGCGCCCGTCACGGTGAGTGCTTTCTGCGTGATGGAACCCGTCACATTGGTCGGCTTGGTGACCGTGTAGTTGCTGGCCAGGCCAGTGCCGTCGGCAATGCCCACGCCGGAGACCGTCACGGCCTTGCCCGTGCCCGCGTTCTTGTCGGAAAACACACCGGTGCCGCCGGTCAGCAGCAAGGTTTCGCCAGCGACCAAGCCGGACAATGCCCCGCCGGACAGGATCGCGTCAAGCAAGCCGTCATACACTTTGCTGCCCGCTGTCATGCCCGACACCGTCAAGGCTTTGGGCGTGATATTGGCCGTCAAGGCGGTCGGATTGCTGATCGTGTAGTTGGCCGCCAGGCCCCCGTTGCCGCCGTTGATCAGGGTCGAACCGGTCGCCGTCACCGTCTTGGCGCTGCCCGCGTCCTTGGTGTCGAAGCTGGCCATCAGGCCGGTCACGCCTATGGTTTCCCCGCCGACCAGGCCGCTGACCGAGCCACCCGACAGCGTCGCCTTGGTATTGCCGTCGTAGACCTTACTCACGGCCGACATGCCGATGATGGTCAAGGCCTTGGGCGTGATGGTGCCGGTGCCGCTGCCGGCGGTCGCCGTCAGGCTGTAGTTGCCCGCGTCGCTGCCGCCCAGGGTCAGGCCGCTGGCATTGATGCTCTTGCCGCTGCCGGCATTCTTGTCACTGAAGGTGGCCGAGGCGGCGCTGACCGTCAGCGCATCGCCACTGATCATTCCGCCAAAGGTGGCGCCGGCATTGCTGACGCTGGCCTTGGTGCTGCCGTCGTACACCTTGCTGTTGGCCAGGATATTGCTGACCGTGTCGATGCTGGCCTTGCCAACATTCGCCGTCAGGCCACTGGGATTGTCGACCTTGTAGTTGCTGGCCAGCCCGCCGTTGCCGCCGTCGCTCAAGGTGGCGCCACTGACCGTCACTGCCTTGCCAATGCCGGCGTTCTTGTCAGCAAACTGGCCCGACAGGTCCGACAAACCCAGGGTTTCCGTACCGACCAGGCCCGAGAGCGCGCCGCCACTGACCGCTACCGCCGTGCTGCCGTCGTAGCTGCGGTTGGCCGCCGTCGCGCCGGTCACGGTCAGGGTTTTTTGCCGGATGTTGGCCGTCAGGTTGCCGCTGGCGCTGACCGAATAATTGCTGGCCAGGCCGCCGTTCGTGCCATTGGCCAGCGTGCCCCCGGTCACCGTCACTGCCTTGGCACTGCCGGCGTTCTTGTCGGCAAAAGCGCCGGACAAGCCCGACAGGTTCACGGTTTCCGAGCCGACGAAACCGCTGAGCGTGCCGCCCGAGATGCTGGCGTCGGTCAAGCCGTCGTAGTCCTTGTCGGCAGCCAGCAGCGTGCCGGAAACCGTCAAGGCCTTTTGCGTGATGCTGCCCGTCACATTGGTTGGATTGCTGACCGTGTAATTGCTCCCCAGGCCATTCGTGCCATCGCCCAAGCTGACGCCGGAGACCGTCACGGCCTTGCCGTTGCCCGCGTTCTTGTCGGCAAACACGCCCGTGCCACCCGCCAAGACCAGTGACTCGCCGCTGACCAGGCCGCTCAGGCTGCCGCCGGCCAGGGTCGCGTCCTTGCTGCCGTCATAGACGCGCGTGACAGCCGTCATGCCCGATACTGTCAAGGCTTTGGGCGTGATATTGGCCGTGAAACCGGTCGGGTTGCTCATCGTGTAATTGGACGCCAGGCCGCCGTTGCCGCCGTTGACCAGGAGGGTACCGGTCGCCGTCACCGTCTTGGCGTTGCCCGCGTCCTTGGTGTCGAAGGAAACCGTCAGGCCGATCACGCCCAGGGTTTCCGCGCCGACCAGCCCGTCGATCGAGCCGCCCGTCACGCTGGCCTTGGTATTGCCGTCGTAGACCTTGCTCACGGCCGACATGCCGGTGATGGTCAAGGCCTTGGGCGTGATGGAGCCGGTCACATTGGATGGATTGCTGAGCGTGTAATTGCTCGCCAGGCCATTCGCGCCATTGCCCAAGCTGACGCCCGAGACCGTCACAGTCTTGGCGTTGCCGACGTTCTTGTCGGCAAACGTGCCCGTGCCACCCGCCAAGACCAGCATCTCGCCACTGATCAGACCGGCCAAGCTGCCGCCGCTCAAGATCGCGCCAGCCGTGCCGTCATAGGAGCGCGTGCCCGCCGTCATGCCCGACACCGTCAAGGCTTTGGGCGTGATATTGGCCGTCAAGGCGGTCGGATTGCTGATCGTGTAGTTGGCCGCCAGGCCGCCGTTGCCGCCGTTGATCAGGGTCGAACCGGTCGCCGTCACCGTCTTGGCGCTGCCCGCGTCCTTGGTGTCGAAGCTGCCCATCAGGTTGGTCACGCCTATGGTTTCCCCGCCGACCAGGCCGCTGACCGCGCCACCCGACAGCGTCGCCTTGGTATTGCCGTCGTAGACCTTACTCACGGCCGACATGCCGGTGATGGTCAAGGCCTTGGGCGTGATGGTGCCGGTGCCGCTGCCGGCGGTCGCCGTCAGGTTGTAGTTGCCCGCGTCGCTGCCGCCGAGCGCCAGCCCGCTGGCATTAACGCTTTTGCCGCTGCCGGCATTCTTGTCATTGAAGGTGGCCGAGGCGGCGCTGACCGTCAGGGCATCGCCACTGATCATGCCGCCAAAGGTGGCGCCAGCATTGCTGACGCTGGCCTTGGTGTTGGCGTCGTAGACTTTGCTGTCGACCAGGATATTGCTGACCGTGCTGATGGTGGCCTTGCTGACGTTCGCCGTCAGGCCGCTGAGGTTGTCGAGAGTGTAGTTGCTGGCCCGCCCGCCGTTGCCGCCATCGCTCAAGGTGGCGCCATTGACCGTCACTGCCTTGCCCGTGCCCACGTTTTTGTCGGCGAGCTGGCCCGACAGGCCCGACAAACCCAGGGTTTGCGTGCCGACCAGGCCCGAGAGCGCGCCACCACTGATCGCTACCGCCGTGCTGCCGTCGTAGCTGCGGTTGGCTGCCGTTGCGCCGGTCAGGGTCAAGACCTTCCTGTCTATGGTCAGTGTGGCGGCATTGGAACTGATGGCATAACCGCGCTGGCCGGAATACAGGCCACCGGCCGTGATGGCGTAGGTACCGGCGTTCACTGCGCTGCCCGCTGCGCCGTAGTTCAGGCTTCCTTCCAGCACGGCATTCGGGTTCGATAGTGTCATGCTCGGCGCCGTCCAGTGGTTGGTGCCGTCATAGGTCTTGCTGGCGTTCGATGTGAACGTCACCTGCAGCGGCGTCATGAAGGCACGCAGCAAGGGATTGGTGTAGCTGTCGTAGACGATCCACGTGCTGGCCAGGTCCCACGACGCCCCGCCGTAGTTGGCCATCAGCTTCATTTGCGCGGTGGTCAAACCGGTGCCGGTGGCGCTGCTTGCCATGCCGCTGGTCGTGGTATTCCAGAAATTGCCGCTGGCTGTGCCGTTGCTGGCGCCCACCAGGCCGCCCGACGTGTGGCCGCCGATCACGGCGCCGGTGGCATAGTTGTTGGTCAGTGTGCCGCTGTTCGAGCCCGCCAGGCCGCCGATGATGCCGTTGCCGCTGACGTTGCCGCTGGCGTAGCTGTTGCGGACCACGCCAGCAACGCCGCTGAAGCCGTTGAGTCCGACCAGGCCGCCGACCTGGCTGCCGCCGGTCACGTTGACGGTGCTGTAACTGCCTTCGACCACGCCCAGGTTGAGGCCGACCAGGGCGCCCGAGGTGTTGTCGCCGCGGACCAAGCCGCCTTCCAGACCGACATTGCGCACGACCGCGCTGCTCGCAGTCGCGCCGAACAGGCCGTTATGACTCACACCGGGACGGTCGATGACCATGCCGGAAATCACATGACCCAAACCATCGAACTGCCCAGAAAACGCTGTGCTGTAGGAGCCGATGGGTTCAAATCCGATACCGCCATTCCAAGAAACGGTGGCGCTGGCATCGATGTTGGCGCCCAGCACATAGTTGCCGTTCAGTGCACCGCCCAGACCTTGCAGGTCGGTGCCGCTGGTGCTGCCGGCCGCGCCCAGGCTGTTGATCACCGTGTAATTCGTCAGCGCCCCGTTGTTGCCCAGTCGGGTGCTGAACTTCTCGCCCGCCGGCAGGTCGATGGCGGCATGGACGTTGTACTTGGCGCCATTGCCCGACGCAACGTTGGCCTGACCATATTGCAGCAGCAGGCTGGCGGAGCCGGAACCGCGCAGCGGCGCATTGATATTGATATCGTTGTGCGCGGTCAGGGTGAGCTTGTTGGCCGACCACGAGATCGTGTCGTTGATGTGGATATTGCCCTGGCCGGTGCCGGTGGCTGCCGTCGCGATCTCGATGTCGGTGGTTTTCAGCTTATCGGTATAAAACGCGCCGGTCTGGCTGCCGCCTGTGGGCGCGACCGTGAAGTCGGTCGGATCGATCAGCCATTTACCCGTCGCGCCGTTGGCGGCGGCTGTCGTGATCCGCAGCCCGGTGTCCATGCCGACATTTGCCGCCGAGGTCTCGATGAAGCCGCCGTTGCCGCCAGCCGGCGCGCTTGCATCCAGCGTGCCGCCCGCGTTGACGGTGCCCGTGTGCATGTCGCCCAGCAGCTTGATGCTGCCGTTGTGGTTGACCAGGGTCTGCGCCCGGATGACCCCGGTGTTGTTGACCACGGTGTTGAGCAGCTTGCCCGCCGCCTGCGCCGTCATCAGCACCTGGCCACCGTCGGCCTGGATCAGCCCGCCGTTGCGGACCAGCGCGTTGACCGCGCCCTGATTGACAGTGACATTGAGCAGCCCGTCACCGGCGATATCAAGCGTCACGGCCTGGCCGCCGGCCAGCGCCACCGAGCCCATGCGCGCGGCAATCACCCCGTCGTTGCTGACGTGAGCGCCGAGCAGGGCGACATAGCCGCCCGGCGCATTGATCGCGCCCAGGTTGCTCACCGCCTGGGTGCTGCTGCCCGAGAACCGGTACCGCCCGTCCATGAAGTCGCTGTCACTGATGCCCAGCGTGGACGCCACCAGACCGCCCACGTTGACCGAAGCGCCCTGGCCAAACAAGATGCCGTTGGGGTTGACGAGGAACACCTTTCCATTGGCCGAGAGCTTGCCCAGGATGGCGGACGGATCGCTGCCGACCACGCGGTTGAGCGCCACCGCCCCCGCGCCCGGCTGCACGAACTGCACGCTCTCGCCGGCGCCGATGCCAAAGCTCTGCCAGTTCAGCACCGCGCTCTGGCTGCCCTGGACAATCGTCATATTGCCCGGCGTGGCCGTCACATTGGCGCTGCCGGACGTGACCACCCCGCCCTGCGGCAAGGCCGCGGCCCCGGTCGCGCAAGCCAGGCACAGCGAGGCCGCCAGCGCCCTGAGTGCCCATTGCCCGGCCTGCAGCGTGCCGGTGCTGGACGAGGCCTTTTTACCGCCGCTTTTGCTCGTCTCGGCCGCAGCCACGTAGGTGCCGGTGCGGTCATTCCAGATGGATCGGTAGATGTGGTTCATAGAGTCGGGTGGGCGCTGAAAGGGGGCGAGGCTGTCGCTAAAGAGGGGTGGCGTATCGGCGGGGGCTCAAGCGGGCCTAGAAGTACTTCACAGCCTGGATCCAGAGGCGGCTGCTGGCGTCCGGCGCCGATGTGGCCGCTGCATTGCCGACCTTGTGGGCGTAAAACGCCTTGAGATTGAGGTCGCGGCCCACCGACCAGTTCAGACCGACACCTGCTCCGCTGAGCCTGCGGCTGTTGCGGCCTGCAGACCAGGGATTGCGGCTGAGGGTCACGGCGCCGGTATCAATGAAGCCGACCAGCTGAACCTGCCCTGGCACGGCATGGACCAGCGGCAAGGTGTAGCGGGCTTCGACGGTGAGGACAAAACCGCGGTCGCCATAGGCCTCGCCTTCCGGATAGGCGCGCACGGCATTGGCGCCGCCCAGCTGCATCTTTTCGGAAACGTCCAGATTCTTGGAAGCCATCTGTCCGCTGGCTGCGGCATACAGCTGGGCCGAGCCGCCAACGCTTTGCAGTCGGGCCAGATTGAAGCCCAGCTTGCGGTAGGAGCCCTGGGATTTGGCCGCGGCCGCGTCTGCCGCGCTGGCGGCCGGGTCCTGCAGATCGACGTTGCCGAGCGTACCGGTCAGGCTGTAGGTGTTGATCGCCGCACCGGCGAAGCTGTCGCGGTGGTCGCCATTGAGGCTGAGCATCAGCACCTGCACTTTTTTCGCCTGGCTCAGGCCGGTGGTGTCCACCTCATCCTTCAGGCGTTTGCTGTCGAAGGCCAGCTGCACCGACACATTGGACTGCCGTGAACGCAGCAGCGGATAGCTGGCGTAGACGCTGGCGATGGCGGCCGTGCCGTGGGCCTGGAGGCTGTGGAATTCTCTGCCCAGGCGGTAATCGAGATAGGCATAGGCCACGCCGACCTTCGCGCGTTCGAGTTGCACCTGATAAGCCGTACGGGCGTAGTTGAGGCCTTCGCCCGACGTCAGCAGGCGCAAGCTGGCGATATCGCCGTAGCCTGAGGGATTGTTCAGGTTGAGCGAGGCGCCCACGCGCTGGCGACCGGTGTAGCGGTTGCCCTGGTTGTCGCCATCGACACTGCCTGACAACAGGGGCCCGGGCGCGACGTCCATCACCAGGTCCGAACTGCCGACCGAAGCACCAGGCATGAGCGTCGAGCGTACCTGTACACCGGGCAGGTCGGTCAACAGCAAGAGACTGCGTTCCAGGGGCGCAACGGTGACGGCATCGCCAGGCGCAGGCTCGATCAGGCGCATCGCCACACGGTCGTTGAGGCGCGATGCATTGCGGATCGTGACTGCGCCATAGCGGCCTTCGAGCACGGCCAGCGTGACCTGGCCGTCCTGGATGTCCTGCGCAGGCAGATAGGCCTGGGCAACGAAATAGCCATGCGCATGGTAGTAGTCGGACACCCGCTCGGCCAGAGCGTTCAGGTCGGCAAGTGACATCACGGCTTGGGGCTTGAAGCCGCTGGCTTCGAGCAGCGTGGCTTGCGTAAAAGCCTGGGCGCCCGTGATGCGCAAGCTGTCGACCCTGAGGGTGGCCCCGCCCGCCAGGGGCTGCTGTGCCGGCTGGCCCTGCTCTATGCGGATTTCCGGCGCCTTGGGTGGCAGGCTCGGAGCCTGGGGTATTTGCTGGATTTGACTACCGGCACTGGGCGGCTGCTGGGCCCAGACGGCAGGGGCAGCAACCGCCAAAAGGCAGGGGATCAGGTAGGCGCTTGGCCTGATTGTATGCACGCTAAACCCCAAAATAAACACAGCCGCGGATAATAATCCATCAATGTAATTAATGATACTTTTTGTAAAAAACGGACAACATCCAACGACCGTGATGGGTCTTGCTGGCGAAATAAGGTGGCCACCACCGGCCTGCCGTCCGTTCTGCCCTTGCCATGCAAAGCGGTGAGTCCCTCCGTTTGAGCGACGCCATTTGCAACGGCTCAAGAGTGTCTAGAGAAACGGGGGCGTTTCAAAACCGGTGCAGGGTTCTGAAACGAACACCCAAGTCAACCGCCCATGCAGCTGGCGACGCACGCCACCACAGCGGCGAACAAACCCTCGTCCAGAGCGCCCTTTCCTGGACTAGCCCTTATCGCCGCCGTCCGCCTGCACAGGGCGCAGCCTTGCGCCGATCTCGGCCGCCGCATGTTTCAGATCGGCCAGATGGTCCTGCACGATCCGCCCTTCCGTGACGATGGCCGGAATCCACACGACACACAGCGAAGCCACGATGCGGTCCTCATCCATCACCGGCACAGCCAGCGCGCCAAAGCGTTCCGGCGAATTGGCGCTGGTGTGCCGCGCGTCGCGTGTCGCATAGCCTTGCTGGCGAACCTGCTGGATGAACCGGTTGACCTCCTGCGGCTGTGCGCCTTCCTGATCCTCTGGCAGGCGGGACCTGCGCAGGGCCAGCAGGATGGTCTCCCGTTCCTCATCTGGGCAAAAGGACAGGTAGCAGCGGCCGAGGGATGAGCGCAGCATCGATGGACGGGAGCCAAGCACCCGGAAGTTGGTGCTCAAGCTGTTGCGAGCATAGGGGCCGTCGACGCTGAGCATGCTCGAGCCGTCTCGCACGCCGAGCTCTGTGGGCCAGGGCACACGCACCTGCAGCGCCTCGCGCGGCGGCGCGGCAGCCTGGGACAGGCGGCCGACCCAGTCCGAGCGCTCCGGGTGCAGCGCGGGAGCCGAATTCAGGGCATAGCGCCCGGTATCCGCGCTGCGCCAGATCCATCCCTCTTCCAGCAGTGTCTTGAGCACGCGCGCCAGATTGGCCTTGGGCCACCCGGTCTGGGTGCGCAGCTCTGTGAATGAAGCCGCCGACGCGGCTTCGATCATGCGCAGCAGCTGCAGCCCTTTTTGCAGGCCCGCAATGGTCTTGACCCCCGCAGAAGCCTTGAGCTTGGATGGCATACGCCAATTCTAGTTTCTCCTGGTGAAACCATGGCTGTTCGCGCTGAAGCGGGTTTCCTATATTGCAAGCGTGCCAGGCATTGCCTGGGCAGGTGAGCGACCCGGTGGTGGAAATTGCCGCGCGCAAGGCCACGCGGATCCTGCAGACGGTTACCGACGTACCGCAGCGCAACGGCAGGCGACGAAGGCGACGAAGGCGACATTGCGCCATGAGAAATCCCAGAGCCTAGGGATAACCCTTGGAATTTCCCTTGAAACGCTAAATTAGAATACACACTTGTTTTAATGAAGAAACTATGTTTCACAGATGATCAGTCCGATTTCTGGACTGCATCGCACGGAAGGACGATGGCTATGAGTGTGGAAGGAATTGACGAAGTCACCTTTGGGGCCAAAGACCTGGCAGCCTGTCAGCGCTTTTTCAGCGACTGGGGTTTGACCCAGCTCAGCGTCTCCGATGAAGAGATCGTGAGCGAGTCGCTCAACGGTTGCCGCGTGATTGCGGCTGCCTCGGACAAGCCCGGACTGCCGCCGGGCATAGAAGCCGACCCGACGCTGCGCGAAGTGGTCTGGGGTGTCGAAACCCAGGCCGACCTGGACGCCATCCGAAACCGGTTCAAGTCTCAGCCCGGTTTTGTCGACAGCGGGGAGCGTGTCGGTTGCACCGATCCCAACGGCCTGGCGGTGCGGGTGCAGGTCAGCCGCAAACGACCGGTGACGCTCACCACGGCCAAGACCAATACCTGGACCGACCGTGAACGGGTGAACCAGCCCGCGCCAGCCTATGAGCGCGCCACGCCGGTTGAGGTCGGGCATGTGGTGTTCTTCGTCAAGGATCTGGCCGCGACCACGGCGTTCTACGAGCAATGCCTGGGCTTCGTGGTCTCCGACCGCTACCCCAACCGCGGCCACTTCATGCGTTGTGCCCCCAAGGGCGGCCACCATGACCTGTTCATGCTGGAGACGCCTGACAAGCGCGTGGGGCTCAACCACGTGGCCTTTACCGTGCGCGACCTGCACGAGGTCATCGGGGGCGGGCTGAACATGTCGCGCCAGGGCTGGCACACCGAACTCGGCCCGGGCCGCCACCCCATTTCCTCGGCCATGTTCTGGTACTACGAAAGCCCAGCCGGTGCGCTGTGGGAGTACTACACGGACGAAGACGAACTGACCGCCGACTGGCAGCCACGCGAATTCACCCCCGGGCCCACGATATTCGCCGAGTGGGCGATCAAGGGGGGCATTGACGGCAACACCCGCCGCCAAGTGAACACCGAAGCCCCCATCGGCAAGTTCATGACCGACAAACCCAAGGCCTGACGCGCGCCTGTCAGCCGCCCAAGTCCCCCCCTTTGCCAGGAAAAGTTTGTGTTGAACCGTACCCTTTACAACGCCACCCACCAAAGCCGCAGCGCGCCGTCCACGGCCTATGAGAGCCTGCTGGGCGACAGCATAGAACGCGCTTTCGCGGCCGGCATCCATGACCTCCAGGGCCTGGTGGATTTTCTGAACGCAGGCGGACCAGCCGGCACCAACGGCCAGCCCTGGACCCCCGCCAGCTTTCAGCAGGAAATGGCCCGGCTGGGCGCCTGAAGTGGAGAAAAACATGAACACCCAAACCATCAACGTGATGCTGGACCCTGTCGACCAGGTACTGGGAACCGGCCTCAAGGACCTGTGGTATCCCGTGTGCCCCTCGGGTTTTCTCAAGGAAAGCCCGATCTCGCTGCGCCGCCTTGGCTACAAGATCGTGCTCTGGCGCGACCATGGCGGCAAGGTGCACGCTCTTGAAGACCGCTGCCCCCATCGGGGTGCCCCGCTGTCGCTGGGCGTCATCCTGGGCGACCGCATCGCTTGTCCCTACCACGGTGTCGAGGTCTGCACCGACGGCGTGGCCGCCCGCGTGCCGGGCAGCCCGGGCTGCAAGCTCGAAGGCTCCAAGGCCACGCGCCGCTTCCACGCGGTCGAAGCGGCGGGCGCCATCTTCGTGTACAACGCCATTGACCCCTTTTTGCCCGAAGCGCCGCCGATGAACCTGCCCGAGCAGCTGACCTCGCCCGAGTGGTCCAGCTTCTTGTGCTACGTGGAGTGGGCCGGCGACTACCGCTACGTGATCGACAACGTGATGGACCCCATGCACGGCGCCTACCTGCACAAGCAGTCGCACACCATGGCCGAGGGCGCGAACACGGCAGAGTTTCAGATTCGCGAGGTGCCCGCCGGATTCATCTTCGAGAAGAAGGGCCAGCGGGGCATCAACTTCGACTGGACCGAGTGGACGGACACCGGCATCCACACCATGCGCCTGGAAATTCCCTATCCCAAGACCGGTGGCCCGGGCGGCAACTTCACCATTATCGGCGCGTGCACGCCAGCGGAAAAAAATGTCACCTCCGTGCTGTTCTGGCGCTGCCGCCAGGTATCGGGCTGGCAGCGCGACACCTGGCGCTTCCTGTACAAGGATCGCCTGGAAAAGCGCCACTGGGACGTGCTTGAGCAAGACCGTGTGGCAATGGAAAGCATGGAGCCCGACGCCAACCAGCACGAGCACCTGTATGCACACGATATGGGCATCGTGCGCTTGCGCCGCCACATGCGCAAACTGGCCCAAATGCAATTGGAACGACAAGCCGCCCCCGTGTGAGAACGCACCATGAGCCATACCCTGCAAGCCTTTGTCCACACCCTGCGTTTTGAAGCCGAGGATATCGTCAGCATAGAGTTGCGACCTGTCGATGGCGTGGCGTTTGCGCCCTTCTCGGCCGGTGCCCATATTGACTTGCACCTGCCCAACGGGCTGGTGCGCAGCTATTCGCTGCTCAACACCCCGGGTGAAACCCACCGCTACGTGGTGGCCGTGCTCAAGGACAAGGCCAGCCGGGGCGGCTCGCGCTGCGTGCACGAACAGTTGCGCATCGGTTTGAAGCTCAGCATCGATGCGCCGCGCAACAACTTCCCGCTGCATGAAGACGCCGGCCACAGCGTGCTTGTGGCCGGCGGAATCGGCGTCACGCCCATCCTGTCCATGGGCCGGCGTTTGCAGCAGCTGGGTCGGTCCTTCGAGGTCCTGTACTTCGCGCGCTCGCGCCAGAGCGCCGCACTGACCGCCGAGATCGAAGCCCTGGGCGTGCCGGTGCACTGGCACTTCGACACCGAGAAAGGCGCCCCACCCGACCTCAAGGCCTTGTTGGGCGCGCGAGGCGCCGTGGCAAACACCCACTTCTACGCTTGCGGCCCCTCGGTGATGCTGGACAGCTTTGTCGCCACATGCGAGTCCCTGGGGCACACCAACGCCCACATTGAGCGCTTCGCGGCAGTGGAGGTCGCGGCTTCTGCCGACGCCAGGCAGAGCTACACGGTGGAGCTCAAACGCTCGGGCAAGGTGATCGAGATCACGCCCGACAAGTCCCTGCTGCAGACCCTGCTGGCGCACCGGGTCGAGATGGACTACAGCTGCGAGGAAGGCATTTGTGGCGCCTGTGAAACCCGGGTGCTCGAAGGCGAACCCGATCATCGTGACTCGGTGCTCAGCGCCTCCGAACATGCCAGCAACAAAATGATGATGGTCTGCGTGTCCGGCTGCAAATCGGCGCGACTGGTGCTGGATCTGTAGGTCACTTGTCTCTCACTGCTGCGTCTGCGCACGCAGCCGGCGCAGCACCTCGTACAAGGTGCGGCGTTCGTGCAGTGTCAGCGTCAAAATCATGGCGGCCTGGCTGCGCTGCGCGTGCGGCATGATGCGCGCGTACAGGGCCGTGCCTGCGGGTGTCATTGCCACCTCCATCCCCTTGCGGCCGGCCGGTGGCGTCAGCACTTCCACCAGTCCGCGTTTGGCCATCAGCCGCACAGTGCGGCTGACCTGCGCCTTGTCAGCCGCCGCTTCCACCACCAGGTCCGGGAAAGGCAGCGTGCCGGCGGCCGCGAGCACCGACAGAAGCCGCCATTCCGACACCGAAAGATCAAACCGCTCCGCATAGGGCAGCGTGATGTTGCGCCGCAGTCCGTTGCTGGTGTGGCTGAACAACACGGTCAGGAAATTGTGAACTTCCAGGCCTGCGCCGTCAGGTGACAAATCGTCCCAGGGACATGGGGGGGCCTCATGCGCATCAAGCGTTTTGGGGGGCGAGCTAAGTCTGTTCATGCCTTGATTTTACGCTCTTGTTTTTTTCAATTGACTCGTCAACAAACGTTGACGATGCAACGTTATTCTTCTACGATGCAGTGCTTGCGCAGGTGCGCCGGCAAAACATTCCAAGTCGGTGTCGACCGGCTGGATTCCCCCCACATGTCTCGCCCTATAGGGAGTGAAAGATGAAACTGGATCGTCGTCAGTGCATGGTCGCGGTAATGGTCGCGGTAATGGCCACGGGTGCCTTGGTCGCGGGCGCCGCGCACGCGCAGGGCTACCCTGAAAGGCCCATCAGCATCGTGGTCGGCTATCCACCAGGCGGTGACACCGACGCCATGGCGCGCCTGTTTGCCGACAAGCTGTCCCAGCGCCTCAAACAACCGGTGATCATTGAAAACCGGCCCGGCGCGGGTGGTACGGTGGGCAACCATTTCGTCAGCAAGGCCAGTGCCAATGGATACACCCTGCTGTTCACGCCCAACCCGTTCACCACCGCGCCTTTCGTGATGAAGATGTCGGCGGGCAACAGCTACGACGTGTTGAATGGTTTTGAGCCGGTGATCAAGACCGCGACCCAGCCGTTGGTGCTGGTGGCCCACCCGGGCGCGGGTTTCAAGAAATTGGCCGAGATGGTGGCAAGCGCGAAGGCCGGCAAATCGGTCAGCTATGCCAGCCCGGGCGCGGGTTCACCCATGCATGTGGTGGCCGAATGGCTCAACCGCAGCGCAGGCGTCACGATCACCCACGTGCCCTACCGCGGCGTCGGTCCCTCGGTCAGCGATGTGGCCGGAGGCCATGTGGGAACGGCCTGGGTCACCTTGGGCCCGGTGAGCCAGTACATCACCACCGGCAAGCTGATTCCCCTGGCCATTGCCGATGACAAGCGCTCCTCGCTGGCCCCCAACATCCCCACGCTGGCCGAGCAAGGCTACAAGGATGTGGTGGTGGGCGCCTGGAATGGCTTTTTCGCCCCCAGGGGCACGCCAGCCGATGTCGTGAAACTGCTCAACAGCCACTTCAATGAGATCCTGAAGATGCCCGATGTCGTTGAAAAGATGGCAACGTTCGGGGCCCTGCCGGCCGGTGGCGCACCCGAGGTATTGGGGAGGACCAACGCGACCGAGTATGTGTTGATGGGCAAGCTCATCAAGGAACTGGGTATCACGGCGGAATGATATGAGCCCATCCACCCTTGGCACAGAGGTGCCCCAACTGTCTGCACGCGCGAAGGTGACGGGGCGCGCGCTATACGCCGGGGACGTCAAAATCCCCCGCCTGCTGCATGGCAAGGTGCTGCGCAGCCCCTACCCGCATGCACGCATCGTTGCCATCGACACCTCGGCCGCCCGCGCCTTGCCTGGCGTGAAAGCCGTGCTCACGGGCGACGATGCGCCCGACACGCTCTGGGGCGTGCATAAAAAGGAGCGCGCCGTGCTGGCCAAGGGGGTGGTGCGCTTTGCGGGCGAGGAGGTCGCCGCCGTGGCGGCCACGACCGAGGAGATTGCGCGTGACGCGCTGGATCTGATACGCATTGAGTATGAAGAACTGCCAGCCATCCTCACGCCCGACGAGGCGCTGGACGAAGAAGCGCCCGGCGTTCATCCCGGACGCAACAACATCGCGCATGAGATTCGCTTCGAACGTGGCAGCGTTGAAGAGGGTTTTGCCCAGGCCGATCTGATCTTCGAGCAATCCTACAGCACCCACGCGCAGTACCCGGGCTATCTGGAGCCCATGGCCACCGTGGCCGCGCTGGATGCAGATGGTCGCCTGCAGGTCTGGACTTCGACCCAGGCCGTCTTCCTGGCGCGCAATCGGATCGCCACGGTGCTGGGCCTGCCGGTTTCGCGCGTGCGCGTGATGCAGACCATGACCGGAGGCGGTTTCGGCGGCAAGATTGTCGAGGACGACAACCAGCTTGTCTGCGGGCTGCTCGCGCTCAAGACCGGACAGCCCGTGCGGCTGGTGAACAACCGGCTGGAAGATTTTCTGGCCACACCCAGCAGCGTGCCCGAACGCATCACCCTCAAGCTGGGCATGATGCGCGACGGCCGCATCGTGGCCAAGGACGTACGCATCGTGGCCGAGTGCGGCGCTTACGCCGGATTGGCGCCCGAGGTGATGCATGTGAGCGCCATGCGCAGCGACAACATGCACCGCCTGTTGCATGTGCGTTCGCACGCCACCCTGGTCTACACGCACACGCCGCCGCATGGTGCCTTCCGCGGTTTTGGTGGAACGCAGATGCTGTTTGCGCTCAACAGCCACATCGACGCCATGGCCCGCGAATTGAAACTCGATCCTGTGGCGGTGCACAAGCTCAATGCGGTGCAGGCGGGGGATACGTCGATACACGGCTGGAAGATAGGCAGCACCGGCCTGCGTGAATGCCTGGACCAGTGCACAGCGGCCATGGACTGGAGCGAGCGCCGCGCGCGCAGCGCGGCCGGGCAGACCGGCGCCAAGCGCCGAGGTGTTGGCGTGGCCGCCGCCATGCACGTCAGCGGCAACCGCACCATGGGCAACTGGGACGGCTCCACCGTGGTTCTGCGCCTTCATGAGGATGGCCGCGCCGTGGTCATCAGTGGCGAATGCGATATGGGCCAGGGCGCAGCGACCATGCTGGCGCAGGTGGTGGCGCACGAATTGAACCTGCCGCTGGCGCATGTGCACGTGATGCCGCCGGACACCGATACCTCACCTTTTGCCGTCGGCACCTTGGCGTCGCGCGTCACCATGTCCGGCGGAAATGCCGCCATCGTGGCGGCGCGCATGGCCAAGGCGCAACTGTTTGACGTGGCGGCAGGCCTGCTCGGCTGCGACGCCCAACAGCTAGAAATTGCGGATGGCCAGGTGCGTGTGATGGGCGAGCCGGCACGCGCCAAGCACCTGGGCGAGGTGGTGCGCCAGCACATCTGGCGCCACGGCGGCGAGGGCCTGCAGGTCAGCGGCAGCTGGGATCCGCAGACACAGATGTTCGATCCTCACACGCTGATGGGCAACATTGCAGCCGCCTATTCCTTTGCCGCGCAGGTGGTGGAGGTCGAAGTGGACTGCGACACCGGCCAGATCGTGGTGCTTGACAGCTTTGTCTCGGACGACTGCGGCAAGGCGCTCAACCCCATGGCGATACACGGGCAGAGCAACGGCGCCACAGCGCAGGCTTTTGGCTGGGCCCTTTACGAGCAGCTGCAGATCGAAGGCGGGCGGATGATGAATGGCAATTTCGCCGACTACAACATGCCCACCGCCGATGCCCTTCCCCTGCTGCGCGGCGGCATTGTCGAGTCCAACGACCCGAACGGCCCCTATGGCGCCAAGGGTGCCAGTGAAACCGCCATTCTTCCCGGCGCGCCGGCCATCGCCAACGCGGTGTTTGACGCTGTGGGCGTGCGCATTACCGACCTGCCCATCACTCCCGAGAAGGTGCTGGCCGCCTTGCGCGCACAAACCCAGGGGAAGATTCATGCAAAATTTTGAATTTCTCGAACCCGCCACCGTGGCCGAGGCCAGTCGCATGCTGGTCGACCTCGGCGAGGACTGCCGCGTGATCGCCGGCGGCACCGCACTGCTGCTGGCCATGCGCCAGCGCATGCTCACGCCCAGCCACCTGGTCTCGGTCGGGCATCTGGCCGGCCTGCGTGGCATCAGCGTCGACGCTCAGGGCTGGCTGAACATCGGCGCACTCAGTACCCACGCGGACGTGGCGGCCTCGCCGCTGATCCGAGCGCAGTGGCCCATGCTGGCCAGCATGGCGGCGCGCGTGGCCAACCCGCAGGTGCGTCACCAAGGCACCATTGGCGGCAACCTTTGTTACGCCGACCCCGCCACCGACCCGCCCTGCTGCCTGTTGGCCCTGGACGCCTGGGTGGTGCTGGGCAGCGCCCGGGGCGAACGGCTGCTGCCCCTGGCCGACTTCCTGGTCGATTACTACACCACGGCACTTGAAGCGCACGAATTGCTGACCGCGATACGTGTGCCGCCGCTGGCCGCCGACGCGCAAGGCCTCTACACCCGTCACCTGCGCACCGCCGCAGAACACCGGCCGCTGGCCAGCGTGGCCCTGCTGGTACGCCGCCGGGGCACGGCATGCAGCGAAGCGCGCATCGCCATCGGCGCCTCGACACCGATTCCCACCCGCATTCCGCGCGCCGAAGCGTTTCTTGCAGGCCGGACCGTCACGCCCGCCGTCGCGGACCAAGCCGCCGCTATCGTGGCCGCCGACATCACGCCGATGGACGATGCGCGCGGTGATGCCCAATACCGCCGCCACAGCGTTCATGTGGTGGCGCGTCGCAGCTTGCTGCTGCTTTTCGGATTGCCACAGGAGTAGGCCATGAGCACACATACACTGACCCTCACCCTCAACGGCGAAGCCGTCGAAGCAAGCGTGCCGGCACGCCGTCTGCTGGCGGACTTCCTGCGCGATGACCTGGGCTTGTCCGGCACCAAACGCGGTTGCGAGACTGGCATCTGCGGCGCCTGTTCGGTGCTGATGGATGGGCGGGTCGTCAAGTCCTGCCTGAGCCTGGCGGTTCAGGCCAGAGGCCGGGCCATCACCACCATAGAAGGCCTGTCGCAGGGCGAAACTCTGCACCCGGTGCAGGAGAGCTTCATGCAATGCGGCGGCCTGCAATGCGGCTACTGCACCCCCGGCATGGTCATCGCCAGCTGCTCGCTGCTCAAGGACAACCCACACCCCACGGTGGACGAAGTCCGCCACGGACTAGGCGGCAACCTGTGCCGTTGCACCGGCTACGCACAAATCATTGAATCGGTACTGCATGCGGCCGAAATGACCGCGGAGAAACCCCATGGAAATTGAAAAGACCCTGTTGCTCAATGCGCCGCCTGAGCGTGTCTGGGCCCTGCTGCTCGACCCCACCGCCATGGGCGCCTGTGTGCCCGGCATGGAATCCATCGAGGTCATCAGCGACACCGAGTATGTGGCCGTGATGAAAGTGAAGATTTCCTTCATCAGCGCGCGCTTCAAGCTCAAGACCTGCATTGTTGAAAGCGACGCACCGCGCTACCTGCGCGCCGAAGGCACGGGCGAGGACGCCTCGGTGGCCAGCTCGCTCAAACAGGTCAGCGAGATGTGGCTGACCGAGGGCGAAGGCGGTGGCACCGAGCTGCGCATGAAGGTCAAGGCGGACGTGCTGGGCCGCATGGGCAGCTTTGGCCTGGGGGTGATGAAGACAAAGGCCGACCGCATGTGGGACGAGTTCGGCGTCAACGCGAACCTGCGGCTGGCCGGCGGCGACGCCATGGCCGCAGCTGTGGACGGCGTTGCCCCAGCTGTTGCCGCGCCTGTCGCCCCACCTGTTGCCCCACCTGTTGCCCCACCTGTTGCCCCACCTGTTGCCGCGCCGGCGAAGGCAGCGTTCACCTCAGTGGCTGCGCCTGCATCGGCCTTTGCTGCTGCCCCCATGGCCGTGCCCGCAAGCGCCATCCAGAGCGCCCCTCCCGGCTTCTGGGCCCGCCTGTTTGGCGCATCGCAAGACATTCGTGTGGAGGTCGTGCGTGGCAACACCCATATCCGCGTCCAATGGCCGGTCGGGGCAGCGCCAGAGTGCGCGGCCTGGCTGCGCAGCCTGGGTTGATGGTGGTGTCAGGGGGCGTGCAATCGCTCCAGCCGCTGGGCCGCACGATCCCCGGGCGCCCATGAAAAAAGCCCCGGGCATCCCCGGGGCGCCCATGAAAAAAGCCCCGGGCATCCCCGGGGCCGTGGCTTTGGAAGACGCAATCAGAATGTCGTTTGCAGTCCGACGTTGATGCCGTTCTGCGAAGCGCCCGCCACCGGGTTGCTGCCCGGCGAACCACCGCTGAGCGCCACGGCCGAGGCCTTGTGGTTCTTAATGTGGCCGACCTGGGCAAACACGTTGGAGCGCTTGGAGAAGGCGTAGGTGGCGCGCAGTGCCATCAGCGTGGCGTTGTAATCGCTGGCGTTCTTGTAACGCAGCGTGACCACCTGGCCCGACAGCGTGAGCGCCGGCGCCACTGGCATGGAGGCCCCCAGGTGCCACAGGTCGCTGGTGGGACGGGCCGCCAATCCCTGGTTCTTGCGCCGGATCACGCCGCCGCCCAGCCTCACGTCGCCCAGCTTGGTCCAGCCGTTGAGAATCAGACGGCTGTCGGTCTTGCCGCTGCTGTCCAAGCCGCCAAACACCACATCCGGCGCGGGGCCCAGGCTGCGGCCGTGCTGGCGGTCGTAGGCAAGGGCCGTGCCCCAGGTCTTGCTGTCGTATCGCATCATCAGCGACCATTCGCGGCAGGCCTTGGCATCCTGCGCGGCCTCACCCGCGCAATTGGTGCCGGCCGGGCTGGGGCCGGCGTTCACGGTGTCGCGTCCGAAACTGTAGGTCGCGCCGGCTTGAAAGCCGTTGCCAAAAGTCTTGCGCCAGGCCAGCGCATTGTCGGCGCGCGCATTGGGAAGATAGGGGTCGAGTGAACCGGTGCCGTAGACGCCGCCGCCGTGGATGTCGGCGCCCAGGCCCGACCAGAAGGTCATGGTGTACTGGCGGCCGAGCGACAGTGCCCCCATGCTGGGCCCGCTGATGCCCACCAAGGCCTGGCGGCCAAAAGCGCGGCCGCCCTGGCTCAAAGTGCCGGACTTCATCACGATGCCCTGCTCCAGAGTGAAGAATGCCTTCATGCCATTGCCCAGGTCTTCGCTGCCGCGAAAGCCAAGGCGCGAGGGCGCGGTGTTGCTGCTGGTGGTCAGGCGTTGCAACGCGTCGCCGGCGGCGCCCACGCCGGTCACGTGTTCGACGCCGACATCAAGCAGGCCGTAGATCTCGACGCTGTTGGCCTTCTGGGCCAGCGCCGCCTGGCTGCAGGCAAGAATCGCTGCACTGGCGATGAGGTATTTTTTCATGCTTGTCTCCTTGTGAAAAATTCAATCGGCGCGGATGCGCAGTTCGCGGGCCAGGGTGCCGTAACGCTCGTCGTCGGCTTTCATGAAGTCGGCCAGGCGCGAAGGCGTGCCGCCCAGCACTTCCAGACCCGCGCCAGCAAGGCGCTCGCGCACGTCCGGCAGCTTCAAGGCGGCGTTGATTTCCTGGTTCAAGCGCTGGATTGCCGCAGCAGGCGTGCCGGCAGGGGCAAAGACGCCGTACCAGGCGGCCACTTCCACACCCTTGACGCCTTGTTCGGAGGCCGTGGGCACGTCAGGCAACAGGCTGGAGCGCGCTTTTTCCACCACCGCCAGCGGCACCAGCTTGCCGGCCTTGATGTGGGGCAAGGCACCGCCCAGCGCCACAAACAGCAACTGCACCTCACCGCCCAAAGCGGCGTTGAGCGCAGGCGCTACGCCGCGATAGGGCACGTGCAGCAGCGCCTGCGCGGTGGACTGCTTGTACATCTCGCCCGCGAAATGCATGGGCGAGCCGTTGCCCGGGCTGCCATAGCTCATGTCGGTCCTGGTGCGCGCCAATGCCGCGAGCTCGGCCAGATTTTTCACGCCCAGCTGGGGGCTGGCCACCAGGGCCAGTGGGGTGGTCGCAGGGGCAATCACCGGCACCAGATCCTTTTGCACATCAATATTGCTGCGGGTGCTGGCGGCCAGCACGTGCGGCGAGATGGCCAGGGTGTTGGGCGTCAGCAGCAGGGTATGGCCATCGGCTGCGGCGCGGGCCACCGTGGCCGCGCCCAGCAGCGCGCCGGCGCCGGGCTTGTTCTCCACCACCACGGCTTGACCGAGTCTGGGGGCGAGTTTCTCGGCCAGCACGCGGGCGGCCACGTCGGGGCCGCCACCGGCCGGGAAGGGAACAACAATGGTGAGAGTCTTGCTGGGGAAGTTCTGTGCCAGGGCCATGCAGGGCCAGGCCAGCACAGCGCAGGCGCCGAGGGCGGCAGCCAGCAGGCTGCGTTTTGGGATTTTTTTCATGGCGTGGGGAGATATGTGAAGGCTGTGTCAGGCGGTCAGCGGCGTGTTCCAGGCGTCGTAGCCGTACACCCAATCGGCGCTGCCCTGCCCCTTCATCCACTGGTTGCCGCGCGAACCGATTTGCATCTGCGCGGTGCGCGGCTTGCGGGCGTTTTCGTAGCACACCAGGGCTTGCGCGGCCTCGCCGCGGCTGAATACGCCAGCCAGGGCCCGGCCCAGCACCACTGCGTCCTCGATGGCCATGCCTGCGCCTTGCGCCATGAAGGGCAGCATGGGGTGGCAGGCGTCGCCCAGCAGCGTGACCGTGCCTTGCGACCACTGCGCCAGCGGCTCGCGCTCGTACAGCGCGCTCTTGAGCGTGGTGTCGCAGGCGTCCAGCAGCGCACGCGCATCGGGGTGGAAGTCTTTGTAGAAGCCGCGCAGTTCGTTCACATCGCCCTCGCTGGTCCACGATTCGTTGGTCCAGCTTTCCTGGCCGGTGGTGGCGAAGATGAAGGTTTCCCGGCCCTGGTTGAGCGGGAAGGTCACGATCTGGCTTTGTGGATTGGGGCCCCACCATTTGGTGAAGGCCTCGATCTCGGGAACATGTTTGACGCGCTCCGTGGGAACCACCGAGCGAAAGGAGACCACGCCCGTGAAGCGCGGGCGTTCCTCGCCGAACAGCGCGGTGCGCACCCGCGAGTGGATGCCGTCGGCGCCGATGACCACGTCGAAGCTGGCGCTGCCGCCGTCATCAAAAGCCAGCGTCACGCCAGCGTCGTCCTGGCGCAGCGACTCGATGCGTTTGTCGAACTGGATGTGCTCTAGGGGAAATTGCTCGGCCAGCGCGGCCAGGATGTCGGCACGGTGGATGGTGATCTGGGGCGCGCCGTATTCGCGCTCGGCGGTGTCGCCCATGCCCAGGCGGGAGGTTTCGTGGCCCGTGTCCCAGTCGCGGCTGATACGGAAAGTGGGGCGTGCACCGGTGCGGCGGATGGCCCCGCCTGCGCCCAGGCCGTCAATGGCGCGCACGACGTTGGGCGTGAGGTTGATGTCGGCCCCCACGCGCGAGAATCCCTTGGCCTGCTCGAACACAGTGACTTTGTGGCCGTTTTGGCGCAGCGCAATGGCAACGGCCAATCCGCCCACACCACCGCCGACAATACCTATCGTCAATGAACGCATACTTGCTCCTGGCTTTACGATGGGCTTGATTGTTCAGGCATGGCCTGTGGCACTCAACCTCCGCAACGCCGCGATTGGGCATGATTCGTCCAGACTGTTTCACCACCTATACACCCTGCTCTCCGATGGATGTCTTAAGCGAAATCCTGGCCATTTGCCGTGCCGAACGCGCGGTGACGGCGCGCTTTCATTTGTTCGCCCCCTGGGGCCTGCACTCTGAAGGGGTGGCCGGCAGCGCGGTCATTCGCGTGGCCCGCGGTGCGCCCTGGTGGATAGAGCTGCCAGGCGTGGCGGGGCCCCAGCGTGTGGAGCCGGGGGATCTGGTGATGCTGCCGTTGGGCGCTGCGCACCGCATGAGCTCAAGCCCGGAGGTGCCCAGCGTGCCCTTTTCCCAGTTGCTGGCCCAACGCACGCCTGGAGCGCGCGATGAGGCGCCCCTGATCCTGCGCCATGGCGGCGGCGGCGAGTCCTGCGAGATGTTCAGCGCCTTGTTGTGGTTCTCGGCCTATTGCCGGCACTCGGTGCTTCGCATCCTGCCGCCCATGATCCATGTGCGGGCCAGCGAGCTGCCCATGGCGGGCAGTCTGGCCGGCGCCATGGAAGCGCTGGTGACCGAAACCCTTGCCCAGCGCCCGGGGTGGCGCCTGTCGGCCAGCCGCCTGGGCGAGCTGTTGCTGGTCAACATCCTGCGCGAGCACCTGCTGCGCGCAGTGGGCTCGACCGACGCCGGCTGGTGGCGCGCGCTGGCCGACCCGGCCATTGCCCGTGCCATCACCCACATGCACCGCAACCCCGCGCAGGCCTGGACGGTGGAGGCCCTGGCGCGCGAGGCGGCGATGTCGCGCTCGCGCTTCAGCGACCGGTTTAAAAGCCTGGTGGGCGATACCCCCATGGGTTATTTGAACGCGCACCGCATGGCACTGGCCGCCGAGCAGCTGGAATGCGGCCGTGTGCCGCTGGCGCAGGTGGGGCAAGAGGCGGGCTACGAGTCTGACAAGGTGTTTGCCCGAGCCTTTCGCCGCTGGTCCGGCTTGTCGCCCACAGCCTATGCCAGGCGCGAGCTGGCGCAGCGTGCGGCCATGGAGGCCATCTCCTCTGTTCCCGGAGCCTAGGATCGCGCCGGCAGGCAGGCAGTTCAATACCGAGTCAAGCGCGCCGGCGCTGCGTGGTGTCGCTCAGAACACCCCGGTGAATGAGCCGCCGTCCAGCAGCACATTCTGGCCATTGATGTAGCCCGCGTGGGCGCTGCACAGGAAAGCGCAGGTGCGGCCCAGCTCGCCGGGCTGCCCGAAGCGGTGCGCCGGGTGCCTGGCCAGGCGCGCTGCCTTGACTGCATCCAAAGCGCTGCCTTCGCGCGCCGCCTGCGCCGCGAGGTTGCTGGCAAGACGTGCGGTGTCGAAGGTGCCGGGCAGCAGGTTGTTGATGGTCACTCCCTTGGCCACGGTGCTGCGCGCCAGGCCCGAGACAAAGCCGGTCAGGCCGCTGCGCGCGCCGTTGGACAGGCCCAGGCCGTCCACCGGAGACTTGACCGCGCTGGAGGTGATATTGATGATGCGGCCCCAGCCGCGCGCCATCATGCCGTCCACCGTGGCCTTTATCAGCTCGATGGGCGCGAGCATGTTGGCGTCTATGGCCCGGTGCCAGGTGGCCTGGTCCCATTGCCGGAAATCGCCCGGCGGCGGGCCACCGGCGTTGGTCACGACGATATCGAAGTCCGGGTGCGCGGCAAAGATGCGCGCGCGCCCTTGCGCCGTGGTGACATCGGCGGCGACGGCCTCCACAGCGCCGGCATGCAGGCCACGCAGCCGCTGGAGCGCGTCGTTCAGCGGGCCTTCGGTGCGTGCCACGATGACCACGTGCACGCCTTCCTCCACCAGCGCTTCGGCGCAGGCGTAACCCAGTCCGGCACTGGCGCCGCAGACCAACGCTTTTTTGCTCTTGATGCCCAGATCCATCTTGTGTCCTCATACGGTTGTGTGATTGCGCACCCGCCCGAAGGCGCAGCGCTGGTCCTCACCGCGCTCATTCCATGGTGATGTTGCGGGCCTTGATGACCTGGGCCCAGCGCGCGGTTTCGTCGCGGATGTGGGCGCCAAAGGCGGTGGTCTGCAGGTTCCAGCCCGTCATGCCCTGGGCCTTGAGCTGCTCGCGCACGGCGGGCTGGGCCAGGATGTCCTGCGCGTCGCGGGCAAGTTGCTCGACCACGTCCGCCGGAGTGCCGACGGGAGCCAGCAGTCCGTACCACGAAGGTATGACAATCCCCGGCACACCGACCTCGGCCATGGTGGGAATGTCGGGTGCAGCCGGGGTGCGGGCACTGTCGGTCACGGCCAGCGCCACCAGCTTGCCGCTCTTGAGGTGGGGCAAGACGGTGGGCAGGTTGCTGAACATCAGCGACACGGTGCCGCCCAGCAAGTCGTTGAGGGCCGGTGGTGTACCTTTGTAGGCCACGTGCAGCAGCTCCACCTTGGCCTGGGTCTTGAACATCTCGCCAGCGAGGTGCAGCCCGCTGCCGACGCCAGGCGAGGCATAGGACAGACTGTCGGGTTTGGCACGCGCGGCCTTGATCAGTTCCGGCACCGAATGGATGCCCGAGCCGGGGTGCGTCACCAGCACATTGGGCGTTTGGGCCAGCATGGCCACCGGCACGAAGTCCTTGCCGATGTTGAACGGGAACTTCGGCATCAGTGTGGGGTTGATGGTGAGGTTGCCGGCCGGGATGACCAACAGGGTGTGGCCATCGGGTTTGGCTCTTTTCACCTTGTCCATGCCAATGTTGCCGGCCGCGCCGGGCGCGTTGTCGACCACCGCCACCTGGCTGTAGCGTTTGCCCAGGCCATCGACGAGCACGCGCGCCAGCGTGTCAATGGGGCCACCCGGCGGGAAAGGCGCGACCAGGGTGAACTTGCCGGCGGCCAGGGCTTTTTCGGCGGCGCTCTGCGCGTGGACGGTGGCGTTCATGGCGCCCAGGGCACATGCCACCAGAAGGGAACGGCGTAAAAACATCAAGTGACCTTTCAACTGTTGGCCCAGGGCATGGGGGCTTCATTCAACCCGATGTAGAAACTCTTCTGGCTGGTGTATTCCAGAATGCCCAGCCGGCCCTTTTCTTGACCGTAACCGCTCATCTTCAGGCCCGTGAACGGGGTGCTGATGGAGAAAACCTTATAGGTGTTGACCCACACGGTGCCGGTCTGCAGGGCCTTGCCCACGCGCCAGGCGTTCTTGAAGTCACGCGTCCAGATGCCCGAGGCCAGGCCAAACATGTTGTCGTTGCACTGGGCCACGAGGTCGTCCTCGTCCTTCCAGGGCAGCAGGGCCAGCACCGGGCCGAAGATTTCTTCCTGGCACATGCGTGCGCTGTTGGGCAGGCCTTCGAAAATGGTCGGCAGGTAATAGCTGCCGGCGTCAAAGCAGCCACCCGTGGGGCGCTCGCCACCGCACAGCACCGTGCCGCCTTCGTCGCGGCCCAGTTGCACATAGCGCTCCACCGACGCGCGGTGGCCCAGGTTGACCAGCGGGCCCATCTGGGTGTCCTCGCGCGAGGGGTCGCCCACGCGCAGTCGCTTGACGCCTTCCAGCAGGCGGCGCTTGAACTCGTCATACAGGCTTTCGTGCACAAAGGCGCGCGATCCGGCAATGCACGACTCGCCCGAGGAGCTGAAGATGCCGTAGAGCACACCGGCCACGGCGTGGTCGAGGTCGGCGTCGGGCATGACAATGGTGGGCGACTTGCCGCCCAGCTCCAGCGAGGTGGGCATGAGCTTTTCTGCCGCCAGGCGCTGTATGCCCATGCCCACGGTGGTGCCGCCGGTAAAGGCAATGCGTTTGACCAGCGGGTGTTTGACCAGGGCGTCGCCCACGATGGAGCCCTTGCCGGGCAACACGCTGACGATGCCGTCGGGCACACCGGACTGCTGGCAGATCCTGGCAAGTTCCAGCGCCATGCGCGGCGTGATCTCGGCGGGCTTGAACACCATGGCGCAGCCGGCGGCCAGCGCCGGGGCGAGCTTTTGTGCTTCGCTGGCAATGGGGGAGTTCCAGGGAGTGATGGCACCGACAACGCCCAGCGGCTCGTTGATGCTCATGCTCAGATAGTCGCCACGCGCGGGCGTGATGGTGTCCTCCCAGGTCTCGGCGGCGGCCGCGAAGAACTGGAAGGTGCTGGCGGCGCTGGCCACCAGGGCGCGGCACTCCTTGATGGGCTTGCCGTTGTCCAGGCGCTGCAGCTGCGCGAGTTCTTCTGCGCGTTCACGGATGCCAGCGGCAATGCGGTAGAGAATGCCCGCGCGTTCGTGGTGCTTGAGTTGGGCCCACGCGGGCTGCAGGCGCGCTTTCTCGGCCGCCTGCACGGCCTCGTCCACGTCCGCCGCGGTGGCCGCGTTCAGGCGCGCCACGATGCTGCCGTCGTGCGGGTACTCGGTGGTGTATTCAGGGCCCGAGGCGTCACGCCATTGGCCGGCAATGAAACTGTGCAATTTTTCGGTCATGGCCGATTCCTCAAATGGTGACCGCTGACACGCGGTTGTGCAGGAACCGCAGCGCGGACAATACCGTCAGTGCCGAAGTCTTGGGGTTGTCGGGCAGGGGCTTGCCGCGCATGGTGATCTGCATCTCGCCAAAGGCGCCGCGCACATCGATGTGGTGGATGTTCTCGGTGACGGTCGGGTCAGCGATCAGACGCACCTGGGTGTGGTCCAGGCCCAGCCCGGCCAGCGAGACGGTGGCCGCGACGTTGGCATTCTTGGGGTACAGGCGCGCAGCCTCGCGGGCGGTGCTTTCCAGGATCACGGTGGGTTCGCTGAGCGTGTCCAGGTCGACCACCTGTTCCGCGGGTGTGCCGCGCCAGCCCGCGGGCGGCTTGCGGCCGGTGTAGGTCACGCTGTCCAGGCCGGCAATGCGGGCGGCGGCGATGGCGTCCACGCCACCGATGGCGCCCGAGAGCAGGTGCACCTGCGTCTTGCCCTGGGCAGCGGCATGTGCCAGCTGCTCAGGCAGGCCGGACTCACTGAGCGCGCCAATGGACAGCACCGCGCATTCGATGCCTCGCGCCAGCGCCGGAAGCACATGTGCGGTCAGGGCCTGGTGGCCCGCACACTCCACCACCAGGTCGGTTTGCGCTGGCACGGCCGACACCACCTGGGCCTCGCCCGCATGTTCGCGCGCCGTGGCCATGTGTTCCTCGGGCACCACGATGTGGGTGATGCGCAGGCCCGGCACGCCAGCCATGCGCTGGAACAGCGTGCGGCCGATGGCACCGAAGCCGATCAGGGTGATGTGTTGCATGCTCAGTCTTTCTTCTTCGGTGGGCCGGCAAACTTGACGGCAAACGGGCCCCAGGCATCCATGTCGATTTCAAGCACGACCGGGCCGCCGAGGGCCAGGGCCTCGCGCAGCACCTGGGCAATGTTTGCCGGATCGCTGACCTTGAAGTGCGGCACCTGCAGGCTGGCGCAGAACTGGCCGAAATGCGGCGTGTGCAGTTCCACATAGGCGTGGCGGCTGCCGTAGATGTCGTCCTGGATGTTCTTGATCACACCGTAACGGCTGTCATTCATGACAATGAACAGCACGTCGGCTTTTTCTTGCGCGGCACAGGCGAGCTCGCCCACGTTGAGCATGAAGCCACCGTCGCCGCACAGCGACAAGGTCTTGCGGCCCAGCTGATGCACGGCATTGGCCACCGCCACGCCCACGCCCATGGCCAGGCCCTGACCGATGCCGCCGCCCAGGGCATGCACGCCGGCGCGCGGGTGGTTGAGCACGGGCGCGCGGTTGCCCCACATGCTGTTGGACAGCGTGATGTCGCGCACCCACCAGATGTTCTGACCGGCCACCTGGCTCACTGCGTCCTTGAGCTTGACGTACTCACCCAGGGTGCTGTCCACCAGGGCGGCGGCGTCGCGGCGCGCCGCCTGGACGTCCTTGCTCAGATTCGGATCGATGGCCATCCGGCCTTCCAGACGGTCGGCCAGCGCGTTCAAGGTCAACGAGGCGTCGCCGTGCACGAACAGTTCGCTGTTGTAGCCCCGGTTTTCCACCAGGGTGTTGGCGTCAATGCGCAAGCGGTGCTTGGGCAGCTTGAGCTTGTAGTTGAGCGTTTCGTTGCTGCGCAGACGGGTGCCCACGGCCAGCATGGCGTCCACGGTTTCGTAGAACTGCTCGGCGGGCTGTTGCAGGTTGTAGCTGCCCAGGGTCTGCGGGTGGTCTTCCGCCACGATGCCACGGCCCTGCACCGAGGTGACGACGGCAAAACCCAGCTTCACGAAACGGGCCACGGCCTCGGTTGCCCCGCGTGCGCCGCCCCCCAGCCACAGCAGTGGGCGCTTGGCCTGTGCCAAGCGTTCGGCCAGCAGGTCCACCGCAGCCGGATTGGGCTGAACCGGTGCCACGACTGCGGGCGAGATATCGGCCGGCAGGTCCAGCAGCATCTTCTGCACGTCAATCGGGATCTCGATGCTCACCGGGCCACAAGGCGGGGTTTGTGCCAGGCGCACGGCTTCGCGCAGCGTGGCCAGGGCGGTTTCGGGGTTGCGGATGCGAAAGGCATCCTTGCCCACGGCCTTGAGCATGGCCAGCTGAGCCGGGTGCTCGTGGATGTAGCCCAGGTCGCGGTCAAGGAAAGGCGACTCGATCTGGCCGGTGAGGTGCAGCATGGGCGTGCCGGCGGTAAAGGCCTCGACCATGGCGCCGGCGGCGTTGCCGCAGCCTGTGCCCGTGCTGGTGACACACACGCCCAGCGTGCCGCTGACGCGGGCGTAGCTGTCGGCCATGTTGCAGGCGCCGGCCTCACCGCGTGCGGAGACAAAACGGATCTCCTGGCGCACATGGAAAGCGTCCAGGATGGGCATGTTGTGGATGGAGATCACGCCGAAGGCGGCGCGCACGCCACATTGCTCCAGGAAGCGGACAGCGAGTTCGCCCACAGTGATGCGTGTCGCGGAGGAGGTTTGGGTGGTGCTCATGCTCAGGAAGATTTTTTGTCGGAGGGGTTGTTCATCCACTGGCCACGGTGGGGGGTGTGGCTGAGGCAATCGGTGAGTTGGGCGGCAGCATTGCGCACCTGGTTGATCAGCTCGTCCAGCTCGCCTTCCTGCACACGTTGTGCCGGCACGGTGATGCTGATGCAGGCAACCACTTCACGGCGGTCGTTGAACACGGGCGCCGCAATGGTGGAGATGCCGACTTCGAAGCCTCCCTGGCTGACGGCGTAGCCGCGTTCTCGGTCCTCGTCGATCAGGCCCTTGAGCTGTTCCAGCGTGGTGGGGGTGCGTGTGGTGTAGGCCGGCAGCGGCTCTGCGGGGTAGAGTTTGCGCAGTCCGTTGATGTCCAGATCGGACAGCAGCAGACGGCCCAGCACGGTGGCGTGCGCCGGCAGGCGTGCACCCACCTGGATGGAATGGAACATGGCGCTGCGACCGGCGGCCTTGGCGACAAACACCACCTCGCTGTTGTCGCGCACCACCACGTGGGCCGAGTAACTGCACACATCGCGCAATCGCTCGATGACGGGGCGGCCATGTTCGGTCAGCTCCATGGAGGCCAGGTACTCGAAACCCAGGCGCAGCACGGACAGGCCCAACTTGTAACTGACGCCATCACCTACGCGTTCCACGAAGCCGCCCTGCTCCAGCGTCTGCAGCATGCGAAACACCGAGGCACGCGGCAGGTCCAGCCGGCGCGAGAGTTCGGCACCGGTCAGCTCGCGTTCGCCGCGGTTGAAACTCATCAGCAGCTGCAGGCCGCGTGCCAGTGCAGGCACGGTGTAGCGGTCTTCGCCCTTGCTGTCGCTGGCGTCGTCGATTTTTTCTTCGTTCATGGAGGTGTCCTGTTGGGGGCGCTCAGAGGCCCAGCAGCTGGTTGACCCGCTCGGCCGCTTCCAGCGCGCAAACATGGCCGACTGGGCCGAGATCCGTCCAGTCCAGATGCTTGTGCTGCGCCACGTCAGCGCAGGCCTTTGGCGGGGTGATGGTGTCCGCGCTGCCGCTGGCCACGATCAGGGGCACGCAGACGCGGGCCAGGTCGGCATCGAGACGTCCGGTGGACAGCATGCGGCTTGCCTGGGCGTAGCCGAGCGGATGGATTTGCGCCATGGTGCCGCGCACCAGGTCCACCATCTCGGGCGTGGCGTCGGGGGAAAGCATGGCGGCTGCGCGCGCATCGGCCATGCCCTGCGGTCCGAGTTGGTTCAAGGTGGTCAGGCGCTTGCCAAGCTTGGACTCACGCTCGGCCTCGCTGGCGTCACCGTAGCCGCGTGCGGGCGCCAGCAGCACCAACGCGGCCACACGCTGCGGCTGCAGCGCGGTCGCCGCCGCAGCCATCAGCGCTCCCAGGGAATGGCCCACCAAGGTGATGGGCTGGTGCTGATCGAGCGCATCCATCCAGGCCCACAGGCGGCGTGCGTAGTCGGCAGCCTGCGGATGCTGAGGCTCCAGCGGGGCACTGCGGCCATAACCCGGGGCATCCCAGGCCAGCACACGGCGGTCTTCGCGCGGCTGTGCCGCCTGCAACTGACGCACCCAGCTGGCCGAGCCCGAACCGATGCCGTGCAGCAGCACATGCGTCACCAGCACGGCGCGTCCGGCCTGGCGGTATTGCACCGCCTCGTCAGCAGGCAAGGCCAAGGTCAAGGGAAAGTGCTGCAACGCAGCATGGGGCGACAGGGGCAGCATGGTCGGTCTGGTGCGAGGGTAGGGATTGCTCAGCGCTTGATCTTGGTCAGCGGCGAATCGGGCGGGTAGACCGGAGTGATGGGCTTGGGCGAACCCAGCATCACGCACATCAACGCGTCTTCCTCACCCGTGTTGTGCTCTTCGCGGTACACGCCCGGCGGCACCGAGATCAGGTCGCGCTCGTGCAGCGTGGCTTCCCACTTCTGGCCGTCCTTCTCGCAGATGACTTTCATCTGGCCGCGCAGCACAAAGAAGATTTCTTCCACGTCATGGTGAATGTGCGATGGACCGATGTTGCCGGCCGGAATGACCATGGTGGAGAAGGTGAAGTGACCGGCGGGCACGGTGTTGACGTCGCTGTTGACACCGGTGCCCCCCGTGCCCACGTAGCGCATCTGGGCGCGGCGGTATTTGGGGTCGTAGTCGGCCTGGAACTTCAGCGCGTCCCAGTCGTAACGACGGCTGGCGCGGCGCGCCACACGGCTTTCCATCCACTGCCCGAAATCCTGGCCGGGCCGCGCCAGCATGCCGGCCTGGATCTCGGCTTCGGACGGGATGGTGGCGTCAAGCAGGCCACGTTCGTTGAACTGCGGCGCGTTGGCGGCAAGGACATCGGTTTTGATCGAGGTGTTCATTGTGATTTCTCTTTAGTTCATGACAAAGCCGCCGTTGACGGGCAGCAACTGACCCGTGATGTAGCCCGCACCGCGCGAAAGCAGGAAGAGCGCTGTAGCATCGAGATCCTCGGGCACCTGAGCGCGGCTGATGGCGCGACCCTGGGCGTAATAGTCGTGGCGTGCCTGCGGCACGTATTCGGTAGCCTCCACCAGCGTGAGCCCGGGTGCAATGGCGTTGACGGTGATGCCGTCTGGCCCCATCTCACGGGCCAAGGAGCGCGTCATGGACACCACCGCACCCTTGCTGGCCACGTAGGCCAACAGGCGCGGCGCACCCCACAAGGCCGTGTCCGAAGCGAGGTTGACCACGCGGCCGCTGCCGGAGGCGGCCAGAAAGGGGCGCGCGGCGGCGGTGACCAGCCAGGTGCCGCGCACATTGACGTCCATCACGCGGTCCCAGGTGTCGACGGCGATGTCCGCCATGTCCTTGCCGCCCGAGTTGGTGATGGCGGCGTTGTTGACCAGGCCATCGAGTCCACCCAGCGCGGCTGCGGCCGCGGCCACCCCATCGGTGATGGCCTGTGGGTCAAGCAGATCCATGGGGACGTAAGTCATGCCCAGTTCGGCGGCCAGCGTCTGGCCGCGTTCGTGCAACACATCACTGATGACCACGCGCGCGCCCGCCGCGACCAGCGCACGGGCAAAACTCTCGCCCAGGCCACGGGCTGATCCCGTGACCAGCACACGGCGGCCTTCAAGCCGAATTTCAGAACTCATGGCGCCCTCTTGTTTCATGGGTGATATGTTGATTCATTGAGGAATCAATAGTAAGCGCAACTTGGGCATTTGGCCTATTCCCGAGTCAGGTGCATGGACATTGCTGGGCCTTCGGCGCTGATCCAGCCAAGGCCTGCGCCCACCCCCTCACGTCAACTGCACCGCTGCGCGGTCCACGCGCCTGGCGGAGGAAACGCGCGCATTGGCCGCGCAAATCGATCAAGGGTTTTCACCAGATAGGCCGAGATATTTTCATTCATAAACTAGGCTTGTTTCATAAGGAAATTAAGGTTTTATATATGAAACAAACCAAAGGCCTTGATGAAACCCCTTTTTCTTCTGGTCAGCTTGTGGGGTCACGAATGCTCATGGCTGGCGCAGCGCGCAGCCCTGGCTTTGCCGGCCTGGTGCAGGCAGGGCGCGCAGGTTCCCGCTTTTAAATCTTGTAAGTCACTCCTATGAAAAACACTCGTCGTCAGGTAGTTCTCGCTACGGCATTGCTTGCCGTCGTCTCCATGTCCGGCCCTGCGCTGGCCCAGGGCTATCCCAACAAGCCGGTCACCATTGTTGTTGCCTATCCCGCAGGAGGAGACACGGACGCAATGGCCCGCTTGTATGCGGAAAAGCTGTCGCAGCGTTTGGGACAGCCGGTGATAGTGGACAACCGACCCGGTGCCAGCGGCATCATCGGCAGCGTGCATGTCGCCAAGTCGGCACCGGATGGATACACGCTGATCCTGGCGCCCAGTACTTTTGCCATCGCGCAGTTTGTGCTCAAGACCAACGCGAAAGCGAGCTATGACGTGCTGCATGGCTTTGCCCCGATTGTGCAAACCAGCGTTCAACCCATGCTGGTAGCAACCAACCAGGCCTCCGGGATCAAGGACCTGAAGAGCTTGATCGCCCAAGGCCAACGCGAAGGTCTGACCTATGCCAGCCCGGGCAGTGGCTCGCCCATGCACATTCTGGGCGAGATGTTCAACGCGGCCACGGGTACCAAGCTGGCCCATATTCCTTACAAGGGCGTGGCGCCTGCCGTCAACGACGTGATTGGTGGTCATGTTCCCGTCACCTTCATGACCTATGGACCTGTCGCTCCTTATGCCGGGGGCAAGGTCAACATCCTGGCGGTCGCTGACAGCCAACGCACCCCGCTTGCGCCCCAGGTGCCCACGCTGGCAGAACTGGGTGTCAAGGGCATCGAGATGCCAGCCTGGCAGGGCTTGTTTGCCCCCAGCGGAGTGCCTGCAGAGGTCGTCAAGCTACTCAATACACACTTCAATGAAATTCTCAAAATGCCCGATGTGATTTCGAAAATGGCCGGTTTCGGAGCATTGCCGGTGGGTGGCGACCCCGCTCGCCTCGAGAAAACCAATGCCGCTGACTACCTGCGTTTCGGCAAGCTCATCAAGGACCTGCATATCCAGGCGGACTGAAATCGGCATGTGCGTCTTTTTTTCCAGGAGCCCCTCCCATGAATGTTGATCCATACCTTGAACCGCATCAGGCACGTGAGCGTGCCGCGACGGTGTTTGAAGAGCTGCTGGGCGATGCCATTGAACGTGCCTTCGGCAATGGTGTCCAGACATTGCCGGAACTGGTGGCTGAACTCAACCGCAGCGGACCCGCCGGCGAAAACGGCCAGGCATGGACGGAGCAAAGTTTTCAGGCCTTGATGGCCCGCCTGGGCCATTGAAGCCCCATAGGACAGGAGCGCCCCATGAATACAAAAACCATAGCAATTAGCACCGTGGACGAAGTGCTGACCAAAGGTCTGAAAAACCTCTGGTACGCCGTTTGCCCCTCTGGTTTCGTCAAAGACCAACCCGTCTCGCTGCGCCGTTTCGGCCGCAAGATTGCCTTGTGGCGCGATGCAGCAGGCCATGTCCATGCATTGGAGGACCATTGCCCCCACCGCGGCGCCCCCCTGTCGCAGGGGGTGGTCCTGGGCGACCGCCTGGCCTGCCCTTATCACGGTGTCGAAGTCCGCTGTGACGGGGTCGTGACCAAGGTACCGGGCAGCCCGGGCTGCAAGCTCGAAGGCTCGCGATCGGCGCTGGACTTTCATGTGCACGAAGCCCATGGCGCCGTGTTTCTGTTCAACAGCGACACGCATGTGGATGAGCCCCCGCCATTCACGCTGCCTGAAGAGCTGACCTCGCCCGAGTATTCGAACTTCCTGTGCTACGCGGAGTGGCGCAGCGATTATCGCTATGCACTGGACAACGTGATGGACCCCATGCACGGGACCTTTTTGCACAAGCAGTCGCACTCCATGGCCGAAGGCGAAATCCAGGCCGCTTTCCAGGTGCGCGACACCGACCATGGTTTTGTCTTTGAAAAGGCAGGTCAGCGCGGCGTGAATTTCGACTGGACCGAGTGGGGCGAATCCGGCGTGCACTGGATGCGCCTGGAAATTCCTTACCCCAGGACCGGCGGGCCAGGTGGCAACTTCGCCATCGTCGCCTGTGTCACGCCCATCAGCACCGCGCTGTGTTCCGTGTTTTTCTGGCGCTGCCGCAAGGTGGACGGCTGGATGCGTGACACCTGGCGCTTTCTCTACCGCAACCGCCTCGAAGCACGCCATTGGGCCGTGCTGGAGCAGGACCGCGTGATGATGGAGCAGATGGAATTCGATGCCAATGAGCATGAAAACCTCTACCAGCATGACATCGGATTGGTGCGTCTGCGCCGTCGCCTGCGTCGCCTGGCACAGGAGCAAATTGATATGAGCGCGGCAACCCAGGCGAAGACCTGAGACCTGCCCCTCTGGCTTGACCGATAACACATTAAGGAAAAAACATGCGCATTCTTTGCAAACGCCTGTTGGGCGTGGCATTGGCCTGTGCGGCCGCTGCGGCCGCAGCCCAGTCCAAAGTCGAAATATTTGGCACCGTCGATGTAGGGGTCACGCATTTGAATGGCTCCGGCGCTTCCAAGACCGGCCTGTCCACGGGCGGCGCCAACATCGGCCGCATCGGCTTTCGTGGCACCGAGGATCTGGGCGGTAGTCTGAAAGCGGGTTTTTGGCTGGAAGCCGGCACGGATGTTGACAGTGGGCAGGGCAAGGCCATCGGAGGCGGCTTGAATTTCAACCGCCGCTCCACCGTCAGTTTGCTTGGCAATTGGGGGGAACTGCGTCTGGGTCGCGATGATTCGGCCTCATTCCTGAGCACCTTGATTTTTGATCCTTTCCGCTCCAACGGCGTCGGCGGAACCATGGGCTTCACCATGCTCGGAATTCCGGGTGTTGCCAACGCCACGGGAGGGGCTCCCATTCAGATCAGCAACGCAGTGAGCTATTTCCTGCCGCAAAAGCTCGGCGGCTTCTATGGCCAGGCGCAGATCGCCATGGGAGAACAAGCCAGCGATGCGTCCAACAAGCGCCAAGGCGATTACCGGGGCTTGCGCCTGGGCTACCTGCAAGGAGCATTCCATGCCGCGCTGGCCACCGGCAAGCTCTACGGCGATATCGACGCCAACAACCTGACCGCGAGCAATCTAGGCCTGAGCTACGATTTGGGGGCTGTGAAACCTATGCTGCTATGGGCCACGGAAAAAAGAGGAGATCGCCGCGTCACGGCCTTGCAGCTGGGCGCCACGGCACCCGTAGGCAATGGCGAGTTGCGCACCTCTTATGGCCACTACAACACGGCCGGCAGCAAGGCGGACTGGCACAAGCTCAGCGTAGGCTATGGCTACAACCTGTCTAAGCGCACCCAAGCTTATGGCGCCATTGCCTTTCTGAAGAACAAGGACGGGGCCGCCAAATCCATTGGCGTGCAGGGACTGTCTGCTCCCGGAACCACCCCAGGTGGTCGCTCCAGCGGTTTTGAAATCGGCATGCGCCACTTCTTCTAAGGGCAAAAGCGGGGCCACTTCCGTTCAAGTGGCCTTTGATACGCAAGGTGCACTCTTCAGTGCACCTTGGCCCGACTTCTTGCGGCGAGAGGCGCCGCTGCCCCCTGGAGGTTGTTTTCGATCCGTAGCGCCTGTATCACTGGACCTCATAGAATGGTCCAAGAAAAGGGAAAGACAGCATGGACCGTATCGAAGCAATGCAGATCTTCGTTCAGGTCGTGGAGAAGGGAAGCTTCACGGCCGCAGCCGACCATCTGCAGCTGCACCGGCCGGTCCCCACCCGAGCGATACAGACACTGGAGCAAGAGCTGGGGGTTCGCTTGCTCAACCGCACGACGCGCAAGCTGAGCGTGACAGACGAAGGCGAAGACTTCTATCAGCGGGCAGTGCAACTGCTGGCGACTCTGGAAGACAGCTTTGCAAGCTACTCAGGCGCGCAGCGTATTCCCAAGGGACGGCTCAAAGTGAACCTGGCCGCCACCATCGCCAAATCTCTGGTGATTCCCAGATTGCCTGAATTCCAGCGTGCCTATCCACAGATTGAAATCCACCTGGGCGTGACAGACCAACCTGTCGACCTTGTAGATGCGGGCATCGATTGCGTGGTGAGGCTGGGTGATCTGCAGGACTCCAGCGCAGTCGCCAAACGCATCGGGCAACTCGACATGGCCACCTGCGCAGCCCGCACCTACATCGAGCAGTACGGCATGCCGGCCAATCTGGAAGAACTGCGCCTTCACAAAGCCATCAACTTCACCAGCGGCCGCAGCAGGCGTCTGGTCGACTGGACGTTCAATGAAGCTGGCGATGAGACACGGCTGAAGCTGGCCAGCGCCTTGGTGACGGACAACTCCGACGCGCTGCTCACTTGCGCACTTTCCGGGATGGGCATTATCCAGGGAGTCCGTCTGGCGCTCCAGCCCTACTTGGACTCCGGCCGCTTGGTTGAAGTGCTGCCGCATCTTCCCGCTTCGCCTAAGCCCATATCGATTCTCTATCCCCATCGGGCCCACCTGCCCAACAAGACGGCGGCTTTCATGGAGTGGCTCAAAGATATCGTGAACAGCTCCTGCAAACCTTGATTGTTATTCATGGAATAACAATGAATTGTTTTTCCATGTCTTTTTGAAACTGGCAATACCTCATAGATTTGAGCCATCGCTCCATCGCGATCTCAAATTCAAAGAGGTATCTATGTCGAAAGTTGTTCGTTTCAACCGCACTGGCGGTGCGGAAGTCCTGGAGTTCGTGGACCTCGAGGTGCCCTCTCCCTCCTCCCATGAAGTCCAAATCAGCGTGAAGGCGTTGGGCATCAACCGTGCCGACGTCATGTACCGCAATGGTGCTTACGTCATCGATCCCGTGTTCCCCGCCAAGATGGGCTACGAGGCGGCCGGTGATGTGACTGCAGTGGGTGCCCATGTCACTGATATCCAGGTCGGCGACCGTGTGGCCGTCATACCCGCCTTTTCCTTTGCGAACTACGGCATGTACGGCGAGCTGGTCAATGCCCCCGCTCACGCAGTCGTGACCATGCCCGACAACATCTCCTACGAAGCGGCTGCCGCGACCTGGATGAAGTTCGTGACCGGCTACGGCGCCCTGATCTTCATGGGTGGAATGAAGGCCGGCGACACTGTGGTGTTGGGCGCGGCCACCAGCAGCGTGGGTCTGGCGGCCATCCAGCTGGCCAACATGGTCGGCGCCACGCCCATCGCCCTCACCCGATCGCTAGCCAATGCTCCGCAGCTCAAAGCTGCAGGCGCAGCCCACGTATTCACTGGCGATGATCCCGAGCTGGCCCCAAAGATCCGTTCGCTGACCGACGGTAAGGGCGCTCGCCTTGTGTTCGATCCTGTGGGTGGCCCCGGTGCCCGTGCGTTGTTCCAAGCGATGGCCTATGACGGCATCTACTTTCAGTATGGCGCGCTGAGCCCCACTGACCTGCCCGTGCCCGTGATGGACGTGCTGTCACAGCATCTGACGCTGCGCGGCTACGAACTCTTCGAAATCACGGAAGTGCCCGAACGTCTTGCAGCGGCCAAGAAGTTCATCACCGAAGGCCTGACCTCGGGCGCACTCAAGCCCGTCATCGACAAGATCTTCGACTTCGCCGACATCGCGGATGCACACCGCTACATGGAAGCGGGCAACCAGATCGGCAAGATTGTGGTCAAGGTCTGACAGGCCGCGCCACACGTTTGCCAGCGGTCCACACAGGATCATGGCGCGGCATCGGCAAGGGCTTCACGCGAGCTTGCTCCGGCATCGACAACGGGTGGCAAGGACAGTGGGCGCGCTCATTGCGGCGTTTACGCTCTGGCCGCAAGGCGCGTGATGGCGTCTTGGCTGCCCGCCTCCTGGCGCAGCCGGAACTTCTGTATCTTGCCCGTCGCGGTCTTGGGCAGGTCGTTGAAGATGACGCGCCGCGGGCATTTGAAATGCGCCAGCCGGGCACGGCAAAACGCAATGATCTCTTCCTCCGAGGGCGCGGCCACGCCTTGCCGAAGTTCGATGAAAACGCAGGGCACTTCACCCCATCTGGCATCCGGCTGCGCCACCACGGCGGCGTGCAGCACGGCGGGATGCGCATGCACCACGTCCTCCACTTCAACCGAGGAAATGTTCTCGCCGCCGGAGATGATCACATCCTTGGATCTGTCGGTGATCTGGACATAGCCGTTGGTGTGCAGCACAGCCACATCGCCGGTACGAAACCAGCCGTCCGCCAAGGCCTTGCGGGTGGCCGCTTCGTTCTTGAAATAACCCATCATCACCGTGTTGCCACGCAGCATCAACTCGCCCGATGTCTTGCCATCGTGCGCCACCGGTGCAAGGGTCTGCGGGTCGCCCACCATCAGGCCTTCGAACATCGCCGCCCGGGCGCCCTGGCGCACACGCAACTTCCCCTGCTCGTCAGCGGGCAGGTCATCCCAGCCGTCCTGCCAGACGCAACTCACCGGTGTGCCTGAAACCTCGGTGATGCCAAACACATGCTCCACGTCAAAGCCCATTGCCAAGACCGCCTGGAGAACCGCCAGCGGCGGTGGCGACCCGGCCGTCAGAACGCGCACCGGCCGATCCAGCTTTGTGCCCGGCGAAGTGTCCGCCAGCATGGCCATCACGATCGGCGCGGCGCACAGGTGATCCACCTGGTGCTGATCGATGGCGTTCAGCACATTCTCGGCCGAGACGCGGCGCAGGCAGACATGGGTACCCGCTGCAGCGGTGATGCTCCAGGTGAAGCACCAGCCGTTGGCGTGGAACATGGGCAGGGTCCACAGATACCGGGGTGAACGCGGCATGGCCCAGTTGGTGATCTGCAACTGGCTCATGAGGTAGGTGCCGCGGTGGCTGGCCACCACGCCCTTGGGGTCGCCCGTGGTGCCCGAGGTGTAGTTCAGTGCAATGGGTTGCCATTCATCCTTGGGCCAGATTCCGGGGAATGACGGGTCACCGTGCGCCACCAGGCTCTCGTAGTCTGTCTCGCCGATTGCCTCGCCTTCGGGTGCCAGGTGATCATTGATATCGATCACCGCCGGAGGCGTATCCAGCAGCCGCAGCGCCGCCCTTGTCACCGGCGCAAACTCCCGGTCCACCAGCAGCAGCTTGCACTCGCCGTGGCGCAGGATGAAGGCAATGCCTTCGGCATCCAGCCGATGATTGATCGCGTTGAGCACAGCCCCGGCAAGCGGTACGCCAAAATGCGCTTCCAGCATGGCGGGCGTGTTGGGCGCCAGTACCGACACCGTGTCACCCACTTGAATGCCTTTGGCCACCAGGGCCGAGGCCAGGCGATAGCAGCGCTCACGCGTTTGGGCCCAGGTTTGTGTCAATTCACCGTGCAGCAGTGCCGCCCGGTTCGGGTGTACCAGCGCCGCACGGTCCAAAAACCCCAGCGGGGTCAGCGGCACGTGGTTGGCGGCGCATGGCTCCAGTCCCTTGGCATACGATTGAGCACTCATGGTGTTGTCTCCGGATTCTTGTCATGGAAAGTCGTGAATGAGGACGCTGGTACCCGTTCGGTGACCAGCGAGTTTTCCACCTTGGTGGGGTCGGCGTAACCCAGGCTCATGCCGCAGACCAGCATCTGCCCCACGGGAATTCCAAGCAGCGCGCTGATCTGGCGGTGGAATTTCAGGAAGGCGGCCTGCGGGCAGGTGTGCAGCTTGCGGCTGCGGGCGGCGACCATCACACTTTGGAGAAACATGCCGTAATCCAGCAGGCTGCCCTCCTGCAGTTCACGGCTCACGGTGAAGAACAGGCCTACCGGAGCATCAAAGAAACGGTAGTTTCTGCCGTGCTGAATGTGCATGCGCTGCTTGTCACCCTTGGTGATTCCCAGCAGGCCGTACAAATCCCAGCCGACCTTGCGCCGGCGTTCGAGGTAGGGGGAGATCCACTCGTGGGGGTAGTAGTCGTAAGGCTCGAAAAGATCGCCGGCCTGCGCCGGGTCGTCGTCGAGCTTTGCCAGCTCGGCCGACAGATGCGCTTTCGCGGCACCGGTCAGCACATGCACGCGCCACGGCTGCATGTTCATGCCCGAAGCGCTGTAGCTGGCGGTGGCAAGTATGGCTTCTATGTCTTCGCGCGCCACCGGCGTAGGCAGGAACGCCCGCACGCTGCGGCGTGACCGGATGGCCCAGTCCACAGCGTCTCGCAGGACGCAGTCTTCCAATGGGCTGGCCGCTTTGCGGTCGATGACCGCCCTGTCCTCAGGGACTGAATGTTTCACGCTCATAGAAGTCCAATTTCGGCACGGCAGCTCCACCGCCGCGCATCTCAACAATCACCACCACGCAAGGGCCAGCGCGCAATCCAGGCGTTTTTCTTCGGGGCCGCTGTGCCGTTCCACTGTAGGAGCAGTGGCATTGCCCGTCGATGCCCGGCGACCCCAAGCCGCTTGGGGCCCCTGGGCAGTCGGGCACGGCGTATGGCGCTTCAGTTCGCGAGTGCGCCGCCTTGCTTGACCCGTGCCGAGTCCGACCGGGATTGATTGACCAACATCACCGCCATCGCGCCAATTACGCCCGCCACCGCAATGGCCATGAAGTTCTGCTCCATCGGCAAGTTCAGCGACACCAGCCAGCCGATCAGCACCGGCGCGACAATGGCGCCGATGCGCCCGATGCCAGAGGCAAAGCCCACGCCCGTGGCCCGGTTTGCCGGGGGGTAGAAGTCACCCGCATAGGCATAGGCCAGCAGCTGGGTACCCAGGGTGGAAGCTCCGACGATGAACACCATCAGGAACAGCAACTCCGTGGACTTGGTGAATGCCAGCGCTGTCAACGAAAGCGCGCCCACCCCATAGAAACTCACCAGCACATGTTTGATGTTGAATTTGTCGCTGAGCAGGCCCCCGCCCACGGCACCCACGATGGCACCGACATTGAAGACAATGACGAAGTTCAGCGCCGAACCCAGGCTGTACCCGGCCATGGCCATGAGTTTCGTCAGCCAGGAATTGAGCGCGTACACCATGAAGAGGCCGGTCATGAACGCCAGCCAGATCATGACGGTGCTGAAGCCGCGCCCTTCTTCGAACAGGCTGCGCACCGGCACCGCCCGAACCTTGTCCGTGGGCGCCCCGGTGAACACCGCGTCGCTGCGCAGATTGCGCTCGGGCGCGATCTTGCGTGCCAGACGCGCCAGCTCGGGTTGGTCGCCACGCTTGACCAGATTCGACAGCGATTCCGGCATGGTTTTGAGGATGAAGGGAATCAGCAGCACCGGCAGGCCCGCGACGTAGAAAACGGATTGCCAGCCATGGCTTTCAATCAATTGCTTGGCCGTGAGCGCCACCAGGATCCCCCCCACCGAGTAGCCGGCAAAAACCAGCGTCACCAGCCGGGTGCGCAGCTTCGCAGGCGCGAACTCCCCCATTTGCGCGGTCATGATGGGCAGCACTCCGCCAATGCCCAGTCCGACGATGAAACGCATCACGCTGAAACTGATGGGGTAGTTGGTCAAGCCGGCGGCGGCCGTGAACACGCTGAACAGCGCAACGCAGACCGCAGTCATGCGTGGGCGTCCGATCCTATCGGCCAATGCGCCCAGAAAGATAGCGCCCAGCATGGTGCCAAACAGCGCAGATCCGGCCATCACGCCGGCGCTGGTGGCATCGATTCCCATATCTTTCATGATGGTCGGCAGCGCCGCCCCCACCACGGCCAGGTCGTAGCCGTCGATGATCAAGATAAGCACGCACCAAAAAAGCACGAGGCCATGGAAGCCGTTGAACCGCGATTGGCCGGCCAAGGCGTGTATGTCTACCTGTTGCATAGTGTCTCCTGTCGTTGTGAATGCCGCATTGCTTGCGGCTACGACGGAGAGTAGGTTCAACCAAGCGTGCAAGCCATGCCCGCACGCCTCAACCGGCGTGGGGTAAACGGACAGGACGCGCCAGCGCGCGGCAAACCGCTAGCGCATTGCCTCGTGGCTGCTGCTGCGATAGGCACCCGGACTCAGCCCGGTCCATTTCTTGAAGGCGCGATGGAAAGCGCTGGGTTCATGAAAACCGGTGCTTGCCGCGATGTCGGCGACGGTCAGCTGCGTGGCGGAGAGCAGGTCAATGGCAATGTCACAGCGCAGGTCATCCTTGAGTCGCTGGTAGTTGGTGCCCTCGAGCTGCAACCGGCGCTGGAGGGTGGTGGCGGAAATGTGCAGGGCTTGTGCCAGCGTTTCCAAGTCCGGCCATTCCTCTGGCGTCTGGCTACGTAGCCGCTTGCGGATCCGTGCCGTGCTGCTGGCGTCATTGCGGTACTGGACCAACAAATTCGCCGGAGCTGCGCGCAAAAAGCGGTCGACTGTCGCTGGTGTTTCCACAATGGCCAGGCCCAGGAGATCCGCGGGAAACGCGATATAGGTCGTGTCGCCATTGAACACCAGGTGATTGCAGAACCGCGTCCGGTAATGGCTGTCATCCGCAGGTGGCGGATTGCGGAACTGCATGGTGGTCAGCGGAATTCTTCGATGAACCAGCCAGCAGGCCAGGCCATGCACAAGAATGAACCAGGTGCCGTAACCAAACAGACGGCGCATGATGCCGCCGTCATGCAGAACAATCCGCGCCTCGTTGTCCACCAAGATCAATTCGCCGCGGAAGTCGTCCAGCGTGGAACGCAGGAAACGCAAAATCCGGCGCAACGCATGTTCCAGATTCTGCGCACTGATTGCGGCCTGGGTCATGAGCGCGTAGCTGCCGCGGCGCAAACCATGGCTGTCCAGCCCGAAAAACTCATCGTCCATCAGGTCCGCAAGCTCGACCCACATCCGGGAATACGCTGCTGCCGAAATGCGCGCCTTGACGGAGCCCAGAAGATGGCGATCGAGCTTGGCCGCATCCAGAACCCGGGCGACTTCCAGGTTCCTGACCATTGCAGCGCTCAATGCCTCGTTGACCAGCTCAATCGATACCGTGCCCCTGATGCCTGCAGATTTCATTCGCTGACTCCAGTTTTTCCGTCTGGCACAGATCCCTCCATGCGCGTTACGTCCAATGGTAAACAACTGCTAGGTCGTCCAAGCAAATTTGGCCTGGCGACGGTTTGAATCACGAAGAACACCTTGGCGCGAAATTGTCTTATGGTGTGCCGTCAGATATCAATAGAAAGCGTGCCATGCACAAACTATTTAGCCGACTTGGATTTTTTGCGATCGCGGCCGTCATGATGTCGTCCATTGCCGCTCAAGCCCAAAGCAGCGTGGACGTGAAGTTTCCTCGCGGCAGTTCAGCAACCAGCATCGATGGCGCCATTCGTGGCGACCAGGCCATAAGCTATCGGCTCCGGGTTTCTGCCGGCCAGCTGATGAGCATTCAGCTCGACACCAGCAATGCCAGCAACTACTTTAATGTTGTCGCTCCCGGGGCTTCCGAGGCCCTCTACAGCAGCAGCATCAACGGCAACTCGACATCCTTTGTCGTGCCTTCGAGCGGAACCTACGTGGTCAATGTCTATCTGATGCGAAATGCGGCTCGCCGAAACGAGACTGCCAAGTATCAGTTGACGATTTCGGTGGAAAATGCGGCCGCTCAGGTGCAACGGCCAGTGACGCTGCCGGCGCCACCGGCATCGCCCAACTATGCCGACGGGCTCGACGGCGGACCCGATTTCTGGCGGGTGGAGGGCATCGCAGGCGATGATTCGCTCAATGTTCGATCGGCACCTGCTGCCGATGCGGGGGTCATCGCGACCGTTCGCAATGGCGATGTGCTGCGCAATTTTGGTTGTACCATGGCCGCCAGTGCCCGATGGTGCCAGATCGAAACCCCAAGACGACAGCGGGGCTGGGTGGCCGGGCGCTATCTGCGCGAGTCCTTTGAACAACCGACAACTTTGCCAACTGCAAAGCCGCAGGCAAGGCCCGCACCGTAACCGACCTGGCTGCCGAGGGACTCGATTTTCGGCAGGAAATTCTGAACTGCGCCGAGGCCGTTTGGCGGGGCCACGCCCGGCATTGCCGCCTTGAACCCCGCTGAGTGATGGCGGCCGGGTCTGGTAGCGACGCTTCATCGCCGGCCCCGAATCGACGAATCAGGATTGATCGCTGTGCGCAGGCGGCACGGCATCCAGCAACCGCTGGCGTGCACCCGTGGTATGGGGAAGTATCGCCAGGTCGGTGGCGACCAATACACTGCCCGGGCCCAGCAGCGGCAGCACGCGCGCCACGAACTCCGGCGCGATCACCACATTGTCGATGGCCGCGCGGCGCAGGGGCTTGCCGGCTTCGCTTTCATGACCCGGCACGCCCAGCGTCACCCATTGCGGCATGGCGCCCGGCACCATGGACTGCACGACCAGAGCATGCGTTCCCGACCAGGCATCCGCGCTGCGAAACACCACGCGCGTGCGGCCAATTTCCACGCCGCCGCGCAAGACCACCAGACGCCGGTCGTGGCTGCTGAGCACCAGCGACACGGGGCCGGTCGGCGCGCGTTCCGGTGTCCAGCGGCTGTCCTCAGCAAATGCCAGCGGGCTCGCGGCGACCGCATCGGGCGCGCCGCGGGCCTGCACCGGGGCCAGTATCCCGGGATGGGCCACGGCCTCGGGCGCCTGGCCCTGCTGCGCGACCACCACCGTCATGCCCAGCGTGGTCGTCTCGAACAGCCGGCGCGCGAACTCGGTCGGCAAGTGGATGCAGCCGTGCGACTCTGGATAGCCCGGAAGGCCACCCGCATGCAGCGCTATGCCATCCCAGGTCAGCCGTTCCTGGTAGGGCATGGCCGCGTTGTTGTAGAGGCTCGAATGGTGGCTCTTGTCCTTTTGCAGGATGGTGAAGACGCCCGTGGGCGTGCGGTGCCCGGGTTTGCCCGTGCTCACCGTGGTGGCGGCCTCGAGCAGACCGTTGCGGTACACATAGGCGCGTTGCTCGCTCAGGCTGACCACCATCACCATGGGCCCGGCCGCGGCTTGGTCGCCGGCCCAGATCCATTGCCCCGGCTTGAGCGCCGTCGGCGGCGTGTCCACCGAACGGGAAACGGCCGCGCCCCACACGGGCTCGGCGCGGGAGACGGGCGCCACCAGGGCGGCCAAGGCCGCGGCACCTGCCGTATGCAGCCAGCGCCGGCGTGGCCTGCTCAAGCGGTTCAGCAACTGACGGGGCATCATTCGAAGTTCACTGCGGTGAGCCGGCGGGGCCCGGTAGAAGAAAGAAGCACCAGCCTAACACGCGGGCGGTCCTGCGAACGCAAGGGATAAACTGGATGGGCCTGCACTTCGCCGGCAGCGGCCAAACGGATTCCCATGAATCACACCACCCTCGCCCCACGGGAAAAAAGAAAACAACGCATTGCCGTGCTGGCGTCGCTTTTCGCCATCGCCGGGGTGATCTTGCCGATTGCCGCAGCGGCCTACCTCGCCGCGCGCAACGCACATGAGGCGCAGGCGGTGCGGCTTGAACTCTACGCGCGCAAGGTTGCCGAGCGCGCGACCATTGGGTTGGTCCAGGCGCGCAGCGCGCTCAATGCGCTGGATGCATCCGACGAAGTGCCCTGCTCCGCGCAGCATGTGGAGCTGATGCGCCGCTTCACGCTCAACACCTTGTCCGTCGAGGAAATTGCCTATGACAACGGCGTGGCGCGCTGCTCGACCTGGCAGCACGCGCATGCCGCCCTCGAGCGCCAGCCCGATTTCGCGCTCGGCGGCGGCATCGAGGTGTTCACGGGCATGCGCTCGCATATCACCGGCAGTGATCCGATGCTGGGCCTGCGCCAGGGTCATTACCTGTTGCTCATCAATGTCGCACGCTTCACCGACATTTCCGTGCCGCAGGAAGTAGCGCTGGCCTTCCTGCATGCACAACGGGGCCTGTTGTCGGCCTCGCGCAACCTGCGCGCCGAGGACGGGCAGCAGCTCACCGCAGGCAGCGCCCCGCGCCCTGCGGTGGATGGCCTGGTCAGCGAAGTCCGCTTCGACAACTGGATCGCACTGGCGATCGGCCCGGACGCCTCCCGCGCGGACACGCAGCGCCAGTACTTCTTGCTGCTTCCCCTCGGGCTGCTGGCAGGCGCGAGCGTCATCTGGCTGATCCTGCGCCTGTCACGCCAACGGCTGTCGCCCGTGGCGGAGCTGGGCATAGGCATACGCCAACGCGAGTTCCTGCTCCACTACCAGCCCATCGTCGAACTGGAGAGCGGAAAACCGGTCGGTGTCGAAGCCCTGATACGGTGGCAGCGCCCCGACGGCGTGCTGGTGCAGCCCGACCTGTTCATTGGTCTGGCCGAGGACCACCAGATGATCACCGAGATCACCGCGCAGGTGTTTGAGATGCTCATTCGCGACCTCAAGGATTTTCTGCACCGCCACCCCGGCTTCCACGTGTCGGTCAATCTCTCGGCCCAGGACATCGCCTCGGCCGCAGCCATGCAAGTCTTTCGCGCTCAGCTTGCCGCTGCGGGAATCCGGCCCAAACAGGTCTGGCTCGAGGTCACCGAGCGCGGGTGCGTGGCAAATGGCGCCGAGGCCAGGGAGCAACTCGATCTGGCCCGCGGCGCGGGCCACCGGCTGGCCATTGACGATTTCGGTACCGGTTACTGCGGCCTGCAGTACCTGCAGACCCTGCCGCTGGACATCCTGAAGATCGACAAGGCATTCGTGCAGACCGTCGCCACCGAATCAGTCACCGGGCCGGTGCTCGCGCACATCATTTCGCTGGCGAAGAGCCTGGGCCTGGCCATCGTCGCCGAAGGCGTCGAGACCGAGCAGCAAGCCCGGTATCTGCGCGCCCAAGGCGTTGAGTATGCCCAGGGTTGGCTGTTTTCCCGGCCGTTGACGCCGAGCCAGCTCCACGACTTCTGCATGAGCCACGGTCTGGGCGAGCCCTGAAGCTGCCCTGGAACGGTCTGCAACGGTGTGCAGAAGCGCCTTGCCAGTCCGCTGTGCAAGCTGCTAACGTCCAGGCGCGGCAACAGAAATTTCCGCGCATGGGTCCGGGAGACGATGTGGCATAAACTTTTGACGAGTTATGCAGTTTTCCCGAGAGCCCTGCTGTACTCGAAACAGCTGCGTGCCCCCAACAAGATCTTGAACCGCACCGGGTTTCATACAGGCAGTTTGGTTTAATTCAGGCGGCCACCGCAACGGGCTTCCCCCGGTTTCCCGGACAGCTTGCCTGGACTAGACCTTTAAGCGCCGGTGCTCCTCGAATTGAACCGGACGGAGGTAGTTCAACACCGCGTGCAGGTGCGAGATGCAAAGGGCCATCGCCGCCAAACCGCAATGAAATCAAGCGTACCAGGTTCAACCGCGCGTCAGGTGCCGATCAACGACTGCGCCGTCTCAAAGACATTGCCAGTCACGGCGACGGCTACTTGCGCCGCCGCAGGAACTGCGACATGGACGGTGTCCGGCACTACCGGGGGCAAGATCATGCCTGCGGCGATAGAGCCAGACAAGTACGTCTGCATCGGTGATGCCCCGTGAAGCCAGGGTTCATTGCTCTCGTCAAAGTTAGCGAGCCGGTTTCCATATATTTCGTTCTGCATGGGCAGGTAGTTGGCAAGTTCAAACGAAGCAGACAAATACGTCTGCATCGGTGATGCCCCGTGAAGCCAGGGTTCATCGCTATCGTCAAAGTTAGCGAGCCGGTTTCCAGATATTTCGTTCTGCATGGGCAGGTCGCCGGCGAGTTCAATCAAGGCAGGAAAGGGCGACTGCATCGGTGAAGTCCCGTGATACCAGGCTTCATCGCTATCGTTAAAGTTAGCAAGCCGGTTTCCAGATACTTCCATCTGCATGGGCAGGTAGTCGGCGAGTACAAACGAGGCAGGCAAGTACGTCTGCATCGGTGATGCCCCGTGATGCCAGGCTTCATTGCTATCGTCAAAGTTAGCAAGCCGGTTTCCAGATATTTCGGTCTGCATGGGCAGGTCGTCAGCGGGTTCAAACAGCGCACCCTGAACAAGCTCTTGTTGACCCGCGTTTTCACCTTCGGACATCATCGCAGGCAAGAGCAGATGTGAATTGTCCATTGCGCCCGTGGCATCTGTGTTACCGAGCGCTTGCAGCACCTGCGCATTATCAATTCGTTGCGCGAGCGTCATTGCGGTGGTTTTGTCACGATTAAGGTCGTGGGGGCCGGCTCCGGCCCGTACCAACGCAGCGATTGTTTCCTTGTGCTTAAAGATTACAGCATGACTGAGTGCGGTATAGCCGCCATCACGCTCACTGTCTTGTGCTTTGAAGTCGAGCGTTTTATTCAAATCGGCTGCCGCTTGCGCCAACACCGCCACTGCGGCCGAGCTATTGCAGGCCGCCGCGATCATCAAAGGAGTGCAGCCGCCAGTACCGCAGCCATTGGGATCGGCTCCGGCATGCACCAACGCAGTCACTGCGTCCAATTGACTAAATCCTATTGCATATTGCAGCGCGGTCCTGCCTTCCTGCAGGTGGAGCATTTCAAAGTCGAGCGTTTTATTCACATCGGCTGCCGCTTGCGCCAACACCGCCACTGCGGCCACGCGATTGTTGCGCGCCGCGTACATCAAGGGGGTGCAGCCGAGTGCACCGCAGCCATTGGGATCGGCTCCCGCTTGCACCAATGCAGTCAGTGTGTTCAAGTGATTGTGCTGTGTCGCGTATTGCAGCGCAGTCATACCGTCCTGCGGGTGGAACATTTCAAAGTTGAGCCTTTGCTCCGAATCCGCTGCTGCTTGCGCCAGCACCGTCACTGCGGCCGACTTATTGCACTCCGCCGCGATCATCAAAGGAGTGCCGCCGCCAGTACCGAAGCCATTGGGATTGGCTCCCGCTTTCACCAATGCAGTCACCGTGTTCAAGTGATGGTGCCGTATCGCATATTGCAGCGCAGTCATGCCGTCCTGCGGGTGGAGCATTTCAAAGTGGAGGGCTTGCTTAGATTCGGCTGCCGCTTGCGCCAACACCGCCACTGCAGCCGCGCTATTGCAGGTCGCCGCGATCATCAAAGGAGCGCCCCCGCCAGGACTCAAGCCATTGGGATTGGCTCCCGCTTTCACCAATGCCGTCACTGTGTCCAAATGATGGTGCCGTATCGCGTATTGCAGCGCAGTCATGCCGTCCTGCGGGTGAAACATTTCAAAGTCGAGCCTTTGCTTCGAATCGGTTGCCGCCTGCGCCAACACCGCCACTGCGGCCGCGCAATTGTTGACCGCCGCGTACATCAAGGGAGTGCAGCCGCCAGCATCGCAACCATTGGGATTGGCTCCCGCTTGCACCAACGCAGTCACTGTGTCCAAGTGATGGTGGTGTATCGCGTATTGCAGCGCGGTCATGCCGTCCTGCGGGTTGATCATTTCAAAGTTGAGCGTTTGCTTAGAATCAGCTGCCGCTTGCGCCAACACCGCCACTGCGGCTGCGTTATTGCAGGCCGCCGCGTACATCAAGGGAGTGCAGCCGCCAGCACCGGATCCATTGAGATCGGCTCCCATGTGCACCAACGCAGTCACTGTGTCCAAGTGATGGTGGTGTATCGCATATTGCAGCGCAGTCATGCCTTCCTGCGGGTGGAGCATTTCAAAGTCGAGCTCTTGCTTAGAATCCGCTGCTGCTTGCGCCAACACCGCCACTGCGGCCGCGCAATTGTTGACCGCCGCGATCATCAAAGGAGTGCAATCGCCAGTACCGCGGCCATTGGGATCGGCTCCCGCGTGTACCAACGCAGTCACTGTGGCCAAGTGATGGTGCTTTATCGCGTATTGCAGCGCGGTCATGCCGTTGCCCGGGTTGAGCATTTCAAAGTCTAGCGTTTTATTCATATCGGCTGCCGCTTGCGCCAACACCGCCAAGGTGGCCAGGCTATTGCTGGCCGCCGCGATCATCAAAGGGGTGCAGCCAAGAGTACCGCAGCCGTTGGGATCGGCCCCCGCTCGCACCAATGCAGACACTGTGCCCCAGTGATTGTGTTCTACGGCGTATTGCAAAGCGGTATAGCGATACGGGGCGGCAATTTCAAAGTCAAGCGCTTGATTCGATTCGGCTGCCGCTTCCAACAACGCCGTCATTACGCTCGCGTCATGTCGTATCACCGCACACATCAGCGCGGTATCGCCCCGGGAATTGGTAAAGTTGAAATTCAACACCAACTGCTCTTGGGTTGCAGCTCGAGCCAATGCCGTCACCGCGGCTGGATGCTTCTGCAATACGGCCACTATCAAAGGGGAGATATCGCTGGAACCGCAAAAGTTGGGATTGGCTCCCGCACGCACCAACTCCTGGATGATGCCCAAGTGGCCCTGATACATCGCGGCCTTCAGCGCGGTGTAACCACCGTATTCAAAAAAATTGAGCCCCAAGGGGAAGTTGTTCTGCAAGGAAGTTGCTATCAACGCCTGCACCTGTTCCAAGCAACCGAACTGTATCGCCTTCATCACTGCGTCAAAGCTGTTGCCGTCGAGGTCATTTTCATCAAGCGTTTCGCTGTATTCGGGTTCAATTTTCATATGGACTTGGTCGGTCAGGTCGGGAGTGTCGAATGCCTGAATCCCGCCTGGTTGCTGATGAAAGCTTGAAATGAATTTCAAGATAGTTAAAAACTAATAGATTATATAGATTGATAGCATCTACGCAATTGTGGTGGAATGCTTACCTTGACCGGACCAACGCCCGGGCGGGGGTGCCAGTGGCAGAAGTGCGACCGCCCATGCCCAGGCCTTGGTGATGTTCTGCGTCCGCTTGATGACGCCGGGGCCAATCTCATGCGTCAGTTGGGTCCTTGCTTCGCGGCGGCGCTTGCGGGCCCGAGGCAGCGTCACCGCAGGGTGGAGGCCCGACGCACGCGTCTTGCACTTGCCTGGGTAGTGATAGTCCAGGCGCCCGTATTTGCCGATGGGTTGACCAGCAAGTCCATGGGGATGCTCAAAAAAGTGAAGCTACGCAGGTCATGTTGACTGGCGCTGCTGCGCAAACATGATTACAACCACCTTCGTCCGCATGGACCGCTTGGCTACCTGAGCCCGAGTGAGTTCGTGAGAAACAGGTCGGATCAACCGCCAGGAAGCGGCCTGATTACAATTTGGAAGTGCCAGGATATGGGGGAGACGTTACGCGAGCAACGAACTCCGCCATCGCGCATTCATTGGGCACTGCGCACAATGTCTAAAACGGCCCTGCAGTGACAAATCCGCCGCCTTGAAAGTATTGGGCTCGGCCCCCGCCGTCCGAGACCACATCGGCGGGAAAATCGTTCTGAAACCGCTCAGATGAGTCCGTGGCACGGAAGCCCAGATGCGCGGCGTGTTTGTTGTCCCACCAGGGATCCCGGCACCCAGAAGCGCCATAGACGATGGAGTGACCGATATCTGGGGTGAAGAGGCCGCACCGGATGAGTTCAGTGAGGTCTGCGAAACTCAACCACGTGTGAAGCATGCGTTCATCCTTCGGACGTTCGTATGCCGAGCCAATGCGTAGACATGCTGTTTCAATACCATAGCGGTCAAAGTAGAACCTGCTCAAGTCTTCGCCATATGACTTTGACAGTCCGTAATATCCATCGGGCCGCTTGGGCGCATCTGCGTCGATGGTGGTTACCCTTTCGTAGAAGCCTGTCACGTGGTTGGAGCTCGCAAACACGACGCGTTTCACGTCGTGCCTTCTAGCCGCCTCGTATATATGGAACACGCCTCGGATGTTGGCCTCAAGAATCAACTCGAAAGGGTGTTCGGTAGAGATTCCACCCATGTGAACGATCGCATCGCATCCCTGCACCAAGCTATACACGGCAGCCTTGTCGGCCAAATCGCATTCGACGAAGGCCTCATTATTCTCGAGCCCCTCGGGACGGTGCAGGTCTGATAAACGAAGCTCTTTGGCGAAGGGTTTGAGCGATTTGGTGAGAACCCTGCCGAGATTGCCAGCTGCTCCTGTGAGCAGAATTCGTTCGAACTGAATTTGGAGGTCAGTGGTCGCAATGCTTGGTGACATGAAATTCCTTGTGGTTGATGACAGGGGACGCTGTAACAGACGTTGGACCGCGCAAGCTTCGTTTGAAGCCCCTTCCTCTGCGAAGGCCGGATGGCGAGGGAAACGTTCGGCTGACGCTGCCACCGCCATCCGGGAAACCATGTCTTCTTCTGCCGCTCATGGGTGTTGGAAAACAGATGCCCTGAAGGCGAAATACGCCGTTGGTCAAGACTCTAAGGACACAAAGAAAAAATGAAAAATTGATTATTTTTTCCCATTCTTCACAAATATCGAAGCTATGCGAGCCATCTATGAATCTGATTGCGTGGCCGGTAGGCGACGCGCAGTGGTGAGGAATTTCCGTACCTTTGCCTCGTTGACTTTCAACATTTCGCAGCCCGTAGGCAGCAGTTCGGGGTTTTGAGCCAACACGCTCAATGAAACTTGAATGAACCGCTGAACAACCGGCATGGGCTCCCGGCCTGCGGGCAATGAGAAGCCCAGTGTCCGATGCACATCCGGTCGCGACAGAGGTCGTGCAACTACGGAGATAAGTGCAGTGCTCGGGCAGCTCATCGCGGGCAGCAGTGCTAGTCCAATACCTGCTTCGACCATCCCCACAAGCGTTTGCGGTTGGTCCACCTCCAAGGGAATGCGGTTCAGCGCGACCGCGTGGAGTGCTGCATCGGCGAACGATCTGAAGACAGCCCCCCGCCGCAGCAAGATGAGCTGCTCGTCAGCCAACTCGGATGCATGAACCGCAGTTTGTGCCGCCAGGGGATGAGCCACCGGGCACAGAACCTGCAGCCGGTCGCGCAAGAATGGAAGGTCAGACTTCGCAGCCGTATCGCTGAATTGCGAAACGATGGCAAGGTCTCCGTCGCCTCGTTCGAGTCGTTGGCGCAGCACTGAGTCCCGGTGGTCGTGGACCTTGACTTCCACTTCCGGGTGCCGCTGCCGGAACTCTTTCACCAGCGTAGGCAGCAGTCTATGGGCGATGGAGGGAACTGCAAGAAGCTCCAACCGGCCACGCTTGGCCTGCGCCCAGTCGGCCCCCTGGGACATCATTCTGGCGACGGAGTCGACAACCCTCCGTGCATCCACCAGGAATTCTTCGCCTGCAGGGGTCAGCCGCAGAGAGCGCGACGACCTCTCGAGCAATCGCACCCCCAACTGCGACTCCAGGTTGGATATGGCCTGGCTCAAAGCTGGCTGTCCCAGGTGGACAACCTCTGCTGCGGCGACAAACGATCCGGTTTCCGCAATGGCAACGAATGCACGAAGATGGCGCATATTGGGATAAATCATTTTTTTCGATAATTAAGGCGGTTTATTCGATTTGATTAACCAGCATTGGAGACATAGCATGACGCAAATTTCAGAGATTTGCCATGCGAACCATCTTTCTTCTTTTTGACTCTCTCAATCGCAGAACGCTCGCTCCCTATGGTGGAACGGCCGTCAAAACGCCTAATTTCACCCGCCTCGCAGAGCGTTGCGTGACTTTCGACAACCATTACGTGGGAAGCCTCCCCTGCATGCCCGCACGCCGGGACATGCACACGGGGCGGCTCAATTTCTTGCACCGCGGCTGGGGCCCGCTCGAGCCTTTCGATGACTCTTTCCCCGTCCAATTGCATAAAGACGGGGTTTATTCGCACCTGGTTTCCGACCACTACCACTACTGGGGGGATGGCGGCGCCACGTACCACAACCGGTATGACACGTACGAGTTCATTCGAGGCCAGGAGCGCGACCCCTGGAAGGCTATGGTCCAGCCTCCGTGGCAGAGGTTCCGCGAGATGTACCACGACAAGCAGTTCAGCGATGAACGCCGGCACAAGTTCTCTGCGCACATGATCAACCGGGAGTTCATGAAGGAATACCAAGACTTTCCGTCGGTGCGCTGCTTTGATGCAGGGCTGGAGTTCCTCGATGAAAACCGCCATACCGATGACTGGGTGCTGCACGTGGAGACATTCGATCCTCACGAGCCATTCCATGCGCCGCCGGAGTTCCGCAAGGACTACCCGACAAACTACAAGGGTCCTATTCTTGACTGGCCGCCGTATCGTCGCGTGACCGAGACTTTGGACGAATGCGAAGAGCTGCGGGCGAACTATGCGTCCATCGTCGCCCTTTGTGACCACGAACTGGGTCGCCTGCTGGATTACATGGACGAGCATCGAATGTGGGACGACACCGCCTTGGTGGTCACGACCGACCACGGCTTCCTGCTCGGCGAACATTCCTGGTGGTCGAAGAACGTGATGCCTTGTTATGGCGAGGTTGCCCACATTCCGCTGTTCATCCACCACCCCGACCACAAGAGCAGCGCAGGCCAGCATCGGCAGGCGCTGACGCAAACCATTGACCTGATGCCGACCCTGCTGGAAATGAACGGCTCGGCCATTCCCGAGAACGTCACGGGTCGCAGTCTGATGCCGCTTATGGAGAAGGAGTGCACGGTGCGCGAGGCCGCCATCTACGGGGTCTTCGGCAGCGCGGTCAACGTGACCGACGGGCGCTACACGCTCTTCCTCTACCCCGAGGACATGCACGGCGGTGATCTCTACCAGTACACCGTCATGCCCACGCATATGAAGGAGTTCTATTCCCTGGAAGAACTGCGCGAGGCCGAGCTTGCTCCTCCACAGCAGTACAGCAAGGGCGTACCACTGCTGCGTGTCCCGGCGACTCCCAAGTCACCGCTCTACAAGCTGCACGGGCCTGCATCCCAGCACGACACGAACACCGTGATGTTTGATCTCGAGAACGACCCGAGCCAAGAGAACCCCATCGACGAGCCCGAGATCCGAGAACGGCTGATTCAAAGCATGGTCGCCTTGATGAAGGAAAACGCCGCGCCGCCGGAGTATTTCATCCGGCTGAATCTGCAAGCCTGACATCACAAAACACAACTGAAGGACACGAAATGACTTCCCGACGCAAGCTCATTCTTGCCACAGGCGCGGCACTCATGCTGGCAGCCTTGCCTGCGATGGCCGCCTATCCGGACAAGCCCATCAAGGTCATCGTGCCATGGCCTCCAGGCGGCGCGTCCGACGGCGCCACACGGCTCGTGGCCCGCCATCTGCAGGACCGGCTCAAGCAACCGGTCATTATCGAAAACAAGCCTGGCGCATCGGGCAATATCGGGGCCGATACCGTCGCCAAATCTCCGGCGGATGGCTACACGCTGCTGCAATCCTCCGGCCCGTTCTCCATCAATCCCAGCCTTTACAAGAAACTGCCATTCGACACGGCAAAGGATTTTGTTCCGGTCGCTCAGCTGACGTCTTCGCCCAGCATCCTGCTGGTTCATCCAGGCACCCCGGCGAAGTCGATGCAGGAGTTCGTGAAGCTGTCCAGAAATGCGGAAAAACCGATGATTGTCGCCACGCCTGGCAACGGCTCGGCGCAGCACTTGGCACTCGAGTTGCTGAAGAAGAAGGCCTCGTTGCAGACGCTGAACATTCCTTACAAGGGCGGCGCACCGGCCATGCAGGACCTGCTTGGTGGGCAGGTTCCCGCCATGATGTCCAACTTTACGGAAGCGCTTCCTTACGTGAAGGCGGGCAAGTTGCGTGCACTCGCTGTGACGACCGCCAGCAGGACCCCTCTGCTGCCCGACGTTCCCACACTGTTGGAGTCTGGGCTCGCGGACTCGAGTACCGGTGGCTGGAATGGTATTCATGCTCCCGCCGGAACCCCCGGCGATGTCATTGTCCGGTTGAACAAGGAAATCAACGCCGTACTGGATATGCCCGAAGTGAAGGCGCATCTTTCAAGCATGGGCTTTGACGTGAATCGCACCAGCCAGCCGGAATTCGCCAGGTTCGTGGCTGGACAGTTGTCCACGTGGAAGGCTGCGGTTGAACTCTCGGGCGCGGTGCTCGAGTAATCAAGCCTGACGTGGAAAAAACCATCGTGCTAAGTTGCGCAGGCGGGCATCGGTTGAGCGGCGGAGCTTACTTCGCCGAGGTCTTGCCCGCCGCAGGTGGACGCATTTCCCGCTTGAGCTGGGCTGGCGGCGGCTCGAAGATCGAACTGCTGGTGCCTATCACGGTGGACCGCTACGAAGCTCATGACTGGCCCAAGGGTGGCGCGTTCCCCATGGTCCCCTTTGCCAACCGGTTACCTGCGGGCACCGTTCAGTCAGGAAACTACGGCTCCAGACCCGCGACCGGTCCTGAAGGGGTTGCCTTGCATGGCATCGCTCATCGACGGGTGTGGCGCGTGGTTGCGCTGGCGAAGAATTCGATCGAGATGGAGTATGTGCATTCGGACACACAGGAGTGGCGGTGGCCATGGCGCGCAAAGCTGTGTCTGGAGCTTGGCGATGCTGGCGCGACCATGCGCATGGAGGCAACGAACCTCTCCAGCTTGCCGGCGCCCCTTGCACTGGGCTGGCATCCCTATTTCTGCGTTCCCGCTGATTTCCGGTCCGCGGACCTGCGCTTCAATGCCTCCCAACGGCAAGAGCTGGACGCATGCGGAACGGCCATGCTGGAGCGGCCCCTGCCCCCCATCTTTGACATGTCGCGTCGATCCACGCAGTTTTTCTCTGGCTGGAAGGGTGAAGCGGAGTTTCGGGTCGCCACAGGCCATGTTCTGTCGGTCTCGTGCGAAGGAACGCAGCAGATGGTCATCCATCGACCGGCGACAGGCGATTACCTGTGCCTTGAGCCGGTCACCGAAGCACCTGGCTGGATGGGAAACCCGCAGTACATCGCCCGCCGCCTTGCAGCTGCGGGCGAGACACGCAGCTTTACGGTCACTTGCCGGCTGAAGTAGCAGCACGAAGCTGGTTTCAGCTTCCCCCATCGAAACCCTGACATGTCCTCTTGGAGCGGGACGGTCGGACCTCGTTTGCCTTTTGCAGCGTGCAAAGGGAAACATCAAGTTCAGTGAGACAACTGAATGTCAAAAGGAGACATTGTGCGAACGAAAAATATGGAACCCAGCCGCAAGTGGACGCAAGTGGCAATGGCGGGCATTCTGGCGAGCTGTGCGGGCACCAGCGTGCAGGCCCAATCATCGGTCACCATTCAAGGCAATTTGGATGTCAACTTGCGCACGGTGCGCAACGACGGCACGCGCAACACCTTGAGCACTAACGGGCCTTCGGCGAGCAATATCGCATTGCGTGGCACCGAAGACCTGGGTGGTGGGCTACGCGCCAGCTTCTGGCTTGAAACGACGGTGGCGGTGGACACGGGCGGCGGCGGCGCTGCGAACGGCCAATTCTGGGACCGCCGTGCGACGCTGGGCCTGCAAAGCAGCCACTGGGGTGAGTTGCGCATGGGTCGTGACTATGTGCCAAGCTATGCCAACATCTCCCGATTCGATCCCTTGAAGGCCAACGGGGTAGGCAATGCCAACAACCTCGAGCCGACGACCAACTCGCTCGGAAGCAGCGCAAGCACATTGCTTCGCTCCAACAACACGATTTCGTACTTCACGCCTTCGACGCTGGGCGGCTTCTACGCACATGCGATGTACGCGCCGGGAGAGGGTCTGCCCAGCCGATACCGCGGCCTTCGTGTCGGCTATGCCGAGAAAAAGTTCGAAATTGCGGTGGCCTACGGCGCTACCGTGGGAGATGCCGCAGGTAACGAGTTCAAGGTCGTCAACGTGGGCGGAACTTACGACTTCGGCATCGTCCGTGCGATGGCCTTCTTTCAGAAAGGCAGCTATTTGCAGCGCCGGCAGGACAACTACCTGATCGGAGTCATCGTGCCCGCAGGCACTGGCGAAGTCCGGGTCTCATATCAGCGCGCGGACCAAGCCGGTGCGGGAACCGATGCCAATGACGCCAGGCAGGCGGCATTGAGCTACTTCCACCCGCTGTCCAAGCGCACAGCTATCTATGCGTCTGCGTCCAAGGTCTTCAATTCCGGGGTGCAGACATATCGTGCATCGAGTTCCGGCGGACCGTTGACTCCGGGCCACAACTCGACCGGCACCGAATTCGGCGTTCAGCACAGCTTTTGATGCCACTTGAGGCCTGCAGCGATGAGGCTTCGGAAATGGCCCGTGCAGCGCAGGCTGCACCGGCGCCATCTTCATTCCCTCCACAGAAACAGCATCAGAAGGCATGACTTCCAACAATTCAAATGGCACACGTGATAGTCGCACCTGGGCGGAACGCATCCATCATCCCAAATGGCTCTTGGAGGGCTCGAATCCGGACTACCGATTCACGCTGGCGAACGAGCGAACATTTCTCGCATGGATCAGAACAGCCCTGGCCATCATCGCCGCGGCAGTGCTACTCCACCAAATGGCTCCCGCATCGTCCAGCAATACGTTTCACCTGTTCGTGCCAGTTGCGCTGGTGATTTTTGCAGGCGCTTTGGTGGTCAGCGCCTACATTCGGTGGAGGACCTATGAAATGGCCATGCGCCACGGAAAAGCGCTCCCCGCCGGAATGGGTTTTGTGCCCATTGCCGTGTTGTCGATGCTTATAGGCTGCTTGGTGGCCGCTACACTGTGGAGTAGCCGTTGAGAAATCGAGACCAGGGTTTGCAGCCCGAGCGCACCGTCATTGCCTGGCGTCGAACGATGCTGTCGGCTCTGATATGCGGGTGTGTCTGCTTCCGAATTTTGGACGGTTTTATGGCGGTGCTCACTGTACTTGCGCTGACGACCGCCCATATTGCCGCGGAGGTCCGGATCAGGCAACTGCGTGCAGACCAATTTCAGCTCGCATGGCTCTCGATGCAATGGCAGGTTGGAGCGTGCCTGTCGCTCTGTGCCATTTCCATGTTCTCCCTCCTACAAGCTTAGCGTGGATTGCTCGCAGGCTGCTTTGAGGAGTCGGATGGGCCGCAAGGCTTACGTCTGGTGGGGCGGGACACTCCCAAGTTTTGTGCACTTCCCGGGCACCGGTTTCAAATCGCCGCTGACAGGATGAGTATCATCGGCTGCAGCAACCCGCCAAATGTATGCTGGTCGTGGAAGCCGAGGAAAACTGCTCTTTGGCATCTTGCGAATCAGATCCCCAGTGGTTGCCCGACTCAAGCCAAGCGGACTCCGCGCCACTTGGCGCGGTTCACCATCTCAATGGGTCAGGGCAAGACCTCCAGAGTGACGGAATGTGAAGTCACACTTCCCGTCTGGTTGAAGACTTGCACCACATATGTTCCGGCGTCGGCGGTCGTGACCGGGGGAAGCCGCAATGCTGCGGTTGTTGACTCGTTGTAACCATTTGGGGACAAGATCACGTTTCCATTGTGCAGCCATTGGTAGCCAACGCCGATGCCATCTGCTTTGACTAAGAAGCCCGCTGGACTACCAGCGGCGACACGCACTGATCTAGGGTGTTCGCTGATGGTGGGTTTGGGCTGCGCAATAGCGGATGTGGAAAGCAGCATTTCTGCATCAGCAAGCACCGTCGAACCATTTGCTCCAATGGCTGCGTACTCCCCACGCAACAATCCTCCTTTCTTGCCGACAGCTACGCCGTACCCGCCATTCGTGGCGCGAGTGCTCAGTGTCAAGGTCACTTGCCCTGCACCGACGAAAGGCTTGGGCAGATTCAGTGCCACCTTTTCAGGCGCCCACGCCACCGTCCTTGGGTCGATCTCCCAACTGTAGGCCTGCCCATCCGGAAGTTCGAGCTTAGCCAGCAAGGGGGCATTGACGTTTGGTTCTTGGATGAGTGCTGTCACCGCAGGCGTTGCCGAACGATCCGGTGTGCGTTGGAACACGGACGGCAAGACAGCATTTAACGGCTCACCCCCTTTTATTTCCCAAGACTGCGATATTGATTTAGAACCGTCTATCCCCAGATTTGCTTGCCAGGCGCGCGCAGGCGATGCGACAGCTACTCTTTTTGCAAGTGAGAATGAGTGACTTGCTGCAGTGCTCAAGGGCAAAATTTTTCCATCTGCATCGAATTGGAGTGGAACCGTATACCAGCCAGACAGCGCCAAGTTGCTGTCGCCTGGTTGATTGACGTCTCCACCTGGCGCTCCCGTCAGGCTCGAACGATAGTGCGTTCCAGGCAGCAGGATGCTACTTCCTCCACTCACATTGGGAAGCACGAACGGCGCTTTCATTTGCGCAAAAGCAGAGTCGGACGACAAAACAACCGGCTGCAGCGGCTGCTTGGGTGAATCGTCCCCAGGACTGAGCCACGGCCCATGAGGGTCTCTGGCGCGCAAGTAGTAGAGTTTGGCTGCCAGACAGTTTCCGCAGGTGTTCGTTCCCGTGAGGTACCACCATCCGTTGCTGTAGCTAAGCCCTATACCTCCTCCAATGACGTTGCCCGCAACGCTGATGTCGGTGTGGTCTACCGTCCCCGTTTTTTCATCATTGAGCTGCATGGTGTTTAGCACACCATGCGATGTCGCCATATACGACTTGCCGTCGGGGCCTGTTGCCAGAGCGAAATCCACTGGGCCCGCATCGCCGGAAGCAATGACTGGCTCGAACGGCGTACCCCATGGGCCGTAGGGCGTGGTCGATTGCGAGATAAAGCGCTTACCCGTTCGCCCAGATTGAGACAGCGCAGCCTGCCCGTTTAAAAACCACATGTTGTAGAGCTTCGTCTTGGGCGAGTAAATGACTCGCGGCTTCTTGACGTAGTAATGCTCCCCCGTCTGTGGGTCCTGAATGTACTGGTGACCTCTGACGAGTTTCCAGTTCATGAGGTCTTCGGACTCGTAGACAGTTAATCCGCAGTAGCGGTATGTGGAATTGGGTTGTGTCGGGATACGCGGCCCAGTGTTCACTCCTGGCGCATAATTGAAAGAGCCGCAGCTGAAGGAGGGCCCGTACAGGTAGTACTTTCCATCGAAATACCGCAGGTCAACCTCGTCCACTGCCTGGATGGCGTTCCCATCAACATCCATTCCAATGTTGATCTGACCATAGAAGACGGTTTGCGCAGGAGAAACGGGAAGTCCGTTGTCGCCTTTCAATGGGTCGTCAAGGATGAAGTTGTTGAGCCTCGCCATGCTACCCATCGTCGGCAGCGGCGGCTCTGGTGCCAACTCTTGACCATCGCCGCCACAGGCTGCCAGCAAAGTGGCGATGGAAATGACCGTCATCGCGCTGAGCATACGCTTGGATGTTTTCGCTGGGACCCCGCTTGGCGAAATTTCGCCAAAGGAATGCGCCGACCCTGGCGCTGCTGCTTGCAAATTTCCACTCTTCATCTTGTCTCCGTTGTCGAATAGGACTCTGCGAATGCAGATGTATCGCGCCATCCTTCAGCGATGACGTCTGTGCGGACTCTACGTTTCAGATGAAGGAAAGAAAATTTGATTTTTAAGCATTGAATATCGATATTTTCGATATTGCAATGAGATGCAGCCGGTGCAGAAAATGCGATTTATCTTGAAGTGTGCATAGAAAATTGGCAGCGGCCTTTTAGCTGTCTTGATGTCTCCAGGAATGCTACGGCGGTGCATCTTTGACCAGCGCGGTCTGCGCCTGCTGGCTCGTGAAACGGCGTTGCACCACGTCCGCTGCCACCGGCAAGCGGTGAAGGCTGTCGGTGGTCACCACCAACTTGTGTTTGCCCTTGGCCCGGAAGCCGTGACGCTGCATTCATCGGCGCATTCATTGCTTGCACACAGGCCGGCGCCAACAGTTCACCGTGCAGGTGCGGCCAGTGGTACTTGTCGCGCAGTTGCGAATTGCCCTGATGTGGGATGAGAAACCTTTACGCCGTGCAGCCTGAGCCCGCTGCCACCAGCACTGCTTGCGGATGCTTGCCAATGGAAATTTCCGAATGACCTGAACCTCCCACAGCAGTGAGGCCGGCACGACGGCCTTCATCGAGTGAAACCAGGCGTGCCATGCAGCACCTCCTGGGCGAAGTACGCTGCGGCTTTCTTTGCGATGTCGCGCTCCATCGTGAGTCGCGTCACTTGCGCTCTCGGCCATTCTCCGCTTTCTCGGGCATGCCTGCCGGCGCCTGTGTCTCGCCCCCTCGCATCGGCCCTGACCCCGTTCTTCAAGCTGGCCTTGGGGCTCGCTCTCGGCAGAGCCATGCACTCCAGACTTCGGCGGCGGCCTCAATTCTGCGCTTGCCGCCGGTTGTGGGGGAGATAGGCGAGCCGTTCAACGCAGCTCACGTCTCCAAACGGCGCATTTCGCCTTGGGATTCCGACCGGTATCGGGTTGGTTGCAAGCTTGAAGTATCTTCAGCGTATCGGCTTCGGCGCAGGCAGCGGTTGCATGGACCGAACCGTCGAAGTGGCGGCGAAGTTGCAGTGTGCTTTGGCGATCTTGGCGACGGCACCGGCCAGTGCGTGGCCCGTGGCACGGCGATAGATGGCAAAGTACTCGACGTCCGGCAGCTCAGGCTCCACCTTGAGCCGCACCAGCTGCTTGTGCTTGAGTTCGGGCGTGTAGTAGCCGACCGGCAGCTGGGCAACTGCAATGCCGGTGCGCGCCATTTCGCCCAGCACCGCAAAGCCATCGGCCTGCACCAGGTTGCGCAGCGGGAAACCTGCGCGAGTGAACCACGCACTTTGCAGTTGCGCGTGGATGGTGTCGGGAAATTGGCTGGCGATCGGGTATTCCGACAGCTCCTCCACCGAAAGAACACGCCGCGGTATTCCCATCTTGGGGCTGGCCATCCACGCCCGCTCCAGGGTACGCAGGGGTACGGCGTCAAAAAGACGCCCCCACATGGGTCCAGGAAGCAAGGCAAGGTCGTATTTCCCGCGGTTCATCCCATCGAGGATCACGCCGCCGTTGCGCACTTCCACTTCCAGGCGCAACCGGGGATAGGTGCTGCGCAACGCTCGCATCAGGTCGGCCAGCCAGGTCAACGCAATTAGTTCCGTGGCGCCCAGGCGAAAGCTGCTTTCATATTCCTGGGTTTCTCCCAGGTCTTCAAGCAGCCGTTTGGCCTGGGAAAGCATCTGTTCGGCGCCCGCGGCAACACGTTCGCCAGCGGGCGTGAGCTGTGCGTTGCGGCGGCTGCGATCAAACAGGCTGTGGCCCAGCGTCGATTCAAGCTCCGCCACCCGCTTCGAGATCGCCGACTGTGTGGTGTGCAGGCGGTTTGCTGCCGCCTGGAAGCTTCCAAGCCGGCCGGCCCAGTAAAGGGCCTCCAGCTGCTTGATGTTCAGGTTCATTTTTGCTCCGGGCGCCGTGAGCCGGCCCGCTCGCAACTATAGGGCGAACCTACTCCAACTTGAGGCGGCTGTCTTTCACGACCGCGCTCCATTTGGCGATCTCGGCGCGTTGAAACGCCGCAAATTCCACGGGTGTCATTGGTGCCGTCGTCAGGCCCATTTGCTGAAAGCGCGCCACCACCTCTGGCATCGTCAGCACCGCAGCCACCTCCTGGTTCAGCTTGTCCACCACGCTCCTGGGGGTGCCGACTGGCGCATAAAGGGCCTGCCATGAACTGACCTCGAAGCCGCTGACACCGGCTTCCTCCATTGTCGGCACGTCAGGCAACTGCGGCAATCGTTTCCTGGAGGTGACGGCCAGCGCCCGCAGCCGTCCACCGGTGACATGCGGCAGCAGCGAAGGGCCGTCAAACGTCAGGGGAATGTGCCCGGCCATCACGTCGGTGATGACGGAGCCGCGGACATTGGGCACATGCGTGAGCTTCACAGCTGCGAGCTTTTGCAGCAGCTCGCCGGACATATGCTGCGTCGAGCCGATACCGGGCGAGCCATAGGAGACGGCGCCCGGATTGGCGCGTGCAGCAACCAATACGTCCTGGACCGTCCGGTACGGGCTGTCGACCGGAACGACCAGCACGTTGGCATTGGTTCCCAGCACCACGACGGGCACGAAGTCACGTACCGGGTCAAAGGCCACCTTGCCGATCAAGGGGTAGATGGCATGCGAGGCAATGCTGCCGGCAAGAAGCGTGTAGCCGTCGGGCGCGGCCTTGGCAACAAAGGCGCTGGCAATCGCACCCGAGGCTCCCGGCTTGTTTTCCACCACCACGGTGGCCTTGAGCCGCTCGGCAAGCTTTTGCGTGATCACCCGCGAGACCACGTCGGAATTGCCCCCGGGCGCCGAGACCGAGACCCAGACAATGGGCCGATCGGGCCAGGGGCCCTGGGCCAGGGTCTCACCCGCAAGCACCGCCAGGGCAGACATTGCCGCCGACCGAATCCAATGACGTCGCTTCATGATTGTCTCCTTTGTCGTTTTTTAGAATGTCAGCGGTACGCGGCCATCGGCAACGATGCATTGCGGGGGTACCGGCCGCCCTTCAAGCACCGCAGCCACGCAGTCGGCGGCCAACTCGTTGGCGCGCTGCAGGCTCTCGCGGCTGGAGGCTGCGGAATGCGGCGTGGCCACCACCGTCGGCAGCGCCAGCAATTGCGTGGCCAGATCGCGCAGATGGGGGGCGTGCTCGCACTGAAACACGTCAAGCCCCGCCCCGCCGAGACGATGGGAGCGCAAGGCGGCCAGCAGTGCCTGCTCGTCGATCAACTCGCCGCGCGAGGTGTTGATCAAAATGGCCTGGGGCTTCATCAATTCAAGCGCGCCGGCGCCGATGATATGGCGCGTCTGCTCCGTCAACGGTGCGTGCAGGCTCACGAAGTCCGACTGGGTGAGAAGCTCTTGCAGGCTGCAGCGCGTGACGCCCGCGCGGCGCGCGCTTTCTTCGTCAAGAAAGGGATCGAACGCGAGCACCCGGGCTTCGAAGCCGCAAAGCCTTTGCGCCACATGGCGTCCAATGCGACCCAGTCCAATCAGGCCAACCGTCTTGCGGTACAGCTCCGTGCCCACCAGAACACGCCATTCGCCAGCCTGCATGCGCGCATGTGCCTCAGACACGCGTTTGCCCACGGCCAGCATCAATGCCAGCGCGTGATCCGCCACCGCGGGCTCGTTGCCGCCTGGGGTATTGGTGAGAATCCGTCCCAGAGATTGCACTGCCTTGACATCCACCGAGTCGAAGCCCACACCGCGGCGCGCCACCAGGCGCAGATTCGGATGCCTGGCCAGCAGTTCCCGGGTCACCGGCGCAGCGCCGAGGATCCAGGCCCGAACGCTGGACAGGGCTTCTTCGACGGCAGGCGTGATGGTGGTGTCTATGGCGTCATAGGCGATGTCGGCCCGGACCACGCGGTGTCCGCGCGACTCCAGCCGGGCGACGGCGGCTTCATCGAAGAATCGCACGGTCACCAGTACATCTGGCAGGGTGTTGTCTTGCATGGGGTTGACCTGACCGCGGGTTTTTTCACAGGCCATGGGCGGCAAACATCTTGTCCATCCATGACTGCTGCACCGAGCCTGTGCGGATCTCGTCGCGAATGGCCTGCTCCAGCTTGGCGTGCTGGCGGGCCGCTTCAAGCAATTGCGTTGCCTGCGCAGCCGGAAATACGACAATTCCGTCTTCGTCTCCGATCAGGAAATCGCCCGGCTCCACCACTTGTCCGCCAATGCAAACCGGCACGTTAAGCGACCCCGGTCCGGTCTTGAAGGGACCTCGGTGGTTGACATCGCGGGCATAGCAGGGGAAATCAGCCGCCACAAAGGCGGCGCAGTCGCGAATCGCGCCATCGATCACAAAGCCCGCGCAACCGCGCTGCAGCGCGTATTCCAGCAGCAGGTCGCCAACGATGGCGTTGGTCGTGGCCCCTGCAGCATCGACCACCAGCACGTGACCTGGCGACATCATCGACAGCGCCTTGTAGGTCAGCAGGTTGTCGCCGGGGCGGGTCTTGACCGTGACGGCCGTGCCGATCAGCTTGCGCGACCGATGGAAGCGGCGCAAGCCGACAACACCTTCCAGGCGCCGCTGGTTGTCACTGATGTGGGAGGTAGGGACGTCCTGGAATGCCTGGAGCAGGTTTGCGTCGGGCGCTGGAGGTGCTGGGTGGATGATGAAATTGGGGTTCATTGGAAGTCAACCTGGTCGAGCCTCGGGATGCGTATCAACGCCAGTCGGCAGCGGAATCCGCACTTGCCGAATGCGTGAGCACTGCAGGAATGGTCGTTCAATGATCTCTTCCAAACAAGCGAAAGATATGCGCATGACACATTCCAGAATGGAACTTGTCGCGGGACTTTCCTTTGCCGGTGGTGATGCCGGAAAATTGCCGCCGTGATGCAGCAAAGGTGATGGGCCTGCCCCACCAGCGCAAGGTTTAGGAAGTCGAGCCAGGCAACCGGGCGCTAGAGCGATTCAGCAGGACCGCCGGCCAACGCGAAAAACCGCGTCGTCATGCATTTGGCCGCCCAAAGGTCCTGCGCCACTCGCTGGGACTGACTTGATTTCTACGTTTGAAATGTTGGCGCAAGGAGGTGGGCGTGTTGAATCCCACCAGATCCGCGATGGACTCCACGGGCAGCGTGGTGCTTTCCAGCAATTCCCGCGTGCGTTGCAAGCGTTCGTTGATCAGCCACTCCATGAAGGTCATGCCCGTGGCCTTGCTGAAGTGCCGCGTGAAGGTTCTGCGGCTCATGGCCGCACGCTGCGCCAGCGCGCCCACCGCGTGTGCCTGGTTCAGGTTTTGACGCAGATAGTCCATCATCTGGTTGATCCTGGCGTCCTGCGTAGTGGCAGCGACGGGCTGTTCGATGAACTGGGCCTGCCCGCCTTCGCGGTGCGGCGGCACCACCATCATCCGCGCCACCTTATTGGCCGTTTTCTGGCCATGGAACTTGCGCACGATATACAGACAGCAGTCCAGGCCCGCCCCGGTGCCGGCCGAGGTGATCAGGCCGTCGTCGTCCACATACAGCGCATTCATGTCCAGCTGCACCTGCGCAAAGCGCAGCTTGAAATCCTGCTCCGCCATCCAGTGCGTGGAAGCCCGCCTGCCATCGAGCAAGCCGGCATAGGCCAGCGCGTAAGCGCCGTAGCACAGGCCCACGACATGGGCGCCGCGCTGGCGTGCCTGGCGCAACGCCGCCATCAGGTCGGGATCGGGAATTTCATCCAGATCGTGCCAGCCGGACACCACCACGATGTCCGCCTTTTCCAGCCACTCCAGTCCGCCATCGGGCTGCACCAGCAAGGCCCGCTCGGCTGCCAGAGGTGTTCCGCTCGGCGTGATGATCTTCAAATCAAACAGCGCCTGCCCGGGCAATTGCGCGCTGAAGATCATGTACGGCACGCCAAAGTGAAACGGGCTGAACTGCGGATAGGTGACCAGGGCAACAAGAGGAATTGGCTTTGACACGGTATTGCAGAGCGAAAGTGGCCCAAATCTTTCGAAGAATGACTTATGGGCCAATTCTACAAAAATGCGTGCCATACAAAAATAGTGGCTTCTACACATTCAACTCTGGTGGTTCCCCATGTATTCGATAAAAGCCTTTACGCCCTTGCTGGTCTCGCTGTCGCTGGGCGGCTTCGCGGCCAGCGCCTGGTCTGCCCCGCAAGCTGCCCCCGCCCCATCGGTCACCTTGCAGCAGATCCGCAATGCCACCGTCAAGATCGACTTTGCCGGCACCACCTTCCTGGTCGACCCGATGCTGTCGGCAAAAGCGGCGTTTCCCGGTTTCCCCGGCACTTACCGCAGCGAACTGAAGAATCCTCTGGTCGAGCTGCCGTTTTCAGCAAAGGAAGTGCTCGACAGCGTGGAAGCGGTGGTGGTGACACACACGCATACCGACCACTGGGACGAAGCCGCGCAAAAAGCGATTCCCAAGAACCTACCGGTCTTCACCCAGAACGAAGCCGATGCCAAGCTCATTCGCAGCCAAGGCTTCAAGGACGTGCGCGTGCTCAATGGCTCCAGCACCTTCAAGGGCGTGACGCTGAGCCGGACCGGCGGTCAGCATGGCAGCGACCTGTGGTTTGCGGACGCGGCACGGGCGGAGGCGATGGGCCCCGTCATGGGCGTGGTGTTTGCTGCGCCCAAGGCCAAGACAGTGTATGTGGCGGGGGACACAGTGTGGCGTCCGGAAGTGGACCAGGCGCTCAAGCAGCACAAGCCCGATGTCGTGATTCTCAACACCGGCAGCGCGCTCATGAGTGGTTTCGAGGAGCATCCCATCATCATGGGCAAGCAGGACGCATTGCAAGCCACCAAGGCAGCGCCCCATGCTGCCATCGTGGCCGTGCATATGGACGCCGTGAACCATATGTCACTCAGCCGCAAGGAACTGCGTGAGTTTGTGCAAGCCCAGAAAATCGAGAAAAGTGTTCTCATTCCTGCGGATGGCGAGACCTTGAAGTTCTGATCGTTGAGCGCTGGGTTCAGCGCAATCGCACACGGGGTCGGCTGCACCTGCGTCAGGCAATGCAACCAGGCCCTGACCGGGGCCTGACCGGGGCTGATCGCACCCAGGACGCAGGGCTGACCGGCCAAGGCGCGTCGGCAGACGCCACACGGGAAGCATGCGTTTGGCCCGATTTCATCCATTTATGGCATCTTGGCACGTGGTGCACGCCGCGGCCGACTCGCACAATGGGGTCGGGCATCACAAGATGCCCGGCCCATCCCCAGGACAAAAAAGGAAATTTATGAGCCAACGCGCCATCATCGTTGTCGATCTGCAAAACGAGTATCTGTCCAGCGGCAAGCTCCCGCTTGTCGGCATGGACAAGGCCTTGGCCAATGCGCAGCGCATCATTGCCGCAGCGCGCGCCAAAGGCGATTTGCTGATTCATGTGCGCCATGAAATGAACCTGCCCAACGCGCCGCTCTTTGTGCCCGGCAGCGAAGGCGTGCAGATCATTGCCTCGGTGGCGCCTGCCGAGGGCGAGCCGGTCATCCTCAAGAACCACCCCAATTCGTTTCGCGACACGGCCCTCAAGCAGATGCTGGACGCGCAAGGCATCCAAGATCTCGTGGTGATCGGCGCCATGAGCCATATGTGCATCGAGGCCACCACCCGCGCCGCGGCCGACTTCGGCTTTGCCGTCACCGTCGTGCACGACGCCTGCGCGACCAGGGATCTTGAGTTTGGTGACACCAAGGTCCCGGCGGCCCAGGTGCATGCGGCCTCCATGGCGGCACTGGCGTTTGCCTATGCATCCGTCACCACCACGGATGCCCATCTGGCCTGATCTCTCCGAAGAATGCGCCCCTGCGTTGCGGCTGGGCGCCGCATGGGCGCTCAACGCTGCCGCCCCAGCACAGCTGTGACCCGCTGGCTGGGCGGCCACCCCCCCGCCGCCCTCGCTTGGGCTGGGCACTGACGGGTCTGGCGCGCCGATGCAGTCGCAAAACGAATAGCTCAGTTGTCGAATTAGTCGTTTGATTAAGTCGATGCACGAGGGGATCATCCGACTCCAATACATAAGGAGACAAGCATGAACTTCCCCCGCCTCACGGCAGCTGCAATGGCTGCAATGTCGCTCTTCGCCTCTCAAGCCCAAGCCGCCTGGCCCGAGGACAAGCCCATTGAAGTGGTCGTTGGCTTCTCTGCGGGTGGCGGCACCGACCTGATGGCACGCAAACTTCTGCCGTTCGTGCAAAAGCGCCTGGGTCACAAGGCGCAGTTTGTGGTGGTGAACAAACCGGGCGCTGCAGGCGAGATCGCCAACGCCTACGCCAAGAATGCCAAAGCGGATGGCTACACCTTGGCCGTGATCAACGTTCCCGGCTTCCTCTATGTGCCAATGATCAAGAAGTCGCAGTATGAAGCGGGTGATTTCACCTTGGTTTCCCGCGTGGTTGACGATCCCACGGTCATCGTGACGCAGCAGGACAACGCCATCTCCACCTTGCCTGCGGCAATCAATGCTTTGCGCCAGAAACCAGGGTCGCTGTCCTTTGGCCACAACGGCGTGGGTACGAACGGCGATCTGGCGCTGCTCCTAGTAGGCAAGGAAAGCAAGGTTCAACTCAATGCCATTCCCTACAAGGGTACGGCCGCGCAAAAAACCGACGTGATGGGCGGACACCTGGCATTTGGACTGGTGAGCGCCGGTGAAGTCCCGGAGCTGCATGGCAAGGGAGTTGGTCAGCTCAAAGCAATTGTCCAGTTTGGCGAGAAGCGTTCTCCGGCTCTGCCCAACGTTCCAACTGCGGTGGAATTAGGCATTCCCGTGGTGATGAGCTCGGAACGCGGATTTGCGGCGCCCAAAGGCGTGCCGGCGCAGATCGTCAAGCAGCTGGATGCGGCCATTGCCGAGGCTTTGCGCGATCCCGAGTTCATCGCGTCGGCAGCTGCCGATGCGCCGGTCCTGGCCTACATGCCGGGTGAGCAGTGGCAGCGTTCGCTGCAGAACAACAGCAAGACGCTGCAAGAACTTGCCAAAACCACAGCCAAGCAATGAGGCGCCTGAAAGCAAGAGAGTCGGTCATGAATAACTTGAAACCCTGGCGCGTTGCGCGGTTCGATGTCTGGATCAACCCCGTCTTCGACGACCGGCTGTCGCGTGAACCCTCGATCGCACTGGATGTCGTCAAGCGACAGGGCGACAACGAGCGGACGTCCGCCGTGCTGGGGGCAGCCCATGTCTACCAGATCACAGCGGCCAAGGATGAACTGCCCAAGCAGTGGCATGCCACGCAGGCCCTGCTCGCGCAATGCCCGAATCTGCTGTGCGTGTCGTCTACCGGTGCCGGCTACGACACGGTGGATGTCGAAGCATGCACCGCCGCCGGTGTGGCCGTGGTCAGCCAGATTGGCGGCAACGCGCCTGCGGTCGCCGAGATGACGCTGGGCCTGATGCTTGCAGTCTCGCGCCGCATTGTCGAATCCGATCGCAAGCTGCGCACCGAGCGCGGCTTTTCGCGGGAATCGCTGATGGGGCACGACATCGGCGGCAAAGTCCTGGGCCTGGTGGGCATCGGGCATGCCGGCACCCATACCGCCAAGCTGGCGCGGGCGTTTGGCATGCAGGTCATCGCCGTTGATCCGCTGTTGACCGATGCACAGATCCGCGAGCGCGGGGCAGAGCCGGTGAGCTGGGCGACGCTGCTGCAGACCGCTGATATCGTTTCCTTGCATTGCCCGCGCGATCAGTCGACGCTGGGCCTGTTCGATGCCGAGCGCTTTGCTGCCATGAAACCCGGCGCCCTCTTCATCAGCACCGCGCGCGGCGGCATTCACGACGAACTCGCGCTGGCACAAGCCATCCGTTCAGGGCATCTTGCCGGTGCGGGCCTGGATGTCTGGCAGGAGGAGCCGCCAGCGCTTAACCATCCTTTGCTGGCCTATCCCAACGTCGTTGCCACGTTCCATACCGCGGGGGTGTCCCACGAGGGCCGCCACAGCGTTGCCGCCATGGCAGCAGGCCAGGTAGTCGAGCTGTTGCGCGGTGAACGTCCTGCGCGCCTGGTCAACCCCGAAGTCTGGGAAACCTTCATGCGGCGCCACGCACTGGCTGGCAGCACACTGGCACTGCCGGCGGCAGCCTGAAAAATCGGAGAAAAGTACCTATGACCTACCAAGCTGCAGCCGACTTCGAACGCGTGTCGGACGCTCTGATCGAGCGCGCAAGAAAATACCAGGCGGCGATCCTGTGTGATGTTGCGGGCCGTCGAGGAACAATGGATGCACGAATTCGTGCACTGCATCCCGCAATGAAGATTGTTGGCCCCGCGTTTCCTGTCGAGGTTCGCCCCGGCGACAACCTGATGTTCCATGTGGCGTTGGCGGTGGCCAGGCCGGGCGATGTGATTGTTGTCGATGGCAAGGCCGACACCAGCTGCGCCTTGTTTGGCGACCTGATGGTGACACAGGCAGCGGCGGCCAAACTCGGCGGTTTTGTTGTCGACGCCGCGTCGCGCGATACCGCGTCCCTGGCATCGGGCGCGTTCCCGATTTTCGCGGCCGGCACCAACCCCTGCGGCCCGACCAAAGGCTTGCCAGGCCGCCTGGCCCAGCCCACGGCGGTGGGCGGTGTCGCGGTAAATCCAGGCGACCTGGTGGTGGCCGACGTCGACGGCGTGGTGGTGATTCCACGGGAACAGGTGCAAGCCGTGCTGGACGCAGCGGATGCGAAAATCGCCGCCGAACAACAGCGCATCGATGAGATTTCCCGCGGCGAACTGGTCTCCCCATGGCTCAACGGTGCGCTTCAACAAGCTGGCCTGCCGACGCTCGATTGATTAATTCGTTCCACATCTGAGTACGCCCCGCTCGCCCTTGTGGCTGGCGGGGCGTTTTTCCTTGGAGTGACCCGCCTGAACTGGCATGGCACCTTCTCCATCGACAAAAAGCATGCCATTGGCGGCGCGCGCCGCAGCCGTGCGACCTAGCGTCGAACCCCTTTGCCATACACCTGGGTGGTGGGCAAGACAATGTGATCGGTGCCTACGATGCCGCTGAACATCACGACGGTGGGCGCCTGGTGTTCATGGTCATGGAGCTCATGCCCATGCTCGTCGAAAAGCGTGCACTCCCCGGAACCATTTTTCTGCACCGCTGCGCCGCAAGCCAGATGATCGCCTCTGGAGAAGCTCAGATGGCCAGCCATCGGCTGGCCGCGCGCACCACGCACGCGCGCGACTACTTCGAGTCCGTGGGCATTGCGCGATGGCGGCGGCTCAATCGTGGCCACCTGCCAGGCTTTGATCGCCATGCCGGGCTCCGTCGCCTGAAGCTCGGTTGCCAGACAGGTTCGCATCGATGCCACCCTGACCAATGCCTGCGAATGCGACAGCCATGTAGACCCGGCCTTGGCTTTGCTCTCTGCAGGAAACCGGAAGTGGTGCTGCGGATCCTGTTTCAGCAGCAATGCATACAAATGCTCCATGCTGTCCAGGCTGAGCCGCGCAGCTGCTGCACTTCTTTGGGCAGGCCGGTACCACCGGACCTGGTGGGCACCCTGGCGCGCAGCCTTTTCGATGCCTGCGAGCGGCACCAACTGCTGCTGGTGCGCACCCAGCAACCAGGTGCTCCCGGAATCCGCTGAGCGCGCTTCACGCATATCCGCTGAGGCAAAGGTGAAGAGCGCCGATGCCGGTACCTTGACGCTGGCTGCAGCTGGCGCGGATGGGATGGATACGGAACGTTGGGTGACCGGGATGGCATCACAACCAAGCGCGGCGGCGGCGGGCGAGTGCCAGCCCCATACAAGCAGAGAAGCTGCCAGAATCATGCGGGCCATTGCGTGAACACCATCAAGAAGCAGAGGTTGAACCAGGCATGCAAAACAATGCATGGCAGAAGCGAGTGCGTGACTTCCCGCACGCGCCCGAGCAACAGCGAAGGCAGCAGGAGCGAGGCCGCAAGCAGCGGTGGTTGATGCGGCAAGTGACAAGCTGCAAAGGCAATGCTGGCAAGCAGATTCGGGAGAGTCAAATACGGGTGATCTGGCAAACCCAGCCTGCTCATCGCTGCCATGCAGAGGTCGCGCAGCGCCCCTCGAAAAGCCAGTTCCTCCAGCAGCGGTGCCGCCAATAGCAACAAGAAGGCGGTACGCGGTGACGCCGGCGCAGGCGGAACGACAAGTGCGCCATGGGCATGGAGCACCCACAGGAAGAAAACTCCCAGCGGGCCGAACGCCACCGTCAGAAGCATCCACCTGCGCGCACTGTCACTGCGAAACATCGCAGCTGCCCAAAGTATCAGGCCCGTGCCGAATTGCGTCGCCGCCAGACGCCAACCGCGCCCAGCAAGGCCATGCCAATCAGCAAGGGATCGAAGCGGCCGTTGCCGACCATCGCACAGCCGCCGGAGCCTTGGGCTTGCGACAATTGCACCTGGGCAGTGCTCGGAAGGTCAACAAACGCGGCTGTTTCATTTCCGACGAACTCGGCGGTGACTTTGGTGCCTTCGGGTGCATGACGGGGCAAAGCGCAGGAGGCAACGCCGGTGTTATCCGTGGCCGCGGTGCAGCTCAGGCTCTCTGTGTCCGCTGTGAACCGCACCTGTTGCCCGGCGATGGGACCCCAGCCGTTTTCCAGCTGCGCGGACACTTTTTCATAGGTCGGCTTCTCATCGACGAATTTAAGCGAGCTGATGCGCCACACAGGAAAGCTGGCGGTGGCATCGATCTGCTGCGCGCGCGCTGCAGAACATTCGCGGGCGACGACCGCTGCACGAGCGGTCCTTTCCTTGCCGAAGAAAAGGGGAATGGTGGCTGGATTGCGGCTGTCCAGGAACGCATTGATGGTGGGCAAGGTGGCGTCGGAGATGGGATGGGTATGGATGTATCCGACAGCCCCATAATCCCTGGCCATCTTGTAAACCCGCTCGATGCCCGTGACGTAGCCTTTGGAGCCGGCCGCGGAATTGGGTACCGCCGAGCGCCAATTCATTACCAGCAGATGCTTCTCACCCTTGTGGTGGACGGGTATCAGCGATGTCTGGTTGCCTGGCGTGTGTCCTGGCGCGGCCTGGACCTGGAACGTGGTGCCTCCCACCGTCACCGATTGCACCTCCGGATTGCTCGAATCGATGGGCGTAGGTCGGTACGTCTTGCCCGCCAGGTCTCCCGATCCCAGATACACCGGGAAGTCGTAGCCGTAGACTTCGCGCAGGCGGTTCATTCCGCCATCATGGTCAGCATGGCCATGCGTGATGTAGACGCCGCGAATCGGCAGGTTGAGTTGCTGCAGCGCAGGAATGATGACGTCGTTGGCATCGGCGGTGTTGTTGAGAGCGTCGATGAGCAGCAAGCCGTTGTCGGCCGTCTTCAGGAAGTACATGCCGGTGTACTTGGTGCCGATGAACCAGAGGTCATCGAACAGTTGCAGCAGAGCGACTTTCTGCGAATCCTGGCCACGGGCCCATGTCCGCCAAGTGGAATCCTCGACTTCAAAACAGGAGTTTTTCCGGATGTAGTTGATCAGGTCCGGATCGCCGGCCGCATTCGTGGTCGCAGCGTCAAGGTGCTTCTGGACTGCGGCCGGATAAGGCTGCGATTGGGCCGCCGCAGCGGTGCCCAGTGCCAGCGCGCCCAGCAGCAGTTGCTGTTTCAGCAGTGAGAATTTGCGCTTCATCTTGTCTCCTTGGTTGTTTTGGTGACGCGATGATGGGTAACGCCGGCCGATCCAACAAGCGAGAAATTCGACACATGCCGGTGTCGCATCCGGAATAGATTGAAGCGTGAACTGCCGGGCCTTTGCTGGCGCCAGAGCGCAAAGTCACTGGTGGTTGCCGCCGCCACGGGCATTGGACATGCGCTTGGTGCGGCGCATTGCCTACTTGCGGGAAACGCCCAGGTCCATGGAGGCGCTGAAATCCGCCGAGCGCATGACACACGCCTGCATGATGTGCAGCAACTCCCGGTCTTCCGCCGTACGCTGAAGGAAGTAGTAGCCCAGACTGGGCAGCGGAGGATTGCTGTGCAGACAGACCAAGCTGCCGCTCTCGATCCATGGGCGCATGAACTGCGTTGGCAGGAAGCTGATTCCCATGTCTGCCAGTGTCAGGGCCACAATGGCCATGAGGCTGTTACAGGCGAGACTGCGCTGCACCTGCAGACCCTGCTCGGCGGCCCAGGCGTCAAATGCGCGCGTCAGGCCTGATCCTTCGGTCATTGTGATCACAGGATGCAGCGCCAGTTCTTCATGGGTCAGCACCGATCCGGCAGGCAAGCGGGCGGGAGCAGCGAACCAGGAAAATTCGACGCGCCCGGCCATGGACGCCTGTACAGCCACAGGGTCTGCAGGGCCCGGCGCAATGGCAAAGTCCAGCTCGCCCTTGATGACGCGCCGCTCGAGATTGCGCGCCAAGTCCACGTAAGGCTTGAGTATCAAATCAGGGTGGTCAGCGCGCACCAGGCGGATGAATGCCGGCAGCCATGACAGTGACACCAACTCGCTGACGCCAAAGCGGCAAGTGCCGCTGAGCCGGGTAGAGTCGCCAGCAATTGTTCGCAGAGCGCTTTTGAGCTGGAGCATCTGGGCCGCCGTGGGCAGCAGACGGTGGCCGCGTTCGGTCAACTGCGCGCGCCGCCCGGAGCGCTCGAACAGGGCAACACCGATTTCCTGCTCCAGCTCGACGATGCGCTTGGACATCGATGACTGGGTCACGTGCAGGCGCTCTGCCGCCAGCACAAAGCTCCCCAGAGTGGCTGCCCAATAGAATGCTTCAATTTGTTTTAGCGTCACATTGCCGTCGGTCATCGTGGCGATTCTACGCACAGGCCAGCACTCGGTCCTGACAAAACAGTGTCTGGCAACCTCTCCATTGAAGGCTCGAATGCGCTTGCCTCGCTCATGCGCACCTAAGGTGTGCCCGGCTTGTCCATCAAGACCGTCCGCGGACGCGGCGCCCACAGCCCGGGGACATGGGCACGAAAAGCCAATGGATGGCGACCGTTGTCGCGCTGGTGAAAAAGGAGATAGGCGTGGCCTTTCTGCCCCATCTGGGAATAAAGATCCTGCCAAGCGTCAACGGCCTGCAGGCCTCTGAAATCTCGAACCCGCCTTTGCGCTCGGTGGGCATCGTGACGCGCCGCCTGGGCACCCTCACGGCCATCGCCACCACGGCGATGCAACAGGTGCAGGCCTTGAGTCAGCCCCTCATCAAGCACCATCCGGGATGGACTCTGCCGGCGTCGCCGCCCAAGCGCTGGCGGCCCCCTGCGTCAAACCGCGCCGCTGGAGCGGGCGTAGCGCTGCGCGCATTCCCATGCGATCTCGGCCAGCGGACCGGCCTTTTTGCCGGTTTCCACGGCGTCATCGGCGGCAGCGTTGCCGTCCGCGGCGCGCTGCGCAATGCTGTGCAGTATGGCCGACATGCGAAACAGGTTGTAGGCCATATAGAACTCCCAGTGCGCGCGCGGATCGCGTGCGGTGGCCTCGGCATACCAGGCCACGTACTCGGCTTCGTCCGGTATGCCCAGCGTCGCCAGGTCGAGCCCGGCGATGCCGCGCCACAGCGCCGGCGGAATGCGCCAGGACATGCACTGGTAGGAGAAATCCGCCAGCGGATGGCCCAGCGTCGAAAGCTCCCAATCGAGTATGCCGATGACGCGCGGCTCGATGGGGTGGAACACCAGGTTGTCGAGCCGGAAGTCGCCATGCACCAGCGTCGTCTCGTCGTTGGGCGGGACATGCGCGGGCAGCCAGTCCATCAGCCGGCGCATGGCGTCGTTGACGGGCAGCGTGGACTCGCGGCACTGGCGCGACCAGCGGTTGATCTGGCGCAGAAAGTAGTTTCCCGGCTTGCCGAAGCTGTCCAGCCCGGCGCCGCTGTAGTCGACGCCGTGCAGCGCGGCGATCACGCGATTCATCTCGCGGTAGATGGCGCGCCGCTCGGCCGGCTGCATGCCCGGCAGCGACTGGTCCATCAGCACCCGGCCGTCGAGAAACTCCATCAGATAGAACGGCGTGCCGATAAGAGACTCGTCGTCGCAATAGCCGAACATGCGCGGCACGGGCACGCCGCTGCCCTGCAAGGCGCTCATGACGCGGTGCTCGCGGTCGATGGCATGCGCCGAAGCCACCAACAGGCCCTGGGGCTTGGTGCGCAGCACATAGCTGCGCTGCCCGGCAGTGACTTTGTAGGTCGGGTTGGACTGCCCGCCGGTCAAGGGCGTGATCGCCAGCGGCCCGCCGCCGCCCAGGCCCTGCTCGCGCAGATAGCGGGTCAGCGGCTCCTGCAGCAATGCGCAGCAAGCGGCGCTCATAAGGAACTCACCAGATGGGCACCGTCCACCGCCACGGTCGCGCCCGACATGGCCGCGCCGGCATCGGAGGCCAGCAGCAAAAGCGGGCCGTCCAGATCGGTCAATTCGCCGAAGCGGCGGCTTGGAATCCTGGCGCGCAGCTTGTCACCGGCTTCGCTGTGCAGGAATTCACGGTTCAGGTCGGTCACCACATAGCCGGGCAGCAAGGCGTTCACGCGGATGCGGTGGCGCGCCAGTTCCAGCGCCATGGACTTGGTGGCCTGGACCACGCCGGCCTTGGAGATCGCATACGGCGCCACGCCGCCCGCAACGCGCTCGCCCAGTATGGAGGCGACATTGACGATGCTGCCGCCCTGGCCGGCCGCCACCATGCGCCGCGCGGCCTCGGTGGCCATGAGCCAGCAGCCTTTGAGATTGGTGTCCAGCACGCTGTCGAAATCGGCCTCGGTCTGCTCGAGCAGCGGCCGCGTCACGGTCACGCCGGCGTTGTTCACCAGCACATCGGGCGCGCCCCAGCTGGAGAGCTCATCGAAGCACTGGCGCACGCTGGCGCCATCCGTCACATCCAGCGACAGCGCCCGCGCCTGGCCGCCCGCCTGTGTGATCGCATCGACCACCGACTGCAGCTTGTCCGCGCGGCGCGCGGCCACCGCGACGCGCGCGCCGGCACCGGCGAGCAGCGCCGCAAAATGCATTCCCAGGCCGCTGGAGCCTCCGGTCACCAGAACGATGCGCCCGTCAAGCCGAAAACGATCGATGGCGCCGCTCATGCCCGGCCCTCCGCCGCCTTTTCGGCCATGTGGACCAGCTTGCGCGCCATGCTCCAGCGGTGCACTTCGCTCGGGCCGTCATAGATGCGAAAAGCGCGCATGTCGGTGAAGATGCGCATCACGGGCGACTCGCCCGTCACGCCCTGGCCGCCAAGCATCTGCACGCTGCGGTCCACCACGCGCCACTGCGCTTCCGAGCACACGACCTTGGCGCGGCTTGATTCGAAATTGCATTTCTCGCCCTGGTCCAGCAGCCAGGCGGTGTGCCAGATGTGCAGCCGCGCCGTGTGCAGATCCATGTCGTTGTCGGCCAGCATGAAGCCCACGCCCTCGTGTTCGGCCAGCGGCTTGCCGAAGGCCTGGCGGCGGCGCGTGTACTCCAGCGCGGCGTCGTGCGCGCGCCGCGCCTGGCCCAGCCAGCGCATGCAGTGCGTGAGCCGCGCCGGGGCCAGCCGCACCTGGGCGTAGCGAAAGCCCTTGCCCACCTCGCCCAGCACGTCGGTGGCCGGAACGCGCAGCTTGTCGAAGCGCAGCACCCCATGGCCGCCAGTGAAGCAGGCATCCATGGCATCCATGTTGCGCTCCAGGGTGATCTCCGGGCGATCCATGTCGCTGAGGAACATGGTCGCCGAGCCGTCTTCCATGCGCGCCATGATGATGGCGTAGTTCGCGCCTTCGGCGCCCGTGATGAACCACTTCACGCCGTTGATCAGATAGTCGTCACCGTCGCGCTGCGCCGTCGTGGTCAGCATCGACGGGTCGGCGCCCGCGCCGGGCGAGGGCTCGGTCATGGCAAAGCACGAACGCGTCAGGCCTTCGACCTGCGGGCGCAGCCAGCGCGCCTTCTGCGCGGCCGTGGCGACTTCTTCCATGAGATGGATGTTGCCTTCGTCGGGCGCATGGATGTTGAGCGCCGTAGGGCCCAGCCACGAATAGCCGGCCTCCTCGAACACCACGGACTTGGCTACATGGCTCAGGCCCATGCCGCCCATTTCGGTCGAGGCATGCGGCGTGAGCAGGCCGGCGGCCTTGGCACGCGATACCAGTTCACGCCGCAGCGCTTCGCTGGGGCCGTGGTGCGACTGGCGCTCGTCGTTCTCCAGCGGAATCACCTGCTCGGCGATGAATTGCCGCGTTCTGTCGCGCAGCGCACAGAGGTCGGCGCTCAATTCGAAGTTCATTGATGTCTCCTTTGACTACCCAAGTCGGGGCGGAATGTTTTCAATATTGTAGGACAATCTTGAAAACAAAAATAGTCCCATCAATGGAATGCACAAGCCCCGGCTGTGTACACTTTGCGCGCCTCCACAGGAATCCAGACAGTGACCACCGCCCTCCTCCCTCCCGCTGCGGCAGACGCGCAAGACCCTCGCGCGCAGACCGTGGCCAGCGCCGCCGACGAAGTGTTTTTTGGCATCTTCAATGGCCTGGAGGTGCAGCGCTTTGTGCCGGGCCAGCGCTTGGTGGAAGCCGATCTGGCCGTGCAGTTCGGTGTGGGCCGCAATTCGGTGCGCGAGGCCATGCAACGCCTGGCGGCCAATGGCATTGTCGATGTGCTGCGGCACAAGGGCGCGACCATCCGGTCGCTGACGCTGCAGGAGACCCTGCATGTGCTGGACGTGGCCGAGCGCATGACCGGCTTGCTCGCGCACAGCGCCGCGAAAGGCGTACGCGCCGGGCATTCCACGCTGCCCATTCAGACCGGATTGCAGCAGCTGATCGCCGCGGAAAAGACACAGGATGCCGACGCTTTTGCGCGCGCGCGTCGCAACTTCTACCGCGCCCTGCTTGATGCGGCGGGCAGCCGCGAGCTGCGCAGGCTGTTCCCGTCCATCCAGATGCCCACCGTGTACGCCCAGCACCGGCTGCCCGCCCTGCAAAAAATCCGCCTGGCCGACTACCGCGCGATCAGCAAGGCCGTGGTTGCCGGCGACGCGGCGGCGGCCGACGCGGCGGGAATGGCCCATGTGCGCAATGTGCGCGAAGAAATCATCCGCCGGCAGGCAGACGCCGGCCAGGACTGAGGTTGTTGCTGCTAGCGGCCGAATGCTGTCAGCTGCGCGCGCGCAGCCAGGCCACGATATCGGCCGTCACCGCAGCGCGCGTGGTCTCGTTGAGTATTTCGTGGCGCGCTCCCGGATACAGCTTGACCGTCACATCCGCGATGCCGGCGTCGCGGTAGCGCTTGCCCAGCAGTTCGATCAGTGCGCCGCCACCGGCAAGCGGGTCGGCGTCGCCGGAAGCGAGCAGCAGGGGCAGATCGCTGCGAATGCGCGCCAGCTGCGCCGCATCGGCCAGCCGGGCCGCGGGCGCGAACAGCGCTGGAATCACATCGCCCGGCACGTCCCAGCCACACCAGGGGTCGGCCACGTAGGCATCCACCTCGGCGGCGTCGCGCGAAAGCCATTCGTAGCCCGTGCGATGTTCAAAGCCCGCATTGAATGCCGCCAGCCCCGCCGGTGCGTCGGCAGGGGCATTGGCCATTGCCGCCACCAGCATGTCAAGCGCGGTCGAGCCAGACAGCACCACGCCTGACCATGTCGAGGCGTGGTCGATGATCGCCGCCTGCGCCGCAAACGAGCCCATCGAATGCGCAAACAGAAACAGCGGCAGGCCGCCCTGCTGCGCTCGCAGCGCGGCGCCGAACTGCGCCATATCGGCAATCAGGCCGTCAAACCCCGCAGTGCCGAAGTCCCCGAGCCGCCCATCGGCAGTGCTGCCGTGCCCCCGATGATCGACAGCATGGACCACAAACCCCGCGGCATTGAGCGCCTTCGCAAACCGGTCATAGCGCGCCCCATGCTCGGCAAGTCCATGCGCGATCTGCACGACACCAACCGGCTGGCTGGCAACGTCGGCCCAGGTATAGGTCGCGACCTGGGTGCCGTCGGCGTTGGAGACAAAGGAGGAAGTCGAGGTAGTCATCATTTGATTCTGACACGGCTGCCATGCATGCTTAGCTGGGGTAAATGGCAGGGGGCTTGCCCGGAGCGGTCGCTCAAGCAGTGTCTTGGCAAGGCGCTGAGATACTGCCAATCGTTGAACGCTCATTGGACTCGAGCTGGCTTTGTAGGGTGGGCGAATGCCATTGGCTATGAGGGCCGGTACATGCGGAACTTCTGCGCTTCACCAATAGAGAAATAGTCTGCGGGCCCCCCCGCGCGCAGAATCACCCCGGAATTGGCCGTGTCGTACACACCGTCCTTGAGCAGCCGATGATCGATGTAGACCTTCACCACCTCCCCAAGCACAAGCCAGGACGAAATCGGCTCATGGCTGGCGGTACGCAACTGGTGGATGTCGGTCAATCGGCATTCGAAGCTCACCGGGCTCTGTGCGACTCTGGGCACGCGTATCAACTCCGAATCCACGGCATCCAGCCCTGCCAGCTCGAACTCATCCACCTCGGGCGGGACCGCGGCGCAGGTCTGGTTCATGGCATCGGCCAGCTCACGCGTGGCCAGATTCCACGCGAACTCGCCAGTCTCCTGGATATTGCGCACCGTGTCTTTCCAACCGATGCTGGAGAAGCCGACGATGGGCGGGACGTAGTTGAAGGCGTTAAAGAAGCTGTAGGGTGCCAGATTGACCCGCCCGCTTGCGCTCCTGCTTGAAATCCACCCGATCGGTCGCGGCCCGACGATGGCGTTGAAGGGATCGTGCGGCAATCCGTGCCCTTTGCGGGGCTCGTAGGTATGCAAGTGGGTTTTCATCGCTGATTGTTCTGGCGTCTGGCCTGTCGAGAAATGCCCAATTGCATTCATGGGCGATAGTGCAAGTCTAACGGCGCGATGGAGGAAATCGGGCGGCAGGGGGCTCCACCAATCCTGAGGTCTAACCCGTCGCTATAGCAGACGCTCACTGGAAAGGTGCTCGCGCCTCAGCACAAACGATGAGCGGTTGATTTCCCCCAGTTCCTGCCGGGCGCATGCAGACCTTCCTGCGGCTGCATGGTCAATTCTGGCCGAACGCCTGATCTTGGAGGCTGAGCGGCTACCTGCCGCCATACCTATTGAACGACCGGTTTGGAAGGCATGGTGACTCGGTAGGCGAGTACTGACCGTCGGCAAACAGCCATGCATGTCTTTATGCAGTAACTGCTGCTTTGCAGCGGTTGCGGAAGTTCATCTCAAAATGCAGATGTATGCATCACTGACGGAAGCTGACAGTCGCTGGTATCAATGATGTGGTTGTAGGTCCATTTTTACGACCTTGAATCGACCCGGCTGCACTAGACATCTTCGAGCCTCAAACCTGAGGCCCAATAGGAGGTGCCATGACAAACAAGCAGCCATACCCTGAAGAATTCAAGATTGAAGCGGTCAAGCAGATCACGGAGCGGGGCCACAGGGTGGCCGATGTATCTGCCCGAATCGGCGTGAGCCAGCACAGCCTGTACAAGTGGATCAAGGTCTACTCCACGCCTGCGCATGAACGGCAGACGCAGACGTCCCAAACCGAAGAGGTGCGGCGTTTGAAGGCCGAGCTCAAGCGTGTGACCGAGGAGCGCGACATCCTAAAAAAGGCCGCCGCGTACTTTGCCAGGCAGTCCGGGTGAAGTACGCGTTCATCGAGCAGCACAAGCAAGACCACAGCGTGCGTCGCATGTGTAAAGTGATGCAGCTCCACCCCAGCGGCTACTACGCGTGGAAGACAGAACCACAAAGCTCACGGGTGAAGGACGACCAGCGCTTGCTGGGCCTGCTCAAACAGGCATGGCTGGAGAGCGGCGGCGTCTACGGCTACCGCAAACTGACGCTGGACATGCGCGATCTGGGAGAGCGTTGCGGCAAGCATCGGGTGGCGCGCTTGCTCAAGGGTGAAGGCCTGCGCTCACAGACTGGCTACGGCCGCAGGCCTGGGATGCCAGGCGGCAAGCCTGCAATGGTCGTGCCCAATCACCTGCAGCGTCAGTTCACCGTGACTGAGCCCAACCGGTCGTGGGTCACCGACATCACCTACATCCGAACCCACGAAGGCTGGCTCTACTTGGCAGTCGTCGTTGACCTGTTCTCCAGGCAGGTCGTGGGATGGTCCATGGGTAGCCGCATCGACACCAGCCTGGTCCTTGATGCGCTGCTGATGGCGCTTTGGCGCCGCCAGCCGCAGGCGCCTGTTCTGGTTCACTCCGATCAGGGCTGTCAATTTACCGGCCACGAGTGGCAGACCTTCCTGCGTGACCACAATCTGGTCAGCAGCATGAGCCGGCGAGGCAACTGCCACGATAACGCTGTGGCCGAGAGCTTCTTCCAGCTGCTCAAGCGCGAGCGCATCCGTCGTCGAATCTATACGTCCCGAAGCGATGCAAGAGCCGATGTCTTCAACTACATCGAGATGTTCTACAACTCGCAGCGCCGTCATTCGTCGGCGGCAGGGCTATCTCCTGTAGAGTTCGAACAGCGACATTCCCAACGGCTCAAAAGTGTCTAGAAAAGTCGGGGCGATTCACCTAACTGACAAAGCGCTGTCAAGTTCGTAGGTTTGGCGCTTAAACGATTGCCTGGATTTATGCTTAGCACGATGCCTACTGTAAATCCACAACTCGCTGCGCTGCGAGATGCCCTACTCGACCTTCCAAGCTCCGGCCCCAATGGATTTGAAGGCCTCCTTGCTACGGTGTTCGCGAAGCTCTTGGGCGTTCCATTCCGGCTTGCTAAGTCTGGCTCTCAGTTCGGGGTAGATGGGAAATCATCGGACCGGGCATTCCCCGTCGCGTTCGAAGCCAAACGGTACCGAGACGACGTTCCATCCACAGAAGTACTGAACAAAATCGGGGCATTGGCTATCCGTGATGACCCTGCCGAACTTTGGATTCTGGGAACTACAGGCATCGTCTCAAGCCAAGTAGCTCATGACCTCGAAGCTCTGGCGGAAATTCACGGTTTTGCTACTTTGATTTTGGACTGGCGGCATGAAGCGCCGGTGCTGGCAGCGGTGCTCACGCAGGCCCACACTGAGGTGAACGAGTTCTTGAGCCGGAACGTACCCACCGCTGGATTGGCCGCAAAAGCAATTGCCGAACTGCAAGCCCTCTCAAACCGTGAAGACATCGAGCGCAGCGCAAATTCAATCATGTCCCAATTGCGCGAGGCGAGCGTTGCGACACCTATGGCTCGAGAAGCAAATCACAGGTGGCTCATTGAAACGCTTTCAAATCGCATCAGAGCCAAGAGCCGGCTTGGCCAAGCCCTCACACCGCTCGATACGGACGAAGCTCCCGCGCCGTCCCGCAGCAGATTGAGGAACGAACTGCTAACGGCGCTCGAAAGGGCTTCAGAGGCTCGTCTAGTCGCTGTACTGGGAGACGAAGGAAACGGTAAATCGTGGCTCGCTATCCAAGCTTGCCTTGAGTTGCCGTCCGCGCCACTCGTAGTGGTCTTCTCTCCTGAGGAGTTCGTGTCGATTTCTGGAGGCACAAACTGGCATGTGATCCTCGCGCAGAAAATACTCACACAGACCGGAGAGTCGGTCACCGAAGTATCCGAGAAACGATGGTTGCGAAGATTTGAGCGTTGGCAGAACGCGCAAGATTGCAGCGCTCCTCGGCTGCTGGTACTGGTTGATGGATTGAACCAGCGCCCCTCCGTTAATTGGGGGCGTCATATTGACAGCCTTGTTTTGCATACCCACGAACTGGGAGGATGCACTGTGATCACTAGCCGTTCGGAGTACTTTCGGCGGCATGTTGAGTCCAGGCTGATGTCCACCGTGACTTCGGTCGTAGTGCCGCACTGGACCGTAGAGGAGCGGGACCAGATCCTCGATAGCAAAGGGGTTCTGATCGCAAACCTACAACCAGCCGTAGCGAATTCGCTTCTCAACCCCCGCTTGCTCGGAATAGCGCTCGCGCTGTTGGACGCAGAAACGTTGGAAGGTTTGGAATCACTTAGCGTGACATGGCTGCTCTTCGAGCATCTTCGAACGCTTGACCGCGAACGATCCGACGTCCACTCGGCTACAGAGTTCGCCCGCATGCTTCAACTCCATGCCAAGGACATTGTTGCGCGTGTCCGCTCACAGGTCGCCGACGACCTTACTGTCTTCGAAAATCTTGCACCTGCGGCAGAGGGGCACTTTTTCCAAGGTATAGAAGGCGACCCACACAGGTACACGCTCGGCGAGCAGGGCTTGACGTATGCCCTGGGTCTCGCTGTCATTGAGGAACTACGCGCGGCGGTGCGCAATCGTCGGGACGTCCAGGAAGCGCTGCAGACTGTCCTGGAACCGATAGCTGCGCTGGACCAGACTGCGGATGCCACTATTGCAGCGCTCACCATCTCATGCCTGGATCCGCAAGTTCCGGAGTCCATCAGCGCAGCTCTCCTGATCGGCTTCGCGCAACTGCAGAACCCCGATAGCGCACAAGCTGCCTTGTTGACAGGGCTAGCGAGCCGCAAAGCACGCGTCTTCCTCGAAGCATGTGAAGTACTTTGGATGGCTTCAGCTCCCCCGCCGAACGCGGATTGGCTGCAGGACTCTCTGCAAGCCATAAAGCGCCGACCGGCCATCGAGAAGGACCTGCAGTCCTTTGTTGGCAAATGGCTGCGCTTTTGGTGGCCTGATGTTCGTGTGGATTACAAGGTCAGCAACGCCCACGGTTCGCCTGACGATTTACGTCGTGACGCAGAAGGGGAGCGTGACCAACGGATCAGCAGCCTGAATGGTGTCGAACGCGAATACTTATCCCGCCTGATACGCCGCCAGGCAAGCCCATATCGATTGGTGCAGTTTGCCCTGCAGCTTTGCGCGGGCATGCCCCTAGAGAACCTTGCCGAAAGTCTCGCCTGTGCGAGCTTCTCGATGGCGCTAACACCTACGATCTATGCGCCTCATGAAGAACTGTCCAGTCTAATCGCCTTCAATCGCTGCGATTGGTCGGCCACTCGGGATCGGTTGATTGCTCACGCAACACGACTCGCATCCCCTGGCTCTTCTGAATCTGGGCGATGGGCTGCGGTGACCCTGCTACGTGCCACCGGGGCGCTCTCTGACTCCGCAGCAGCTCACAAACTGGTCCTCGATTTGACGAAGAATCGAGAGCAGTTCCGATCGCGGCAGCGCTTGGAGACGTACTGCGCGACGGACCCGTGTGATCCAGAAAGCGGTAGACCTGACAACATCGATGAAACGGCGCGCAAGTACGCGCAGTTGGATGTTGACAAGCTCAAGTTATTCATGGGAATGACGGAGCACGATCACTTCGCCGAGTCAGCACTACCCAGTTTGACGCGCTTTTCGCCGGAAGTCGCAGTACAAAAACATCTCGAGTTTCTGGCCTCAGTCCCGAACAGGAGCGGACTGCCACTGCGCCAGGCGGCATGGGCAACCCTCAACCATGCTGCGCTTGTCGATCATCAGTTGGCTGCACGCCTGTTGGCGCTGGCTACCTCCATGACCCGAGAGAACTCAGGGGTTGATGAGAAGTCTTTCGGTCACGTCCAGCAAGCACTTCTGGTCGCTGCCTTTCCACACCTGTCGGCGCAAGAGCAGTTTGACGCCATCGACGCGCTCCCTGATCCAAACCGTATCTGGCTGGAGCTCTTGGAGCTCGCTAAGGGAGGCTCGCCGTCGTGGCTGATGAACGAGGTGCGCCAGCGGGACCCGTCTGCCCTGCAAGTGGCAGTGCCTCTTGTTCTGGCCAGCCACTTTGCCGACGGGCCTCTTCCTGGTTTTGCGAGCATGCTGCCTGCCTTGCTTGACAGTCCTCACTCGCTCGTGCGATCAGTTGCTCTCCGCTTGGCAGGCTTAACGGCTGATCTGGAAAGTCTGCGTGCGGTCGTCGCCTCGGACTGGAGATCCGAGACGGCTTCGTGCTGTACTCGGGAGAGAATCACAGGCTCAGTCGCGCTCATCGAAGCAGTCAGACTGGGTGTTGTAGCTGCAAGTGAAATCTATCCACGGATCGCTCCGGAGACTTTAGGTATTGCCTGTACGCGGCTCGATCACGAATCCGTAAAGGAACTTGCCATCATCGTCGACGGTTGCGTACGGGCAGCCTCTGACTCAGAAGTTCCGCTTCCGCCTGTAAAGATCATCCTATCGATCAACCGGGCCAACAATGAGATCGATGCCCGGTACAGCCTCGAAGAGATTGGCACGGTACCAAAAAAATTTGACGATGCCCTTGAAACTTTTTCCGAGGGCGAATCGGCGTTTTACGCTAGAGAGAGGCGGCTAAATGACGGATTTGAAGCCTTTAAGGACCAGCTTTCGCCACAGGCTGCCACTGTAGTTCTGGACGCTTTTGGCCTAGAACAAATTCAAGCCATTTTGCGAGTTGCGCCCCACGTGGCGAATGGCTGGGTCGCGCTCCTGCATAGCGCTTCGATGACTCGTCGAAGAGCATTGCGCAACTTTGGGTTCTACGTCGCATGTGCGCTGACGCTTGGAGAGAGTTCATCTGAGGGGTGCGAGCTATTGGCGATGCTCCAGGAGGACACATCCTTCGTACAAGTGCGGCACACGCTAGCCGGGTTGCCGCTGGAAGCAGTGGCACTATGGCGGTCGGCTGATGTAGCGGAGGTCCGTCGACTTCGATTCCAACGGCTCGATGCCTGTGGGAACGATCAAGAGCTTGCGTTGGAGGCAGCGGCTGCAATCTATGCCGAAAAATCTGAAATCCTAAAGACATATGTCCTCGATCGGCTCAACTCACCACTTCCAACCGACATCGCACGAGCGATTACGGTGGCGGGGTTTTCGGAAGATGCAATGTTTGCAAGCGAGGTAGCCGCGAAGATTGATGGCGACGAGGGCCTGCTCGTCACGGCGGCACAATCCAGTGGATATGCAATGGACCGGCACCAATGGAGCAAACACTGGTTTTACATCATGCGAACCGCAAACACCGAGGCTGAGTTTTGGGCAGCGTCCGTTCTCTTTCTTAAGGTGGTAGACGCTCGCTTTGGTGCCGAGCATCGCGAGGTGCCGGTGGGTTCAGAGGTCTTTGACACTTGGTGGTGGTCAGTAGAACGGCGTCTCAAGACACGCTTTGACAAATGGGCGGACAAAAGAAAGAAGACGCTTTTTGGATCGAAAGTGCCTGATTCGATTTATTTGACCAATGCGCAGTATCGCTGAGCGATTTAAGTGCAGCAATATCAATGGAAACGATTGACGGGGGCTCGATTGACAGCAACCCGCCTCAGTCAGACCCACCGAACGGTCGGGTCAGCAGCGATTGCGGCCGTTGGTATTCAGCGGCCCAGCTTCCGGTGAATAGCTGAAGCAGTATTAGCAGCAGGAGAACGTATGCCGGTTTATGGCGGCGGCCCGGACAACAGCCGATCCGGGCTGAACGCCAAGTCTGCCTTGATGCGATACATCCGAATTGATAGGTCCAAGTTGTCCGAGGATCACACTCATGCGTCTGGAACAGGCGTAGCGGAGACCGCCTCCTCGGCCAGTTCATCGAGCACGGCAAAAACCCCCTCGAGATCGTCTCGATAGAATGCCGTGTAGCTAGGCAAAAAAACGCATCGCCCGCTGTCTTGAAGGCCAAGTCCCCGAATGTGATTGCGATGCGTCAGCCAATACCGTCCCATAGCCTTCGGATCCAACCCACCTGGTAGCCCCGACTTGGTCGCGACATAGCCCTCTTCGTCTAGCCCCGTGTGGAAGGGGCTGCTCAGGTGGGCGAGGCAGTGGTCGAGGAACAGCTGCACATTGTCGCCATCGACGATCGGACTAAAGCAATGGCCAAAGACGTAGTCGTTCATCAACCTGGAGATGCTACCTCCATCTTCGGCACCGCTTTCATCGTAGTGACCACATCCGACGCCAGAGCCGTTAGGGGGTAGTGCATTGCTGAGCTGATAGATAACGAACGACGCGGCAAAGGACCGTGCGGCCGCAACTCGACGGGCAATTGTTGTGTCACCTTGATTGGATCCGGGGTCCAGCGAAGCCTCCTCACTTAGATGCGCAAAGGCCTGGCCGAGGAACGCATCTACAGGCACTCCCCGTGCTTCAGCGATGAAGTTTCGTCCAGACTCGATGTAGGTGCGCTTGAAGTGCGCGAAGACCTGCTGAGACAACGTCCTCATCCCCATCAGCGCTAGCTGACTGACCAACCCGGAGCTTGGAGCAGACATGTCTTGGTGGACGATGAGCGCAGTGTGCAGGTTGTACAACTGTCCACCGCGATCCGCCGAGCACTGCAGCCTGAAGAGCATGAGGTCGTTCCAGCCCAGAACGCCGCGCTCTGGGGTGGCAAGCCGCTCCAGCAGACCCTCACCAACAAACTGTTCCTCGCCAAAGATGCGCCACGCGATCTCTATGACGTTCTCCGGACTGTTCACGCGTCGCCGGCCCGCAGTTCGCCCCCAGCCTGCGCGATCCAATAGCCGCAAAAGCGAGTAGATCGACCTCGGCCGCAGTCCACGGTCATCGTTGTCGAACGACGAGTAGCATGGCAGATACGCAACGAGCGTTTCGATGGCGTCTTCTGCGGTCTGGCTTGTGAAGTCGTGGGCGTGATTGACCAGTACCCGCCAGAACTGATCGTGTGCGGTCTCTTGTTTCTCGAGAGCAAACTCCGCTTCCGCGAAGACTGAGGCAATCTTTCGACCCTTGCGAACCCGATCCACCGCTGCTTGGTAAAGAACAAAGGTCTCCTGCGGTTCCGGCGTGGCAAAGCGCACGATGAGCTTTAGAAAGCTCTCTAGGTTTCTGGTGTCGCCCTTGTTGAAGCACGCCTGAGACCGAAGAACCGACTCTTCAATGTTGCGCCCGTCGCCCAGTTTCAAGACACCCACATCAAACAACTGCTCCAGCAGGAACTTGGCAGAACCAGGGTGCTCCTCCTTAACCTGTTCAAACCCATCGGCGTTCTTGAACTCTGATTCGTCGTACTTGCGCCGAACTGAGAAAGTACCACTGCGCCCCTCTGTCTCCTCGGCATATATGCGCCTGAACAATCCGGGATAGTTCAGATGCAACAGCATCAGATGGATGAGGTCACGCTTGTTGAAATCAGTCCGCCCAAGATCGGTCTTCTCGATCTGCATGAGAAGAATGGCATTGATGAAGCGCTTCACCTTGCGTAGATCGCCGATCAATGGAAGGTACTTGGCGGCGGACTCTCCAGCCAAGATCTCCGCAAGCTCGTTAAGTACCGCTCCAAGCTTCACCATAGTGTCTGATGGCACAGACTCGAGCTGGCTCTCGCTCTTTTCCCAGTCGCGTTGCAAGAAGTTGCGGATGCTGGAGCTGTCCACGAACAAACTCAGTTTCACCGTCACGAACTTCTCAAGAAACTCCCGCGCCCTGGATCCCTCCTCTTTGCCGCCGGCCAGTACCTCGGTGTCATAGCAAAGGACATATGTCGCTTGCGACAGCTTGAAGGTGCGCCGCGTTGCGAACAGGACGTTGTTGACGGTCTTCGCATCCAAACGGTCCAAGTCGTCGATGACAACGATCACACGTCTACCGATGCGACGAAGTACCTCGTCAATGTCGTCAAGCAGCTCATCGACCGTTTCCTGGGACGGCTCCAGCGAAAGCTTGAAGCCCAGGAACGAAACGTCTGCTTTTCCCTTTATGAGCCGAGAGTATCTAGAGGCCGCAGGGCGGAACTCCGGAGCAAAGACCTTGTTCTGAATCGCGGCGGACAGGTCGCGAATCAAGCGATCGGCAAGATCTGGCTCCGACGCGTATCGAAGCGGCTCAAACCGACAAACGATCACCGTGTCCGCGGCTCGTTCCCAGTAGCGCTCGGCAAGATTGATAAAGCTTGTCTTGCCCACGCCCCAGGGTCCGTCCACACCGAACACCAACCCAGAGTGAGCGCCGCTGGCGAGAACGGTTTCCGCGAACGATTTCGCCTGCGACTCGCTGGAGAGCAAGTCGTCCGCCTCGCGTCCGATCTCCTCGTCTCCAAGGAACTGGAGCTGCGGCTTGATCCGTCGTCTCCTCGGCCAACGACGTTGAACGAGCGGCGACAACAGCACCGTGGTGAGCATCAGAAGGGCAATTGGCGCCCATTGCGGGTGCGCCGCCTTTAAGATCGCATGAAACTTGGAAAGCCAAGGCATAGTCAACTCGTTCGACCAAGCCCCAAGAAAAACTGCTATCAGCAGGTCGAGACGGATGCTTCGACCCATTTTGGCGGCGGCGGTATGTGCGCCACGACTAACGGCGTAGACCACACAGATCGCCAGTGTGACAAGCGACGCAGTAGCCCGCGCCCAAAAGGGAAAGTCGACATTTGCGAGGGCGAACGCAGTTCCTAGGTAGTAGGCTGCTCTGCAGACCTCAGCGGCAGCAAAGCCAACTACGAACACCTTGGCAAAGACCATTAGTTCGGGCATCTTCAACGCCTGCTTGGTAGCCGTCATTCGCCATTCCTCCCTTTGAAGCGCGAGCGCAATCTATTTTTGATGTTTTGCAGGGCGTGCTGGCCAATCTCCACATCCTGCGTCGCATGGAAGATTATCTGCAAGCCATTGCTGGCACAGATCTGCCAGATGACGTGGTCCTGCAGGCCGAAGACGCCCTCAACATCAACTCAGACTGATCCTCTCAGGCGTTCGGCACCACAGTTCGATCCTCCAGTCGAAAATCCGGGGTGGCTTAGGGGGCCTGCTATGACCTCGAAGTCACTGACCGCTCGCATCGAAAGCAGACACTGCCTAGCCTATCTGTGAAAGTCTGCGATCAGCCTACATCAGACCTTCGAAAAACAGGTTAGATTCGCTCATGACCCGGTCACGAACATCCCTCGATCACCTGCGACAGGAAGGAAATCAAGCGTGAAGGTGCTCGGGCCGTTTGTGGACCGCGTGCGTGCCCGGTGGCCCGATAGGCAGGTGCCGGCCTTCGATCCGCAGGATGGCGGTTCGGCGGCTAGGGCTCTCTTCCTGCTCGAAGCTCCCGGGCCGCGCGCCGTGAAATCGGGATTGATCTCTCGCCACAACCCTGACCAGACTGCCAAAGCATTCAACAAGCTGCTCGCGGAAGCGGGCATCGCGCCCGCCGAGACTATTCTCTGGAACGTTGTGCCCTGGTACATCGGCAACGCTGAACTCACCAAGATCCGGCCCGCGCGCGTGGCCGATCTCAGGCAAGCGGAGGAACATCTGGTTGAGCTGATCGGCCTGCTGCCGGCGTTGCGCGCTGTCGTTCTCGTGGGTCGCAAGGCCCGGCACAGGAGCGTGAGGGCGCTGATCGAACGCGAAGCCGGCTGCAGCGTTGAAGTGTTCGAGTGCTATCACCCATCACCGCTGGTGCTCAACGGCAGGCCGCACAACCGGGAGAAGATTTTTGACGAATTGAAGGCCGTGCGTCACGCTCTGGACAACGACGGACATCGACGTTCTTCCGCGTAGGAGAATTTGGTACTTCCGCTCGGAGCCCAAAGCTGCGAGGCCACGACGGGCTACAGTCGGCTGCCGACACAAGCCTGTCGCGCCAGCAGAAGCGACCCTTCAGGCCGGTACGCGGCGGACCGCGCAATCGAGCGGCCGGTCCCCGGGATGAAGCAGTCATTAAGGTGCGGTGACGTTCACCGACTGGAGTTGGCGGATGTTGCCGTTCAGGCACTAGCTCGTGAACGACTCAGATCAGCCTTCACCCGACCCTAGCAAAACCAACTGCAATTCCCCTTTCAGAAACCCAACTGCAGCCGCTCAACGCCTATATCTTTTTGCGTTCAGTCGCACGGCTCTCTGATCAGCGTGCATGGAGAGCCTTCGTGATCACCTCCAGCCAGAATATCGGACGGCTGCACCGTTGCCACTCAGCGCTGGGTGCGGTCAAAGACCCAACTCACTCAGGCCAGGGTGCTCGTCCGGCCGGCGCCCCAGCGGCCAGTGAAACAAGCGCTCGCTTTGGGCGATGGGTTGGTCGTTGATGCTGGCGTACCGGTGTGTCATCAGGCCGTCGGCATCGAACGCCCAGTTTTCGTTGCCATGGCTGCGATACCACTGGCCTGAATCGTCGCGCCATTCGTAGACGAAGCGCACGGCAATGCGATCGGTGTCGAAGGCCCAGAGCTCCTTGACCAGTCGGTAGTCCAGTTCACGCAACCACTTGCGCTCTAGCAGGGCCTGCGCCTGCGCCCGGCCGACCGGGAATTCGCTGCGGTTGCGCCAGCGTGTATCCGGGCTGTAGGCCAGCACGATGCGACCTGGATCGCGGCTGTTCCAAGCGTCTTCGGCCAGGCGGATCTTTTGGATAGCGGTTTCGCGGGTAAAGGGCGGCAAGGGTGGGCGCTGGGACATGGTGAAGCTTCCATGGAAAGGTGAGATGGATATAGACAGACCTGTATACAAGCGTCGAATATAGACCCAGTAGACAGGTCTGTCTACAATCCTCTCATGCCCTTGATCGACCTCACCGCCACACCAGACATGCCCGCGCGACAGCGGCTACTCTTGACCGCCTCCAGGCTGTTCTACCAGGAAGGCATCCGTGCCACGGGCATCGACCGGGTGATCGCGGAGTCCGGCGTCACCAAAGTCACTTTCTACCGCCACTTTGCAAGCAAGAACCTGCTGATATGCGCTTACCTCACGCACCGGCATGAACGCTGGATGGCGTGGTTTGGCGATGCGCTGGAACGTCATGCGTCTGCCGGCGGTCTGGCGACCTTGGGCGCTGCGCTGGGTGAATGGCTGCATGACGAGGGCTTTCGCGGCTGCGCTTTCCTCAACAGCGTGAGCGAACTGGGCGAGGCGCTGCCGGAGGTCGTCGCCCTCACCCGCGCGCACAAGCAAGAGATGACCGCGGCCATCGCACGACTGCTGCCCGCGTCGCCGCACCGCGGCCGCCTGGCCCATGCCGCCGCGCTGGCCGTGGATGGCGCCATCGTGCAGGCGCAGTTTGCGAACGATCCGGATGCCACGCTCGCGTCCCTGGCACTGACGCTGCACGCACTGGAAACTGCGGAAGCGGCAATCAGCGGGCCCGAACCGCGATGAAAGCGAGAGGACGACCCCACTGGAGGGATTGGTCTCTACTGAATTGAAAAATTCGCTGCCCATTGTCGGCGCCTACGAGTCAGTGCAAGGGGACGGCCTGATGGCGGCGCGCGTGGGCGCCGGGAGTTTTGTGGCCCCCGAAATGCGCCCGGGCCAACCCGCGCCGCCTGCGGCGGCGCAGCTGCTGCCCGGCGCCATGGCGAATCCGCTCAGGGCGTTTGCTTTGGGGGTGCCCATGGTTGGACAAGGCATTTCAGCAGCGCCTGGCCGCGGCGGTGCGCCGGCACATGCTGGGCGATGACCTTGCAGCGCTGGACATTTGCGTGGACCGTGCGTTGGTCAAGAAACGCGAATGGTTGAATAACTCCCAGAGGTTTTCCGGCAGCAATGCAAGCACATTCAGCGTCTCGCGGCCGTCGGCCGGCAAGCCGTGGCCCTGTCGGCGCTATAATCATGATGTTATACCATCACAACGCATAGAAACCGGCCGCCCCTGATGCTCCGTCCCAGTCCCTCTTCCCTGCACTGGGCGCTTGCCTGCGCCATGCTTTGCCTGCTGCTGGCCTGGCCGCTGCACCAGGCCCAGCACGCGAGCGAGCCGGTCAGCGCCGCGGCGCAGGGAGGGGCCGTGCCGGCATCGGCGCCGCCGGGCCATGACGAACCAGAGACAGCGGCCGATGCTTGTCTGTGGTGCCTGTTCCATGCACAGCATCTGGCGCCGGGCGGCCCACCGCCCGCATTGCGCTTGCATGCCGAAGCCGATACGCCGCCCATCCGGCTGTCTTCGGGATTGCCGCAGCGCCATGGTTCGCTGGGGGCCGACCCGCGCGGGCCTCCCCGCGCCTGAAGACCGCGGCGCTTGCCTCGCGCCGCACCCATTGACCTGTGCCGCCTGATCGCCTGACCCCACGCATGGACTGCGTGGCGCCGGCATGCGCCTGCGCGCGCCGCCACGCCCGACCGCTTTGCCTTTGATAGAACACCCATGACCTCCTTGCACCTTTCCCTGCCCGCCGCCCCGCTGAGCGCCATCGCGCTGGCGATCACACTGATGGTGCCGGCACATGCTCAGAGCCCGGCCAGCGCCACGCTGGAGGCCATCGAAGTGCGCCAAACCACGGGCCCGGCCATGCGCACGCCCGGCGAACGCGCGGCCCTGACGCTGGCGCCCAAGGCCCTGCCGGCCACCGTGCAGCAGCTCAACCAGGATGACATCGCCAGCACCAATGTCGGCCGCGACATCTCCAACGTGTTCCGCCGCGTGCCGGGCGTGCTGGCCAACAACATCGACCAGGGCGAGACCGGCAACGGCTTTCGCATGCGCGGCTTCGCGACCCAGGGCACGCATGGCGCCGATACCGCGGTGTATGTCGATGGCGTGCCGCAGAACATCCCTTCGAGCCAGGGCGGCGCGGGCCACGGCCCGGTGTTCCTCGAATGGCTCAATGCCGAGATGATCGACGGCATCGACATCATCAAGGGCCCTATCTCGGCGCTCTATGGCGACCAGAACCGCGCCGGCGCGGTGGACATCCGCACCAAGGACGGCGGCAGCGCCACCCCGTCAAGCATCAGCGTGGGCGTCGAACGCTACGGCCTGCGCCGCACCTCCTTGGTACTATCCAACAGGTTTGCCGATATCGATTCGTTTTTCGTCGCCGACATCTACCGCAACGACGGCTACCGCCTGGCGTCGCACACCGACCGCGACAGCTTCTCCTGGAAGCTGTCGAGCACGCGCGGCGACGCGCGCTACAGCCTGCGCGTGATGCGCTATGTGGCCGACTTCGAGGCCGGCGGCTACCTGCTGCTGCCACAGATCGAGGCCGGGCTCGACCCGCGCTCGACCCAGGCCAACAACCCGGGCTTTGGCAACGCGCGCCGCACCAGCCTGGTCTTCAACCGCGCCCCCGCCCAGGGCGAGCAGGGCTGGTTCGCAACGGGCTATGCGGAAAGCTTTAAGCGCACGCGCGCCATCACGGCCAACGCCACGCAGCACACCGTGGGCATGGACGACCGCAATATCTTCGGTGCTCGCGTGCTGCACAACACCCGCTTCGGCAATGCCGCCTTGGCGCTGGGCGCCGAGCTGCGCCAGGACCGGGGCGAGGCCTCGCGCCACATATATGTGAACCGCGTGCCCTCGGCCAACTACGTCAACGCCCAGGAACTGGACCTGCTGACCTATGGCGTGTTTGCCCAGGGCCAGTGGAAAGCCAGCGAGACCGTCAAGCTCAGCGCCGGCGCGCGCTATGACCGCTTCGACTACGACATCGAGAATCTGAAGCTGCCGGCCGCGAGCACCTTATACGACAAGGGGGTGTTCACGCCCAAGCTCGGCGCCTCGTGGTCGCCCATGCCGCAGCTCGAACTGTTTGCCAATGTCGCCGAAGGCATGCGCTCGCCCTCGGCCGAGCAGATCAGCAGCAGCGGCGCGACCGGCCCGCTGGGCGCGCGCGGCGGTGTCATCAGCCAAGTGGCGCCCAGCAAGGTGCGCTCCTATGACCTGGGCTTCACATCGGCGCCCGCCCAGGGCTGGACGGTGTCGGGCGCGGCCTATTACATCCTCAACTCGGATGAGATCGTCGGCCAGGCCGATGGCTCGTTCAAGTCCGTGGGCGACACCACGCGCAAGGGCGTCGAGCTGGAAACGCGCTGGCGCGCCACGCCGGCGACCAGCGTCTACGCCAGCATCGGCAAGATCCTGCAGGCCAAGGCCAACAATCCCGCGGCCAACGCCGGTGCCAAGCTGTCGATTCCGGCCACGCAATTCAAGGCCGGCGCCCAGCACAAGCTGCGCCTGGGTGCGGGCCAGCTGACGCTCAATGCCGATGCCTATCTGATCTCGGACATCCCCTATTACGTCAGCACGCCTGCCACCCAGGAGCGCAGCATGCCGCTGTACACGCGCTACGACCTGCGCGGCACCTATGACTGGGGCCAGACCCAGCTGTCGCTGTATGCCTCGTTCCAGCCGCAGCGCCATGGCACGGAGATCGCTTATGGCAGCGCCGCGGGCCTGATGGTGTCGCCGGTGCCGCGCACCACGGTTGGCGCCAGCCTGCGCTACTTCTTCTGATGAACGCCACCCCTGCCCTGCATGCGCGCAGCCTCACCATCCGCCGCGGCGCGCGGGTGACGCTGGACGCACTGGAGCTGGCCGTGCACCGCGGCAGCGTCTATGCGCTGCTGGGGGGCAATGGCGCGGGCAAGACCACCACGCTCAACGCCTTGCTGGGCTTTGTGCCCGCCGCGGCGGGCCAGGCGCTAGTCGATGGCATCGATGTCTCGCGCCAGCCCCAGCAGGCGCGCGCGCGCCTGGCCTATCTGCCCGAGAACGTGGCGCTGTACCCGTATATGTCGGGTGCCGAGAACCTGCGCTATTTCTGCAAGCTGTCGGATCTTTCGCTGGGCGACGCCCAGGCGCGCGCGCTGCTCGCGGGCGCAGGACTAGCCGCAGCCGCGCATGACCGGCGCGTGGCCGGGTATTCCAAGGGCATGCGCCAGAAGGTGGGCCTGGCAATTGCCCAGGCGCGCCAGGCCAGCGCGATGCTGCTGGACGAACCCACCTCGGGGCTAGACCCGGCCGCCGCCCATGAATTCGCGCAAAGCCTGCTGCTGGCCAAGCGCGCGGGCATGGGCGTGCTGATGGCCACGCATGACCTGTTCAATGCGCTGCAGGCGGCGGACCGCATCGGCATTCTGCAGGCCGGCCGGCTGGTGGCCGAGTTCGATGCACAGGATGTAGACCACGCCGAACTTGAGCGCATCTATCTGCGGCATGCACGCGCGCCAGCGCAGGAGCGGCCCGCATGATCGCCGCGATTGCCGCGATTGGCGCCAAGGAACTGCGCGCGCTGCGGCGCGATGGCAGGCTCTGGGGCCTGGGCACGCTGCTGGCATTGCTGCTGCTGGCGGTGCTGGCCTCCAGCGCGCACCGGCGCCAGCAGGCCGAGCAGGAACGGCACGCCGTCGAAACCACGGCGCGCCAGCAATGGGACCAGCAAGGCGACAGAAACCCGCACCGCGCCGCGCATTTCGGCCTGTATGCGTTCAAGCCGCGGTCGACGCTGTCCAGCGTCGATCCCGGCATCGATGCGCAGGTCGGCCAGGCGCTGTGGCTGGAGCCGCACAAGCGCAACATGCCGATGTTCGCGCCGGCCGCCGACGCCGCGCCGTCCATCGGGCTGGGCGACTTCAACCCGGCTTTTGTATTGTTCGCGCTGGTGCCGCTGCTGGTGCTGGTGCTGGGCCACGGCAGCGTCACGCAGGAGCGCGAGCTGGGCACGCTGCGCATGCTGCAGGCCTGCGGCCTGCGCGGCAGCGCGCTGCTGCTGGGCAAATGGCTGGGGCTCAGCGCGGGCCTGATGCTGGTGCTGGCACCCGCCCTGCTGGCCTGCGGCTGGCTGCTGGCCGCCGAGCAGGGCGCGCTGCAGGCCGGCTTGCTGCTGCTGGCGCTGTTGGTGTATTACGCCATCTGGGCCGCCATCACGGTGCTGGTGTCGGCGCTGAGCCGCACTTCGCGCGCCGCGCTGCTGGCGCTGCTGGCGTTGTGGGTGGGCGCGGTCTTCATCGCACCGCGCCTGGCGACGTCAAGCGTCGCTGAGCGCGCGGCGCTGCCCACGGGCGAACAGTTCTGGTCGCGCATCCACCATGACATCGAGCAGGGCCTGCCTGGCGATGGCAGCGCCGCCAAGCGCATGCAGGCCTTCGATGCCCAGCTGCTGGCGGACAACGGCGTGGCGCGTCTGCAAGACCTGCCATTTGGCGCCAATGCCAGGCGACGGCTGTTCCGCGATGCCTACGCCACGCGCGTGCATGCCCTGCACTTTGCGCAACTGTGGGACGACCAACTGGCCCAGCAACGCCTGCTGCGCTGGGCCGGCGTGGTCACGCCCTACCCGGCGATGCGCGCCATCAGCAGCGCGCTGGCCGGCACCGATCTGGCGCACCGCCAGCACTTCGAAGAAGCGGCCGAGCAATACCGCCAGCAATACACGATCTTGATGGACCAATGGGATATGCACGCTACGCGCGGAGTGACTTCGTTTGAAAGCCGCTATGGCGGCAATGCCCAGTGGCAGACCATGCCGCAGTGGCGCTATGCCGCGCCCGGTGCAGAATTTGCGCTGCGCAACAGCCGCGCCGACTGGGCCATTCTCTCGGGCTGGCTTCTGCTGGCGCTGGGCGCGCTGTGCTGGAGTGCGCGGAGACTCAAGCCATGAACTGGCCACGATGGCACCATTGGCAGGCCGAAGGCCTGCGGCTGCGCCGCCAGCCCCTGGCCTGGATGGCCTTCGCCGCGCTGCTGCTGGTGCTGCTGGCCTCGGCGATCTCGGCCGGGCGCGATGCGCGCGCCTGGCGTGCGGCCGCGGCGCAGGACACGGCGGTCTTCGCTGCAAAACGGGCGCAGGCCGCACTGCGCCTGCTGCTGCCCGGGCCGGCCAATGCCACAGCCACCTACCAGCTGGGCCGCGGCGAGCTCGGCAGCACGCGCATGCCGGTGCACGCCGGGCTGGCCCTGGGCGTGCAGCGTCTCGACGTTCTGCCGGCGCGCCTCAAGGCCTCGCTAGACAGCCGGCATGTGGACGCGCGCGACCCCGGGCCGCTGAAGAATCCGCTGCTGACCGGAAGCGGCCTGCCCGGCCTGCCGTCGATGGTCGCGCTGCTGGTGCCACTGGTGGCCTTGCTGCTGTGCGCCGGATTGTTGCAGGAGGAACGCGAACAGGGCCGCCTGGGTCTGCTGCGCATGCAGTCCACCCACGGCATGGCGCCGGTACTGATCGCGGCACTGGGCTGGCGCCTGCTGGGCCTGTGGGCCGTGGCTGCAGCCGCGACCCTGCCAGCGCTGGCACTCGACCCGGGTGCCAACCTGCTGGTCGGCCTGCAATGGCTGGGCGCACTGGCCGCGTTCTGCACGCTGTGGGTGCTGCTGGGCGGCCTGCTCAGCTTCCTGCCGGGTTCGGGTGCCACGGCGATGCTGGCGGCGCTGGGACTGTGGCTGGCGCTCACCTTTGCTCTGCCCGCCGGTCTGCTGCTGGCCGCACAGCAGCAGGCGCCCACACCGTCGCGGCTGCAATCGATTGTCTCGATTCGGGCCGCGCAGCATGACAGCGAAGACCATGAGCAGGCGTTGGCCCAGGCCTGGTACCAAGCGCACCCGGAAATCGCCGCGCAGCTGCCCGCGGTCTGGCCCGCCAGCTTTGTGACCCGCGTGCTGGACCAGGATCTGGCGCTGCAGCCGCTGGCCGAGGAGTTTGCCCAAAGCCGGCTTGAACAGGCGCAACTGCTGCACCGCTGGTCATGGTTGTCGCCCGGGCTGGCGCTGGTGCTGTTCGGCGAAAGACTGGCGGGCACCGATGTCGGCAGCCATGTGCCCTATCTGCAGCAGGTCGAGGCTTTCGAGCAGCGCTGGCGCGACTTTCTGGTGCCGCGGGTGATGGATAGAGAAGGACTGGGCGCCGCCAAGCTGCAGTCCCTGCCGCGGTTCCAGCCGGAGCTCTCGCGCTGAACTGTGCCGGGCGCCGGACGGTGGTGCCGCGTCCCCACCGCCCCCGCAAGCGCTTAATTCGCCTGGACGTTGGCCGACTTGACCACGGCCTGCCATTTCTTGCGGTCCTGGTCTATGACCTTGGCGAACTCCTGCGGGCTGCTGTGCAAAGGCTGTATGCCATAGGGTTTGAGCGAAGCTTGCATGGCCGGCTCGCGCATCAGCTTGACCAGATGGCGGTTGAGGTAGGCAACAATGTCAGCGGAGGTGCCGGCCGGCGCCAGCACGCCCAGCCACAGCGAGACGTCGTAATCGGAAAAGCCCGGTGTTTCCGCCATCGCCGGCACTTCGGGCATGGCCGACAGACGCATGCGCGAAGTCACGGCCAGGGCCCGCAGCTTGCCGCTGCGCGTGTACTCGACGAAGTTCGAGGCGGTATCGAATGTCATGTCGATGCGCCCGGCGATCAGGTCGGGCAGGCCGGCCGCGCTGCCCTTGTAGGGCACATGCTGCATGTCGACGCCGGCAATGGACTGGAACAGTTCGCCCGACAGATGGCTGCTGGTGCCGTTGCCGGCCGAGCTGAAGCTCAGGCTGCCGGGTTTCTTGCGCGCCAGCGCCACCAGTTCGGCCACCGATTTCGCGGGCAGCTGCGGGTTCACGACCAGCAGATTGGACGTCACATGGGTCAGGGCCACGGGAGCGAAGCTCGTGACCGGGTCGTATTTGAGATTGCTGTACAGGCTGGGGTTGATGGTCAGCACGCCCATGGTGGAGTACAGCAGCGTATACCCGTCCTTGGCGGCATTGGCGACAGCCTCGGCGCCTATGCTGCCGCCCGCGCCCGCGCGGTTGTCGACGACCACGGGCTGGCCCAGGGACTCGGCCAGTTTCTGCGCCATGCTGCGCGCCATCAGGTCGGTGGCGCCGCCCGCGAGAAACGGCACGATCAGGCGCACGGGCTTGTGGGGGTAGCCGCCCGGGCCGTCGCCCGCATGGGCCCCGGTCACGGCGGCGCAAGCCAGCACGAGTGCGGCAATGAATTTCATGCGTTGCATGGGATAGGTCTCCATGGTGGTAATGCGCGGGATCGCACCCGCACGGCGCTCGAAGTGTAGGCAACGCGCACGCCGTGTCCAAGCCTGGTCGCGGCAAAGCTGTCATGTGCTGTGCGTCATGTCTGCGCGTCGCGCCGACCCGTTACAGGGTTGTCCAATCTGCATAGCAGAAGTGATGCTGCGGATCTGGCTTGCATGCGGGGCCCATGGGTAGACTGGTTTTTTGCCACCATCCAAGGGACGAGACATGAGCGACTGGAATGAATTGACGCAATTGCGAGTGGAAGTCAGCGACTACATCGCCGTGATGACGCTTGACAGCCCGCCGGTGAATGCCTTGACGCGCACCCTCAATGACGAGCTCACCTGGGCACTGGACCGGGTCTCGGAAATGGACGAAGTGCGCGTCGTGGTGCTTACGGGCGCGGGCAAGGTGTTTTGCGCGGGCGCTGATCTGAAAGGCCGGGCCGAGACCATCAAGGGCCCGGGTGACCTGATGGCGCATTCGCGGCGCACGCGCGAGTGCTTTCACGCGATCCGCGAATGCGCCAAGCCCGTGATCTGCGCGCTCAATGGCGTGGCGCTGGGCTCGGGGCTGGCAATGGCCGCGTCCTCCGACATTTTGCTGTGTTCGGACAAGGCCTCGCTGGGCCTGCCCGAAGTCGATGTAGGCCTGCTGGGCGGCGGCCGCCACGCAATGCGGCTGTTCAACCATACGCAGCTGCGCCACATGATGCTCACCGGCTACCGCATGCCGGGCGCCGAGCTGTACCGCCTGGGCATCGTGCTCGATTGCACCACGCCGGAAGAGCTGATGCCGCGGGCCCTGGCGCTGGCGGCGACGATTGCGTCCAAGAGCCCGGTGTCGACGCGCATGGGCAAGCACACCTTGAATGTGATCGAGGACATGAGCCTGCGCGACGGCTATCGCTATGAGCAGGACATGACGGCGCAGATTGCCAAGACCGACGACGCCAAGGAAGCCCAGCTGGCGTTCAAGGAAAAGCGCGCGCCGGTGTTCACCGGGCGCTGATGCCAAGGCGGCGTGCGCGGCGCGCCGCCGCCGGTCAGCCGTACAGGCGCGCCGGATTGTCCTGCAGCACCTGGCGAACGCAGGCCGCGTCGCCGGCCCAGCGTGTGAAGGTGTCCAGCAGGTTCTGGGCGTCGGGCACGGGCGTGACGCGCAGATGCGGCCAGTCGCTGCCCCACACCAGCTGCCCGGGGTTGGCCTTGAGCATCAAGTCGTGAAATGGGCGGGCGCGCTCCAGATCGGCATCGCCCAGCACACTGCGGTAGGCGCACAGCTTGACCCAGACCGTGCCGGCTTCCAGCAGGGACAGCAGCAGCCTGAAGCCCGGCGCGTTCACGCCCGCGGCCACGTCCAGGCCGCCCATGTGGTCGATGACGATGGGCAGCGCCAGCTTGCGCAGGCGCGGCGCAATGTCGGGCAGCGTCTGGCAATCGGTCCAGAGCTCGGCATGCAGGCCTTCATTGGCCAGCGCCGGCGCCATCTCTTCGAGGTCCTGCAGCGAGGCGCTGCCCGCGAAGTTGCCGCCCGCGCCACTGCGCTGGCTGAAACGCGCGGCGCGCACGCCGCGCGCGCGCAGCCCGGGCAGCCGGCCCACGGCGTCGGCGCGCAGCACCGCCACGCCGCGCAATTGCGGCAAGGCGGCCAGCGTGTCCAGCAGCAGGCCGTGGTCTTCGCCATAGGCGCTGGGCTGGACCAGCACGCCGTGCGCCAGGCCCAGGCGCTGCAGCAAGGCCAGATAGTCGGCCTGCAGCGCTTCGGGCGGCGTATAGCTGCGGTCGGCGCCCAGCGGGTACTGGGCGTAGGGGCCAAACAGGTGGGCGTGGCAGTCCCAGCCCGCGGGGACACCGTGGCCCTTGGCGCCGCTTATGACGCCGCTCATGGCGCCCGCCCCTGGTGCTGGGGCAAGGGGAAGGCGGGCTGCTGACCTTCGGGCAGCGGAATCTCATGGGCGTTCAGGGTCATGGCAACCATGGTGTAGTAGCCCACCAGCGCCGTGAGCTCGACCACCGCGCGCTCGCCGAAAAACTCCAGCGTGGCGGCGTAGGTGGCGTCCGAAACCGAACGCTGCTGGTTGAGTTCAAGCGCGAACTGGTAAATCAGCCGTTCTTCGGGCGCGCGAAACGGCGGCGGCGTCTGCGCCAGCAGGGCTTCGAGAATGTCGGTCTCGATGCCGATCTTTTCCGACTCGCGGCGGTGCGCATACCACTCAAACGGCGATTGGCAGGCGCGGCCCGTGACCAGAATGGCGATCTCCGACTGGCGCGGCGTGAGGCTGGTGCGATAGCGCAGCAGCGCGCCCAGCGCCTGCCAGCAGTCGGCCAGCTCGGCGTTGTGCAGGGCCGCGCGCAGCGGGCCTTCGATCTTGCCGCGCGGGCCGGAAACGACTTTGTCGTAGACCTGGCGCTGCGCAGGCGACATCGCCTCGGGGGCGGGTAATGATATGCGGGGCATGGCTCTCCTTGGCGGGTGCAGCCATGGATTTCACCATGCATGGCGCGCGCCATGTCCCTCAAAGCCGGCAAAGCTGCTATGTCTGCAGCGTGGAACGCCACATTCCCGCGCGCGCCTGCGCGTCGACGATCTGCGTGATCTGCCGCGCGACCGCGGCGGCGGCGCGGCCCGGCCCCTTGTTCCTGGCAAAGGCCATGGAGACGATGCGCTGCAGCGGCGGATTGATGATGCGCGCGGCGCTGAGCGTGCCGTCCTGCACTTCGCTCCAGACCGCGTGAATGGGCAGCACGGTGTACAGCCGCTCCTGGGCCACCAGCGAGCGCATCAGCGGCAGCGAATCGGCTTCGATCACCGGCGTCAGGTTCATGTGCTCCTGGCGCGCGAGCGCGTCCAGCGTGGTGCGCAGCCCGTTGGGCGCGCCCGGCAGGATGAAAGGCAGATCGTGCAAGGCGGAGAAAGGCACTTCGGCAGCGGTCGTCAGCGCATCGCCCGCGGGCCCGATCAGGTAGCTCTCCACGCTCGCCAGCGCCTGTTCCTGGTCAGACAGCGCATGGCTGTAGCGGTACAGGATGGCGATATCGACGCGCGCGTCGGCCAGCCACTCCTCGACCTGGCCGCTCGAGCCTTCGAGGATTTTCAGGTGAATGCCCGGGTGCTGGGCGCGGATCTGCTGGAACAGCCGCCCGACAATCGGGCCCGAGATCGATGGCAGCGAGCCCAGCGTGACCCGGCCCGCGGGCTCGCGCGCTTCGCCGCGGATCTCGACTTCAAGCTGTTCGGCATCGGCCAGCAGGTTCTTCACATGCGGAAAGATGCGTTCGCCCACATCGGACAGCGTCATGCCGCGGCCCGTGCGGTTGAACAGCCGCGCGCCGCAGTCGCGCTCGAGCGCATTGAGCTGGCGGCTCAGCAGCGACTGGTTGCTGTCCAGAAACAGCGCGGCGCGCGTGAGGCTGCCCAGCTCGGCAATGGCCAGGAAGGTGCGCCATTTCTGCAGATTGGAGGCGATGTCGAGCTGGAGGGTGGTGGCTTTGGCGCTTTGCATGGGGGAAACGGTAACGCATCGGGACAGAACATGATTAAACCCGATGCGCACCGGTCACGGGGGCAGGCCCGCCACCCAGCGCGCAATCGCGCCGGCCACGGCTACGGGCTGCTCGACCACCAGCGCATGGCTGGCCTGGTCTATCACCTGCACCGTCACGCGATCGGCGCCCAGCAGGTCCTGCAGCTCGGCGCGGCTGGCCGGCGGGCGCCAGGGGTCGTTCGCGCCCTGCAGGTCCAGCAGCGGCGCATGGGCCACGGTCCACCAGCGGTCCTTGGCGGGCACGGCGCCGGCCGCGCGGTACAGCGCACGCAGTTCGGGATGCCAGCCTTCGAGCCAGGCCCCAGGGTCGTTGCCCGGCGCGAAGAAAGCGCGCTGCAAATGGGCTCGGCGCAAGTCTTCGGGCTGGCGCGCATCGGAGGCAATGTCCAGCGACTCGGCCATTCCCGCAGGAAAAACGCGCGCCGCCGCGCCCGCGACCACCACGCCGCGCACGCACCGCGGGTGGTCCAGATCAGCGACCCGGGCGATGAAGTGGCCGAACGCATGGCCCACGAGCACTGCCCGGCCATCGCCCAGCGCGTATACGGTATCGATCACGTCCTGCGCCAAGACGTGCAGCGTGAGATGGTCCAGGGGCAGCGTAGTGCGCCCCATGCCGCGCGGCTGGGGCCGCAGCACGCGGTGGCCGCGCAGCGCCAGCGCATGGGCCACGGCGTCGAAATCCAGCGAATCGCGTTGCGAGGATGGCAGCAGCACCAGCGAAGGACCAGGGTCATTCCTTGGCGCGTCGATCACCACGTCGATCTCGCCGCCTTGCACGGCGATCTGTTCACGCCGGCGCAGCACTTGGGCATAGGTCATGGCCGGCCCGTCAATCCAGCGTCGCGCCCGACTGCTTGACGATAGTGCGCCACTTGGGAATCTCGGTGCGCACCAGCTGGGCGAACTCTTCGGGACTGCTGGACGCAGGCTCGATGCCGAGATGGGTGAGCTGCTTGCGCAACTCGGGCGTGGCCATGGCGCGCACCAGCGCCGCATTCAAGCTGTCAATGACGGTTTTTGGCGTGTTGGCTGGCGCCATCACGCCCAGCCAGTTGGAGACGTCATAGCCGGCCAGGCCCGACTCGGCCAGCGTCGGGATGTCGGGCAGCGAGCTCAGGCGCGTGCGCGAAGTCACGGCCAGCGCGCGTGCGCGCCCGCTGCGAATCTGCTCCTCGTAGACGGTATAGGAATCAAACGTCATGTCGACCCGGCCCGCGAGCACGTCGGTGAGCAGCGGAGCGCTGCCCTTGTAGGGCACATGCATCATCTGCACTCCGGCCAGCGACTCGAACAGCGCGCCCGACAGATGGCTGGAGCTGCCGTTGCCGGCCGAGCCATAGCTCAGCACGCCGGGCTTTTGCTTGGCCAGCGCAATCAGTTCCTTGACATTGCGCGCCGGCACCGCGGCGCTGACCACCAGCACGCGCGGCGTGGTGTGCGTCAGCGCCACGGGCGCGAAGTCCTTCACCGGGTCGTAGCGCAGCTTGGCATACAGCGCCGGGTTGATCGCATGCGTGCCCATGGTGGCGAAAAACAGCGTATAGCCATCGGCGGGCGCGCGCGCGACCAGCTCCGCGGCCGTGGTGCCGCCCGCGCCGCCGCGGTTTTCTATGACCACCTGCTGGCCCAGCTGCGTGCCCAGGCGCTGGGCCATGCCGCGCGCCATCATGTCGGCCGCGCCGCCCGCGGGAAACGGCACGACCAGGCGCAGCGGCTTGTCGGGAAAGCCCTGGGCCCAGGCCATGGCCGGAGCCAGGCTGCAGCCCGCGGCTGCGGCCAGCGCCAGCGTCAGTCGCCGCCGACGCCCGCTGGCCGCGGGCGCGGCGCGCAAAATGCCTGCGCGCAGGCGTTTGGAAAATGTCATGGCGTTTGTCTCCTGATGATGGAAATCTGCTGCGGCGCGCTGCGCGCCGCATGTCGTCAGCGGCGATAGCCCACGGCGCAGCCCGCCCCGTCAGGCAGCGAGAGGCGCCCGGCCGCCACCGGCAGCGGCGTGAACGGGTCGTCCTGCAGATGCAGATGTTCGGAAAGCTCGCAGGCATAAGGCAGGGCCTTGGGGATGCAGGCGGCCTGCAGCGCCATGGCCTGCATCAGCGCCGGGCCGAACGCCGCGCCGACGCGGCAGGCAACCTGGCCGGCCTCGCAGATGCGCACGGCTTCCAGGAAGTGGCGCAGCCCGCCCAGGTTCGTGACCTTGAGATTGATCACATCGACCACACGCTCGGACACCAGGCGGAACACATCGCGCACGCTTTGCGCGCTTTCATCGGCCTCGATGGCCACGGGCAGCGTGCGCGTGAGCAGCGCCAGGCCCGCGATGTCGGCCGCGGGAACGGGCTGCTCGATCAGCGCGATGTCATAGCGCTCCATTTTCGCGAACGCGCCTATCAGCTGCTTGGCGTGGTAGGACTGGTTGGGGTCCAGCGTCAGCACCACGTCGGGGCCGACGGCGGCGCGCACCGCGGCAATGCGCTGGATGTCGGTGGCGGTATCGCCCGCGAGCTTGAGCTTGAGCTGGCGATAGCCTTCGCCCGCGAGCCGCGCCGCAAGCAGCGCCATCTCGTCGGGCGACTTGATGGGAAGAATGCGCGAGAGCGGCACGCCATCGCGCATCTTGCCGCCCAGCAGCACATGCACGGGCACGCCCAGGCGGCGCGCGAGCAGGTCGTGCAGCGCCATGTCGATGCCGGCCTTGACGGTGGGATTGAAGGCCAGCGTTGCATCGACCTCTTCCATCACCGCGGCAATGTCGTCGGCGCGCCGCCCTATCAACCGCGGCGCGAGAAACTCCAGCGCCGCCAGAGCACCCGCGCCATGCGTGGAAATCGCGGCAATCGCGTGCACATAGCCCAGGCCGGTGTGGCCCTCGTCGTCCTGCAGCTCCAATACCGCGCCTTCCAGACGCGGCACCTGGGCGCGCGCGAACTTCCATTGCGGATCGGCCAGCCCCTGGATGCAGGGCTTGACGGTGGCGTGGGTGATCTTCATGGGCAGACCTTCAGTCCAGCTTGATCTTCGCGCTGGCGATCACGCCGCGCCATTTGTCCGACTCGGCCTGCATCAGGCTGCGGTACTCGGCGCTTGTCGACGTGGCCGCAATCGCTCCTTGCTTGAGGAACTGCGCCTTCAGCTCGGGCGAGTTGATCGCGGCCAGGGCCGCGTCACGCAGCTGGGTCTGCACCGCGGCGGGAATGCCCTTGGGGGCGATCAGCCCATAGGTGGTCTCCATCTGCACGTTTGGCAGGCCCAGCTCCACGGTGGTGGGCACGTCGGGCAGCTGCGGCGCGCGCGTCTTGCCGGCCACGGCCAGCACCAGCAGATTGCCGTTGGCCGCAAAGGGCAAGATGGGCAACAGGTCGACCATGGTCATCTGCACTTCACCCGAGAGCAAGGCGCTGATCGCGGGCGCCGCGCCCTTGTACGGCACATGCATGATGGCGGTGCCGGTTTCGCGCTTGAACAGCTCGAAGCCGATATGCGGCGTGGTGCCCGCGCCCGCGGAGCTGTAGTTCAGCGAATCGGGCGCGGCCTTGGCCTTGGCGATCAGCTGCTCAAGCGAAGTGATGCCCGACTTGCGGTTCACCACGATCACGCTGGGAATGCGCGCCGCGAGCGTGAGGAACTCGAGCTGGTCCAGCGCATACGGCACCTTGGTGAGATTGGGCATGCCGGCCAGCGGGCCGGGCGCGACCAGCGCGAAGTGGTGGCCATCGGCGGGCGACTTGGCGGTCGCGTCCACGCCAATGGTGCCGCCCGCGCCCGCGCGGTTGTCGACCACCACGGCCTGGCCCAGCGAGGCCGCCATCTTGGTGCCTATCATGCGGGCAATCGCGTCGGTAGGGCCGCCCGCGGCATACGGCACGATGAGCTTCAGGGGCTTGCCAGGCCAGGTGTCGGCCAGGGCCGCTGCGCTTGCGACAAGCGGGCCTACGGCGGCGATGAGTGCGGCAAAAGTACGTCGTTGCATGGTCTGTGTCTCCTTTTTTGCAAGTCTAGACAGAGCAACCCGCCGCAGTAAGGCCTGCGATTCACAAGCCTGCTATGCGCATAGGAGCATCTCAGAATTGCCGCCGGCACGGCTAGGCGCTGTGCGCCCCCCCACCTAAAGTCCAGACATTGCATAGCTGACTGGAGTCTTTCTCATGACCAATGCCAAAGTGGCTTCTGGCCCGTTGTCGCACCTGCGGGTGCTGGATCTGAGCCGCATCCTTGCCGCGCCCTGGGCCGGGCAGATCCTGGCCGATCTGGGCGCCACGGTCACCAAGGTCGAGCGCCCGGGCGCCGGCGACGACACGCGCTCCTGGGGCCCGCCCTTCCTCAAGGATGCCCAAGGCAATGACACCCAGGAGGCTGGCTACTACCTGGCCGTGAACCGCGGCAAGCGCTCGATCACCGTGAGCCTGGACACGCCCGAAGGCCAGCAGATCGTGCGCGATCTGGCGCTGCAGTCGGACATCGTGCTGGAGAACTACAAGGCGGGCACGCTGGCGCGCTACGGCCTGGACGAGGCCAGCCTGCGCAAGCTCAACCCGCGCCTTATCTATTGCTCGGTCACCGGGTTTGGCCAGACCGGCCCGCGCCGCGACCAGCCCGCCTATGACTTCCTGATCCAGGCCATGGGCGGCCTGATGAGCGTCACCGGCGAGCGCGACGGCCAGCCCGGCGGCGGCCCGCAGAAAGTCGGCGTGCCCATCGTCGACCTGATGACGGGCATGTATACCGCGGTTGCCGTGCTCGCGGCCGTGGCGCGGCGCGACCACAGCGGCGTGGGCGACTCGATCGACATCGCCATGCTTGATGTGCAGGTGGCCACGCTGGCCAACCAGGCCATGAACTACCTGGTGTCGGGCAAGACGCCGCAGCGCAATGGCAATGCCCACCCCAACATCCAGCCGCAGGACGTCTATGCCTGTGCCGATGGCGACGCCATCCTGGTGGTCGGCAACGACGGCCAGTTCGCCAAGCTGTGCACGGTGCTCGGCCATGCCGAGTGGGCCCAGGACGAGCGCTTTGCGACCAATGCCCAGCGCGTGCGCAATATCCAGGTGCTGTCGGCCATGCTGCGCCACGAGTTCGCCCAGCGCCCGCGCGCCGACCTGATCGCCGCGCTTGACGGCGCGGGCGTGCCCTGCGGCGCGATCAACTCGGTGCCCGAAGTGTTCGAGGACCCGCAGGTCAAGGCGCGCGGCATGCTCAAATATGTGCCGCATCCCTGCGGCGTGCAGGTGCCGCAGGTCTCCAGCCCCATGCGCTTCGCGCAGACCCCGTTGCAGGACCTCGCTGCCCCGCCCTTGCTGGGCCAGCATTCGCGCCAGGTGCTTGAAGAGCTGGGCTACTCGGCCGAGCGCATAGACCAGCTGCAAGCCGCTGGCGTGCTCTAGCCGCCCACGCTTTGCGGCCCTTGTTTCGTTTTTTCTTTTACTTTTCTATGCAACTGCACTGGTCTCCCAAATCGCCTTATGTGCGAAAAGTCCTGATCTGCGCCCATGAGCTGCAACTCGTCGACCAGCTCGAGCTGGTGCGCTCCGTGGCCGCCATGCTCAAGCCCAATGCCGCGCTGATGCAGGTCAATCCGCTGTCGAAGATTCCCGCGTTGGTGCTGGACGACGGCCGGACGCTGTTTGACTCGGTGGTCATCTGTGAATACCTCGACACCCAGGCGGGCGGATCGCTGTTTCCCAAGGAGGGTCAGGCGCGCTGGGCGGCGCTGCGCTGGCATGCGCTGGGCGACGGCCTGCTCGATGCCTTGATTCTCTGGCGCAATGAACGCGAACGCGAAGTGCCGCTGGCGGCCCTGCTGGCGGCGTTCGAGCTCAAGACCCAAGCGAGCTTGCAGCTGCTGGAAAGCGAAGTTGCCGCGCTGCAGGCCAGCGCCTTCGGCATCGGTCATCTGACGCTGGTTTGCGCGCTCGGCTACCTCGACTACCGTTTCAACAGCTTCGGCTGGCGCCAACAGGCGCCTCAGTTGGCGGCATGGTTTGCGCAGATGCAGCAGCGCCCCTCGGTCGTCGCCACCGAGCCGGCGGAAGGCTGAGGCCAGGCCTGGGCCCACCGACCCATCGGCCCGGCGGCCCACCGACCCGGCGGCCCGGCGGCAGACGGTGGCCGCGTTCGGTCAACCGCGCGCGCCGCCCGGAGCGCGCCAACAGCGCAACACCGCTTTCCTGCACCGGCTCGACGATGCGCTTGCACATCGAGGCCGGTGTTTTGTACCCCAAAGTCTTGTCTGGGGGCTCTTTCGCCGCGCAGGCTCAGAACCGGTATTTCACTGCCAACACCACATTGCGGGGATTACCGTAAAACCCACCAAATGCCGTCGAGTAGTATTTCTTGTCAAACACGTTGTTGAGGTTGAGCGTGCCCGAAAGCCGAGGACTGAATTGGTAACGCGCCATGAGTGCGCCAACGGCGTATGCTTTTTGCGTGAAGCGTTCATTGTTCGGGCCCACATCGTCCCGGTATATGCGGCTTTGCCAGTTCACACCGCCGCCCACCGTCAGCGCATTCCAGTCACCCGTCAGTCGATAGGTAGTCCACAACTTGATGGCGCTTGAAGGCTGCATGGTCTGGATACGCGCGCCCGATGCATCCTCGGACTTGCTGTAGTTGTAGCTGGCCAGCACTTGCCAGCCCGGGCGCAGTTGCCCCGACAGTTCCAGATCGAGCCCTTTGGAAACCGCGCCTTTCACGGTTCTGTAGGCATACGAGCCACCACCGGTGCCCGCCACCCAGACAAAGCCTGGTTCCGCCTCGGCGAGGTTGTCCTGGTTCAACTGGAACACCGCTGCACTGGCATTGAGCGCTCCGTCGAAAAACTCGCCCTTGACCCCGACCTCGTAGTTCTTTCCTTCCAGAGGCGGCAGGAAGTTACCCTGGATATCGCGGTAGCTCTGCGGCTGGAAGATGCTGGTGTAACTGGCGTAGGTCGACCAATTGCCATCCAATGCAAAAACCACCCCCGCATACGGCGTCAGCTTGTTCTTTTCTTCCAAGTGGTCGTAGAGCCTTTCCCCGCTGAACGGGCTGCTGCTGGTGTCGCGCTCCCAGTTCGACAGGCGCCCGCCCAGAATCAGCGACAGCCGTTCCGTGGGCCGCAGCCGCAGCGTGCTGTAGACGGCGGTCTCACGTTCGGCGCTGCTGTAGGTGCCGGTTTGCTTGCCATCAAAGTCGGGCTTGGGCGAGTTGCCGCCCCAGGTGTAGAAGTTGGGGATCGATGCGTCGTAGTCCGGCAGCCGCCAGTTGGGGTAACTCGGGCCCTTGGAGGTGAGGCGCGATGCACTCGCGCCCACAACGAGTTCATGCTTGCGACCCAGCAGCGTGAAGGGGCCAGTGGCATAGGCGTTGACCGAGGTCTGCTCGGGCTTGCCATTCCAGTTGGCCAGCCACAGTCCACTGCCCTCGCCGGTGAGCTTGTCGGGGTAGTCGCGCTGAGCATATCCCTGCAGTGCCTGGTATTTGTTGGATGAATGGTTGACGGCGAGTTTGGCAATCCAGTCGTTATCGAAGTAGTGCTCCAGCGTGGCAAACGCCATATTCTGTTTGCGGTCGTAGTTGCTCCATGCCGCAGCGCCGTTGGTCGAACGCGCAAAGTCGGTCAGCGAGCCATCGCTGAAGAAAGCCGGAAAGCCACGGCTCGCATTGCTAAGCTGGCTGTTTTGCTGCGCGAAGCCTGCGCTGAGCAAAGTGCTCGATGCCAGATCGGCTTCGACAATGCCGTAGAACACATCCTTTTTGCCCTGATAGCGGTCTATGAAGGAATGTTCGTCCTGATGCGCCGCCACGATGCGGCCGCGGACACGGCCTTCGGCTGTCAGCGGGCCAGAGAGATCAATTTCACCGCGGTAACGGTCCCACGAACCGGCTTGCAGGGAAACAGCGCCTGCGAACTCGCGTGTTGGCCGCTTGCGCACCAGATTCACGGCCGCCGCCGGGCTGCCGGTGCCGCTGATCAGGCCGGTGGCGCCACGGACCACTTCAATACGGTCATAGGCCACGGTATCGAAGGCCACCGCATCCACGGCGTTGGCAACGGGAATTCCATCGAGCAGGTAGTTGTCCACCTGGAAGCCACGGGAATAGATCTGCGTGTACTCCTGCGTGCTGGTGGACTGGTCAACGCTAATGCCGGGCGTCTGCACCAGCGCGTCCTGCAGCGTGGTCAGGCCCTGGTCTTCGATCTGCTGACGCGTCACCACACTGATAGACTGGGGTGTGTCGCGCAGCGAAAGGTTCAGCCGCGTGGCGCTGGTGGAGCCGGCGTAGCTGCGTTTGCCTTCTGTCTTTCCGTCACGGAATGCGTCGGCGGCCACCACCACAGGCGCCAAGCTGCTGTTACTTTGTACAGCGCCCGTGGCCGTCACCCGTTTTTCCAAGGTATAGCTGCCATCGGAACGCGCCACGATGTCCAGCCCGCTGCCTGCCAGCAGCCGCTGCGCGGCGTCACGCGGTGCATAGGTGCCGGAAAGCGCTGGGCTGGTCAGACCTTCGGTCAGCGCCGGATCAAACGACAAGGCGATGCCTGCGCTGACCGCAAAACTCGACAAGGTGAGCCCCAGCGGGCCTGCCGTGATGTTGTAGGGCTGGGCTGCGGTCGCCGCCAACGCCGGGCCGTCGGCCGCCAGTGCGCCCACAGGGGCAGTGGCGGCGAACGCCATGCCCAGCAAGGCGGCGCGGATGGCGTGGTTCAGGCGGCGCTCAGTGGGCGCAGCGAGTGCGGCGGTGCGGGTACGGGCAACAGGCATGGAGAAAAGTCCTTTTCGGCAGGTCAAAAGTTGGCAAGTCAATGAATGGCTCATCTCCTTGCCAATCGAAACCGAAAAAAGTCTCATCCCTACTGCAAATAATTCTCCATGTGTGAAGGCCCTATCAAAGCGCAACCAGCGTGACCCAGTACCCGCGCAGCCGGGTCACCGCGTTCACCGGGTAGGTCGACACCAGCATGCTCAGCGCCCGCTGGGGCTGGGCCACCGGGAAGGCGCCCGACACACGCAGTTCGGCCACAGCGGGCTCGCAACGTACAAAGCCTGGGTGCCACTGCGCCAGTTCGGCACAGAAGTCGGCCAGTCGCATCTTGTCGGCAAGCAACATGCCCCGCGTCCAGGCGATGACGCTGTCGTCGGCCGGCGTCACCGCGGCCACACCCGATTCCGTAAAAAATGCCTGTTGCCCGGCCTGCAGCGTCAGCGGCGGCCCGGAGCCGTCGGCCCGTCGGGGCAGGATGCGTACCGCACTTTCCAGCACTGCAAGGTGGCTGCGCCCGTCCTCTTGCCGCACGCTGAAGCGCGTACCCAGCGCCAGCAAGCTGCCCTCGGTCGTGACCACGCGGAACGGGCGGCGCAGCGGGTCGGCCGCGGTTGAAACCACAACAGCGCCGCAGCGCAGGTAGAGGCTGCGTTGGATCCCATCAAATTTGACATCCACCGCCGAGGCCGTGCTCAGGCTGAGCTGGGTGCCATCGGGCAAGGTCACATCGCGGCGCTCGCCAGTGGCGGTGCGGTGTTGTTCCATTGCGGCGCGGGGGCCGGCAAGTTGCCACGCGGCCCAGCCCACCGGGGCCACCGCCAGCAGCGCTGCCAGTCGGGCCACGGCGGCGCGCCGGTTGCTTGCCGCCGGGTGGCTCAGTGCCGGCAGGGCGAGCTGGGGAGGCAGGCCGCCCAACTTCTGCAGCAGCAGTTCAGCCCGGCTCCAGGCGCGGGCATGTTCGGGGTCACTCTGGCGCCAGCGCTCGCAGGCTGCGCGATCGGCGTCGGTGACGCTGCTGTCGTTCAACTGCATCAGCCAGTCGGCCGCTTCGTCAAGTACACGCGGGGCAATGGGCGCGCTGTTCATGCCACCAGCTCCATGCATTGGCGGAAGGCCTGGCGCATGTAGCGCTTCACGCTGGTGAGCGACACGCCGGTCAGCGCGGCGATGTCTTCGTACTTCATGCCTTCGAGCTGCGACAGCAAGAACACCTTGCGTGCCACGGGCTGCAGTGCATCCAGCATGGCATCGATCTCGTGCAGGGTCTGCAAAATGATGGCACGCTGCTCGGGCGACGGGGCCTCGGGCTCGGGCATCAGGGCCAGTGCCTCGAGATAGGCGCGCTCCAGTGCCTGGCGCTTGTACCAGTTGATGAGCACTCCCCGCGCCACCGTGGTCAGGTAGGCACGTGGCTCGTCAATGGTGACGGCGCTGCGCGCGGCCAGGATACGGATGAAGGTGTCTTGCGCCAGATCGGCGGCGTCGAACGGGTTGCCCAGCTTCTTGCGCAGCCATGCCTGCAGCCAGCCGTGGTGGGCCAGATACATGGTTTCAACAGCAGGAGCAGACGATGGTGGGCAGGACGGCACGGAACAAGGGATGGAAGAAACGGAGTCTGCAGCAGCTCGGCCGGGAGCCCGTTGGGACCGGTGGCTCTGGCGCAAGCCCCTCATTATAGAATGCGATTCATTCGCAATTATCCGCGTTGCCATGCTGGTGCGCGCCCTGCCCTGCGCACCCCATCCATCCTCACTCCCAGCGCCCACGCGCGCCTTGCCACGCATCTACCGGGTGGCCACCGAAGCACCCCATGTATTGCAAACGCTCCGCAGCGACGTTAACGCTGCGTATAAACCATCACCATCACCATCACCATCGCCATCGGCGCAGCGATGTGGCGATCTCGGCATGGCAATGGCAAGCCCGCTGCTTCGGGTGCTGGCCTGATTCATCCGCGCAAGGCGATGTCATCGCTGCAATTCAAAAGCCCAGCGGACAACGACGCACAAGAGGCATGGCTCAGGACTTGCGCCACACGCTTGCCAGCCAGGGCTGTTGCTCGAGCGGCAGGCCCGCCGGACGGTAGTAATGCTCCAGCTCCTCGAAACCGGCGGCGTTCATCACGGCGCGCCAGCTGGGCCAGTCGTGAAACACGCCGTAGCGTTCGCCGTTCCAGCCCTCCTGCCCAGAGCCGCGCGGGTTGGAGCTGAACAGCACGCCGCCCGGGCGCAGGCAGGCGTGCAGTTGCCCCAGCACCTGAGGCAGCACCTGGCTGGGCACATGGAACAGCACGGCATTGGCAAACACCCCGTCGAAGCCCTCCCGGGGCAGATCGAGCTGCAGAAAGCTCTGCTCCAGTACTTCGCAGCCGCTATGCGCGCGCGCCATGGCCGCCGAGCTGGGCGCGCCCTCCAGGCCCACGGCGCGGTGGCCCATCTCCTTGAAGCTGCGCAGGTCGCGCCCCGGGCCACAGCCGAAATCCAGCAGGTCAAAGGGTGCGGGCACGGCGATGTGCCTGAGCAGCGCCGCGATGTTCTGGCTCACGTCGTGGTCGCGCGTGCCTTCCCAGAAGCTTTGGGCGTTGTGCTCGTAGTGGGCCAGCGTGCGCGCGGCAATCTGTTGCAGGTCTTCGGAACTCTGTGTCATGCCGCATCATGGCATACGCCGGCGCCCTGTTTCATGGGGTTGCCGCAGCGGGAGCAAGCCGCTGGCGTTGCGCTGCTCAGCCCGTGCAGATCAAACCGCGCTCAGTCCTGCGGCAGGGTGACGGTGACGCGCAGGCCGGGCTGGGCATTGCCCAGCACCAAGCTGCCGCCATGCGCCTGGGCCACCAAGCGGCACAGGTACAGGCCCAGGCCCACGCCGCCGGTGCTGCGCTGGCGCGCGGCATCCGCGCGGTAGAAAGGCTCGGCCAGGCGGTCGATCTGGTCCTCGGGCACGCCGCCGCCAAAGTCACGCACTTCGATCTCCAGCCCCGCCGGTGTCTGCCGCAGGTGCAGCCGGGGCGCGGGCTGGTCGGCCCCGCCATAGCGCAAGGCGTTGTCCAGCAGATTGCGCATCAGCAGCCGCAAGCGTGTCGCGTCGATCAGCACGGTCGGCATGGCGGCATCGACCTGCAGCTCGATGGCGGGGCTGCCCGAATGACATGCATCTATCTCCTGCACCACGTCGCGGGCCAGGGCGACGATGTCGGTCGGCTCCTTGTGCAAGGCGCTGTGGCGCCCGGTCAGCCGTTCGCTTTCCAGCAAATCGGTGATGAGACGGGCCATCTCTCCCAGGTCACGCAGCAGGGCGTCCCGCTGGGGCTGCACCTCGTGCGTTGCCGGCAGCAGCTCGGTGTGCAGCCGCGCCCGGGTCAGCGGGCTGCGCAGCTCGTGGCTGATGGCCAGCAGCAGCGCCCGCTTGGCTTCCAGCATCTGGTGGATGTCCTGGCCCATGGTGTTGATGGTCGTGGCCAACTGGCCCAGTTCGTCGGGGCGCAGCGCATGGCGCACGGGAATGGACGCCTCGAAGTTGCCCGCGCCAAACCGCAGCGCGCCCTGGCGGATATCGTCCAGCGGGCGCAGCAGCCGGCGCACATACCCGTACGCCAGCGCCGTCAGAAAGAGCACCCCGCCCAGCGTCAACCAGAGGGCGCCCGAACGATGCGCACCGTCCACTACCGCCCGGTTCAAGGCAAATTCAATCGTATGCCCATCGGCCGTCTGCTTGCGCAGCAACTCGCGGCTGTCACCGTCCCAGGGCCCGCGCCCGCCGCGCCAGCGCGCCGCGGGGCGGTCATCGGGGTGCGACATCCACTGAACCTGCGGTCCCTCGATGCGCATCATGATGGGCAGGCGCTGCACAATCGCCTGCGCTCGCTGCACGCTTGGCGGACTGCCGATCTCGGTGACCAGCCGATCCACGTAGTCCGCCAGCAAGGGCCGGGCGGCATCGCGCCAGCCCACCGAGAAGGCGCTTTGCACGCCGCCAATGAAGGTGACCGTCATTGCCAGCGCCAGCACCAGAAACAGCAGCACCAGGCGCAGGTGGATGGAACGCCGCAGCGCCTGGCGTGCACGGCAATGCCAGGGCCCGGACGCTGGCTGACGGCGTGCGCGGCTCAAGCGGCGCTCCGCCGCAGCGCCAGCGAGTATCCGGCGTTGCGCAGCGTCTTGATGCAGTCCAGCGGCTCGAGCTTCTTGCGCAAGCGGCTGACCACGATGTCCACCGCCCGGGTGTAGAGATCGGCCTCGCGCCCGCGCAGGTGGTTGAGAATGTCGTCGCGGCTGTACACCCGGCCGGGCTCACGCGCCAGCAGCAGCAACAACTCGAATTCGGTACCGGTGAGTTCCAGCGCCTGGCCCTGGCGCAGCACGCTGCGGCGCACTGAATCGATGAGCAGCCCCTCGAAGCACAGCAATGCCCCATCGTCCGCCGATGCGCCCGATGCCGGACGGCGGCGGCGCAGCACCGTCTGCACCCGCGCAACCAGCTCCCGTGGCTCAAAGGGTTTGGGCAGGTAGTCGTCGGCGCCCAGTTCCAGCCCGACCACGCGGTCCATCACGTCGCCCCGCGCCGTCAGCATGATGATGGGTAGATCGCTCTCGCGCCGTATCGTGCGGCACAGCTCGAAGCCATCCATCTCCGGCAGCATCACGTCGAGGATTGCGGCATCGAATTCACCCGCCCGCAGCAGCGCCAGACCATCGCTGGGCCGCAGCGCCTGCGACAGTTGGAGTTCAAAGCGCAGGAAGTAGGTGGCCAGCGGCGCACCCAGTTGGTCGTCGTCATCGATGAGCAAAATGCGTTGCATGCACCGATTCTCACATTGTGCGCATGCCTGCGCGCTGTTCGTGGCGCAGGATGAGGCGGCGTACACGGCGCTTGGCCTCCATGGCCAGACCGTCGAAACGATCGGCAGCCGCCATCACCTCGGGCAGCGCCGCTGCGGCAGCGGCCGGCCGGCTCGCCAGCAGACGCAGCGCGTGCTCCCTGTCGAACAGCGGTCCCCAAACGAGAGACATCCACTCCTCGTGCGGCGAGGCTGCACCGGCCAACAGCAGTTCACCATGGGCCCGGGCACGGCGGGCCAGGTCGCGCGTCGCGGCGCAGCCCTGCGCAGCCTTGTCCATGGGCTCAGCCACGCTGGAACCAGCCGCGGTGGAACCAGCCCGGTCGGCGCTGCATGACATCGCGCACCTGTTGCTGCTGGGCGGGCCGCAAGCTGTTGTAGAACTCGGCCATGGCGGCAACCACCGCGGGCGAATGCGACTGCACAGCGCGCATCTTGTCATCGATCAAGGTCTGGGCTGCCGCGCTGTCGAACTTCTCGCCGGCCACCAATGCCTGAAGCTGAACCCGGGTATCCGCCGTCTGCGCCCCCTGGAGCGCGCTGCGCTGCGCCTGCAGGGCATCGGCCAGGGCCTGGAGCTTGAGTTGCTGCGCGCCATCCAGATCCAGCTTGCCCGTGATGCGGCTGACCATCTTGTCGCGCATCTCGGCCATGCGCTCTGCGGACTTGGGGCCCTGATGGTGCGACGCACTGGAGCAGGCGGAAAGACCGCCGGCCAGCACAGAGGCAGCAAAGATTCCCAAGAGGGTTTTACGGGTCCAGGCTTTCATCACGCACATCCTTTCAGTCACACAGAAGATGACTTCATGGTGCGCGCTGCCGCCGCCTGCTGGGTCTCACCGAGGTATCGCTTCTTTTCGTTTTGTTTCAAGCGCTGGGCACGGTCCCGCAAAAGGAAAGAACACACACCGTCCGCAAGTGCCGGCGCAAAGCGCTTGTCACACCCCAAGACTAGGCAAGCCGCACCAATCCTGCGCCAGCCCCGTCAATCTTGAACACGGCCACCACATTCACCAGCTCTCTTGCCTGGCTGTTCAGGCTGCTTGCGGCCGCGGCCATCTCTTCCACCAGAGCGGCATTTTGCTGCGTGGCGTGGTCCATCTGCGTCACCGCTTCCCCGACCTGCCCCACGCCCGCACTTTGCTCGCTGCTGGCCGAGCTGATCTCGCCCATGATGTCGGTCACCTTGCGGATGGCGCTGACCACCTCGGTCATGGTCGCGCCGGCCTTGTCCACCAGCACGCTGCCCTGCTCCACGCGCTCGACGCTGGCCGTGATCAGGCCCTTGATTTCCCTGGCCGCTTCGGCGCTGCGCCCCGCCAGGCTGCGCACTTCGCTGGCGACCACGGCAAAGCCACGGCCTTGCTCCCCGGCACGTGCTGCCTCCACGGCCGCATTCAACGCCAGAATGTTGGTCTGAAAGGCAATGCCGTCGATCACCCCGATGATGTCCGCTATCTTGTTGCTGCTGGAGTTGATGCCTTTCATGGTCTCCACCACCTCGGCCACTACGTTGCCACCGAGCACCGCCACCGTGGATGCCTTGACCGCCATCTGATTGGCCTGGCGGGCGTTGTCCGCGTTCTGGCGCACCGTGGAGCCCAGCTGTTCCATGGATGCCGCTGTCTCTTCCAGGGCGGAGGCCTGTTGCTCCGTGCGTGCCGACAGGTCATTGTTGCCGGAGGCAATTTCGTGGGTGGAAATGCTGATGCTGGCCGCGCTCTTTTGTACGTGAGCCACCAGATCGCGCAGCTTGTGCCGGGTTCTCAGCAGCTCGGCCATCACGCCTTCTGGAGCAGCCGCCTGCCCTCCCGCAGAGCTCAAGTCTCCGTTGGCCAGTTGCTGCAGCGAGCGCCGGACGTCCGCCGGGTCACCGCCCAACTCACGCTGCACCGTGCGGCGCATGAGGACGACCAGCGCCATTGACGCCAAGGCGGCAACGATGGCAAGCCCCACGGCAATGGAGATCATGCGATCCGCGCGCTGGCGTGTGGCTTGCTGCGCGCTGAGCGCGAGTTCGCGCCCCGACGATATCTCGGTGACCAGCTTCTCGCGCAGTTGCCGCCAGGCCGGAGTCTCACCAACGTTCAGCAACTTGATGGCTTCGGCGGGGTCGGACTTCACCAATTCCAGCACGCGCTTTTGCTGAGCAACCTGGTTTTCGCGCAAGGGGAGCATGGCCTGCAGGCGCTTGCCCACTTCGGTGCCCAGCGCAATGCGCGCTGTCTGCGCCTGCGCCTGGTCGTAGGCCGCCGCCCCGGCGCTGAAATTCTCATAGGCTTTTTTGTTTGCGGGGTCGAGCACCACATTGCGCAATGCCTGGCCCGTCTGCAGGCCCTGCGCATACATCTCGGTAAGTCCGTTGGCGATGGCTTGCTCAGTCTTGATATATCCGTCGAACTCGCTTTGCGTGCGCATCAGCCCCCACAGGCTCACCACCAAGGCCGACACGAAAAGTGCGGCCGGAACCAGGGCACAAAGCAATAGACGGGTATTGAATTTCATAGATAGTTTTATTTGTAAATGCAGGCAAAGGCGGCGATGGCCATGGCAATGGCGGCAGACAAGAAGCACCTCCCACGGCCCTGTCTGCTGACCGCTGCAATGACCGTCTGCTTCTGCAGGAACGCAGATGATGGACCAGCGAGGTCGCCGCGCAAGGTTTTCAGCTGCGGCTGTCGTTTTCTGGCTGCGAGCAGGTATTAACACCGTTGTGCATGCGGCGAACTTGCGTGTGGCTCCAGGACCCCAGGGAGCCTCACAGCCACTTACTTCTTGCTCAGTCGACTCTCATGGCGCAGGTACCAAGGCCAATGCATAAGGCAGGCTCAACATGCCAAGCAACGTCGAGAGTGTGACCAGGCCGGCGACATACGGCCCGTTGTAGCCCATGCGCGCAGCCAGCACATAGCAGGTCGAGGCCGTGGGCAGGGCAGAAAACAGCAGCAGTATCAATGCTTGCTCGGCCTGCAGACCAAACACATAGATGGCAGCCAGTGCGACCAAAGGCTGTATCAGATGGCGAATGGCCAGCACTGCCGCGCTGAGACGTTTGGCATGCCTGAGCAAGCCCAGTTGCATGCCAGCGCCCGCCGACATCAATCCCAAAGCAATCGACGCAGCGCCTATGCGCGAGACGGACGGCTCCAGCCAGGCAGGCAGGCGAAAGCCCAGCAAATTGGCCGACAGGCCGCACACCGTTGCCACGATCAAAGGGTTGCGCACCATTTGCCCAAAGAAGCTTTGCTTGCTTTCGCGTGCCATGGGCCAGACCGCGGCAATGTTGAACATGGGCACGCAAAAACCAATCAGCACCGAGATGAAGAACAAGCCTTGCGGACCGCCAAGCCGGTCCGCCAGCGCCAACCCTATGAAGGAGTTGAAGCGAAAAGCAATTTGCGCGGCGCTTGCATGGTCGCGTGTTTGTATCTTGCCGCGCAGGCCTGGCCACCACGGCAAGCTATAGGCCAGCGCAATGCCCGCCAGCCCAGAACTCACACCAGCGGCAATCAGATTGGACGTGGCAGCCCAATCCAGCGGACTCTTGACAATGGAATGGAACAGCAGCACCGGAAACAGCAGGTAGTACACCAGGGCCTCCGCACCTTGCCAGACGGGGCGGTTGAGCGGAGTAAAGCGGCACAGCAGATAGCCCAGCAAGATGAGCGAAAAGTCGGGAAAGAGGAGTTGAGCTAAGTTCACAGGCGCAGAGATTACCCGTTTTATGCCGGGCGGATTCTCCCGCACCGGACTGGATTCCACATATATCAAGGCGCGCCGCAGTGCTTGTGGGGCGCGCACTTTCGCGCAGCCGGCGTGTCGCTCACATGCGTTTCATCCCTCTCTGGACTCACCATCCGATGCCACGCGCTGGAAAAACTCCCCCGGCGTGGCATGAAAGAGCTTGCTGAATGCGGCAATGAACGCCGACAGCGAGTCGTATCCGCAGGCCAAGGCAACGTCCGTCACGCGCTCGCCGCGCTCCAGGCCCGGCAGCGCGCTGAGCAATCGCATGCGCATGTCCCAGACGCGGTAGGTCAGGCCGGTCTCGCGCAGAAAGCGGCGGCTGAGGGTCTTCTCGGACACTCCGAAGCGCCTGCTCCATACATCCAGATGGATTCTCTGGCTGGGCCTGGCCTGCACGCTGCGGCAGAGCTGGCGCAGCTGCGGGTCCGCAGGCATGGGCAGGATGAGGTCCACCTCGCGTGCGCTGGCCAGCTGGTCGAGAAGCACCGTGGCCAGACGTTCATCCGCGCTGCCTGGTGTGTATTCAACCGGCACCGTGCTGAAGGTGCGGATGAGCTCGCGCAGCAGCGGGCTGACCTCCAGGACACGGCAACGGCTGGGCAGGCGCTGAGCGTCGGCGACATACAGACTGCGCACGCAGGTGCGCTCGGCACACACCACGCGATGCATCACTCCGGCTGGAATCCATACGCCGCGCTGAGGCGGCGCAACAAAGCGGCCGGCGTCGGTGCGGACCTCGATCACCCCCTGCACCGCATAGGCAAACTGAATCCAGGGATGGCGATGGCGGTAGCCAAGCACCGTGTTGGGCAGCGACTCCATGTGGCCGTGAACAGGCCGCGACAGCGCTGTGAGTGTTGCCAGTTCAGGCGAGGAAAGCCTCGCGGGTTGTCCTTTGGTCGACACTTGATGGGCTTTCAGCGTTAGCCGGTAATTCTACGCGCCGCTACATTCCAGCCTCATCTTGAATGGGGGCTGGAACATGAGAGTACTCAGAACGCTTTTTGACAATTTCACCCTGGCCTTGCTGGCCGTGATGCTTGCCGCAACCGTGCTTCCCTGCGAGGGATTGGGGGCGGTTTTTTTTGCAACCCTGACCTCACTGGCCATAGGCTTGCTGTTCTTTCTTCACGGAGCAAGGCTGTCGCCGCAGAACGTACGCAGCGGCGCAGGCCACTGGCGGCTGCACGCACTGGTCTTCTTCTGCACCTTCGTGATGTTTCCGCTCATCGGCCTGGCCCTCAAGCCCATTGTCTCGCCGCTGGTGGGGCGGGAACTGTACGTCGGCCTGCTATACCTGTGTGCGCTGCCCGCGACCGTGCAGTCGGCAATTGCCTTCACTTCGCTGGCGAGGGGCAACGTGCCCGCCGCCATCTGCAGCGCCGCGGCATCCAGCCTGCTGGGCATCTTCCTGACGCCGCTGCTGGTCTATCTGCTGGTAGGGGTCGAAGGCGCCGATGTCGGGTTGCATGCCGTGCTCAAGATCTTCCTTCAGCTGCTCGCACCGTTTGTCCTGGGTCAGCTTGCGCGACGCTGGATGGCCGGCTGGGTCGAAAGGCGCCGCAGCTGGCTCAGGTTCATTGACCAGGGCTCGATTCTGCTGGTGGTGTACACGGCCTTCAGCGAAGCCACCGTCTTCGGGCTGTGGCATTCCGTGCCCATGCAAAAGCTCGCCCTGCTCAGCGTGGTCTGCTGCGCATTGCTTGCCCTGGTGCTCTGGCTGACCCATGCGCTGGCAAAACAACTTGGGTTCAACGTCGAGGACCAAATCACCATTCTGTTTGCGGGCTCGAAGAAAAGCATGGCAACAGGCGTTCCCATGGCCCAAATCCTTTTTTCGGGCGCCGCCGTGGGGGCCATCATTTTGCCGCTGATGCTTTTTCATCAGATCCAACTGATGGTCTGTGCCGTGCTGGCACAACGCTATGCCCGCCGGGGCGACGTCGTGCCGGTGGAGGGGTGAGGCCATGGGCTTGCAGCTTCAGAGCATTCTTGCGGCGCTGGACATGTCGCCAGCGTCCGTTGCCGTGGTTTCACGTGCGGCCAGGATCGCAGCAAAGCATGGCGTGGTGCTGAAGCTGATGGACATCAGCCCGCTCTGCGCAACAGCGCCAGCGGCGCAGCCTTCTGACCTGGCGACCCTTGCGCGGCAGGCGGCCGAGCGCTTCCACATGCGCGTTGACGTGCTCAAAGAGTGCGCCGCAAGCGTGGCCCATATCGCCCAGCAAGCAGGTCAGCAAAGCCTCATTGTCTTGCATCACGAGCGGCGCGTGCGGCTGCGCTCGCTGTGGCGCGGCTCTGTGGCGGACCAGCTTTTGCGCATCTGCGGCAGCCCCTTGTTGATCGTCAAGAGCGCCGCGGTCGCGCAAGAGCGTTACCAGCGCGTGCTGGTCGCGGTGGACCTGACGCCGGCAGCAAACGAACTGGTGACGATTGCCGGCCATCTCGACGAGCAAAGCACCCTGCAGATTTTCCACGCGATACGTCCCTTGCACTCCAACCCACTGCGCAACGCGGAGGTGCCCGAGCACATCATGAGGGCCTATCTGATACGCAGAAAGCGGGAAGCGCATGAGCATTTGATGGGTGTCGCCACCGCCGCCTTGAAGTGCCAAGAACGTGTGGAGACCGTCTTGCGCGAGGGGGAGCCTGCGCGGCACGCGGCGGTTCAACAGTCCCATGCCAAGGTCGACCTGGTGGTCGTTGGCAAGAGGCGCTCCTGCGCACTCTCGGATGCACTGTGTTGCGGCGTAGCAAAACGCATCATGGCGTGGTGCGACGCTGAGATCATGGTCGTGCCCTTGGACAGCCCCTAGCCAAGGTTGGCCAGGTTTCGCAGGGTTAGCCAGGTTTCGCCAGGGTCAGCCAGGCGCCGAGGTGGTCAGGCAGATACCAGCGGTTGATCGTCTGGACCCAGCGCGCCACTGCATGCTGGAAACGGCCTGACCGAATGATGAACTTGGTCAGGCCAGTTTGGAGCTTATTAAAATTGGCCTGACAGTTTGGATGGCAGCCCTGCCATCACCGGCCCGACCACCTGCTTCAAGGCGTGACCCAGCGCTCCGCTGCCGCGCGAATGTGCGAACGTATCGCCGCTTCGGCCGCAAGCGGATCGCGCGACTGCAGGCAGCGCAGGATCTGCTCGTGCTCGGTCAGCGCCGCGCGCCACACCGGCTCGCCTTCCAGCAGGATCCGCATGTGGCTTGCCAGCGGTTCGCGGCGCATGTCGAACAGCGTGCCGACCAGGCCGACCATCACCGAATTGCCCGTCATCTCGGCAATGCGCACATGGAACTCCCGGTCGTGGTCCAGCACGTCGCGGCCGCAGGCGATATCGGCGCGCATGCCTTCCAGGCTGTCGCGCACCCGGGCCAGGCCCTGCGGCGTGGCGTTCACGCAGGCTTGCACGATCACCGCCCCCTCGAAGGCCGCGCGCGCATGCATCACCTCGGCAGGGCTCTCGCCCATGGAGGCCGGCAGCCGGTTGCGCCAGCTGCCGCGCTGACAGACGTACACCCCCGATCCCATGCGGATCTCCACCTGCCCCTCGATCTCCAGCGCGATCAGCGCCTCGCGCAACGAAGGACGCGATACGCCCAGTTGCTGCGCCAGTTCGCGCTCGGGCGGCAGGCGCTGACCCTCCTTGAAGTCACCCTGCTGTATCAGCAGGCGCACCTTGTCGGCAATCAACTGGTAGAGGCGCCGCGAGGCGTCGATCGGCTTGAAAGAGTCGTCCATTCGGGAATGCAAAGTGAGTTCAGGTTCAGGGTAGCAGGCAATAGGCCTTGCACCGAGTATCGGCCTTACCAGTTTGCGCCCTCTCAGGGTAAATACGGTAAGGCCAAATACCCTCATCGGTTAAATTGGCCTGACCACTTTCCCATAACAGACCAGCGGTTGCGGCCGAGCACGGATCCCTCACCTTGAAATACGACTTCGACTTCAGCGCCCCGCTGGCCTATTGGCCTGACCTGCTGGCCGGCGCGTGGACCACACTCTCCCTGTCCCTTGCCTCCACCTTCTTCGGTTTCCTGCTGGGCGTGTTTTGCGCGCTGGCCAGTACCGGACGCAGCCTCTGGCTGGCCCGGGTGGCCAGCGTCTACATCGAGGTGATCCGCAACACGCCGCTGCTGGTGCAGGTCTTCATCGTGTATTTCGGCCTGTCCTCGCTGGGCCTGCAGGTGGGCGCCTTCACCGCTGCCACCGTGGCGCTGGTGGTCAACGTGGGGGCCTACACCAGCGAGATCGTGCGCGCTGGCGTCGAGTCCATCCCCAAGGCGCAGCTGGAGGCGGCCGAAACCCTGGGCTTGAGCCGCTGGCAGACGCTGCGCCACGTGGTGCTGCCGCCGGCGATCGAACGCGTGTTTCCGGCCCTCACCAGCCAGTACGTGCTGCTGATGCTGGCCTCCTCCATCTGCTCGCAGATCTCGGCCGAAGAGCTGACGGCGGTGGCCAACCGCATTCAGTCCGACACCTTCCGTTCGGTGGAGACCTATGTGCTGGTGGCCGGCGCCTATTTGCTGATGTCGCTGGTGATGCGCGCCTTGTTCTGGCTGGTGGCGATGGTCGCCTTCCCCCGCCTGCGCCGCCTCGGCACACCCCTTTGATCGGAGCAGCGCCATGGGTTTTCTCAACGCCGCACATATGCAATTCCTGTTTGACGGCCTGCTGTGGACCGTCGGGCTGTCGCTGATCGCCTTTGCCGGCGGCGGCGCCCTGGGCTTTCTGGTGGCGCTGGGCGCCTCCTACGGGCCGCGCTGGGCGCGTCTGCTGGTCTCGCTCTACGTCAAGCTGATCCAGGGCACACCGCTGCTGGTGCTGCTGCCGCTGGTGTATTTCGGATTGCCGTCGCTCGGTTTCAATATCGCTCCGCTGGCAGCCGCCGGCATTGCGCTGTCGGTCTATGTTTCGGCCTATCTGGGCGAGATCTGGCGCGGCTGCCTGGCCTCCGTGCCGCGCACCCAGGCCGAGGCTGCCGAATGTCTGGCGCTGCGCTGGCACCAGCGGGTGCTGCACGTGCTGCTGCCGCAGGCCGTCAAGATCGCCACGCCGCCCACCGTGGGCTTCATGGTGCAGATCGTAAAGAACACTTCGCTGGCCTCGGCCATCGGTTTCGTCGAGCTGGCCCGCGCGGGCCAGATCATCAACAACTCCACCTTCGAGCCCTTCGTCATTTTCATGATCGTCGCGGCCCTGTACTTCGCCCTGTGTTATCCGCTGTCGGTGCTGAGCCGCCGCCTGGAGAGGAGCTTCCATGTCGCAAATCGTTGAGGTCAAGAACATCTCCAAGTGCTTCGGCAGCACACGTGTGCTGGAGGACGTTTCCTTCACCGTCAAGAAGGGCTCGGTGGTGGCCATCATCGGCCAAAGCGGCTCGGGCAAGAGCACCGCGCTGCGCTGCATAGACCGGCTGGAAACCGTGGACCAGGGCCATATCCGCGTCTGCGGCCACGAGGTGACCGCGCCCGGGCTGGACCTGCACCAGTTGCGCCGCGACGTGGGCATCGTGTTCCAGAGCTACAACCTGTTTCCCCACCTCACGGTGGAGGAAAACATCATGCTGGCGCCGCGGCTGGTGCAAAAGGCCAACAAGGCCCAGGCCCGCGAGCGCGCACTACAGGTGCTGGCCCAGGTCGGCCTGAGCGAAAAGGCCGGCAACTATCCCTCGCAGCTCTCGGGCGGCCAGCAGCAGCGCGTGGCCATTGCGCGCTCGCTGGCAATGCAGCCCCAGTTGATGCTGTTTGACGAGGTCACCTCGGCGCTCGATCCGCAGCTCACCGGTGAGGTGCTGCGGGTGATGGAGAAACTGGCCGCCGACGGAATGACCATGATCCTGGTCACGCACGAAATGGCCTTTGCGCGCAAGGTCGCCCACGAAGTGATCTTCATGCACAAGGGCCGGGTCTGGGAGCACGGCCCCGCCGCCATCCTCGACAACCCCGCGACCGCCGAGCTGCGCGACTTCGTCGGCAACGGCCTCTGATTTCCCGCCCCCGTTCCACCACACAGGAGACAAATATGAAAAAGACCACTCTTCGCTTCGCCTCCATGGCCGCCGCAGCCGTGATGCTGCTGGGCACGGGCGCTGCCCACGCCGACTTGCTCAAGGACATCCGCGAGGCCAAGAAGATCCGCATCGCGCTGGACACCGGATCGCCGCCGTACGGCTTCGTCAACGAAGCAATGAAGCCGGTAGGCTCCGACGTGGAGACCGCCCAGATGCTGGCCCAGGACCTGGGCGTGGCGCTGGAGATCGTGCAGACCACCAGCCCCAACCGCATTCCCTTCCTGCAGACCGGCAAGGCCGACATCGTGGTCGCCTCGCTGTCGGTGACTCCCGAGCGCGAGAAGGTGATTGATTTCTCCACCCCCTATGCCCAGATCCTGGCCGTGGTGGCCGGCCCCAAGGACGTGAGCATCAACAGCTTTGACGACCTCAAGGGCAAGCGGGTGGCGACCACCCGCGGCTCGAACAACGACAAGGTGGTGACCACCGGCGCCAAGGAGGCACAGATCGTGCGATTTGATGACGACGCCACCCTGGTCACCGCCGCCGTGAGCGGCCAGGCCAGCATCATCGCCACCTCGCCGGCCATCGTCAGCACCGTGCTGCAGAAGGCGCCGCAAAAGGACATGGTCACCAAATTCACCATGTCCACCGTGCCCCTGGGAATCGGCCTGCGCAAGAACGAGCCAGAGCTCAAGGCCTGGATCAACGACTGGGTCACCAAGAACACGGCCAACGGCAAGCTGCTCGCCATCTACAAGAAATACCACGGCTCCTGAAACCCGCCTGCGCCTTTGCGCCGGCCCGCCGGCGCCCCCCTAGCCCCCTAGCCCCCTAGCCCCCTAGCCCCCTGGAACCATCATGCTGACCGTCATCTGTGAAACCCCCGGCAACCTGCGCGCCGAGCAACGTGAGCGCCCCCTTCGCGGCGAAGGCGAGGTGCTGCTGCGCGTCAAGCGCGTGGGGGTCTGCGGCACCGACCTGCACATCTTCACCGGCAACCAGCCCTTCCTGCAGTACCCGCGGGTGATGGGGCACGAACTGTCGGGCGTGATCGAGGAAGCCGTGCCCGGCGGTCGGCTGCAGGTGGGCGATGTCTGCTACGTCATGCCCTACCTGTCCTGCGGAACCTGCGTGGCCTGCCGCCAAGGCAAGACCAACTGCTGTGTCAACATCCAGGTACTGGGCGTGCATCGCGACGGGGCCTTCACCGAGTATCTGTCCCTGCCCGAAGCCTTCGTGCACCGCGCCGAGGGCGTGTCGCTGGACCAGGCCGCCATGGTCGAGTTCCTGGCGATTGGCGCGCACGGCGTGCGCCGCGGCGACGTGCAGCCCGGCCAGCGGGTGCTGGTGGTCGGCGCCGGCCCCATCGGCATGGCGGCGATGATCTTCGCCAAGGCGCGGGGCGCCACCGTCACCGCCATTGACGGCCGCCAGGACCGCGTTGACTTCTGCCAGCGCGAGCTGGGCGTGACCCACGCCGTCACCCTGGGCGAAGGCGACAGCGAACAGCTGTCCGCCGTGACCGGCGGTGAATTCTTTGACGTGGTGTTTGACGCCACCGGCAATGCCAAGGCCATAGAGCGCGGTTTCGGCTTTGTCGCCCACGGCGGCACCTATGTGCTGATCTCGGTGGTGCGCGACACCATCAGCTTCTCTGACCCCGAGTTCCACAAACGCGAGACCACGCTGGTGGGCAGCCGCAACGCCACCACCGAGGATTTCGAGACCGTGATTGCCGCGATGCGCGACGGCCTGGTGCCCACCGCCGCGCTCAACACCCACCGCATGGCGCTGGCCGACGTGCCGACCGGCTTCGCGCAGCTTCTCGACCCGGCGCGCGGCGTGGTCAAGGCCATTGTCGAGGTCTGAAGAACATGGCGCAGGCAATCCTCCAGTTCGGCACCAGCCGCTTCCTGCAGGCCCATGTGGACCTGTTCGTGCACGAGGCCCTGGCAGGCGTTGCCGGTGCCGGTGATGCGCTCGGCGGCATCACGGTGGTGCAGACCACGGACCGTGCCGACGGCGCGGCGCGCATTGCCGCGCTGGCTGCCGGCGGCGGCTACCCGGTGCGCATCCGCGGGCTGGCGGGCGGCGAGCGCATCGACCGCACCGTACTGTGCACTGCCGTGCGTGAAGCCTGGCAGGCCGGCGCGCAATGGCCAGCGCTGCGCGCCGCGGTGGCCGGCGAGGTGCAAGTCATCGTCTCCAACACCGCCGACAAAGGCTATCTGCTTGACGAACGCGACGGCCCTGGCGCGCTGGACGCCGGCAGCGCCGCGCCGCACAGCTTTCCCGCCAAGCTGCTGGTTCTGCTGCACGGCCGCTGGCAATCGCGCAGGCACGCGCCCCAGGCGCCGCTGACCCTGCTTCCCTGCGAACTGATAGAGCGCAACGGCGAGGTGCTGCGCGACGTGGTTGCCGGTCTGGCGCGCGACTGGCGGATGCCACAGGATTTCATGGACTGGCTGACGCAGCACTGCGTCTGGGCCAACTCGCTGGTCGACCGCATCGTGTCCGAGGCCATGGAGCCCGTGGGCGCGGTGGCCGAGCCCTACGCTGTTTGGGTGGTCGAGCGCCAGGCGCGGCTGGTGATGCCCTGCACCCACCCCGCCATTGTGCTGACCGACGACCTGGACTTCTACGAGCGCCTGAAGTTGTTCCTGCTCAACGCCGGTCACACCTGGCTGGCCGAACGCTGGCTGGAGCGCGGACTGCCTGCCAGCCTGACGGTGCGCGAGGCCATGGCCGACAACGCGCTGCGCGCCGGCCTGGAAGCGCTGTGGGCCGACGAGATCCTGCCGGTGTTCGACGCCCTGGGCGCCGCCGCGCGCCAGCAGGCCGAAGACTATCTGGTGGATGTGCGCGAGCGCTTCTCCAACCCCTTTCTTGACCACCGCATCGCCGATATCGCGCAAAACCATGCGCAAAAGAAGCAGCGCCGCCTGGGCCCCATCGTGGCCTTGGCGGCCGAACGCGCCCCGCAGCTGTCCCAGCCCGGCCTGAAGGCGGCGCTGGCCTCTGCCTTCTGACCTGGTTTCACCTGGTTTCACCTTGTTTGACCTGACCCGCCCTCCACAGCCCCGACGATGAAGCCCGAAAAATCCTCCCCGCCCCAGGCGATCCAGCTGGCTGCGGCCGACAACGTCGCCGTGGCACGCCAGGATCTGGCAGCCGGCAGCACCGTGCTGGTGAACGGCCGCACCGTGACCGTGTCCGAATCCATCGCCTCCGGCCACAAGCTGGCCCTGGTGCCCATCGCCAGCGGCGAGCCGGTGCTCAAGTACGGCCAGGGCATAGGCATTGCCAGCGCCGACATCGCCGCCGGCCAGCATGTGCATGTGCACAACGTCGGCATGGCCGAGTCCAGCCACGCGCATGCCGCGGGCGCCGGCTATCGGCCCACCGCAGCGGCCGCCACGGCGCTGACCTTCGAGGGTTTTGTGCGCGCCGACGGACGCGTGGCCACGCGCAACTACCTGGGCGTGATCTCCAGCGTCAACTGCTCGGCCACGGTATGCCGGCACATTGCCGACGCGTTCAAGGGCCAGGCCCTGGACGCCTTCCCCCATGTCGACGGCGTGGTCGCCATCACCCACGGCAGCGGCTGCGGCATGGGCGGCAACGGCGAGGGGCTGGATCTGCTGCAGCGTACCCTGCGCGGCTATGCCAACCATCCCAACTTCGCCGGCGTGCTGGTGATAGGCCTGGGCTGCGAGGTCAACCAGATCGCCCCCCTGGTCGAGACGCTGCAGGCGCGTGCGCCCGGCATGTTCGCCACCCTCACCATCCAGGACGAGGGCGGCACCCGCGAGACCATTGCCCAAGGCAAGCAGTTGATAGGCGAAATGCTGCAACAGGCCAACCAGGCCCGGCGCCAGACGGTGCCCCTGCGACATCTGACCGTGGGCCTGCAATGCGGCGGCTCGGATGGCTACTCCGGCATCACCGCCAACCCGGCACTGGGCGCCGCGGTGGACCTGCTGGTTCAGCATGGCGGCACCGCCATCCTGTCCGAGACCCCCGAGATCTACGGCGCCGAGCACCTGCTGACCCACCGCGCCGCCACGCCCGCCGTCGCGGACAAGCTGCTGCAGCGTCTGTCGTGGTGGGAAGCCTATGCGGCCCTGCACGGCGGCGACCTCAACAACAACCCCTCGCCCGGCAACAAGGCCGGCGGCATCACCACCATCCTGGAGAAATCCCTGGGCGCGGTGGCCAAGGCCGGCAGCAGCGGCCTGATGGAGGTGCTGGAGTACGCCGAGCCGGTGCGTGCGCACGGCCTGGTGTTCATGGACACCCCGGGCTATGATCCGGTGTCGGCCACCGGCCAGGTGGCGGGCGGCGCCAACCTGATTTGCTTTACCACCGGCCGCGGCTCGACCTATGGCTGCAAGCCCACGCCCTCGCTCAAGCTGGCGACCAACACCCCCATGTTCGAGCGCATGCGGCTGGACATGGACTTCGACTGCGGCGGCATTGTCGAAGGCCACCAGACCATTGAAGAAGCCGGCGCGGCGCTGCTGCGCCTGATGATCGCCACGGCCTCGGGCCAGGCCAGCAAGAGCGAGGAAAACGGCCTGGGCGACAATGAATTTCTACCCTGGCAATTGGGAGCGGTAATGTGATGGCCCATCCGAACGACAAGCTTTTCGACGTACTCACCGTGGGCGAGCCCATGGCGCTGTTCATGGCGACCGAGCCCGGCGAACTGCACGCCGTGCATGACTTTCGCCGCGCGGCGGCTGGCGCCGAGCTGAACGTGGCGACCGGTCTGGCCCGCCTGGGCCTGCGCACCGGCTACATCACCCGCCTGGGGGATGACTCCTTCGGCCGCTTCCTGGCAAACGAACTGGACCGCGAGGGCATAGACCGCAGCCTGGTGCGGGTCGACGCCAGCCGTCCCACCGGCTTCATGCTCAAGACCCGGGCCGCCGACGGCAGCGATCCGCAGATCGAGTACTTTCGCAAGGGCTCGGCGGCCAGCGCCCTGGGGCCGGCCGACGCACCCGAAGGCGTCTTTCCCGCCCGCCATCTGCACCTGACCGGCATCACGCCCGCACTCTCGCCCAGCACGCTGGAGCTGGTCTTCCATCTGGCGCGGCAGGCCCGTGCGGCCGGTGCCAGCATCTCTTTCGACCCCAATCTGCGGCCGCGCCTGTGGCCAAGTGCCCAGGCCATGGCGCAAACCATCAACGCCCTGGCGGCGCTGGCCGACACCGTCTTGCCCGGCCTGTCCGAAGGCACGCAGCTCACCGGTCACACCACGCCCGAGGCCATTGCCGACTACTACCTGGAACGGGGCGCGCGCCAGGTGGCTGTAAAGCTCGGGCCCGAGGGCGCTTTCTACAAGCACCAGGACGGTGCCAGCGGCATCGCGCCGGGCGTCGCCGTCAAGCGCGTCGTCGACACCGTGGGTGCCGGCGACGGCTTTGCCGTGGGTGTCGTCAGCGCCCAGCTCGAAGGCCTGGATTTTGCGGCCGCTGTCGCTCGAGGCAATGCCATTGGCGCGCGGGTCGTCGGGTTTCCAGGCGACTCCGACGGGCTTCCCACGCGCGCGCAACTCCACCCAGCTCTGCATTCCTGACCCATGATGAACACTTCTACACAGCGTCTTAGCGCCGAGGACGTCATGCGCGACGCGCCAGTGATTCCCGTGATCGTGTTGCACGAGGTGCGGCATGCCGTGCCATTGGCCCGCGCCCTGATTGCCGGCGGCATCCGCATGCTGGAGGTGACTTTGCGCACTCCCCAGGCGCTGACCTGCATAGCAGCCATCGCCAACGAAGTGCCCGAAGCCGTGGTCGGAGCGGGAACCGTGCGCAGCGTCGCCGACGCCATCGCGGCCAGGCAAGCCGGCGCACGCTTTGCGGTCAGCCCGGGATTCACGCCAGCCCTGGGCCGCCAATGCCGGGATCTGGATCTGCCGCTCTTGCCCGGTGTGGCCACCGGCAGTGAAATCCTGCTGGCGCAGGAAGAAGGCTTCAAGGCGCTGAAGTTCTTCCCCGCAGTCCAGGCGGGAGGACTGGCGCTGCTGCAGGCCTGGCAAGGCCCGTTCGGCGATGTGATCTTCTGCCCTACGGGCGGCATTCATGCCGGCAACGCACAGGAGTTCCTGGCGCAGCCCAATGTCGTCTGCGTGGGTGGATCGTGGCTGGTCCCGGCGGATGCCTTGGCGCGCGGCGATTGGGGCGCCATCACGTCATTGGCGCGAGCTGCCTGTGCATTGAGGCAGTAGAAACCAGGGCTGGGGGCGCTAGCAACGCCTGTCGGGGATCTTGATATCAATGATGGCCATCTGCAGGACTCCTTACAGCACGATGCGGCGATAGTCCGCCAGCAACTGGCCCAGATAGGCGTTGAAGCGCGCGGCCAGCGCGCCGTCGATGACGCGGTGGTCGTACGACAGCGACAGCGGCAGCTGCAGGCGT